>Ga0137796_10000001_pt1 | contig 653390 bp, 509 predicted proteins | sample OV2TP3_FD_97704 | JGI IMG/M metagenome (GOLD analysis project Ga0137796, IMG submission 97704) | reverse complement strand
TGCATCTGGTCTTTGACTTCGATTATGCGGGGGGCTTCCTCCGCGAGTGCGCCGAGCCGCCGGCGACCAACCCGAGCGCTGAGCGCGTGCTGATCAGCAGCGCGGGGGCCGACGGGCTCGCCTTCTATGGTCCCGTGGGCCCCACGGCCACGTTTACGCAAAGAGCGCTCGCGAGGTGGCTCGAACGCAAAACGATAGCCGAGGGGTTCGGCTGGACCCGCAATGACATGGCCGCGCTTGTCACGGCGGACGGCCAAGCGCCGACGCCCGTCCTGGAGGACGACGGCGACGGTCTCTTCTCGGCGGGCGAAGGGGCCGTGGCGGGTCTGCGGTTCTTCGGGCTTCTCGGATCGGGTGCGCTCGAAGTCGAACCGGCGCAGTTGCAGTTCGGCGCGCACGACGTCCAGGCCGGGCCCACCGCCCCGAGAACGCTGACGCTCATGAACACTCATGCTCAGGAGCCCCTTTATTTCGCTTCTCAGGGAGTTCGCCTGACCGGGCCGGACGCCTCTCAGTTCCGCATCCTGGAGGCGGCCACGACCGGAACGCTCAACGCCGGAGAACCGCGCCCGATCCAGATCGTTTTTGATCCGGACCGGCGCGGGGCGAAGCAGGCCTTGCTGACCGTGATCTCCACCGACCCCGCCGGGCCCCGCCGACAGTTCGCCCTCCTGGGCGAGGCCACCAGCCAGCTCCCGGAACGGACGCGCGATAAGCTGATCCTCCTGGCCGGCGGCGGGCCTTCCTTCGGGTCCTTGCCCAATCCGATCGCCGCGCAGACGCGGGCGCTCGCCGAGCGGGCCTATATCGTCGCCCGCGTCAACAATTACGACGCCGGCGACATCCGATACCTCTCCTCATTCGAGACGCCGCAACAGAACCCGCGGGTGGCCGAGGCGGCCACGCTGCGGGCTATCGAGGGCGCCGTGCTCGAATGGGCCGCCGACGCCGCGCGCCTGACGCTCGTTTTGCTGGACCATGGAGAGCGGGATACAACCCTCGACGAGTGGTTTTTCCTCGTCAATGCCTCCGTTTTCCCCCCCGTGCGGCTCTCGGCGAGGGGGCTGGACGAGATCCTCGACCAGGCGCAGGACGGCAAGGAGCCGCTGCCCGAAATCGTCCTTTACGTCGATACCTGTTTCTCCGGAGGGTTTCTCCGGCGGTGCTCCGGTTCGCCGCCGGGGACGCGCCGCATTGTCATCACGAGTACGACGGACGGCCGCCTGGCCAACTTCGGCGGCCGGATCGGGACGTTTTCCTTCTCGGACATTTTTTTCTCTTCGGCTTTGCTGGGGCAGACCCTCTACGAGGCTTATGATGCCGCCCGCGACGCGCTCCAGGCCAACCCCCTGCCGCCGTTGGCTCCTCAAGTCCCTTGGCTCGACGACGACGGGGACGGCGCCTCCTCCTTCGCCGATGGGGACCTCGCCGTGATCCGCCGTTTCGGTTCGCCGACCTTCTTTGCCACCTCCCCGCCGCAGATCGTGGACGCGCGGCCCGATGCCTCCGTCAACCGATCCCAGATCAACGCCGGGACCGGCTTTGAGATCTGGTGTGACGTGTCCGGCTCCAATTTGCGGCGCGTCGAGGCCTATGTGAGTTATCTCGGCGAGGATTTCGGCGATGACCTGCCGATCACCAGCCACAAATTTGTCCCGCTTTCCCGCCAAGTGGACGCTCAGGGTCAGCCCACGCCGCGCTGGAGCGGTTTGATCCCGGCCGATTTCTTCACCGGCGACGGCGACTACGTCGTACTGTATCTGGCCCTTCAGGACGCGGGCCCCGCCCTCGGCCTGACCGGCGCCGGGCTCGACGTGTTCTCCAACGCTTTCGTTCGAAAGGTGAAATTTCCAAGCCAGGCGCGGCGTACCTGGCGACTGTATGAATGAGTTATGCCCATGACCATAGACCCGACGAGGCCCGATCTGAGGGGCGGCCTTGTTCTGAGGAGGGAACCGACGATGCGATGGATACCGCTAATCGGCTGTTGGATGATCGCCGCGAGCGCGCTCGCCGGCGGTGAAGTCGTTCTGTTTTCGGACGATTTCAGCGCAGACATGGGATGGACGGGCTACGAAGCCGGCTATTGGGAACGGGGTTCGGCCGTGGCCGGCGGCGGGACGCAGTACGGCAATCCCGACCCCGGTCAGGATCACTCGCCGACGAGCGACAACTTTCTCATCGGCATCCGTATCGGGGGGGATTTTTCGACCGCGGTCAACGGGCCTCATTATCTGACCTCGCCGGTCATTGATTGCTCCGGGGCGTCGGCCTGGTTCTGAGTTCTTATGGGAAAGGAGGGCCGACGGGGTAGGGACGCCTCCTCAGACGGAATGCGGCCCCCTTGACTGATTATCCCTTCAAAAGATCGGCGATTGCGCCCTCGAGTTCTTTGATCCGGTCGTCCGTGAAGCCCACGCTGACACGCTGGACCCGCCCGTCTCGCCCAATCAGGATCTTGGTTGGGAAGCCTTCAAAGTTCTGAAGGGCGGGTAGTTTCATGTTGACCTCCCGGCCTCGGCTGCCGCCGTGGAGGACGAGGTAGGGGACCTTCTCGCGCCGGACGAATTCTTTGAGCCGCTCCCGTTGGCTCTCGGGGGGTCCGCTCTCAAAGGCGATCCCCACGATTTCGAGCCCCTGGCCATGGTATTTTTCGTGAATTCGGATGAGGTGAGGGAGCTCCGCGCGGCACGGCCCGCACCAGGTACCCCAGATGTCCACGAGGACGACTTTCCCCTTGAACCGTTCGTCCTCTGACGTAAAGGTGACTCCATCGAGGTCGGGCAACGCGAAGGTCAACCTCTCCCCCTGGACGTGAGTCCCGGCTGCCCAGGCGGCCACGCCCCACGCCGCCGGGCTCAGGAGCAGGGTCGCCATCGGCCACCGTTTCCAGATGCGAGTCATGACGCTTGTCAATCCTCCTTTTCGGATATCCCCCTGGATACGGACCTCATCTTCCCCATAGAGGATAGGCCCGCTGAGCCGGATAAGTCCCTCTCCTCCACACGTGCGGCCCGATCGGCGAGCTTTTCAACTCGCTTCTCGGCCGACGAGATGTGGGCGGGTAGCCCACCTATTCGGTCCCGTCCCACGGGCCCCAGAGTTGGAGGGCAGCCAGGCGGGCCGGAGAAGGGACGCCCAGGCGCGTGGGGTCGAGCCATTCGATCGTGAGCCGGCGCAGCGGGGTCGGGGCGGGAAGGCGAATCGTAGTCGTCGCCGCGGCGTCTTTGACGGCGGCGGTGACGGGTTCGCCGCCGGCGAGGGCCAGCGTGATCCGCAGATCAGCGGGGTTGAAATGCCAGGACCATCCGGCGGCCTCGGCGTGCAGCAGCCGGATCGTGTCAACCGGTTTTGGACTGACGAACTCAAGCTGGAGCCAGGCGGGGGAGCCGCGCGTGGGGGCTAAATTCCCGCCGCCGACGGAATCGCCGGCGCCGGCGGAGGGCCGGCTTATCCAGACCGACGGATGAAGCGGCGCGGGCCAGATGCGTCCCGACAGGACCGTCTCCGGCGTGTAGTCAGCCTCGAACGATGAGACTGTCAATCGGGGTCGGCCGAGCCGCGCCCAGTCCACCGGCTCTCCGGGCCGTCGCTTGCGGAGAGCAAGGGCGACGCCGATGCGAACGAAGTCTTCCCCCCCTTCGGGCGATTCAATTCTCCATTCGCCGAAGCCGATTTTCGCCGCCCCCCCCGTGGCGTGCAGCGCGATCCACGCATGGGGGGCAATCGCGGCGTCGATCCAATCCCCGAGCGGAGCATAATCGCGCAAGGGCCGAGACCGACCTCGAATCCAGAAGAACCGGCTACGTCCCACAGTCGGATCGAGAACGCTGAGGATGAGCGGGTCAGCGGGGGGCGTCGCCGCTGGCGGACGCGTTCGCCAGTCGGCCGGCTGGCCCAGCCAGCGGACGCCCACGGCGGCGCTCCCTTCGGTCCGGCCCGCCGCCGCGGCTGACCCCTCGCGCGCCGAGGGTCCCGCCGGCATCCACGGAAGCCCGTCGCCGAGTCTGACGTGATCAACTTCTGGGCCCGGATCTTGATCCTGGGCCGGCGGATCAACCTCAAAGGGAGGGTGCGCCTGCCTCGTGGGGGGCGCTGGCGCCGGCCGGGTCTCCAACGGCAGGTTCCAGGCAACCCGCCCCTCGACCACGGCCTCGACCGGCTCGACGAGCTGGATGAGGATCTCGGCGGGCCTTCGAGGAGCCGCCTCGGACCAGAGAAGGGGAATCCGCCCGCCGTCAAGGCCAAACACAAGGTCCCAGGCCAGGAGAGGGGCCGTCCAGTCCACCTCGAATCCGCGGACATCGATATCCGGGGGGAGGCGTTCGGGTTGCGGGGGCGAGGGCAGCCACTGGACTCCGGGCGGCAGGGGCCCAGGCGGCCCCCCCAGCGGGGCGCGTTGGCCCGACGCCTCGGCCGCAGCCAGTAGCATGAGCGGCATCAACGCCCAAGCCGAAATGTGGGGGGCGAGGAAAGCGGAATTTTTGGCCATAGCCGAGGCCATCAGGGCTTGACCTCGGCCAGCTTAACGCAAGCATATCAGGGGATGCACGCATGCCGACGCCTGGGCTGGGCGTCTGACCCCCAAACGATCCGGGAAGATTCAACAAGACGCGTGCGGGCAAGCCGCCGATAGCCGATGAGCGAACTGGATCTGACCCGCGCCCGCTTCTTCAAGGAGATTCGCCGACCCGAGGCCCTCCCGCGGCCGGAACGCCCCTCGGTGGCCTTCGCCGGACGCTCCAACGTGGGCAAATCGTCGCTGATCAACGCCTTGGTCCGGCAGAAGGGGTTGGCGCGGACCTCATCGACCCCGGGCCGTACGCAATCGATCGTCTTCTTCGACATCGACGGCCGGGTTTTCTTCGTCGACCTGCCCGGTTACGGCTACGCGCGCGTCCCGCCGGAGGTTCGGGGACGGTGGGGCCCGTTGGTGGAGAGTTTTCTGGAACGGGCTCAAGGGCTGCGGCTGGTCGTGATCGTGCTGGACATCCGGCGCGAGCCGTCCGAAGGCGATCTCCGGCTCCTTGAGCTGCTGAACCGACTCGGCCATCGGTCCTGCTTCGCCTTGACCAAGGCGGATAAACTCCCCCCGGGGCAGCGCGATCGCCGGGCTCGCCTGATCCGCGAGCGGCTTGGTTTGGCCCCGGAGGCGCCGCTCCAACCTTTTTCGGCGCAGACGGGGCTCGGTCGGCCGGAGTTGGTCCGTTTGATTCTGGAGGCGCTCAGATCGAACTCGGCAACATGAGTCTCTCCTCCGAATCGCCCTCTTCGGCGAACTTCCCGCCGGGCGTTCAGGCTCTCGGGGGGGGCCGGGCCGGGAAGGGAGGCCTGTTCATGACCGGCGCGACCAGTCCGACGGGCCGACGGTTGATCCTTCGGTTTCTGGACGACGGATGGTCCATCCGGGCGCTCGTCCGGACGCGCGATGTCGCCGCGACGTTCCTCGCCCATCCCCATCTCCATTGGGTCGAAGGCGATTTGCGGGTCCCGGAAGGCTGGCGGTCGGCGCTTGAGGGATCGGAAGCCGTCGCGCACGTGGCTCCGATCAGCCTGGCGACTCCCCTGCTGAGGGCGTGTGCCGAGGCCCGCCTGAGCCGATTTGTCTGCCTTTCCTCCACGCGCCGGTTCAGTCGATCCCCGGACGCCGTCGCCGAGGCCGTGATCGCCGGGGAAGCGGCCGTGGAACAATCGGGATTGGATTACACCGTCTTGCGTTCGACGATGATCTATGGTCCCGCCGGGGACCGAAACGTCGAACGTCTGGTTGAGTGGCTGCGGCGGCGGCGATGGGCGCCTCTGGTGGCCGGCGGAGCCGGCCTCGTCCAGCCCGTTCACGCCGACGACGTGGCCTCGGCTTTCCTGGCCGCCTTGGCCCACCCCGACGGCGCGCGCCAGCGGACGCTCACCCTGGCCGGACCGGAGCCGATAACCTGGCGGGCGATGGTTGAGACGGTGGGCCGCCTTCTCGGACGGCCCGTTCGCTGGGTCCCTCTGCCGTACCCGATAGCCTTGGCGGGGGCCGCCGCCGTTGACCTGGCCTCCGGCCGCCGATGGACCCGACGGGACCAAGTGCGCCGGCTGCGGGAGGACAAGGCCTTTTCCACCGACGAAACAAGGCGGGCGTTGCCCGGTTGGTCGCCCCGTCCCTTCGAGCGGGGGGTGGCCGAAAAACTGGCTGAGATGGGGCTACTGGTGGCCCCCCCGCCCCGCCCATCCAACGCTGATTGATTTCTGTGGACTTTTCCTGCCGGGGAAGCCAATGATCGAGACCGGTTGGGGCCGATCAAGCGAGTGCCCCAACGCGAGCGTTTCCCTCCTTGTGAAATTTCAAACAAGAGGAGAGCGAATGGTCATGCGAAACAAGTTGATGTCGATGGCTTGGGTCGTGCTCATGACGAGCCCGTGGCTTATCGTCGCTCCGGCGGCGGCCGACGACGACAACGCCACGCCGGACAGGTCCGTGACCTTCTATCGGGACGTTCTGCCCATTCTTCAGGAGAAGTGTCAGGATTGTCACCGGCCCTCCGGCGCCAACTTCTCCGGGATGGTCGCTCCCATGTCGCTCCTGACCTATCAGGAGGTCCGCCCATGGGCCAAGTCCATCGCCGAGCGGGTCCGAGCGCGCGAGATGCCGCCTTGGGACGCCGCTCAGGAGTTCCACGGAATCTTCCTCAACGAGCGGACCCTGAACGATGAGCAGGTCGAGACGGTTGTCCGCTGGGCGCAGAGCGGGGCCCAGGCCGGGAACCCCGCCGAGGGACCCGCCCCTCGCGTATTCCCCGAGATCGAAGGGGGCTGGGCGCTCGGGCAGCCCGATCTGGTCGTCTCGATCCCGGAGCCGTTCCTCCTCAAGGACGAGATCAACGACCTTTACATCACGTTCTTCACCGACATTCCGGAATCCGATCTGGCGGAAGATCGGTTCGTCAAGAGCGTCGAGTTCAAGCCGGGTCCGGCGGTCCATCACATCATTTCCAACGTCGGCGGCCTGGCGCCGGGAACCGACCCGACGGTCTATCCGGAGGGTTTCGCCAGCGTGTTGCGCAAGGGGACCCAGGTCCGATGGCAGATGCATTACCACAAGGAAGCCGGTCCGGGGACGGCCGTCGTCGATGAGACCCAGGTCGGCATCCGGTTCCATCCGAAGGAAATGAAGATCCGCTACACGATCGAGGGAAGCAACATCGGGAACCACACGTTCGAAATTCCGCCCGCGCACGCCCATTGGGAGGTCGGCGCCGCCCGGATCTTCGAGAAGGACACGTTCCTCTACACGCTCCTGCCGCACATGCACCTTCGGGGCAAGGCCGCCGAATACGTCGCCATTTACCCGGACAACACGCGGGAAACCCTCCTGGTCGTTCCCGCCTACGACTTCAACTGGCAGACGCGCTACATCTATCGCGAGCCCAAGTTCATTCCCGGCGGCACGCGGATTGAGGTCCGGATGTGGTTCGACAATTCCCCCGAGCGCTCGCGTCAGTTCCCCGAAGTCGACGCCAACAAGGCCGTCCGGTTCGGCGGGCCGACCACCGATGAAATGATGCTCGGCTGGTACAGCACCATCACGCCGGTCGATCCCCAGGATTGGGCTCAGCCGAATCTGGCGGCTCAGGTGGCGGCTCGCTCGAACCCGTAGCCGTCAGCCGGCAATGGGGGGCCGGTCCCCCGAATGAGCGACCGGCGATACGCCTAACCCCAGATTGCTTCGGAAGCTCGGCGCTCCCGCTCGGGAGCGCCGATTGCTTTGGCCTCGACCGGATTATGGCCGCGGTTTCGTCTCAGCCAGCTCCACGAGCCCAGCGGCGGCGTTCTTCCCGTCGATCGCGCCGTTCCTCCCGAGCCGATCGGCGGGCCCCACGCTCCTCTGGAGGCTCGATCCCCAACGCGGCTTCTTTCTCGGCCAGATAAACCCGCGAACCGTGGCAAGCCAGGCCGATTCCCCACCCGATCATCGGATAAAAGAACCACCAGACCCCGGAGGGTTCGAGGGCGTCGAGGACAAACAACCCGCCCACGACCGAGCCGAAGGCGGCCAGGTGCCGATAAAACCGCAGCCGCCGGAACGCCAGACGGCGCCGACACGACCGTTCGTGAAAGACTTCCTCGCCGGCCCCGCCTTGAGGTGAGCCCGCTCCAGCCCCAGACTCGCCCCGATGGCCTCCATCTCGGTTTCCGAGACCCGATCGTCCTCGGGCGTCCGGCTGGCCATGCGAGCGGCCCGTCGGATGATCTCGGTCAGCTCGTCGCGCGTGTACACATGGTTATCCGTGGAATCGGTCGCGGGCGCGACTTGGGTGATCATGGGATCCAGTCTCCTGTCGCCGTGCCGAAACCATTCAATAGGCCCGGCGAAATTGACCTCGAGATTGCATGCCTCGCCACCCATTAGGCCGAATCGACCAAGAGATGGTCTAATATGGGCATTTAATCACTACTCTCCGGCTCATTTGAGCAAGACGAAGGCCAATCGCCGCCGCCCCGCGCGGTGGGCCTCCTGCGGCTATCAGGCTCAGTTCGAACCGGGTGAGGGGTCGGCAATCCGATAGAGGCGCCGCGCCGACCGGACGATAAGGCTTCCGTCAGCGATGGCCGGCGTCGCCATGCACATCTCGTTCAAGCTGTTAACCGCCAGAACCTCGAAGACCGGGCCCGCCCGGATCACGAACGTATCGCCATCCTCATTGAGGCAGAAGACGCGGTCCCGATAGGACCAGGGGGACGCCGTGAAGCCGACGGCGAAGCTCCCGGAGGCGGCCGAGATGCGCTGGCGTCCGTAGATTTCCCGGCCCGTTCGCGCCTCATGGCAGAGAAAAAAGCCCTGATCGAGCAACGTGTAGAAATAATCCCCGACGACAATCGGCGTCGGATGGTACGGACCGAGCTTCGTCTGCTCCCAGACGACGAAGTCGTTGCTCGTCCGGCCTTCCTCAAGCGAGATATCGCCGGCCGCTCCCGGGCGCACGGCCCGAACGGGACGAAAGTTGTCCATCACCCAGCCGGAAGCGACGTAGAGGAGATCGCCGGCGGCCAACGGCGAGGCGACGACCGGCCACGAGCCGCGTCGGATCTCCCAGAGAAGATTTCCGTCCAGGTCATAGGAGCGAATCTTGCCTTGGCCGTTGGTCACGAGTTCCGTCCTGAGCGGGTTTTCCCAGATGAGCGGCGTCGCCCAGTTGCTCTGCTCTTCCCGTTGAACTTCCCAAATCGGCTCGCCGGTGGCGGCGTTGAGCGCCATGAGATAAGACCGCGTCTCGTTGTCGTGGACGATGAACAGCCGATCTCCGTGCAGCGCCGGGGAGGCCCCCGTCCCCCAGCCGTCGCGGGTGTCGTAGGCGGGCAGCCGCCGCTCCCAGATGAGGCCGCCGTCGAAATCCAGCGTGAAGACCCCGACGTTGCCGAAGCAGGCATAGACGCGCCGGCCGTCGGTGACGGGCGTCTCCGAGGCATAGGTGTTCTTCAAGTGCCGCGCCGTGGGGGGAGTTCCCGCGTGCACTTCCCGCTTCCAGACGATCTGCCCCGTGTCGAGGTCGATCGCCAGGACCCACCAGTGGTGCATCACGCCGGACGGAACCGGACGTTCCCCCCCGAGATAAAGCCCCTTTTTGCGTTCTTCCTCTTCGACGTCGCTGGTGACGGTCGTCACGAAGATTCGGCGGCCCCAGACGATCGGGGAGGACCAGCCCGAGCCCGGAATCTCGGTTTTCCAGACGACGTTCTCGTCGGGGCCCCATCGCACGGGCAGGCGAGGATCATCGGCCACGCCGCCGGCGTCGGGGCCCCGGAATCGAGGCCAGGCGGTCGGCCCGCCGAGGCCGTCAACTCCCGGAACGAAGGTCAAGGTCGCGATCGTGAGAAGCATGCCACAGGGGGGGGTCATCAGGCACCTCGGCCCCCCGAGGCGGGTCGATACGGTTCTCACGGCATGACGAACTCGTGCTCGGGATGCTTGATCGTGAGCACGGGGCAAGGGGCTTTCCGCACGACCCGCTCGGCGGTCGATCCCAGAAGAACCTGCTTGAGCGCGCTTCGACCGTGCGTCGCCATGATGATGAGATCGACCTTGAGTTGGCGGGCGAGTCCAATCACGTCCAGGAAGGGGGTTCCGACGGTCAAATGCGTAACCACCTCCTTGACCCCCTCGGCGCGTAAGTCGGCGGCCTTGGCCTCCAGGCGTTCCCGCGCGTCCTTCTCGGCCAGCTCGCGGGCGGCGACGACGTCGGGGCCGATTTCATAGGCCACGGACATATAAGGGACGTTGACGACGTGCATCAAGTGCAGCGTGGCCCCGAACTGGCGAGCGAAAGCCGTTCCGTAAATCAGCGCGTGATCGGCGTGACTGGAAAAATCCGTCGGGCAGAGGATGTTCCGAATCGCGATCATCGGCTCGAACGAACGCTTCGCCCTCGGCGGCTTGCGTGTGAATCGCCCCTCGGAGCGGACCGGATTCTTCAAGGTCCCCCGCGCAGAGTCAAGCCCGGACGCCCGGCGTGGAAAAAATTGACTCTCGCCCCGCCGGAACCCACGATAGCCGGGCGGGACGCCAATTGCCTTCCGTGTGGGCCTCGGGGCGGATCCCAACCGTCCCGAGGCGACATCCGTCGCCCGACTGCATGATCCTTAACCTATCCGACGAGTTGGAAGCGCTCCGGTCCGCCGTGGCCCGCTTTGCGGCCGAGCGGATCGCCCCCTTCGCGCAGGAGTGGGATCGTCGCGAGGCCTTCCCGGACGATCTCCCGCTTCGTCTCGGGGAGCAAGGGTTCATGGGCGTCCTCGTCCCTGAGGAGTACGGCGGCGCCGGCGGCGGCTACCAGGCGCTGGCCGTCGTTTTGGAGGAGCTGGCCCGCCACGATGGCGGCGTCGCCCTGGCCCTCGAAGCCCACAACGGTCTATGTCTGGAGCATATCCTGCTGGCGGGGACGGAGGAGCAGAAGCGGCGGTTCATCCCGCCGCTGGCTCGCGGGGAAATGATCGGCGCCTGGTGCCTGACCGAGCCCGGCTCCGGCACGGACGCCGCCGCCTTGCGCTGCCGCGCTGAGCGCGACGGCGACCGCTGGATCATCAATGGAGCAAAACAATTCATCACCAATGGCCGCCGGGCCGGTCTTTACGTCCTGATGGCCGCCACGCGGCCTGAAGGCGGCGGCTCCGGCATCAGCGCCTTTCTGATCCCTCGCGGCGTCGCCGGGCTCACCATCGGTCCGCCCGAGGAGAAGCTCGGTATGCGCTCGTCGGACACGGTGCCGCTGACATTGAGTGATGTCCGGGTCCCGGCCGATCATCTCTTGGGAGGGCTCGATCGAGGGTTCGAGGTCGTCAAGCGCGTCCTCGAACGGGGACGCATCATGATCTCGGCCCTCTCGCTGGGGCTGGCGCGGGGCTGCCTTGAGGACAGCCTCCGTTACGCGCACGAGCGCACGAGCTTCGGCCAGCCGATCATTCAGTATCAGGCCATTCAGCACAAGATCGCGGATATGGTCATCCAGGTCGAGGCGGGCCGCTTGTTCCTGTATCACGCCGCCGCGCTTCAGGACGCCGGCGAAGCCACGCCCCTGGAATCGGCCGCCGTCAAGGTTTTCTGCTCGGAGATGGCCACGCGCATCGCGCTTGAAGCCATCCAGATCCACGGCGGTTACGGCTATCTGCGCGACTATAACGTCGAGCGCCGTCTGCGCGACGCAAAACTCTGCGAGATCGGCGAAGGGACGAGCGAGATTCTGCGGGTGCTCATCGCGCGGGCCGCGGCCCGACGTCACGGCCTGGAACTGTCGCGAGCCTCCGAGGCTGAGGAGCGGCCCGGGCGCCGATCATGATTCGGATCGCCAGCGGCCAGGGGTATTGGGGCGATTGGCCGCAGGCGCCCGCCTTGCAGGTTCGTTCCGGCCCGATCGACTACTTGGTGATGGATTACCTGGCCGAGGTCACGATGAGCATTCTTCAGAAGCAACGCCGCCGCGACCCCTCGGCCGGTTACGCCACCGATTTCGTGACCGATCTGGGCGAGTTGCTCCCTGAGATCGCCGACAAGGCAATCAGGGTCATCGCCAGCGCGGGTGGGGTGAATCCCCGTGGCTGCGCCCAGGCCCTGCTGGCGCGCGCGCGGCAGGCCGGGTTGACGGAGCTCAAAGTCGGCATCGTCCGGGGCGATGACGTTCTGGACCGAGCCTTGGGCCGGGCCGAGCCCGCGCTGACGATGACGCCCTTGGAGGCGGAGCTCCCCTTCGAGAGCGTCCGCCAACGGCTCACGAGCGCGAACGTTTACCTCGGGGCGCGGCCGATCGTTGAAGCTCTCCGCCGGGGCGCGCAAATCGTCGTCACCGGCCGCTGCACGGACACCGGGCTTGCCTTGGCTCCGATGATCCACGCCCTGGACGTGGCCGAGGACGACTGGGACGCCCTGGCGCTGGGCACCGTCGTCGGTCACGTCCTCGAATGCGGCGCGCAGGCCTCGGGGGGGAATTTCCTGGCGGACTGGCGCGCCGTTGCCGACGCCGATCGGATCGGCTTTCCCATCGCCGAGGTGCACGACGGCGGTCGGGCCGTCATCACCAAGCACGCGGGTCTCGGCGGTCTCGTCAGCGCCGCGACCATCAAAGAGCAACTTCTCTACGAGATCGGCGATCCGCGCTGCTACGTGACGCCGGATGGCATCGCCGACTTCACCACCATCCGGCTGCGCGAGATCGGACCCGATCGCGTCGAGATCACGGACGTTCGGGGTCGACCCGCCCCTCCGACGCTCAAAGTCTCCTGCGTCTACGAGGCCGGCTGGAAGGTCAGCGGTCAGATCACCTATTGCTGGCCGGAAGCGCGCGCCCGCGCCCAGGCCGCCGGGCAGCTCATCCGCAAGCGGGTCGAAAACCTTCTGGGGGTGGATCGTTTCCAGGAGTGGTTGATCGAGTGCGTGGGGGCCGACGCCTGCCACGACGGGCTCGTCGAACGTCGGGACGAGGCCGAGGAAGTGACGTTGCGCGTCTCGGCGCGCTCGAACGATCGCGCCGCCTGTGACGCGCTCGGTCGCGAGTTGGCCCCGATGGTCCTGACCGGGCCTCCCGGAGCGACGGGCTTCGCCGGCGGACGGCCGCGCGCCTCGGAGGTGATGGCCTACTGGTCGGGCCTTGTCCCCCGGGAAGCGATCACGCCCGAGGTTGAAATCCTGGAAGCTTGATGCCGGCAAAGGCGCCAGGAAAGGGCCTTCATGTTGGGACGACTGATCCTGCTGGCTCACGGACGCTCCGGCGACAAGGGCGACACCTGCAATATCGGCGTCATCGCCCGCCGCGAGGAGTGGTATCCCTTTCTGGCCGAGACGCTGACCGCCGGCCGGGTCGCCGCCTATCTGAGCCCGCTGGCCGAGGGCCCCGTTGAGCGCTACGAGCTACCCAATCTGGCGGCGCTGAATTTCGTCGTTCATCGCGCTCTCGGCGGCGGCGGGTCGGTCTCCCTCCGCCTCGACGCCCAGGGGAAAACCTATGCCCAGGCTCTCCTGCGCATGGCGCTGGAAATTCCGGAGCCGCTGGCCAGGGGCGTGCGTCGCCATTGGGCCGGGCGTCTGCCGCCGGGCCTCATCCTGAAGGACGTCGCCCGGCGAACGCCGCGGCAAGGAGCCCGTCGGTGACCGGCCCCGTCCGCTGTGAGTTGGCGTCGGGTCTTCTCACGCTGACGTTGGCCGAGGCCGAGAGCCGCAACGCGTTCTCGGCCGAGCTCGTCGGCTCATTGAACGAGGCCCTGCGCCAGGCCGCCGACGAACCCGAAGCTCGCGTGGGGCTCCTCCTGGCCGAAGGCCCGGCCTTCAGCGCCGGGATGGACATGAAGCGCGTGGCGTTGGACGATCGCGCCCAGGCGGCCCGATTCGCCGATGCCTTGGCCGAGGCCTACCGCCGGCTCCTGAGGCTGCCCATCCCGCTTCTATGCGCCGTCGACGGTCCGGCCATGGGAGGCGCCGTGGGCCTGGCCCTTTCGGCCGATCTGATTTGGATGGGCCCGAACGGGCGGTTCTCGTTTCCGGAGACGCGCGTGGGGGTCGTTCCGGCCTTGGTTTCGGTCCCGGCCCGACGTCGCCTGCCGGTCGGTCGATTGAGCGGCTTGGCCTTGTCGGGGGCCCTGCTCGAGCCCGACGATGCTCGGCGGATCGGGATGGTCGATTTCATCGCGGCCGAGAGCGCGGCGGCCGAGGCCCGCGCCTTCGCCGCCAATATGATCCGTGAGCGTTCCGACGAAGCGATGCGCCGAACGAAAGCCTTCTTGCAGGCCGAGGGCCTCGCCGATCTGGACCGACAGCTTGAGGCGGCGCGCCTGGAGTTTTGTCAGGCCGTTCAGACGGCCGCGGCCCGACGCGGCGTGGAGGCCTTCCGTCGGAAGCAGCCCCTCGTCTGGGACGAATCGGGCACGGACCCGTCATGAGCGCTTCGGGGTCCAATCGAGCCGTTCACCTGGCCGCCGCCGCCGAGCTCGAGCGGCTTCTCCTCGAAAATGCTCAGGCGGGTTCCCCTTCGGCCATCGAACGCCAACACAAAAAGGGGAAGCTGACCATTCCGGAGCGGCTTGAGCTGCTTTTCGACCCGCAGAGCCCGCGGTTCGAGATCGGCGCCTTCGCCGCGGCAGGAATGTATGAGGAATGGGGGGAGATCACTTCGGCGGCCGTGAGGACCGTCATCGGTCGCGTCAGCGGCCGGGATTGCATCGTCATCGCCAACGATTCGATGGTCAAGAGCGGCACCTGGTTCCCGCTGACGATCAAGAAAATCCTGCGCGCGCAGGAAATCGGCCTGGAGAACCGGCTGCCGCTCATCTATCTGGTCGATTCCGGCGGGCTTTTTCTGCCGCTCCAGGCCGAATCCTTTCCCGACAAGGAGAACGGGGGCCGCATCTTCTTCAATAATGCGCGCCTTTCGGCCGCGGGTGTTCCGCAGATCGCCGCGGTGATGGGTCCGTGCGTCGCCGGCGGGGCTTATATCCCTGCCCTGTGCGATGAACTTTTGATGGTTCGCGGCGCGGGGGGAATTTTTCTCGGCGGCCCACACCTCGTTAAGGCGGCCATTGGCGAGGTGGCCGATATCGAACAATTGGGCGGCGCCTCGACCCACGCTCGTTTGAGCGGCATGGCCGATTATGAGGACGTCAGCGACGCCGCCTCTTTAGAGCGTCTCCGCCGCCGCGCCGCGCAATGGCCCGAACCCCCGCCCTCGAGCTATGCCCACGGGCCGACCGCCCAACCCGAATCGCCGGCCGATGCGATCCTGGACCTCCTTCCGGCCGATCCTCGCGCGGGTTACGACATGCGCGCGGTTCTCCGATGTATCATCGACGCGGGGAGTTGGGAGGAATACAAGACCGCTTACGGCCAGACGTTGCTCACGGCGACGGCGCGCCTGGAGGGCAGAACCATCGGCGTCGTCGCCAACCAGCGTTTGGTCACCCGGTCGGGCCAGGGGGAGATGCAGATCGGCGGCGTTATTTATTCGGATTCCTCCGATAAGGCTGCCCGTTTTATCCTCAACTGCAACCAAAAGCAGATTCCCCTCCTGTTTGTCCAAGATGTAACCGGCTTCATGGTCGGCACGCGCGCCGAGCAGGGAGGGATCATCAAGGACGGGGCCAAGCTCGTCAACGCCGTCAGCAACAGTCGTGTCCCGAAGGTGACGCTGATTGTCGGTAACAGTTATGGGGCCGGCAACTATGCGCTTTGTGGCCGCGCCTTCGGTCCGCGGTTTATGCTCGCCTGGCCGTCCGCCCGGATCGCCGTGATGGGGGGGGATCAAGCCGCCGATACGATCCTGAGCATTGAGAAGAGTAAACTCGGAGATCGGCCGATGCGACCCGATGAGGAGGCGGCCATCCTGGATCGTATCCGAAAGACGTATGAAGCGGCGCTGTCGCCGTATTACGCCGCGGCGCGATTGTGGGTTGACGCGGTGATCGACCCGCGCCACACGCGCGCCGCGTTGGTTCATCTCTTCTCGATCGCCTGCCGTTATGACCCGAGGCCGGAATTCAAGCTGGGCGTGTTCCAGGTCTGAGGCGATCGCCAGATGTGAGCTGCGATTCCGGGGAGGGTGGTGACGTCACGGCGTTGTCTTGCGTGAGGGCGAGGGCCAGGGGGACCCGGCGACCCAGCCGAAAAGCAACCAGAAATAGGGTTCCACGGGGAAGCGGAGACGATTCCCCTCACTGCCGTCAACGAAAAGTATCAGCCCCGTGAGCCACAGGATATTAAAGATTAACGCTGTGGCGAGGCGAGAAGGAGGGCCTATCGTCCGCGTCCGGATAGCCTTGATAAGGGCCAGGACGAGAATGATCGGATACGTAAGATAGAATCCCGATATGCCGCCCCTCGTGATCATGGGGGGTTGCGCCCCAGGGGGGAGAATCCTTGGATCGGCGGATTGTAACTTCCGGGCGGAGCGGAAGTCCTGAAATAAGAGTTGTTCGTAAGCCGACAACCACGGCCGTGCCGGCGAGGGGGGGGGTTGATGAACTCCGAGAGCTCCCGTGAATGGATGACGGCCCGAAAAGCGGGTCATGGAACGATAATTTGCGAGGAGCTTGGGTCCCATTGAACCGGGGTGGTTCCTCATCTCGTCCCATGCGGCCGAGCCGAGGATCTCAAATTCATCGATAACGGAAATGTGATTCATGTTCCGGGACCCCTCCGGCTTGAGGAAGCTGGCCAGGGCAGGGACGCGAGACCAACGGTCCGGGACGTCCCTGTCGGGCGAGGGGAGGGTCTCGAAATCGATCGGCAACCCCTGCGCGATGTTGAACCCCGTCCAGGTGGAGGAGGTGAAGCGGCCGAAGAGGAGCGCGTTTTTGGCGGGCCAGGCGAGTAAGGCGAGAACGGCCCCGGCGAGGAGATAGATTTTCGTACTCGGCCCACGGCCCCCCCCGGACTCCAAGGGCGGTTGTAATGTCATCAACCCGCCGAGAAACGCCAAGCCCCAGATCGGGTGAAACAGAGCGTGAGTGAGGCTGAGCAAGATGACAACGCCGCAGGCGAGGAGGTAGCTCCACGTGGAACCGCTGCGGGAAAAGTGGGCCGTCGCGCCGGCCAGGATCAGCAACCAGCCCGTTTCCTGAAACGTGTAAGTGTAGAGGAACAACATCATCGCCAGGACGGGGTGCGCGGCTATGAGGACCAGGAGGCTCAATCTCATCCATGGCCGGGAGATCAGGACGTGGCCCGCAACGGCGGAGGAAGCCATCGCAAAGGACCCGAGCGCGAGATGGTAGCCCAGGAGTAAAGCTTCGCGCGACGGCCCGAACGCCGCCTCGGACTTGAGCGCGAGGCCCAGCCAGAGGTTGAGCGCGGGCGGCTGGGCGTGTAGATGCCAGAGTGATTCAACGAGCTCTTCGCGCAGCCACTCCTGGGCCAGCAGATGCGGATACTCGTAAGGAATGAGAAAGCGATAACCCAGACCGTAAGCGACGGCTGCGGCGACGCCGAACACGGCGACGGCGAATGCCATCTCGGTCTTGATCCCGACGCGCAACTGCTTTCCTCGGCGAACCCGGCGAGGCCGGGTCGTGTCATCTTACACCGTCGCCACGAACTTCGGAACCGCCTGCCGCAGATCGAACGGGGACGAGTCGGGCCTGAAGGCTGGCCGTGGATCAGCGGGAAGGGGAGGAGAACAGGTAACGGTGACGCTCAAAGTCGAGCGTCCAGACGTAGGCATTGAGGAAGGCGTGGCTGATCAAGCCGTCGATTCGGACGCCGCCGAATTGAGACGCCGGCGCCGGCTCCATCGTCGTGAAATACTGGCGCGTCTGGCGGAGCGGGCCAAGCGAGATGGGGAGATCGGTCTCGAAAAATCGCCTCCCGGCGAGCGCCGGCTCCACGCCCCAGGCTTCGTACTGGCTTGGGGTGGCCACGAAACAGGCCTGCCGCATCCCTTGGGTCGGATCGAGAGCCACCAGCCCCGAGTCGATGAAAAATGTGAGGTCCCGTCGCTCCCCGAAGCCTCCCCGCGCGAACATATAGTGGTCGCCCCAAAGATAGAAGGGGACCTCGAACGTTTCGCCCTGATGAATCTCGGCGTGACGCTTCCGCATCTCGCCGTCGCCTTTGGGCGAGAGCGCCATCTTCGCGCCTGGATAATCGATGGTCGTAAGAAACTGCTCAAGCACGTTTGTTCCGAAAATGATGAAATCCTGAGCCTGCGTCAATGTCGGCAGCGCGATGACGGGCACGTTCTCGAGGAGGGCGTCGCCGAGCCGGAACGTCTGCGCCATCCCCCGCAGGAGATTGACCTCGCGATTGCCGTGTCGCCCCGTCCCCGCCTCGGCGAGCTCGATGCCGAGGCGCCTCGCCCGGTCGGGCCCCATGTGGAGCCATGTCCCGCCGGTGTCCAGGTGAACCGTCTGCGCCTGACCGTTAATGTGAGCCTCGAACGGTGGCAGGTAATCCTGGAGGGGATGCTCAGCGAAAGGTATGTACGTGATACTATCCAGCGTTACCGTGAGCGGGCGTCGAGCCAATTCCTCAGCCGCGGCGAGCGACTCTGGCTCCATCCCACGCTGCCGGGCGAACCGGACGGCTTCGTCGTAAAGGCGCAGGTGAAGGAGGGCGTGAAAGACGGGCTCATCTAGTTCCTTGAGGCGAGGATAGGAGGGGTCCATCTCCCTTTGGAGCGCGATCGCTCGATCGTACTTCCCCTGGACGGAGGCGCACAGGATCAGGAGATGGCGCCCGGGATCGGTCCCGGCGTGTTCGAGAGCGACGGCCTCGGCGGCGGCGATGTCGCCGTTTTGCCAGGCGGTCCAGCCGCCGGCCAGGGCCGGCGTTTGGGCGAGGAGGATGAGGGCGAGCGTCGTCAAGGCCGGCAACAACCATTCGTTCGTTTCATCTCATGCGGGCCGTCGGAGCGCGGGGACCCTCGGCCTGTGAGGAGAGGGTTTCATCGGACGGTCAGCGAAGCCGAGATCGCGGCGCGTGTAAGATACGGCATGAAAATAACATCCGGCTCAGGGGCCGTGCAGAACGACCTCGATCAGGCGGGGACCGGGCTCGGCCAGGGCGCGGGCGAGATCGGCGTGGAAGGCCTCGGCCGAATCAGGCCGCGTCGCCGGGACGCCGAGGCCGCGGGCCAACGCCACCCAATCCAGATCGGGGTGGCCGAGGTCGGTCAAGGCTTCGGCGCGGGGGCCGCGTTCGGTCAGGCCGCAGCGAGCCAATTCAACGCGCAGAATCTGATAGGCTCGGTTGGAGAAAACGATCGTTGTTACGTTGAGCCCTTCGCGGGCCTGGGTCCAGAGGCCCTGGAGCGTATACATTCCCGCCCCATCGGCCTGAAGGGCGATGACGCGCCGGTCCGGGCAGGCCACGGCCGCTCCGGTCGCCGCCGGGATGCCTTGGCCAATGCTGCCGCCGGTGAGGTAGATGACCGAGTGGGGCGGGGAGTTCTGAGTCAGAAAGTAAGCCGGTCCCCCCGAGGTCAGCGCTTCCTCGGAGATGATCGCTCCCTCGGGCAGCAGCGCGGCCAGCGCCAGGCCGACGCCCTTGGTGTCGAGGCGGCCGGTGGGGCTGGGCGGGCGGGAGGCCGGGGCCATTTCTCCGGCTCCGGCGGCGGCGTCGAGCTCCGAGGCGAGGTCCTCCAGGGCTTGCTCAATGTCTTCCCCGGGCTGGGCCAGCTCAAGGGCCTCGCACCCTTCCGGCATCAGCAGGCTGGGCAGGCCGCGATAAGCAAAAAAGGCCACGGGGGCCTTGGCACCGGCCAGCACGAGCGTCCGCGCGCCCTCCAGAGCTTTGAGCGTGTCCTCCGGAAAGTAAGGGAGCCGCCGGACGGCGGGGAGGCCCGCCCCCCGCTCAATCCGCCGCGGAAAAGTTTCGTAAAAGAGGCGACACCCGACAGCAGCGGCCACGCGCGCCGCCGCCCGCTGGCCCCGTTCGCTGCATCCCCGATCCCCGAGAAGGATCGCGCTTCCATTGCTCGATCTGAGCGACTTGGCCGTCCGCTCGACCCGCGTCGGCTCGACGGGCCGAGGCGGCGGCGCGGCGGCGACCTGGACGGGGCCATCAGCCTCGTCCCAAGAGCATTCCGAGGGGATGATCAGCGTGGCGACCTGCCCGGGCGGGGATTGAGCCGCGGCCAGGGCGTCGGCGAAATCCTGGGCGAGGGTTCGAGCCGAAGCCGACGTTCGCTGCCAGGGGGAGACGACGCCGGCGAGGCAGGCAATGTCCGAGGTCAGCGGGGCGTCGTATTTGAGGTGATAGGAAGCGTGATCGCCCACCAGGTTCACGATCGGCGCGCGCGCGCGACGCGCGTTGTGCAGATTGGCGAATCCATTGCCGAGGCCGCAGCCCAGGTGCAGCAGCGTGAGCCCGGGTCGGCCGCTCATCCGGGCGTAGCCATCGGCGGCCCCCGTGCAGACCCCCTCGAAAAGCGCTAGAACGGCCCGCATGCGCGGCACGCGATCGATGGCCGCTACCAGCTCCAGCTCCGACGTGCCGGGATTGGCGAAGATCACGTCGGCGCCGGCTTGCGCCGCCGTCCGGATCAGACTTTCCGCGCCGTTCATAGGCCCTCCTTGAGGTCAGGTCGCTCTCCAGACGCGGGACCCCCCATCCTATCGGCGCCGAGCGAGGGTTCAATGTCGCAACGTGGCGCCGGCCTGGCTCTCAGCGACGGGCGGCGGGGCGACCGGGGCCGCCCGTTCCCGCAGACACAGCCCGAGACCGAGCAGGCCGACGAGACCGAGGAAGATCATCCCCGCCAGGAGATAGACGGACTTGTTGTCCGAGCGCAACCACTGAGGGTCGCGAGCGGCACGCGCCGCCCACCAGACGTCGAGCCGCTCGTCGAAAGGCGAGAGATCGAGCCGGATCGAGGGCGGCGGCTCCGGCGGAGCGTTCCAATCGAGATACTCCGGGCCGATCGTGAGCGCGAGGGAACCCTCGCCCCGCCACCGCGAGACGGAGGAGGCGAAAAGCCACGCCTGGAACCGATAATGCGTCAGCCCGGGGTTCCAGGCGAAATTCTGTTCCGAGGCGAGGCCCGCGGGCGTGAGCGCCCGCGTGTAGGCGGCGTAGTTCATGCTCACGGCGAGGAGCTGCAACGTCACGCCGGCCCCGATCAGCCCCCAATTGAGCATTCGGCGCGTCATGCGCCCGACGGGAACCCCTTCGAAGACGACGCCCACCGGAAGGATCAGCACCGGCAGCAGGTTCAGCAGCCGCCGCGGCCCCCAGGTCTCGTCAGCCCAGGTTCGAAAGTAGGCATGGAAGAGGATTTGAGGCAGGACGACCAATCCCAGGGGCCAGAGATACCATCGCCGCCAGCGGATGAAGCGGCCGAAGCCCAGGAGCCCAAGCAGGAGCGGCGGATTATAGAAAACGAGCCCTTTGCCGGGGCTTATCAACAGGCCGAGAGCGTTCCAGAAGTAACTCCGCGGCGCCCGGAGCTCGTCGGCGAAGCCGTAACTGGGATTGAATAACCAGCGTTCGTGATGGACGACGTTCCCCCAAAAATAGAGGCAGACGCCCAGGACCAGCAATGAGGCGACCGTGATCGATTCGAGCGCGCCGGGACGCCGGAGCTGCCAGGCCCGCCACATCATAAGGACGCTGACGATGAACATCAGAACGACCAGGGGGCCGTGGACCTTCGTGAGCAGCATCAGCGCCAGGCCGAGCGCCAGCAGCAGGTAACCCCCTCGATCCGGATGCTCGGCCTCGCGGACCAGCCCCCAGAAGGCGATCGCCGTCGCGAAGGTCAGGCCCGTTTCCATGCCCATCTTGCTGTAGGGCCAGGCCATGGTCGCCCAGGCGTAAACCATCGCCAGCGCCAGGCCCGTCCGGAACCGCCAGACTTCGATGGCCGTCCAGAAGACGATCAACGCGATGAGGGCCGACTGGAAGGGGAGGGCGAAATTGGAGGTGAACCCCTCGAAGGAGGGGAACCACCCCCGCCTGGAACAATATTGATCCAGCGCGACGAACGGGACGTAGAGGACCACGTCCAGCAAGCCGGCGCGGCCATGAATGGGGCGCTCCCGATTGAGAAAGCTCCGGGCTTGCCGCTGCGTCTCGGCCTCGTATCCCAGGTCGTTCTCCGTCAGGGTCAGGCAGTAAAGACTGCACGCCGTCAGGAAGAGAAGGGCGGAGCCGGCGAACACGCGAGCCGCCGAAGCCGGCGGGGGCTTCGCCGATCTGTCGGCGTCGGGCAGGGAACCCACGGCTTCAGTCTCCTGGATCGACCTTCGCGCCGGCGACCAGGCCCGGTTGGGAGCGCTACTCGGCCGGCGATGGCGCTCGCTCGACGGAGGCTTGAGCGCGACGGAACGCGGGGCCGTCCGAACGCGCGAGGCAATAGACGGCCCCCAACCCCAGAGCCAGATCCAAGATCGCGAGCGTCATGGCCCAGCCGTGAAGGCGACCGAATTCAGCTCGCCGAAAGTCGGCCGCCGGGGCCAGATGATAGCCGCCGAACTCCCGGCCCAGTTCCGCCCGCACCTCGTGAACGCGGGGATTGACCGCCAGACCCACGGTGAACTCTCCGGCCAGCGCGGCCAGTAAGAGCCCCCCAGAGACGAAGATCAGCCTCCTAGCTGGGGAGGCCGTCACACGCAGATAAACGGCATGAAGCGCGAGGGCGAAGCCGATCGCGATCCAGCCGGTCGCGTACATCTTGCTGAAGAGCGGGGCTAGGATGTCGGCCGCGGCCGAACTGTCCGGCACCCGGCCGCTCTCGTTGGCGAACAGCGACGGGGCGACGTAGAAGGTGAGGGCGATGACCAACCCCAGCCACGGCAGCAACGCGGCGATGATCAGGAAGCGGAGCGTCGATCTCATCGGACGTCCGTTCGGCTCCCGGTTGAGGTCCGGCTCACGATACGCCGGCCCCGCGGGATTGGCAATCGCGGCGGCGGCGAGCCTGCAGGCGGGGCCAGGCTCGGGAATGCGGTGGCAAAACAAGGGGGCGCGGGATAAACTTGAATTCGCCGCAATCGCCCCGGCGGGCGCGGAGAAGGACGGCTCGACGATGAAAATCGAACTTGTTTACTGCGCAGTCTGAAACTACGAACCCCAGGCCGTCAGTTTGACGGAAGAAGTACTGTCTCGTTTCAAGCGCCGCATCGCCGCTTGGACGCTGGTCCCTTCCGACGGCGGCCGGTTCGAGGTCTCCCTCGATGGCCGACTCCTTTTCTCCAAACTGGCCGAGGGCCGATTCCCCAAGGCGAACGAAATCATCGACCTGATTGAAAAATCCGCCGTCGGCGCCCGGCGGCGCTGAAAACGCCGCCCGCCGACGGAAGACGCCCGCGCCCCGCGGGAGCGCGCTTTTTCCCCTCAGTCTAGTCCAGATACAGCATCGGATCGAGAGCCTGCCCGTGGAGGTGGATTTCCAGGTGCAGGTGCGGGCCGGTGGCGATGCCGGAGGTTCCGACCCGGCCGATTTCATCTCCCTGGGCGACCCATTGGCCTTCTTTGACCGTCGCCCGCGACAGATGGAAGTACGCCGTCTCGTACCCCCCGGCGTGCTCGATCAGGACGTTCAGCCCCCGCGAGAGCGAGCGCGACACCTTGGAGACGTAGCCCGGCGCCGGGGCGCGGATCGGCGAGTTGAACGGGGCGGCGATATCCACGCCGCGATGGTATTTCCGCGCTCCGCCCTGCGGCTGCCGACGATAGCCGAATCCGGAACTGATCGGTCCGACGACTGGACGGAGGAATCGCGCGGGCGCCGAGAGACGCTCAGCCGGCAGGGATTCCACGATCTCCAGCCTCTGGTTGGCCGCCACGACGGTCTTGATCGTTTGGCTGCGCTTGAGCGTCGGCAGCGAATCGAAGAGCCCCTTCGGTAACGCCGGAGCGACCTTCAGGATCGAACGCTTCAAGTCGGCCAGCAGCCCGCTGGCGACCGGCGCCTCGCCGGGTGTCTTCAACGAAACTTCTCGCCGCTTATGAGCGACGTTGAGGAAGCCCAAGTCCTCCGTTGGGAAAACCGCCTCGTCGGGGCGGGTCGCCTCGCCTAGGGCCAGCCAAAGCTGCACGCCCTCGCGTTCGAAGATCGTATACTGCGGCTGGATGGAGATGATCCGGAAGCCGCCGATTACGTCCCCCTGGGAGTAGACCATCTGCCGGGGGGAGCCGCGATGCTGGAGAAAGGCGGCGCTCCGTCCCTCGAAGGCCGTCATCCCCACCATCTTGAGGCCGAGCTGTTCGAATTCGAGGCGCGTCTGGCGGACGTTCAACCGAGCCGGGTCCTCGAATATCGCGGCGCCTCGACGCTCCTCGATTCCCCCCGACTCGACGCCGGCATCATCCAGCCGGGCGAAGACCCGCGTCGGATACTCGGCCTCGTGGAGCCACCCGACCACGAGGCCCAACAGAAATAACGCCCACCCCCAGTGGGAGAACAGACGCGCCACGCGCGCCTGCAAGGGCGAGGTCTGCCCGGGGGGACCGAAAAGGAACGTTTCTCTCACGCGGCCGGCCCTGTCGCGCCTGACGCCGCGGCGTCGTCCTCGTGGCGCGACGCCGTTGCGCCTTCCCAGGTCTCAGGCCCGCGCGAAAGCCAACCTGCGCGGGCGCGGTTTACCCCCCCTCGTCTCCGCCGCTCCCAAACCCTGAAATCGTGGCCATGGTGTGGATTCCGCCGCTCCCTGTCAACCCCTGATTTTTCTCAAATTGTCATTTTTTTCCGGGCCCTCCTCGCCCTCTTTTCGCCCCGCCGGCCCCAGCCGATCCCTCCTTCGGCCTGGCCGAGAAAGCTCTGGCCAAGCCCGCTCAACGGTCCGATCATGTAAGGCGGGGCACCCCGCGGCGACTCCGCGGTCTCCCTGCCAGAGCCCATGACCGTCGAAAACGTTGACCTTCTGATGATCCTCGTTGCCGTGGCCACGCCTGCTTTGGCGGCGCTCATCGCCTTCCTTGCGCGGTGGGGGCCTCTGCGTCGTTCGCCGGGGCCGACTCGGCTGATCTTGCTGGCGGCGGCCGGGCCGGCCAATCTGGCGGTCTGGTGGGGTTTCGACCGCTTTCTGGACCGGGTGGGGTCCAACTCCGTCTGGGCCTTGGGCGGGGCGGCATTGGCCGTGCTGGCCGCCTCGTGGTTGGCCGGTCATTGGGCGTCGGCTCGCTCCGGCGCGCAACCGGCCGAGAGCGACGCCCCATCACCTCCCGACCTGCCGGAGATCAAAGAGCGATGAGGGGAGAGATTCAGTCCACTTGGGCCTGGCCGGGCCATTTGCGCCTGGCGGCTTCGGGGGAGCTCAGCCGACGGGCCGAGCGGCTGGAGGCGCGCCTGGCCGCCTGCGACATTTGCCCCCGCGATTGCCGCGTCAACCGTCTGGCGGGAGAGATCGCCGCCTGCTTCTCGGCCGAGCTGCCCATCGTCTCCTCTTACGTGGCGCATTTCGGCGAGGAGCCCTGCCTGACGGGGACGCGGGGGGCCGGCAATATCTTCTTCGGCCTCTGCAATATGCGCTGCGTCTACTGCCAGAACCATCAGATCAGTCAGAATTACAAGGCCGAGCGGCGGAACGAGGTCAGCCTGAGCCGGCTCGCCGACATGATGATCGAGCTCCAGGATCAGGGCTGTCACAACATCAACTTCGTCTCCCCAACGCATTTCACTCCCCAGTTGGTGCGCGGGATCGAACTGGCCGGCCGAAGGGGACTCCGTCTGCCGATCGTTTACAACACCAACGCCTATGATTCCCTGGAGGTGTTGCGCCTGCTCGAAGGCGTCGTCGACGTCTATCTGCCGGACCTCAAGTACGGCTCCGAGGAGGAAGCGCAACGATACAGCCACGTCCGGCGGTACGTCGAACACGCGCGCTCGGCGATCGCTGAGATGTGGCGTCAGGTGGGGCCGCTGGAACGGGACGCATCGGGCCTCGCGCGGCGGGGCTTGATCATCCGCCATCTGGTGCTCCCCAACGGGCTCGCCGATTCGGAGGACTGTCTCAACTGGATCAAATCGGCAATCGGCACCGACGTAACGCTCAGCCTGATGGCGCAATATTATCCGGCCAACAAGGCCGACCGTTGGGTGCTGCTCAATCGCAGGATCACCCCGCGGGAGTATGAGCGCGTCGTCGACTACGCCGAGCGCCTGGGCTTCGGCCATCTCCTGCTTCAGGAGCACGCCTCCGCCGGCGACTTCTACCGGCCCGACTTCGAGCAAGGTCATCCCTTCCATTGGGGGGATACGGCCCGGCAGATGGCCGTCGCGAGCGATTGAGCCATGGCCCCCCGGTCCGGTGAGGGTCGCAAGCTCGTCTGTCAGAATCGCAAGGCCCGTCACCTCTACCACATTGTCGAGACCTTCGAGGCGGGGATCGTGCTCCGCGGCACGGAGGTCAAATCCCTCCGTCAAGGCCACGGCAGCCTGAGCGAGAGTTTCGCCGCCCCCGTCAAGGAAGAGCTCTTCCTGATGAATTTCCACGTCCCGCCTTATGAGCAGGGGAACATCCATAACGTCGATCCGGTCCGGCCGCGCAAGCTGCTGTTGCGCCGACGCGAGCTGGAACGGCTGATCGGCGCCGTCTCCCGCAAAGGGTTCACGCTCGTCCCCCTCTCGGTCTATTTCAAGGACGGTTGGGCCAAAGTCGAATTGGCCGTCGCCCGCGGCAAGAAGCTCCACGACCGGCGCGAGACCCTCAAACGCCGTCAGCAGGAACGCGACATGGAGAGAGCCCGCCGAGGGGCGCGTTCCTAGAGGCGCGTGCCGTTGCCCCTCCAGGTCGAGGATTTACGGGCATCCCGGTAGGGGAGCATCGGCTGCGTCGGCGCTGGGGAAGCGAATCGGGCGTCTTCGGGATCGGTTCTTGCAAGGGCCCAAGGGGGAACCGTCCCGGAGCGGGCGGGCCGAGGAGATCCGAGGTTGGAATTGCGCGAAAATGACGCAAGGGGTGGTCCTTTTTTGCCAGGCTGCCCCGATGGGACCGCAAGGCGGGTGGCCCGCGCGCCCGTCGGCGAAACCTTCAAAACCGAAACTTGCGGGGCGGTCGGCGGGCCGTCCTTCCGCCGGTGATTCCGTTGTCCCAGTGGGCGAGAGGGCGTTCCGGAAAACCGCTTGCGTTTTCAGGGTCAATCGTGATCATACTGCCGACGTTTTTTCTCTTGAGGACGGCGGCACGGAAGTTGTGTCTCCCCGGGCACGGGCAGGCCCGGGCGCAAATTTTCGGCTCTCTGGAAAGGAGACCTTGACGCGATGGCCTACAAATCGTGTTCCACCCCCCGCGACGTAATGACGCTCGTGAACGAAGCCGGCGTCCGGATCGTCGATCTCCGGTTCACCGATTTCCCCGGCTCGCAGCAGCACTTCTCCATCCCGGCCTCCAAGCTCGACGAGGACACGTTCACCGACGGCGTCGGCTTCGACGGTTCGTCCATCCGCGGCTGGCAGGGGATCGAGGAGTCGGACATGCTGGTCGTGCCGGACCCGACGACGGCCTTCATCGATCCCTTCACCCAGGCCCCCACGCTTGTGCTCAATTGCAGCGTCGTCGATCCGATCACGAAGGAAAAGTACTCCCGCGATCCCCGGAACGTCGCCGTCAAGGCCGAGGCTTATCTGAAGAGCACGGGCGTCGGCGACATCTGCTACGTCGGCCCGGAGGCCGAGTTCTACATCTTCGATGACGTGCGCTTTGAATCCAAAGAGAACAAGCAATACCACGAGGTGGATTCGATCGAGGGCCGCTGGAACACCGGCCGGGACGAAAAACCCAATCTTCAGTACAAACCTCCCTATAAGGGGGGGTATTTCCCCGTCCCGCCGACCGACCATTTGCAGGACCTCCGCAGCGAGATGATCCTCCACATGATCGATTGCGGGATCGAGATCGAAGCCCAGCATCATGAGGTCGGCACGGCCGGCCAGGCCGAGATCGACATGCGGTTCGACTCGCTCCTGCGGATGGGGGACAAGATGATGCTTTACAAATACATTACCAAGAACACGGCCATCAAATGGGGGAAGACCGTGACGTTCATGCCGAAGCCCCTCTACAAGGACAACGGCTCCGGCATGCACACCCACATATCGATATGGAAGGGGGGGAAAAACCTCTTCGCCGGCAAGGGCTACGCGGGCTTGACCGAGCTGGCGCTGCACTTCATCGGCGGGCTGTTGCAACACGCTCCGGCGATCCTTGCCTTTGCGGCCCCGGGGACGAACTCCTATCGCCGCCTCGTCCCCGGTTACGAGGCTCCCGTCAATCTGGCTTACAGCCAGCGCAATCGGTCGGCGGCCTGCCGCATCCCGATGTACAGCCCGGCCGAGGCCGCCCGGCGCGTCGAGTTCCGCCCGCCGGACCCCTCTTGCAATCCTTACTACTGCTTCAGCGCCATGTTGATGGCCGGCTTGGACGGCGTGGAGAACAAGCTCGACCCGGGCGATCCGCTCGACAAGAACCTCTATGACCTGCCGCCGGAGGAGGCCAAGCTCGTCAAACAGGTACCGGGCTCGCTTTCGGAGTCGCTCCGCGCCCTCGAGCAGGACCATGATTTCCTGCTCAAGGGCAACGTCTTCACGCAGGACGTGATCGAAGGCTGGATCGCCTACAAGCATCAGAACGAGGTCGAGCCGGTCCGCCTGCAACCGCATCCCTATGAGTTCTCGCTCTATTTCGAGTGCTGAGCGGTCCCGGCGCGCCGTCGCCGCTCGGCGCTGATCCGCGAGGTCCCCGCCGCTCCAGGAGCGGCGGGGACCTTTTGTTCCTCTCGCCGCTGCTCAGCCTCGGGGCCGTCCATGGAGCGCTCCTTCGCCTTATGCTATGAATTCGATCCTCGATCGGCCGCCTGGACGGCCGGCGTCGCGGAGAACGTCAGCCGTCGGGCCCCCCGCTCATGGTCCTCCGGAAGGCTTGTCGGTCCGTGAACCCCCGAAGGTGCTGGCCTGGCCAGGCGGCGCTACGCCTGCTGGCCCTCCTGCTGGCGCTGCTCTCTTTGGCCCTCGCCCTGCAGTACCTGTTGGGGCGCCGGGGGCTCTGGCGACCGCGGCCCACGCCGCGGATCATCTCGCCCCGGGGGGACCTGGCCGAGGACGAGAAGACGACCATCGAGCTGTTTCGGACGGCCTCTCCCTCTGTCGTCAATGTCGTGAATCTCAACGTCCGGCGGGACTGGTTCAGTCGCAATCTGTTCGAAATTCCTCAGGGGACCGGCTCCGGACTCATCTGGGACGCCGGCGGCCACGTCGTCACGAATTTCCACGTCGTCGAGGGCGGCGAGACCTGGCAGGTGACGCTGGCGGACCAGACATCCTGGCGAGCGCGGCTGGCTGGCGCCGCGCCGGATCAGGACCTGGCCGTCCTGGCCATCGATGCCCCCGCCGGGCTTCTTCAACCCATCTCGATCGGGACATCCTCGGACCTCCAGGTCGGTCAGAAAGTCTTCGCGATCGGTAATCCCTTCGGCCTGGACCTCTCGCTCACCACCGGCATCATCAGCGGGCTGGGGCGGGAAATCCTGTCCCCCTCGGGGCGGCGCATCCGCAACATGATCCAGACTGACGCCGCCATCAACCCCGGCAATTCCGGCGGCCCGCTCCTGGACAGCGCCGGCCGTCTTATCGGGATCAACTCGGCGATCGTGAGCCCGTCGGGCGTCTATGCCGGCATCGGATTCGCTGTCCCCGTCGATACGATTCAGGAAATCGTCCCTCAGCTCATTGAGCACGGCAAGATCGTCCGACCGGGCCTGGGGGTGATCCTGGAGGCCGACGAAGTGGTCGCCCGGCTCGGACGCCAGGGGGCGCTCATTCGCGAGGTCATCCCCGGCTCGGCCGCCGAAGCCGCCGGCCTGCTCCCGGTCAGGCGGGACCCGGCCACGGGCCGTTTTCTGCCGGGGGACCTGATCATCGCCGTCGAGGGCGTCCCCGTCGGCGAGGCGAGCGATTTGATCGAGGCGCTGCGGGCGCGCCGGGTGGGGGAGACCGTCGGCCTGACCGTCGTGCGTCAGGACAGCCAGCTCGAAATCTCCGTGACGCTGCAAGGTTTGGATTGAGGCCTCGCCGGTCTCCGGCCCACGGAGAAAGGGCTTTACTCCATCGGGCCGACTTTCTAGCCTCGGAGCTTTCCTCAGCTTCCGGCCCGCCTGAGGATGGCCACCCGGAGGAAATTCGACATGGGTAAGCTCTACTTTGACAAGGATGCCGATCTCAAGGCCCTCAAGGGCAAGGTCTTCGGAATCATCGGCTACGGCAGCCAAGGGCACGCTCAGGCGCTCAACCTCCGCGACAGCGGCGTCGAGGTCCTGATCGGTCAACGCAAGGGGGGGGCCAACTACGCCCAGGCGGTCAAGGACGGATTCCACCCCGTCACGGCCGCCGAGGTCGCCCGCCGCGCCGACGTCATTCAGATTCTGGTGCCCGACGAGCTTCACGGCCCGCTCTACGAACGCGAGATTGCTCCGCATTTGCGCAAGGGTCAGGCCCTCGTCTTCTCTCACGGCTTCTCGATCCACTTCGGACAGATCATTCCTCCCCGCGACGTCGATGTTTGGATGGTGGCCCCGAAGGGCCCGGGCCATCTGGTGCGGCGCATCTTCACCGAGGGAGGGGGGGTCCCGTGCCTGCTGGCCGTGCATCAGGACGCCACGGGCAAGGCCCGTCGCCTCGGGCTGGCTCACGCCAAGGGGATCGGCGGCACGCGCGCCGGCGTCTTCGAGACGACCTTCCGGGAAGAGACCGAGACCGACCTTTTCGGCGAGCAGGTGATTCTCTGCGGCGGGACGACCGCGTTGATCCTGGCCGCCTTCGAGACGCTCGTCGAGGCCGGCTATAGCGCCGAGATGGCCTATTTTGAATGCCTGCATGAGCTTAAACTGATCGTGGACCTGATTTATGAGGGAGGGATCCGGAACATGCGTTATTCGATCAGCAACACGGCCGAGTACGGCGACATGACCCGCGGGCCTCGCATCGTCACCGATTCGACGCGCGCCGAAATGAAGCGCATTCTGGGCGAAATTCAGCGGGGGGATTTCGCGCAAGAGTGGATCACGGAGAACTTGGTGGGACGGCCTCGGATGAACCGCCTTCGGGCCCTGGCCGCCGAACATCCGATTGAACGGGTCGGCGAGCAGATCCGCGCGCGCATGTCCTGGCTCAAGGGCAAATCCGTCGTCCGGAAGTAGGCCGCCCCGCCCTCGACTGCCCCCAGGTCGTGGATCCGCGGTGACTCTGGCCCGCGAGCTCAAGCGCAAGTCCATTCACCTGACGACGAGCGTCGTCCCGCTCGCCTACGCCGCCGGCCTGCCGCGCGGATGGACGATCGCCCTCCTCGGCGGCGCATCCGGCGTGATGCTGCTCGTCGAGGCCCTCCGCCATGACGACCATCCGCCGGGCCGTCTTTTCCGCCGGCTCTTCGAGCCCATCCTGCGCGACAAGGAGAAGCGTCGGAGCATGATCCCCGGCGCGGCCTCGGCTCCCCCTCGCTGGCTCGGCGCGACGCCCTATTGCCTGGCCTCGTTGTTCTGCGTGGTTTCGTTCCCGAAACCGATCGCCGTGCTGGCCCTCCTATACCTGGCCATCGGGGATACCGCCGCCTCCTTCGTCGGTATGACGTGGGGCCGGAGGCGCGTCGGCGAGAAATCCCTGGAAGGGACAGCGGCCTTGGTCCTGGCGGCGGGGTTCGTGGCACTGCTGGCCCGGAGCCTCTCCCCGGCCTATCCGCCCCTCCTGGTGGCATGGGCGGGCGGGGTCGCGGCGGCTCTGGCCGAGCTGTTTCTTATCGCCTGGGACGACAACCTCTCGATCCCCGTCACGGCGGCCGTTACGATGTCCCTCCTCATGTGACCGATGGAGCGGGGGCTTTTCCCTTGAGGGGGTTCGAGGGTTGAATTAGCTTCGGGGCGGCGGAACGAGGGGTCGTCGTCTCCAATCTCACGCGGGAAGGATGGCTTTCCATGAGAGAGGCCGTGGTGGTCGCCAGTTCGCGCACGCCGCTCGCCAAGTCATTCCGGGGCGCCTTTAACCTGACGCGCCCGGATGATTTCACGGCCCATTGCATCCGCGACGTGCTCCGTAAGGTTCCTCAGGTGGCCCCTGAGGAAATCGAGGACGTGATCATCGGCTGCGGCCTGCCCGAAGGCGCGCAGGGGAGCAACGTGGCGCGGATCGCCTCGGTGCTGGCGGGGCTGCCGGTTTCGGTGGCCGCCACGACCGTCAATCGGTTCTGCTCGTCGGGGCTTCAATCGGTCGCCATGGCCGCTCACCAGATCGTCGACGAAGGGGCCGTGGCCGCGGTCGGCGGCGGCTGCGAGAGCATCACGATGACAGCGAACATGAAACCGGCGCCTAACCCCTGGGTGATCGAACACAAGCCGGGGCTTTACATGGTCATGGGCAATACGGCCGAGGTGGTCGCCAAGCGTTACGGCGTGACCCGCGAGGCCCAAGACGAGTACGCGCTCGAAAGTCAGCGCCGGACGGCCCGGGCCCAGGAGGCGGGGCTGCTGGATGAGGAGCTCGCTCCCATGACCGTCACGCGCGGCATCATCGACAAGGCCACGCAAAAGATCGTCGCCCAGGAGGAGCATCGCTTCGAACGGGACGAGTGCAATCGCCCCGATACGACGCTCGAAGGTCTCGCCGCCCTCAAGCCCTATTTCGATCCGACGAGCGGCCGGGGAACGGTCACGGCCGGCAACGCTTCCCAGCTTTCCGACGGGGCCTCGGCCACGCTGCTCATGGAGCGAGGCGAGGCCCAGCGTCGGGGCGTGAAGGCGAAGGTCGTCTTTCGCGGCTTTGCCGTCGCCGGCTGCGAGCCGGACGAAATGGGGATCGGCCCCGTTTTCGCCGTCCCCAAGCTCTTGAAGCGTCACGGCCTCAAGATCGAGGACATCGACCTCTGGGAGCTGAACGAGGCCTTTGCCGTCCAGGTGATCTATTGCCGGGATCGGCTGGGGATTCCGGGCGACCGGCTCAATGTCAACGGCGGCTCGATCTCGATCGGCCACCCCTACGGCATGACCGGCTCCCGCATGGTCGGGCACCTGGCCAATGAGATGGTGCGTCGGCGGGCGCGCTATGGGGTCGTGACGATGTGCGTCGGCGGCGGCCAGGGCGCCGCCGGGCTGTTCGAGTTGTGCGACTGACCCCCCGACGGAAACCCAGTCGCGGCAGCCGGTGCGTTGCCCGATCGGGGGTCGCGCAAGGGGCCGTCCCCAGGACCCCGAGCGAGCGTCAAAAATCCTCAAGTCGCGATGCGAGAAGAACTGACTCTGGCGGCGGGACGTGTAATCGGTCGGGGCTCAATCAACGATGGCGCTTGATCTGGAAAGCATCGTGAGGGGCGTCGACGCCTTGAGGCGCGCCATGGCCGCCGCCGAGCGGGATCTGGCCCGGGCGAAGCCGGATCTGCAGGAAACAATCCGGGCGGGCGTCGTCCAGAACTTCGAGGTGGCTTACGAACTGTGCTGGAAATTTATGCAGCGTTGGCTGCGCGAGAACCGCGGCGCCCAGGAAACCGACTCCCTCCGAACGCGCAAGGACGTTTTCCGGATGGCGGCGCGGTTCGGCCTGATCCCGGACCCCACACCCTGGTTTGAGTTCGCCGAGGCTCGGAACCTTACGACGCTTACCGATGATGCCGAGCAGGCGGTCGCCGCCTACGAGACGGCCCGGCGGTTTCTGCCGCACGCCGAGCAGTTGCTCCAGCGACTGGAATCGAAAAATGATTGATCTCGCCGATGAGCACCTCGCGGCCGTCAAGGAAATCCTGGCTGAGCGCATGCCTGAGGTCGAGGTCCGCGTCTTCGGGTCGCGGATTGCCGGTACGGCCGAGCGGTTCTCCGATCTGGACCTTGTGCTCGTCGGGGATGGTCGTCTCGATGCGGATGGAACTGAGGATCTGAAGGACGCCTTCGCCGAGTCCGATCTGCCGTTCCGCGTCGATGTGCTGGATTGGCACCTCCTTTCCGAGAATTTTCGCCGCCTGATCGATCGCCGATTCGAGGTCATTCAGCGTCGGTGCCCAGCCGAGGAGCTTGACGCGGGGGGATGAGCGGCTCGGCGAGGAGCGCGGCCTCCATCCCCTGACCCTTTTGAGTTCTGGGACGCTCCTCCCGGACCTTCAACGACGGACCGTGCGGCCGAGCGGCCCGGCCCGCCGCTCGGCCGGAGCGACTTGAAGCCCCGGACCGACAAAGCTAGGCTTTTCCGGTCCGAACGGGCCGCCAGACGCCAGGTCGAGCGGACCTCGTGGCGAGCGACGGGTCGCCGGCGCCTGCGGCCTCTCGCAGCCGCGGTTCCGCATGGGCTCATCAAGAGCGCGCACGGCAGGCGGACCCGCCGGGAGGAGAGCCTTGATGGAACGTCCGGCCAATTATCGTCCCCTCTCCCCGATCTCATTCCTGGAGCGTTCGGCCTGGGTCTTCCGCGACAAACAGGCCGTCGTCTACGAAGACTTCGAGCTGACTTATTCGGAGTTCGCGGCGCGCATCTATCGGCTGGCTGACGCGCTCCGCGGCGTCGGCGTCGGCCGGGGTGACTGCGTCGCCTATCTCTGCCCGAACACACCGCCGATGCTGGAGGCTCACTATGGCGTCCCGCTCGCGGGCGCGATGCTCTGCGCGATCAACATCCGGCTCGCGCCACGAGAGATCGAGTACATCATTAATCATTGCGGGGCCAAGGCTGTCTTCGTCGATTCGGAATTCGCCCATCTCATCGAGCCGATCCGGCCTCGCCTCAAGGGGGTCAAGACTTACGTTAATCTGCTCGATCCCGCCGCCGCCACGGGCCGGCCGTTGCCCGACGCCCCCGCCTATGAGGAGTTCCTCAAGCGCGGCTCGCCCGACGTGATCGAAAATCCCCTCGAAGACGAAAACGATCCGATCGCCGTCAACTATACGAGCGGGACGACGGGCAACCCCAAAGGCGTCCTCTACACTCACCGGGGCGCCTATCTGAACTGTCTGGGGGGGGCGCTTGAGGCGGGGCTCTCGAAGGCTTCCCGTTATCTCTGGACCGTTCCCATGTTCCATTGCAACGGCTGGTGCTTCACGTGGGGGGTGACGGCCGTCGGGGGGACTCACCTCTGCCTGCGCAAGGTGGATCCGGAGAAAATCTTCCATCTGATCGAAGCCGAGCGGGTGACGATGTTCTGCGGCGCGCCCACGGTCTTGATCTCGCTCTACAGCCACCCACACGCCCGCGAGGTCAAGATCGACTGGCCGATCCGCGTCTTCACCGGCGGCGCTCCCCCTTCGCCGACGGTCATCAGGGAGATGGAGAAGCTCAACATCGAGGTTGTTCACATCTACGGCCTGACGGAGACCTACGGCCCGCACACGATCTGCGAATGGCAGGACCCCTTCGACGCCCAAGGCGAAGAACATCGCTTCCGCATGAAGGCCCGTCAGGGGGTGGCCAACATCACGGCCCACGAGCAGCGGGTCGTCGACGAACAGATGAACGACGTGACGCCGGACGCCAGCCAGATGGGCGAGGTCGTCATGCGCGGCAACAACGTGATGAAAGGCTATTACCAGGACCCCGAGGCGACGGCCAAGGCCTTCCGCGGCGGCTGGTTCCACAGCGGCGATATCGGCGTCCTGCACGCCGACGGTTACATCGAGCTGCGCGACCGCTCCAAGGACATCATCATTAGCGGCGGCGAGAACATCTCCTCGATCGAGGTCGAGAACACCCTCTATCGCCATCCGGACGTCCTGGAGGCCGCCGTGATCGCCGTCCCGGACGCCAAGTGGGGCGAAGTCCCCAAGGCCTTCATTGTTCCGAAGCCTGGCCGCACCCCCAGCGAAGAGGAGATCATCGAGTTCTGCCGCCGGGAAATGGCCCATTTCAAGGCGCCCAAGCAGGTGGAGTTCGGCGAACTGCCGAAGACCTCGACGGGCAAGATCAAGAAGTTCGTCCTGCGCGAGAAAGAATGGGCCGGTCAGGAGAAGCGAATCCACTGAGGTTTGTCCCCTGCGCGGCCGGACCGGCCGCGCGGCGGCCCCAAGCGACGGCGACCCCTCCTCAGCTCGGGCCCCTCCGGCTCCGCTCCCGGCTGATCCCGACGCGGGTTTTTGCATGTCGAACGATTCCCCCTCCCCTGATCGCCCCCGAAGCGCCGAGTACGCCGGCCAAAGAGACCCCGAGGCCTTCTGGCGGGACGTTCGGCCCCGGCGCGAGCCGATGCAACGGCGCTGGTTCCTGCCGCTGATCCTGTTGCTGCTCGGCGTCAGCGTCCCCTGGTATTTGCCTGAGGGCTTTATGGGCCCTCGATTCCACGGGCTGCCGATCTGGATGTGGGTGGCCCTCCTCTGTTCGGTGCTCGTGGCGATCGTCACGGCGGTCATGGCGCTGGCCTGCTGGGACGACGACGAGTTCAAGAACGACTGAGGCGGCCCGACGCGCATGCGCCCCGGCGAAGTCCACCTCGGCAACGACGCGCTCATCGTGATGGGGATTTATCTTCTCATCATGTTGGGCCTGGGCTGGCTGGGGCGCGTCCGCATGCGCGAGAATTCGTTCCGGGATTTCTATCTCGGCGGCTCCTCCCTCGGCCTGACCGTCCTCTTCCTGACGCTCTTCGCCACGCAATACAGCGGCAATACGCTGCTGGGTTTCGCCGGGCGAGCTTACCAGGAGGGGGGGACCTATATCTCCAGCGTCACCTTCATGATCCTCGTCATCACGACGTTCATGGTTTACGCCCCGCGCCTGTTTCGGCTTTCGCGTCGGTACGGCTATATCACGCCGGCTGATTTCGTGTTCCACCGCTATGGGTCTCACGCGCTCCGGATCTGCACCGTCGGCCTGCTCTGCTGGGGATTGGCCAACTATATCCTTGAACAACTGGTGGCGATGGGGCACGCCGTCGTCGCCATCAGCGACGGCCGCATCCCCTTCATGGCCGGCGTCATCCTGCTGGTGATCGTGATGCTCGTCTATGAGTCGCTCGGCGGGATGCGTTCGGTGGCCTGGACCGACGTCGTTCAGGGCTCGCTCCTGCTCGTCGGTCTGGCGTGCATCTTTTACCTGCTGCTGACGTACCAGGGGGGGCTCACGGCGGCCTCGGCCGCGATCGAGGCGGCCGAGCCCGCTAAACTTGAGGTGCCGGGGCCCGAGGGCCTTCGCACCTGGGCCAGCAATCTGGTGCTGTTGGGGCTCGGCGTGGCGATCTATCCTCACGCCATCCAGCGGATTTTCGCCGCGCGTTCGCTCGGCGTCTTGCGCCGCTCGCTGGCGCTCATGGCCTTCATGCCCCTGGTGACGACGCTGCTGGCGTTCCTCATCGGCCTCGTCGGGCTGAGCCGCTTTCCCGGTCTGAATAACCTCGAAAGCGACCGGATCACGATCTACGTCCTGACCAGCCTCGGCGAGTCGCGCGTGGTCCATTGGATGGTCATCATCGTCTTCTCGGCCGTCGTCGCCGCGATCATGTCCACGGCGGATTCCGCCCTCCTGTCCCTGGGCTCAATGTTCACCAAGGACATTTATCAGGTCTATCTCCGGCGCGGGGCGAGCCCGGGCCATTATCTCCTCGTGGGGAAGCTTTTCGGCTGGGGGTTGATGGTCGTGCTGGTGGCCAGCGCCTGGCTGTCGGTGGAGACCCAGAGTTCCATCTGGCGTCTCATCCGTTTGAAGCTCGAATTCATGGTTCAGCTTTCGCCCGCCATCATGCTCGGGTTGTTCTGGCGGCGACTGCCCGCCGGTCCGACGCTGCTCGGGTTGACGTTGGGGGCCGTCCTCACCCTCATTATCTGGGTCGGCTGGATCCTGCGCTGGTGGGACACGAACCTCCCTTGGGGGGTGAGCGCCGGCGTTTGGGGCTTGTCCCTGAACTATGGCGTGTGCCTCGTCGGGGCGTTGCTCGTCCGGGAGCCGGTCCCGACGGCGGCGTGGCGGCCGGCCCTGCGGACGGAGGATTGAGGCGAGCGCCGCGCCGGATGGAGAATTCGCTTGTCAGGTCGAGCTCGCCGGGCGTTAAATGAGCGCGGTGGTCGGTCCAGACGGCGCTCGAGGGGCCGTTGCGGCCCAATTCCATCGCGGAGGAGGAGTGTAACTCCATGGCCGGTCAAGTGATGGGCATGATGGAAACCATTTCCACCGGGCGCGGCGCGGGCAGCCGCATCACGCTCGGGACCGATCGTTACGAGATGACGGATATCCTGCGGGTGGCCATCGAGCACAACGCCTCCGATATCCACATCGCCGTCGGCCGTCCCCCCTGTTTCCGCGTCAACGGTTCCCTCGTGGACGTCGACGGCCCTGATCTCACGGGTCAGGAAACCCGCCGCCTGATCTACGGCATCCTCAGCGACCACCAGAAGCAGAAGTTCGAGGAGCAGAAGGACCTCGACTTTTCGCTCTCGATCGCCAACGCCTATCGCTTCCGCGTCAACGTCCACATGCAGCGGAGCACCGTGGCCGCGGCTTTCCGCGTGATCGCCGCCCACATCAAGTCCTTCCAGGAGCTCCATCTGCCGGCCAAAGTGCTCGAATACCTGGCCCGTCGGCCCAATGGGTTCGTCCTGGTGACGGGACCCACGGGGTCCGGAAAATCGACGACCCTGGCCGCCGTCATCGACATGATCAACGACGAGCGCTCCGTTCACATCATCACGGTCGAGGACCCGATCGAGTACTTGCACCATCACAAGAAAGCCCTCATCGAGCAGCGCGAACTGGATCAGGACACCTTCTCCTTCAAATCAGCCCTCAAATTCGCCATGCGGCAGGACCCCGACGTGATCATGATCGGCGAGATGCGCGACCTGGATACGATCTCGGCCGCCATCACGGCGGCGGAGACCGGCCACCTCGTCTTCTCCACGCTTCACACCTCCGACGTCGTCCAGACCGTCGACCGCATCATCGACGTCTTCCCGCCGCACCAGCAGGATCAGATCCGCATCCAGCTCTCGTCAGTTATCCAGGGCGTCATGTGCCAGAAACTGATCCCCTCGTTGCGCGGCGGGCGCGAGATCGCCGTCGAGGTCATGATCGCCACCGACGCCGTCCGCAATCAGATTCGCGAGGGCTCCACGCACCAGATCGTCACCACGATCGAATCCTCGGGGCGGCTCGGCATGCAGACTATGGATCGCTCGATCGCCGAACTCATCAAGGCAGGTCGTATCTCGCGCGAGCTCGGCCTCCTGAACGCGCAAAAGCCCGATGACGTCCGCCGTCTGATCGGGGCGTGAGGACGGCCACAGCGGCTCGGAATCGGCGGGACCACCGGCCTGGGGTCTCCGCCTCGCTTCGCCGCGGGCCTTCAATGGGAAGTCCTCGTTGGGCGCCTTGAATTATCTTCTCTCGGCGCCTGCCTTCTTCCTTGATTTGTGGGATTAGAGGGTTTTGAGCCGCGCCCCGGTCGGCTCAGAGACTCGGGGGATAAATCTCGATCGTCGCCTTGGCCCGCAGGGATTCGATCAGCCGGGCCCGTTCATCCTCGAACTTTTCGGCGAAGAGCAGGTCCCGCGGGCCTCGCCGGTCCAGCAGCAGCAGAATATGAAAGCCCTGTTCGGTCGTCACCGGTTCCGAAATCTCATTGGGGCGCATTGTCTCCACGCGTCGGCGGAGCCCTTGGCGTAGTTTCGTCGGGTCGATCCACCCGAGGACGCCGTCCCGCTCGCGTTCGACGGCTTCGGCGCTGCTCTCGCGCGCCAGCGCGCCGAATCGCTCGGGTTCTCGCCCAGCCTCTTGGGCGATCCGCAAGGCTCGCTGATATTGTTCGGCTCCCAGGGAAGTCGTCTGTTCCTCCGCCGGGCACGCGATCAGAATCTGGGCCAGCAGGACTTCCTCGTAGGGGCGGCCTTCGGCTTGCCGCCGGCGCTTGAAACCTTCGATGTCCTCGTTGCCGAGGGTGATGCGGCGGGCGACGATGGCCGTCGCCTGGTCCTTGCGCCGTTCGCGTTTGGTCAGAAGCGACCGGAGGGATTCCACGTCCAGGTGGCGACTCTTGAGAAATCGAGCCAGGTTTTCATCGCCGCCGATCTGGTCGGCCAGCCGGCGGATCATGCGATCCACGCGGCGCGCAATCTCCTCCTCCTCGATTTTGATTTCCTGAAGCGTGGCCTCTTGAACGAGAAGCGTCTCATCGATCAGCAGCGTGATCGCCTGACGAAAGCCTTGCCCCCGCAATCCCTGGGCCGTGAGCGCCGCCAGCGGCAGGTCCAGATCGAGCGCGGCGTCCCCGAGATCCGAGAGGAGAATCGCCTGCCCATTGACCCGGCCGACGACGGCGTCGCTCAGGCGACGGAACGCGTCGACCTCCTGGGCGGGGGCCATGGCCGACCAGGCGGCCAGAAACAGGCCGACCCCGACGCCGCCGGACGCCGCCGCCCGAAGCCGGGCTCCCGGGGCCCGAGCCGACGGTCGAGCCGGCGACTCTGCCGCGCGTCTCAGGGTCCGCCCTCTCGTCGCTTGAGAATATAGTGTCGGTGGCGCACGTCGGGGATGGGGACGGGAATGATCTCGGCCACAAGGTCCATCGGCATCAGGAACCACGGCCGGGTCCGGAAGCGCTCGATCACCTGAATCGACTCGTAGCCCTCCTTCTCGACCTTCACGTCGTAATACCAGTACCAGATGATGGGAATCTCGATCGGCGTGGCGCCCCGCGGCCGACCGTTAAACGTCACTTCGGCCTGGTTGGGTTCGCTCGTGATCACCACCCGCGACCGGATGCAACCGGCGGCCATCAGCGCCAGCAGGCTGAGCGCGCCGGCCCCGGCCGCTCGGAACGCCCGCTCCCGATAGCCGGCCGGCCCGGCGGCTTGGCCTCGGTAATGGGCCGCGGCGGCGCTCATGGAGAGAGCGTCGCCGGCGCCGGAGGGGGGGCTTCGGGAGTTCCTTCCCGAGGGAGCGGCTGGTCGGGAGGGCTGAACCGGTAAGCCTCGGCGATGCGTTCCCGCTCGTCGAAGCGACTGACCTGATAAGAGATCTGATCGGCCAGGAATTGAAGACAGGGGTAGAGGTCTCCCTCGCGCTGGGCGAAGTTGGTGAACGTCGTGCCGGGGACGGGCTCGCCCGTGGCCACGGAGTAAAGATAGACGCTCAGAACGAAATCGCCTTCAAGGGGGGTAACCGAGCCGATGACGAGATAGTCGGCTCCGACCCGGCGGCCCACCTGCTTCAGCCCCGAGCGGCTCATCTGGAAAAGGTCCGTTACCCGCCCGAGGGCCGAGGTTCGCCGGAATTCCTGCCGTTCGACGACGACCACGCGCGGATACTGCCGTGGGTTCTCCCGCAGCGCGATCGACATCTGTTCGGCCAGGGTCGCCGAAAGATGCGCGTAGCGCTCCTCGGGCAGCGAGTTTTCGAAATCCGGAACGGCCACGCGACGATAGCCCCGGGGCGCCTGGCAGCCTCCGATCCAGACCCCCACGCCGACGGCCAGCGCAATCCCCAGGCGGCGAAGGTAACGGTGGCGAGAGTTCATCGGCCGATTTGCGTCGCCGACGGCAAGGGAGGGTTAGCGCGCCGCCGCCTCTGTTCCCAGAACTGACCGTTGAACGCCGATCAAGTCCTCAACGCCGACGCGCGCCAAGTCCAGCATTTGGTTCATCCGCTCAGCGTCGAACGGCTGAGTCTCGGCCGCGCCCTGAATCTCAACAAAATTGCCGGAGCCGGTCAAGACCACGTTCATGTCCACCTCGGCCTGCGCGTCCTCCAGGTAGCAAAGGTCCAACACCGCCACGCCCTCAACGATGCCGACGCTGACGGCGGCCACGTGATCCCGCAACAGGTTCGCGCTGAGTTTCCCCTCCTGCCTCAGCCGCGCCAACGCCAGCCCGAGGGCGACGAAGCCGCCGGTGATCGCCGCCGCCCGCGTCCCCCCGTCGGCCTGCAAGACGTCGCAGTCGATCAGGATCGTCCGCTCGCCGAAGCGATCCCGATCGAAGACCGCCCGGAGCGACCGTCCGATCAGGCGCTGGATTTCCTGACTCCGGCCGGAGAGCTGCCCCCGGACGCTCTCGCGAGGGATGCGTTGCGGGGAGGAGCGGGGCAGCATGGCGTATTCGGCCGTGAGCCAACCCTTGCCCGTCCCGTAAACGTGCGGCGGGACGCGATTCTCCACCGTCGCCGCGCAGACGACGCGCGTCTTCCCGATCTCAATGAGCGCCGAACCCTCGGCGTATTCGAGAAAGTTCGGCTCGATCCGCACGGGGCGCATCTGATGCGGCTGGCGGCCGTCCACGCGGATCATCGGGCGCGGGGTCCTTCCGCCCCCTCCAATAGATTTGCTCGGCGCGGACGGGCGATCATCGGCGCGCCCGGGAGCCGCTCCGCCCGCGAACGGGCTTGCGCCCAAGGATTGACCGCGTGCGCAGCCGGAGGCCCTGCAGCCGGATGAATCCGGTGGCGTCGGCGGGGTCATAGGCGCCGGCGTCGTCCTCCATGCTGGCCACCGCCGCCTGGTAGAGCGAGACGCGCGAGCGTCGCCCCAGCGTGATCACGTTGCCCTTGTAGAGTTTGAGCCGCGCCACGCCCGTTACGTCCCTCTCGGTTTCGTCGATCAACGTCTGAAGGGCTTCCCGTTCGGGGCTGAACCAGAAGCCGTTGTACACCAGAGCCGCATAGCGGGGGGCCAGTTCATCCCTGAGCCGCATCACTTCCCGATCCATCGTGATGGACTCGACCTGCCGCCGCGCGTAGTGAAGGATCGTTCCGCCGGGCGTTTCATAGACGCCGCGGGATTTGATGCCGACGAACCGGTTCTCCACCATATCGACTCGCCCGACGCCGTGGCGACCCCCCAGGCGATTGAGGGCCGCGAGCATCCGGGCGGGGGTTAAGCGCCGCGCGGGACCGCGCCCGACCTTCAGGCCGACGGCGTCCCCCCGCTCGAACTCAAGCTCGATGATCTCGGCCCGGTCCGGCGCCTGCTCCGGCGCGACCGTCAATTTGAACATCGCCTCCGGCGGCGCGCGCCAGGGGTCCTCCAGCACGCCGGATTCGAAGGAAATGTGAAGGAGGTTCCGATCCGTGGAATAAGGTCGCGCCCGCGTGACGGGAACCGGGATCCCGTGAGCTCGGGCGTAGGCAATGAGATCGGCGCGTCCTCTGAAGCTCCATTGACGCCAGGGGGCGATGACGTTCAGGTCCGGCGCCAGCGCCGCATAGGCCAGTTCGAATCGGACCTGATCGTTCCCCTTGCCGGTGGCGCCGTGAGCCAGCGTGTCGGCCCCTTCCTGCCGCGCAACGCGCACCTGGACTTGGGCGATCAGCGGCCGGGCGATCGACGTCCCCATCAGATACTGTCCCTCATAGAGCGCCCCCGCTCGCATCATCGGGTAGACGAAATCCCGTGTGAATTCCTCAACGACGTCAATCACCTGACATCGGCTCGCCCCCGTCCGCAGCGCCTTCCGGCGGAGCGCCGCCATGGAATCCCCCTGCCCCACGTCGGCGCAGACGGCGACGACCTCGGCCCGATAGGTTTCAGCCAGCCAAGCCAGGATGACCGAAGTATCCAATCCCCCCGAATAGGCCAGGACGATCTTCACGGGTTCGCTCGGCGGCAACGTTCCGGCTTTCGGGGAGCTTTCCGCCCGCGCGCGGCCTCGGGACCCTCTCGGCCCCGCGTCGGGCCGAATCCGCCGATTCTAGGTCCGTTCCGATTGGGGTTTCCACTTCAAACCTGACGAGCAAAGGTGGGGCCGCGGCGATAGGGGCGCTGCTCTCGGCGACGGCCGCCTGCCTTGTCCGTTGTGGCCCGCTTCGTGTATTGTCCCGCGGCCGGGCCCCAGCCGACCGGCGAAGCCGCGGAGGAAAGGATTTCACCGACCATGGAGACGGGACTTTCGGGCAAAGCGGCTGTGATCACGGGCGGCGCCTCGGGCCTGGGTCTGGAGACGGCCCGTTACCTGGTCCGCGAAGGGACTGGCGTCCTGATCGCCGACATCGATGAGAAGGGTTTGCAGGCCGCCGAGGCCGAACTCCGCGCGGCGGGCGGGAAGGCCATCCCCCTGCGGGTCGATGTGCGATCTCCCGAGGAGTGCCGGCGGATGGCCGATCGCGCCCGCCAGGCCTTCGGGCGCATCGACGTCTGCGTGGCCGCCGCCGGCGTCGGGGACGCCGGGTTGTTCCTCGAAACCCGGCCCGAGGACTGGAACCGGTTGATCGACATCAATTTGAAGGGGGTGCTCAACACCAATCACGCCGTGGCCCCGGCGATGGTCGCGCAACGCGGAGGCTCCATTATCAACATCGCCTCCGAGGCGGGCAAAGTCGGCGAGAAGCGGATCAGCGTCTATTCGGCGACCAAAGGGGGCGTCATCGCCTTCTCCAAGGCCTTCGCCCTGGAGATGGGGCGCTTCAACGTCCGCGTCAACGCCCTCTGCCCCGGCGTCACCCTGACCCCCATGACCGCCGACTACACGCCCGATCGGATCGCCAAGGCCGTCAAGTTCTATCCCCTGGGCCGCCTGGGGCGTCCCCGGGACGTGGCCGCCTTCATCACCTTCCTGGCCTCGGACGAAAGCTCCTGGGTCACCGGTCAGGCCCTGAGCGTCAACGGCGGATTCGCCCGTTCCTGAAGAGGGCCTCGCGCGTCTTGCGCCGCCACGGCCCGGTTCACCGCGCCGGCCAGGGGAGGGACCACGTCGGTTCGGGGGCGCAGCCGGTCTCGGCCAGCAGCGCCTTGAGCCGGTCGTTCAGGTCCAGGAACAATTCCCGGACCGGTTCCCCGGCGGTTCGAGCAATCAGGGAATCCAGGCTTCCCCCCTCGTGAAGGATTCTCACGTCGCCCAGAAGATTGTTCATCTCCATCGGGTCGGCCTCGAGGTCGTAGAGTTCATACCTGTCCCAAACCCCGTGGTATTGCATGAACTTGTATCGATCGGTCCTGACGCCCAGGACGGTGGGCGTCTGCGGAAAGGCGCGCTCCCAGAAGTACTCGTAGAGAAAGGCCTCTCGCCAGGCAGGCGCCGCCGGCTCGGTCAGCAGCGGGAGGAAGGAGCGTCCCTGCATGGATTCGGGAATGGCGACGCCGGCGACCTCGAGCAGCGTCGGGCCCAGATCCAGCGTGAGCACCATGGGGCGCAGACGACGTCCCCCCGCGACCAGCTCCGGGCAATGAACGATGAGCGGAACGCGAATGGAGGCTTCGTACATCGTGCGCTTGTCGATCAGGCCGTGCTCGCCGAACAAGAAGCCGTTGTCCGAGGTGAAGACGATGAGCGTCGACTCCAGCAGGCCCAGTTCGCGCAAGGTCCCGACGATCCGGCCCACGCTTTCGTCGATGCCCAACAGGCATTCGGCGTAGTCCTGGACGAACTGATCGAACGTCGTCGAACCGTTGTACATCCCGTCGACGCCGTGCCAGCTCCCGCGTTGCGCTCGAACCCACGCCGGCTTGCCTTTGTAATTTTCGTCCGTGTCGGTCATCGAGTCGGGCCGGGGATAGGGGCGCTCGGCGTAGAGGCCTTCGTGCCGTTCGGCGGGCTCAAAGGGAGCGTGGACGGCCTTATGAGAGACGTAGAGGAAGAAGGGGCGCTCGTGACGCCCTCGAAGGAACTCGACGGCAGAGTCGGTAATGAGGTCGGTCGTGTGACCCGTCAGCTTGAGGCGCTCGCCGTCGATATTGAACGTCGGGTCTCGATAAACCCCCTGGCCCCGGAAGGAGACCCAGCGCTCAAACCCGGGCTGCGGGGAGTCCTCGGCCCCGCCCATGTGCCACTTGCCGATGAAAGCCGTCTCATAACCCCGCTGCTGGAGCAGCAGCGGAAAGGTCGTCAGGCCCCGGTCCAGCGGCGTCGTGTTGTCGAGCACGCGATGCCGATGGGCATACAGGCCCGTCAGGATCGAGGCCCGGCTGGGGGAGCAAAGCGATGTCGTCACGAAAGCGTTCTCGAACAGGACGCCGGCCGCGGCCAGCGCGTCCAGGTTCGGCGTCGTGAAGAAGGGGTTCAGCGCGCCGAGGGCGTCGAACCGTTGATCGTCGGTCAGGATGAGGATCAGGTTGCGGTGAGGGGGGGCCTCGGCGGCGCAAACCGCCGCCCGGACGTTCAGCCCGAGCGCGCATGCCACCGCCGCCCACGCCGCCCACCCGAGCGCCGGAGCGCCGCGGGGCTTCATGGTTGAGGCGCCGAGACGGCGCAGCGGAACCCGACGTTGTCCAAGCCGGAATCCGGCGTGGCTTTGTTCCGGTGGGCGACGCGATAGCCGATGCAGTACTGCGCCGAACAAAGGAACGACCCGCCGCGGAGGACCTTTTCCTCCCCGGCGGGCGGGCCCTGCGGATTCTTCGGCGGACTCGTCGCGTAATAACTCGGGCCATACCAGTCGGCGCACCATTCCCACACGTTTCCGGCCATGTCGTGGAGGCCATAACCGTTGGGCGAGTAAGAACCGACCGAGGCCAGGCCGGCGTGACCGTCCTTAGGATCGCTCTCCCCCGGAAAAAACCCTTGCCAGATATTGGCCATCCAGCGCCCGTCGGGCGTCAGGTCGTCCCCCCAGGGGTATGGCGACCCTTCCAGCCCGCCTCGGGCTGCGAACTCCCACTCGGCTTCCGTGGGGAGCCGCTTGCCCGCCCAGCGGCAGTAGGCCTCGGCGTCATGCCAACTGACCTGAACCACCGGGTTACTCTCCCGCCCGTCGATGGTCGATCCGGGCCCGCTCGGGTGGCGCCAGTCGGCCCCCTCGACCTTTGCCCACCAGGGGGCTTCGGCGGCCCGTTCCCGTTCGTCGGTATCTGGAGAGAAAACAACCGACCACCCCCAGCGCTCGGCTTCGGTCCGATAGCCGGTCGCTTGGACGAAGGCGGCGAACTGGGCGTTGGTGACTTCGTGGAGGTCAAGAAAATAGGGCTCCAGAAGAACTTCATGCGGCGGAGCCTCGTGCGAGAAGCCGTCGCCGGCGCCCATCACGAAGCGCCCGCCCGGGATGAGCGCCATCTCCGCCGGGATTTCAAGAGGCCTGGCCGGGGATGACGTGGCGGCGGCGGCAGATTCCGCACGGGCCGCCGGGGGGGCCGTTGAGGCGGCGTCCTCTCGGCTGCCGCAGGATATCAACACGAGACTCAGCCCCGTCGCCCAACCCGCCATGCCCCCGGGCGGCCGCAGCTTCAGCCGCTCCGAGGCGATCTCATGGAATCTCCTCAAATGGGGACCTCTACCTCTTCGAGAATCGCTTCGATATGACGGCGCCCGTGGCCGACCCCATCGGCCCCGTCGAGAAACCGCCGCGACGGGGTGATCCGGTGAGCCAAGACGGGGACCGCCATGGCCTTGACGTCGTCGGGAACGCAGTAGTCGCGCCCCAGGCTATAGGCCCGCGCCTGAGCGCAACGTCGCAAGGCGAGGGCGCCGCGCGTCGAGACGCCCACCTCCAGCAACTCCGACTGCCGAGTCGCCCCGACGAACCGGACGATGTAATCGATCAGGCCTTCATCCACGCGAACCTGAAGGACTCCGGCCTGCATAGCGGCCAGCTCTTCGCCGCTCAAGACCGGCTGGACGCCCGACAGATCGTTCGGAGCCCGCACCGACTTGAGAATCTCCCGTTCGAAGTCGGCCTCCGGATAGCCCAGATGCAGCCGCATCATGAACCGATCGAGCTGGCTCTGCGGCAGCGGAAACGTGCCGTGGACTTCGACCGGGTTCTGCGTTGCAATCAGGAAGAACGGGCTGGGCAGATCATAGGTCACTTTCTCGATGCTGACCTTGGCCGTGTTCATGGCCTCCAGGAGCGCCGATTGCGTTTTGGGCGTCGTTCGATTGATTTCGTCGACCAGAACGACGTTGGCGAAGATCGGCCCGGGCCGGAACTCGAACTCCCGCTTCTCCGGATCATAGACCGTGACGCCCAGAATGTCCGACGGCATCAGGTCCGACGTGAATTGGATGCGCTGAAACCGCAGCCCGAGGGACCGCGCGATGCAGTGAGCCAACGTCGTCTTGCCGACGCCGGGAACGTCCTCAAAAAGGATGTGACCGTGCGCCAGAAGGCCGATGATGGCCAGACGCACCACCTCGCTCTTGCCCCGGATGATCTGCTCGACGTTGGCCTCGAGCCGGGCCAGGGCGCCCTCGGCTTGCGCTGCCGGAATCGTTGCCGTCGTCATGGGAACGCCGCGGAGATGAACTCCGCGCGCGTATTGTAGAGCCCGGCCTCGGCCCGAGCAACGGCCGAGGTATTGCAATCGGTTCGGGCCTTGGCGATGCTCGGAAGTCCCCTGCGTGCGGCCGGTTGAAGCCGCGGGGGCGTCCGCCCCGGATGATCGCCCTGACCCGATCGCTCTGGCATTCCCGCAATCTGCTCTTGAATCTGGTCCGGCGGGACCTGACCGTCCGCTACCGGTCCACGGTCCTCGGTTTTTTCTGGTCCTTCGCCAAGCCGCTGGCCTATATGGGCATCTACCACGTGATTTTCGGGGAGATGCTCGACCTTCGCGTTCGCCAACCCGAGATCCCGTATGCCCTGCACGTCCTGGCTGGCATCCTCCCGTGGACGTTTTTCATCGGGGCCAGCGGTGAGGCCATGGGGTCCATCCTCGCCAGCGCCAACGTGGTGAAGAAGGTCAAGCTCCCCCTGGAGGTGTTCCCCGCCGCCGCCGTCTGTTCGCACGCCGTGCACTTCTTTCTGGCCATGACCGTCCTCGTCGGCGGGATGGTCGTCGTTGGGCTCGCTCCGGGCCCGGCGTTTCTCCTCTTCCCGCTGATCGCGTTGCTGCAACTGCTTCTGGTGGCCGCCGTGGCGCTTTTCCTGGCCGCGCTCAACGTCTTCTTTCGCGACGTGGCCTCGCTGTGGGAGGTCATTGCCACGGGCTGGCTTTACGCCACGCCGATCATCTACCCGGCCTACGTCGCCACGGAGGAGTTTCAACGGCGCGGCTGGGACTGGGCTTATTGGGCCTTCCTCGCCAATCCGATGACGCCCATTACGATCGCTTATCGACGGGTGATGCTCTACGGCGCCCTCTCGCCCGGCGAGGCCCAGGGTTCGGCCCTGCACCTGGAAATGGACGACGCGCAGCTTTTGGGAACGCTGGGCATGGCGGGCCTGGTTTCGCTGGTTCTGCTGGCCGTCGCCTACCGCGTCTTCACTCGCCTTTCCCGTCGTTTTGCCGATGAATTGTGAGACCCGCCAGCCCGAAAAATTGGTTGTTGAAGCTGGTTTCCGCCGGGCCTATACTTCAAACGTGGATCTTTTGATTGAGGATGACTTTTGTTCGATGTGGGGGGCGCGTAGGTGGATGCTTCCATCCCTCCCGATGGATCCCAATTCTCCGTGGGGAGTCTGATACGCCCTGAGTTCTGAAGCGCGGGTGGTCGGGGGCCGATTAGCGGTGACGTTCGGGGCCAGGCTCCTGGAGCCGGGGGCGGAGGGGGCATGAAGCGTCGGGTTGGGGTTCTGAGCTCCGGCCGACACTGAGCGACCGGCATGGCTTATTCGGCAATGGATGACGAGGTCGAACGGTATAAGCAGCTCCTGGAAGACTGGAGCGCGCGCCGCGTCCCCCAGCCCTCGGATACCCCCACCCCCGCCCCCCCGCGCCCGGCCGGCCCCACCGGCGGCGCCCCCGAGCCCCCCCGGGCCAAACTGATCCGCCCCGCCGACGAGGCCGAAGAGGGGGGCCGTTTCCCCAAGGGGACAATCCTCTGTCTGGACGAGGAGGAACTGGTCATTTATCGGCGTCCCGTCCATGGCCAGTCCTATGACATGGTTTACTCCCTTCTCGCCGACGGTCTGGTCAAAATCGAAGGGGTGGACTTGAACCAACATCAAATCGTCGAACTGGGTCAGCTTTCCCCCACCCACCTGAAGCAACTCCAGACCGACATGCGCTGGACCCGCGACTTGATCGCCTATAACTGCTACCGCCTAGAAGACGGCCAGCGCATTCCCGAGCCGACCGGGACGGTCCCGGCCGAGGGCTACGCCCATCCCCCCCAGCTTCAAGCGCGTGTGGGGGCGGCGCGCCCCGCCGCGGCGGGCGCGCCGGTCGCAGCGGCCCGAGCAACCGAGTCCGGCCCCGCGCCAGTCACGCCGTCCCCCCTTCCGCCGAAGAAGAAGACGATCCGTCGAGGCCAGCGGATCACGATCAAGTTCGGCGACCGGACCTGGGACGCCGTTTACTGGGGGATGGACTCCAAGGGAACCGTCGTCGCCCACAGGACGCCGCAGCGGTGGACGCTCGTCCACCTCGACTTGAACCGGTTTAAGGAGTCGATGGCGGTGGCCCCCGAGGTTGACGCCGGCCTCATCGAGCAGATCGGCCAGGACCTTCGGCGCTTGGATCAGGCCTGACGCGCGGCGCTTTCCGCCGCTCCCGGCGGCCGGCAAACCCCCTGCCCTCGCCACGATCTCACTTGAGCTGCTGCAGGAAGGCCAGCAGGTCTCGCGTTTCGTCGTCGGCGAGCCCTTTGAGCAAGCCTTCCGGCATGAGGGACCCCTCCGCCGATTTGATCGACCGGAGTTCAGCCTTCCGATAAGTCGTCCAGAGTTCTCCCGTGGCGTCCAGTAATTGGATCGTCGACTCGCTCTCGCGACGGTAGCGGCCTCGGATCGTCCGGCCGTCCGCCGTCGTGATTTCCTTGAGCGCGTAACCCGGCGTGACCCGCTGCGACGGGAAGACGATGGCCTCGTAAATCTCTCCCGGCTTCAATCGTTCGGCCAGCCCGGTCAGATGGGGCCCGATGACCCCGCCGGCGTCGAAAACCGAGTGGCACTCGGCGCAGCGGGCCTTGCCTCGGAACAGCCGTTCCCCTTGCGAGGGTTCGCCCCCCGCCGGAGCCGGCGATTCCGCCGCCGGAGCCGAGGCTCCCCCGCCTTGAGCCGCCTCGCGCTGGATCTGTCGAAGGTAGGCCACCACGGCGTCGATCTCGGCCGGACGCAGACCGCGGCCGAAGGCCGGCATCCCCTTATCGACCCGACCCGACGAGATGGTCGTCGCCAGTTCCCTCGGGGATTGCCGCGCGACCGACGGCGCGGCCAGCGTCGACCCCATCTCGCTGCCTTCGCCAGCCGCCCCGTGACAACTCACGCAGAAGTTCTGGTAAAGCGTCCGGCCGAGCGTCGGATCGGGCGTCTCTTGGCCGACCGAGAGCCGAGGCGCGAGGGTGAGGACCGCCAGCGTCACGATGGAACGCCACGGACCGACGGGCAGTCCTCCGAAAAGAGTTGGGGGGGAAGAGTCTCGGCTCACCCTCTTGGCGGACCGCCTCCCCGAGACCGAGCCGGAACGAGCGCCGCCGTGTCCCATCATGGCTTGGAGGTTCCTTCCTCGGGTTCGAAGAACGGCACGTGATACCGCGCAAACAGCCGGGCGAAGGCTCCCTGGCGGGATAACTCACCGATCGCCGCGTTAAACCGACCGACGAGCTCGCCGTGGCCCGGCGCCAGCGCCACGGCCAACCCCCACGTCATCTCGGCGGCGTCGATCGGTGCCGGCTGAACCTTCAGCCTCTCAACGTAGGCCGGTTCCTGGTGAATAAGCCAGCCTGAATTCATCCAGAGGACCCCATAGCGCAGCCCCCCGTCGACGAGCGTCCGCAGAACGCGATCCTGATCCCCAAACCGCCGCAACAGGTAGCCCTGGTTCCACAACTCATGCTCGGCCACGGACCCCGCCTCGACCCCCAACGGCTCTCGCCCGACCTCGCTGAACGCCAAGAGATCGCGTTCCTCCCGGCGCGAGACCAAAACGTAGCGCGCCGTGGCGTACGGCTGTGAGTAAAGCACCTGATCGCCGACCCGGCCCGACTCTTCCACCGATCGGGGCTCGATCGGCGCCCCCACGGCGAAATCCGCCGCCTCGGCCCGCGCCAGAAGAAAACTCAGCCAGCCCTCCTCCAGCGTATTCGCCCACCGGATCGCCAGCTCGACCCCCACCACCTGAGCCAACGCTTGGGCCACTTCGGCGTCCAGACCCGGCGGCGAGCCCCTCCGGCTGGAGTAGGGGAGGTTCTCCTTATCCAGGACGACGGTTAGACGTTCGGCCGTCGCGCGCCGACCGGCCTCCGGGAATGCCCCAATGGCCGTCGCCGTGAGGATCAGAGCCAGGCGGCCGATCGCGCTCCGCATCCGGTTACGGCTCCATCAGGCCGAAGAGGAAGTAGGCGCAACCGCGTTGCTGATCGGGCCTTCGCATCATGAAGTCTCCCATTTGGCTCCATCCGGAGGCCAGGCCGATGACCTGTCGCCCGTCGAGCATAAACGTCGTGGGCGGGGCGAAGACGCCATTGCCGGTTTGAAACTCCCACAGGACCTCACCGGTCTCGTCATCAAAAGCTCGCAGATAGCCGTCCGGAGCGCCGCCGAAGACGACGCCCCCCGCGGTCGCCAGCAGGCCCGCCCAGTTGGGCGCTTTCATCCCATAGCTCCACTTGATCTCGCCCGTGGCGACCTCCACGGCTCGGATGCCCCCGTCGATCGTCGACGGCGGATCATTGATGACCATGCCCCCGAGATAGGGAAGCCCTCGCCGGAAGACGATGTCCATCGACGAAAACGTCGAGCAGAGGTTCATGTCGGGAATGTAAATCAGGCCCGTTCGCGGGCTGTACGCCGTCGGCGGCCAGTTCTTGCCTCCCAGAACGCCTGGGCAGACGTGTTTGCTCCGTCGGGCGAGCAAGTCCGGCTTGACGACCGGCTTGCCTTGCGCGTCCAGGTCGGCCCAATTGACCTTCGAATAGGGGCTCGCGTAGAGGAACTGGCCGTTGGTCCGGTCCAGGGCGTAGAGATAGCCGTTGCGATTGGCCTGGAGGAGCGCCTTGACCGGCCGGCCCCGGATCGTCGCGTCGATAAGGACGGGCTCGCTGACGGCGTCCCAGTCGAAAATGTCATGCGGCGTCGCCTGAAAGTGCCAGACCAGCCGGCCCGTCTCCGGGTCGAGCGCCACGACGCAATCGGTGTAGAGGTTATCCCCCGGCCGGACGTCGCCATTAAAGTCCGGCGCCGGATTGCCGATGCCCCAGTAAAGCAGATTCAGCTCCGGGTCATAGGTTCCGGTCAACCACGTCGAGCCACCGCCGTTCATCCAGGAATCGCCCCCCCACGTCTCGCGTCCGGGCTCGCCGGGGCCGGGGATCGCATAGAAGCGCCAGAGGCGCTCCCCCGTCTCCGCGTCGTAAGCGTCGATGAACCCCCGGACGCCGTACTCGGCCCCGCCCACGCCCACGATGACTTTATTGCCGACGATCAGCGGCGCCAACGTCAGCGAATAGGCTTCCCGAAAATCCCCGACCATGCGATCCCAGAGCTGCAGCCCGGTCTCGGCCTCGAAACACATGAGCCGCGCGTCCAGCGTGCCGTAGTAAATCTTCTTCCCCCGAATGGCCACACCCCGGTTCACCGGCCCGCAGCAGAGGTTGACGCCTTCCGGCATCACGTGGTCATAGCGCCAGAGCACGCCCCCCGTCCGGGCGTCCACGCAGAAGAGATGGCTGTTGGCCGTCGTGATGAACAGTCTCCCATCGTGGGCCAGCGCCGTGACCTCAAATCCCCCGCCCACGATGCCCGTCTGGAGAACCCAGCGAGGGGCCAGGCGCTTGACCGTCTGGCGATTGATCTGCTCAAGCGGCGCGTATCGCCACCCCTGATAGTTGCGGTGATAGTGGACCCACCCCTCCGGCCATGCCTGGGCCCGGAGGAGCATCTCGTCGGTGACGCCCTCGGTCGGGCCCGAGTCGTCAGCCGGCCGGCCGGCGATCGCCGAGCCTAGAACGCCGGCGATGCAGATGAGGCTGATCCTCACGCCGCCGCGCGATCGTTTCCCCGCCCTGGATTCATGCCCTTTGATCATCTCCTCAGCCTTTCGCCTCGGCCGCCGGCGGACCCGGCCCGATTGCCTCGACGCGCCTCGATGCGAGCGTCGAATCGAGAGATACTCGAAGGTTTAAGCGTTTTCAACCGCGCCGGACGCCCCGCCAGGACGAATCGGGAAAGCCGAGAAATTTAGGGATGTCCAGCCCCCTCCTTCCAGCTAGATTGAAACGTGGGGCCGAGGCTACTTGGAGTTGATCGGGCCGCAGGCCCATCCACGGCCGAAAGGGAGTAACGGCGATGAACCTTACTTTGAGACGGGGGGCGCTAGGGTCCTGGCGATCGATCGTCGGGGTCGCGGTTTGGGGGAGCGTCCTTCTGACCGCGGCGCGGGCTCAGGAGGCGACCTACGTCCATCCCAAAACCCGGCGCCAGCCGGCGCGGCCCATGCCGGCCTCCATGTATCGGCTGCTGGAGCGCGAAGGTCGCGAAGCCTCCGAAAAGCCCGACGAGGTCATCGCCCGAATGGCCCTCAAGGACGGCGACGTTGTCGCCGACGTCGGGACCGGTATCGGGTACTTTGCCCGGCGGCTGGCCCGCCGCGTCGGTCCCTCAGGCAAGGTGCTGGCCGTCGATATTCAGCAGGCAATGCTGGATATCCTGGCCGAACGGACGCACGCCGAGGGGATCACCAACATTGAACTCATCCTGGGCGAGCCCGACGATCCCAAATTGCCGGAGGGCCGCGTCGATTGGGTGCTGCTCGTGGACGCCTACCACGAGTTCAGCGATCCCGTCGGAATGCTGGAAAAGATCAAGGCGGCCATGAAACCCGGGACGGGGCGCGTCGCTCTGCTGGAATACCGCGGTGAATCCGCCCTCGACAACTTCCGAATGATCCCTCGCGACCACAAAATGACGTTTGAGGAGGTCATGATCGAGTGGCAGGACGCCGGCTTCGAGCTCGACGTGCTTTACGGCTTCCTCCCCCTCCAGCATTTCTTTGTCTTCAAGGTCAAGGACGAATTCGCCTGGCATGAATCGGCCCGGATCGAGGCCGATCCGGCCGTTCGGGCGCGCAACGCCACCCGCTTCGGCAACTACGTCTATTTCGCCGCCCAACCGGAAGAATCGGATTTCAAGCTCTACGCCGACCGGGGCGTCAAGACCGTCATCAATCTCCGCACCCCCGAAGAGATGGCCTCGCTCGGCTTCGATGAAAAGGCCGCCGTCGAGGCCGCCGGAATGGCCTACGTCCAGGTCCCCATCGGCGCCGACGGTCTGGACCGCGCCGGTCTCCAGGAGATCGCCCTTCGACTTGAAAACGCGGGCTCGGCGCCGGCGCTCCTCCACTGCGCCAGCTCTAACCGGGTCGGCTACGTTTGGTCGATCTTCCGGGCCACGCGCCACGGCCTCGACGAGGAGGCGGCCGTGGCCGAGGGCAAGCAAGCCGGGTTGAGGGCCCCCGCGCTGGAGACCTCGGCGCGCGAGTGGATCCGACAGATGAGTCCTTGAAGCCGACGCGGCTCAGGTTTTCCCTGAGATCGGCCTAAGGAATTCACGGAGATGGCCGCCGGGGTTTCCCTTAACAGTCTGATTAAGATTTTGCTTGTCATTTTAGCGCTGCCCGGCTAACGTGGCGTGAATCAAGGCCCGACGGAGGGGTCGCGTCCCTGGCCGGGGGCCACACCAAGCCCAGTCACCGATGTCGTCGACAAACGGAGCGCGCGACCTGACATGACCCCAGGAGAATTGATCGCGAAGAAGCTCGATCCCGGTCCCTATAAACGGGCTCACGATCGCTTCGCCATCGAATTCAACCTCTCCCTTCAAGTCCTGATTCCGGAGGAAACGCTGACGCCCAAAGGCCTCAATGGGCGGGCCCTGGACGTTTCAGCCCGCGGCATGCGGGTTGCCATCGATGCCATGCCCGCCGAGATCTACAGGAAGCTCATCCGCCACAAACGCCTCGGCCGCATCGTCTTCAGCCATCCCGCCACGGGAGATCAACTCAAACTGACGGGCCGAATCCGCTGGGTGGATTTCCACCAGACCGCCGCCGAAGGCGCCTCGGGGTCCTGTTTCATGGGCCTCGCTTTTGAGGAAGAGGAAACCGACCTCTCGAACTATGAGAAGTTCGTCCGGAGCCTCAAGGTGAAGTAAATCCCCGACCGGGATTGACCCTCGCGCGCCGAGGGGGCTCCGGCCGAGGCCGGGCCTCGACCACGAGCCCCCGTCGAAGCTGGGGTCCATCGGCCGGGCCAGGACGAAGAAATTCCTTGGCTTTGCCGCTCGAAACGGTATGCTGACGGCGAAGCGTGTTTCCCGGCGAAGCTCCCGCAGGCGTTCTGGCCGGAGGGCTGCGCCCGTGGCGCTATGGGCAATTATCCTTTCCATCACGAAGGAGTGAAGGCGATGGGCCGAAAACTGTGGCGACCAGCCTTGATCGGAATGTGGGCCGCGGCGGGCTGGCTGGCCGTAGCTGACGACAACGCGGCGGTGAGTTTGCTTCGGGGCCGGGTGACGGACGAGAGCGGCAAGCCCCTGCCTGGGGCCACCCTCACGGCCATCGACCCCGAGCTTCAGATGACCATATCGGTCTATTCCCATCCTGACGGGTCGTTCGAATTGGACGGCATCCCCCCCAACGCTGCTCAACTTCGCGCCCGACTCCTGGGCCTGCAGGATCAGGTGATCGATCTCCAGAACGTGAGCGGGCCCGTGGAACTGAAGCTGACCGCGGCCTCAGGGGTCGATCTTCAGTTGCAGCGGCCGGCCGTGGATCGGCTGGGGCTGCTCCAGTGGGACAACGAAGCCGACGCCCTCAATTTCAAAATGATGTGCGCTTATTGCCACCAAGTCGGGACTCAGGGCTTCCGCACGCCGGAAGAACCGGTCGACTGGGAGGTCATGGTTACGCGCATGGACGGCTTCGGCGGACTCTTCCGCCACACGCAGGAGACCCTTGTCGGCCGTCTGATCGAGACCTACGGGCCCGAGGCCGAAGCGAAATGGCCGGAATGGAAGCCCTGGGCGGCTCCATCGGAGGACGCCACGCGGGCCCGAGTCACCGAGTGGTCGATGGGGAAAAAAGACGACGCGATGATCCATGACCTGGAGGTGGGCAAGGACGGTCGGGTCTACGTCGTCGACATGACCAACGACGCGGTGATCTCGCTCAATCCGTCGACGGGCGAGCGGGTCGTCCACAGCATCCCCGGCGGCAAGCAATTCGACTCCGAAGACGTCCCGATTAAGGGCCCTCACTCGATCGAGGGCGACGCCGAAGGGAACATGTGGATCACCCTGGCCTTGAGCGGGCAGATGGCCAAGTTCGACGTCAAGACCTTCGAGTGGACGGTCGTCTCCGGCCATGAGGCCCCCCGCCCCCGCGGCGGTTATCCCCACACGCTGCGCGTCGATCAGAAGGGCCGCGTTTGGTACACCGACGCCGGCATGGGGGTCTTCGTTCTCGATCCCGCTGAGGACAACAAGGTCAAGTTCTATCGCCTGCCGGCGGCCAATCAGGTCCGCGGCGGCGGGCGCGGCGAATCCCGCGGCGTTACCCCCTACGGGCTTGACGTCGCCCCCGACGGCAAGATCTGGTACACGAAGCTCAACGGCCAGCGCGTCGGCCGGATCGACCCCGAATTGCCCGACGATCATCCGGATAAGATCGTCGAGTGGCAGCCCCCCGTCTTCGGGCCGCGCCGTCTGGAAGTCGGTCCGGATGGAAAAGTCTGGATCCCCGGTTGGGCCAGCGGCAACTTCTGCAGCTTCGACCCCGTGACCGAGGAGTGGAAGGTCTACGATCTGCCCCACGGGCCGGATTCGCTCCCCTACGCCCTCGGCGTCAATCGTCAGACCGGCGAAGTCTGGATCTGCGGCACCGGGACGGACTCGATGATTCGGTTCAATCCCAAATCCGACGAGTTGACAGAATACCGCATGCCCTCGCGCGTCACCTACACCCGCGAGGTGGAGTTCGACGCCCAGGGCAACGTCTGGGTCTGCAACTCCAACTATCCGGTCCGCCACGTCGAGAACGGCCACGGCTCCATCATCAAGATCGAGGTGAAGTGAGCCCGGCCGGGCCGGACTTTCCCAGGCCGGTTCACCTGCGCGGGCCCTCCCTGAGCGGAGGGCCCGCCTTCGTTGGGGCGCACCCCCCGGGCGCGGATTGCCCCCCCATGTTTGGGCTTGATCTTCCGGCCCGCCCCGCCTTTACTGGCGCATTGACCCGGGGCAAGGGCGGTTCTCACACGCATATGACCCGCCAACGCGGACGGTGGCGCGACGCAGCCTTCGGCTTGACCGTTTTCCTGGCGGCGATCGCGCCGGTCGAGCGGGCCGGCGCTCAGGACGAGCCGGCGCATTTCCACCACGTCCACCTGAACGTCGTCGATCCGGACGCGACGATTCAGTTCTACCGCCGTTACTTCAGCGCCGTCCCGATTCAATACCGACAGCGAGCCCCGGCCCTCCTGACCGACCGATCGTTCCTTCTGCTGACGAAAGTCGAAACGCGCGCCCCCAAACTGGAGCGCACGGCCCTCTGGCATATCGGGTGGGGAGGCGTCGATGGCCCGGCGGAGTTCGAGTACCGCCAGAAGGCGGGGCTTCGATTCGAGACCCCGGTCACGCCTCTCGGCAATCAGTATTATTTCTACGTCTATGGCCCCGACGACGAGGTCGTCGAGGTCTGGACCGGCTTTCATCACAACCGGTTCGGCCACGTCCATCTCTTCGCCGATGACGTCAACGCCACGGCCCGTTGGTACAAGGAATGGCTTCTCCTGGAGGGCCATCGCCGCGACGTTCCGAAGCCGACGGCCACCCCGTCGCCGGACTGGCGGCCCGGCGACATGAGCATCTTCGCCACGCTCTGGACCACGCAGGTCATGACGCCCAATTGCACGATCAACATCTTCGGCAAGCCGGGGCCGGAGAAGGTCGTCTGGTGGCCGTACGAGCCGATTGTCGATTTTGAACCCACCGACGGCCACGTCATCGATCACATCGCCTTCTCGTTCCGAAAGATCGATCCCGTCCTCGCCCGGATGCGCCAGGCGGGCGTCGAGATCGTCGATGAGCCCCGGCTGCGGTCCGAATACGGGATGAGAAGTTTCTTCGTCCGGGGCCCGGATAAAGTCCTCGTCGAGATCGTCGAGGAACGACCCTTGCCCGATGGCGTCTGGGACGAGTGACCCCGGCCCGCGGAGGCAGCCGCCGATGCTATTGAAACTCACGTTTCCGGCAGGGATGGTTCTCGCGGCCGTCGCCGGCTCGGTTTCAGCGCAGGAGGTCGAGCCGGCCCGCTTTCACCATGTTCATCTCAACAGCGTGGACCTGGAGGCGACGTTCAACTTCTACCAGCGGATGCTCGGGGCGATCGAGGTTTCTTACCGCAGCCTCACGCCGGCTCTCTACACCGAACGCTCGTTCATTCTGGTCACGCAGGTCGATGCTCCCCCCCGGTGGGAGCCCGAGACCGCCATATGGCACATCGGCTGGGGGGGGAAGGACGGCCCCACCGAATACGAATGGTTCAAGCAGCGGGGGGTCGAGTTCTACATTCCGCTGACCGCGCTGGGCCGGTTCCATTACATGTACCTCCACGGGCCGGATAAGGAACTCGTCGAGGTCTTCACGGGCTCGCAGAACTATCGCTTCAATCACGTCCATCTCTTCTGCGAGAACGTCGAGGAGACCGTGGCCTGGTACCAGCGTCACCTCGGCCTCAAGCCGCGCCGGGCCGTCCTGCCCGCCTCGGAACTTCGTCGCGACGAGCGCGGCCGCTTCCCCGGCAATTCCATCCAGGTCGATAACGTCGGGATGATCTTCTATAGCCTGCCCGACACGGAGGCCACGCGGGCGTGGTTCCCTTCCGGTCCGCTGACGAAGCTGGCCCCGACCGACGGGCGCGCGATCGATCACCTCGGGTTCTCTTATCGCCGGATCGACCCCGTCCATGAACGCATGAAAGCCGCCGGCGTTGAGATCGTCGAGCCCCCGGCCCTGCGGCCGGATTTCGGCTTCCGGAGCTTCTTCGTTCGAGGCCCCGACGGGCTCCTGATCGAGTTCGTCGAGGAGAAACCGATGCCCGAAGGGTTGTGGGATTGAAGCGAGGCCGCGGGGGATCGGGAGGGGGGCGGGCATGCGCATCGCAATTTCACCGGGCCGTCGGCGTGCCAGTTTTCTCAGAGTCCTCGGCATCGGGTGCGGCGTCGTTGCCCTGCTGCTCATCGGCTCCTGCGTCTACCTGGCCCTCAACTTCCGGCGCCTCTCGGCGGAAATGGCCCGGGAGATGATCATGGCGGTCATCGAAGCGTCGGACCTGCCCGCCGACCAGCAGGCTCGGCTGACCGCTCAGGTGGATCGAGTCGTTGAGGACTTCAAGGCGCGGCGGGTTTCCTTCGTCCAATTGGGCGAGATCGCGCGCCATCTGGCCGAGGGCCCCTTCATGCCGCTGGCTGAGCTTGAGGCGGCCCATCGTCACTTCGTAGGGGATTCGGGCATGACCGTCGAGGAGAAGGAAACCGCCGCCTTGGAGTTTCAGCGTTTTTCCCGGGCCGTCGCTGAAGGGCGCGTTTCCCATGAGGACGTCCGGATTGTTCTTAGGCCCTACGTCTCGAATGCCCAGGCTTACGGCTCTCCATTATCGACCTCCTCGCGGAGCGACTGGGAGCCGCCGGTCTTTCGGATAGACGTGACGGCCGAGGAGCGGGCGGCCCTGATCGCGTCGCTTGAGGCGCGGGCCTCCGCCGTGGGGGTCCCCGCCGAGCCTTATCAAGTCGATTACGCCGTCCTTTTGAGCCGGAGCATCGACGACGTGCTGGCGGGGCGGGCTGCGCCGAGCTCAGTTTCCCCTGCGGTCGATTTCGCCGAGCCGACCCAGGCGCCCGAGCCGGTCGAGGAAGTCGTGGGATGGGATCCCGGCGACGCTGATCCGACCGAACGGTGACGGCGGGCGGGGCCGATGCCGATTGAAGGGCTGAATGGCCGGTGAGCGTATGATGCGACGACGCGCGCTACGTGTGGGGATCGTCTCGATGCTCGGCGCGAGCGTTCTGAGCCCCTTGGCCGCCCGCGCCGTCGAGCCGGCGCGCTTTCACCACGTTCATCTCAACGTTGTCGATCCGGCGGGGAGCCTCAAGTTCTACGCCGACACCTTCGGCGCCGTCCCGGTCAAGTTCGCCGGCGTCGCCGACGCCGCCTTCACTGAACGTTCGTTCATCCTCTTCAATCAGGTGGGCTCGCCGGCTCCCGCGGCGCTGGCGAGCGGGATTTGGCACATCGGCTGGGGCGGCGTCGACGTGCCGAAGGAATATGAGTGGTTTCGCGCCAAAGGCGTGAAAATCCACACGCCGCTTTATGCGCTCGGCCGCGGTCACGTCGTCTACCTCCAGGGTCTCGACGATGAAGTCATCGAGGTCAACACGATGGGGCATCATCGGTTTGGCCACGTTCACCTGTTGGCCGCCGACGTGAACGCCGCCTGTCAATGGTACGCCGATCACTTGGGCGTCGACCTGCCGCGACGCGTCGTCCCGAAGCCGCCTGACATGACCCAGGTCCGCGCCTGGTCCAATTCCTTCCGTTGCGATAACGTGAGCTTCGTCGTCTATGGCCGGCCTGATTACGAACCCATCCCTCCCTGGTGGAAAGACGAAAAGTTGACGAGCCTGGCGCCGACGCGCGGCCGCGTCATCGATCACGTCGCGTTTTCCTATCGCGAGATCGAGCCCGTCCTCGCGCGGCTTCAGGCATCCGGCGTCGTCATCGTCGAACCCCTCGCCCTCCGGCCGGAGTTCAAATTCAGAAGCTTCTACGTTCTCGCTCCTGACGACGTCTTGATCGAGATCGTTGAGGCCCGCCCCGTCCCGGAGGGGATTTGGGATTGACCCCCGGCGGCTAAGGCCCCCCCTTTTTCTTTCGGCGCGCCGCGGCGATCAGCGTCGGCAGCGTCCGCCGAAGATGCTGGTCCGCCTGGCGCGAGAACTCTTCGTGCTCCCGGACGACGGCCACGCTCGTCTCATGCAGATCACGCAGGGCGAGCCCCAGCGCCGCCAGCGTCAGGATCAGGCTGAGGCCGTACCAGACTAAGTTCCCGCGGGCCCCCAAGTCCGACGGCTTGAGGACCAGCCCCGCCAGGATCAGCCCGATCAAGACGGCGATGGTCAGACGTCGCGCCAGTCGCCGCCGGGGGTAGGGGAGGTCTCGGCCCGAAGTATTGGCGCGGCGATAGCGTCCGAATTCGGCCAGCGCCAGCAGCGCCAACAAAATCGTCAACACCCCGAAGCCGACCCACCGCATCATACGACCGGGGCTCCGTGCCTTGCCCGTTCCGGACGCTCCTTCGCCGCCGGGGCCGCGGCTCGTTCGCCCGGCGCCGGCGAAGCTTCGGCCGGGAGACGCAGGGTGAACGTCGTTGGGCCCCCGGGTCGGGATCGCGCCTCGATGCTTCCGCCAAGCTCCTCCATGATGAGCCGACTGATGGCCAGCCCGAGCCCCGATCCCTGCGGTTCCGCTTTTGTCGTAAAGAAGGGTTCAAAAACGTGGGGAAGAAGCTCATCGGGGATGCCCGGCCCGGAGTCGCTGACGGCGACCTCGACGCCGTCGGCGGCGCGCCGAGTCTCCAAAGTGAGCCGGCCGCCCCCCCCCATGGCCTGATAAGCGTTGAGGATCAGGTTGGAGAACACCTGCAGCAGCCGGATCGGATGGGCGAGCGCGGGGGGCAAATCCGCCGCCAGGCGGAGTTCCACCTGAACCGAGCCGCGCTCGTAACGGACGAGGCTCAAGGCCTGCTCGATCACGTCATTGACGTGAACGAATTCCTCACGCACCCGGTCCGAGCGCACAAATCGTTCGAGCTGGCTCTCGTTCACCAGCTCGAAAAAGAGCCGGACCTGTTCCTCGATCTCCTTAAAGGCGGGCCCGAAGGTTGATCCCTCCGGGCATGTCCGTTGGGCCTCCTCGACGCCTTGCCGGATATTGAGAAGCGGCTTCTTGAGATCGTGGAGCAAATGAGCGCTCAGTTGACCGGCGAGCGCCAGCCGCTCCAGTCGAATCAATTCCCGCCGTCGCGCTTCGAGCTCGATGACCGCCCGCCTCAGGCTGGATTGCTGTAGATGAACTCGGCCCAGCAGCGTGGCCAGAGCGGCCGCCAGCGCCAGGGCGGCCGCCCCGATCGCCCACGTCACGCTGCGGATCGCCGAGCGGTCGAGGTCAAAGTAGAGGTAACCGTATGTCTCGCCGTCGACGCCGAGGTCCACCCGGCGCAGGGGCTCCAGCCGCTGCTTCCAGGAAACGCCCGTCATGAGCGAGCGGGCGAGGAGATCGTAAGGGACGATGGGGAATTCCCGTTCGGCCCCGAGCCGATCGACCACTCGTTTGGTGAGCACCACGTCGCGAATGGCCGGGTTGACCTTCGCCACCGCCATCAGATTCTCGGCCAGCGAAAAATCCGCTCTCAGGTCGGTCGGCGCGCGCAGGACGACGACGGGATCGATCGACCGCACGGCCGCCGTCACCCCTTCTTCCAGACCGCGCGAGACGCGCTCCCTCAGCCAGAGCAGGATCGAGATCGTCACGATCAGGACCAGGACGCCCAACAGCGTCAGCGCCCAATTGAGTCGGTTCAAGGTCGCGCGGCTCCTTGCGCCTCCGCCGCGGGCAGGATGGGCTCGGCCGCGGGGCCGGAGCCCCCGGCGGGGACGCCGACGCGCGGCCCTGCGTCCGCGCCGCGGGAGGCGCTCGGAGATCGCGACGCGCCGAATTGGCGCGGGTCGAACGTTTCCAGCGCGCGCGCGAGCGATTCAAAGGCCCGGGGGTCGGCGTTCTCGACCCAGAGACCTTTTACCGGCTGGCCGAGCGGGTTGTTGAAAAACGAACGCAAGGCCACTTTCAACTCTCGGCCCAGCTCGGAACGTTCCGGCGCCAGATCGGCGCGCAGGAGCAGCGGATCCGTCGGGATGCGCTGCGTTTCGAAGAGCACCTGATACAGGGGAACGCGCGGGCCGGCCTCCGACGGCTGAGTCCCCAAGGCCCGCAGCGTCCGCATGTCGCTGGCGCCAATCGGGATGAGCCCCGAAACCACGTGTTTGACCACGCTCGCGCTCGAGCCGCAAAACTCCGGGCTTCGGGGTCGAACGCCGCCGTAGGCCTCCTCCATCGCCAAGAGCGGATAGATGTAGCCCGCCGCCGATCGCGCGTTCGAAAACGCCATCGGATGGTCTTCGATCTCCTCCCGAATCTCCTCGGCCGTGAGGGACGTCTTTCCCCACAGCCGGCTCCCCGGCCCGATGAAGACCGCGCTGGCGCGCTCGACCCCGTCCCCTCGCTCGCTGCGCAGGTCCTCCTCCATGCGGAACTGCAGGATCGGGAGGTAGGGAACGGGCCGGAAACGCTCGCTGTCCTGAATGTCGCGGCGGAACTGCCGGGCGTAGATGAAAGCAGTCGCAAAAGCCAGGTCGAACTCGCCCGTCCCCAGGCGCTGAGCCATGTCTTCGGCGCCGTCGCACGCCCGCGGCCAGATGTCGCTGTAGGCCAGCCTATCCATCGCCGCTTTCACCCGCGCCTCCCCGAGCAGCGCCTCGCGCAACCGTTGCGTCACCTCCCGGGCCCGTTCCAGGTCCGAACCTTCCTCCAGATAACCGATGACGAGCGCGCCCTCGGCCAGCGTGAGCGCTTCCGCGGCCGGATGCGCCGATCGGCTCGGCGGCGCCTCCAGCGGTAGCGAGGCCCCCCTGCCCCCCGCGGCGAATCGACCCCCTTGATCGGATTCAGGCTGGGCCCAGGGGGAACGCGATGGACGCGCCGCCATCCCCAGGCTTAGAATCAAAAAAGCCAGTTGCCGGAGGGGCAGGATCAAGGCGCCCCGGAAGCGGTTGGCGGCGATCTTCGCTGCCGTGGCCGGCCGCCCTCCCTGCGTCCCCACCGCGCGCCTGTTCGATGGATGATCGCGCATGCCGGATCGACGGCCTCGGCTGTCGGGCCGCCTCCTCCGCATCGTAACCCATTGCGCCGCGTGAAGCAAAACCCCCGGGTCGGGGGGAGGCAGCCGCCTCCGGCGGGCGATCGCCTTGCCCGGTGGAGGGCCTGGCCGCGGCCGAGTTGGGTCGGGATGGGAACGGCGACGTTGACGGTCGTCATCGGCCTGGCGGCTTTCAATACCGGCACCAACCTTCTCTACCTGATGGGTTCGATGCTCCTGAGCCTTTTCACGATCGGGCTCATCGGCGGATGGCTGAACCTCCGAGGCATCTCCGTCGTTCGATCCGCTCCGGGAGAAGTCCACGCGGGTCAGACGGGCGAATTGGAATTGACGGTATCCAAGCCGGGGGGGTGGATCGGCTCTTATGGCCTCAGCGTTCCACGGCCGCTGGAGGGGATGGACGCTTGGGCGGCGGCCGCTTACGTTCTGGCGGCGCCGCCCCGTCGGACGGCGCGGTTCCGCTTGCGGGCGGAATTCCCCCGGCGCGGGCGGTTCGCCTTGGAACGTGTGACCGTCTTCTCCTGGTTCCCCTTTGGGTTCTTCAGATTTTCCCGGCGGTTCGCCGCTCCCGCCGAGGTGATCGTTTACCCGCGCCTGATCCCCGTTTCGGATTTCCTGGGGCGGCGGCTGGGGCGGGCCGGCGTGCGCGAAGCCTCCGTCAAGGGCCACGGCGTAAGCCTCTTCACCATTCGCGACTTTGTCCCGGGCGACCCCGCCCGCGCCATCCACTGGAAGCTCTCGGCCAAGGGGGGCGGCATCAAGGTCCGTGAGTACGAGCGCGAGGAATCGGGTAAAATCCTGCTCCGGCTGGACTTTCTAGCGTCGGCGCCGAATTCAAGCCACCTGCACGATCGCTTCGAGCAAGCCGTCAGCGTGACGGCCTCTCTCGCCGCCGAATTGATCCCTCTCAACTTCGAGGTCGGCCTGGACCTTCCTCACCTGGCCATTGAGTTCGGCGCCGGCCCTCGGCACCTTCAGGCGATCATGAAGGCGCTGGCCCTGATCCAGATCGAGGCCCCTGAGCCCGGCCCGTCCCGACTCCCGGTCCGCGAGGCGGACGCTTTGGAATTGCGCGTGGCTTACCGTGAAGGGCCCGGCGCGGCTCCGCCGTTGCCCGATACGGAGCGCCGCCTGACGGTCGATCCCGACGATGTCGTTCGAAAAAAGCCGGTCGAGGCGCCCCTCAGGCCAGCGACCCGCGAGGGCCAACGAAGATGAAGATCGAAGAAATCCTCGCCGAGGTCGTCGCCCTCGGCGCCTCGGACCTGCACCTGGTCTCCTGGAGCCCGCCGATCGTCCGGCTCCACGGACGCCTGGAGCCGTTGGACATGCCGCGGTTCTCCGCCAAGGAGGTCCACGAGTTGATCATGGGCTTCCTGAGCGAAGCCCAGCAGAAGCGCTTCGCCCAGGACCTCGAATTGGACCTCTCGGTCAGCATCCGCGAGGCCGGGCGTTTTCGCGTCAACGTTCATCGTCAGCGCGGCTGCACGGAAGCCGCCTTTCGCGTCGTCACGGATCAGATCCGCTCCATCCGCCAGTTGGGCCTGCCGCCCGTGCTGGAGGAAATCGCGCGCAGGGATCAGGGCCTGGTCCTCGTGACGGGGCCGACCGGCTCGGGCAAAAGCACGACTCTGGCGGCGATGACCGATCAGATCAACCGCGAGCGCCAATGCATGATCGTGACCATCGAGGATCCCATCGAATACGTGCATCAGAACAAGCAGAGCATCGTCAAGCAGCGCGAGGTCGGCCACGATACGCGCGCCTTCGCCTCGGCCCTCCGCCACGCCCTGCGCCAGGACCCCGACGTGATCATCGTCGGCGAGATGCGCGACCTGGAGACGATCTCCACGGCCCTCACGGCCGCCGAAACGGGTCACCTCGTCCTGACGACGCTTCACACCCCTGACGTTGTCCAGACCGTCGATCGCGTCATCGACGTTTTTCCGCCGCACCAGCAGAGCCAGGTCCGTCTCATGTTCGCCAACACGATGCAGGCCATCGTCGCTCAGCAGCTCCTGCCGGTTCCCGGCGGCCGCGGCCGCGTCGTCGCCGTCGAGGTGCTGATCGGCACGATCGCCGTCCGTCAGATTCTCCGCAACGCCAAGACCGAACAACTGGCCACCGTCATGCAGACGGCGACCGAGCAGGGGATGATTACGATGGACAAGTCCCTCAAGCTGCTCTATCAGCGTGGCCTGATTTCCTACGAGGACGCGATCGCTAAAGCCCGTTATCCGGAAGCCTTCGAGCACATCTGAGGCCCCACGGGACCGGGCCGATCTCAGGGGCGGACCGGCGTCAGCGGCGGGTGCCCCGAAAGCGCCCGCGTCAGATTCTCAACCGCCAAGAGGCCCATCGCCTCTCGCGTCTGGCGCGTCGCCGAACCCAGATGCGGCGCCAGCACGACGTTGGGGAGATCCACAAGACCCGGCGCCAGGGCCGGCTCGTTCTCGTAAACGTCCAGCCCCGCATAGGCCAATTGCCCCGCTCGCAGGGCCTCGACGAGCGCCGTCTCGTCCACGACGGCCCCCCGCGCCGTGTTGATCAGCACGGCCGTCGGCTTGAGCCGGGCGAGTTCGCCGCGGCCGATCAGGTGGCGCGTCTGGCTCGTGAGCGGCACGTGGAGCGAGACGAAATCGGCCTCGGCCAGCAAGGCCTCCAGCGAAAGCCGCCTCGCCGCCAGCTCCCGCTCCAAACGCTCGTTCGGCCTCGGGCTCGTGTAGATGATCTGCATCTCGAAGCCCCGGGACTTAAGCGCCATGGCCGTCCCGATTCGACCCGCGCCGACAAGGCCGAGCGTCTTGCCGGTCACCCCGACGCCCAGCATCTGATCCGGTCGCCACCCGCGCCATTGGCCCGCGCGCAGAATGCGTTCCCCCTCCGTCAGCCGGCGGGCCGCCGCCAGCAGAAGCGCCCAGGCCATCTCGGCCGTGGCGTCGGTGAGCACGTCCGGGGTGTTGGTCACGACGATGCCCCGCCCCGTCGCGGCCCGCAGATCGATATTGTCGTAACCGACGCCGAATTGGGCCACGACCCGGAGCCGCGTCCCGGCCGCCAGCGCCTCGGCGTCGATCCGGTCAAAGAGGCTGCATAAAAGGCCGTCGCATCCCCCCAGAGCGGCCAATAGCCGCGGTCTGGGCTCGGGCGGATCCCCCGGGTAGACATCCAGCTCCAATCCCGCCTCGGCCAGCCGCTCAAACGGCGCACCGGCCAGCGGAAACGTCACGTGGACTGCCGGAGGGCGGGCCGAAGGCGGGGTCGTCGTTTGCATGCTCGGCGCGGATCAGGGTCCGATGGAGACGGGGCTCTTCCGAGCCCGCCGCCCTCCCCTGGATCATCCTTACTGCGCGGTCCGATGGACGCCCTCAGCGCGGCGGACCTCCGGCCAACCTTAAGTTTCGCTCTCAACCTTGGGCTCGTCGGCATCGGCGGCCGCCGTCGTGGGTTTGAGTTTGGCGGGGGCGAACCGCGCGAGCGCGTTCCACCCGGCGTAGCGGGCCGAGCCCCCGAGCTGCTCTTCGATGCGCAGGAGTTGATTGTATTTGGCCGTCCGATCCGTCCGACAGAGCGATCCGGTTTTGATCTGGCGCGCGTTGACGGCCACGGCCAGGTCGGCGATCGTCGAATCCTCGGTTTCGCCGGACCGGTGAGAAATCACGGTCCCGAAGCCCGCCCGCTTGGCCTTCTCGATCGTCTCCAACGTCTCCGTCAGGGTTCCGATCTGGTTCAATTTGATCAGGATTGCGTTGCACGCCCCTGCCGCGATCCCCCGTTCGAGGTGTTTCGGATGCGTCACGAAGAGGTCGTCGCCCACGAGCTGGATGCGGTCGCCCAGCGTCCGCGTCAGCCGCGCGAACCCCTCCCAATCGTCCTCATGGAGCCCGTCCTCGATCGAGATGACGGGATAGCGCTTGCAGAGCCTCTCGTAGTGCTCGATCAGCTCGTCGGCGGTCTTCTTGGGGGTCTTTTCCGAGGCCAGGACGTAGAGCTTTTCCTTCGCGTCCCAGAAGCCGCTGGCCGCGGCGTCGAGCGCCAGGAAAATGTCTTTGCCGGGGGCGTAACCGGTCCGCGCGATCGCTTCCAGCAGCCGCTCGATCGCCTCGCTGTTGTTCTTGAAGTTCGGCGCGAATCCGCCTTCATCGCCGACGGCCGTGGCCAGCTTCTTCTCCGATAGCAGCCGCTTGAGCTGGTGAAAGACCTCTGAGCCCACCCGCACGGCTTCGGCCAGGCTGGGCGCCCCCACCGGCATGATCATGAATTCCTGAAAGTCGAGGTTATTGTCGGCGTGCGCCCCGCCGTTGATGAGGTTCATCATCGGCACGGGCAACTCTCGCCCTCCGACCCCTCCCAGATATTGAAACAGCGGCAACCCGAGGGCGTCGGCGGCGGCCCGCGCGCAGGCCAGGGAAACGCCGAGGATCGCGTTCGCCCCCAGGGCCGACTTGTTCTCGGTCCCGTCGAGCTCGATCAAGAGCCGATCGATCGCCGCCTGATCCGTCGCGTCTCTCCCGGTCAGCTCCGGGGCGATCTTCTCCATGACGTTGCGGACGGCCTGACGAACCCCTCGGCCGCCGTAGCGGGTCGCTTCACCGTCGCGCAGCTCCAGCGCCTCGCGAGTGCCCGTCGAGGCCCCCGAAGGCACGATCGCCCGGCCCGTGGCTCCCTCCTCGGTGGTGACTTCGGCTTCCAACGTGGGATGACCGCGCGAATCGAGGACTTCGCGGGCCTGAACCTGTACGATGATCGTCATAAACGCTAAGGCATCCTCTCCTGCATCAGATTCACCAGGCGGACCCCGCGCCGGGCGCGCCAATCGGATTGCGGCGCGCTATTGTTGGGGGTCAACTTTCAATTATCAAGGTTCCCCTTCTCGGCCGCATTGACCCCGCGCGCCGCGGGCGCATCGAGGATCCAGAGCAGCCTTCCCTCCGTCGGGCGAACCTGAGCTGCCGGGAGGGATTCGCCGCCGCCGCCCCGATTGAGGATGGAAGCCACGCGGTGGGCCTTGCTCGCCCCCAGAATCAGAAACACCGCGACGCGGGCGGCGTTGATCGCCGAGAGCGTGAGCGTCAGCCGCCGCACCCCGCCGGGGGGACCTCCGACCGCCCTCACGAGGGGATCGCCTTCCCCCTCGGGCGCGCCGGGAAACAACGACGCCGTGTGACCATCCTCGCCTATGCCCAGCAGAACCAGGTCCAAGCGCGGGCGCCCGTCGCCGTCGGCGGCCAATCGTGACCGTATGGCGTCGGCGTAAGCCCGGGCCGCGCCCGCCAGATCGGGGCTTTCCCCCATCATCCGATGGATGCTCTCCGCCGGGAGCGGGACCCGGCCGAGCAGAGCCTCCCAGGCCATTCGGTAATTTGAGTCCGGGTGTTGCGGGCCCACGGCCCTCTCGTCGCCAAAGAAAATCTCGGTCCGGCCCCAATCCAGTTGGTCTCGAAAGGCCGGTGTGGCCAGCAACTCGTATAAGGCCCGCGGGGTCGAGCCGCCCGAAAGGGCGACGGCGAACCGGCCGCTCCGGGCGATCGCCTCGGCGGCCGCGCTCCGCCAAACCTCGGCGGCGGCGGCGACGGCCCCCTCAGCCGTGGGGTAAACCGCGTAGGGGATGCCCGCCGACGAATTCCTGGCGCAGACCTCCTCCCGGAAGTTCTTCAGATGGATCCCCCCTGCTCACCCTCAGCCTTTCGCCCCGCCGGCCCCTGAGACACCGAGCCGGCCAGCGCCACGGCTTGCGCCAGCGCCCGTGCGTAAACCGCATCCTCTCTCGATGGGGACTCAAGCGCCCCCCCGATGATCTCCTCCGGACCTTGGCCCGTTCGGGCCAGCCGTTGCGGCAACGGGCAGGCCTCCCGCTGCTGCACGCGGATCTCAAACGAGGAGCTTCCAGGGAGGGACGTGACCGTTATAAGGCCATCCTCGGCGGCTTCCAGCCGAACGCCGACCAGTTCAGCGCCGGCGGGCTCCACGGCGGGATCGCGGGGTTCTCCTCTGAGCTTGACCGACAAACGAACCCTGCCCTGCCTGGATCGGGCCGTGCCGCTCCATCCCGTCGATGAGCGTTCCAGGGGAGCCTCGATCTCCCAGCCAAGCTGGCCCGCGAGCCATCCGTGATAAAGGAGAGCCTGGGCTGGGGGCGACGGCCGAGCAGGGGCCAAATTCTCGATCTCCACCGCTCGAAGCGACGAGAGCAGGCCGAGCGTCAGGGGATCGTCAAAGACGGCCGCCAGGTGGCGCCGCCAAGGCGTCAGCCGAGCCCAGGCCAGGTCGTGGACCCCCCCCGGCAAGTCGCCCAATACCGTCTGAAGGGCGGCCGTCGGCCCCGCAAGCTCCGAATCGATGACAATTGTATCGACCTCGCGTCCCAGTCGGGCCAGCGTCGCCGCCCGACCTCCCCAGGCGGCGTCCCACCAGAGCAGGGAGGGCAGATCAGCCTCCAGGAGGGATGCAACCACGCCCGGCAGGAGCTTCAACGAGGGTGGGCCGAGCTGGAGATGCACGTGCTCGCAACAGATCTGAGGCGTATCGGGAGCGGGCCGGTGGCAGACGGCGCGGACATAGCCTTGGATCGGCGCCTCGCCGAGACGGGGATCGATCCCGGCGATCAGCACCCTCGCCGGACGATGCAGGCTCAGTCGATCCAGCGTCTCCGAAAGGGTTCCCGTCCGCTCCATGTCCGTCACGGCGATAACGTTGGCCAGGCTGACCCTGACCAGAGGTTTCCCGTTGTCCGCCTCTCCGGCGGCGGATTCGGCGGCCACGCGCCACATTTCGGCCAGAACCGCCTCAACGTGGCTGAGGTCATTCAGCGGTATCGGTTCCCCCGCCGGGATCGGCGCTTCGGCTGTCCCCATCGTCCTCGTTCACCGGCCTCCCGCGTCCTCTGTTGCCCCTCTTCGGCGCCGAGCGGCTGAGCCCGGCCTAGCCGTAAGGCCCCAGCACCACCATCGAGAGCCACCGACGGATCGGTTCCCAGTACATGTAGACGATCACGCCGGCGGCCGCAAGCGACGGCCCGAACGGAAGGTGATGCCTCACGGGCCCCATGGGGCCGGGTGAACTCAGGGCCCGCATAAGCGCCAGCCGTTCCTCCCGACCGAGTTCCCTCGCCTGAAGCAGCCGTTCCAGCCGGGACGGGTCGGGTTGGAGCCCTGCGACCGCGGGCCGGGCGGACGGGGGCGGCGTCAGACGATCCCACAGAAGCTGGGCGCTCCCGATCAGACTCCCGAGAACGCTCGCGATCATCAGCGCAAAGACGCAATGCAGCGGGCCGATGAAGGTCCCCATCATGGCCATGAGCTTCATGTCTCCCCGTCCCATCGCTTCCTTGCGAAAGATCAATGTCCCGGCGGCCCCCACGAGCCACAGCAGACCGAAGCCGAACAGCCCCCCGGCAAGGGCGTTCAGCGGGGGGAGCGCCGCCGCAGGAAGTTCCAACGCGGGTAGCGGGCGGTTCAACGGATTGCCCGCGGCCGAGCCAATGGGGGGGATAGCTGCCAACGTCAATCCGGCCAGCGCACCCCCCAGGCTCGTTCGGTCCGGAATGATCCAATGGTCCAGATCGGTGAAGGTGGAGATGATCAACAGCGAAACGAGGACCCAGCCGGGCAGGATCACCCAGCTACAGCCCTCCAGGGGTTCGCAGTAGCGAACAAAGACCCCGGCGAAGAGCGAGGCCGTCAAGAGCTCGACGGCGAAATACCGCATCGTGAAAGCCGCCCCGCAATAGCGACAGCGGCCCCTTCGAATCCAATAACTTAGGAGCGGGACGTTATCGCGCCACTTGAGGGGTTCGCCGCACTGGTAGCAGTGCGAGGGGGGGGAGATGAGCGAGAGCCGCCGGGGGACGCGGTAGATGCAGACGTTGAAGAATGACCCGAAGCAAGCCCCTATAACGAAGACCACGAAGAGATCGAACGGGTAAAGCGCGCTGTCGATAAGGGAAACGATGGGTTGGGCCTGAGGGGTGACCGGACCTGGGCAGGCGGGGCCCGGCGCCTGGAGGGGCGACCCGGCGCGGCATCAACTCTGGCGCGCAACCCGAACCAGGGCCGGGCGGAGCAGTTTGCCTCGCAGAAGATAACCTTCCTGCAGCACTTCGGCAATCTGGTTGTCCGGCAATTGTCCGCTGCCATCAACGGAGACGGCCTCGTGGAGGTGAGGATCGAACGACTGACCGACGGCCCCCAGGCGTTCCAACCCGGCCTCCCCCAGCAGCTTTTCCAACATGTCATGAATGAGACGGATCCCCTCGCCGAAGGACTCCAGGGAGGCGGGGGGAACGGCCAGCGCCCGGCCGAAATTATCCAGCACCGGCAGCAGGCTCGTGATCAGCTCGGCCGAGGCCGTTTCCTTGAGATCCTCGGTCTCCTTTTTCGACCGGCGCCGGAAGTTTTCGAATTCGGCTTGGAGTCGGGCCGTTTGATCGCGCTGGCGATGCAGCAGTTCCTCAGCCTGCGCGGCGGCTCTGGTCGCCGCTTCCAGTTTCGGCAGCAACGCTGCGGCGTCCCCCTCGGCCGGCAGCGTCGCCGGGAACGTCGCCGGCTCGCGTCGCCGGAGCCTCCGTCGCCGCAGTCTCAGGGCCAGTCGGCGGTCGTTCTGGAGCGATCGAGCCGGAATTGCGCGGCCTCTCATGGTGAAGACTCTTCCCTAATCGCGGCCATCCGAGAGGGGCGCCCGCCCGGCTCAGCCGTTTGGCCTGGCGTCGGGGGAAGTCCCTCCCGAAGCGGAACATTCCTCTAGCAGAATCCGAGTCAAGGATCAAACGGGGCCGCGCCGCGGCCGACGGCGGGGCTGGACCCTTTGACCAGGGCGTCGGCCAGCTTCAATTCCTCGGGGATGAACCGGATGAGGACCTCCCCAAGCTGGGCCATCACTTCGGCGTCACACTGATCGGGGGCGTCCCCCAGACGGTGCCAGTAAGGGTAGGGGAGACCGATGAGATCGATATACGGGAAGCCCGCCTGAAGAAACGGGACGTGATCGTCGAGCATGGGCCCGATCGTCTCTCGGCTGAAGATCGATGGGGCATGGCGGCGGCCCAGCGTCCATAGCCGGCCGACCGGCCCCGGTTGCGATCGCAGACTGTGAAGCTCCCGCGACAGGCGAAGCCCCTTTCCGCCGACCATGTCCAGATTGACGCCCAGGTGCAGACGGCTCAACCAGGCAGGCGGGTGGTTCGCGGCGTGGCGCGAGCCCAGGCACCAGCTCGCCTCGTCGCCGGCGACCCCGCTGTCCTCGGCGTCCCAGAAGGCCAGCACCACGCGGTCGGCCCACGACTCGTCCCGGACGGCGCGGGCGAGCTCCAGGATCACGGCGACGCCGGACCCTCCGTCATTAGCTCCGGGGAAGGGGAGCCGTCGGCTCTCAAACAGCTCATTGTCGGCCGAAGGCCGCGTATCCCAATGGCCGGAGAGGAGGATGAGCGGCGGTCCCTCCCTCAGATCGGGGTCCTGGGCGTCCCAGCCGGCCGGCAGGCCCCAGAGGTTCCAGCCCTGGATCGACGCCCCCGTCAGCGCCAGACGGGCGGCAAACGGCTGCTCCCAGACGACGCGTCCCACGGCTTCGAGTTCGGCCTTGATCCAGAGGCGCGTCCGTTCATGCGCCGCCGTGCCGGGGATGCGCGGGCCGAACCCGCACTGGGCTTCGATCGACTTTAACGCTCGCTCCCCGTCGAACCGCTCGGCGGCCTCGCCTGAGGTCCCCAGCATCGCCGAAACCGCCAAGCCGACGGCGAGCGAACCGGTGAGCGGCTTGAGCCGAGGCGGCGCCGGGCGTAGAATGTTCGATTTTCCTGGTCTGGAGCGACGGACCCACATGACTTCCACCCGGCCATTATGGCACAACCCCGACCCCATTGTGAGGGAGACCTACCGGGCTCAGACGTGGCTCTATCTCCTCTCGGCGCCGTTCCTGGCGATGATTCAGTACGCGCCGTTCCTGGCGGTCAAGACCTTCGACGCCGCGGCTTGGGTTCCCGCCCTGGCGGCGATCATCCCAGCCTCGCATTTATTGGCTCTTTTCTTTGCCGGGCCCATCCAGCGCAGCGACAAGACGGCCTGGGTGGTTCGCCCGATGGTCATCTCCAGCGCCCTGTTCGGGCTCCTGTTCTTCGTTGATCGGACCGCCGGGTGGATGTTCGCTCTCGTGATCATCCTGGCTCAATCCCTCCGCGCCCCGATCATCTCGGCGCAATCGGCCATCTTCAGGGCCAATTACCCTCCGGCCATTCGCTCCTTCGCCATGTCGATCCCGATGGCCGTCCAGTTCCTGGCCGTGGCGGCTTACTCCGGCCTGGGAGGCCGCCTGTTCGACCGCTCCGAAGACTGGGTGATCCCGTACTTTGCCGTCGCCGGCGCCCTCGGCATCGGCGCGGCCTGGGCGTTTCGGGGCGTTCGCGTCCGCGCCTGGCCGGCCCGCGCCGTGCCCCCCCCGACGGAAGCCAGCGTGGTGACGCGCCCGGCGGCCGGCACGATGGTCTCTCAATGGGCCGCAATGCGACGCAACCGGGGCTTCGCTCTCTTTCAGTGGTCCTATATGTTCTTCGGGGCGGGGGCGGTCGCCATCACCGCCGTCATGCCGCACTACCTCAACGAGGAATTCCAGACGGGCCACGAAAGCGCCGCCCTGGCGATTAACACGATCCCCATGCTCGCCGCGGCCGTCACATTCCCGCTCTGGGGTCTCATCCTCGACCGCGGCAACCCTCTTATCATGCGGACCGTCATCAACGGCGTCTGGTCGCTGACCCCCCTTCTGTTGTTCTTCGCCCGATCGCTGCCGGGGGTCTACGCGGCCCAATTGATCCAGGGGCTCGTTTTCAGCGGGAGCGTGTTGATCTGGTGGTTGGGCGTCAACTACTTCGCCCGGCGGGAGGACGTGGCCCTCTTCATGGCGCTCCATCAGACTCTGACGGGCGTGCGCGGAATCCTGACCCCCTTCATCGGCGTCGGTCTGGCTCACCAGATCGGCTACCGGCGGTCGATGATCTTCTGGTTCGCCCTGATGGTCATCGGCTTCGGGATCATGTTGTATGAGGTGATCCGGGAACGTCGGGCCGGCGCGCTGAAAACCTTCTCGGAAACCGAGGCTGGATTAGACGCGGCGACGCCCGTCGTGACGGACCGTCGCGCTGAAATCGGTTGACTTAAAGAAGGAGGGCTGGCGCAATCGCCCGCGTTCACTCTTATCCCCGCCGCCTCCGAAGGAGCCTCATCGCCCCGTGAAGCGAGCCCTGATCACCGGCGTGACGGGCCAGGACGGTTCCTACCTGGCCGAATTGCTCCTCGGCAATGGCTACGAGGTGTTCGGGATGGTCCGGCGGACGAGCTCGCTCGGCCGGAGCCGGATCGATCCGATCGCCGCCACGGCGGCCTTCCACGACCGATTTCACCTCGTCTATGGCGACCTCGGGGACGGCAGCTCGCTGGCCAAGCTGATACGGACCATCCGTCCGGAGGAGATTTACAACCTCGGCGCGCAAAGCCACGTCCGCGTCAGCTTCGACATTCCGGAGTACACGGCCGATGTCAATTTCCTCGGCACGGTCCGGCTGTTGGAGGCGCTGCGCGAGACCGGCATCGAAGCCCGATTTTATCAGGCCTCCAGCAGCGAGATGTTCGGCCAGGCCGTCGACGTCCCGCAGACCGAAAAAACGCCGTTTCATCCGCGCAGCCCCTACGCCGTCGCCAAGGTCGCGGCGCATCACCTGGCCGTCAATTACCGCGAGAGTTACGGCATGTTCGTCTGCACGGGGATTCTTTTCAATCACGAGTCCCCCCGGCGTGGCGAAAACTTCGTGACGCGGAAAATCACGCGCGCGGCCGCCGAGATCAAGCTCGGGCGGCGCGAAAAATTCGCCCTCGGCAATCTCGAAGCCCGGCGCGATTGGGGATTTGCCGGCGATTACGTCCGCGCCATGTGGATGATCGTGCAACACGCCGCGCCGGACGATTTCGTCATCGCCACCGGCGAGTCCCATTCCGTTCGCGAGTTTCTCGACGAAGCCTTTGGCCACCTGGACCTGGATTGGACCCGGCACGTCGAGCTCGATCCTAGGCTCCTTCGCCCGGCCGAGGTGGATTACCTCAAAGGCGATGCGAGCAAGGCCCGCCGCCTGCTGGGCTGGGCCCCGGAAGTCGACTTTCGGGGTCTGGTGGCGATGATGGTCGAGGCCGATCTGGCCGCGCTGGTGAAGGGGACCGGCGACGCTTCGGCGTAACCCCCCGCCCGCTCAACCGCCCGGGCCGTCGGCGTGAATAAAGGCGTCCAGGCTCCGCAGTTCCTCGAAAAGTTCTTCCAGCCGGTCGTGGAGAAGGTATCGCAGCGAAACCATGCCCAGGAGATTGCCTTCGGCGTCCACCAGAGGCAGATGACGGATACGGTGCTGGCTCATCAGATTGATCGCTTCGTTGATCGGCGTGCTCTCCGTGGCCGTGATGATCTGGGTCGTCATCACGTCGGCCAGCCGGGTCGTCTTCGGGTCCATCCCCTCGATCACGACGCGCTTCATCACGTCCCGTTCGCTGAAGATCCCGACCAGCTTCTGGCCTTCGGTAACGGCCAACGCCCCAGCTCGATGCTCCACCAGAAGCCCTACGGCGTCGGCGATCGTCCGCTCCGGCGCAATGGTCAGGAGCGGCTTGCGCGTCAGACGGGTTAGCGACATGCCCGCACCTCCTGGGGTCGCTTGACCCGCGGGAGTCCAAGGTTATTGAATTGATCCTAGCCTCGCGGACCCGCCCGCGCCAATGAAATTGTCCGGGGGCGAGGCAAAAAACTTTTTAACGGGTTAAGGAATGAGAACTCGGCCGCGCGCCCCGTCTTCCTTCAATGAAGCGTCCCGGAAACGCTCCGATCGCCCCGGCCGACGCTCCCGGCGGCACCGGCCTGAATCATCGCCCTGGTTGATGACGCCCGGCCCGACGAACATCCCCCCTGCCGTCAGGCGTGCCCTCGCGCGACCGGCGATCCATCACCGCTCCGAGGCCTTTAGTCCGGTGCTCGACCAGTGCATTGCCGGGCTGCGGGGGGTCTTCCGAACGAACGAGCCGGTGCTCATCCTCGCCGGCTCCGGCACGGCGGGCATGGATGCGTCGATCGCCGGGGCTTTCTCTCCCGGCGAGAAAATCATCACGCTCGAAGCGGGCAAATTCGGCCGTCGCTGGGGCGAGATCGCCCGCGTTTACGGCCTTGAGGTCATTTCGCTGGAGGCTCCGTGGGGACGTGAGATCCAGCCGGCAGAGGTGGAGTTCACGCTGGCCAAGAACGCCGGCGTCAAGGCCGTCCTGGCCACGCTGTGCGAGACCTCGACCGGCGTCTTGACCGACGTCGCCGCCTTGGGAGAGATCGTCGCCGAGACCGACGCCTTGCTCGTCGTTGACGCCGTCAGCGGCCTCGCTGTCGATCGGCTGGAAACCGAGGCCTGGAGGGTCGATATCGCCGTCGGCGCCTCGCAGAAGGGGCTGATGCTCCCCCCGGGTCTGGCCTTCGTGAGCCTGAGCGAGAAGGCCCGCGACCGTGTGGCGGCAAGCCGCTGCCCGTCCTACTATCTTTCGCTCCGGCGGGCCCTCGAGGGTTTTGAAGCCCGGCGGCCTCCCTTCACGCCCGCCGTCTCCCTCATGCAAGGCCTCACGGTCGCCTTGGACATGATTCTCGCGGAGGGTCTGGAGAACGTCTGGGAGCGACATCGGCGGCTGGCGGGCGCGCTCCGCGCGGCGGGCGAGGCCCTGGGGCTTCAGCCGTTGGCCTCGGTCCCCGCGAGCGCCGTCACCGCCCTGTCGTTGCCCGATCGGCTTGCCGCTTCCCGGATCATCGACGTTCTCCGCCGCGAGCATGGGCTGGTGATCGCCAATGGCCAGGAGCACCTCCGGGATCGTATCATTCGTATCGCCGCGATGGGCTGGGTTAAGGCCGGCGACGTTCTTCGAACCGTCGAGGCTCTTGAGGACGTTCTGAGCCGATCGGATTGGACCCCCGGCCCGCCGGGAGGCGCCGTCGCGGCCGCGCGGGAGGCGTTGGCCGCGCGGCCATCCTGACACTGACATCCCCGCGTCAGGCGTCCCCGTGATACGGCGGAGGCATGAAGTTGGCGGAAGAGGGTCCCGTGATCACATCTATTCGCATAGCGGAAGCCCCTTCCAGACGCTCTCGGCGGCCCCGCGTGCGTTGCGCGATCGAGCTGGACGGTCGGCCCTGGGCCGTGCTTGACGGCGAGACGGTGCTGCGGGAGGGCCTCAAGGCCGGCGCACGGCTCGACCCCGACGGCCTGGCCGCCCTTTTGCGAAGGGATGAGGTGATTCGAGCCCGCGCCGCGGCGCTCAGGCGGCTCGCCCTCCAGCCTCGGAGCGCGATGGAGGCCAGACGGTGCCTCCTTGCGTCCGGATTTGGCGAGGCGGTCGTGGACGAAGCCATCGCCGCCCTTGAGAGCGAGGGCGCCCTGGACGACGCCGCCCTGGCCCGGCGTTGGGCCGCTCGGCGGCGGCGGCAAGGCGACTTTGCCCCGGCTCGGATCGAAGCTGAATTGATCGCCCGCGGCATCGAGCCTACGGTCGCCCAGCGCGTAGCCACGGGTTCCGCCGAGCCGGACCTCATCGGCGATTGCGCCCGGCTCCTCCTGCGTCGGCGTTCTCGCTTTGAGCCGCTGGCGGAGGCCCCCAATCTCGACCGGGTAAGGGCTTTTCTTGCGCGCCGAGGCTTCGAGCCCGAGGTGATCGAAGCCGCTCTCGCCCGAGTGTTGGGCGAGGCCTACGTCGAGCCGGACGCCCCGTCGGATTGAGCCCCCCCTGCCCGGAACGAAACGTTTCGATGCCCGTCGATTATCACAATCACACCCCGCTCTGCGGCCACGCCGCCGGCTCGATGGAGGAATACGTCGAGCGCGCCCGGGCCCTGGGGCTCGTCGAATATGGCTTCTCCGAGCATTCCCCCTGGATGATTCAGCATCCCGGCCAATGGTTGGCGATGACGGCGGAGGACTTGCCCCGCTACGTCGAGGCCGTCCGCCACCTTCAGGCCCGCTATGAGCGCGAAGGGTCCCATCCCTTTCACGTCCGCCTGGGGATCGAGATGGACTTTGTCCCGAGTCGATTGGCCATCGCCGAGAAAGTTTCCTCCGACTACGACTGGGACTATCGGATCGGGTCCATTCATCACATCGGGCTTTGGGGATTCGACGACCCGGATCGCCGGGAGGACTGGGGCCAGCATCATCCGGAAGACGTCTTCGAGAGTTATTTCGAGCTCCTGAGGCGCCTGATCGAGGCGCGCTTCTGCGAAATCCTCGGCCATCTCGATCTGCCCAAGAAATTCGGTCACCGCCCGCCGGGGGGAATTCTCCGATGGGTCGAGCCCCTCGTGCCGCTGATCCGCGAGGCCGGCATGGCCGTCGAAATCAACACCGCCGGCCGAGACAAGCCCGTCGGCGAGTTCTATCCCTCCTGGGACATCGTCGAGCGCCTGATCGAAGCCGGCATTCCCATCACGCTCGGAGCCGACGCCCACCGTCCGGAGGAGGTGGGCCGCTATCTGCCCGAAGCCACGGCCGGCCTGCGGGACCGCGGCCGAACCTGGGTCGCCCGATTCGAGAAGCGCCGCATGATTCCGATTGAAATCTGAGATCTCCCTCTCTCATACTCCAATCGCGTCTCCGAGACATGGGGAGCGAGGGGCGGCGAATCGGCCGGAAAGGGCCCGGAACCGGCGGGCGCGAGTCAAGAGGTGGGGGCCCAGCAATGGGGCTCAGTTTTTACTTCGACCTGACGACGCTGGAAAAATTCTTCTTTTTCTGCGCCGTCACGGGGGGGATTGTCTTCCTCGTCCGCATTCTCCTGTTCGCCTTGCTGGGGGGGGACCATGACGCCAGCCCCGGACCCGACGCCGACGTGGCTCATCTGGAGGTCCTCGGCGACTCCGACACCAGCTTTCGGCTCGTCTCGATCCAGGGCCTCGCCTCCTTCTTCATCATGTTCGGCCTGGTCGGCCTGGCCTTGAGCCGCCAGGGGGAGGCGGCGGCGGCCTGGGCCGTCGTCGGGGGCCTCGTCGCCGGCGCCGCCACGCTGCTCATCATCGCCCAGGTGGCCGTCGCCATGCGGAAGCTGCAGTCCACGGGCAATCTCGATAACCGGCTGGCGATCGGCCAGGAAGGACGCGTCTATCTGACCATCCCGGCCGAGGGAACGGGCCAGGCCGAGGTGAGAATCCAGAACCGGCTGCGGGTCATGGACGCGGTGTCGCGCGATCATCAGACGATCAAGACCGGCGAACGCGTGCGCGTGGTCGATGTCGTCGGCGGCAGCACGCTTGTCGTCGAAATCCTCAAATAGAGGAGAGCCGTCGCATGGAAATGTCGCTGACTCTCTGGGCGCTGGCGATGATCGCCTTCATCGTCCTGATCGTGACCCCGACCGTCGTTATGGCCCGGCGCTATAAGCGGTGCCCGTCGGACATGATCCTGGTCGTCTATGGGCGCGTGGGCCACGGTCAATCCGCCAGGTGCATCCACGGCGGCGGGACGCTCGTCTGGCCGCTGATTCAGGATTGCGCGTTCCTCTCCCTGAGGCCCATCACGATCAGCATCCCGCTCAAGAACGCCCTCTCCATTCAGAACATCCGGATCAACGTCCCGAGCACCTTCACCGTGGCCGTCAGCACGGACCCGGCCATCATGAACAACGCCGCCGAGCGCCTGCTCGGGACGAGCTTGCGCGAAATCGAAGAGATGGCCCGCGAGATCATTTTCGGCCAGCTCCGGCTGACGGTCGCCTCCCTCACGATCGAGCAGATCAATCAGGACCGCGAACGCTTCCTGGAGGCGATCCGCAACAACGTCGAGCCGGAGCTCAACAAGATCGGGCTTTACCTGATCAACGTCAACATCACCGACATCACGGATGAGTCCGAGTACATCGACAACATCGGCAAAAAGGCCGCCGCCGAAGCGATCAACCGCGCGCGCGTCGAAGTGGCGATGCAGGAAAAGTCCGGCGCCATCGGTCAGGCCGAGGCCAACCGCGAAAAACAAATCCGCGTCGCCGAGAACGAGGCCGGCGCCGAAAAGGGTCGCAAGCAGGCCGACGCCGATCGGCGCATCTTCGTCCAGCAACAGGAGGCTCACGCGACGATCGGCGAGGCGGGGGCCGATCGCGAGAAGGCCATTCGCGTGGCCGAAAACCGCGCCGAGGCCGATAAGGGGCAGAAGAAAGCCGAGGCCGATCGCCGCATCTACGTCCAGGCGCGGGAGGCCGAGGCCGTCCAGGGCGAGAACGCCGCCAAGGCCAATATCGCCGCCGCCAACGCCGAGCTGGCCATCCGCGAGGCCGAAGCCATGCAGCGCGCCGAGGTCGCCCGTCGCCAGGCGATCGCCGAGGTTCAGAAGGCCGAATACCTCGCCGAGACCGAACGCCTGACGGCCGAGGAAATCGTGCGCCAGGAGATCGAGAAACGGCGGGTCGAGATCGCCGCCGAGGCCGAGGCCGAACGGCTCCGTCGCGAGGCGCGCGGCCACGCCGACGCCGTCCTGATGAAATACCAGGCCGAGGCCCAGGGAATCCGCCAGGTGCTCGAAGCCAAGGCCCTCGGTTACGCCTCGCTCATTCAGAGCTGCCGCGGCAATTCCAAGGAGGCGGCCACGCTCCTGATGATCGAGAAGATCGAGGAGATTGTCGCCCGGCAGGTCGAGGCCATTCAGAACCTCAAGATCGATAAGGTGACCGTGTGGGACTCCGGCAACGGCGTCGGCGGCTCCTCGACGGCCAATTTCCTGGCCGGTATGATCAAGAGCCTCCCGCCGTTGCAGGATATCGCCCGAATGGCCGGCATCGAGTTGCCGGCCTATCTGGGGCGGATGGTCGAGACCCCGGGCCGAGTCGAGCCGGGGGCGGCGGCCGAGGCGACGAAGCCGAAGGACGCCTGAGGCTCGATCGTTCCCTCGACGCCCCCGGCGTTCCCGGTTCGCCGGCCGGACGAGCCTGACCCTTTGATCCGAAGGAATCGACGCCCATGAAACCTGATCCGCTTGTCCGTCGCGTGCTTCTCCACGGCCTCTCGATCGTCGGGCTGGGATGGTCCCTGTTGGGGGGCTCCTTCGCTTTCGGCCAGGTGGCGCTGGCCGAGCCCCCTTACGACGGCCCGGACCGAATTGAGGACTGGCGCGGGCGGACAATCCTCGTCGTCACGCCTCACCCGGACGACGAGACCTTCACTTCGGGCGGGACGCTCGCCCGGCTGGCCCGTAACGGCAACGCCATCCATATCCTGATCTATACGACCGACAACGCCGGCTCCAACGATCCGCATATGACCAAGGAGCGCCTGGCCGCGATTCGACGGCAGGAGGAAGAGGACGCCTGCGAAATCCTCGGCATCCCCAAGGAGAACATCATCTGGATGGGCTACGACGACGGGATGCTCGAATACGTGGACCGGAGGGAACTGACCAAGCGCGTGGCGCGCGTCATCCGCCGGTTCCGCCCCGACGCCCTCTTCACCATCGATCCGGGCGCCCCTTACCAGCAATGGCACAAAAGCGATCACCGCACGGGGGCTTACCTCACCGTTGACGCCATGCGCGCGGCCGGCTGGAGGCTCTACTTCCCCGAATTGGAGGAAGAGGGCTTCCTCCCCTGGAGCGTTCCCGTGGCGTTCCTCTATTATTCGGCTCAACCCAATTACGTTGTGGACATCGAGGACGTGGCCGAGCTCAAGGCCCGCGCCGCCGCCGCCCACACCAGCCAGTTCGGCGAGATGATCGAAAACTATGACCCCGCGGACCTGGAGCGTCGCCGCGCCGACCTCGCCCGACAAATCCTCGGCGAGGGTCGTCTGGTCCAACGCGAGAACGGCCGCGCCGTCGAACGGTTCCGCCGTTCGGAACGCTACGGGGGTTGAGGCCGAGGTCGATGCCCGAGCCGCGCCGTTTACTTCCGTTGCTGGGGGTGCTCGTTCTGGCTTTCGGCGGCTTCGAGGCGCGGCCGCTTGAGATCGCCCTGGGCGAGATTGACATCACGCCCCCCGTCGGCTCTCCCATGGCCGGCTATTCGGCCCGGCGGGGCGTCGCCGAGTCGATCCATGATCCGCTCTCGGCTCGGCTGCTGCTTCTCAAGGACGGCGAGACGTCGCTCGCGCTGCTCACGTTCGACCTGCGTCGGCTCGCTTCGCCCCGCCTCATCGAGGCCGTTAAATCCCTCGGGGTCGCTCACGTGGTTCTGGCCAGCTCGCATACCCATTCGGGGCCGGACGCCGACAGGGAGGACTTCCCCGCCGGTGGCTCCTCGTGGCGTCGTTCCATGGAGGCGGCGGTCCTGGAGATGGTCCGCCAGGCCCAGGGGCGGACCTTTCCCGCTCGCTTGGCCGTCGGGAAGGGGAGCCTCAACCTCGGCCACAACCGCCGACTCGTCGATGAGGCGGGTCGAGTCACGATGCTCTGGCGCAACGCCGAAGCCCGCCCGACCCATCCGATCGATCCCACCGTCGGCGTCATCCGCGTTGACGATCTCGAGGGCCGCCCCCGCGCGGTTCTGGTGCACTATGCCTGCCATGCCGTCGTTCTGGGCCCGGACAATCTGGCCCTCTCGGCCGATTATCCGGGGGCCATGCGCCGCCGGCTCGCCGGAAAAATTTCAAGCGGCGGTGGGGACGCTCCCCTGGTCTTCTTCCTCCAAGGCGCCGCCGGCGATATCAACCCTTACCGGGACAAGCAACCGGTGGCCGAAGGGGGCTTTGACGAGGCCGAGCGCGTCGGGGCCGATCTGGCCGAGGCCGCCTTCAATGTCTTCGAGGCCCTGGGGAGTCGGACTCGCCCGGAGGTCACCCTGCGCGTTCTCGAGGACGACTTTGACTTCGAGGACCGATGGGACCGCGCCAAGCGAGTCCCCGTTCGATTGCTGACGGTGCTGGTCGGGCCGGACCTGGCTCTGGTCGCCCTTGCCGGCGAGCCGTTCGTCGAGTTCCAACTGGAATTGACGGCTCGTTCGCCCGTGGCCGACGCCTTCGTCCTCGGGTACGCCGTTGCCGGCCCGCATCCGTGGCCGGGTTACATCCCCACGATCCAGGCGGCGACCGAGGGGGGGTACGGAGCCGGCTATAACACGCAGATCGAGGTCGGGGCCGGCGAAACGCTGATCGATCGGGCCGTGATCCGCCTCTATCAACTCTCCGGACGTCTGGGCCCCGCGATCGCCGGCCATTGAAGTCATGAGTCCCCGATCCATCGTCCTCGGTTATTTCGCGGCCGTGGGTCTGATCACCACCTGTCTGACGGGCATCGCCACGGCGCAGACGTTCACCGTCGGCGTCGGACAGGTGCAGCTCGACGTCCCGGCGGGTGTGGACATGTGGGGCTATCTCCCCCCGCGGAAGAGCCAGGGGACGCTCGATCCGCTCATGGCGCGCATTTTCGTCTTCGGGGATGGGCAGTCCCGCGCGGTGCTGGTGACGCTGGACCTGGGCCGAACGCCCAATCAGCGTCAAATGGACCGGGCGCGCCGGATGGTTCGGGACCGCGCGGGCATCCAAACCGTCATCTTTACGGCTTCGCACACGCATTCCGGCCCCTACCTGCTGGATCAATACCCCGACGATCGTCCTCCTGAGTGGGAATCCCGCATGATCGAGGCGATCGCCGAGGGGATCATCCACGCGGCCGAGTCGGCCGCTCCCGCCCGGCTCGGCTCTGGCCGCGGCTGGGTTCAGATAGGCCACAATCGCCGCTACGTGAACCCGGACGGCTCGGTCCGCATGCTCTGGGAGAATCCCACCCGGATCAGCACGCATCCGGTGGACCCCGAGGTGTTGGTGCTGCGCATCGATGATCTCGAAGGGCGCCCCCGGGGGCTTATCGTCGGCTACGCCTGCCATCCCGTGGTTTTCGGCCCTGACAACGCGCTGTATTCGGCGGATTTCCCCGGCGCGATGAGCCGCTACGTCAGCGACCGTCTGGACGGTTCCCCCGTCGTCGCGTTCGTCCAGGGCGGATGCGGGGACATCAACCCCTTCATGGACAAGCGACGGCTGGAGGAGGACGCTCGCGAGCTCATGCGCCGCGTCGGGGAGGAACTCGGGCGCGAAGCCCTGCGGGTCGCCGAGGCCACGCCGACCCTGGCTCCCGCCGCCCCTTCCGTGCAATCGGCGATCGAGACGCTGACGTTGCAGGACCGCCGCGCTGAAGGGACGTCCTACGAGGCCCCCGTCACCGTCCTCCTCCTTAACGGCCGTCACGCCTTCGTCGGCCTGCCGGGCGAGCCGTTTGTCGAGTTCCAACTCGAGCTTAAACGTCGGGCGGGGACGGAGACCGCCTTCTTCTTGGGCTACACGAACGGCTATCTGCGCTATTTCCCGACCATCCGGGCCGCCGTCGAGGGGGGCTATGGCGCCGCCGAAATGGCCATGACGGAAGTCGGAGCCGGCGAACGCCTGCTGCGCCGCGGGACGGTGATACTCTATCGGATGCTGGGTCGGCTTTCGGAATCGCCCGAGACCGAGTGAGTTGATGAGGCTTGACCCCGTTTCGGGCTAGCCGCTCCCCCTGGAATAAGGAAGGGGCGCTCTCAAGCGAGCGCCCCTTCAGAGCCTTGATTCAACTGTAGTTAACCGCTCAACCTTCGAGCGGCGTCTGCGGCCTCAGGGATTTGACGGCGCCGCGCCCGCCGGCGCGCTCGGTGCGGCCGCGGCCGGCGTCGGCATCTCGAAAATCGACTGGTCCACCTCGCCGTTGACGGAGGTTTCGCTATACGTCGTCGTCAACGTGAGATCCCCCATCGGCCCGCCGACCAATTCGATGACCACCTTGCCCGGCAACTTGACCCCGCCGTAGTCGGCGAAGTCCGACTCCTTGATTGTGACGTCCATTTCGGCGCCGCTCAGGTCATCGGTTTGCTTGAGCTTGGTCTGCGCGATCAAATGCGTGGCCTTGTCGACGTAAATCTTGAGCTTCGGCCCTCCGTCTGGAGGGGTGATCTCGAGCACGTGATGATCCGTCTCCCCTACCTTTTCGTCGTCCAACTTGGCGATCGATCCCTCTTGACCGAGGACTCTCGATGAGACCAGGGCGTTCAACCAGGCTTGGCTGCGAATCTGATCAGCCTGGCGCCCTTCCAGCTTCTGAAGCCCCATCATCCCATTCTGCCAGGCCACGTCCCCGTTCCAACCCCCGCTCTGGATGAAGACCCCCAGGTCCATCTTCTGGTAAGCCTTCCTTCCGGGAATCAGGACAAGCTCCATAACCCCCGCCATCTCCCCGATGGTAGCGCTGGTGACGGCCACCCCCCCCTTGCGCGATACCGATTTGAGCGCTTTGATGGCCTCCACTCCCCCCATCGCCTTCACATGAGCGTCGATAATCTCCTCGGCGGACTGGGATCGCGCCGCGCGGGGGGCGAAAAGCCCCAGCGCCAGGGCCGACGCCATCAGGCCCGCCATGCTCATCCGTGGCTTGCTCATTGGCTCTTACCTTCCTTCTTGCCGAAACCGTTGAGGGAAATCCCGCCTTGCAGGCTTGGACCCGCGAGGGCCCGCGGGCGACCGTCGTCGATCGCCCGGCCCTCGGGCCGAATCCACGGCTTTGTCGCCGCCTGAAGCGCCGCTATAGTAGGCGTCGTCGCCGTCGGGGTCAACGTTGTTGAGTCTCGCCTCCGCCCCTGCCCCAAGAACGCGTTCTTCCATTGACCCAGTTGACTCTTCTGTTCCCCGCCCGCCGCGTCTTTCAGTCTCCACGAAGCTGGCTCTCCTGATCGGCCCGGCGGCCGTTGTTCTCACCCGCCTGCCTCAATTCCTCTCCGGCCGCCTGAGCGTGGACCCGGACGAATCCGTCCTGGGACTGATGGCGGTGCATCTTCTCCGGGGGGAGGCGTTCCCGATCTTCTTCTACGGTCAACGTTACGGCCTCTCCACGATTGAAGTCTTCGCCTCGGCGGCCGGGTTCATTCCCTGGGGCGTCTCGGCCGTCTCGCTCAAAGCGGCGATGCTCCTCCTCTGGATCCTCGGCTGGGCCTTTTTTTTCCTCTCGGTTCAGGCCTTCGGTGGAGCCCGGGCGGCCTGGATCGGCGGCGGCCTGCTCATCCTCTGCCCGGCTTGGGCGGCTTGGTCGCTCAAGGCCCGGGGAGGTTACCTGACCGCCTTTTGCCTCTTCAACCTCGGCCTCTGGCTCGTCGCCCGGCGCCGCGATGAGCTTCGCCGTCCGTGGCCGTTCTGGCTCTCGATGGGGACCCTCGGCGGCTTCCTCTTTCTGAGCCATCGGCTTTGGCTGATGACCTTTCTCCCGTTCGCGCTCCTGCGGTGGCGGCGCGGCCAGTGGCCGATGGCCCTGGCTGGGGGAGCCGTCGGAGCCGCCTGGGCGTTCGCGGTCGGTCGCCTCGGCCGTCGTGAAGGCTCGGACTTCTGGTCCCCCCACTGGTTGGATCAGTCCGATGTCGCCGAGGGGCTTCTACGCCTGCCGTTTCGGCTTTGGGAACTCTGGACGGGGGCCTTCTATCTCTGGCACGCCGCCGACGTGAGTCTCGCTGGAGCGTTGGCGGGACTGGTCTGGGCCGTCGCCTTTCTCGGCGTACTTGCCGTCTCCTTGGTAAGGCTCGGCGGTCGTCCGCCGTTCGGACCGCCGGCGGCGGCCGTTCTGGCGATGGCCATTCCGGCGGCCCTGAGCCTCTTGTCCAGCCCGACGCTCTTTATGGTTCGTTACCTTTTGCCGGCGGCGGTCCCCTTCGTCCTGGCCGTGAGTCTGGCGAGCGGGAAAGCCCTGAAGGCGGGCCGGCCTCGCGCGATCGCCTGCGGCTGGGGCCTCGTCCTTCTCGGCTTGGCCGGAGCGGCCGGCCTCGCCGAGGTCGCCCGGCACGGTCTGACTGACGTGACCTTGCCGCCCGGCGCGAGCGACGGCCAGGCGCTCGAGCGGTTGACCCGAGAACTTCAGGCTCGGCGTCTGGCTCACGTTTACAGCCTCGACGCGTTTCTCCAATGGAAGCTCATGTTTGCTTCCGAGGGGCGGATCGAGGCCCGATGGGTGGACCCCGGCGACCGTTACCCGCCGATCCCGCGCTCCGTCGACCGCGCCCGGGCCGCTGAGGAGCCGGTCGCCCTGATCGGACGCCTGGAGGACGTGGCGCGCCTGCGCGCGGCCCAGCGCGGCCTGGGCGATCCCCTCGGGGAGCTGATTCCGGTCGAAGGGCTCTACTTCATCCTGCCGTCGCCTTCGGTCGATTTGCTCCGTGCGTTGGGTTTCATTCTGAACAACGAAGGGTCACGATCCGTTCTCGACGAGGGCTCTCCCAGCGCTCTCGACGTTCCGATTACACGGGCTGATTCGCCCCCTGCCTTCAAGGAGCGCGGCTCGTGAGCAAGGGGCGATCGGGGCCGTCCGTGTTGTTCCTGGCCGGGGTCGGTCTGATCCTCGTTACCCGCCTGCCTCAGTTTCTTGGCGGCAATCTCGTCCCCGACGGAGACGAGGCCATTGTCGGTTTGATGGCCAAGCACATGAGCGAAGGCCGCGGCTTCCCCCTTTTTTTCTACGGCCAGCGCTATGGGCTATCCCTTTTCGAGGCCGGCTCGGCGGCGATCTTCTTCACAATCTTTGGCGTTTCGACGTGGGGTCTCAAAGCCGCCACGCTCCTGCTCTGGTCGGTCGGTTGGGCGGGGCATGTGGCGGCGGCCCAGAGGTGGCTCGGCCGTCGCGCCGCCGTCGTCTGCGGCCTCCTGCTGACGTTCTGCCCCGCCTGGTTCGCCTGGTCGATGAAGGCCCGTGGGGGGTACGTCACGGCCTTCGCCCTGAGCGGCTGGCTCCTGTGGCGCCTTGCCGGCTTGCGGAGCGGGCCCTCGCGACCTGCGTCGGCGTTCGTTGTCGGGGCCGGATTGGCGCTGGTCTTTTTCGCCCAACCCACTTGGCTGGTGGGGCTCGTATTCTTCTTGCCGCTCCTGGATTTGAAGGTCCGCCGCCGGGGCGAATACTGGGGAGCCGCCGCCGGCGCGGGGCTTACGGCCGCGCTCGTGCTTGGAGTTTCGTCGGTTCAGTCCACCGGGGATTGGCGGCCTCTTCTTTTCGACAGCAATCGCATTATTGAAGGGCTGATGCTCCTGCCCGGGCGCCTCTGGGTCCATCTGACGGGCGCCTACTACATGAAGGTCCGGACGCCCGTGGGTCGCGCCGATGATCTCAGCGGATGGGTCTGGTGCGCCCTGCTGGCGTGGGCGCTCTTCGCCGTGGCGTGGGCCCGCGGTTCCCGACGGCGCTACGATTTCGGCCAGGCCGCCGCGTTGGCCTCGGCCGCCGTCCTGGGCTTCGCCGCCTTCATCAGCCTCACGTGGTTCGGTCATCGGCATCTGCTCCCCTTATCGGGTTTTATGGTCCTCGCCGTCGCGGGGGAGATGGATCGCCTTTGGGACAAGGGCCCTTTCTGGCGCCGGAGCTTATCGTTGGGTCTGATCCTCGTGGTCGGTCTCGCCTCGGTTGCCGCCTGGGAGTTTCGCCGCCTCTCGTTCTTCTCTCCGCGGCTCGAATCCGTGCGAGGGGAAGAGCGAGCCCTGGAGGGGCTCCTGAGTGAACTTGAGGCCAAGGGAGTCAACCACGTCTACAGTCTGGGTCCCTTGCTCCAATGGATTATTACTTTCTCAAGCGGGGAGCGGGTCATCGCCCGATGGGTCGCTCCCCGTGACCGCTACCCGGCTTACCCGGCGGCGGTGGACGCGGCCCTGCGCGACGGCGCGCCCGTCGCCCTGATCGGCGAGGGGTTTCAACGGGCCTCCGTGGAGCCTCTGTTGAGGCGCCGCGGCCAGGAGGACGCGCCTCCTCGATCGGTTGCAAATCGCTACTTCGTGGTGCATGATCCCCCCGCCGAGCTCATTCGAGCCCTCGGCTTTCAATTGAACGAGCCGACCCCGCGCGAGAACTGAGGCGACGCCGCCAGGGAGGCCGAGGCGGGCTTTCCCGCATCGACGCGCTGAGGAGGCTCGAACCTCGGAACAACTCCCGGATGACCGGGCACCCTCTTTGCGCGCTCTTTGACGTCAAGGCCGGGGACATCGAGGAATTGCGCCGTCGGTTCGGGCTCGGCTCGGCCGACGAGCCGTCCCTGCACGAGATCCGGCAGGCCCTTCGTCCCCGCCTCGACGCCGCCACCGATGCCTTTCTGGCTTACCTTTCCAGCTTCAAACCCCTCGACATCTGGCTGCGGCACCCAGGCCGCGCCGACCAGATCACGCAAGCTCTCAGGCAATACCTGGCCGAACTGGGCCGTTTCGCCGATCCTCTGGATTACGCCGAGGAACGCCTGAGCCTGGCCGTCGATCACGAAGCCCTCGACCTGCGGCATCATTGGCTCCTGACCGGCTCAACCGTCCTGTTCGGCATCATCGCCCAGCTTCTGGCGGCGGCTGAGGACGAACGCGGCCGCCTCTCGAGCCACCTGAGGACGCTCCAGCGGACACTCGCCTTTGACACGGCCATCATCCTGGAAACGGCCCACCGGGCCGCCGATCAGCGCGCCCAGCGGATTCTTCAGGAACTGGCCGCGGCCCAGGAAAAACTGCGGGAGGTCTCGCGGACCGACGGACTCACGGGGGTTTTCAATCGGCGATATCTGGAGGACCTCTTAAGCCGCGAGCTGGACCGCAGCCGGCGCTTCGGTCACCCCTTCAGCCTCCTGTTCGTCGACGTCGATCACTTCAAACAACTCAACGATCGGCTCGGGCACGCCTTTGGAGATGAAGTCCTCATTCGAACGGCCGACGTCATCCGTCGCCTTCTGCGTCAGGCCGACGTTATCGGCCGATACGGCGGCGAGGAATTCGTCATCGGCCTCAGCGAGGCTTCGGCCGGCGTCGCCGGCCAGGTGGCCGAGCGCATCCGTCGGGCCGTCGAGGCGATTGAACTGACGCACGAGGGCGAGCGCGTCCCCGTAACGATCAGCGTCGGCGTGGCCACGCTTTCGGATCCCGCTACCGACCTGAAGGCCCTGCTGGTCGTGGCCGACCGGGAGCTTTACCGTGCCAAGGCCGAAGGGCGAAATCGTGTTTGTTCCACCCCCGCGCTCCCTCAGGGCTGCGGGCTGGACCCTGAAGGGGAGCCTCCGGACCGGGCTCCGGGCTGCTGAAAGGCCTTGCAATCCCCGGGGGGCTCAAGTTTACTCGGCGTCGGCCGCGATTGCGGGCGCGCGGGGGAGGATCGCGCCCCGCGGCCCCAACGGCTTGAGCGAGCTTCAGGCCGAATGGCCGGCTTAGGAGCCAGGCGACATAAGGAGATCGGGCGATGAAAAGACGGCCGATGGTTCTGGGGTTGGGTCTGGCCTCGATGTTTGGGGCGCTGGCATGGACGTCCCATGTCCAAGCGGACGATGCCGCCCCGTCGGGAGCCCCGACGTTTTACAAGGACGTCCTGCCGATCCTGCAAACGAACTGCCAGGTCTGCCATCGTCCCTCCGGGGCGAACATGGGCGGGATGGTGGCCCCGATGGCTTTCACGAGCTACGCCGAGGTGCGCCCCTGGGCCAAGTCGATTGCCTTGCAAGTCAGTCAGCGCACGATGCCGCCCTGGCATGCCGCGGCGGAGTTCAACGGCATTTTCGCCAATGAGCGCACGCTGACCGACGCCGAGATCGGCACGATCGTTCGCTGGGTCGAAACCGGCGCGCTGCCGGGCAACCCCGCCGACGCCCCGGCCCCGCTGGCCTTCTCGGAGTCCGAATGGGGCCTGGGCGAGCCGGACCTGGTTCTGGAGATGCCGGAGCCGTTCTTCGTCGCCGATGAAGTCGAGGACGTCCAGCCCAACATCTCGATGGTGATCCCCGAGGAGCTCCTGCCGGAGGACCGCTGGATCAAGGCCATGGAGTTCAAGCCCGGTAGCCCCGTCGTCCATCACATCATCGGCTACGCCTATCTCGGGCAGGGGGACGGCCTGAATACGCGCGGTCACTTGGGCGGGATCGCGCCGGGCAATGATCCGGAAAGCTGGCCGGAGGGCTACGGCATCCTTCTCCCCAAGGGGTCCACGTTCACTTTCGCCATGCATTACCACAAGGAGAAAGGGCCCGGGACGGGCACCTGGGATCGCTCCCGCGTGGCCTTCCAGTTTTATCCCAAGGGGGCCAAGGTTAGACCCGTTCAGACCAATCCGATCGGCAATCGGGCCTTCGAGATCCCCCCGCATCATCCGGATTGGACGGTCGGGATGGCCCGCGTCTTTGAGAAGGACACCGAAATCCTTTTCCTCATGCCGCACATGCACATGCGCGGCAAGGCGGCCCAGTACGTGGCTTACTACCCCGACGGGACCTCCGAGACGCTCCTGCGCGTGGATCGCTACGACTTCAATTGGCAGACGAGCTACGCTTACCGCGAGCCGAAGTTGATCCCGGCGGGGACGCGCCTTGAAGTGACGATGCGGTTTGACAACTCAACGGCCAACCCCAGCAATCCTGACCCCGAAAAGGCCGTGCGATTCGGCGGGCCGACAACCGACGAAATGGCTCTCGGCTGGCTGTCTTACGTTGAGCGGGACCTGGCCTCGGCTTCAGAATAAGCCGGCCATCCCGGAAGCGGGGGGGCGCGCTGTCAGGGGCGGCGCAGATCGGGTGGGCCATCGCCACGAGCGTTGGCCCCCTTCTTCTCCATTCGGGTCCACGGGTCGAGGGGGCCTTCCCTCTCCGATCGCGTCGTTTTGGGTGTCATTCTTTGGTCAGATGACTATATTTTCTGGGGTTGCATTGCCCCGACGGGGTTCATAGGATTCAGCCCCTCGCAGGTGAGGCAGGCCCAGACCTTCCCCCGGGTCCCGCGGGCTCCAGCTCCGGCATGGCCGACCTTTCGCCACCGACAAGCAGAATCCTCAAATCCGGAGCCAGGGTCGGGGCGGTGTCGTCCGCTCTGCTCAAATTTTTGAACCCTGGGGGCCGCGGTTGGGGCCTGCTCGCGGAAAGCGCATTCTGGACGGTTACGCTTCTCGCCGGAGCCCTCACTCCGACCTGGGGGGCCGAGGCCGTCCCGCCTCTCCCCATCGGCTCCACGGACGGACGAATCCAGATCGTTCCCTTTCTCTCGGGTGACTCCCTCAAGAACGGCGAGTGGTTGACGATCAGCGCCCTCGTCACTGCCGAGGCCGGGGTGGCGCGTGTGACCGCCGAGATCGAAGACATCGAAGAATCCGTCGAGCTTGAGCCCGAGCCGCTCTCGGCGGCCGGGGCTCGGCCGGGAGGATCGCGCCAGGGCTTATGGCGGAGCCGGTGGCGCGCGCACTCGCTGGAGGAGCGGCGCTACGTCGTCCGGATCGACGTTGAGGACGCGGCGGGTCATCGTTTCTCCGACGCCTCCCTCAGCTTTTCCGATCCCGTCGTCGGCGTGACGGAGATCGGCGGCCAGGCCTATCCGGCCGGCGGCCTTCGACTTCTCGAACGCGGCGACGCCGGCTCCCTGCCGATCGGCAGCGCCGTTTTCAATCCTCAAACGAGCTTTCTTTACCTGGGGACGGACACCCTGCCCGGCAGCATCATCAAGGTCAAGGTAACGTCGGCGGGATCGTTCTTCTCCAGCGCGCTTGAGTTGCCGGCCACCGAAGGGCGTCTCCGCGAGGCCGCCCTCCAACTCGATCCCACCAACGATTTGAGTTTCGCCTATTTCGGGGCTTACACGTCCCCCGGTAAGATCATCAAGGTATGGCTCAATGATAATCCCGTCCCCGGCGGCGGCTCGCAGGCCCCGGTGCGGATCGGCACCCTCTCGTTCCAGACCGGGGAGGATTTCGTCACCGCCCTGGCCCTCGATACCGCTCAAGGGTTCGGCTACGCCGGGACTCAGAACTTTCCCGCCCGCGTCGTCAAGTTCGGTCTCGGGCTCAACTTCGCTCATCCCTTCCGCATCGGAGCGGCCCCCCTAGCTTCCGGCGAGAACATGATCGGCAGCGGCGTGATCGACCCCGCCCGTGGTTACGGGCTTTTCGGGACCTCCACCTCGCCGGGCCGCGTGATCAAAGTGGCCCTCGGCCAGGGGGCTGATCCGCCTCGCCGGGTGGGGGGGATTGTCTTACCGGAGGGGGAGAACTCTCTGGAGGCGGCGACGATCGACCTCACCCAGGGTTTCGCTTATTTCGGGACTTCCACCTCCCCCGGCAAACTGATCAAGATCGGCTTCGGGACCGGGGAATCGCCTCCGGAGCGTGTCGGCGCAGTGACGTTGATCTCGACCCAGCCGGGCGGAACGAGCGAGCACTTCCTCGAGCAGGTCGCGACCGATCCGATCGGCGGTCGGGCTTTTTTTATCGCTCAGAATCCTACGGAATCGCGCGTCGTCAAAATTGGGTTCACGCCGGGCGGAGCGGCTCCCGAGTGGCTGGGGAGCTTTGGACTCGGCCCGACCGACGGCCGGGCCAAGGGGATCGCGATCGACCCCGTCAAGAAAGAGCTCTATATCGGCACCGGGGGCCTGACTCAAGACCCCGAATTCTTCCGCCTCAGTTACAGCCTGCGCGGCTTCATTCACGGGACGCGCGTGACCTTGGACGAGCCGGCGGAGGTTCAGACCGCTCACTTCTTCTCTCACGTCGCCTCCGGTAGCGTCCGCCTGGGAGTCTATGAGCTGGATCGCGTCTCCAACGTGGTCCTTCGCCGGCTCTGGGTTTCAAATTTTGTGCCCAACACGGCTGCGGGGGATTGGCTGACGGTTCCGATCGCCGACGGCGATCCGAATCTTCTTGTCCTGCAGCCGGGGACGTTCTACCTGGCTTGGCAGATCGATGCTCACGACGATGTCCCCAGCTTCTCCTCGGCCCTCGCCCTCCCCAACTTTCGCGTCTCGCCGGGGACTGATGGGGACTTTCCGCGCAACATCCTGCTCACAGGGGCCAACCAGGGCGTCGGCGCTTGGAGCATGTACCTCAGCTTCACGACGCCGATCCCCAATGTGGAGGTGACCGGCGGCCCCGAGATCGATTTCGGCATCCGCGACGTTGACGCCGGCCCCACGTCGGCCCGGACCGTCCGTGTCATCAACACCGGGACGGCCACACTCTTCTTCACCGGCCCGGGCGTCCAATTCCTCGGGCCCGACGCCGGCCAATTCAGAATCTCCACCGACACGGGCCAATCCAGCCTCGACCGCTTGTCGAGCCGGACCCTGAATCTGGTTTTCGACCCGACCTCCGAAGGCCCCAAGAGTGCCTCGTTGCGAATCACCACCAACGACCCTGACACTCCTACGGTTGACATCTCGTTGGCCGGCGTCGGCGTCCGGGCCGAAATCGACGTGACCCCCCTGGCCATCGCCTTCGGCGAGCAGGATGTCCAGGCGGGCCCGACGGCCCCCCGGACGGTGCTGATCACCAACGTCGGCACGGCCCCGTTAGCTTTCACGGGCGACGGCTTTTTGGGGGACGACAAGAAGGAGCCGCCGCTGGGCTCGGTGCATCTGTCGGGCGCCGGCGCGGCTCATTTCAGGATCACCTCCGATACGCGTCAGCTTTCGCTCCTGCCCGGCCAGACGCGCACGGTCATGGTCGCCTTCGATCCGGCGACGACGGGCACGCTTCAGGCCAATCTCACCATTACCTCGCGCGATTTCGACGAGTCCACGGTCAACGTCGCTCTCAGCGGCGTCGGGATAGATGAACGCGTTTTCGTTTCGCCGTCGCCGGGGTTCCCGGTGGCCTTCGCCCCGCGCGCCGTCGGGGGAGACGCCTCCGATCCCGTCGTCGTGACGATCGCCAACGTTGGAACGGCCCCGATGACTTTCGGGAGCCCCGCCCTTGAGTTCGTCGGCGATCGGCCGGAGAACTTTGCCTTAGTGGCCGATAGCGGCCTTAATCCCGTGCTGCCGAACCAGGCGCGGACCGCGGCGCTGGTCTTTCGGCCTCGACAGCGCGGCCCGTCCGGCCTGACCTTCCTTTCGATTCGCACGAGCGACTCCCGCACGCCCCAGGTGCTGCTCCAATTGACCGGCGAAGGGCGCGCGCCGGTCGCCTCATTGGCCCCATCCTCGCTCGACTTCGGCACGCTGGATTTGTTGATCCAGACGGTTAAGAGCTCCGGACCCCTGAACATCAACAACACCGGCGACCTCCCCCTCCGAATCCTCAACGGTGGCATCGAGATCGTCGGCCCTGACGCCGACGACTTCTTGATTATCCCCGGTTCCGACACCGGCGAAGAGGAACTCGAGCCTCTTCAATCGCGAACGTTTCGACTGCGTTTCCGACCCACGACCGGCGGCCCGAAATCGGCCGCGGCTCGCATCCGGACCAGCGACCCCGCGCGCCCGGTGCTTGATCTTCCCCTGAAAGGTTTCGCCATCCAGCGCGGGCTCGAGGCGGCCCCCCCGGCGCTGGATTTCGGTGAGATCGACCTCAGACAGGGGAGCTCTCCCCAATCGGTCGTCGTCACCAATCGGGGCAATGTGGACCTGAATTTCACCGGACCCGGGGTCCAGATTGATTCTTCAAACTTTCGGTTCGTTCAGGCGCCGGACGTGAGCCCCATCTCTCCAGGCGCCAGCCGTAGTTTCAGTATCCGCCTCGGGCCGGTCGACGCCGTCGGAGACGTATCCGCCAACCTCACTATTTCTTCAGACGCGACGACCGCGCCCGCGCTCGTCAATCTGACGGGCACCATCACGAACGCTCCGCTCCGATTGACGCAGATGCCCGTCATTTTCGGGCCCCACGGCGTCGACGACGGCCCTTCGAACCCGACCACCGTGACGCTCCGGAACAAACGTTCCTCGACGCAGACGTTCGCCCCCGGCGCGCTCTCGCTCGCCGGGCTCAACCCCGGTGACTTTCTGGTGCTTGATGATCCGACGACGGTCGCCCTGGCCCCGATGGAGACGCGCCTGTTTAGCGTGGCATTTGATCCCTCGGCCGCCGGCTCGCGGTCCGCGGTCCTCAGCATCACGAGCAATCTGGGCTCCGTGACGGGCTCCTTGCTGGGCGTCGGGTTGGACGAGACCGTGACCTTCGCCGCGGCGACCTCCAGCGACGTTGAAAGCGCCCCGTCGATTGTCGTCCCCGTCCGGCTGGATGAGCCTGCTCATGCCCCGGGTGTTACCGTGGATTTTCGAATCGTCGGCGGAACGGCGGTTAACGGCGTCGATTATGACGCCCCGACGACCGGCCGGCTCACCTTCCCGGAGGGCGCCCTCGTTCAGACGATCGTCTTCACCCCCCGCGCGGATCAGACCCTCGGCGAGGATAAGACCGTGTTGCTCAATCTCTCCAACGCCATCGGCGCCGTCCTCGGCGAGCCCTCCGCCCATACGCTGACGATCCTCGACGATAGCCCTCGTCCGACGATTGGCTTCCTGAGCAGCGGGGCCATCTTCAACGAGCGGGCCACAACCGCCACCCTCCCGGTCCGAATTCTGGGGAACACGACGCGCACGGCCACCGTCAAATTCGCCACGTTCGGCGGGACCGCCATCGAGGGATTCGATTTTCGCGCTGCCGGCGGGACCTTAAGCTTCCCGCCGGGCGAGACGGGCAGAACGATTACCATCGAGCTGCGCGATAACGCCCTCGCCGACGGTCTCAAGACCCTCACGGTCCGGCTCAGCGACCCCGTCAATGCCGTGCTGGGCTTGAGCGACTTGACCCTCGTCATCGCCGACGACGAATCCCCCTCGGCCGTCCGCGATTGGCGGCTTTACGAGGATTCCCCCCCGAAGGCCGGCGCCCCTTCTCATCCGCCCGTCACGCCGGGAGCGAGTCGAGGAAATCGACCAGCGCCCGATTGAACCGCTCCGGCTGATCCAGGTTCGAGGCATGCCCCGCCCCGGGGATGATCTCCAGCCGAGCCCCTGGAATTTTATCGGCCATATACCGGCAGGGAGCCAGGAACGCTTCGTCCCGGTCGCCGACGATGACGAGCGTCGGAACCTTGACCGACGGGAGGAGGTCGATGACCCGGGAGTCGAATTGTTTGAGGAGCCCGCGCGCCGCTCGGGCCAATCCCTCGGCCGACCGATGCCTTGCAATGGCCTGGGCCATCTCCGGCGAGCGACCTTCGAGCGAAGCGAGCCCGCGACGTTCAAAATCCTCGGCTTGGCGTTCGGCGCGGTCGTTCCAGGCCTCCCGCGACGCCGGGTTGCGATAGCCGGGGCCGGAGTCGCAGATCACGAGGGCCCGGACGCGTTGAGGATAGGTCGCGTAAAGGCGCAGCGAAAGGTAGCCCCCCAGCGAAAGCCCGCCGATCACCGCTCGTCTCTCGCCGACGTGATCGAGTAAGGCCGCCATGTCCCCCACGGCCAGATCATGGCCGTAGCGATCAGGCTCCGCCGGGGCCTCCGTCTGACCATGCCCCCGAAGGTCCCAGGTGATCAGGCGGAAACGAGCCTCCACCGCAGGGCGTTGCGGCCGCCACATCCAGCCGGTCGCCGAAAAACCGTGGGTGAGCAAAATCGCCGGCCCCTCGCCGCCGACCTCGTAATCGATCTCGATGCCGTTGAGTTTCGCTCGGGCCATATCGACCCCCGCCGGCGGCCGCGGTTGCCTTCCGCTCGCGGGACACGTTGCGCGAAGCCGGGGCGCAAGTCCAGTCCGAAGGTGGGCCTGAGGCCACGGCGGCGGACGGCCGATGTCGGTTGCGCCGGCGTCCCGAGGACGATTCGCCGCCCGATCCCGGCTGGGGGGAAGGAGCCCTCCTCGCCGTACCGCCCTGACCCGCGGTCGAGAACTTGACGCGCGCGAGCGTTCATGAAAAAAGGGGTTCTTGCTTGAGCGGGCCGCCCTCGCGCGCGATAGCCTGTTCCCCCTTCTCATCCCATGGGCAAAGAACTTCCCCCGGAAAGCCGCCGCCGTTTCATCCGCCAATCCATTCGGCGCCTGGCGCGCTGGGGCGCGGACGTATCGGAGAGTGCGGCCACCGCGGCCCGCTCCGCCTTGGGCCCTCGTCTCGCCGGTGTTCGGCCCGACGAACCTACGCCGGTCGTGAAGCGGCCCGTCGGCCCGATCTGGCTGAATCGCGCCCCCGAAATGGCCTATTCGCGGCTCGGCAGGACCGACTTCATGGTCAGCCGCGTGGTCCTCGGCGGGGGTTCGCTCCGTCTGGACCGCTTGGACCTTATCCGAGAAGCCGTCGACCGCGGCATTAACTCAATTGATACGGCGCTCAACTATGGAGAGTCCGAGCTGGCCCTGGCCCGCGCGCTGCCCGAACTGCGGGACCGGATTTGGATCTTTTCGAAAATGCCCCCCTTCCGCCCCATCGAGGCCGAAGGGGCCGCCCAGCGGAGCCCCTGCGCGGAGTCGGCCTTCTGGGAATTCCTCGATTCGACGCTCGCCCGTCTCGGAACGGATCATCTCGACGGCTACCTCCTTCAGGCCATCGACGAACCCTGGCGGCTGACTGACGAAGCGCTCCTGGCCTCGATCTCGCGCGCGCGCCAGGATGGACGTATCCGCCACGCCGGAGTTTCCACCCATCGCAACGTCAAAGCCGTCGTCGAGGCCGCTCTCCAAGCCGAGGTCTTCGACTTCATGATGTTGCCGGTCAACCCATGGACCCTGAATCGAATGCAGCCCCTTCTGGAGAAACTCCGAGAACGGGACGTGGGCGTGCTGGCGATGCGGGTCGCCGCCGGGTTGGAGTTTCTTCCCCCCCAAAGGCGTCCGCCGCTCCATGAATTGCCCGAGGCCTTGACCGCGAGGCAATTGGTTCAGCTTTACATGCTTGAGTTCAGCTCCTGCCCCGGGTTCTTGATCGACGTCGAATCCAGGGCTCAACTGGCTGAGGCCATCGGCGTGGCCGCCTGTCAGCCGAGCTTCATTGAGATGAATGAGCTGCAAGCCGTGGTGGAACAGGAATTGCAGCCCAACTGCGCCGTCTGCGGCGAGCTCCGCCCGCCGAGTCTCAAAAGTTTCGAGAGGGCGGCGGACCGCCACTTCCGCCGCCGGCTTGACGCCCCCTATTTCGAGGGGGAGGCGGGCTTGGGGGCGGGACGCGAGGCTTCTACCGGCGGAAGCCTCTTCGAGGCCATCTGCGAACGCTGCGAGGCGGCGCGGGCGCCTTCCTGCGGCGAGGATGAGCCTCCACCGGGCTCGGAGCGGCTGGCGCCATGAAGCCGGAGCGGCGTCGTCCCTTTGGCGATCCCAAGATCGAGGCCTCGTTGCGCGACGCCGCCGAGCTCGCCGCGGCCTCTTTGCTCAGGCATCACGGGCGGCGCCTCCGCATCTCCTACAAGGGGGCGATTGATCTGGTGACCCGGGCCGACACGGAAACCGAGGAACGTGTCCTCAAATTTCTTCGCCGCCGTCATCCCGATCATGACTTCATCGCCGAGGAAAGTTCCAGCCGCCGGGCCGCCTGCGGATCCGGTTATACGTGGTTCATCGACCCGTTGGATGGAACGACCAATTTCGCCCACGGCCTGGAGCATTTCGCCTTCTCGCTCGCCGTCGCCTGGGACGGCCAGGTCGTCGGCGGGATCGTTGCCGATCCGTGTCGGGGCCGCCTGTATCATGCCCTCCGAGGCCGCGGCGCCTATTGTGACGGCCGTCGCCTTCGGGTTTCGCGCCGGCGACGGCTGGCCGAATGCATCCTCGCCACCGGCTTTCCCTACGACCGCCGCCGCCGCCTGCCCCAGCTCATGGCCCTCTTCGGCGCCTTTGTCCGTCGCGTCCAGGGGATGCGCCGCTTCGGCGTGGCTTCCCTCGATCTCGCCCTGGTCGCCGCCGGCCAGTTTGACGGCTTCTACGAAGCTTCCCTCCATGCTTGGGACGTGGCCGCGGGCATGTTGCTCGTCACGGAGGCCGGCGGCGTGATCACGGATTACGAGGGACGCCCCTTTCACCCCTTCAGCCCTTCGGTTCTCGCCGCCGGGCCCGATGCGCATCGCGCCATGCTGGGCGTGATCCGACGGGTTCTGACCGATGATGCCGCCTGAAGGCTTCTCATCGGCGTCGAGACCGCCGGATTGGACTTTCGAATCCGCCTCGCCCGAGGCGACCGAGGCCCTGGCCAACAGGCTCGCCCGAACGCTCCTTGGTGGGGAGATTATCCTTCTGCGCGGACCGCTCGGAGCGGGGAAGACTTTCTTCGCCTCAGCGTTGGGGGCGGCCCTGGGCGCGACGGAACCCCTCACCAGCCCCAGTTTCGTTCTGTGGCGAACCTATCCCCTGAAGAACGATCTGACGCTCCATCACCTGGATTTCTATCGACTTGAGGGCCCGGAGGACGTGCTCCCGCTGGGCGTGGAGGAAGCCGCGGGACCGCGCAACATCGTCCTGGTCGAATGGCCCGAGCGGCACCCGGAGGCTTTTGCCGAACCGACGTTGGAACTCGACTTCGTCCTCACGGGAGAGTCCACGCGAAGGATCGAAGGTCGTTGGAGTCTCGCGCGCGGGGCAGGGGAGCGATGGAAGCCGACCGAAGCCATCGGGCCGGGGCAAGGCGATCGGCCGTAAAAGTAATGGGAGCCCGGGGGACCGGGCTCCCTTGGGGTATGCGGTTTTGGACGGCTTCGTGCCCGCGAACCCACCTTCGCGACTTCGCCGGCCCTCTTCGGCGGTGGCGTGACCCCACGGACGCCGATGCGCCGGGGGGTCTTGAAACCTTTGCGAGTGCGAAGCGCCAACCGGGCTGGGGGTTACCAGCGAGAGCTACGACCTCCCTGGCGGTGACCCCCGCCACGTTCGCCGTAGCCGCCGCCCCCGGAGCCTCGCTCGGCGCGAGGTCGGGCCTCGTTGACTCGGATGCGACGTCCTGCGATTTCCGCCCCGTCCAGCCGACTGATGGCCTCGCGGGCTTCCTGATCGCTGGCCATCTCCACAAAGCCGAAGCCTTTGGATTTCCCGGTCACCCGGTCCGTGATGATGGCCACGGAATTCACCTTTCCATGATTGCCGAAGGCGGCGCGCAGCTCCTCTTCGGTCGTCTGATAGGAAAGGTTGCCGACGTAAATGTTCATCTCCTTGTCCGATCCTTTCATGGTCCGCTCGCTTTCCGGAGCGAACCGAGCATGTTGCATTCACCCATCGTTACGCTGGAGGGCCGCGAATCCGAAGGGAGGCAGCGTGAATCCTGACCGAGCCCGTCGGTGAAGTCAATCGGGAACATGGAAATCTTCGCCGCCGGGGATCAGCGCGCCCGCTCAAGCGTCCGCAGGGCCAGGGCGTCCAGCGCCCTCAACCGCGCCTGGCCCTCAGGCTTGGCCGGGTCCCCGTCCCGTTCCGCCGCGCGGGCATAGGCGGCTCGGGCCTGGTCGACCCACTGCGCCCAGCGTTCGGTCTCGAAGTCCGATCCGGTCGGATCGCGCAGCGCCAGATAGTCCGTCGCGATCCCCTCGTACATGGCCCCCAGGAGCAGCCAATGCTCCCCGGCCCGTCGGCTTTCGGCGTGCTCCTCGGCCAGTTTCTGGGCCGCCTGTAGGGCCTGGTTCAGGCCGTCGGGCAGCACCATCCGCAGATCGAAGAGCGATTTGGCCTTCGTCTGCAGGGCTCGCTCGATCTCGACCTGGACATAGGCGTCATACGGCGCCGGCGGCGCCTCGGCGGCGATCTGCTGGAGCCGCCTCAGCCGAACATCGAGTCCATTGAGATACGTCTGAAGCGATCCGCCTTCGCTTCGTGGCTCCGTGGCTTCGCCCAGACGGCGGGCCCACAAGCCTCGGGCCCCGGCCTCGCTCGAAAGCGACGTCCCGGCCACGGAGACCGCCTCGAACGCCCGCGCCGCCGAGTCCCATTGGCCCAGCCGCTCGTGGCATTCGGCTCGCGCGAACCCGATCACGTCGGCCATTCCCGGCCCCAGCAGGCCCTCGAGTTCGTCCAGCCGTCGTAGCGTCACCCGGTAAACGTTCTGACCTTCAGCATCCCGGCCCGGCTCGGCCCGGTAGGGGTCCCCGGCCCGAAGGAAAATCTTAAGCTCGGCCAGCACGGCGAGGACGGATTCGTGGGGATAGGCGGGGGCCGTCGGTCGACCGGTTTGACATCCCGCGAGGACGCTGAGGCCGAGTCCGAGGACGAGGCCCCCGAGGGCCCACCGGCGGCGGCATCGGGCGCCCCCGGGCTCCGGCCGCCGGCGAGCCCCCCCTCTTTCGGTTCGAAAGTCGAGCCCGTTCAAGAGGCTTCGGGAGGGACCCCGCCGCATTCAATAATCCAATCCCTGACGTTGGGGTCCGTCCCGCCCAATTCGAAGTACGTGAGGTAATAGGGAAGAGCCCGCGCCGTATCCTTGAGGAATTGATGAAAGAGAACGCCCATGTTCAGCGAATACTCCGGATTCTGGGGGTCGCGGCTGAGCGCTTCCTCGTAATATCGCTGCGCCTTGTCCAGTTCGCCCAGCTCCCGGTGGGTTAGCCCTTTGCCGGCGAGCGCCGGAGCGTATCCCTCGTCGAGCGCGAGCGCCTCGTCAAAGGCCTCGAGGGCTTCATAATAGCTGCGTTGGGCCAGCGTGGCGAGCCCGAGCCGATAGCGCGTGTCGATCAACAGGGCCATCAGCTTCGGGTCGCTCTCGGCCCGCGGCGAGATCAATTCGATAACGCGACTGAAATTGCGCGACGCGTCAGAGTGGCGCCCCATCGCGTGATAGATCAGCCCCATCTCATAGAGGTACTCCGGTTCGTCGGCTCGAAACTCCTGAAGCGTCTCGTATTGCTTGAGGGCCTCGGCGTATCGCTTCATCTGGTAAAGCGTTCGTCCCGCCCCCAGGTAGGCGCGATAGCTCGCCGGCTCGATCCGGATCGCCGATTCGAACCGTTGCAGCGCCCGCGAGTAATCCAGCGAATCCAGGTATAGCTCTCCCAGCTCGCAGATGGCCGCATAGCGGTCAGGCTGGGTCTCCAGCAACAAGAGCAACTGCTGAATGGCCTCGGCGGACCGTTCCAGGGCCCGGTAACAAAGCGCCAGAAGGAACCGAGCCTCCCCGATGTCCCCCCGTGCGGCCCCCGCGCTGGTCAATTGAACGAGCGCCGACTCCAGCCGCGGCGCCGCTTCAGCCCATCGTTCGCGGCCGTGATATATCCGGCCCAGCAGATAAAGGGCCCGCCCGTGCGTCGGATTCCGTTCGAGGATTCCCTCCAACGTCCTCAGCGCTTCGGCGTTTTCCTCGGTCTCGGAAATCAGTTGCGGGACCATGGACCCATAGGCCTGGAGAATGAGATCGGCGTAGCGCGTGAATTGACCGGGAGCGTCGTGCTCGGCCACCCACCAGAGGAGCGTCGCCGCGCGCCGGTAGTCCCCCGTTTTGAGATAGAGCCGCCCGCAGTTATAGCGATAGCGGATCAGATCCTGGGCGGGAACGAGCGAAGGGTCCTGATCGGCCAGGGCCAGGCCTTCACGATAAAGCTGAAACGCTTCGGCCTCACGAGCCGGGTAAACCGCCAGCAGGTCGGCCAGCTCCAATTGGGCCAGCGCGCCGCCGGGGAGCGCGGCGATCGCCCGCCGGTAGGCTTGCTCCGAGCCCAGGTAATTGACCGTGTCCCGGTAGTTCCTCGCCTGCGCGATGTAAATCTCGGCCAGCTTCTCCTGGACGCGTTGCTGGACGCCGGCCTCGGGCGCCTTGGCCAGCAGCTCCTCGGCCAGAGCGATCGCGTGGCCATACTGCCGGGCGTCCAATTCATCCTGGACCCGGCGGAAATCCCGCTCGAAGCGCTTCTCATCGCGTTCCCGGATGCGCCCCTTGACTTCGGCGATTTTGACCGCCAGAGCGTCGCTGCGGGGGTTGGCCGCATAAGCCCGGAGATAAAGGCTCAAGGCGCGATCCAGGTCCCCCTCGCGCGCCGCCAGGTCCGCCCGCGTCTCTTCAGGGCCGGCGTCTTCCCGAAGTTCGAGCCGGCGGATCCGGGACCGGTTGATCTGCACCAATCCCGTCGACGTGCGAATGAACACCCGCGTCTCATCGGATTGAGTCCGGTCCACCACCCCTTCGATGACCTGCCCGTTGGTCAACTCAATGGTGTCGGCCCGGATCATCGAGGGGAGAAGGCTGAGGACAAGCGCCAGCAGGGCCACGATCGGCGGGGCCTGGCGCCGCCGGTCGGCGTGAACCCCCTGCGGGGAAACACGATGCGTGATCATGATCAAGACGAAGGAAGGCGCTCGCGTCAAACCCCACCCGGGCGACGCCCGGCGAGCCCCCGCTCTTGTCTCAGCGGCAGTATACGGGCCCCTTCTTCGGCGTGTCAACCTGACCCGCTTCTCGCTGCGGCCGACGCTAGACGATCGTTGCCATCCACCTCGAACTTGAGCACACTCAATGGGGTCGCTCAAGTGCTGAGCCCCATCCCCCGGCGTTAAGCGGGAACGGACGGAAACGGATCGGGCGCGCCTGCGTCAGGCAAGAGAGGTTTGGCGGATGTTTTGCAGTTGGCGGCGACCGGTTTCAGGCCTTGCGTTCTTGACGATCATTTCGATAGGGGGCTGCTCGTTCTGGCATCGGCGGACCGGCCCCCCCGTTGAAACGGGCTTGGTCATTCGCGAATTTCAGAGTCAATTGACGCATCGGCCCCGCCAGTACGCGCTTTACGTCCCCCCCGACTATAACGACTCCCCTAGGCGATGGCCGCTGATTCTCTTTCTCCACGGCGCCGGCGAGCGGGGCGACGACGTCCAGCTTCTCCTCAAGCACGGCCCCCTCAAGGAAGCCCTTCTGCGGAAGGACTTCCCCTTCCTCGTCGTGGCCCCGCACTGTCCAGCGCCCCAGGCCGGGGCGCCTTCCTTGTCCATCACCTGGACCGACGCCGCGGGCGACGCCCTGGCCGCGCTGGCCGACGTCGAAGCCCACTATCGCGTCGATCCGACGCGCATTTATCTGACGGGGCTCAGTCTGGGCGGCTTCGGGAGCTTTTATCTGGCCGCCGAGCATCCCGGCCGATTTGCCGCCGTTGCCCCCATCTGCGGCGGTGGTGAGGCGGCCCGCGTCAAGGCCTACGAGGGAACTCCTTTCTGGATCTTTCACGGCATGCAGGATCGCGTCGTGCCGCCGAATCGCTCGGTCGAGATGGCCGACACCATGCGGGCTTTCGGTCAGGACGTGAAACTGACAACCTACCCCGATCTCGGACATGACGCCTGGACGGTGACCTACGAGAACGATGAGTTATACGCCTGGTTCCTGAGCCACCGTCGGCCGAAGAAGGATTGATCCCCCATGCCGGGGCGAACGCCCCCACGGCCGTCGCACTCGCCGAGACGCGCCAGAGAGGAGTTCCTGCGATGACTTCGATCACGAAACGGTTTCGGCGGGCCACGGCCCCCCGTCTCCTCTTTGCCCTCCGCCCCCCGGCGCCTCGATCCGCCCTCTTTCTGGCCTGTCTCTGGTTTTACCCCCTCGCGCCTCAGGCGTGGCAGGCCGCTCCGGCGGTTGCGACCCCGCCCAGGACCGAGGAGGCTCGCGTCCCCATGCGGGACGGCGTTTATCTGGCCGCGACCGTCTATTTCCCCTCCGGGGACGGCCCCTGGCCGACGCTTCTGGCGCGCACGCCGTATAACAGGAACGGCTTGCGCGGCCAGGGGACGGAGCTTGCCCGCCAGGGATACGCCGTCGTCGCCCAGGACGTCCGTGGACGATTCGCCTCCGACGGCGACTACGTCCCCTTCTTTCATGATCGCGAGGACGGCTACGACACGGTCGAGTGGGCGGCGGCCCAGCCCTGGTCCACGGGCAAGGTCGGCGTTTTCGGCGGCTCGGCCGTCGGCGTGACGGCCAACATGGCCGCGGCGGCGGCCCCGCCCCATCTGGTCTGCGCCTACGTCATCGTGGCCCCCTCCTCGTGGCGGACCCAGTCGCTCTGGATGGGAGGCCTCTGGCGCAAGGAGATGATCGACGGCTGGATGGCCAATCAAGGCGCGACCGAGGTCCGCAAGCTCTGGGAGCGGACGCCCATCGCCGACCCCTACTTCGACCGCTTCGAGATCGGCCTGGCCCATGAGCGGATCGCCATCCCGATGTACAACGTGGCTGGCTGGTTCGACATCTTCCTCCAGGGCGGCATCGATAATTTCGTCGGCCTTCAGAGCCGCGGGGCCGGCCAGGCCCGCGGCCATCAGAAAATCCTCATCGGGCCCTTCGCCCACGGCCAGTTGACTTCGCGCCTCCAATTTCCCGCCGGCGCCAATATCCGTCGAGCCGACATGCTTGAGTGGTTCGACTATTGGCTCAAGGGCGAGCCCAACGGCGTCATGGACGAGCCGCCGATCCGGTACTACCTGATGGGGGACGCCGAGGACCCTTCCGCCCCCGGCAACGTCTGGCTGACGGCGGCGAGCTGGCCTCCCCCCGCCGAGCCCCGATCCTTCTACTTTCAGCCCGGCGGCGCCCTCGCTGAGACTCCTCCCGTCGAATCGGCCTCCGCCAGCGCCTACGTTTACGATCCCGACCATCCCGTCCCGACGGTCGGCGGGGCCAATCTCGTCTTTCGGAGCAAGGGACCCGAGGATCAGCGGAAGATCGGCGAGCGGGCCGATTATCTTCGGTTTGTGACGCCCTCTCTGGAAGAACCGCTGGCCGTCGTCGGCCCCCTTTCGGCCGAACTCTTCGTCTCGACCGACGCGCCGGACACGGACTTCCTCGTCAAGCTCATCGACGTTTACCCCGATGGCTACGAGGCCCTGATCCAGGATTCGGGCGTCCGGCTCCGTTACCGGCAAGGCTTCGAGCGCGAGCATCCCATGACGCCGGGCGAAGTGGCCCGCGTCGCGATCGATCTCTGGTCGACCGCCTACGTTTTCAATCGCGGTCATCGCCTCTCGGCGCACGTCACCAGCAGCAGCGATCCCCGGTTCGACCCCAATCCGAACACGGGCGCTCCCCTGCGGGCCGAAGATGGCCCGCCGGCGCGTCCCGCCCGCAACACCGTCCATCATGACCGGCCTCGGCCTTCGCGCCTGATCCTGCCGGTCGTCGACCTGACGCGGCTGGACCCCACGCCCCGCTGATGCCCGCGGAGCCGCTTACGCTCCCGAACTTTCTCCTCATCGGCGCTCAGCGATCGGGGACGACCTGGCTCTATCAGGTCCTCCGGCGGCATCCTCAGATTTACATGCCCGAGACCAAAGAGGTCGAGTACTTCTCCCGCCTGCGCGTGCGGGAGCGATTGGGGTTGGCCGGCTACGCCCGGACGCACTTCAGCGGCGTCCGCCGTCAGCGCGCCATCGGCGAAGCCTCCCCCAGCTATCTCTGGACCTCACGGGCGCACGCCGAATGGCTGCGCAAGCCGCCCGACCTCGCCGATGACATCCCCGACAAGGTCCGCGAGGAACTCGGCCCGGCGACGAAACTGGTCGTGATCCTGCGGGACCCCGCCCGTCGCGCCATCTCGGCCTTTCTTCACCATGTCGCCCGCGGTCGCCTCGACAAGTCCAAGGGTTTGCTCGCCCAGGGTCACGCCGGCGGCATCATCCACATGGGGTTTTACTTTGCCCACCTTGAGGAATGGCTCCGACGGTTCCCCCGGGAGAACTTTCACGTCCTCATCTTCGAGGAAGCCATGCGCGAGCCGCCGGCGCATCTCCCGGGTCTCTTCCGTTTCCTGGGGGTCGACTCGGTGGAGAGTCCCGCCGCCCATCGCCGCTTCAACCGGGGCCCGACGGCCGTCGAGGTCGCCGGCGAGGTCTATCTGGAGCCCGGCGGCTCGGGCGAAGGTCAGGCGCGGCCCTCCGAGGGGGCGGGCAGAGAACTGCTTGTGTCCCGTGACGAGATGGATCGTTTGCGAGAAATCTACCGGTCCGACGTGCAGGACCTTTCAGCCCGGCTGGGCTTGAAGCTGGACGCCTGGCTTGGCTGAACGCGCGGCCGGCCCCCGGGCCCCCCCTCCAGCCGTTCAATGGAATCGGGGCGGCCCGGAGAGCCGCCCCGACCGTCGATTAATGAGCCGCCCCACCCGGTGAGGCTCGACGCCGGCGGGCGGGTCGGATCGATATCGGGCTTTCCCTACTGAAGACTGATCAGGACCATCACCAGCCCCGTCGTGTCGGCCTCCAGGGCGGTCATCGCTTTGCCGATGATCGCGCCTTGGGCGCGGTCATGATCGGTGGCGCGCATCGCGTGGCCGGGTCGGTCCGACGTGGTCAGCAGATCGCCCGGGGCGATCGCGCTGCCCGTGGCGTCGGCCCAGCAATAGACGCGGCCCGTCAGCGCGATCGGATGGCCTCCCTCGGCGGCGGTCCCCGCCTGACCCATTCTCATGCCGGGCCGCAGGCCGCCGGCCCCGCTGATGACGCCGGCGACGGTGCGATCATAAGCGTTGCGGCTGATCGTCAGCGCGCCCGGATTGGCCGGGTCGATGCAGACGAGCATCCCCGGCTCGATCGCCCGGCCCTCGGCGGCCCGAACGTCGAACGTTTCCGCCAGATCGGCTCCGCCGGTGATCTGCAACACGCCGGTCGTCGTCTGGCCGGTCACCGTGGCGTTGCTGGCGACGCTCAGGTTGTTGTTGACGATCGCATCCACGAATTTGGCCTCGCCATTGACGTGCAACAGCGACTGCGGGTTGGTCAGGCCGATCCCCAGCTTGACGCCGCCCGTGATGAAGCTGTTGGCCGAAGGGTCCCCCGTCAAACGGATCGTTTGAGTGTTGCTCGCGTTCTTGACCGCCAGAAGGCCGAAGCCCTGAGCTGTCACGGTCATCGTGAAGACCTCCGACGTGTTGCCGGCGTTCTTGACCGACACGGCGTTCACGCCGTTCGAAAGCGCCTGGATCGTGATGGGCCGGTTCGGGCTGGCCGTGCCGACGCCCAGGTTTCCAAACGTCGATCCCTGGCGGATGATCAGGTTGGGGTCCCCGGCGTCGGCAGCCATCGCCAGCCGAACCAGACACACCGTCAGCGCCAGGGCGCCCCCCAGCGTGAGCACGAGAAATCGGCGCGAGATCATGATAGCCTCTCCTTTCCTCCATGCGTTGATCGTGTGCCCGCGAGTCCTTTTATCGTCGCGGGGTCAAAGAATCCGTAAGCCGCAAAAACTCATTTTACCGCAAATATCCGAGCGCGCGTAGTTGATCAAGTATCTTTCCATCCATCCGCTGCTGATCGACAAGCTCGCCGGACTCTGCGACTTCGTCGCCCATAGCGCGGACATGCTCTCTCGCGGCGTCGGCGCTGCGCACGAATGCAATTACCTCCTCTCGGAACGACTGAATCTGGCCGGGCGGTTCGCCCGACGCGATATCCTCGGTTGCATACCCCCGGGGCTGAGCCCGGTTCGGGTAGAGCTTCGCTTTGCCGCCGGCCGTCTCCAGTATGAAGTACCATTCCGATGAAACCAGTGCCGCGGCGCTCATGCGCTCGTCAAGGTAGGCATAGAGCCGGTCGGGTTCTCGGGGTCCCCCGCGGCCCGATCCCATGAATTCGATAAGATTGCGACCTTCAAGGAGAGAATCCGGGGAGTATCCGGCGAGCGCGAGCAGGGTCGGCGCCAGGTCGATCAAGCCGACGATTTCCTGGACGCGAGGCCTCGCATCGGTGAGCGGGGGAAAGGATATGAGGAGTGGAACGCGCAGCATCTCCATCTCCAACGTCTTCCCGTGACCGAGCCCCCCGTGCTCCATGAATTCATCGCCATGGTCGGCCGTAACGACAAAAACAGTGTTCTCATGAATGCCCGTCCGAACGAGGGCCTCGTACAGCTCGGAGAGCAACGTGTCGACGTAGAGGACGCCGGCATCGTACAACGCCTGCATATAGCGCAGGTCATCCTCGTTCGGTGTGTTAGTGGGATCGGGCTTACCGTTTGTATAAAAGTATCGGCCTTGCCGTGTAACGAACCGATCTCTGTAGGCCGGGGGCGGGTCATAGGGCGAATGAACGTCCATGTAATGCAAATACGCGAAGAAGGGGGCGTCCGCGGAACGTTCTTCGAGCCACGAAACAAACGATTGATTGACGGCCTCGCCGTCCGCGTAGGGAAGGCTCGTGGACCCCTCGTTGTGAAGATATATATAACGATCGAACCCTTGTGAAAAACCTGATGTCTTGTGATGGTGAGGGTTCGTTGCTATCATCAGGGTTTCGTATCCGAGCCGCTCCAGCCGCTCGGATAGCGTCAGGTTCTCCCTGGCAAGCGAGGGAATGCTTGCAAGCCGAGCCTGGCGGCCGGCGGGCATCCCGGGGATTTCCTCAAACTTGTCGTTCTCGATGAGAAGGGGAAAATAACGCCCCGTGAGGAGAATGGCGGTAGAGAGAAGCGTGCCCGGGGCGTGGGCGTAGGCGCGTTCGAACACGGTGCCGCGCTCGGCGAGCGCGTCCAGAAATGGGGTCGTCTTGCGTTCATAGCCGTTAAAGCTGACGTGATCGGCCCGTAGAGCATCGACGAGCACCAGGATAATGTTTGGGCGCGGGGATGGGGCCTCCGGCGGGCTTACCTGGGGTTTCTCCTCGGGCGAGCACGCGCACAAGGCGCTGACGGCAAAAAGAAGGCCGCTGCGCCGTAAAGCGGCGGTTGCGGCCGGACGTGGCTTCGTCCCCGCCGCGTGCATCGGAGCAGATGCGTCTTCGGAAGCCGACGGCGTCATGCAAGGGCTCTCACGTGGGACGGATTCGCTCCCGGGGTTCACTTCTCCCCGATCCGGACGGGACCGCCCGCCGAAACGAGCGTCAGGGCCTTTGAAACGCGGAGGCGCTCTCTCGATACGCCCCCCCTCAGGATCACCGTCGTCCCGGGGGGACTCGCCGCCACGGCCTCGGCCAGCGAGCCGAAAGGCTCGGCCTCCGTACCCGCCCCCCTTCGGTCGGCATCGAAGGCCACATAGAGCGTCTCGGGTGCCCCCGGCGCCAACCTCGGGGGCAGCGTCTCATCCGCCCGTCCGCCCGGCGAGGCGGCCTCCGCGAACTCGCCCCCGCCAGAGGTCCCGAGGTCCGTCCCGCGATCGGTCGGGCGGGTCAGCATCAGCGCCGATAGCCCCACGATCGTGAGCCCTACGCCCGAAGCGGCCGCCAGCCCCCAGCCCCAGGCCGGCCGACCGCTCAAGCGCGCCCGCCTGAACCAGGCCCACGCCCTGGAGGGGACCTGTTGAAGCGGCGACGCCGACCGTCCAGCCGCCGCCGAAGATCGCCCTTCGGCCGAAGCTGAGGCTCTGGCCAGCGCTCCCTCGGTGGCCCGCCGAAGGATGCATCGTTCCTTCTCGCGGGCCGACCGCAGGATGGGGGCCAGGCGAGTCCAGAATTCCCGAAGGTCGGAAGGCTCGGCCGGCCCGGCTCGAGCGCGAGACCCTTCATCGGTCCGCGCCAGGGCATCGAGGATTTCCACCTCCCCGCTCCTGGGCGTCTTCCGATGCTTCTTGGATCGGGCCATGCCAGCGAACCCTCCGCCCTTAATGACGGAGATTCCCCCGGGCCGCGTCACCTCGTTTTTTTCGGAGCCAAGAGGCGCCGATGCCGCGCGAACCTCGTCCAAACCCCCGATAGACCGCCCGACCCCTTGAATTCATTGGATTTAACTTAACGAAGCCGCCTCAGATACCCGCCACCGGCAAGGGCAAGCCTCAGCCGGCCGCGGCGCGGGCCAAACGTCCCAGTAGGAAGGCAAATCGGACGGTATAGACGACCTCCGTCACGGCATGGGGAACCATGTAAAGGTGCCACCGGTACGCCCAGGGATTGAAGAGGAGCCCCCAGCGGTGGCGGGCGTACTCGAGCCAGAAGCGGTTGAGCCACTGGCGGCTGACGGCCCGGCCGAACGTGCGGCGGAGCCAGTCTCCCAAGCCGCGCAGGCGGCCGGTCAGCTCCTCGCGCTTCTCGGCGATCAAGGGGGCGTATTCGGTCTCGAAGACGACGTGCTGGAAACGGTAAAACTCGGCGAGGAACCGACCCAGATAACGAAGATGCCGCCCGATCTCGCGCGCCCGGAAGAATCGCGGCGCGGGCGAACCCGGTCGCCGGTCCCACCAATCCCGGAACCGATAAAAGCCGGCGATCATCGGGTGCGTGCCTTCGGTGGCGAACGACCAGCGATACCAGAAAAAGTTCCGCAGGAGGTTCCGCCGGGCCTCCCGCGTCAGCGCCCGCCGCAGCGCCGTGATCATGTGACCGACCCGATAAAATTGGCGCCAGGCCCGCTGATAGGCGGCGAACCATTCGGCGCGCGACATCCGCGGGTGATCAACGATGGCGTGAAAGGAGTCGCACTTGTTGAAATCCGGATCGATCGGCGTCCCGGCGGCGACGGCGCGGACGTGGTCCTCGCTGCCCGGCAGCGGCGTCAGCATGAAGAAGGAAGCTTGGTCGGCCCCCAACGCCATCAGTCGCTCCACGTCCTCGGCGACCGATTCCGGCGTGTCGTGAGGAAAGCCGATGATGTAACCGGCGTGAACCATGATGCCGTGCCGGTGACAGAGCGCCCAAAGCCGCTCGAATTCCTCAACCTTGTTCTGCCACTTATTGGCGTCGGCCAAGTTGGCCGGATTCATGGACTCCACGCCCATGAAAATCTGGCTGCATCCGGCTTCGGCGAGCATGGGGATGAAATCCTTCATCTTGTGGCAGGCCAGATCGGCTTCGATCATGAAACTGATCCGCCGCCCCTGCCGGCGCAGGTCGATGAGCCCGGCCAGAATCCGCCGCCAGAGCGGATTGCGGGCGAAGTTGTCGTCGGTGAAGAAGAAATCGGCCCGGCCCGCCTGCCGGCACATCGCGTCGATCGTCCCCACGATCGCCTCCGGCGTCCGGTAGCGGGTTTTGCGCCCCTGCACGTTGATGATCGTGCAGAAGCTGCATTCAAAGGGGCAGCCGCGTCCCGTGTCGAAGGTCCCGATGCGCGTCGCGAAGCTCCCCTCGAAATAATCATCGGGGTAACACGGCAGCGGGGCGCCTTCAAGGCCGGGCAAGCCGCCTCGATAGAGCGGCCGCGGGCGCCCGCGCAGGATGTCGACGATCGCTTCCGGCCACACGTCCTCCGCCTCGCCGTGAAAGACGATCACCCCCTTGTCCATGAGCGCCTGGATTTCTTCCGGCATCCGGCCCGGACACGGGATGCCCGGTCGATGGGGATCGTCGATCCCATCGAGCAGCGTGCTGATGGAGCCGGAGACGTGAAAGCCGCCGATCACGCAGGTGGCGCCGTGGGCTCGCCAGCGATCGATCAAGTCGCAGGCGCGCGGAAACTGGGCCGTCTGGACGGCCGTGAGCCCGACGATCAGCCGCGTCCCCGGCTCCGGGAATCGCTGGAGCAGGGCCTCCAGCCGCAACGCATGGCTCTTGATGCCGTCCTCGTACATGTAGAGTTCGGTCGGAACGTCGTCGGGCAGGACGCGGGCAAGCGCCTCCCGCGTCAGCGCATGCACCGCCGCCAGGCTGTTCGTCGGCAGCACCCCCCGCAGAAACCGGAAGGGAAAGCCCTGATCGTCGTACGACGTCGGCTTGATCAGGACGACGACGACCCGGCGCGTCTCCGGATCAAGAGCCTGGTCGGCTTCGACGCCAACCGCCGCTTCCAAAGTCTCCGGCATCAGACCTGCTCTCCTTTGTGCGGGCTCGCGTCCCTCGGGCCGCGCCCTCGCTTCATCCGACCCATTCCCTCAGGCGCTCGATCACCTCGCCGACGACCTTGTTCGGCGTCGAGGCTCCGGCGGTCAGGCCCAGTCGGATGGGCCGCCGCGTCGGCCACCATCCCTCGCTCCATCTCGGCTCCGAGCACAGGCCCGGGGGCTTATGACGGATGCGGTCGCGTGAGATCAGGTCGGCCGCCGACTCGACATGGTAGGCGGGGCAATGGGCCGAGGCAATCTCGCACAGATGGCGCGTGTTGGAACTGTTGAAGCCGCCGAGAACGATCATCACGTCCGGCGGGTCCTCCATCATCTCGATGACGGCGTCCTGGCGCTCCTGCGTGGCGTTGCAGATTGTGTCGAACGAACGGAATCGCCCGCTCAGCTCGGCCTCCCCATAGCGTTGGAGGATGGCCTGGCGAAACATCTCGGCGATGGCAAGGGATTCCGAGGAGAGCATCGTCGTCTGATTGGCCACGCCGATGCGTTCCAGATCGCGCGCGAAGTCGAATCCGGGCGAAGTCCGCCCGGCGAAGCGCTCGGCCGGCGCCGCGGCCGCCGGGCCGTCCCGGATGAAATCGCACACGAGCTCGGCGTCGGCCCCGTCGAGCACGATGAGATAACGCCCCCGGCCGCCCAGATAAGCCCGTGAAGCCGTGGCGATGGTTTCCTCGTGATCGTGCTTGCCGTGGACGATCGACGTGAAGCCCTCGCGCGCGTATTGCTCGACCCGCTTCCAGACGTGGACGACCGACCCGCACGTCGTATCGACGAGGACGCAGCCCGTCCGCTTGAGCCGGTCCAGCTCCTCCATCCCCACGCCGAAGGCGGGCAGCAGAACGACGTCCTCCGGTTGAAGGTCCTCGATCCGGCCGCCGGCGGCGTATTGGCCGCTCAAGAATTCGATGCCCATATCGGCCAGGCGGCGGTTCACCCCTGGATTGTGGATGATCTCCGCCGTCAGGAAGATTCGCCGCTGCGGAAACTTGCGGCGCGTCTCATAGGCAAAATCGATCGCCTTGTCCACCCCGTAACAAAAACCGAATTCCCGCGCGAGCCGGATTTCCCCCCCAGGCAACTGCAACACGCAGCCCTCGGCCCGCACCCGCTCCACCAGCTCCGAGTAATAGTCCGCCGTCAGCTGCTCGGCAATCTCGGCCTTGAGCCCGAACCCGCGGCGGTAGACGCCGTCGCGGGCGTCGATCGAGCCGGGTCGAGTCAAGCTCATGGCGATTCGGCGGCGGCGAGGCGCGTTCGACCGCTGGCCTCGCCGGCGCGCCGCATCAGTTTACACGCTGAAGGACGTCCCGCAAGAGCACGTCCGCGTCGCGTTGGGGTTGACGAACTTGAACCCCCCTCCGATGAGCTCGTTGGTGTAGTCCAGCGTCAGGCCGTTCAGGTAGAGATAGCTCTTCGGATCAACGAAAACGCGGATGCCGTCGATCTCGTTGATCTTGTCGTGTTCCTTGGGTTGCTCCTCCATTTCCATCACGTACGTGAGGCCGGAGCACCCCCCTCCCTTGACCCCCAGGCGGACCCCCCAACCTTCCTTGCCTTGCTCCTTCATGAGGCCGCGAATGCGGTCGATCGCTATGGGCGACAGCGTGATGGGCATGACGAATAACCTTCGTTCGGATCGGGAATCCGGGCGGGGGATGATCCCACGGGCATCTCGCGCAGTCCCGCCCCGCGGGTCAAGGTCTTCCCTTTAACCGCTCGGCGCGGGCGCGGAGCCCGTCCCTTCACCGATTTTGAACCCGGCTCGTCGGATATGTCAATCTCCGACGGGCTCAAATCCTCGTTCCCGTCCGGCGACTATCCCAGATCGTTCCCTCGACTCAACTTACGGGGGTCGCCGCCCGAATTTTCGCCGGCGGCCTGAGGCCGATTACGACGAGAGCGCCCCCCGAACCTCCGCGGCGGCTCTGAGATTTCTCACTGCGGCGATCGTCACCTCGGCGGCTCGGTCAATCTCGGCCTCCGTATTGGAACGGCCCAGCCCGAACCGCAACGACGCCTGGATGAGGTCATCGGCCACGCCCAAGGCCCGGAGGACGTGCGAAGGTTCTCGCGTGGCCGAGGCGCAGGCCGCCCCCGACGAAACCGCAATTTCCCGCAGACTGGTCAACAGGGCGTCTCCGTCGACGCCGGGAAACGAAACGTTCAGGTTATTGGGCAGCCGGTGCTCCAGGCAGCCGTGGACGATCAGCTCCGGCAGGCCCTCGCGCAGCCGGGCCAGCAGCCGGTCCCGCAGGTTCGCCAGCCGCTCGGCATCGGCCGGGCGGCGTCGGCCGATCAATTCGCACGCGGCCCCAAGCCCGACGATCCCGGGGACGTTCAGCGTGCCGGAGCGCAGACCCCGCTCATGGCCGCCGCCGTCGATCAGCGGCTCGAGGCTGACTCTCGGATTTCGCCGCCGGACGTAAAGCGCCCCTACTCCCTTCGGCCCGTACATCTTGTGGCCCGAGATCGAGAGCAGATCGATTCCATACGTCTCCACGGGGCAGGGGAGATAGGCCAATGACTGGGCCGCGTCGCAATGAAACAGAATCTTCCGACGTTTGCAGATCCGCCCGACGGCTTCGATCGGATTCACGACGCCGATCTCGTTGTTGGCGTGCATCAGCGAGACGAGGAACGTTTGCGGCCGAATCGCCGCCTCCACGGCCTCGGGCCGGATCAGCCCTTCGGCGTCCACCGGCAGACGGGTGACCTCGAACCCGTCCCCCTCCAACCGGCCGCAGACATCCAGGACGGCCTTGTGCTCGATGGCGGAGGTGATGACGTGGCGGTCTCGCCCCTCCCGCCGACGGGCCAGCCCCTTGATGGCCAGGTTGTTGGACTCGGTCGCCCCCGAGGTGAAGATGATTTCGACGGGATGGGCGCCGATGAGCTCAGCCACCTGTTCCCGCGCTCGCTCGACGAGCGCCTCGGCCTGCCAGCCATAGGCGTGCTGGCGGCTGGCCGCGTTGCCGAAAATCTCGCCGAAGGTCGGCAACATGGCCTCGATCACCTGCGGATCGCAGGGCGTCGTGGCATGGTGATCCAGGTAGATGGGCGTGCTTGAAGTCATGGCCGAGCGTTCAGAGACGAGGTCCCCCGACCGCCATTGTAGCCCTCCGGCCGACCGGCATCAATTCGCGCTCCGATCCTCACGCCCCCCCGACGCGCCGAGCCCCGGCCGTTCGAGAGGTCAAGCCGCATTGACTCCAGCCCGCCCGGTCTTCAGACTACGCGCGAAGCGGTCTACGGGCCGACGGCGACTTGGACGAGGTTCAACCCCGAACCGGTTTCATGCATCCCTCTGCTGGAGAGTTCGACGTGGGCACGACCCGAACGGCGAGAAAGGGAAGGACGCCCCGATGGCGCGCGACGCTCGCCGCGCTCTGTCTGAGCGCCGCGCTGGCGGCCGCCGGTCAAACGGCCCCTCAAGGCAAGTATGGCCTCTACTGGGCCCGGCTCGACAATGGGCTTGAGGTGATCGCGATCGAGAACCCGGCCCAACCCCTCGTCACGGTCGAGATCGCGGTCAAGAACGGCGCTTACACCGAACCGCCGGAATGGGACGGCCTCTCTCACCTCTACGAGCACATGTTCTTCAAGGGCAACGAGGTGATCCCCGATCAGGAGCGCTACAACGCCCGGCTTCGGGAATTGGGGGGAAGCTTCAACGGGACGACGGGAGACGAGCGCGTCAATTACTTCCTCACGCTGCACCGGCGACATCTCTGGGAAGGGATGGCGTTCATGCGCGACGCGCTGCGCTACCCGCTTTTCAGCCAGGAGGAACTTGCCCGGGAGGCCCCGGTCGTGCTCGGCGAGTTCGACCGCAACGAGGCCGACCCGGACTTTCATCTGCGCCGGGAGATCGACCGCAGGCTCTGGTTCCGGCATTTCAGCCGCAAGAACCCGCTCGGCAGCCGCGAGGTCATCGTCAACGTCACGCGCGAACAAATGCGCGAGATTCAACGCCGGTATTACGTCCCGAACAACAGCGCCCTGATCGTCGGGGGCGACGTCGATCACGACGAAGTCTTCGACTTCGCCGAAAGGCTCTTCGGGGATTGGCCCGCCTCCGCTGATCCGCACCGGAAGTGGCCCGTCCCGAAGCATCCCCCTCTGCCGGCCACGCGCCGCCTCGCCGTCGAGGGTCCCGTTCAGACGGCGACCCTCGAACTCGCCTGGCACGGACCGGGCATGAAGGATGACACTCCGTCGACTTTCGCCGCCGACGTTTTCTCCTTTATCCTGGCCCAGCCGGACTCAGCCTTTCAGAAAGCCCTCGTCGATTCGGGCCTGTTCGACGCCGTCGAGCTTTCCTACTACTCGCTCGTCCATACCGGCCCGATCACGCTGCGGGCCGTCACCTCCCCCGAGCGCTTGGATCGGGCCTGGGCCGCCCTCGAGGCCGAGCTAGCGCGATTCGTGGAGCCCGATTACGTCACCGAGGATCAGATCGAATCGGCCAAGAACACCCTTGAAGTGAATGAAATCTACGGGCGGGAGCAGACAACCGCCTTCTGTCACACGATCTCCTTCTGGTGGTGCACGGGCGGGCTCGATTATTACCTGAATTACATCGAGAACCTGCGTCGGGTCGGCCGGCCCGACATTCGGCGCTACGTGAGGCGGTATATCTTGGAACGGCCGCGCGTCGAGGCCGTGCTGGCCTCGACCGAGAGCCTCGATCAACTTGAATTCGCCCGAACCGCCGAACGCGTCCGCTCTCTCGCCGGCGCCCCGGCCGACGCCGCCCCCTCCGACGAATCGGCAACCGCCCTGGAAACACGCCCCTTCGAGGTCGACGGCCTCAAGGTCGTTCTCCGGCGCAACCCGCGCAGCGAGGTCATCGTCGCTCAGATGGTCCTCCTCGGTGGCGTCGTCTTCTCCGGGCCTGAGGCCGCCGGAAGGGAATTGGTCGTCCTGGAGACGCTCGACAAGGGGAGCCGCCGATTCTCCAAGGATGAGATCAGCCGGCAATTGGCGCGCACCGGCGCCCAGGTTCTGACCGAGGCCCGACACGATTATTCGACCTTCGGCCTTCGGACCCTTCGGCGCGATTGGGACACCAATTTTCCGCTTTTCGCCGACGCGCTCGTGGCCCCGACGCTCGATGATGAGGAGATCAAGCTGGCCCTCGAACGGCGTCTGAACGCCGTCCGCCGCCAGCAGCAATCTCCCGACGCCTACATCAGCCTGCTCGCCAGCCGGAACTTTTATCGCGGCCACCCCTATGCCGTTCCGCCGACGGGGACCGAGGCCAGCCTCGGCGATCTCACGCCGTCGATGGCTCGGCGTCTGCACGAGGCCACGTTCACGCGGGCGAGAATGATGCTCTTCGTCGTGGGAGACGTGACGGAGGAGGTCCTGAGGCAACAGATCCGGCGGGAGCTGGCCGATCTGCCGCCGGGCCAGTTCGTCCGGCAGGAAACGCTCCGCCCGACGGACCTGCCGCCCCGTCTCCTGACCGAATCCCGCAATCTGCCGACCAACTATATCTTCGGCTGCTTTGAGGCCCCCAATCAGGCTCATCCGGACTTTCCGGCCCTCCAGATCGCCGTCTCGATCCTGAGCGACCGCCTCTTCGAGGAGGTGAGGACGAAACGCAATCTTTCCTACGCCGTCGCTGCGCTGGTTTCCAGCCGCCGGGCGAACTATGGCGTGCTTTACGTCACGGCCGTCCAACCGAACCCGACTGTGGCCGTCATGCTGGAGGAAGTGCGGCGGTTGAGGGAGGAGGGCATCGACGAGAAGGTCCTCCGCGACAAGATCGAAGAGATGATTACGGAGGACCTCGTCGCCACGCAGTCCAACCTGACCCAGGCGGCCCGTCTGATTCTCTACGAAGTCAACGGCGGGGGGTGGTCCGAGGCCGACGGAGCGATCGATAAACTGCGGGAGGTCACGCCGGATCGCGTCCGCCAAGCGGCCGAGCGTTACCTCAAGGATTTCAGTTTCGCCCTGCTGGGCCCGGTCCAGGGGCTCGATTCGGCCATCTTCGGCCAGGCGGCACCCCCCCCTTGAGGCCGGGCGCCCCCCCGAGGCCACGGCCTCCGGGAGTTGCAGGTTCCGGGGGACCGGGCTAGACTCTTTTGGGTTGGCGGCGGCGGCGCAGGGCCACGGGGCGGCTCGGCCGGCGGGTGAACGTCGCTGGACGACCCCAAAACGCCGAACACTGTTGAAGCGGACGCCCCGAAGATGACCGAAAAGACGATCATCGATGAGTCCCAGAGCCGTCTCATCGAAGCTACGCGTCGTCAGGCCGAACGGCCCGTCCTGATACTGCTGGAGGGGGGCGATCCCAAGGACCGTTACAGGCTCGCCCAGCGAGAGTTCACGATCGGGCGCGACCTGGGTTGCGATCTGGTCCTTTCCGACTCCAAGGCCTCGCGGACGCACGCTCGCTTGCATTACGAGAACTTCGACGAGGCCGGCGATCCGCCTCGCGTCTCCTTGACCGACCTTGAAAGCACCAACGGCACCTTCGTCAACGGCAAGAAGATCGACAAGGTCGAGCTGCGCGATCGCGACAAAATCATGATCGGCTCGACCCTTTTCGGCTTCTTTCTTCATGACGAGACGACGGTCCGCGCCGATGAATCGCTCATCCATCTGGCCAGCTTCGACGCGCTCACCGGCCTCCGCAACCGCGGCGTCTTCGACCTGGATCTCGTCCGCGAGTTCGAACGCGCCCGGCGCTACCGCCGTCCTCTCTCGCTCATCATGTTCGACATCGACCATTTCAAACTCTTTAACGACGACCATGGGCATCCGGTGGGGGACCGCGTCCTGCGTGAAATCGGCGCCTTGGTCAACGCCGGTTGTCGCCGTAACGACCTGGCCGCCCGCTATGGAGGCGAGGAATTCGCCGTTCTCCTGCCCGAAACGACCCTGGAACACGCCCTCGTCCAGGGCGAGCGCCTCCGTCGCGCCGTCGTCGGTCACTCCGTCTCCGGATGCGGCCAGCAGCCGCTTTCCATCACCGTCAGCGTCGGCCTGGCCGAACTGGAGCCGGACATGAAGGAGCCGCGCGAACTCGTGGAGGCCGCCGATCGCGCTCTCTATCAAGCCAAGCAGGCCGGGCGGAATCGCGTTTGCTGGAGCCGTCCCACCCCGGTGCCTCACCTCGAAACGGCCACGCCCCCGCCCGAGGACTGATTCGCAGCGTTACTCTTCAGCCGGTTCGACCGGCGACGAACCCACCCCCTCGGGGCCGGTGGCCGGCAGATAAAGCGCGAAAACCGCCGGTTGATAGGGCTCCGAAGCCAGTTCGAGGGCGCCGCCGTGCTCCTCGGCGATCTTGCGCGCGACCGCCAGGCCTAGCCCCGTTCCCTTCGCCCCCTTGGTGCTGTAGAAAGCCTCGAAGACGTGAGGATGATGCGCCGGTTCTATCCCCGGCCCGGTGTCGCTGACCTCGATGACGATGGCCGCCGTGTCCGGCCGTCGCAGTCGGGCCAGGGCGCCGGGGGCCGTTGAACGTCGAGCCCGGACCCAGACCCGACCCCCCTCGCCCGCCGCTTCCAGCGAGTTCTCGATCAGGTTGAGTAGACAGCGGAAAAGCTGATGCTCGTCGGCGGGCGCCTTTCGCGCCTCTTCATCAATCTCGACCTCGAGTTCCAGGCTCAGCTCGCCGGCCTTCTTGCGCGTCACGCCCCGAATCTCCCGCAAAAGGGCATCGAGATCGACCTCCTGCCACTGGGGAACCCGATCCTTGCAGTAATCCAACATGTCGAGCACGAGACTGGAAATCCGCGTGACGCTGTTCTCCATCACACTGACCGCCTGCTCCTCGACCTCCCAATCCTGGTTCTGGCGCGACAGGCGGCACAAGGCGATGCCCCCCTTCATCCCCGTCAGCAGGTTCTTGATGCAGTGGCTGACGCCGGCCACGGTCTGGCCGATCGCCGCCAGCCGTTCCTGCTGGAGGCTCAACTCATGCAACCGGGCGTACTCGATGTAAATGGCCGCCTGGCCGGCCAGGATCGTCATCCCCCGCAGGTCCTCAGCCTCGAAGCGCCCGGCCTCGGGGTCGGTTCGATTCAAATTGATCGTCCCCAGGACTCGGCCTTCGGCCCGCAAGGGGACGCACAAGGCCGAGACGATCGGGCGCTCATCCCCCAACGTCACGAAACCGCGGCCCTCGGGCTCGCCGGTGAGGATCAGCGGCTCGTCGTGATCGATCACCCATTCGGCGATGCTTCCCCGCCGGACGATATAGCCCTTGGCGACGATCTCATGCGGCAAGCCCAGCGAGGCCAGCATCTTCAGCCGGTCGCCGTGGCGGTCGAAGAGCAGGATCGACCCCTGCTGAGCGCGCGTGTGGCGCAGGGAGATCAGAAGGATCGTGTCCAGGACCTCGCGCAGGGCGAGACCCGCCCCCATGGCATGACAGATTTCCAGGAGCGAGGCGTCGAAAAGGCCGCCGCCCGCCGGGTCCGACGCCGCCGGGGGAACGGAAGAGGGATCGCGCTGCATCCGGGCGCCCTTCGGGACCGGGGCCTCCTTGGGCGCCCTCGGAGCGCGACCTTCCTCGGCGTCAGCCGTTGAGGGCGCAGGCCAATCGGCCCCGGAGCCGCAGGATCGCTTTGGTGTGAATCTGCGAAACGCGGCTCTCGGTAACGTCCATCATTTCGCCGATCTCCTTCATCGTCAATCCCTCATAGTAGTAGAGGGAGAGCACAAGCCGCTCCTTGGGAGGAAGCTGGTCGATCGCCTCGGCCACGATGGCCTGAATCTGCGCCAGGTTGAGCGTCTCGGCGGCGCCGGGGGATTCCTCGTCGGCCAGATAGTCCAGCAGCGTGCGATCCACGTTTTCGTCGCTCTCCAGCCGCAGATCGTCCAGGCTCAACAGCGCGATCCCCCGGCTCTCTCGCAGAAGGGCTTCGAACTCCACGGGCCCCAGACCCAGGTGCTCCATCATCTCGGCGTCGGAAGCCGCGCGCCCCAGACGCTGGTCCACCTCGGCGTAGGCGCGCTCCAAGGCCGTGGCCTTCTGCCGGGTCGACCGCGGCACCCAGTCCAGCGACCGGAGCTCATCCAGGATCGATCCCTTGATCCGGAACTCGGCGTAGGTTTTGAATTTCGTGTTGTGGGCGGGGTCGAACTTCTTCAGGGCGTCGATCAGGCCGATGATCCCCGCGTCGATCAGATCATCGACCTCAACGTGGCTCGGAAGCCGCGAGGCGATCCGACTGGCGATGAACTTGACCAGGGGAAGGTATTCCAGCACACGGTCGTTCCGTTCCTTCAGCTCCGTGGCCTCAACGGCCGGCGGCAGGCCATGGCGCGAGGGGCGGCGCACGGGGCCCTCCCGCAGTCCCAGACCCGGCGGCGGCCCCTGCGGCAACGCGGGGGTCATCCCCCCCAGCTCCGAGAATGGCATCGTGGCGCTCAGCCCGGTCATCATCCTTCCTCCTGCGCCGGTAACCCCCGGTTCCGAAGCGGTTCTCTCCGAACCGGTCGAGGTCGAACAGTGCAACGCCAGAATATAGAACCGCTGCTAACCGGGCGTCTGACTGACGCTCCCTTCCCCTCGTTCCTCCACCACAGCAAGTCCGGAACCAAATCCGGCTGTTCCGTCCATCGGAGGCCGGCGGCTTAGCCTACCGGGCCGCGAGGGGCTCCGGAGGCCCCGTCGGATTGAATCTATAGGATACTGATAATAATAGGCTTGTGTGAATATGATCGGGCCCCCTCGGTAACAGGAAATAGCGCGGCGCAGAGGGGATCGCGGCGCAAATCTGTATGAGCGGGCCCGCGTTTTTATTCCCTTTTGGCGACATGTTTTTGACGATTCGTCTCCTGGCGTCGGATTATTGACAGGTAAGTGATCCTTCAAGACAGGCTACCCCTCCGGGCGAGAAAGTCATTCAAGGCGACCCTCTCACTTCGGCCAACCCCTCGCGGAGCGATTTAACCCCGCTTCGACTTCAAACTTCGAATCCTGGCCAGTTCAGCTCAATGCGTTGGCCTTCGTGGAACCTGGGGAAATGGCGCGGTTGTCAAGCGCGCCGGCTCCAGGCACTCTGAGCCTGCCGACGACTGATCCGAATTGATTTATATGGTCGAGGGCGATCCGATGAGTGTTAGACGATTGGGGGTACGAACGTTTTCACAAAGGATGGCATGTCAATTGTTTGACAGCCGAATCAAAATTGAATGGGGGCTGATGTGAGGATCGAGCCTGAGTGGGCTGCCGTCTCCCCCAAATCCGCTCCCCCGCTTGTCCATCAGGGCTCCAGCCGCAGCGCCCAACGTATACCGCCGATCAGGTGGTCTCGGAAGAGAGGATTATCGGTCCAGAGGTCCGATCGGTGACCGAGCGCCGTGTAGAAGGATCGCCCCTCGCCGTACGGGCGGCACCATGCCTGGGGATAGTCGCCCCCGGGCCGAACGTGAGCCAGCCCCTCAGCCGAGGGATCGGCCGCGTCGAGGCTCAGGAGCACCGTCACGCGTTGGCGCGAAAACCCAACGGGAATCCGGTGACCAAAAAGGGCGTCGACGTTCTCCTCGGGTCGGGCGGCGTCCCACGCCGCTGTCCCGAAGAGATAGAACTCATCGATGAGCGACCAGCTCGGCCCGAGCATGCGCGTCGCCGGATGCGTCGAGTCCTCGACTTTGAGCACGAAGCGACGATTCTGCGCGACCGGCCGTAGAAAGTAGCCGCCGAGCATCTCTCCGAAGGCCGGGTCGTTGTAGAACGTGAGACTCGCGCAATGGATGCCGATGAACCCGCCCCCCTGACGAACGAATTCGAGGAGCCCCCGGCGCTGGCCGTCCTCCATCGGTAAATTCCCGTTGGTCATCATGGCGAGACCGTCAAATCCCGAGAGGTAATCCCGCGTGACGAAGGTAAAGTCGAGCCGTTCGCGCGCCTGCCCATAGCCCTGGAGAGCCGTCACCTCGAAGCCGCTCGCCGGTCCCCATCGAGTCAGCGCTTCTTCGGCGGGCCGGAGGCTCTCATGTTTGTAAAGGCCCGCGTGCGTGAGAAACAAGAGTCGCTTGGCCGCCGCGGCCGGCTCGGCCGCGACGCCGGGCGCGACCTGGACGAGCGCAATCGTGATCGCCGAAACGAAGAGGGCTCTTCTCATTCACGTCGCCTCCCTGCGCCCTGGGTCTTCCAGACTCGAAGAGCGTCCCGTGCGATCCTATCTCGCCGCTTCGGCCGGCCGAAGCCCGCAAAGCGCCTCGTAAACGGTCGTCCAGCGTTCAACCATCGTCTCGACTCGGAACGCGGTCTCGTACCGCCGGCGAGCCGCCTCTCCCCAGCGGCCCCGCCCGGCCGAGTCGCCCCAAGTCCGTTCGATCGCTTCGGCCAGCGCTTCCGGGTCCCGGGGAGGAACGAGCCGCCCCTCCTGGCCATCGCGAACGATCTCCTGGACGCCCCCGACCCGCGTGGCCACGCTCGGCAGTCCCGCGCGGAGGGCCTCGATCAGCCCCAACGGCAATCCTTCCCAACGGGACGGCAGGATCATAAAGTCGGCGGCGTCGTAAACGGGGCCGGAATCGCGCAGGGGTCCAAGCCAGCGGATGAGGCCATCGACCCTGCGACGTTGGGCCAGCTCGCGCAGCCGGCCCGCGGCGTCGTCACGACCGGCGCAGAGACAGACGAGGCCGGGCATCCGATCCTTCAACCGAGCTAGCGCCTCGATCAGATCCTCGTGCCCCTTGGCCCGGGTCAGATGGGCGACCATCCCCAAAACGGGGCCGGCGCTCTCGGCCAGCTCGAATCGTTTGCGAGCGTTGAGCCGCTCGGCCGGGCCCGCCGGCGGTCGATCGGGAATTCCGGAACGGACCACGAAAATGCGATGGGCCGGGAAGCCCTCGCGTTCGACCCGGGAGCTCTTGCCCGCCTCGGAGTTGCTGATCCAGGCCGTGACGGCGTCGGCGGTCAGCCGATCCAAAGCGACCTCCAGCCGTCCCCTCCAGGCGTCGACGGAACGGATGGCGGAGACGACCTTGATACCCAACCTCTGGGCGACCCATCGGGTCAACAGATCGGCGCGCAAGCCGAAACAGTGGACGAGGTCATAGCGTTGCTGCATCAGTTCATGCCGCATCCGACGCAGGAGCCCCGGGCTCCGCATCCCCTTCAAACCCCACGAGACCCCGCCGCCGCCGGCCTGTTGAACCAACAGCGCCAGGGGCCCGGACCCCAGAAGCGTCAGGACGGTGGGGTAAACCCGTTCGGGGTCGGCGTAACGGACAAAATTAAGGATTGAACGTTCGGCGCCGCCGAGCTCGGAGGAGGACGCGACCAGAAGCGTGCGCAGAACGCGGGGGGCCATGCCGACGGGGGCGGCCGACGGGCGCTCCGAGGCCGCCGCGGCCGTCGGACGAGCCTACCATCCGAACTTCGCCTTTGGAATGCGTCGTTGATTTTCCGGCTTCGGCGGGTTAATGATACCGTTTGATGGAAGTGGTCGGCGCTTCCGACGCGCCCGTCGCGGCTAACGTCACCGCTCCGGCGGCGACGGCGGCCTCGCTTTCCTCTCCCCACCTGCTCGACCTGGAATCCCTCTCGCCTCACGAAATCCGTCTGATCCTGGATCAGGCAAGGGCCTTTAAGGACGTCCTGGCTCGGACGATCAAGAAGATCCCCACCCTGCGGGGGAAAACCGTCGTCAGCATTTTCTATGAGAACTCGACCCGGACGCGCACGTCGTTCGAGCTGGCCGCCAAGCGGCTCTCGGCCGACGTGATCAATTTCTCGGTGGCCACCTCGAGCGTCCACAAGGGCGAATCGCTCTACGACACGGCTCGGACGATCGAGGCCATGGGAGCCGACTTCATGGTCATCCGGCACCCGGCCTCGGGCGCGCCGCACCTCCTGGCGCGAAAGGTCCGGGCCGGCGTCATCAACGCCGGCGACGGCACCCACGAGCATCCGACCCAGGGCCTGCTCGACGCCTTCACCATTCTGGAGCGATGCGGTCGCATCGAGGGGCTCAAGGTCGCCATCGTCGGCGATATTCTGCACAGTCGGGTGGCGCGCTCCAATCTTCACGCCCTCAAACGGCTCGGCGCCGACGTCGTCTTCGTGGGTCCCCGAACGCTCGTCCCGCCCGCCTTCGAACGGCTCGGCGCCCGCGTCTGCCATGACCTGGTCGAGGGCATCCGCGGGGCCGACGTGATCAATCTTCTGCGCATTCAGCTCGAACGAATGGAGAAGAACTTCTTCCCCTCAATTCGCGAGTACAAGCTGCTCTATGGCCTGACGAGCGAGCGTCTGCGCGCCGCTTCTCCCGACGTGATTGTCATGCACCCCGGTCCGATCAACCGCGGCGTCGAAATCGATCAGGATGTGGCTGACGGCCCCCACTCGGTCATTCAACAGCAGGTCACCAATGGGATCGCCGTCCGGATGGCCGTGCTTTACCTGCTGGCGGGCGTCCGCGAGGGTCGGGCTCGTCCGGCCATGCCAGGCTGATCCCCCCGTCGGTTCTCAGGGTCCCTGCGTAGGGGGGGGTGACGGGGCCGGCGCCTCGCCGAAAGAGGCCCGGAACCCGACGCCGAGGAGGCCCCGCGCTAGAGGGCGCTCTCGCCGGTTTCGCCGGTGCGGATGCGGATCGCTTTGCCCACGTCGAGAACGAAGATCTTCCCGTCGCCGATGTTGCCGGAGCGGGCGCTGTCAGCGATCGTCTTGCAGGCGGCCTCCACCTCGGCGTCTTCGACGACGATCTCGAGGGCCACCTTCGGAACGAAATGCAATTCATACTCCGCCCCCCGATAGACTTCCTTGTGCCCTTTCTGACGCCCGAAGCCGCGGGCTTCGTAGGTCGTCATCCCCCGAATCCCCTTCTGTTGCAGCGCGTCCCGCACCGTCTCCAGCCGATGCGGTTGGATGATCGCGCGAATCATCTTCATCGAGAAGCTTCCTTTCTACGCGGTCTAGTATTCTAGCGGCCCATCATCGGATTGATCGACGCGAACACGGCTTCCCGTCGTTCGGGACCCGGCCCGGGCAACGAGGCCGCCCGGCCGTTCACTTGATCGGATCGGTCGCGTAGGCCTCCATGCCCATCTCTCCAAGGTCGAGGCCCATGGATTCCTCTTCGGGGCTCACGCGCATGCCCAGCGTCGTCTTGATCACCTGCCAGATGATGAAGGAGCCGACGAAAGTGAAGGCCCCGACGGCCACGACGCCGATCACCTGGGCGACAAACAGACTGCCGCCGCCGTAGAGCAACCCGTCGGCCCCGATGCCGCCAGGCGCCGACGTCGTGGCGAAGATGCCGAGCGCGAGCGTCCCCCAGATGCCGTTGACCAGGTGCACCGACAGCGCGCCGACCGGGTCGTCCACCTTCAACCGATCAAAGGCCACGACGGCGAACACGACCAGCACCCCCGCTACCGCCCCGATCACGATCGAGGAGGGCACCGTGACGAAAGCGCACGGAGCCGTAATTGCCACCAGCCCCGCCAGGGCTCCATTGACGGTCATTGTGAAATCGGGCTTGCCGAGCCAGAACCACGCCGTCAATGTCGAAGCCAATAGCCCCGCCGCGCAGGCCGAGTTCGTCGTCACCACGATGTGGGCGATCGCCGAGCCGTCGCCCACCCCCATCGTCGAGCCGGGGTTGAACCCGAACCATCCCAGCCACAGAATCATCCCTCCGATGAAAACCAATCCCATGGAGTGACCCGGGATGGGTTGGACGCCCCCGTCGGCGCGGAACTTCCCCAGCCGGGGCCCCAGCACGATGATCCCGGCAAGCCCGGCCCATCCCCCGACCGAATGAACCACCGTCGAGCCGGCGAAATCCCAGAAGCCGGCCTCATTGACGCTCGATAACCACCCCCCTCCCCAGATCCAGTGCCCCGTGATCGGATAGAAAAGGGCCACGAGGGCCACGGAAAACAGCATGAAAGCGCGATAGTGAATCCGCTCGGCGACGCAGCCGGAGACGATCGTGGCCGCCGTCCCGGCGAAGACGGCCTGGAAGAAATACTTGGCCGTCAGGGGGATTCCGGTCCAGCTCAGCGCGTTGAAGACGCCCTGGTAGGCGTCCCCGGACGCCGGGCTGTTGTCCGCCCCGCCGAGGAACCATCCCTTCCACCCCAGAAAGTCGTTGCCGTCGCCGAACATGATGGCGAAGCCGGTGACCCAGAAGGCGAGGGCGCTGATGCCGAAAACGACGAAGTTCTTCCCCAGAATGTTGACGGCGTTCTTGGCCCGACAGAAACCGGCCTCCAGACAACCAAAGCCCGCATTCATGAAAAAGACTAAAAAGGCCGTGGCGAGCGTCCAGACGGTGTCCAGCCCGACCTGAAGCGAAGCCATCGCGTCGGGGTCGGACGCCGGTTCGCCGTCCTCCCCGAACGCCGCGAGCGAAACGCCGGCCACCATGAAGGCGGCCGTCCAGAGGGCCCATCGAGAGGCGAGCGACTTCCGGGCGAACATCGATCCATGTCTCCTTATTGGCAGAGTCCTTGGGTGGGATGCTCAGGGGGCCTCAAGGCGCGCGAGGACACCCCGGCGGAATGGCCGCGACCCATGCTCTCCCCCTCGGCCATAGGCCTCGGCTGACCTTCGCTGGCGCGTTGCTGCCAGATGCGCGCCAGAGGTCGGGCGTCGCCGAAAGGCCTGCCGCCGGGTCCGCGCGAGGCCCTCAAATGCCTTGCCTTAGGCTGTGAAGAATTGCCCGCGATTGAGGTTGCTTGGCGCTGAGGGACCCCTCGCCGACCATGGCCCGATCCACGCCCCCTGGCCGAGAAGTGCCAGGACCGTGTTCAGCTTCCGCCCGCAGAAGCCATCGGAGCCCGTCAGCCGGGCTTCCATCCGGCGGAACCCGAGCGCGGGGAGGTCTCGTGGCCCCGCCAGCGCCCGCGACCTGAGATGGGGCCGACCTCCTCCGGGCGTCTCCTTGACTCGATCGGCGGGCCTGTGAGACAAACGAGGCTTCCGGGACCGAGAAGCGGCCCGACGGTGAATTGTGCCCGCTCGCCCCGCATTCCCTGCGTCCCTGACGGCTCCGTTCCGGCGTAGCTCAACCGGTAGAGCAGCGGACTGTTAATCCGTGGGTTGTAGGTTCGAGTCCTACCGCCGGAGCCATCTTCCAGTGGCCGCGGGCGAGGCGGCTGCCAGACTGACGGAGGCCCTCGCCCGGGGCCGGTGGACGGCTTCCACTTTTGTGGCCACGTGGCGCATGCTTGCGCCCGCGGGACGCGTGGTGCGCGCCATTCTCGCCGTTTGCGCGTGATCGAATGGGTGGACGCTCGCCATCCGGAGGTGGCGATCCGAGTCCCCATGGTTCTTTCTCTCCAGGGAGGGAAGACTGAGAAGCGATTAACAGCCGACCGTCCCTCGGACGATGCGGCAGGCGCCTGGAGAATCCAGTCCGGGCAGGCCCGAGGACCCTATGGCGGTCCCACGATGATCGCCCTCGGCGCGTTGCCTTGGGCCAGACTTCCTGATTGCTCGAAGGCTCGGGACCCTTCCCGCAGCTCTCGCCGGCCTCGACGGCTCGACGGTCGATCACGGCCTGCAGGACCAGATCTCGGTGGTGCGGAGCTGCACTGAGCGATAGCCGCCGACCACGAGCACGTCGCCGCTCGGCAGCGCCACCGCCGTATGCAGTCTGCGCGCCTCCGTCATCGCGGGCGCTGGAGACCAGGTCCCACCCGCCGGGTCGTAAATCTCGGCGGAGGCCAGGTTGCCGCCATTGTACCCTCCGGCGGCAAGTGCACGGCCATCGGAGAGCAGCGTCAGCGAGAACGCAGCTCGTGCCTCGGCCATCGCCCCCGTGATGGACCAGCTTTGGGTCCGGGGATCGAAGATCTCGGCGCTCGCAAGCGCCCCGGAGTCGATGTGATTGCCGACCGAGCCCCCAACCACGAGGATACGGCCGTCCTGCAGCGCCACGCCGCGTGCGCTCCAGCGACCCTGGGCCATAGACGCGACGGGTCGCCAGGCGTCGGCGTCGGGGTCATACAGCTCTGCGGTCGCCAGAGAGTCAGTCGACGGGTAGTCGGGTGAGCCGCCGACAACGAGCACCCCTCCTGCGACGGCGATCGCAAGGTGCCCGACGCGGGGCCCAGAAAGCGGCGCGGCATCCAGCCACTTACCGCTCTCGGCTCGATAGCGGCTCGCCCAGCGGACTGGCCTTTCCGTGAGCCAGTCGATGCCGCCGCTCACGAACGCGTCGCCGTCAGGCAAGACGACCAGGGGTCCGTTTGCATACGTTCGCATCGAGCCTGTGACCGACCATGTGCCACTCCTGGGGTCATACAGCTCCGAAGGGACGGGAAGTTCGTCATACTCGGGCGTTGAGGCGTCGTCCACGCGCGCGTCGGCGACCAGCACCATCCCGCCCGCGATCAGTCCGGCGCTGAGCCACGTGCCATAACGTGCGTAATTCAGGGAACCCGTGGACGTGAAGGCGGCGGCGACCGGGTCGAAGATCTCCGCGCTGTCGAGGAGCCGCCAGCCGGGCTCGACGGGGTGGCCGCCTGCCACGAGCACTACGCCGGTCGGCAAGACCATGGCTGCCGCCTGCTCGCGAGGGTGCACGAGCTGGGGGCCGGCACGCCAAGAGCCGGGGCCGCGGCATGGATTGCCGTCCCTTCCGGTGGTGGACTCGCCGCATGCCGATACGGCCAACAGCGCGATGGCGAGCAGAACGCCTCGATCTGTCACTCCGTTACCGTACACGCAGCGGCCTTTAGCCGTTATCCTTCGGCATGGCGTGAGGGGCCAATCTGTTAGCTGCGTGGCGGCGTGTTCTCCCATGACCGTCGGAGAGGGCACGTACTCAGCGAGTACCCGGGTCGTACACCTCTGCGGACGCCAGGATTCCGCGTTCGTCTTCGCCCCCGACCACCAATACCCGGCCATCCTGGAGCCGGACCGCTCCATGCTGGGCGCGGCATGCGTGCATCGAGCCGGAGGGCGACCACGTTCCGGAGGCCGGATCGTAGATCTCCGTATGGCTGTGGACGCGGAATTCGCGAACGTCGTGCCAGCCACCCGCGGCCAGCACTCTGCCGTCCAGGAGCGTCGTCAAGGTGTGCGCGCATCGGTCCGAGCTCATGGGTTGCGTCGTGCGCCACGTGTCGCTTACCGGGTCGAACACCTCCGCCACGTCCAGCCACGGAACAAAGGCCTCTCGCGACGGGCCGCTCGGCGGATCTTCGGATTCTCCCCCGGTGAGCAACAGTCGGCCGTCGGCGAGCTGCGCAAGGGCTCCGCAGTAAGCGTGGGGCCGAGCCTGCGGTCCGGTGTTCCGGGAAACGCCGGTGCTGGGGTCGAAGCGCTCCGAGGCCGTCGTGTTGCCCGTCGGCGTGAGCTCCCGTCCGGACAGCAACACGCTCCCGTCCTCGATCCGGGCTGCCACGTCGTACGTGCTCGCGGCGAGCGTGTCGCCGACGACGGACCAGGTATTCGACATCGGGTCGTACCGCTCGATTCGAGTGGTCGGGACGCCCTCCTGCGCAAAGCCGCCGAACACCAGCGCAGATCCGTCGGACAGGGCGACGAGCGCCCCGACGTTATGACCGATTGACAACGGCCCCGTCTGGGTCCACGTCTCCGCCGCCGGATCGAATACCTCGGCTGGGCTGGGGCCATCCTGGCCTCCCACGACCAGCACCTTTCCGCTGCCCCGCAGCCGGACGGTGCGGTGTGAGCGACGGGGCAGGTGCATGGACCCCACGGGATGCCATCGGTCGGTCGCTGGGTCGTACACTTCGGCGCTGGCCTCGATCCCGTCCGGGTAGTCGTGGTTGCGTAGGCCGCCCGCCACGAGAACCTGCCCCGAGTCCAACAGGGTCACCGTGTGACCACTGCGGGGGACCGCCATGGGCGCCACCACCGTCCAGTTGGGGCCTGGAGAGGCCTCGCAGCGCGGTCTCTCCCGGTTGAAGGCATCGCAGGCGAGCGCGAGCAGAGTGAGCGCAGCACAGGGCGCAATGTCACTGTGCCGGACCATCTGCAACGCTCCTCAAGATTGGCGGGCTCGCGATGGTGACGCTTGTCGGTCGCACCTGCGTGGCCGCACTGCCTGGTATCAGACGCGTGCCCAACGACCGCTGGTGCTACGCGACTGGCCGAGATGACGCGCGCAACGCGTCACCGCCGGTCGCCGTACAGCCGCTGCGACTGGCGGCCCCCGAGGTTCCGGACCGCGTGCCTTTCACGGGCCGCGACGAGGCGATCATCCACCTCATCGTCCTGAGGTCAACTCCGACGACGCACGGTCGGGCGGCGCCCACCGCCGTGCGTTCCACGCCCCGGAGAAGCGCCAGCCGCCAAAGCCGATTGCTCCCGCCCTGGGGGGCGGGCCGGGTCGTCCATACGGAGGTCAGGCCTCAGGGGACCGGTGCTAGGGTCCTAATTCCTGCTGCTCCAGGCGCTGCTGGGCCAGGAAATCGGCCATATCGATCGTGCCGTCGTTGTTGACGTCGGCGCCGGCGGGGGGCGTCCCCGCCGGAATAAGGCCGAGCAAATAGTCCAGGATGTCGAGCGAGGAGAGCGGGGCCGGGACGATCTCGATCGGGACCTGGTCGGAAACGACGTGGCCGAAGGAGTCACGGGCCGTAAGCCGGAGCGTGTGCTGCCCCTCCGGGATCATGACGACGGGTTCCATCCCGATGGCCAGCGGGGGCGTCGTGACATCGTCCAGATGCCACGTCAGGGCCTCGCCCATCAGAAAGCCGTCCTCCGGGTCGAGCGCCGAACCCAGCAGCCCGATGGGACGCGCCTCGAAGAACCGCTCGCCGGAGCCCGGCCGCGCGATCATGACCGTCGGCAGCCGATCGCCGACGGTGAACGGCGGGTCCGAAGCGTCTTCGGCGATGTTCCAGCCGTCATTGGCGCGGACGATAAACCGGGCCGGTCCCCCGCCGGGCAGCCCCGCCGCCGAGACGCTGAGCGTGAACGTGTCATGGAGATCGGTGGCCAGCGGGAGAACCGTCATCCCGTCGTCGGGCGTGTAGAGCACGTCAAAGAACAGTTCATCCCCGTCGAGATCGGCCCCCATCCACGTCACCAGCACCGGCTCGGTGGCGAAATCCCCCGGTCCGTGCGGCATGAGCAGCGTCACGGTGGGAGCCGTCGGGCTTTTTGCCCGCATCGCCACAATCTTATCCCCTTTGCTGACCGTGACGATCACCCCCTGGGGTTGATCCTGCAAGACGATCTCAAAGGGCGTGAACGGAAGCGGCTGCTCGGGGGGCGTGAGCCCAAACGGGACAAGATCACGTCGGTGGAACGCGGCCCGGTCCTCCAGCGCGCTTGAAAAGGGCGCCCAGGGGACCTGGTCCAGGACCGTGCCCGTCTGGTCGCGCAACTCGACCGTGTAGGGCGGCTGCTGAACGTTGGGAGGGGAATTGCGGGGCACCGCCGAGCCGATCGATTGGATCGGCAACAGGGTCACCGTCTCCGAAGTATCGATCGAGCCCAGAACGACGAGCGCCGGGTCCGCCAGGTCCGATCGCCTCGGGGCCGCCAGGGATTGAGGGCCGACCTGCCCGCCCAAGGCTTCGAATAGCAATCGGTTGGTGGGGGCGTCAATCCAGGCGCGCGTGGCGTTACTGCCCATGAACTCCGGGAGAAAGACGCCGATGTTGGCCGCCGGACCGGGGTTGGGAAACTGTCCGAAACTGATCACGCCGGCGGGGTTGAACCCGAAGTCCTCCTCGATGACCAGATTGCCGGTCTCGCGAGAGTTGAAGCGGGGCCCCGTGGTGAAGACCGGGTTCCGGCTGCTGGAGCTGGAGCCGAGCCCCGTATAGGTATCCCCGAGGTTGTAGGGGGAGATATGAGCCAGCTCGTGCGCGAGAACCGGGCCGGTATGAGAGGCCCCGACTGAATCCCGCAGGATCACCGAGCGAACGCCCGCGTTGGGGACCGACAGCCCCTCCGCCGAAGCGGTCCAGACCGTCCCGCTCATATAGACCGCCATATGGTCGGGAACCACGCCCTGAAGGGTCGTCCGCGAACGATAGCCGGCAAAGCTCAGAAGGATCGTTTCGACGAAGACCGTGTTGCTGGGGGAGAGCCGCGAACCGATGATCGGCAGGATGCCGATCGTGAACGTTTGAGATTCAATCGGATAAACGGCGGCGAAATAACGGACGCCCGCAAGAATGAGGTTCTGGTTGGGACCTGTGAAGCCCACGGAAAGGGGAAGGATGACGAGCCGCTCCGGCGTCAGGCCCGTCTGGAAGTGGAAGTTCCCGAAGTCCAATTCGGCGCGCTGGCGATCGCCCTGGAAAAGCTCCGCCTTGACCGGCTGCATGCCCGAGGGGGGAGCGTGGAAATAAAAGTTGAGGCTGTCGTCGGCCCGGCGCCGCGGCTGAATGCCCCCCCCGGCGAAGAACGCGCCATAGGGCCGCGCGGTATGCGTCGGCGGCATGGGGACGACGCCGGCGATCGCGCCCACGTCGGCCGTTCCGGTCAGGTTGGCGATCGATCGCGAGCCCGCGCCCGTCCCCGTATAGACGCGCACGACGGTCGGCTTGTTTGCCATCAGGAGCGGCGGATCATTGAGGACCGTCTGAAGGACGAGCCCCTCGGCGATCGGGGAAAACTCCGAAGTGTTCAGATTGGCGTCGGTCACCGTGGCCGTCACGATCCCCGAAAGCGTTGAGCCGAGAGCGACCGTGAAGTCCCGGCCGATGGGGGCCGCCTGTCGGATAAAGTTCCGGCCCTGACCCCAATAGCCGGCGTCGTTGCCTTCGGGCGGCTCGTCGGTGAATATCTCGATCAGCCCCCCGGGGACGGCGATCTTGCCGTTCATCTGGTTGGCCCGCAGGCTGGGCCGATAGGCGTAGAGAAACCTCGGCGGCTCGATCCCGCCGTTGGCCCCATCGACGACGGCGATCCCCTTCTTCTCATTGCGGTGGATCGAGTTGCGGGTGATCCGGTTGCGCTGGGTCATCTCTCCCTCGATGCGCACGCCGTTCAAGCGATTGAAAAAGATGAAATTCTCGGCCACCACGTTCCCCGTCGATCCCCCGGAGATGCGAATGCCGTGGCCCGTGTTCGGCAGCATGGCGCTCGGCCGGGGATCGGTGCGGGCCGTGGGATTGCCGAAATTGAGGTTGGCGCCGGCGCCGATGAGGTTGCTCGCAACCTGAACGTTGCGGGACCCGTTCGCAATCAGCACGCCGTCATCCTCGTTCGCGGAGATGACGTTGGCGCTCATCGGGGCCCCCCGGAGCCCGATGTTGACCCGCGGAAATCGGGCCTCGGTCACCTCGACGCCGCCCACGAGATTGGGCAAAGGATCGTTGCCGTTGGCCGCGACGCCGATGTAATTGCCCAGAAGATCGATCGTGCGACCGTCGACCTCGCCCCCGGGCTCGCCCGGCTTGCCGATCCGAACCCCCACGACGACGTTGCCGGAGATGAGGTTGCCCGCGCCGAGGGAGGCTCCGCCGACGCCGATCGACGGGTTATCCCCGCCGAGGACCAGCCTTGAGGCAGGGGAGGGCTCCGAACCCGGCTCGATGACGACCCCGAAGCCGTTGGGCCGAGCCATGTCTCCGGCCGCATTGGTCCCGATTCGATTGTTGACGATCCGGACCGTCCCGCCGACGCCGCCGCCGATATGCAGACCCGCGACGACGTTGCCCGAGATGAGATTGCGGGCCGTCGTGGGATTGGTCGAACCGAGCTCGCCTTGCGTGGTCTTGACCAAGCTCACGCCGTAAGTTCCATTCTGGGCGATCATCATGCGCGTGTAATCGAGTCCGATGACGTTGCCCCAGATTTTCCAGTCCACGGCTCCATCGACCTCGATCCCGGTCGTCCGATTGCCCGAAATAATGTTGACCCGATCGGCCATCGAGGCGTGGCCGACGACCGCGCCCACCACGTTCGGCCCCTCCACTCGGACGCCGGGTCCGCCCCCGGGCAGGGCCGTCTTGCCGTCCGGCCTCGTGCCGATCAGGTTGCCCTGGATGCTCACCCGTTCGATCTGACCGTTGCTCCCTTGCGGGGCCTTGAGCAGGATGCCCGGCCCGCCGTTGCCCGAGATCACGTTGCCTTCCAGAAGTTGGGGATCGACGGGGAAATTGGCCGCGAAATCGCTCCCTCCGCCGATCACGAGCGAGGAGCCGGTCGGCGGGCCGGGCGGCTCGATGAGAATGCCCGCTTCGCCGTTGGGCAGCGCCTCGTCCCCGTCGCGGTTGAGCCCGATCAGATTCTGATGGACGCGCACGTCCCGCGTCCGGTCCGTAAACCGGATCCCCGCCTTTGCGTTGCCGGAGATGAGATTGCCTCCAAAAGTCTGCAAGGCCCCCCCGACGTCGATATCGGCGCAGCCTTCGAGCAAAAGGCCGCTCCCCTGGTTGGGCCGCAGGAAAAGGCCCGTGGGGTCCGTCCCGATCCGATTGCCGTAGATTTCAACGCGCGAGACGTTCTTGAGATGGATGCCGTTCTGCCGGCTGCCGGAAATGACGTTGCGCAGGTCCTCTGCCGTGGGGTTGCCGATTCGAATTCCCGTGAGCGCCGTCGGCGACGTCCCCGCGGCCCCTTCGATCAGGATATCGTCGCCGACGTTGGGGACCGCCGCTCCGGTGTCGCCAAGGCCGAAGTGCGCGTTCTGAATCGTGATCTGGGACGGGGCCCGACTCCGGGCGTCGATCGTGAGCCCGGGGCCGTTGTTGCCTCCGATGTAACTCCGGCTGGTCGTCCCCGCCGCGCCTGAAATCGTCACGTTTTGAACGCCATCGGTGATCAGGATGCCGCCGAGGGAGTTCGTCGAGGATTGGTCGTCCAGATAAACCCCCGCGTAAACCTGATTGAGCGTCACGTTGCGAACGTCCGGGCCCTCCAGCCGGATGCCGTAACCCGCCGCGCCGTTGGAATGATTCCGGTGGCCGGGGCCGCCGATCACCAGGTCCTGAACGGTGCCCGTCACGCGGATCGCGTCGCCGCCGATCGAGGGCTGGCCGGTCGTCATCCGTTCGTTGCCGAAGTGATAGAAGCCGAGATTCACGTTGCGGATCGGCGTCCCTGCGTTGCTCCCGTTCAGGAAGACTCCGTGCTTGTCCGGGCCCGTGTGGTCGATGGTCACGCCCAGCCGGAGCGCCTCGTCCAGGCCGCCGATGAACATCTCGCCCGCGCCGTCGGCGACTTCGATCCCGTGGCCATCGTTGATCATCAGCCCCGGCGCCGTGAAGGGGTTCGGCCCGCCGACAAACGTGTTCTGGATGCTGTTGCCGGTGGTCCCCACCCCCGTGATCAGAATGCCGTTGCTACGCTGACCGCTGATGATGACGTTCCGCGTGGTCCCCGGCTGACCGATCGTGTTGTTCTTGGCGCCGTCCCGGATCGTGACGCCGTGGCCATCGCCGTTGGGGGCTCCCCGGGGGACGATATTGTCGAAACCGACCCAGACGTGATCCAGGAAATTACCCTCGGTCCCGGCGTCCGTGATCAGGACGCCGCCGTTCTGATTGTTGGAAACGATCGTGACCTGCCCGCCCCCCGGGGGAACCGCGCCGATGCCGTTGTTCTGGGCGCCGTTGCGGATGACCACCCCATAGCCGCCGTTCATCGACGGAGCGTACGGCGCCGTCCCGAAGGGCTCGGTGACGCCGAAGGCGGAGGCCCGGATCAGGTTGCCGTTGGTTCCCGCGCCGCTGATCAGCAGCCCGGCGGCGGCGTTGCCGTAGACAAAAACGTTGGTCAGAAGATTGGCCGAGGCGCCGTTCGTGATGAGCACGGCCGCGGCTGGGTCGTTATTGTTCCGGATGATGCAGTTGCTGATCTCGTTCATCGTCGTCTCGGCGGCCGAGAGCACGAGCCCCGCCCCGGCGTTGTTGGTGATGATCATCCCGAAAATTCGATTGTTGGCCCCCAAGATGCGCACGCCGTCTCCAGGGAAGCCTCGGATCGTCAGGCCGGCCGTCGAGTGACCATTGCCCGTGATCAGAAGCCCGAAGCTCGTCGGCTGCGCCGCCAGGCCGGACCCATCAATGGCGACGTCCGACCCGCCGATGATCCCATCCGTCGTATCCGAGAGGGGAGGCAGATAGTCGATTAAGGCGATCGTCGCCGGTCCCCCGGGCAGCCCGATCATGTCCTCCACCCCCGCGCCGAAGGGGGTGCTGACCAGGCTGACCTCGTCGGGCTCATCCGGGTCCGGATGGTTAAAGGGGACGCGATCGCCTCGGGCGATCTGGAGCGCCTCCCGCAGCGTGATCGTCGCGTCGTTCTGGGGCGGCCCGTCCGCCGTCGAGTTCACGTCGATCCGGCCCGCCCGACCGGTTTCCGTCCCCAATGCCAGCGTCAGGGCCGCCGCCACGAGCATCCCGCGCTGGAAGCACCCTCTCCTCCCGAAGGCTTTCGTCATCGGAAACTCCCTCCTTTGCGAGCGCCAGGGACAAGGGCCAGACCGCCAACGCGGGGCCGACTCCTACTGGATGGAGCCACCTTACCCCAGGGCCGCCGGAAATGGCACCCCGGCCACGGCCGCGGGCTTGAAATTTTAGTCGCGGGGCCTTGCAAGGCCCATGCGTTCATGTTAGCGTCCAGCCGGTCTGCCAAGGGCAGCCGATTCGCTCTTTCGCAACGGAGGCCTCGATCACCATGGTTCGTTTCCTTCGGATCACCGGCGCGGCGGTGATTCTGCTGGCGTCAGCGATGACGCCGATGGCCTGGGCTGACGACGCCGCCCGCCCCGTCACGTTCACCAAAGACGTTCTCCCCATTCTCCAGGAGAACTGCCAGACCTGCCACCGGCCGGCGACGATCGGCGTCTCCGGCATGGTCGCCCCGATGGCCTTGACGACGTACGAAGAAGTCCGCCCCTGGGCCAAATCGATCGTCAAAGCCATCGAATCGGGCAAAATGCCCCCCTGGAGCGCCTCACGCGAATTCCGCGGCGTCTTCAAGAATGAACGCTACCTGACCGACGAGGAGATCGACACGATCGCCCGGTGGGTCAACAGCGGCGCGCCGATGGGTCGCGCTGAGGACGCCCCGCCCCCGCGCTTGTTCCCGCAACGGGAATGGTGGCTGGGCGAGCCCGACGTGATCGTGCGTTTGCCGGAGCCCGTCTGGGTGGGGGATGAAGTCGAGGATTGGCAGCCGATGTATCAGATCCCCTTGACCGAGGACGTCCTGCCGGAGGACCGCTGGCTGCGCGGCATGGAGTGCGTCCCCGACAGCAACGTCGTCCATCACATCGTCGTCTATGCCTACGGCCAGGGGATGGATCGCGACCGGGGGAACGTCGGCGTCGGCGGTAACCTGGGCGGCCTTGCCCCCGGGGCCGAGCCCGAGGTCGCCGACGAAGGCTACGGGTATCTGCTCAAGAAGGGCACGACGCTGGCCGTCAGCATGCACTATCACAAGGAAACCGGGCCGGGGACTGGCGCGTGGGATCAGTCTCGGATCGGCCTGTTCTTCTACCCGAAGGACGCCAAGGCCCGGAACGTTCAGATTTCTCCCGTCGGCAACATGACGTTTGAAATTCCCCCCGGCGTGGACCGGTGGGAGGTCGGCATGGCCCGCACGTTCGAGCGGCCCGTCACGGTCCTCGGGCTGTTGCCGCACATGCACTTCCGCGGGGCCGCGGCCCGCTACGTCGCCATCTATCCCGACGGTCGCCGTGAGACCCTCTTGGACGTGCCGAACTACGACTACGCCTGGCAGCACAACTACCGCTTCCAGGAGGCCCGGCGCCTCCCCGTCGGCACGCGCCTCGAGGTTCGGATGTGGTTCGATAACTCGCCGGCGAACCCGGCCAACCCTGATCCGACCAAGGCCGTCCGCTTCGGGGGCCCGACGACCGACGAGATGGCCCTCGGCTGGATGTACTTCACCTTCGACGACGAGGCCCCGACCGTCGCCGCGATCGCCGGTCAGCGCTAGACGGATCCAGCGCCGCCTCGGCCACAGCCGCTTCCCGAATGCCCGGGCCCCCGACCCCCGTCGGGGGCTTCGGCTTTGTCAGGGGGCCTTCACCCCCCGATGTAGGACATCTCGACTTTCGGCAGCCCGACGGTCGCCTCCGAGCGCAATTCCGAATACCGATCCGTCCGCGCGCGCCAGAGGTTCCTCAAGAACCCTCGCAGTTCGGCGTCGGCGGCGCCCCCTCGCAGCAGCGCGCCGACGTCATGGCCGGTAGTGGCGAAAAGGCACGTAAAGAGCTTGCCGTCGGCCGAAAGGCGCAGGCGGGTGCAGTCACCGCAAAAAGGCTGCGTCACCGAGGTAATGACGCCGATCTCGCCGGCGCCGTCCCGGTATCGATAGCGTCGGGCGACTTCGCCTCGGCGGGCCGAGCCCAGCGGCTCAAGGGGCCAGATCGCCTCGATCGTCCGCACGATCTCCGCCCCCGGAACGACTTCGTCCAGCCGCCAGCCGTTGGTCGTCCCGACGTCCATGTATTCGATGAACCGGACGATGTGGCCCGTTCCGCGGAACCGTTCGGCCATCGGCAAGACGGCCTGCTCGTTGATGCCGCGGCGGACGACCATGTTGATCTTGATCGGACTCAGACCGGCGGCCTCGGCCGCTTCGATCCCCGCCAGAACGCGCGTTACGGGAAAGTCCACGCCGTTCATGGCGCGGAAGACGGAGTCCTCCAGGGCGTCCAGACTCACCGTCACGCGCCGCAGCCCGGCCGCTCTGAGCGCGACGGCCTTGGCGGCCAGCAGCGCCCCGTTGGTCGTCAGCGTCAGCTCCCTCAGGCCGTCGATCCGGGCCAGAAAGCTGACCAGTCGCTCCACGTTCCGACGAAGCAGAGGCTCCCCGCCCGTCAGGCGGATCTTCTCCACCCCGAGATCGACCAGGACGCGCGCCAGGCGCTCGAGTTCCTCGAAGGTCAACAGGGCGGCATGAGGCAGAAACGTGTAATCGGCCCCAAAGACCTCCTTGGGCATGCAGTACGTGCAGCGGAAGTTGCACCGATCGGTGACCGATATGCGCAAGTCCCGCAGCGGGCGTCCCGGCAGGTCGTTCATGGCCGTGATCATATCACGGCCCTTGCCCCGCCGCAGATTTATCGCCCGGGCGATCGGCTCTCCCCCTTGCCTGGGCCGGCGCATCCCGGCCGATCAGTCCGAGGCTCCCCCGACCCCCCGCTCTTTGAACCAGTCGATCGTCCGGCGGAGCCCATCGGCGAAGTCCACCGTGACGCGATAGCTGAGGTCCCGCCTCGCGGCGTCGATTGCCGCCCGAGAGTGCCGGATGTCGCCGGGGCGGGGCGGCTCAAAGATCGGGGCGAGGCGCTTGCCGAGGGCGGCGTTGATCTCGGCGGCGAGCTCCAGGAGCGTGTAGGACCGTCCGCAGCCGACGTTATAAACGCCGCCGGCGGCGTCCTCGGCCGTCGCCGCCGCGACGTTGGCCCGGACGACGTTTTCGACGAACGTGAAGTCGCGGGATTGCCCCCCGTCCCCGTAAATCGTCGGGGGCCGCCCCGCCAGCATCGCCGTGATGAACCGGGGGATCACGGCGCTATAGGGAGAGTCGGGATCCTGCCGCGGGCCGAAGACGTTGAAGTAACGCAACGTCACCGTCTCGAGTCCGAAGGCCCGGTGAAAGACCAGACAATAGGCCTCGCCGGCCAGCTTGGCCGCCGCGTAAGGGGAAAGAGGGCGCGGCGAAGCTGACTCATCTTTCGTCTCGCCCGGTTGATCGCCATAGACCGACGACGAGCCGGCATAGACCAGGCGTCGAACGCCCGCCCGGGCGCTCGCCTCCAACAGCCGGACCGTGGCCATGAGGTTGCAATCGGCCGATTCCGCCGGGGCCTCCATCGATCGCGGCACCGAGGGGAGCGCCGCCTGATGCAGGACGTAATGCATGTCTTCGACCGAGCGCGCGCAGACGACCGGGTCTCGCAGGTCCCCCTCGATCAGTTCGACGCGGCCCAGGCTCCCCACAAGATTCTCCCTCCGGCCGGTCAGGAAGTTATCGACGACGCGGACGGCTTCGCCCTGCTCGATCAGATAATCGACCAGGTTGGAGCCGATGAAGCCGGCGCCCCCCGTCACCAGATAATTGGCCATGGTCGCCTGCGCCGGCCCTCCCGCGCGCGGGGGCCGGCCGCGTTGAAGGACCTCAGCCCTCCAATTTCGCGTCCTTTGATTCCAAGCGTTCCCACTCTCGTCCCTCGCGCACCTTGCCCATCATCCACGGCCAGGCCATGCGGAGACTGACGACCAGCCCGTAGGCGGTCAGAATCACCCAGGGCGCCACGCCCGGCAGATAGTACCGCCTCCAATCCACCGGCATCGTCGCCAGCAGCGCCCCCCAGACGGCGAAGGCGACGAAGATGAAGAGCCGCCGCTCCGGCTGCCGCGTCCGAACCACGATCGCCAGGCCAAAAACGGCCAGAACGAGCCCCATGAGCGGGCCGACGGGGCTCCGGGGCTGGAAGGTCTCGACGTCCCAACTGGCCTGGAGCGCGAGCCCCTTGAGCAATTGAATGAAAAAGCCCACGTCCCGCATGGGGAGAAAATCTGGCCCCGGCCGATGAGCCAGGATCAAACGGAACCCCTCCACCGGGCGGGACCAGAGGAGTGGGTTGGTTCCAAAAAACGTCGCCGCCGTCAACCCCAGGATCAGCCCCACGGCCCCCAGCGTCCGGCCCAGCGTCTCCCCCCGACGCCAGCGCAACCCCAACGTCAGGGCCAAGGCCGGCGTCATGACCAGCCCGTTGAGCCGCGTGGCGGCCGCCCAGCCGAGCCCGAGACCCGAGGCCAGGGCCAGCATCGCCGTCCGCCGCCGAAAAAGGCCCCAGAGGAGGAGCGTCATGCCGAAAAGACCGCAGGCGTCCGTCATGGCCCGAAAGCTTGAACTGACGATGTAGGGGTGATGAATGAAGAGGAACCCCGTCACCGCGCCGACCCAAAAGCCGAAAAGCTGGCGCGCCAGATCCATCACCAGCAGCGTCGTGGCGAGCATGAAGAAGGCCGCCTGCAGACGCGCCGGGTAATAGAGTTGAAACGGGGGCCAGACGGACTCCTCCCGCACGCTGTTGAAGTTGCCGAACTGGTGTAGCGCGATGTCGGGGTTTTTCTCCAGGAACCACCATACGGGGCCGCCGATGAAGAACTTGCCCAGCGCGGGGCTGGGGCTCCCCCAGTTGGCGTAAGGCTCGGTCCAGAAAGGGTCGCTCCAGGCCCCGTTCCAGGCCCTTTCCCAGGCGTGGTAGCTGATCCAGATCCAGTTGGCTTCGTCGAAGTGGTTGAACTCGGGGCGATAGGAATCCTGCGTGATGAAGCCGCCGAAGTGGCGCAACACGAGCCCGATGGCCAGCCAGTAAACAAGTCGCCCCGGCCAGGGGCCGCCTCCGAACCGTTCGGCCAGCCCGCGCCAGGCGATCCAGGCGTTCATGATGACTCCGGAGCGCCGCTGCACCGCGACCGGGACGATCCGCGGCCCCAGGCCTCACTTGACGAAGCGAGGCATCAGCTCGGCGGCCGTGAAGACGCCGTACCGGCCCATCTCATGCAGCCAGAACCCCGTCTTCAGATAGCCGAAGGCCGTCCCGTTGACGTTGGCCGCCATGGTCGTCTCGTCCCCCAGCGTGAACGTATGGCTGGCGATCGCGCCGTCGAAGGTTCGGCCGGTGACCGTCACCCGGCTGCTGACCGGCTTCTTGGGGCTCGTTGTATCGACGACGCCGCCGACGTGGACCCGACTGGCCTCGACGACGCCGGCTCGTTCCAACATCACGTCGTCGGCGTGTTCCATCTCGACGAGCTCGAGGACCCCGCGCCGCGCTTTAAGCTCGGCCAGCACCTCTTCGTTGGTCATGGCGTTGGCCCGCTCCAGCGTGAAACCCTCCAGGTGGGCCAGGTCCTCGCGGATCGTCGCCCGGTAAGCCTCCCAGTTGGCGATGCCGACGCCAAAGTGGATATCGACCTCGAGCACCTCGACGAAGGACTGCGCGGCGAGGGCCGCGGCGGCCGTCAGCAGCCCCGGCGTGCATCCGGCCCCGGTGACGTAGGCGATCCCCGCTCGACGCAACTCGCCGTCAAGGTCGAACATCAGCTTGACGGCCGTGCTCCGTTTGAGCGCGTCCGTCATGGCCCCGCTCCACCCGGCCCGCGCGAATCGACTGACCACCCCCGGAATGAATTCATTGGGAAGATTCGGCAGCGCCACGAAGACCCCGTCGATCCGATCGCCGAGACGGATCACCTCTCCCACGGGGTCCTCCGCCAGCGCCCCCCAGCGCCGGAGCGTCCCCACCGAGGTCATCGGAGGCAGGTCCTCAAGAAGCGAGGCGCTCAAACCCTCGGGGCAAAAAGCGTACCCCTCGCGATCGCATAGAGCGACCAGGCGGAACTCCCGCTTCTGATCGAGCAATCGGGCGGCGGCCCGTCCCAAACCGCCCGCCCCCAGGATCGCCACGTTTTTGGGCTGGATCATGACGTTCCTATCCTTTGAACGACTAGGGAACTCGCGACGAGGCCGCTCTGCTGACGCGCCGGCGACCCTTTGGGCTCGACTGCCCGACGCGGCTCGCGCCCGGCCCGGCCGCGTATTGACGTAGCCAGTCGGCGGCCAATTGTCAATTCGGGATCAGCCGGACCGTCGAACTCGGCCCGTGTGCTTTCCTTCTCGGATCTGTCGAGAAATCAAGCTTCGAGCCCGGAAGGGAAGCGCGTTATTTTATTTCAGGGTCGGGATCTCGGCCTCACACGGATGGTCTTATGGGGCCCGCTCGCAAAGCTTCCGCACTCCTCCGAGGCGACCTGCTGCCTCGCCTGCTTACGACCATCCCTGGCCCCGAGTCCAAGCGGCTGGCTCGGCGCCTCAAGCGGCTCGAATCGCCTGACGCCACCTTCTACTCGGCGCGGTTCCCCGTCTTCTGGGCCGAGGCTCGGGGGGCAAACGTGCTCGACGCCGACGGCAATCGCTACGTTGACACCGCCGCCGGTTTTGGCGTCGCCGCCATCGGCCACGCCCATCCGGCCATCCGCGCGACGCTGCATCGAGAGGGAAGCCGACTGATCCACGCCATGGGGGACGTTCATCCCAACCTCTGGAAGGAACGCCTGGCCGAGGCCTTGTTGGACCGAATCCCCTGGCCCGGACGTTGGAAGGTTATTTTCGGCACCTCGGGGGCCGACGCCGTTGAAGCCGCCGTCAAGACCGCCGTCCTGGCGACGGGACGACCTCGGCTTCTCACCTTTGAAGGGGGTTATCACGGCCTGACCCTTGGAACGGTCACGCTGACCGGATGGGAGCGTTTCCGAACCGGGTTACGCGATCTCCTCGGACCGAAGCCGATCCGAGCCCCTTTTCCCAGAGACGAAGATAATGCCGCCAAGTCACTTGAGATAATCAGTTCTAAATTGAATGATAACAATGATTCACGTCGGCCCATCGCCGCCGTTCTGATTGAACCCATTCAGGGCCGGGCGGGGATCATTCTCCCCCCGGCGGGCTTCCTCCGGCGTCTCCAGGAGCTTTGCGACCGGCACGGAACGCTGCTGATCCTGGACGAGGTCTATACGGGTCTGGGTCGAACGGGCCGCTGGTGGGCGGCCGAGGCCGAGGCCATCATTCCGGACCTTATGACCGTCGGCAAGGGTCTCGGAGGCGGTCTGCCCATCTCCGCCTGCATAGGCCGCGCCGAGGTGATTGACGCCTGGGGCCCCAGCTCCGGCGAAGCTCGCCACACGCAGACGTTCTCGGGTCATCCGCTGGCCTGCGCCTGCGCTTGCCGGACTCTCGAAGTGATTGAAAAGGAAGGACTTCCGGAGCGCGCCGCGCGTCTGGGAGCCCAGGCGACTGAGTGGTTGCGCCAAGCGCTGGGTCATCTCGCGATCGTCCGCCAGATTCGGGGCCAGGGCCTGATGCTCGGTGTCGAGTTCAACGGGGCTGAATCAGGCCGATCAGCCGATTCCCAAGCGGCCAGGGTTGTGATTGAATTGTTGCGACGGGGAATCATCGCGCTGGCCGCCGGCCCCGCCGGCAACGTGATTTCCCTGACGCCTCCTTTGACCATTGCGGAGGCTCAACTTAGCTGCGCGATCGACGTGCTTGCCGATGTTGTTCGCTCGGCCGATCGCCTGAAGCGGGTCTCGAGCTATCGTCTCGTAAGGAAACTTCCCCATCGCGGGCGCCGCCCAAGGCTCCAATCATGATCGTCGCGCGGTCCTTCTCCCATTTATCCGGCTCAAAGGCGCGTAGGTCACTGATACATTTTGGGTTAGCTCTGATCGCTTCGACGGGGGCCGGCCAACCCGCGCGACCCTCCGCGGCCTCCGGCGAGGCCCAGTTGACACGCATCGCTTTGACCTTCCTCGAACAACTTCGAACAGGACGTCCCGATCAGGCCGAGCGGCTCGTCGCCCCGGAGTCCCTCGAAACCCTCTCGGCCGCCGAGTTAACCAAGGCCTGGAAGGCCCTGGAGGACCGTCAGGGCCGGCTTCTCGCCCTGGAAGGGGCCGTCGTCGGGCGGGTCGAACGGCATGACATCGTCACGGTCGGGGCGAGGTTCGAGAAGGGGGCCCTCGGGCTACGGGTGGTGCTCACGCCGTCGGGTCAGGTTGCCGGCCTTCTTTTCGGCGAGGCCGGCTCGGGCGATGGTTTATCGACGATGCCGGCCTACGCCGACGCAAGCGCCTTTGAGGAGATGGACTATTCCGTGTTCGAGGACGATCGGCGTCGGCCGGGGCTGCTTGTGCTGCCCCACGGTCCTCCGCCTTTCCCCGCCGTGATGCTGATCCCCGGCTATGGGCAGCACGACCGGGACGGGACGATCGGGCCGAACAAACCCCTACGGGACCTGGCCTGGGGTCTGGGGGCGCTGGGGATCGCCTCGCTGCGCTACGACAAACCCAGGTTGACGGCTTCGATCGGCCCCGATCTCCGCGACGTGACCTACAAAGAGGAGTTCGTGGACGACGCGCTGGCGGCGATTCGCCAACTCCGGCGCGACCGGCGGATCCAGCGCGATGGGATCTTCGTTCTCGGCCACGGGCTAGGGGGTCAGGTAGCTCCGGCCATTGCCGCCCGCGCGCGGACGTTGCCTGGGACGAGCCTTTCGCCGACGGGTCTTTTCACCGGAAGCTCTTACCTGGCGGGCATGGTTCTGCTGGCGGGCTCGGCGAGGCCGCTGGTGGAGACGATGATCGATCAGTTGAACCATATCGCCATGGAGGACGACCAGTTCAAGCTGGAGGAGGCTCGATCCATCCTGGCCTTCCAGTCCGAAGTGGAGGCGCTCCTGGAGACCGGCGGACGGGATTCGCCGCCGGTCATGGGGTTGACTTACAGCTATCTGACCGCCCTGAATAATTACGATTGCTTGAAGACGGCCCAACGCGCGAAGATTCCGATGCTGATCCTTCAGGGTCAGCGGGACTTCCAGGTGACCGCCGCCCGCGATTTTGAGGCCTGGCGGGAAGCGCTGAAGGACCGCGCCGACGTCGCCTTCAAACTCTATCCCGACCTGAATCATCTCTTCATGACCGGGGCGGGCGCCTCCTACCCGTCCGAGTACGAACGCGCGGGCCACGTGGCCGAGGAAGTCGTCCATGACATCGCTCAGTGGATCAAGCGCGCGATCCGATGACGCTCACGGCACTGTCGCACGACGCGCTGGAGGAAACGCGGCGCCGCCTCCAGCCGTACCTTCATCGCACGCCCGTCCTGACCTGCTCGGCTCTTGATGAGCGGGCCGGCCGGCGGGTTTTCCTCAAGTGCGAGAATTTTCAACGCACCGGCTCCTTCAAGCTCCGGGGCGCGCTCAGCGCTCTGCTGCAATTGCCCCCGGACGAGCTGGCCCGCGGCGTCGTCACGCACTCCAGCGGTAATCACGCTCAGGCCGTGGCCCTGGCGGCCCGGCTGCTGGGGACGCGGGCTTGGATCGTCTTGCCCCGAACGGCCCCGGAGATCAAACGTCGAGCGGTGGCTGGCTATGGGGCCGAAATCACCGTCTGCGAGCCGACGATGGCCGCGCGCGAGGAAGCGACGCAGGCGTTGATCGACGCCACCGGCGCCCATCTCATCCATCCCTACGACGACGATCGCGTGATCGCCGGCCAGGCCACGGCCGCGCTCGAGCTTCTTGAGGACCATCCGGACCTGGACGTCCTTCTGGCTCCCATCAGCGGCGGCGGCCTGCTGGCGGGGACGGCGCTGGCGGCCTCGCGCCGAACGCCCTCGCCTCGCGTCGTGGGATGCGAACCGGCCCTCGCCGACGACGCTTATCAATCGCTGAAGGCGGGCGTGATCGTCAGGCAGCCGGCGGGACCGACGATGGCCGACGGCCTGCGCGCCAATTTCTGCGAGCGGACGTTCGCCATCGTCCGCGCCCTGGTTGAGGGGATCGTCCTCGTCACGGAGGAGGAGATGGTCGAGGCGATGCGCTTCGTCTGGGAGCGGATGAAGATCGTCATCGAGCCCTCCAGCGCCGCCGCCGTCGCCCCCCTGCTCTTCCGGCCCGAGGTCGTCGGCGGCCGACGCCTCGGCGTTATCCTCTCCGGCGGTAACGTTGAGTTTCCGCTGTCGGCGAGCGGGCAGCCTCCGGCGCGCCGACCGGAAGGGGCGAGGCCCGTCTCACGGCGTTGACACCCTTCCGAATCAGCCGCTATCGTGATCCTTGAGGCTGGGGGTTAGCCAAGTCAGGTAAGGCAGGGGCCTTTGGAGCCTCGATCGTAGGTTCGAATCCTACACCCCCAGCCATGGTTGGCCGCTATCGGCGTCGATCCGAGGGGCTTTCCCGCCGTCTCGAGCCGGCCGATCACCGTAACATTTGCCCGCCGGTTGAGGACCCGTCTGGTCCGCAAGGGCCGATCTTGACACTCGAGCCGCCGATGCGTCATCGTGACCCTATTAGCCCACGAGCCCCGACGTCGCCGACATTTCCGGTGGCAGGCCTTTTTGCGCCGGTAGCGGCGGCGAGGGCCAAGTCGCTGCGCCCTTGCTTGGAAGGGGCTTGGGGCGGGGCCTCAGGATCGGCCGCAGGCGATGAACTTTCGGCTTTACGTGGTCCACGGAGGACGCAATTCCGCCAGGGCCAGGCGCTCCGTGCGGCGATGGGTTGAGACGACGCTGCCCTCGCCCGCGGCCGTCGAGATCGTTGATCTGGCGCTCCTGGCGGAGATCGATCGACCGCCGGGATTCATCCTCGCTCCCTCCTTGCTTCGTCTGGACCCTCCCCCCCGAGTGTTCATTCCAGGCCTCCCGCGCCCCTCAGCGCTCAGGCGGCTTTGCCGCGGGGAGCAGGCGCGCGCCGGGAGCCGAGCCGACCGCGGTTCGCCGGGATTATCAGGACGAACCCCCGCGACCTTCGAGCAACCCTGGCTGTCGGGAGAAATTGACGCCATCGTTGTCGAAGGCCGGCTCCTTCGACTGGACCCGAGCGGGAAGGGGCGCCCGAAGGCGGCTTCGCATCCGTCATCGTCCCCCCTCAGGGAGTCGGAAGAGGAGGCTTGGCGAATCCTGAGAGCGCTGGCCGGGCGGCATGCCCTGGCCGAGGAAAGGTTGCGGGCTCAGGTGGCGCGGGCGCTGCATGATGAGGTCGCGCAGTTGCTGGTCTATGTGATGATGAAGCTCGACGTTCTGCGGCTCGGGTCCGCGGGGGAGCCCCATGCGGTCGAATTGGAGGAACTCGCTAAACATCTGGGCGAGGTGGTGCAACGTCTCCGGGGCGTAATGGCGGACTTGAGCCCCCCGTTGCCGCAGGAGATGGGGTTTCGGGAAGGACTGCGCTGGCTGGTTGAACGCTGGAGCGAGCGTCACGGTATCGCCTGCTCGATCAAGGACGGCGGCGATCCCGGGCCGCCGCCGGAGGAGCTCCGGGCGGTCGTCTTGGCCGCGGTGCGAGAGCTGCTGGAAGAGCTGGCCCGTCGCGGCGGCCTCACGTCGGCGCGCCTTCGCCTGGAGCGTCGAGGGGAACAGCTCAACGTTGTCCTGGAGCCGGTGGGCGCGGGGATCCAGGGGGCGTCCATGAGCGGGGAGCTTCGGCGGGTTCGGGACCGGCTCCATCCGTTTGGAGGAGACCTGGAGTTGAGACCGGCGGGGAAGCGTGGCCTCCGGATTCGTATGACCCTTCCCTGGGAGAACGCGACGGGGCCCGGAAATGAAACTTAAGGTCCTCATCGTCGACGATCATCAGATTCTGCGCGAAGGGCTGGTGGCGTTGCTGGCTGAGCGATCGGAGTTTCAGGTCGTCGGCCACGCCGCCGATGGCCGGACGGCCGTGGCTCTGGCCGGAGAACTTCAGCCCGACGTTGTCGTCATGGACGTCGCGATGCCGGAGCTCAACGGGATCGAGGCCACCCGTCAAATGCTCGCCCGGGCCCCCAAGGTCAGGGTCCTGGCTCTCAGCATGCACGCCGACAAACGCTTCGTGACCGGCATGCTGCGGGCCGGCGCATGGGGCTACGTGCTCAAGTGCTCCGGCCTGGAGGAGTTGCTTCTGGCGCTGCGGGCCCTCGCGCGCGGTCATCGTTATTTGAGCCCCGCCGTGACGCACCTGGTCATCGAGGAGCATCTGACGGGCGGGGGAGAGGTGACCGTGACGCCGGCGGCCCTGCTGACGCCGCGGGAACGCGAAGTTCTTCAGCTCATGGCCGAGGGCAAGGCGACCAAGACGATCGCGGCCCGCCTGCACGTGAGCGTCAAGACCATCGAAAGTCACCGCAAACAGATCATGGAGAAACTCAAGCTGCGCAGCGTCGCCGAATTGACGAAATACGCCATTCGGGAAGGCCTGACGACGCTCGAGCATTGAAGCTTGAGGCCTTCCTGAACGGCGAGCGGCTGCCGGGGAGCGCCGGCCGGGGCTGAGCCGCGCCGTCCCGCCGCCGACGGTCAGAGGCGCTTCATTTCTCTCAGGGATTTCGAACCTTAAATTCCGGGATATCCCGAAAACCTCGGGCAAGTTCTCTCACGTTAAAATCAATCGTCTTCGGCGCAGCAGCCGGCGCGAGCGTCCCCTCCATTGGAGGGACCTTTCGGCCTCCGATTCTTTTCCGGGGCCGTGAGCGTTGGCCGTGGCCGCGGGCAGGGCGCCGGGGCTTCCGGGGGGCTGGTCATGCCGCCGACTCGCGCAGCTCCGCATCTCGTTGGCCGGGTTGGATCCGCCGGCCCGTGGGGGATGATCGGGCTGGGGCTCGGCTTGCTGGCCGTGGTCATCGGCATCTGGCTCGGCTTGAGAGCGCAGGAGCAACGGCAGATCCGGGAAGTGGCCGCGATCGAGGCCCGAGAGGTCGCGCGGGTTCTGGTCCGCGAGATGGAGGACCGCGCGCAGACGATGGCATGGTTCGCCCGGCGATGGGAGCGACAGGGGGGGATGTCCCGCGAGGCGTGGGAAGTTGAAGCCGAAACGTTCCATCAAAATCGGCGCGGCTATCGGACGATCGCCTTCGCCGACCCGTCGGGCCGGGTCCCGTGGAGTCTCCCGCGGGAAGCCAACGAAGAACTCACGCTCGAGGGGATGTTGGCCGAGCCGCCCGTCCGCGCGGCCGTCCAACGCGCCCGACAGACCCGCCGCACGGTCTCGGCGACCGTCGATCCCGTCGAGGGGGAGGGGGGCTCCCTGATCCTTGCCCCGGCGTTTGTCGGCGACCGATACGACGGCGTCATCGTCGGCTTCGTGCGGACGGACGAGCTGGCGGGTCGCGCTCTGGACCTGCTCAACGGACGCGGCTTCGAAGGGGCCGTTTACCTCGGGGACCGGTTGATCGCCGGGCGTGGGGACCCAGCCAGTCGCCAGATCGCCCGCTTCGGCGGGACGGCGGCCGAAGAGCTTCCGGGGATGATCTGGCGCGTCGAGGCGTGGCCGAGGCGGGATTGGTTGGGACGGACGAAATCCCTCGTCCCGACCTGGGTCCTGGCCTTTGGCATCGCCATAGCCGTGACGCTGCCGCTGGTCGTTCATCTGGGGCGAATCGCTCGGGCGGAACGAGACCAGTTGGTTGAAGTCTCGAAGGCCCTTGAGGATGAGAACGACAAGCGTCGCGGGGCCGAGGAGCGGCTCCGGGAGCTCAACGAGGCGCTGGAGACGAAGGTGGCCGATCGGACGCGGGAGCTTGAGGCCTCACGCGCCGAGGCTCTTCGGTTTGTCGAGCAACTCCAGGGCCTGACGGGCGAGCTTCGCTCGGCCAACGCGGCCTTGGAACAGCGGGAACGCACCTTCCGGGAGCTTTTCGAGTCGTCGCCGGACGCCCTTTTGCTCGCCGATGCCGAGGGAAGGCTTAGCCTGGTCAACGGATCTGCCGAAAAGATCTTCGGATACGGACGCGGGGAGATGCTCGGTCAGCCGGTGGAGATGCTTCTGCCCGAGCGCCTTCGCGCCCGTCACGTCGAGATGCGTGAGGGTTACGTCCGCCAGGCCGAGATTCGGCCCATGTCCGCCCGGCCCGATCTCGTCGCGCGCGCCAAGGACGGGCGAGAGATTCCGGTCGAGATCGCCCTGGGGCCCATCCACACCGAAACCGGCCCCTGCGTTCTGGCGACGGTCCGGGACGTGACGATCCGGCGCGAGGCCGAGCGCTTGGTCCGCCGATTGAACGAGGAACTGGAGGAGCGGGTTCGAATGCGGACGGCGGAGCTCGAAGTGGTCAATCGAGAGCTGGAGAGCTTCAGCTATTCGGTCTCCCATGACCTCCGGGCGCCGCTGCGGCACATGAGCGGGTTCCTGGGTCTTCTTGAACGTCAGATCGGCGAGAAGCTGGACGATCAGGGGCGCCATTATCTCAACGTGGTGGACGAAGCCGCGGCGAATATGGGAACGCTCATTGACGAGCTGCTGGCCTTCTCCCGGGCCGGACGGGTCGCCCTGAATCTCCAGGCGCTGAACCTGCGTCAGGTGGCCGAGGAAGTCTGCCGGGAGTTCAGAGAAGGGGCCGATGGGCGGCAGATCGAATGGACGATCGGGGAGCTGCCTCAAGTCCGGGGCGATCGGGCGATGCTTCGGCTCGTGCTCCAGAACCTGATCGATAACGCCGTCAAGTTCACGCGGCCCCGAGCCACGGCCCGGATCGAAATCGGCTGCTGCTCGGGTAACGGCCGGGAGGCCACGGTGTTCGTCCGCGACAACGGCGTCGGGTTCGAGATGAACCAGGCGGAGAAGCTCTTCGAGGTCTTCAAGCGATTGCACGCGAGCGAGGAGTTCGAAGGGACCGGCGTCGGCCTGGCCAACGTCAGGCGGATCGTGGAACGCCATGGCGGCCGCGTGTGGGCCCAATCCCAGGTCGGCGGCGGGGCGACGTTTTACTTCACGCTGCCCCGGGCCGGGGCTCCCAACGCGGAGGAGGCCCGAGCATGAGTCCCTTTGATGGAACGCGCCCGGGAGTCGTTCAGTCCGCGCGTTTCGCGAGCGTTCTGGAGGCCGCCAATTCAAGCTCGGCGGGACGGGAGCGTGAGCGCGGGGTTGCGGAGGTCGCCGCCCATGACTAAACCCCGCCTGGGGACGAAAACCTCTCCACGGCCTTCGGCCGGCGGGCAACCGGAGAGCTCTCAGAGCCTCATTCGTATCCTCCATCTGGAAGACGACCCCAGCGACGCCGAGCTGATCCGGGCGGCCCTGGAGGCCGACGGGTTGAACGCGCAGATCGAACGCGTCGCCACGCGCGCCCCTTTCATCGCCTTGCTACAGGCCGTTCCGTATGACCTGATCCTGGCCGATTACAATCTGCCCGACCTGGATGGGGCGACGGCGCTGGCGCTGGCGCGCGAGCGTTCGCCCGACACGCCGTTTATCGTCATCTCGGGCCATCTGGGGGATGATGAGGCCGTTGAAATTCTCAAGAGCGGAGCGACGGATTATGTGCTCAAGGATCGCCTGACGCGCCTTCCCTCCAGCCTCCGCCGGGCCCTTCGCGAGGTTGCCGAACGCGCCGAGCGCCGCCGGGCCGAAGAGGCCAGCCGCGAGATGGCCGAGCGGCTGAGCCTGACGCTCAAGGCCGTCCGCATGGGGACCTGGCAGTGGAACATCCCCGAGGAGGAAATCGTCTGGGACGAGCAGATGCACGTTCTCTTCGGCCTGGAATCGGGGACCTTTCGAGGCGACCCGACGGCCTTCGGTGAGTGCCTCCATCCCGACGATCGTGAGCGGGCGGCCGAGGAATTCGCGCGGACCCTGACCGAGGATCGGGAATACGACACTCAGTATCGGGTGGTCCGGCCCGACGGGATGGCGCGGACGATTCGATCTCGCGGGCAGGTTAATCGGGACGCCGAGGGCCGCCCTCGGCGGATGATCGGAGTCTGTTGGGACGCCACCGAACGCCAGGAATCCGAACGCCAGATCCGCCGGCAGATCGAGCGCTTGCGCGCGTTGCGGCGCATCGATACCGCCATCACCGCCACGACGGACCTGCGCGTCGCGCTTGAGACGATCCTCGATGAAGTGACCCGCCAGCTCGGGGTGGACGCCGCCGATATCCTGCTCCTCAACCGGGGGTCGAACACGCTGGAGTTCGGCGCCGCCCGGGGGTTCCGCACCGACGCGCTCCAACATACGCGGCTCTTTCTGGGTCAGGGGTTCGCCGGCCGCGCCGCCCTGGAGCGACGCATCGTGACGACGCTCGATTTCGACGACACGGCCGCGCGCGCCGAGTTTAGCCGCTCTCCCCGTCTGGAGGAGGAGGGCTTCGTGGTCTATTTCGGCGTGCCGTTGGAAGCCAAGGGGAGCGTCAACGGCGTGCTGGAGATTTTCCATCGGACGCGGTTCAAGCCCGACCCGGAGTGGATGGAGTTCCTGGAGGCGCTCGCCGGCCAGGCTTCGATCGCCGTCGAGGATGCCCGCCTGTTCCGCCACATGCAACGCTCCCACGCCGAGCTCCACGTCGCCTACGAAGCGACGCTGGAAGGCTGGGTGCGGGCGCTGGACATGCGCGACCACGAGACCGAGGGTCACACGCAGCGCGTCACGGAATTGACCGTCCGCCTGGCTCAGGCGCTGGAATTCGACGAAGAGGAACTGGTCCACATCCGGCGGGGGGCGCTGCTGCACGATATCGGCAAACTGGCCATTCCGGACGGCATTCTGCGCAAGCCCGGGCCGCTGACGGATGAAGAGTGGGCCATCATGAAACAGCACCCCACCCATGCTTTCCAATGGCTCAGCCCCATCAAGTATCTCCGGCCGGCGGTGGACATTCCGTACTGCCACCACGAGCGGTGGAATGGATCGGGGTACCCGCGCGGGCTGAAGGGAGAGGAGATCCCCCTGGCGGCTCGGATTTTCGCCCTGGTTGACGTTTGGGACGCGCTCACGTCGGATCGGCCTTATCGGCCGGCCTGGCCCCGGGAACAGGCCTTTGAGCACATGGTCTCCCGCGTGGGGACAGATTTCGATCCGCAGGTCGCCGAAATTTTTCTCCGCCTGATCGAACCTCCCTCGCCGCGACCGTCCGAGGAAAGTCAGGAGGCCCCCGATGGCTAAGGAGTACCAATTGGACGAACCGCTCGGGCCGCAGCGGGGCGACGCCCGAAGTCAACAGCGGCTGCCGAACCGTCTCAAGGTGAAGCTCGACATTCTCATCCCGGAGCAAACGTTCACGCCGAAGCCGCTGGACGCGCGGATCGTGGACCTGACCGAGGGGGGCATGCAGCTCCGCGTCCCGCAGCTTCCCTTCGTCCTGCACAATCAGATGATGCGCCACACCCGCCTGGCGCGCGTGACGCTCTCGCACCCCCGGACCGGCGAGCCCATCAAGCTGACCGGACGAATCGTCTGGATGGACTTTCAGAAGGGCGCCGGCAATGAATTGGGGGCCCCGTGCAGCCTGGGGATTTTCTTCAGCGAGAAGGAAGGGCTCGACGCGCGCTACGCCGAATTCGTCGAATCCCTCGGCCCCGCCGGGGGGGCGGCGGCCGGAGGCGCGGCTAAGTGAGGCGCCCGCGCGCCTCAGGGCGTCGAAGCGGGATACTCCAGCGTCAAAGGGTCCGGCAGGGGGATGTCCTCAAGCTTGCCGAAACGCGCTTCGAGGGAACCCATGGAGTAGGCCGCCCGGTCCGGGTTCCCCTTCAGGATGTCCTCTTTATTGCCGACGATGAGAATGACCAGCTTGTCGGGAGCGAGATACTGGCGGGCGACGCGAAGAACGTCGGCCCGCGTCACGGCCTTGAGGTCGGCGGCGTAGTTGCGCCAGTAATCCGGGTTCTCTCCGTTCAGTTCATCATCGGCCAGCGTCGAGACGATACGCCGGGCGTCGGCGAAGGCGCGCGCCGGAGCCTCGGCGAGCGCGTTGATCGCCGTCGCGAGCTCCTCGGGGTTTACCTCCTCGGCGCGGATACGTTCGATCTCCTGGAGCACGATGTCGATGGCTTCGGCGCAGGCGGGGCTGCGGGATTGAAAGCTCGCGCGGAAGAGCCCCTCGTAGTGGACGCCCAGGCCGTAATCCGCGCCGGCGCTGTAGGCGAGGCCTTCGTCGGAGCGAACGCGCGAGAGTATCCTCGAAGTGAACCCGCCGCCGCCGAGGATATGACTCATAACCCGAAGGGCGTGCCGATCCGGGTTATCGCGCCTCCCCCCCACGTGACCGATGGAGACTCGGCCTTGATTGACGTCGGGTTTGTTGACGATGTAGAGGCCCGCGCGGGGGAGATGATCGGGTTTGGGCGGCGCCGGCGGGCGTTCACCGGCGGGCCAATCCGCCAGATGGCGTTCGAGCGTGTCGATCATGGCCTGTCGGTCGAAATCGCCGGCGACGGCGATGATGAAGTTGGCCGGCTGCACCCATTTCTGATGAAAGGCCATGAGATCGGCTCGGTCGATCGCCTCGATCGAAGCCTGAGTGGACTGAAGGGAGGAGAAATGCGTGGGGCCGCGCATCAGACGCCGCCATTCCCGGGCCTCGATGCCGCCGGTCTGATCGTTCCGGCGGCGCATGGCCTGAAGCGATTGGGAACGGGCCAGCTCCAGGCGATCCTCCTCGAATCGGGGCCGCCGCAACATCTCAAAGAAGAGATCGAGGACCCGGTCGGCGTCCTTGCTGAGGCACCCCGCTGAGGCCCGGCCCTCCACGTCGCCGAGCGAGCACGAGACGAAGGCCGCCAGGAAATCGACTGCCTCGTCGAATTCCTCGGCCGTCAGGGAGGCCGTCCCTCCCGTTCGCATGACCGTCGCGGTCATGCCGGCGAGGCCGACCTTTTCCCGCGGCTCCAGATAAGAGCCCGCCCGGATCAGGACGGTCACGTCGAGGAGGGGGAACGCGCGGTCCTCGGCCAGATAGACGGGGACGCCGTTGGAGAGCGTGTAGCGATGGTCCTCGCGCCGGGGGGGTTCAAAGACTTTCTCGGGGTAGGCCAAGAGGCTGGGGTGGGCCGGGATCGACGCGGCCGATGGGGCGCCCCGGCCGGTCGTGCGGACGATGACGCAACCCGAGGCGACGGCCGCGAGCGCGACGATGAGGCCCCCGCCCATGCGCGACGACCTCTTCATGGGCGCGGGGCCGGCGAGGGAGGCGGTTCAACGCCCGAGGCGGCCGGCTCGGCCGGGCGGCGATAATAGAGGGCCACGGCGCGTTGCTCCGGGCGGAAGTACTTCTCGGCGGCCCGGCGGATGTCTTCGGCGGTGACGGCCTGGTAAAGCTCGCCGTCGGTGTTGATCGTCCGCCAGACCCGCAGGGCGTCCCGGGTGAGCAGCTCGTTCCTGAGGCCGGCCGGAGATTGCAGCCGGCGGAACCGCGCCGCCAACTCCTGATTCTTTACTTTTTCCAGTTCGCGATCGCTCAGCGGCTCGCGCTTCAGACGCTCGATCTCCTCGTTCATCGCCTGTTCGAGCGCCTCGGGGGTGTGGGGCGGACGAGCCTGGGCCCTGAATTCGAAGTAGCCTTCATAGCGGAAGCCGTTCTGCCCGGCGCCGGCCGACGTCGCCATCTGGCGTTCGAGCACGAGCGCCCTGTAGAGCCGACCCGTTCGGCCGCCGAGGGCGCTCCCCAGCAGCACAAGGGCCGGTTCGTCCACGTGCCCGTCGGCCACCGAGTGGTAGCGGATCTCGACCGACGGGTTGGCGTCAGCGAAGCCGATCATCCGCGCCTCGGCCTGCTGGGGCATTTCCAGCGTGCGCACCGGCTCCGGCTCGCGGGGCCCGCGCCGAAGCCGGCCGAAGTACGTTTCGGCCCAGGCGCGGGCCTGAGCGACGTCGAAATCCCCGACGAGGCAGGCCGTCAGATTGTTCGGAGCGTAATAGACGTCGAAAAAGGAGAGCGCCTCCTCGCGGGTGATGTTCTCCAGGTCGCTCGGCCAGCCGACGATGGGCCAACCATAGGGAGAGGACTGCCAGAAAAGGCTCTCGAATTGCTCCTCGAAGCGTCCGAGGGGTGTCGAGTCCGTTCGAAGCCGCCGTTCTTCGTGGACGACCGCTCGCTCGGAGTAGAACTCGCGGAAGACCGGATTGAGCAAACGGTCGGATTCCACCCAGAACCAGAGTTCGAGCTTGTTGGCGGGGACCATGACATAATAGATGGTGAAATCGTAGCTGGTTCCGGCGTTGAGGCCCAGAGCGCCCGCCGTCGTGTAAAGCCGATCGAGCTCGTCTTTGACGATGAATTCGCGGGCGCGGGTTTCGAGCGCTTCGATCCGCTCGAGCAAGGCGGCGTGTTCCGGCGATCGATGGCGCGGGTCGTCGGCGTCGTCGATCTCCCCGCGGCGCCGGCGTTCGATGAGGGCCATCTGATGCCGTCGGGCGGCTTCCCGCGCCCCGTCCAGTTCGCCGAGGACCTCCAGCTCGGCTTCGATGCCGGTCGTCCCGATCACGCTTGTCCCCTTGAACATCATGTGTTCGAACAGATGGGCAATGCCGGTGACGCCGGGGCGTTCGTTCACCGAGCCGATCTTGGCGACCCAACCGGCGGCGACGTGGGGATCGCCCGGGCGCGCCACCAAAAGAAATTTCATGCCGTTATCGAGGATCAATTCCTCGACTTCGACGCGTTGGGCCGGCAGGACCGCCGGGAGCGCTCCGATCAGAAGCGCCATCAGCCCGGATCGTCTGAGGCGGCGTCGCCCGATCAACATCGCGCCCGCCCTGCTCCCTCGCGCACGTTCATTGCTTCGGTCTTCAACGGCCCGCGAGCCCGGGCCGGGGCGCGATCTTCCCCTTGCCCGCAAACCCCTGTCAAGCGTCGCCCGGCCTGGATAAACGAAGCCCGTGGCTTCCGGCTTGACAAAGCGCCGTCGCCGTCGTTTTGATCCGCCGGGAGCGCGCCCGAGGGACAGGACGGAGCCGAAAATGATCGATGAGGCGTTGAAACAGGTTCGACTCAAGAGAACCCTCGACCGCCGCCTCACGCGTGGTCATCTGTGGGTCTTCTCCAACGAGGTCGAGGCCGTCGAGGGGAACCCCGAGCCCGGCGAAGAGGTGGCCGTTCTGGACGGTCGCGGACGGTTCGTCGGGATGGGGCTCTATAGCAGTTCCTCGCTCATTCGGGCGCGGATTTACACGCGGCGGCGCGGCCAGGGTTGCGATCGCGGCCTGATCGAGGCGCGCGTCGGGCAGGCGCTCGCCTATCGGGAATCCCGCCTCGGGCGGCGCCAGGCCTTTCGCCTGATCCACGGCGAAGCCGATGGATTGCCGGGCCTTGTCGCCGACGTGTTTGGGGATCGCGTGGTCATCCAGATCGGGACCGCCGGCATGGAGCGACGCCGTTCGCTGATCCTGGATGCGCTCGTGGAACGCCTGCGCCCGCGCGCCGTGTTCGAGCGGAGCGACGTTCCTGCGCGCGCGCTTGAGGGGCTGCCGCCGCGCAAAGCTGTTCTGTGGGGGGACGCTGAGGCGGTCGCCCCGATCGAGGAGAACGGTTTTCAACTATTGGCCGATCTCATGGAAGGCCAGAAGACGGGCTACTTTCTGGATCAAGTGGAGAATCGGGCCTGGGCCGCCCCCCATTTTCGGGACCGGACGGTGCTCGATCTTTTCTGTTACGTCGGGGCCTGGGCGCTCCTGGCCGCCGTCAATGGGGCCCGACGCGTGGTCGGCGTCGATTCTTCAGAAGCCGCCCTGGAGCTGGCCCGGCGGGCCATCCCCCTGAATCCTATCCCGCCGTCCGTTTGCTCGTTCGTTCGGGCCGACGTGTTCGGCTTTATCCGGGCCCTGGCGGCCCGAAGGGAACGCTTCGGCGTTGTCGTCCTCGACCCGCCCCCGCTGGCCCGCAGCCGCAAAGACGCCCTGGCGGCCTTGAAGGCTTATCGAGAACTCAATCATCGGGCCATGCGAGCCCTGGAGAACGATGGCCTCCTGATCACCTGCTCATGCTCGCACGCCGTGGCGCGGGAGGATTTCCTCAAAGCGTTGACTCTGGCCTCCCGCGACGCCCGGCGGGATTTCACGATCCTTCGGGAGGCCACTCAGGCCCCCGACCATCCGATCCATCTCGCCACGCCGGAGACGCAATACCTCAAAGTCTTCTTTCTGTCGGCCCGGGCGTGGTAGATCGAGGGCGAAAAGGCCGGCCCCGAAGCGATGGGCAAAAGGGTGGGTGGACGCGGGCTCGAACCGCGGACCTCCGGCTTGTAAGGCCGGCGCTCTGAACCGGCTGAGCTATCCACCCATCGGCGGGCGATTCAGCCGCGCTCGCGGCCGAAGAGCCCGACAAAGGCCACGCACTTCCAGGGTCGGCCGCCGAGATTGTGCGTCAGCCCGATGCGGGGGTTGGGGAGCTGACGGGGCCCGGCTTCTCCCCGGAATTGGAGCCAGAGTTCAAAGATCATCCGAAGGCCCGAGGCGCCGATCGGATGGCCGAACGACTTCAACCCCCCGTCGGGGTTCACCGGCAGCTTGCCGTCCAGTTCGAACGTTCCGTCCAGCACGTCGCGCCAGCCTTGCCCGCGCTGACTGAAGCCGAGGTCCTCGTAGATGACGAGCTCGGTTGGCGTGAAGCAGTCGTGGACCTCGGCCAGGCTGATTTCCTCGCGGGGGTGGGTGATCCCGGCCTCACCGTAGGCAAGTTGCGCCGCGCGAACGTTTTCTCGAACGGTCGTGAAGTCGTACTCGGGGTCGAAGGCGCCGTCGCCCGGGCCGGCGGCCACCGCCAGGCCTTTGACGTAGATGGGTTTGTCCGTGTATTTGTGAGCCTCGTCGGCGCGAACGATGATGGCCGCCGCCGACCCATCCGAAACCCCCGAACAATCCATAATCCCCAGCGGCGCGGCCACCATCGGCGAGGCCTTGCACTGGTCCATCGTGACGGCCTTGCGGTATTGGGCGCGCGGGTTCTTGGCCCCGTTGGCGTGGTTTTTCATCGCGATGCGAGCCAGCACTTCCTTGCCCGTCTCCGCGTTCACGCCGAATTTGTGAAAGTAAGCCGGCGCCAGAAGGGCGAAGGAGCCGGGAGCGCTGATATTGGGCTCGGTTCCGTCGCTGCTGCCGCCCCCGGAGCCGGTCAGTCCGCTATAGCCGCTGTCCTTGAGCTTCTCCACCCCGAGCGCCATGGCCATGTCGCTCGCGCCGCTGGCCACGGCGTAACAGGCCGCGCGAAAGGCCTCGGAGCCGCTGGCGCAGAAGTTCTCGACCCGGCTCACGGGGATGTAATCGAGCTTGAGCGGCTCGGAGAGGAAGAGCCCGGCGTTGCCGGAGCTGAGCGTCCCGAGCCAGCAGGCGTCGATCTGCCTGGGGTCGATCCCCGCCGAGTCGTAAGCCTCGAAGGCGGCCTCGACCATCAGGTCGGTGGCGCTTTTGTCCCACCACTCGCCGAATGCCGTGCAACCCATCCCAACGATGGCTACCTTGTCACGAATGCCGCGCGCCATGGGAAAGCTTCCTTCTCTTGGCCGAGGATCAGCGCCGTTTTGTCGGAGGGATGGCTGGCTCCGGCGCTCACGCCCGGAGCCGAGCTCCCTTGCGCTCGAAGGCGCCTCAAATTTTATCAGAGCGCCCCCGGCTTGCCAGCCCCTTTTTCCTCAACGCGCGGGGGGGTCCGGACGATTCGCCGGCGAAGCGGGCCACGAAAATGTCCGAGCCCCCGGCCGCCGTGAGCGTCGTTTCCCCGCCTTCGCCGGGACCGAACGTCGAGGCGCCGAAGAATGCACCGGTCAGGACGGCCCCGCCGTCGTAGAACCGGATGAAGGCCTCGGCGACGGGCCGCCCGATCGCAGTGCCGTCGGCCATAAGAAAGGATTCCCTTGGCTTGGGCCTGAGCCCAACGGCCTTCCAGGCCGCCTGAGGCAGTAGCGTATAGGTAGCCCCGCTGTCCACGAGAATTCGTAATTGTCTCCGCTTTCCCCGCGGGCCCTTCACCTCGCCGCCAATGTAGGTAACACCCATCATGATGGTTGTTTCAGAAACAGCGTTGACCTCGTTTCGGCCCTGAGGGTCTTTACGCGACCCTTCCCGTGCGGAAGGCGTGGAGCTCCCGCCGCGAGCGCCCGCGGCGCGCTCGCCTCAGAAAAGTCATCGAATACCCTGAGCCTTCCAGAAATAAGTGTGAATGCCGCCGGAGGTGAACAGTTTGCGGAACGTCATTTCCACCGGGCCGCCGATGCGAAGCTCGCTTGGTTTAACGTCGACCATATTGCACAGAATGCGACCCCCTCCTTCGAAATCGACGACCGCCGCAATCTCCGGCGGACTCAGCGAATAGGAAAGATAATCGGCGCTATAAGTCGTGAGGCGGCCCACTTTGTCACGGAATCCGTAGGGTTCCATCTTGTCGCGAGTCCGGCATTTGTAACACACGCGCTGGGCTGGAAACTGCGGCGTTCCGCAGGCGATGCACTTGGATCCGTACAGGGCCAGGTTATACCGGGCGCGACGCCGCATGAATGGGGAAGAGGGGCGGCTCGGTTCCGGCCGCCGCGGGGGCTCGACCTGGACGCGTTGTCGCCACTTGAGATAGGTGGCATAGGTCAGGTCATCGGCGCGACTGCCGATTAATTGCTCGACCGTCCGAAGGGGAGCGAAATCCCGATTGGCGTCTTCAATGCGGAACAGCAGGGCGTCGGCGCCTTCGCCGTAGCCGAGCGCCAGGACCAGATCGCCGGGACGGCCCGTCTCGAGGGCCTGGATGAGCATGAGAAGCGGATGAGCCGCCCCGGTGAAACCCACGTTGTTGAGGAGACTATCGACCACCTGGTCGCGCTTGAAGCCGCACTCGGTCAGGAGCGCCTGGGTCTTAGGCGGCGCGGGAAAGACGACCTTCGTCACGTCCGACGGCTTTAGGTGGGTTTTCTCGGCCAGGGCCTTGAGCACGTCGGGGATGGCCTGCCCATAGCCGTAAACCATCTGAAACCGCTCGTCCCAATTGCGCACGAAGGGGTCCCCCTGAGCGCGCCAGGTGTCAATGATCTCCAGGGCGACGGAGGCCGTCCCGAGCAACGTGGCCAGGGGCTTTTCGCGGCCCAGGATGATCGCCGCCCCGGCGTCGCCGAAGGTCATCTCATTGGCGCCGGAGGCCCCCCCCTCGCGCATGTCGGCCGCGGCGACGAGAATGTCGCCGGCGCCGGCGGTCACGGCGTCCGCGGCGGCCAGGAGGGCGCTGGTCCCGGCGCGGAGCGTGTTGCCGAATTCGGCCGTCCGGAGTTGCTCGGGCAGATCGAGCGTGGCGGCGATCAGCGTGTCGGATTGCTTCTCGGCATAGGGGGCCGTCGTCGTGGCGAAGTAAACGCCGGCGAGGGGAAGGCCGTAAGCGTTGCGCGTGGCGTTGAGGGCGGCCGCGACGGCCATCGTGGCCGAGTCCTCGTCATAGCTGGCGACGGCGCGTTGACCCTCGGGGCCGGCGGCGCCCGTCTCCTTCTGAATTTCCGTCCGGTCCAGACGATGGTAGGGGACATAAGCGCCATAGCCGGTGATGCCGATCATCGATGCCAACCGCCGTCTTTCCGAAATTAAAGGGCCTTCACCCTAGCAGGATCGCGGGGGGTTGACAAGGGCGCCCTCGGGCGAGGCGAGCGACCCAAAGGCGAGTTGACTTTCGCCTGCGCGACGGTATTAGTTTAGCCCAGTCTATCCGCCTTGGAACCGGACGCTCCGGCCTGAAGGATCGAGCCGACGATGAAAGCCACGTTCCCTCGCCAGACGCTGATGTCGGGTATTTCGCTCGTCGAGAACGCCGTGGCCGGTTACGGCACGCTGCCGATCTTGTCCAACCTTCTCTTTGAAGCCACGCCGAAAGGGGTCGATCTGGTCGGCACGGACCTGGAATGTTTCGCCCGGGTCGGGCTGGAGGCGCGCGTCGAGGAAGCCGGGCGAATCACCGCTCCGGCCAAGACGCTCGCCGAGATCGTCCGCCTGCTGCCCGACGACAACGTCGCCATCGTGACCTCCGGTTCGCGCCTGACGCTGACCTGCGGCCGCAACGTCTATCATCTGGCGACGATGAGCGCCGAGGACTTTCCGGACTGGCCGAAAGTCGAGGCCTCGACGCGCCTGACGCTGCGCCAGGCCGACCTTAAGCGCCTGCTCGACAACACGCTTTTCGCCATGCCCAGCCGCGATCCCCGGCGCGTTCTCATGGGAACTTACTTCCACCTGGCCGAGAACCGATTGACGTGCGTGGCCACGGACGGCCGCAAGCTGGGCAAATCCAGCGCCCAGCCGGCCAAGATCGAAGGGCCCGGCGAGGTGTCGGCCATCGTTCCCGGACGCGTGCTCGGCGAAATCAAACGGGCCCTGGGCGAGGAGGGCGAGGTCGAGCTGGCCGTCACCGAGAAACGAATCGCCTTCTCGCTGCCGAATTTGAGCCTGACTTACCTCACCGCGCTGATCGACGGCAAATTTCCCCAGTACGAGGCTGTCATTCCCGCCAGTTTCAAACGGACGATCGACTTGCCCAAAGCGATCCTTGACGAGGCCATCACGCGGGCGGCCGTGCTGGCCGAGCGCCGCCACCATTCCGTCATTCTCAGTTTTCAGCCCAATGAGCTCGCCATCAAGGCCGAGAGTTTCGAAGAAGGCTCCTACGAGGGGGTGCTGGAAATCCAATTTGGCGGCGAGGCGTTTCGGATCGCGTTCAACTATAATTATCTTCACGACGTGTTGAAGGTGGCGCCGGACGCGACCGTGCGGATGAAGGTCAAAGAGCCGGCGGCGCCGGTCGTCTTTGAGTGCGAAAGCGACGCCGAGACCCTCTATCTCGTCATGCCGGTCCGGATCGCCGATCTGGAGGAGGAGAGCGACGAGCCCGAGGAAGGCGACGACGAGGAGGCCGATGAAGATGATGAGGCCTGAGGCTTCGGCCTGAGGGCCCCGTCGCCATCCCGCGCTCAGCCCCCATGACTCCAAGGAAGATTCACCCGGCGGAGTCCAATCCCTCCCCTTCGAATGAAGCGTGGAGCCCGGCTGAGGTTTCCCCCAAGGCTTCCATGCGGGTCGTCGGGGCCGTCCTGGGAGCCTTCTTTCTGATCAGCGTTCTGACGGCGGTGGCCTCCTGGCCCGGCTATCAGGTGGCGCGGCGATCAACGGCCGCCGAACGCGCCCTTGCGGAGGGTCGCCACGAGAAAGCCATCGAACTCCTGCTCCCGGTGGTGGAGCGATTCCCGAAGGCCTGGCTTCGGTGGAATCAACTGGGGGACTGTTATCTGGAGACGGGCCAGCCCCTCAAGGCGCGCGAGGCTTACGAACGCTCCTTGAGCGTCCAGCCGAATCAATCCTTGGAGGCTCGGTTGGGTCGCGTGGCCGAAGCCCTCGGCGATCCGGCCGAGGCCGCCCGTCAGTTTCGAGCCGCCTTGGAGGTCAATCGGGAGGACCCCTACGTCAACTACTATGTCGGCCTGTACAGCCTCGCCCAAGGGGATTTCGTGAACGCGGCGGAGTATTTCCGCGCGGCGTCGGCTGATCCCCGCTTCTTTGAGAAGGCGCGGCCTCACCTGGAGGCGATCCGGGAACGGTTGCTCGGCCCCGAGGCCTCGTGAAGGCTTCCCCGTCAGGCCTCCATGAGCTCCGCCAGGATCCCCTGACGGGGAGATGGTCGATCATCGCCGAATCCCGCGGCGCCAAGCCGAGCCGGTACGCCGGTCGATCCGCCGCCCGCAAGGCGATCTCCGAGTGTCCCTTCTGCCCGGGTCGCGAGTCCCTGACGCCCCCCGAGGTGGCCGCCCTGCGGCCGCCCGGATCGGCCCCCGACGGGCCCGGTTGGCGCATTCGCGTCATCCCCAATCGGTATCCGGCCGTTCGGGGAGTGCGAGCGGCAGGCGAGGCCACGCGCGGGCCGGGGCGCCGTCTGCCGGCGATCGGGCGGCACGAGATCGTGATCGAAACCCCCCAGCACACGGCCCGGGCGGAGTCTTACACCGAGCGGCAGTGGGCGGAGCTCCTCGGCCTGTGGCGGAATCGCCTCCTTCAATCCCTCGAAGACCCCGCCGTCCGCCAAGTGCAGATTTTCCGCAATCAAGGGGAGAGCGCCGGCGCCTCGCAGCCTCACCCCCATACCCAGTTGCTCGGCCTGCCGTTGGGGCCGGAGGAACTGTTGGAAGACTGGGCGGGCGCCCGTCGCCATTTCCGGCGGACAGGCCGATGCCCGTTCTGCGATGAAGTCAGACGGGCCGCGCGGGGAGGGGCTCGTCGGATCGCACAGAACCAGGACTTCATCGCTCTGGCCCCCTGGGCCCCTCGGTTCCGACAGGAGGCCTGGATTCTCCCTCGGAGGCATCAGACCGGCTTGGAGGAGGCGACGGCCCCTGAGCTCATCGGGCTGGCCCGACTGCTCCGTCGACTGTTGCGGGCGCTCCTGGGGGCCGATCCCGGCGGCCCCTGGAACCTGACGCTTTATTCGGCGTCTCAAGGAAAGCTGAACCCGCGGGACCGTCGCTGGGCGGCGCGGGCCTATCACTGGCGTCTGGCGATCCTCCCGCGGACGGACCCGATCGGGGGGTTTGAATGTGGAACTCGCGCGGTCATCACGACGATGGGGCCGGAAAGGACAGCGGCGGCGCTTGGGGGCCGGTCGGGGGGCCGCGGGCGATGATCGCCCCGACGCCGACAGGGGGCGACCGGGGGTTTCGCGCACCCGAAATCGCTTGAAGAAGACCGGGGTGAGAGAAAGAATTTCGATTGAGGGGAGTCCGAGGGGCGGACCCGCGGGAACTGCCTAACCATGTGCGCGATCCGCGTCCTGATCGTCGAGGATGACGAGGATATCGGCGATCTGCTGCAGGCGACGCTTTCGCCGCCGCACGAGTGCTTGCGCGCGGCCAACGGGCTGGAAGCGCTTCAGTTGGTCGAGTTCGGCGAGCCCGACGTGATCCTGGCCGACATCATGATGCCGGTCATGGACGGATTTGAATTCGTCAAGCGACTGCGCGCCGATCGGCAACGGGGGGCGACGCCCGTCATTTTCCTCTCCGCCTTGAGCGCCAAGGACCAGATCCGCAAGGGCTATGACCTGGGGGCGACGCTTTACCTGACGAAGCCCATCGATCCGCCGCGCCTGATGCGGAATCTGGAGCTTTTCATCAAGGATCATCACGTGGCCGACGCGCCGAAAGCCCGCACGCTTGAGGAGATTCATCGGGCGCTGACGCGCGACCCGGCCCGCGGCCGGGCAGAGGCGACGCCGACGGCGCGCCCGCCGGTCGTCGGGGTCGTCCAGCCGGACCCGGCGACGCCGTCGGAGCTGCGTCGGCAGCCGGGCCGGCGGGCCAAGCCGCGCTTGTTGATCGTGGAGGATGACCCCGACTCGGCGGAAATGATTCTGCTCGGGCTACAGAACGATTATGAAGTCGTCAGCGCCTTCGACGGGATGGAGGCGATCGAGCGGGCGGCTCGCTACAAGCCGGACCTCTTTATCGTCGACGGGATGCTGCCCAAAATGACCGGCTATCAATTGGTCGGGATGCTCAAGCGCAACCGGGTTTTCCGCGACCACCCGGTGATCTTCATTTCCGGAAAGGCCACCGTCCGCGACAAGCAGTACGTCGAGAAGCTGGGCGTGCGCCGGTTCCTCCCCAAACCGTTCGATATCGCTCACCTGCGCGAGGTGATCGCGGAAATCGTCGCCGAGCCGGGGTTCCGGATCGAGCCCGACCGGGTGAACTTCGCGCAAATTCAGATGGAGACGATCCGCGATTTTGAGACCCATCGGGCCGAGACGGCCCGGTCGGCCCTGCGGGGCCACACCGCCTCGACCCCGCGCCCTTCCAGACCTCAGGGTTGAACGTGGCGGTCCCGACCGCGGCCGAGAGTTCCCCCGAGCCGCCTGAGGATCATGGAGCCCATTACTTATGCCCGCCTGGCCGGGGACGTCGTTGTTGTGCGCGTGGCCGGCCGCGGCGATCATCAGAACAGCCTGGCGCTGCGACAGGTGCTGGACCTGACGGGTGAAGGCCCCCCCTGTCCTCGATTCATCTTTGACCTGGAGCAGTGCATCTCCATGGACTCGACGTTCATGGGGGTGCTCGCCAGCCTGGCGCTTCGACAAATTCGCTCATCGGGCTCCAAGCCCATCATCGTCAACGCCAACGCTCACGTCCGGGAACAACTGGACTTGCTCGGGCTTAAGTTCATCCTCGATATCCGGGACGGCGCCGGCGGCCCCGGCGGGCTGCCCCCCCAGGCCCGCGAGGCCCCGTTTGCCTCGGTCGCCCCGCCGGAGATGGGCATGATCGACCGGCTCGTCGTCATGATCGAAGCCCACGAGCGGCTCATCGACGTTGACGGCCAGAACGAGGTCAGATTCCGCGGCGTGCTCCAGACCCTGCGCGAGAGTCTGGAGCGGCGGCGAGAGCAGTCCGGATGACCCCTCCCCTGGACGCCCGGTTGCGCGTTCGTTTTGCCCCCAGCCCCACGGGAGCCCTTCACGTCGGCGGCGCCCGGACGGCACTCTTCAATTGGCTGCTCGCCCGGCGCCACGGCGGGAAGTTCATCCTCCGCGTCGAGGATACCGATCGCGAGCGCTCCACCCCCGACTCCGTGCGGGTCATCCTCGACGGTCTGCGATGGCTTGGGTTGGACTGGGACGAAGGTCCCTATTTTCAATCCGAGCGCGCCGCGCTCTACGCTTCCCTCCTCGATGACCTGCTGGCGCGCGGCAAGGCTTACCGCTGTTTCTGCCCGGAGGCCCGCCTGGAGACCTTGCGCGAAACGGCCCGGCGACGTTCGGTCCCTTACGTTTATGATGGACGCTGCCGAGGCCTCTCGCAAGCCGAGGCCGCCCGACGGGCGGAGGCGGGCGAGCCTCACGTCCTCCGCTTCAAGGTTGAGGGCGAGGCCGTCACCTCATTCGACGATCTCGTCGGCGGGCCGAGGCGTTTCGAGAACGCCCTCCTGGGCGATTTTGTTCTCCGCCGGACTGACGGCTGGCCGGTTTACCATTTGACGGTCGTGGTCGACGATCACGAGATGGGCATCACCCATGTGCTGCGGGGGGACGATCATCTGTCCAACACTCCCCGCCAGCTCCTCATCTTCGACGCGATGGGTTGGGTTCCCCCCCTCTACGGCCACATCCCGTTGATTCAAGGCCCCGACCGGACGCGGCTTTCCAAGCGCCATGGAGCGACGAGTCTCCTGGAATTCGCGCGTGAGGGATTTCTGCCCGAGGCGATGTTCAATTACCTGGCCCTCCTGGGTTGGAGTCTCGACGCCGAGACTGAAATTCTGTCCCGCGAGGAGTTGATCGCCGCCTTCTCGCTCGAACGGCTCAATCGCTCAGCCGCCATTTTCGACCCGACGAAACTCGAATGGATGAACGGCCTCTACATGCGCCGGTTGCCCCTTGACGAGCTCGCCCGCCGGGCGCGCGCCCATTGCCTCCAGACGGGCGTCCCCGAAGCCGAATTGGAGGAGCCTCGGTTCATGTCCCTGGTTGCTCTTGAGGCCGAACGGTCCCGAACGTTGGGTCAAATGCGACGGAACCTGGCTTACTTTTTCACCGAGACCGTCGACGCCTACGAGCCCAAGGGCGTCGAGAAGCACTTTGCGGCCGACGGGGTCGGGCGGACGCTCCAGCAGGTCCGCTGGGTATTGGCCGAAACGGAGCCTTGGACGGCCGACCGCCTGGAAGCGGGTCTTCGCGGCCTGGCCGAGGCCGAAGGGGTCGCCTTCGGCGGTATCGTCCATCCTCTGCGGCTGGCGTTGACGGGACGAACGGCCTCCCCCGGCATTTTTGACGTGATCCTGGGTCTCGGACGCCAGAGGTGCCTTAAGCGAATCGACGGGGCCGTCGGCTGGATCGAGGCGCGCCGGGCCGCTCTGAAATCAACCCCATGAACGGCCGGAGAACGGGATGAACCCCCGCCTTCCCTCTCGAACCCGCGATGGCGCTCTTCGGGATGACCCTGCCCGGAAGCGCGGGTCCGGCGCTTTCACGCGGAGGTCCCTCCCGTTTGTCCGATGGGCGTCGGCCGGCCTGCTCACGCTGACCGCCTGCGCCACGCTGCGCTCATGGGCCCCGGACGATCGAAAACCCTACACGGTGATCGTCTCCACGCTCGTGGAAGCTCCAAGCTCGTCGGAGGGCGCCGAATCGGGCGACTCCAGCTCCGGCCTGGTCCACTTCCCCGACACCTTGCGCGCCGTTGCTGAGGAGCCCTTGCCGGAGAGTTCGCGCAACCGCATCCAGGCCCTCGCCGTGGCACGGGCCGCCGCCCGGCGCAAGGCGCTGCGGGACCTCGGACGGCAGATTCTGGAACTGCCGACGGTCGAAGGTCCTGCCTTGGGGAAGAGCCTGCCGGCGGAGGGTCAATGGCGCGCCCCCCTGGAGCAGGCCCTGGAACGCTCCGCTCGGTCCGAAGTCACGGAGCTGGAGACGGGGATCCGGCTCGAGGCTCAGCTCGCCGGCTCCGACGTGTTGGCCGCCCTGAATCCCTATCTGCCGGCGCCGACGAGGCGACGGGAGACGCCCGCGCGCGACCCGGCCCTGGATCGGGTGAGAGAGGAGGCCGTGGTGCGCGCGATGGGGGAAGCCCGCCGCTTGCTGTTGGAACAGATTCTGGCTGCTGCCGCCGAGGGCGGGACGGTTCGCGATCGAGTCGAGGCCGATCCGTTCGCGCGCCGGCGATTGGAAGCGTTGATCGACGGGTTGGCGCCGGCGGAGATTGAGTTCACGCCGGAGGGATTGTGCGTCGTCACGCTCGCCGTTCGGCGCAGCGACGTCGAGCGGGCGATGAGGGAGTAATCCGCGCCGACTATTTCTTATGAACGTCGTGGCAAGTCTTGCAGGCGGCTCCGAGCTTCCCGATGGCCGTCTTGACGGCATCAAAGTTCTTGGCGTCGGCGGCCGTGACCAATTCGGCGCTGGCGGCCCTCAGGCTTCCGGCGGCGTCGGTCCAGACTTCGTCCCGCACGCGCCCCGCCTCGACGATGAGAAAGCTCAGTTCGTTGAGCAGCGCCCCGCTCTGCGCCACCCCCGCCCAGGCTTCCTCTGAAGTCGGCGCCCCCCGGCCGACCACCGACTGCAAGCGCGACATGTTGGACTTGCTGATCCCCTCCATCAGTTGGAGCACCGAGGCGACGCGCGGGGCATCCTTCTCCGAGCGGGCCTCCGCCCACGCGGCCAGCGCCACGGTCAACCCGACCGCCGCGCCCAGGCATGTGGCAACGACTTTCTTCATGACCCATCACTCTCAAGTAATGATCTGAGGGACGATCCGTCTGTCGCCCGGGGGAAGATAACCCGTCCCCCGCGGGGGGGGCAAGATCAGCTTGGGGACCCGTCCGCCCCGGCGGCTCGATGCGTCCCGGGCCGCTTCCACCGCGCGCGGACGTCCCCGTTTTCTTGGTTGCCAGCCCCGGGCGGGCCTCCTATTCTGAGGGCCGCTTATTCGGCGTGACGGGCGCAAGAGTCCGGAGGGGCGGCGCCTTTCCTCTCTGGGAGACGAGCCAGGATGATTCACGTCGCCAAGGATCTCAAGGACGCCCTAGCTGATGAGCTCGCCCTGGTCGGGGAACGACGCCGGCGGTTTCTCAAAGGCCGCTGGTTCCGTGACCCCAAAAATCTCTTCGGCATCGCGCTTTCCGGCGGCGGCATCCGTTCGGCCGTTCTGGGTCTGGGCTTTCTGGAAGCGCTTCATCGACAGGGTATCCTCCGCAAAGCCGATTACCTCTCATCTGTTTCAGGCGGCGGTTATATCGCCGGCTATGTCCACTCCAAACTGACGTGCGATCCGGAGACGCTCTTTTCGCAGGCCGATATCGAGAGGCTCCGCCGCGGCGGGAACTACCTGACCCCCGGCGAGGGGCTCGCCCGGCGATTCGCCCAACTGAGGCTGGCGGGGGCCTATGTGGCGAGCCTGGTCATGAACTGGGTCTGGCTGGTGGCGGGTCTCATTTTTCTACTTTGCCTGGCCTATCTTCTGTTCGCTTTCGTTCTGGGGGTGATTTCGCCGCTCACGGTCGCTTTTTACCCGGGCGCCGAGCTCCCCGACGTTCAGGAGAACCCCGTCCGCGTCTTCGTGGCCCTCGCCGTGCTCGTCCTGGGGTATCACTATTTCTTTCACCCATTGCGGCACGTCGGGCTCTGGTCGTCGGAAAAGCTTTACACGCTGGAGGCGATCCTTCTGGGCGCCGGAGCGATGTACGCCGCTTATTGGGCGGTCTGGGCGTGGTATGACGGGGACGTGGGGTTGGGGTTTCTGCGGCCGCTCGTGGTCTCGGCCGGGGTCCTGGTCGTCGCCGGATTCTTCGCTAACCCCAACCTGCTGACGATGCATCGGTTCTATCGGGACCGTGTTACGGCGGTCTTTCTCCGGCCGGCGCGGTCCGGACGCGTTCCGTTGCGGCTCCATGAGCTCTTTCCGGGCAACAGCCGCCCGGTGCAGGGAGACGCCCCTTTCCCGCTGATCAACACCTGTCTCAATTTGTTGGCCCAGGACGACGCCGGAGCTCGCGGAGCCAAGGTGAGCGACTCCTTCATCCTTTCCCCCATGCACTGCGGCTCCGAGCCGACCGGTTATCTCAAGACCACCGCCCCGGGCTATCGGACGATGACGCTCGATACGGCGATCGCCGTCTCCGGGGCGTCGGTCAATCCCAGCCGAGGGGAAAAGACGCACGCGCTCGCGGCTCTTCTGATGACGTTGGTGAACGCCCGGCTAGGCTACTGGGCCCCCAACCCCAAGCTCCGGCCTCAGGAGGGCATCGGCGGCCTGCGCTGGTGGCCGATTTATCACCTCCAGGAGATGTTCAGGCGGAGCGACCTCGAAAGCTCGTCGGTTCACTTGTCCGACGGGGGGCACATCGAGAACCTCGGCGTGTTCGAGCTTCTGCGGCGGCGGTGCCGCCTGATCATCGCCCTGGACGCATCCTATGATCCGGAATACCGCTTTGGCGCCCTCCGCAATCTGGTCGTGCGCGCGCGCAACGAGCTGGGGCTCGCCATCGACTTTCGCCAGACGCCCGAAGAGCACATCCTCCCCTGGGCGGGCAACGGCTTCTCCGAGAGTCATTTCGTCATCGCCGACGTGCGCGCGCTGCGGGGTTTCTTCGCCCAGCCCCGCGACGCCGATTTCCACGGCCTCCTGGTTTACGCCAAGGCGTCGCTTCGAATGCCCGAACGCCGGCCGGAGACCCCCTCCCCCGGCTATGACTATAAAACCCACCACGCGGCCTTCCCCCACGAATCGACGACGGATCAGTTCTTTGACGGAAGCCAATGGGAGGCCTACCGCCACCTCGGACGCTTCGTCGCTGCCGACCTCTTGAACGTGGACGCGACCGAGGGTGTGCCGGAGGCAGACTGGGAAATCCAGGCGCTTTACGAAACGTTCGATCGGCTGACCGATGACGAGAGCCTGCGGGATTACTGCGCTCGCAAGCCACGAACGGCCGGAAAGCGGCCGTAGGGCCCAAACCGCCTCGCTACCCGCCGGTTCTGTTCGAAAGCCCCCACCGAATGCGACCCCCAGGACCCCAAGCCGCCCATCGACCGACCAACGCGGCGTCGGCGCGAGTTCGTTGTCTCGCCCGTCTCCGGATCGGCCCGTGGATCGTCCTCGCCGTCCTCCCGGCTTCCCTCCGAGCCGAGGACCCCCCGTGGCCGCTCCTGGTCGAGGATGGGTTCGAGGAAGGCGCCGAACGATGGACGCCGGGCGATCCGGAAGCCTGGAGGATCGAGCCAATCGATCGGGGCCGCGTCTACGCGCAGTTTCAGGCCAGCCGGACGGAGCCGCCGCATCGCAGCCCCTTCAATATTTCGTTGTTGAAGGAGCCCGCCGTGGGCGATTTCCGGCTGGAAGTCGAGGCCCGGGCCACGGCGCGTCTCTACGACCACCGCGATCTCTGCATCATCTTCGGCTATCAGGACCCCGCCCATTATTATTACGTCCATTTCGGTCAGAAGACCGACGACCGCGCCAATCAGATTTTCATCGTCAACGGGGCCGATCGGCGCAAAATCTCGGACTCCACCACCCCCGGCACCCCCTGGGATGACCAATGGCATCGCCTGCGGATTGTCCGACGGACGTCGGACGGAAGGGTCGAGGTCTATTTCGACGAGATGACCCAGCCGGCCATGACGGCGCGGGATTCGACGTTCGGCGTTGGCCGGGTCGGGCTGGGCTCCTTCGACGATACCGGCCAGTGGGACAATTTCCGGCTGTGGGGTCTGATCGGCGGCAAGCGCTGAATCCGCGCGGGTCCGAGGAACCCGAAAATGACAGGCGGGGAATCCCGCGAGTGGGATTCCCCGCCAGCGTCATTTCAGAAGTTCCGGGACCGCTTGTCTCTGGCGGATCGGACCCTAGGGGTTCTTCTTCGGGAAATTGAGTTCCTCGAAGACCTTGAGCATGTCTTCGCCGTGGGCGGCCGCGCGGACCTGAGTGTCGATCCGCCGGATGATCCCCTCCTTATCGATGTAGAAGGTCCAGCGCTGGGCGAATCGGCCGGAGCTGTGCATCACGCCATAGGCCTCGGCCGCCTTCTTATCCGGGTCGCTCAGGATGGGGAAGTTCGCCTGGTTCTCCTCGGCGAAACGCTTGTTCTCTTCAGGGACGTCCAAGCTCACCATGAAATAGGCCACGTCGTATTGTCCAAGGCCGGCTCCGCTGTCACGCAGCGATCTGCATTCGGCCGTTCAGCCGGCGGTGAAGGCCTTGGGAAACCAGGCCAACACGACGGGCTTTTTGCCCTTGAAATCCGAGAGTTTATAGGTCTTCCCGTCGGAGCCGGGCAGACTGAAATCCGGGGCCGGGTCGCCGACTTTGAGCTTGGGCTCCGAAGCCTGCTGGCCGAAAGCCGTTCCGGCCGCCGCGACCACCGCCGGCAGCAGCCAACCAAAAGCGCGCTTCATCCTGTGGTCCTCCAGTAGGTTGCGCGATAACGTCGAGTTCGTTTCGCTGACGGTGATTCTGGCCCTCCGGCGGCGGGCTTGCAAGGCCAAATGACGCGGGGCTAGCCCGCCGACCGGCCGAGCCGGGCGTCCAGACTGTAACGGCCCGGTCCGATCAGGATCAGGCTGCCGAAGAGGATCGCCATTTTGAGGGCATGGGAGGCCAGAGCGAGGCCGTCGCCCGAGGCCAGATGATGCGTGGCCGCGACGGCCATCGTGAACCCCATGAGCACGACCGTCGGGCGGAACAGAAACCCCACGATCAGAGCCAGCCCCCCGAAGAACTCCGCGCAGGCGGCCATGAAGCCCCAGAAAACCGGAAAAAAGGTGATCCCGAGGTGGCCCATCGCCCCTCCGACATTTTCCCACATCTCGGGCCCGCCCAGAATCTTGGACCAGCCATGGGCGACGACGAACATGCCGCCGATCCCGACCCGCAGGAGCAGGAGCCCGAAATCGCGGTACCGGTCAAGGCTATTTAGGATCATGCCAACCTCCTTCTCGACCTCTTGAAAGCGGAGGACGGGACGCGGGGTTTTAGGGCCGGCAAACGCCGGATTCGATCCTGCGCATCCGCTCCTGACGGCGATCAGCGGCTCAGAAGCCGAAAAAGCACCGCCGCCAGCGTCAGCAGCAGGCTCAACACGATGCAGGTCCCGATGGGGAAATAGAAGCGAAAGTTCTCCCGCTCAATTATGAGGTCCCCGGGCAATCGACCGAGGGGAATTCGGTGCCCGAGAAACTGCCAGGCCAGGCCGATCACGACCAGCGACGCCCCCAGCAGCATCAACGTTTTGGCCACGGGATTCATTCGCCGTTACCTGCCCGCCGCTCCGGCTGAGCGATCGTGTTAGTCTAACATGCCCCCGAGGGGGGAGCACGGCCGTGATCCGCTCCCGGGCAGGCGGGAGGACCTTTCAGGCCGCCACCTTCTCAGCCGACCTCGTTTTTGCCCATGGCCAAGAGAACCTTGAGCGTCCAATGGCGCTGCCCGGCTTGCCTGACGGTCAATGAGATCGCCGGCCAGGAAAAGCCTGAGGGCCCCTGGCCGTGCTCGCGCTGCGGAGCCGAACGGACGGCTCAGCCGGGGGCCTGGGACGCCGACGGTCATCTGGGCGGCTGTCCGGTGTGCGGATGCCGCGACCTTTATCGTCAACGCGATTTCAATCGACGGCTCGGTCTGGCCGTCATCATTGTCGGGGCGGCGCTCGCCCCGTGGACGAAGTTTCTGAGTCTCGTGGCCGCCGCCGGGCTCGATTGGTTTCTCTATCGGTGGGTCGGCGAGGTCGTGGTCTGTTACCACTGCCAGGCGATCCTCAGAGGCCTCGCCGGCGTCGAGCGCGTCCCGCCGTTCGATCTGAACGTCTCCGATAAGTATATCGAGATCGAGCGTCGCCGCGGCTGGTGAAGGCGCTCGTCGTCTTTACGCTCCGGGCGGCGGCTCACGGCTTGACCGGTCCCAGAGCCGAGCCGTGCGGCGGGGGGGTCGAGGCGGCCGCTTGAGCCTGAAGCTCGCGGCGGCGGGCCTCCCACCAGGCGATGCGTCGCGCGATTTCGCGCTCATGGCCGAACGGGCCTGGTCGATAGAACGTCGTCTCGCGCAATCCTTCCGGCAGGCAGCTTTGGCCGGAGAAGTGACCCGGCAGGTCGTGATCGTACTGGTAACCCTCGCCGTAGCCGAGGGCGCGCATGAGGGCCGTGGGGGCGTTGCGCAGATGCATCGGCGTCGGCGGCGCCCCCGTGGCCTCGATTTCCTGCCGGACCCGCTGCCAGGCGGCGTCCGCGGAATTGGATTTGGGCGCCGTCGCCAGGTAAAGCGTCGCCTGGACGAGCCCCAGCTCTCCCTCCGGCGAGCCGAGCATCCGGTACATCTCCACGGCGGCGAGGGCCTGCGGCAGGGCGGCCGGGTCGGCCAGACCGATGTCCTCGGCGGCCATCCGGACCAGCCGCCGCGCGACATAGAGCGGGTCCTCGCCGGCCACGAGCATCCGGGCCAGCCAGTAAAGGGCGCCCTGCGGGTCCGAAGAACGGACGCTTTTGTGCAAGGCCGAGATCAGATTGAAGTGCTCCTCGCCGGCCCGGTCGTAGAGGAGGTGCGTCCGTTCCAGCGTGCGGCTGAGATCGGCCAGGCCGATCCGCAGCCCTGCTTGGCTCCGGTGGGCCGCGGCCGCGGCCTGTTCGAGCACATTCAGCGCCCGGCGGGCGTCCCCATCGGCCAGGCGCGCCATCGCCTCCAGGGTCCCCGCTTCGAATTCAAGGCCGAGCGTCCCGAGACCGCGCTCGGCGTCGGCGGCCGCGCCCCGCAGGATCACGAGGATTTCCTCCCCGGTCAGCCGACGCAACGTTACGACCCGGCAGCGGGACAGCAGCGGGCCGATCAGCGAGAAAGAGGGGTTCTCCGTCGTCGCTCCGAAGAGGATGATTGTTCCGTTCTCGACGTGGGGCAGAAAGGCGTCTTGCTGGGCCTTGTTGAACCGGTGGATTTCATCGATAAACAGGATCGTCCGGCGTTGCTCGGCCTTGAGCCGGCGACGCGCCGTCTCGATCACGGCCCGGGCCTCTTTGAGACCCGAAGTTACGGCGCTCAGCGCCGAAACGCTCAGGCCGGACCGCCGGGCCAGCAGCCCCGCCAGCGTCGTCTTGCCGCTCCCTGGCGGCCCCCAGAAGATGAGCGACGGCGGAGGGGCCGATCCCTTGAGAATCCCGCCGATGAGCGACCCCGCTCCGATGACCTCATCTTGTCCCACCCATTCCTCAAGGGTTCGCGGTCGCATCCGGTCGGCCAGCGGCGCCGGGTTTGCCGGCGCGCGCCGGGAGGGATCGGGCTCGATCGAAGACGCGTCGGGTTCGCCTTGACCGAAGAAATTCATGGTCAATCCGACGGGCGCAGGTCCCGCACCACCAGCCCGGTGATGATCTTGGGATAGAAATAGGTCGATTTGGGCGGCATGCGGGCGCCCAGATTGGCAATCTCGATGACTTGAGCCGTCGGCGTCGGATTCAAAAGAAACGCCCCCGTCGCTCGCCCCGATCTCACGGCGCCGATCGCCTCGGCGATCTCGTGCACGTAGTCAACCGGCGCCGATTCGCCCTGCGGGCGCTCCGCGGCCAGGCGCTTGAGGATGAACTCGTGCAGGAGCGTCACGTCCAAGCGCTTCACTTCCGGCGGCAGGTCCCGCCCCGGGATCAGTCTATCAGGCTCGGCCGAGGGCCGCAGCCGGAGCAGCCGGGCGCTGCCGTCCGACGTGAGCGCAATGAAAGCCGGGCCCGACCGGCCGGCTTGCTCGAGCGCCGTCGCCAAAAGGCCGGCCTCCCCCTCCTCACGCACGCCGTCCAATTCGGTCACGTCGAAGGCGTCGGTCAGCCCCGACTCCAAGCCCCCCGCCTTGAGACGGGGCCAACCATCAGCCGGCAGGAGCCGGTGCGTCGGCAGGATTTCCACGCCTTCTCCGTGAGCGTTACAGAGAAACATGAGCGTCGAATCGAACGGCTGAGGGGAGGCCACGCCCCCCTGCTCGCGGCGTCGCTCTTCCTGATAGGCGAGGGCGGTTTCGTAACGGTGATGGCCGTCGGCGATGAAGAGCCGCCGTTGGCGGATCGCCTGGATCACGTCGGCCAGGGCCGAGGCCTCCGTCAGCGTCCAGAGCCGATGCGTCACGTCATCGATCGTCGTCGCCATCAAGGGGGCGCCCGTCGTCGCCTCGTGAAGTCGCCCGTCGATAAGACGCTCAACGTCCTCGTAAAGGGCGAAGATCGGGCTTAAGTTGCATTGCGTGGCGCGGGTGAGTCTTAACCGATCCGCCTTCGGCCCCTCCAAGGTGCGCTCGTGACCGCGGATTTCGCCCTGCCGCAAACTTTCGAGCGCCACGGCGCAGAAGAACCCTCGGCGACGACGTCGCGGTTTGCCGGCCAACGCGAATTCTTGTTCGTAAACGTAGAAGGCCGGACGCTCATCGCGGCGGAACGTGCCCTCTCGCCGCCAACTTTCCCAAGTGGCCGCCGCCCGGCCGTATTTATCGTGTCCTTCTCGGTCGCCGGGCTCCTCTCTCGCGAAATCGATCCGACAAAAGTTCTTCGGATGGCGGGCGTAGAGCGCCTCCTGGAGAGCGGGGCTGATCACGTCATAGGGGGGCGTCAGAAGACGATCAAGCTCCGCTTCAAGAGGCGGCGCGTAACGCCAGGCGCAAAAAGGTTCTATCTTGGCCAATGCGACGATCCTCGTCGATGAAGGGTCAGGCCGACGTCGTCGCGACGTTAAAGGGCCTCTCGGACGAAAATGTCCCTCGCGGCGCTCGAAGTCAACGCCGGAACCTGACCGTCAGGGGGGAAAGCGCCCTCTTAACTCTCCAGGAAAGTCACGCCCGGGGCGGCCTTGCGGCTCTCGGCGTTGCGCGCGATCCATCCCAGCGTATGGCACGCAATCCGGTGGCTCCGGCACCGCCCGATGACCCCCTGGGCCGCCTCGGGTGGGACGACGAGGATGAACCCGATCCCCATGTTGAACACCCGGAACATTTCATCCTGGTCGACGGGACCCCGCCGGGCGATTTCCTCGAAGATCGGGGGCGGGGGCCAGGCGCCCCTCCGGATTAAGGCCTCGTGACCCCGTGGGAGCACCCGAGGGAGGTTGCCGGGGATCCCTCCGCCCGTGACGTGAGCCATCGCGTGGATCGAGAACCGCTTCAGGAGGTCCAGGATGGGGCGGACGTAGATGCGCGTCGGCCGGAGCAGTTCGGTGGCCAGCGTCCCCCTCCCGAACCGTCGGGCCAGCTGCCTCCGCGCCCTGGCCGGATCGCCCGGCAGCAGAACCCGTCGGACGAGCGAGAAGCCGTTGCTGTGCAGGCCGGAGGAGGCCAATCCCAGAATCACGTCGCCCGATCGAACGCGCGAACCGTCGACGACTTCCGACGCCTCGACGACGCCCACGCCGAACCCCGCCAGATCGTAATGACCCGGAGCATAGAGGCCGGGCATTTCGGCGGTTTCCCCGCCGATAAGCTCGCAGCCGGCCTCGCCACAGCCCTTGAGAACCCCGGACAGCAGTTGCCGCGCCGTGGCGGGGAGGAGCCGCCCGGTGGCCAGGTAATCCAGAAACCACAACGGCCGCGCCCCGCAGGTGATCAGATCATTGACGACCATCGCCACCAGATCGATCCCCACCGTCGCGTGTCGTCCGGCCATCTGGGCGATCAGGAGTTTCGTCCCCACCCCGTCGGTCGAAAGCGCCAACAGCGGGCGACGAACCCCCGCCGGGAGGCGTCCCAGACCGCTGAATCCCCCAAGGGCCGGATTGATCCGTTGAAGATGCTCGACGAGCCGATCCCCGCGGGCAATGCTCACTCCGGCGGCTTCGTAGGTCTGAGGCCGGCGGGTCCGGTTGCCGGCGCGCGATGGACGGAGCTTCGATCTGATGGCCGGGAACCCAAGTTCTGGAGATCGAACGATGGCAAGGCTAGCATCGCGCCGCTCCCTTGCAACGGTTTTCCCCCATGCCGTTGGTTCCGGCTTCTATCCCGAATCGATCCGCGAACCCGACCCTTCGCGCGGGCGTTCCGGCGGCAGAGCCGGACGGCGACCCGCCGATGATGTCGTCACGCTGGGACCATGAGCGAAACGGCGGCCCTGGAACGCGCCCTTAAGGTTATCGAAGCTCGCCTGGCAGAGGCCGGCCTGGATTATCCCTCAGATCCGCGACATTCGACGGGCAACCTGCCTCGCGTCGCGATCGTAGCCGGCTCGGGTTTAGGTGGGCTGGAACGTTGGGTATCGCCGGAAGCCACGCTGGGCTTCGAAGCGTTGGGAGCCTGGGAACCCGGCGCCGTCGAGGGCCACGCCGGGCGGTGGATCATCGGGCAATTCGGCAACGTCGGAGTCCACCTTCTTCTGGGACGCCGTCATCTTTACGAAGGGGCCGGGGAGGCTTCCGTCGCCTTTTTCCCTCGGGTGTTGGCCGCTCTCGGCGTCCGATGGCTTATCCTCACCAATGCCGCCGGGGGATTGACCAACCGCCTCGAGCCGGGGGATCTGATGCTGATCCGCGACCACCTGGACCTGACGTTCGGGACCGGCCGGATCGAGCCCCCCTCAACCGCGCCACGGACGGCGGACCGGCCGCGGGGTCGTTCCGGCGGCGGAAGCCCCTATGATCGGGCAGCGAATGGCCTCTTCGCCGCGGCCGCCTTGGAAGCGCAGATTGCCCTGAGGGAAGGGGTTTATGCCGCCGTGACCGGCCCCAGCTACGAGACGCCCGCCGAAGCCGCCATGTTAAGGAGACTGGGGGCTCAGGCCGTCGGGATGTCAACGGTCCCCGAAGCCCAACGGGCCGCGCGACTCGGGCTCCGAGTCGTCGGTTTATCGTGCATTACGAACTCTTGCTTCCGGGGGCAGGGGCCGCTTTCGCACGAGGAGGTTTTGGCCCAAAGCGCGCGGGTAGTCGATCGGCTGGCCCGGCTGCTGGGAGCGGCCTTGGCCCGGTTGGGGGAGCTCGGTTCCTGAAATATGGAGAGGCCCGCATCCGGTGTGCTTCCAATCGGCTTGAAGCCGCCGATGAAACGCCCCTATGCTGAAGTTCGCGATACATCCGGAGACCCCGAAGGCGACTTGCCATGGCGTGCCTCAATCAATCATCCCTGATCGCGAGGGGCCTGAGCCGTTCGGAGCGCTCGGCGCTTCGGCGCGGCTGGACGGGCCGAGGGGGCGTCCTGGCCGTCCTGGCCTGGTCGATGCTGGTCCTCGTCGTCGGGGCCGAGGAGAGCCTTTTCCCGCGGCGGGTTCCGGCGCCGTTCATGAGTTATCGCGGCGCCCCCTGGCTGGAACGTCCGGAACGGGAAAAAGAGGAACGTCCGGAGGCCGTCATCGAACGGATGGGATTGCGTCCCGGCGATGTCGTCGCCGACATCGGTTGCGGCTCGGGCTATTTCGCCCGGCGAATCGGTCGCGCGGTCGGGCCCGAGGGGAAAGTCTATGGCGTCGACATCCAGCCGGAGATGATCGAGATGCTCAAGCGCGGCGTGGCCGAGGCGGGCCTCGGGAACGTCGTCCCCGTCTTAAGCCGGGAAGATGACCCGCTGCTTCCCAAGGGGGAAATCGACTGGATGATTCTCGCCGACGTCTTTCATGAGTTTTCGGAGCCGGAGGCCATGCTCGCCCGGATGCGGGAAGCCCTGGCGCCGGAAGGGCGCGTGGCGCTGGTCGAGTATCGGGTCGAGGACGGAACCAGCGATCATATCAAGCCCGATCATCGCATGTCGGTCCGGCAAGTCCTGGCTGAGTGGAAACCGGCGGGCTTTGAGCTTGTCGCCCTCGATGAGTTCCTGCCGCATCAGCACCTCTTCATTCTCCGCGCGGCTGCGGACGGGGCCACCCCCCCTCTGGCCGACCATGATCTGGTTTCGGGCCTCGATGGCCGGTTGATCGAAGTCGAAGGGACACAAGCCGACGGCGGCGCCGTGGAACTGCGGCTGCGGCGCTTGACGGCCCATCCGGTGATCGTGACCTCCTCGGTCGGCACGATGTTCGTGGCCGAGGAGCCGGCCCTCAACCGGGTCGCCCGGCGCGATGGGTCCATCTTGCTGGACGATGAGGAGTGGCGGACTTGGCGTATTCTCTCGATCGGCGTGGCGATCGGAAGCGGCGCCGAGGGGCCGGTGGGGTTCTCGATCCGTCCGCCGCAGGAGAGGCCGGCGTTGGCCCGGTTGATGTGGACGCTCCAGTGGTCGGGGTTGCCGGTGGAGGTCGAGCGCGCCGCCGTCTGGATCGCCGAGGCCGACGCCTCGCTCGCCGATCTTCGCCCGTTTCTGGCCGCCGGGCCCGTTCGCAATGGCCACGCCGTCGGTCTGGCGTTGGCCTACCTGGACCGGGCCGGGCTGAATCTTCGCGACCGCCGAATCTGGGCCGATCTGCCGGCGATCCTTGAGGATGTTCGCGAACCGGAACTGCGGGCTTGGCTCGAGGGCAGGCAGGCTCGCTGAGGAAATTGCCCGGGAGCCCCTCTTTGAGTTAGCGTTTTGGTAGGAAAGCCAAGTGACAATGGCGAGCGGACCCGGAACCTCACCCAATGATCCCGCACTCGAACCCCGGAGGATGGAATCGATGGACCCGTGGTGGGAAGAAAAGTTCCTGCTGACCCGGAGGCAGTTTTTCGGCCGCGCCAGCGTGGGGATCGGAGCCGCGGCCTTGGCCTCGATCCTGGACCCGCGGCTCGTCGGCGCGACGGGGACCCCATCTCCCCGCGGCCCGCATTATGCGCCGAAGGCGCGCCGCGTCATCTACCTGTTCCAGTCCGGCGCGCCCTCCCAACTCGATCTCTTCGATTACAAGCCCCGGCTGAGCGAGCTCCACGGGACGGAATTGCCGGCCTCCGTCCGCGGCAACCAGCGCCTCACCGGCATGACCTCGGGTCAGAAAAGTTTTCCCGTCGTCTCGCCCATGTTCCGATTCGCCCAGCACGGGCAGAGCGGGGCCTGGGTCAGCGATCTCCTGCCGCATCTGTCCACCGTCGTCGATAACCTCTCGTTCATCAAGACGGTCAACACCGAGGCCATTAATCACGATCCCGGCATCACCTACATCATGACGGGTCACCAGCAGCCGGGCCGTCCCAGCCTGGGCGCCTGGCTGAGCTACGGTCTGGGGACGGAGAATGAGAACCTGCCGGCCTTTGTCGTCCTGATCTCCCGCGGCAGCGCCAAGCGGGACGCGCAGGCGCTCTTCGCCCGCCTTTGGGGGGCCGGGTTCCTGCCCTCGGAGCATCAGGGGGTCCATTTCCGGGGCGACGCCGACCCCATCATTCATCTGTCGAACCCGCCGGGCATGGATCGGAGCTCGCGCCGCCGCATGCTCGACGGCCTGGCCCGGCTCAATCAGATCCAACTCGAGGCTTTCGGCGACCCGGAGATCAACGCTCGGATCGCCCAGTATGAGATGGCCTATCGCATGCAGCTTTCCGTGCCGGAGCTGATGGACCTGAGCGACGAGCCGGATCAGGTCTTCGAGCTCTACGGTCCCGATTCCCGCCGGCCGGGGACGTTCGCGGCCAATTGCCTGCTCGCCCGACGGCTCGCCGAGCGCGACGTCCGGTTCATTCAGCTCTTCCACCGCGGGTGGGACCATCACGGCGACCTCCCGCGCGACCTTCGGGCCCAGTGCGGCGACGTGGACCAGGCCTGCGCAGCCCTCGTGACCGACTTAAAGCAACGCGGCCTGCTCGACGACACCCTCCTCATCTGGGGTGGTGAGTTCGGCCGGACCGTTTACTGTCAGGGTCAACTCGCGCCCGATAATTACGGGCGCGACCATCACGGCCGCTGCTTCACGGTCTGGTTGGCCGGCGCGGGCGTTCGCCCCGGCCTAACGCACGGGGAGACCGACGATTTCGGCTACAACGTCGTCGAGGGCCCCGTCCACATCCACGATCTCAACGCGACGGTCCTTCACCTGCTGGGCCTCGATCACGAACGTCTGACCTTCAGGTTCCAAGGGCGCGATTTCCGGTTGACGGACGTCCACGGCCACCTCGTCCGCCAAGTGCTCGCCTGACGGGGCGCCCCCTCCAGGGCCGGGCTTTCAGTACGTGGGTAACTCGGCGGCGGCCCCAAGCGGCGTCGAGGCCCCGTCGGGTGCGCCGTCGGCTTCAACCGGCCGGTGACCGTGGCGGGGATAGAGGCTGTCCTTCTGAGCCTGGACGCGGTCGATTTCGGCGAGCAGCTCTCGCCGGTCCTCGTCCGTCAATTCGGCGGCGGCCAGCGTCTGGCGGCGGGCCAGGTTGATCTGCGCCTGCATCCAGTAGGGGGTCCGCTCGCGCAAATAGACGCAACCCTGGCATTCGGGGCGGACCCGGCCCTCCATGAGCAGCCGACGCTGGCGACGGATTTCCTCGCAGTTGAAAGCCTCGGCGAGCCCAAGCTTGAAGGCGTCGGCCACGTCCTCCTCGATGTAGCAGCACAGTTTCATCTGACCGTCGCGTTCAAGAATCTGATCCGACCACATCATGACGCAGCCGAAGGAGGACCCCGCGGCGTAAACGTCCGGCTCCCACCCGAAGGGTTTCTGTCGCCAGAAGATCATCCGTATGCCGAGGCGGCGGCTCAGCTCGCGGCCTCGACTGAGCGCCATTTCGAACTCCGGCGTTCCCAGCACGTTGTTGGCGCGATCAGCCTCCTTGTAGATCACGACGCTGGAGAAGGAGACGGCGGAGACGCCCATCCGGTGCGCCAGGCGGACCATCTCCGGGATCTGATGGACGTTGCGCCGGAGCACCGTCATGTTGATGTAAAGCGCCGGGCGATCAACCCCTCGCTCTCGCCTGAGCCCGACGAGCGCCCGGACGTTATCCACGACGGTCTGAAAATCCGCCCCGACGCGCAGCTCCTCGAAAACGCGCTTGTCCGCCCCGTCCATCGAGACCCCGATTTCGTCGATCCCGCTGGCCAGGATCTGTTCCCGGACCTCCGGCGTGAGACTCATCCCGTGCGTCGAGGTGATCACCTGGACGCCGAGCCCCTTGCAAAGGCGGACGAAGTCGAAGAATCGCGGATGCAGAAAGGGCTCGCCGAGGCCGAAGAGCGAAACCTTGCGGGCGTATTTGAGATCCTCGGCCTGGCGCGCGAAGGCTTCAAAATCCATGAACTCGTTCTCGCGGATCCCGAGCGCCTCCCGCATGCAATGCGGGCAGCGGAGATTGCAGGTCGTCGACACGGCCGTGCCGTAGATCGACGGCCGAGCCCGGACACGATCCGAAAGGAACGTGATGTCCAGCAGATTGAGAACGCTATTCTTGACGACCTCGCGCGTCGGCATTGCCGTGGACCTTCGGCCCGAATCTTAGCACATGGCCCCGGAGCGGAGCACCCGGCAACCCCGCCCGCCCGCCGATCCTGATGGCCGGCCCGGCGGGCCGACCCGCCGGTGATTTCCGCCTTTCGGCCGACGGGACGACGTTTACAATCCCGTAGGCGTTTGCGATTGGCGAACGATCCGGCATCCGCCCCATGGCTCTCATTGACGCGTTGCTTCGAGGGGACAAGGCCGCCGCCGAAGCCGATCTTCGACGGTTGGGGGCGCGCCGTTGGAACGCCGCCTTCGAAAACCTGGTCCGATTCCGAGAGGCGATGACCCCCACCGAATTCGGTCGCCTCCTTGAAATCCTGGAGGCGACCCTGGGGAAGGTGGTTGATCCGGACCGCGCGCTCAACAACCTGGAGCGTTACCACCAGGTCTCCTCCGGCGCGCTGAGGCCGTTGGCCCTCGCGCTCGAACGTCCGTTTGTCTTTGAGCTGGTGGTCGAAGCCTTCGGCTACTCGCAGTTCTTCGCCGACGTCTTGATCCGGTATCCGCACTACGTGGCCTGGATCGGAGAGCCGGAGGCGTTGACGGCTCCCTTGGGCCCGGAAGCCTCCCTGCGGGGCCTGCGCGCGGCTCTGGAGTCCCTGGATTCGGCCGAGGCGCGGCATCGGGCCTCGGTCCGTTGGCTTCGGCGGCAGCTTCTGAGAGCGGGGCTGCGCGTCATGCGAGGGCTGACCGATGAAGTCGCCTTCATGGCCGAAATCAGCGACGCCGCCGGGGCGATCCTTCAAATCGCCTTTGAAGAAGCCGCGCGAACGATCGGCGCGCGGTTTGGGCGGCCGCTCGAAGAAGATGAGGACGGCGCCCTGAGCGACCGCGAGGCGGGCCTCGCCATCGTGGCGATGGGCAAGCTCGGCGGCAGGGAGCTGAATTTCTCCTCAGATATCGATCTGGTGTTCGTCTACTCGGCCGAGGGCCGAACGACGGGAGTGCAGCCGGAAGCGCACGTGCCCACGCGCGGCGTCGTGAGCAATCACGTCTATTTCACGCGTCTGGCGCAGGCCATCGCCGAATTCCTTACGGCGGCCACAGCCGAGGGCTATCTGTTTCGCGTCGACCTGCGGCTGCGCCCGGATGGCGACGAAGGCCCCATCGTCCGCTCGATGGACGCCTTCGAAATCTACTACGAGACCCAGGCCCGGCCCTGGGAGCGGCTGGCGCTGATCAAGGCCTTCGCGTTGGCCGGCGACCCCGTCCTCTGCGAGCGGTTCAACCGCCTGAGTCGCGCTCTGGCCTTTGCCTTGGGCGCCGGGGCGGGCGTCCGGCGCGAGGTGGCCGATCTCAGGCGACGGATTGACGCGGCGGCGGCCTCCGGATCGGGTGGAACCCGGGAAATCAAGCGCGGGCCCGGCGGCCTTCGCGAAATTGAGTTTCTGACGCAGACGCTCCAGCTCCTTCACGGGCCGCACGCCCCGGCTCTCCAGGCGCGTTCGACGTTGGAGGCGCTCGAGGCCCTGGCTGCCGCCGGCCGGCTCCCCCCCGACGAGGCCGCGGCCCTCGGCCGGGATTACCTCTTCCTTCGGACGGTCGAACACCGTCTCCAGATCATGGACCTCCGGCAGACGCACACGCTCCCGTCGGCGCCGGATGAACTGGACCGGCTGGCCCGGCGGTGCGGCTTCGTTCCGGCGAGGGATGCCTCGGCCGGCGAACAACTGTTCCGGCGCTGGACGGAGATCTCGACCCGCGTGCACCGCCGCTTCAGCGACTTCTTTGAAGAAGGCGAGTCCCCCGAACGATCCGCCGAGACGCCGGCCCAAACCGCGGCCCGTCGCTTGTTACAGGGGGACCCGGAGAAGGACCTGCTGCCCCTGCTGGCTCCCTTTGGCTTGGCTTCGGCTGGAGCGGTGCGGACCCTGCGGCGGCTGGGCGGGCGCGGGCGCAACGTTTATCTGCCGGCGAACGGGCGCGAGGCCTTCGCCGCCGTTCTGCCGGGCCTGATTCAGGCGCTGGGTCGTTCCTGTCGGCCACTGGCCGCCCTGGCTCACCTGGACTCCTTCCTCTCGGCCTCGGCCTCGATGACGGCGCTTTACGCGATCTTTCACGACCGGCCGCGTCTGATGGAACTGCTGATCGAGGCCTTCGGTCGAGGGGATTTCTTTGGCCGGACCCTGAGCGGCCGACCGGAATACCTGGATTCCCTTCTGCAATCGGGAGACCTGACCGAACCAACGGATACGCCGACGTTGCGCGAGAGGCTCGTTCACGCCCTCGGCCCGTTCGAAGGTCAGGATTCGGCGCTCTTGGCCGAACGCCTGGCCCGCCTCCGCCGCTTCGAGTTCACGATGACCGGCTTGGCCGAAATCGCCGAACGGATCGGTTTCGAGGAAGGTCAGAGGCGGATGACACTCGTCGCCGACGCGATCGTCGAGGCGGCCGCGACGTGGGCGTCGGCGTCGGCTTCAATGGGCTCAGCCGCCGATCGGCCCCCGGGCGCGGGCTGGGCCGTCATCGGCTTGGGCAAACTCGGCGGCCGGGAACTGAACATTTTCTCCGACCTTGACCTCATTTTCTGCTGGGATGACGAGTCCCCAACCGGCGGGATCGGCGAGGCCGAGGCCGGGAGGCGGGCCGCCGCCGTCGTCGAGCTCCTGACGCGTTCGACGCCGGAGGGAAGCGTTTTCTCCGTCGATGCGCGACTCCGGCCGGAAGGCCGGAACGCGCCGTTGGCCCCCTCCCTGGGGCGGTATCTCCAGTACTTCGCCGAACGCGCAGAACCATGGGAGTTCCAGGCGATGATGAAGTTCCGCTTTATCGCCGGGGACGCCCCCCTGGCCGAGCGGCTCATCGCCCGCCTGGCGGCCATCATCATCCGCCGCCTGGAGGCGCCTTCGGCCATGGCTGAGCTGCGCACCGCCATCGTCGAGACGCGCCGCCGGATTGAACGCTCCGTTCGGACGCCGCGATGGGTCCTCTCCGACTTCAAGAAGGGACCCGGCGGCCTGATCGACCTGGAATTTCTCGCCCAGTTCTTCCAACTCACGCGCTTGAAAAACCATCCCCGATGGGTCGGCCGGACGGCCGGGGAGGTCTTCACGCTGATGGCCGAGGCAGGGGAGTTGGACGCCGCCGAGGCGGCGACCCTGAGACAGGACTATGACTTCCTCAGGGGTCTTGAAGCCCGCGCGCGGCTTCTCTTCGAAACCGAGCGATCCTACTTGCCGGGGGAAGGCGAGAAATGGGAGAGCCTGCGCCGCGCGGCCGTCGGCCTGCTCCCGCCGGGAGCGGGCGATCTCCAGGAGCACGTTCTACGGACGCTCCGGCGAAATCGATCCCGATTCGAGAGAATCCTCCGCCACGGCGGCTGAGGCCAGGCGGGGGCGTAACCGAGGACTCGGAGGGCTTCAGAGGCCGCGATGCGTGCAGTAACGGTTCGGGCAGCCGTCGCAGCTATTGGGGAAGTCCGGCGCGGGAGTTCCGGCGTCAGTCACGAATCGCCGCAGGGTTCGTGAGCGGAGGTTGTTGCGGATTTCTTCCACGTCCTGCTCGATCAGGTTGCCGAGCGCCGAGGCGGGCTCGTGGACGATGCAACACGGAAAGACGTCGCCGTTGGAGTTGACCACGAGCGTGTCCCACATTTGGCGGCATTCGGTGTGGATGACGCTGCGGCGGCGTCGGCCATAGATCGTCGGCGGAACGTCTCCGAACCGGCGGCGGACGCTCTCGGCCTCCCACTCTTCCCGCCGGTCCGACGGGACAAAAAAGTTTTCGTTGAGAACGAACGTCGCCCCCACGCTCTCGGCCAGACGCGCCGCAGCCTCGATCTCCGGCTCGTTGTGCCGATTGAGAAGCATGCGGAGCTGGACGCGCGGCCTGGAAACCCCCTCCCGGGCCTTGACCTCGGCCAGGAGCTTCATGTTGCGGATCACGCGACCGAGGTCGCCGCGGACGCGATAGCGTTCGTAGGTGGCCTGCGTCGCTCCGTCGACGGAGACCAGGAGCTCCTCGAGGCCGCTCTGCGCCAGCTCGGCGAGGAACGCCTCGTCGTAGTCCTTGACCGAGAAATTCGTGCTCACGGTCGTATGGATGTTCCGGGCGCTGAAAAAGCGGATGAATTCATTCAGGTGAGGATTCAGAAGCGGCTCTCCCCAGTTGTAGAGATGCGCTCGCGTAAGATACTCCACCCGGATGTGGCTCATGATGCGGCCGAAATTCTCAAGCGACAGCAGCTCCTTGGCCAGGCGAAGCTCTCCGTTTCCGGTGGGGCAGAATGGGCACCGCAGGTTGCAGATCGTCCCGGGCTCGAGATAGAGGATCGACGGGTGCGAAGCGAGCCGGACCGCCTGGCGCCGGAGTTCGGCGAAATTCCTCAGTCGTTCGACGCGGGCGGCCCAGCCACCCTGAGAAAGAAAATCGCGCGATTTCTTGAGGAGCGTCGGCGTCGTCGTCCGCATGGCAAGGCTCCCCCCGCCTTCCGGAAAGCCTATCATATCTGGGCGTCATCGGCGTAACCGTTACTTGAGACGACCGCATGCCGCCGACCCGAAGTCGCTTCCGGGCCTTCTCGATCCCGAGGGATTTAAGTTGTTGGCTCACGGGGCGTGTGCGAGAGTTGGGTCGCCGTGGGGCGCGGCGTCGGGGGTACCTGCATGATCCGGGTCGGCTTTTATCTTGCCTGCTACCCCGAGATTGACGGGCTGTGGAGCTTCCTCCCGCCGCTCGGTCTGGGTTATCTGGCCGCCTACACGCGGGAACGCGTTCCGGGCGTCGAATTTGTCGTCCACCGGCGGCTGGAGGACCTGATCGCGGCGCGTCCCGACGTCGTCGGCGTCACCTACGTCACGCACAATGCCCGCTTCGCCGCCGGGGAGGCCCGCAAGATCAAGGAAGCGCTCGGCTGCCCCGTCATCGCCGGAGGGCCGCATATCTCGACGCTTCCGACCGTCCTGAACGCGCCCTTTGACCTGGCGGTGCTCCACGAGGGGGAGGCGACGTTCGCCGACTTGATGCGGCTCTATCAGGCGGAGCGCCGCTTCGAGCCGGCGGCCCTCGCCAAGGTGGAGGGAATCCTCTATCGCGACGAATCGGGGGCGCTCCTCAGGACGCCCCCCCGGCCGACGATCGCCGACCTGGACGCGATCCCCTACCCGGACCGGGACCTCATGTTCGATCAATGGCGGCTGCCCGGCCGGGTCGAGGCTCAACTGATGAGCAGTCGAGGCTGTCCGTACGATTGCGCCTTCTGCTCGACGGTCAAGCATTGGGGGACGGGCTATCGTTTTCCTTCGGAGGCCTACGTCGTCGGCGAGATCGAGCTCTTGCGCGAGCGCTACGGCGCCGAGGTGATCCATTTCTACGACGACCTTTTCGTGGTGCGGAAGGACCGGGTGCTGAGCATCCTCAAGCTCATGCGCGAACGCGGCCTTCACGAAGGGGCGGAGTATCGGTGCTTCGTCCGCTCCAATCTCCTGGACGACGAAGTGATGGAGGCCTTCGCGGCGAGCGGGTTTCGTCTGCTGAACATCGGCTTCGAGTCCGGCTCGGACGAGATTCTTCAGATTCTCAACAAGGGCTCGGCCAGCATGAAAAAGAATCGTCGGGCGATCGAGCTGGGCCGCAAGCACGGCCTCAAGTTCGCCTCCTGCTTCATCATCGGCTCCCCCGGGGAAACGCGGCAATCGATCCTCGAGACCTTCGACTTCGTGACGAGCAACGTCGACGCGCTGCAGTACGTACAGTTCGCCCCGCTGGTGATCCTGCCGGGGACGGAGGTCTGGCGTTGGGCCGAGCGGATCGGCGTCTCCGACCGCAACCTCACCGGGGTGGTTCTGGAACCTGAGGACATCAACAACGAGGACCACTATTACCTCCATCGGTGGCCTTACCTGAACGATGAGAACATTCCACGGGAAGAGTTCCTCACGTATCTGAAGATCGGCCACAAGATCGAGGAGCTCGTCTGGCGGCATCATGGCCTCGGCGAGCGCCTGAAGGCGCTCGAACGCGAGAGTCGTCGCGTCCAGACCCCCGGCTACATCGCCGAGAACACCCCGATCCTGGACATTGTCAAAGCCAAAGCCCGAAGGCGCCTCCGCAGGCTCCTGCCCTCGGATCCCGAGCTAAGCCTGGAATCGGCCTGAGGGCCCCCCCGGCGGCCTCGTCGGACGTTCTCCCCGAAAGCGGATTCGGTTCAGAGCTTGAGTCCGGCCTCGATCAACCGCGCCGCCAGGTTGACCTCGGGGGCGTAACGGATCGTCCGAATCCCGAGCGCGCGGGCCCCCTCCAGATAAGCCTCGACGTCGTCGACGTAGAGACACTCCTCGGGCGGTCGGCCCGCTTCGCCCACGCAACGCTCAAAGAACCGGCGTTCGGGTTTGACGGCCCCCACCTCGTGGGACATCACCAGAACGTCAAAATGAGCCAGCGTCGAGGCGAAGTCCCGCCGGAACCGGATCGAATGCAGCTCGTTGGTGTTGCTGGCCAGGATGAGCCGATGCCCGGCCTCGGCCAGACGGGGGATCAGTTCGATGACCGGCGGATTGGGCCAGAAAATGTCCGAGAAAGCCTCGGCGAGCGTTTCCCCCGTCCCGTTCCCCTCTCCGATACGGAGCCGGCGCGCGATCTCGGCGAGGAACGCCGGCGTGTCGAATTCTCCCCGTTCGTATTGCGTGGCCAGGCCGCTCCCGAAAAGCTCGGCGTAGACCGCCTCGGCCGTCAATCGGCCGCTGAGACGCGCAAGCGCCCGACAGGCCCGCCCATGATCGAAAAAGCCGATCACGTTGCCGAAGTCGATCAGAAGGCTGCTGGTCATGGTCAGTGAGCCGCCGGCGTCTTCGCCGAGCGCCCGTTCGTTGCCCGGGCCGCATAGCCGGTCAGGGCGGGGTTTCGCCGGTCAGGATGTCCAGCGCCCGCCGCGCGGCTGCGTTTTCCGCCTCCTTGATCCGTCGTCCCTGGCCCTGAGCCAGGCGCCGCCCCAGGAGCTCCACCTCGACGCAGAACTCCTTGGCATGGGCCGGCCCCCGGTCCCCGATCTTATGATACACGGGAACGACGCCGTGTGTCCTCTGCGTCCACTCTTGCAGGGCGGATTTGTAATCGCCATGGGGGCCACCTTCCCGCTCGACGCCTTCGCGTAACGGCGCCAGGACGTGCTCCCGGACGAACCGTCGCGCCCCCGCATGGCCCCGATGGAGGTAAATGGCCCCGATCAGGGCTTCCAAGGCGCTCCCGAGGGTCGAACGGAGCCGCCCGCCGCCGGTCTTGCGTTCTCCGCGTCCCAGGAGCAGCAAGCGGCCGATCCCCATCTCTTCGGCCCGCCGGCCAAGCTCGGCGCGGCTCACCAGGCGAGATCGGAGCTTCGAGAGTTCCCCTTCGCGTTTGTCCGGATGGGCCGCGTAGAGCATCTCGGAGGCGATCTCCCCGACGACGGCGTCGCCGAGGAATTCCAGCCGCTCGTTGTCCAGCGCGTCGGGGTGCTCGGCGGCGTAGGATCGGTGCGTGAGGGCGTGATCCATCGCCGCGCGCGGCAGGCGCCGCAGGCCGTACCGGTTTCGGAATTCGGCCAGCCAGGCCTCGCGCGGGTCCCGCGGCGGGTTCATGCCTCGCCGTCGAGAGCCAGGACCACGGCGGCGTTATGCCCGCCAAAACCGAGGGAATTGCTCATGGCCGCTCGCAGCCCTTGGACCTTGCGCGCCTGGTTCGGGACGTAATCCAGGTCACACTCCGGGTCCGGCTGCCGGATGTTGATCGTGGGGGGGAGGGTTTGCTCCTGAAGCGTCAAGACCGTGGCTACAGCCTCGACGGCCCCGGCCGCGCCGAGCAGGTGGCCGATCATGGACTTGTTCGAGCTCACGGCCAGCCGCCGGCTGTGCTCGCCGAAGACGGTCTTGATGGCCTCGGTTTCGAGTTTGTCGTTCAACGGCGTGGACGTGCCATGGGCGTTGATATAGCCGAGGGCCTCGGCCGGCAGGCCCGAATGTTCCAGCGCCATCCGCATCGCCCGGGCCCCACCCTCGCCGCCGGGCGAAGGGGCGGTGACGTGGTAAGCGTCGGAGGAGAGGCCGTAGCCGACCAGCTCGGCCAGGATCGGGGCGCCCCGGGCCCGAGCAAACTCATAATCCTCCAGAACGATCGCCCCCGCCCCTTCGCCCATCACGAAGCCCGACCGCGTGGCGTCAAAGGGACGGCTGGCGCGTTCCGGCGCATCGTTGGAATCGTCGCAGATGGCCCGCATTCGCTCGAACCCGGCGACGGCGATCGGGCAGATGGCCGCCTCGGTCCCGCCGGCCACCATGGCGACGGCGTCCCCCCGGCGAATGATCTCGGCGGCCTCCCCCAGGGCGTTGGTTCCGGCGGCGCAGGCCGTGACGAGGGCGAAATTAGGCCCCTTGAGCTTGAGATCGATGGCCACGTAGCCGGGGGCCATGTTGGCGATGATTCGAGGGATGAGGAAGACGCTGATGCGACTCGGCCCGCGTTCCTTGAGAACCTCGCAACTCTCCTCCGTGTAGGCGATCCCCCCGATGCCGACGCCCAGGACGCAGCCGATCCGGCAAGGGTCCAACCCCGCCGAGGCCAGACCACTTTGACCGAAAGCCTCGCGCGAGGCGATCATCGCGAACTGGGCGAACCGATCGATCCGCCGGGCGTCCTTGGGGTCGAAGTGGGCCGAGGGATCGTAGGCTTTGACTTCGGCGGCGATGCGGCATTGAAAATGGGTGGGATCGAACTGGGTGATCGGCCCGACGCCGCTCTCCCCCCTCACCAGACCTCCCCAGAACTCCTCAACGGTGCCCCCGATCGGCGTGATCGCGCCCAGCCCGGTGATGGCGACCCGTTTGCGCGATCCCACGGTGGCGCCTCGCTCACGCCTCGGCCGTCTTTTCTTTGATGTAACGGATGGCGTCGCCGACGTTATGAATCTTCTCGGCGTCCTCGTCGGGGATCTCGATGGCGAATTCTTCCTCCAGCGCCAGGATCAGCTCGACTTGATCCAGGCTGTCGGCCCCCAGATCCTCTTGGAAGGAAGCCTCCTCCTGGACCTTCTCCTCCTCCACCCCGAGCTGCTCGGCGATGATCGCCTGAACGCGTTCGCTGACCGAAGCCATGGAGAGCGGCCTCCTTAGGCGGGTTGACCCGCGCCTTCGCCGGCGCACGGCGGTTTCCCCCTCGTCCGCTCGTCTTCCGGCTCGATTCCGCCGGCCTCCGGCCCGCGCCGGAACCCGGTTCCCCGGCGGAATTCGATCGTCCTCTATAATGTCGCCCCCAGCGCTTCGCAAGCGAAAACTCCGGCGACGCGCCCGGAGGTTCGCGCGCCCCCGGCCGCGTCGGCCGCCCGCCGACCCGCCGACGCCGCCCTCGCTCTGCGGGCGCTCCGACCGGGCCGGGCCCCTGCGGCCCCGCGGCGCGCCACGGGCGCTCAAGCCGTCGATCGGCGTTGACGTTACATAACTTGGGGGAGTATAAAGCTCAGGCGGTTGGGCGCCGGGCAGGCCGACCTCTGCGGGGGTGCGGGTTGACGAAAGGCTTAAGGCCCGACATGATGGTTTCCCGGCCGCCGAGCCCACCGGCGCCGTAAAGCGGCGACGGGGCGAGGTCCCTCGCGTTTCCCCTGGGCAGGAAGCGGCGGGAGTTCCCCCGGAGAGCCGGGATGCGAAGGATAGGGGAAGGGCTGGTTGAGTTGCCCGTAGGGATCGTCGCTTCGCCTGGGAGCAAGCCTGAGAACGGGAAGGGAGAGGGTTGAGCCTTGGCCACCGATGTGAAAATCAAAGTGCTGTACGTGGAGACGGACCGCGCGGCAAGCCGGGCCGTGGAACTTTTCCTCCAGGGGTTCACGAGCAACCTGGAGGTGACGACGGTGGCTTCGACCGACGAAGTCTACACGCTTCCGCGCGAGGGGGGGGACGTGATCCTGATCGACACGGTCCATATCGACGAGCCCAAACGGGCCATCCTGGAGCGGCTGCGCAACCGATTCGCCCATCTGCCCCTGGTGGACCTCGGGGCGGGAGCGAAGGATAACATTACCCGCGGTTCGGCCACCACGGTCGATGAGTTCTTTCCCAAGCTTCCGGTGGGGATCGGCGCCGTTCTCCGCAGCGCCAGTCATCTCCTGGAGCGCCGCCGACTGGAGACCGATCTGGAGGTGACCCAGGAGAAGCTCAAGGAAGCCACCAACTCGGACTCGCTGACGGGCCTGTGGAATCGCAAGTACATCGCCACGCGCCTGGATCAGGAGTTCCAGAGTTCCAAGCGCTACAAAAAGCCTTTGACCGTCTGTCTCTTCGAGATCGCCGGCTTCAAAGCCATCAATGAAACTTACGGCTTCGAAATCGCCGACAACGTCCTGGCCCAGGTCGGCGAGATGATTCGCCAGATCAAACGCAACACCGATCTGGCCGGCCGGTTCGGCGAAGACACTTTCTGCATCGTCTTTCACAATACGGCGGCCCATAATGCCCTCGTCGGCGTCGAACGCTTCCGCGATCGCATCCGGCGGTCCGTCTTCACCGGCAAACAGGCCGAAAACTTCACGCTCGACGTTTCCTTTGGCGTCGTCGAGCTCAACGAGGAGTTCGATCAGCTTACTGATCTGCTGATCACGGCCGGCCAGGCGCTTCGCAAGGCCAAGACCGTCGGCGGGGGTGCCATCGAGGTCATCGCCGCCACGCCCATCGGCGCCAAATGAGTTCGGCCCCCTCGGCCGAATGTCTCCGCCGGATGCTCACGGCTATACTTCAGGGGCTGACGCGGTAGATGAAGACCGAGCCGCCCAGCCGCGCCTCAGGCTGGCGGCGGCGGAACCAGCCGTACGTGTCCGGATCGACGAGGTATTGACCACCGAGATTGGTCGCGAAGATCGCGTAGTGGCCGGGGGGAGGATCCGCCAGGTTCACGGGAACGATGGGGTCCTGGAGCATATTGTAGCCGGGGAGTCGAAGATATTCGACGCCGTAGCGCCGCGGTTCCGCCGTGCCGAAGTAGGCCAGATAGACCCACGGAACCCCTTCCCGCCGCATCCAACGCGAGAGCGTCGTCAAATCCTGTCCCCAATCGAGATTCGAATCGCTGAGCCATTTCCACCCCCGTTTGGGCCCGCCGATGAGCTCGTTAAAAAACGTCAGATGATCGGGGAAGATGACGGCCGCGCCGATGACCTGCCAGCCCAGCAGCGCCGCCGCCGCCCATCGCCAGGGTCGACGCCGCCGGCCGTGACTCTCACGGGCGCCGATCGCCGCCGGCCCCTCCGAGCGCCGGTCCGCCGCCACGCCGCCGGCCATCACCAAGCCTAATGGGACCATCAGCAGGATATGGCGATAACCGATGGCGACGCGGCCCAGGCTGGCCGTGATCAGGACGTAAAGCCAGGCGATCGCCAGGGCGGCCCACCGTCGCCTGTCTTCACGACGCCGGAGAGATACCATCGAGCCCCAAATGACAAAGATCATCTCCGGGAGCGGCGTCTTGATGAGGTAGGCGACGACGAAATAGGCGGGCCAACCGGAATCGCTGACCTGGCCTCGAAAATACGCATGGTGGCCCTGGCCGAGATGTCGCGCGAACGTCTCGAGCCCGGCGCCGAGCGCTTCCACCTCGAATCCATAGTCGAGCGCGACGGCGAGCCCGATGATCGACAGAAGCAGGCCCCATCGAGCGGCCCAGAACCGGCTGAGCGGACGGTGGGCGTCCGGAGCGGGGGACGGTTCGCGCTCGCAGCAGCGTGAGCTTGAGGAGGCCGGCCGAACCGAAACCCAAATCCACCCGCCGAGCCAGAGCGGAATCAGTTGGAGCGCTGAGAACTTCGTCAGCAAAGCCAGCGCGCAGCCGAGGCCGGCCAACGCCGTCCGCGTCCAGCTCGGCGCGGCCAGCCAACGAGCCCAAAGCCAAAGGCTTAAGAGCCCGAAGGCGGCGAGCCCATAGTCTGAGCCGACGATCCCCGCGTGCGCGATCAGGTTCGGGGAGAAGGCGAATAGCGCGAGGCTCAGCATTCCGCCGGACGGTCCCCAGAGCTCACGCGACCAACCATAAATCCATAGGCCGAGAAGCGTGGCCAGGGCGATCATCGCCAGCCGCGCCCGCCAGAACATCCGGTCGAAATCGTTGCCCTCGTAGAGGAAATAATGGGCGAAGGTCCCCTGATGCCCCAGGCGCCCTTCGCGCATCATTTCCCAACCGGGGTAGTCCTCCGGGGAGCCCAGCCTGAGCGTCAGGAGCGGTAGAGCGGCCCATTGCTTGAGCAACGGGGGATGTTCGGGATTGAGACGGTACTCCCCACCGACGAGATAGGACCAGCCGGCCGCCAGATGCGTCGGCTCGTCGAACGTCGGGGCCTTGAGGCGCCAGGCCGCGGCTGCCTGCGTAAAGAAGACGGCAAGCAACAGCGCCACGAGCAGGCCCTGGAGGGCTGGGGTTTCGTGGCGGGGCCGTTCTTTGAGCGGCGTCTCGAGCAAGGGGAGGAAGGGACCGGGAAGCGAGAATGGAAGGGGATTCGGCGAAGCTCCGGCGAGAACCCAAAGTGCCCGATCGCCGCCGGAGCGTCAATGTCGCTTATCGTGAGGGACCGACCCGCTTGAGCGGAATTGGCCGTGAAAAATTTTGCGGCGGGCCCGATCATAGTGACCCGAGATCACGGCCTGAGGAATTCCAGACCGGAACCGATGGCGCAGCAATTGCAAGAGCCGACCGTTGACCGAGCCCTCGCCCGTGAGCATGGCCTGACCGACGAGGAATTCGACCGCCTGATCAAGGCGTTGGGCCGCACCCCGACCTTCACCGAGTTGGGGATCGTCTCGGTGATGTGGAGCGAGCATTGCTCCTACAAGAGCTCCAGACGGCTGCTGGCCACGCTGCCGACGGAGGGCCCGGCCGTGCTCCAGGGGCCGGGGGAAAACGCCGGAGCGGTCCATATTGGCGACGGCGAGGCCGTCGTCTTCAAAATCGAATCCCACAATCACCCCTCGGCCGTCATGCCTTATCAGGGAGCCACCACGGGCGTCGGCGGGATCCTGCGGGACATTTTCACGATGGGGGCCCGGCCGATTGCGCTTCTCAACTCGCTGCGGTTCGGCGATCCGGCCCAACCGGGCGTCAAACGAATGGCCGAGGAGATCGTCCGGGGAATCGCCGATTATGGGAATTGCGTCGGCGTCCCGACGGTCGCCGGGGAGGTCTACTTTCATCCCTGCTACGCGGCCAACCCGCTGGTCAACGCCATGTGCGTCGGTCGGGTCCGCGCCGATCGGCTGACCCGCGCCGCAGCTCGCACCGTCGGGGCCAAGGTCGTTTATTTCGGCAATCCGACCGGTCGAGACGGTGTCCACGGAGCCACCTTCGCCAGTGAAGAGCTTTCCGAGGCGACCCTGGCGCGCAAGTCGGCCGTTCAGGTCGGCGACCCGTTCATGGGAAAGAAAATTCTGGAGGCGACGCTGGAGTTGATCGAGGCCGGCGCCGTCGAAGCCATCCAGGACATGGGCGCCGCCGGATTGACGTGTTCCTCCTGCGAAATGGGCGGTCGCGGCGGGCTCGGCGTGCGATTGGCGCTCGATCGTGTCCCCTTGCGGGTCCCGGGCCTCACGCCCTACGACATCATGCTCTCCGAATCGCAGGAACGGATGCTGGCCGTCTGTGGGCCGGATCGTCTGCCGCAGGCGCGCGAAATCCTGAGGAAGTGGGACCTTGAAGCCCACGTCGTCGGCGAGGTGACCGAGGGCGGGGAGCTCGCGGTCGAGTTTCAGGGCCGAGAGGTGGCCCGCCTGCCGAACGCCCTGATGACCCGCGGAGCCCCCGTCTATGATCTGCCGCAAGCCCCGCGGCAGGAGCCCGACGCCTGGGAAGTTTGGCATCCTGATCGAGGGCCGACGTCGTCAGAGACTCTGCGGGCGGCGGCGCTCGAACTCCTGGGAACGCCGACGATCGCTTCCAAACGATGGATTTTCGAGCAATACGACCACCAGGTGCAGACGCAGACCGTCATCAAACCGGGCGGGTCGGCGGCGGTGCTCCGGCTCAAGGGGACGGATAAATATCTGGCTCTGACCGTTGACGGCAATGGCCTCTTTTGTCACCTCGATCCACGCGAAGGCGCCCGGATCGCCGTCGCCGAGGCGGCTCGTAACCTGGTCTGCGTCGGGGCGCGCCCCCTGGCCGTGACCAATTGCCTCAACTTCGGCAACCCCACCAAGCCGAGCGTATTCCGCCAGTTCGCCGAGGTCGTCGCCGGGATGGGGGAGGCCTGTCGAGCGCTCGGGACGCCCGTCACGGGGGGGAACGTCAGCTTTTACAACGAATCTCCCGACGGGGCGATTTTCCCCACCCCCGTCATCGGGATGATCGGCCTCATCCATCCGCCGCTCCGGCCCCTGCCGCCGGGTTTCCCCGAAGGGGGGCTCGATCTCTGGCTGCTGGGCCCGGATCCCCAGACGCTGGGAGGGAGCCTCTATGCCCAGCGGGGCTCGGCGCGCCCGGTGGGGCCGTGCCCCCGGATCGATCTGGACCGGGAGCGACACGTTCAGGCGTTCGTTCTGGCGCTTCACGAGGGGGGGCTCATCCGGACGGCCCAGGACCTGAGCGAAGGGGGGCTCTGGATCGCGCTGGCCGAAGGCGCTCTCCAAGGCGACCTGGGGGCCCGTTTGGAGCGTGCCCCCGACGAGCAGGACCCGACGCTCTGGCTTTTCGCCGAGGACCCCTCGCGCGTGCTCGTGGCGGCCGAGCCCGAGCTGGGGGAGCTGATCTGGGCCGAAGCGCGCGTCCGAGGGATCGGGTGCCGCCGGGTCGGGCAGACCGGCGGTCAGGGCTTGGCCTACGGTGAGGCCTTCGGAATTGATCTGGAGCAGGCCCGGCAAATCTATTACGATGAACCAGGGGGGAGGGATTAGGCGCCATGGAGCCGGATCGACCGCGTGAAGAGTGCGGCATCGTCGGCGTCTTCGGGCATCCCGAGGCCGCGAAGCTGGCTTACCTGGCGCTCTACGCCGTTCAGCACCGGGGGCAAGAAAGCGCCGGCATTGTTTCCTCCGATGGGTCCCGGCTATACGCTCACCGGGGGCAGGGGCTCGTCTACGACGTCTTTGATGAAAAGGCGCTGGACGGCCTGCCCGGCGCGTCGGCGATCGGCCATGTGCGATACTCGACCACCGGTTCAAACCGCCTGGAAAACTGCCAGCCGCTCCTGGCTAATTACCGCAGCGGCTCCATGGCCGTCGCCCACAACGGCAATCTGATCAACGCCCTTCAGCTTCGGCGGGAGCTGGAGGCGCGCGGCGCAATCTTCCAGAACTCAACGGATTCCGAGGTCATCCTCCACCTGATCGCTCAATCGACGAGCGACGACTTCGAAGAGGCCCTCAAAAGCTCCCTGATGCGGATCAAGGGGGCTTATTCCCTGGCCGTGCTCCGCGAGGATCGCCTGTACGCGATCAAGGACCCTCGCGGCATTCGCCCGCTCTGTCTGGGCCGCCTGGACGAGGCCACGATTGTCGCCTCGGAATCCTGCGCCCTGGATCTCCTGGACGCCGAATACGTCCGGGAGCTGCACCCCGGGGAGCTGGTCGTCATCGACAAGGAGGGAGTTCGCGTCGAGCACCCCTTCCCCCCGGCCGAGGAGCGATTCTGCATCTTCGAATACATCTATTTTTCGCGACCGGATTCGATGATGGGCCCCCGGAGCATTTCCGAGGTCCGTTACCGATTCGGCCGGCAATTGGCGATCGAGCACCCGGCCGAGGCCGACCTGGTGATCTCTGTGCCGGACTCCTCCAACGCCGCCGCCCTCGGCTACGCCCACGAAAGCGGCCTTCCTTTCAAGTTCGGCCTGATCCGCAATCATTACGTCGGCCGCACGTTCATCGAGCCGGAGGACAACATCCGGCATTTCGGCGCCAAGATCAAATTCAACGCCGTCCGGTCCGTGCTGAACGATCAGCGCGTCGTCGTCGTCGACGATTCCATCGTCCGGGGGACGACGGCCAAGAAGATCGTCGCCATGGTGCGCAAGGCCGGCGCGCGCGAAGTCCATCTTCGCCTGAGCGCCCCCCCCTGGCGGCATCCCTGCTTCTACGGCATCGACACGCCCACCGAGGCCGAGTTGATTGCCAATCGGATGAGCGTGGAGGAAATCGGACGCTACCTCGGGGTCGATTCCATCGGGTACCTGTCCGTCGAGGGCCTGCTGGCGACGGCGCCCAAACGGATGACTTACTGCACGGCCTGCTTTACGGGCGACTATGCCGCCGGCCGCCCCGCCCACTTCGAAAAAACTCAGCACGAACGACGGCCCGAAACCCTCGCCGCCCACTAGCCGCCGCGCCTGCCCTCCGATCCGCTCCGGAGCGACGGACGCCCATCCCGCACGCTCCCAGGGGATGCGACAAAGCCGTTCCGTGAAGCGCGCACTTTCTGAAGTCTCCGGAGCGCCTCCGTGGCGCTGCGCTTTTGGCCTCTTCGGCCTCTTTCTGGCCGCGGGGGCCTGGAGCGTGGCTTGCGGCGGGACGAGCCACAAACGGCTCCCCAATATCGTGCTGGTGACGTTGGATACGACCCGCGCCGACCGGCTCGGCTGTTACGGCTACGCGGGGGCCGAAACGCCCAATCTGGATCGGCTGGCCGCCGAGGGAATCCTCTTCGAGCGCGCCTTCGCTCAAGTCCCCATGACGCTCCCCTCCCACGCCTCCCTCCTCACCGGCCTTTATCCCCCGCGGCACGGCCTTCGCCTGAACGGTTTCTATCGCCTCTCCAACGCGATTCCGACCCTCCCGGAGGAACTCCAGCGCCGCGGCTACGCCACCGGCGCCTTTGTCAGCGCCCGCGTCCTCTACGCGAAATTCGGCCTCGATCGGGGGTTCGATCATTACGACGATGACCTCGTTGATCAGGGTTTGGAAGCCAAAGAGCGCCGCGGATCCGAAACCCTCCTCCGAGCGCTCGCCTGGCTCGATCAACTCCCCCCCGGCCCTTTCTTCCTCTGGGTCCACCTCTTCGATCCGCACATGGACTATGACCCTCCCGAACCCTACAGGACTCGCTTCAGCGATCGCCCCTATGACGGCGAAATCGCCTACGCCGACGCCGTTATCGGGGAGCTGAGAGAACATCTGACCGCGGTCGGGCAGTTCGAGACGACGCTCCTCATCGTCACCGCCGATCATGGCGAGGGCCTGGGCGAGCACGGCGAGCAGACCCATGCGTTGCTCGTTTATGACGCCACGTTGCGCGTGCCGTTGATCCTGCGATGGCCCGACGCCGTCCCCGGTCGGCCTCCGGCCTGGACGCCGGGCCGCCGGATCGACGCCAACGTCCAGACCGTCGACCTCGTCCCGACAATCGCCGGAGCCCTCGGGCTGAATTGGCCCGGCGCGCTCGACGGCCAAAGTCTCCTCACCAACGAGGGTCGGAATGAAGCGGTCCTCTATGGGGAGTCCTGGTATCCCCTTTCATTCGGTTGGTTCCCGCTGAGGAGCGCCCGGCATGGCCCCTGGAAATGGATCGAAGCCCCGGAGCCCGAGCTTTATGACCTCGCCGTCGATCCGGGCGAGACGACCAACCGCCTCAGCGCCAACCCCGAAATCGCCGATCGGCTCCGTCAGGAACTGAGCCGGATCCCCACCGAGGCGGCGGCGCTCGCCGTCTCCCTCGATCGTGGGGACCTCCAAGGTCTCAGGGCCTTGGGCTACGTCGGCGGCTCGCGGCCGGAGACCGTGGGGCTCGACTTCGGGAACCTGCCCGATCCGAAGACGCGACTGCCGGTCTTCGATGCCGTCAACGCCGCGCGCGCCTTCTCCGAGGCGGGCTTCCATGACCGGGCGATTCGACTGCTGGACCCTTGGAAGGAACAGGAAGCCAATAACCCCGTCTATCTTCACGTGCTGGGCAAGGCCCTCATCGGCGGTCGGCGATTCGAGGAAGGGACGCGGATTCTGAGCCGGTACGCGGCGCTGGCTCCCGACGACCTGGAAGCTCCGATGACGCTGGCCAAAGCCCGGATCGACCAGGGCCAACCAGCGGAGGCCGTCCCCCTTTTGCGGGGTTTGCTCGATCGCTGGCCGAACGATGGGGCGGTTTTCGGATTGCTCTCGGTAGCGTTGGGCATGATCGGTCGCTACGAGGAGGCGCTCCAGGCGGGCGAGCGTTCCGTCGAACTCGAGCCGCACCTGGCCGATCACCACAAGAATCGGGGCCTTACGCTCTATCATCTGGGTCGTCTGGGGGAGGCCGAAGCCGCCCTGCGACGGGCTCTCGACTTGAACCCGCAATCGACCGATTACCTCTTTCACCTGGGGCTGATCCTCAACGCCCAGGAACGCTTCGAGGCTTCAGCCCCGGTTTTCAGGAGCGTCCTGGCCGCCGACCCCGGGCATGTCCCGGCCAGGGAGCGGCTGATAGTGGCGCTCTATCATCTTGGCCGGCTCGATCAGGTTCGAGCGCTGGGTCAGGAGCTGCCCGAGCCGGCTGAGTCCGCCCCCCTGGGGCGACTTTACCTCGGGCGGGTTCAGTACGAGGCTGGAGAGCTTGAGGCCGCCCTGGACAGTCTTGAGGCCGCCGTTCGAGGGCTGCCGACGTTTCCGACGGGTTACCTCCTCATGGGCCGCGCGTTATTGGAAGGCCCGGAGGCGGGCGAGCGTGCGGCCTGGCTGCTCGATCGCGCCGCCGAAAACGGCGTCGAGCTTCCTCCTGAATTGGCCGCTGAGTTGAAGGAACGCCGACGGCAGTCGGCGGGCCCGCCTTGACCGCCCGCGCGGGCTGGGAACCCCCGTCGTTGAAAGAAGCATGGGGCGGGAGGGATTACTTCTCGCTCAAACGTTTCACCATGGCCTTGATCCCGCGCAACGTGAGGTCCTCCATGTGGAAGATCTCGCGGATTTTGGTGAGCGTCCAGGTTCCGTAAGCGTCCTCCCACTCCTCGCGCGATATGGGATTGAGCCAGACGGATTGGCGGAATCGGTCGGCGAGCCGCTTGAGCCAGTAAGTCGACGGCAGCTCGTCGGAGACGCCGAAAGAGATTGCCCCGCCCGGCGTTTCGAGTTCCTCGGGGGCCATGCTCGCGTCGCCGACGATGACCAGACGCGTGTCCTCGGGCCGCTCCAGAATCTTTTCCGTCTTGAGCGGCACGGTCCGCTGCTGATCGGTCCATACGTTGCCGTAGATGGTGTTGTGGAAGAAGCACGTCGTCAGGTCCTTGAAGCGATACTTCATCCGTGAGAACAGAAGTCGGGTAATGTCAATGTAGGGATACATCGAGAATCCGCCGTTGTCGATCATCAGGACGAGACTGATTCTGTCACGCAGTTCTCGATTGAGGGCCAGTTCGATGTCCCCTCCGTTCTTGCACGTTAACCGGACGGTCTCGGCCAGGTCCAGTTCATCGCGCGCCCCCTCCCGCTTGAGCCGTTTCATCTCCTCCAGCGCCTGGCGCAGATTCTCGGCTTTGAGCGTGTTGGTCTCCGAGTAACTGATGTAGCGGCGGTCGCCGATCACCTTGAGCGCCGAGCGGTTGCCTCCCTCCCCGTGGACCCGGACGCCTCGCTGAGCGAAACCGGAATGCCCGAAGGGGGAGGTCCCTCCCGTTCCGATCCAACGGTTGCCCCCGTCGTGAGCCTCCATTTGGCGGCGGACGGTTTCCCAGAACTTGCGCATCAATTCCTGGGGGTCCATCGTCCAGAGGGCCGTCCGGGGGACTTCACCGGCGCGGATCGCCTCGGCGAGCCATTCCCGGAACTGCTTGGTCCGGAACAGCTCCATGTCCCCTTCGGCCACCCGGGGGACGTCGACCCCATAGAAGTAAAGGGCGAAGGCGCGCTCGAAGGCGTCCAGATGCTCGACCTTGCGGACGAACGTCAGCCGGGCCAGGACGAAAAAGTCCTCCAGCGTCCGCACGAGCCCCTTGCCGAGCCCCCGATAAAGGTCCAGCGCGTCGCGCGGGCTGACGGGAACTCCGTAATCGCGCAGGAGATAAAGAAAGTCGGTAAAGAACATCGGCCCGGCCTCACATGAAGTGACGGCGTCGGCCCCCCTTGCGATGGGCTTGGATGTCGGATGAGCGCTTGAGCAGCGTGCCGATGAGCGGCGGATTATCCTTGTCCGGAATCTCGTTCGTGAGTTCGAGCGCCCCGATCCAGTTGAGCAGTTCGCTCGTGGCCGGCGGCTTCTCGAAGCCTCGGTTGCGCAATTCGTAAAAGATCGTCAGGGCGGCTTCGATCAACTCCGGCGGGATGGCCGGATAGTGCAGCTTGACGATCTCGCGCATCTGCTCCGGGCGCGGAAAGGCGATGTGGTGGCAATAACAGCGGCGCAGGAAGGGATCGGAAAGCTCGCGTTTGGCGTTGCTCGTGATGAAAATCGCCGGCCTCACGCGCGCCCGGACGATCTCGTTGACCTCCCGGATGACGAAGGAACAATCCTCCAGAATGTCGAGCAGGTTGTCTTGCACGTCGGATTCGGTCTTGTCGATTTCGTCCAGGAGAAGGACGACTTTTGCGTCGGCCCGGAAGGCGCGCCCGATCGGGCCCCAGACGACGTAATCGTAGAAGTTCTGCACCTGCCGGCCGGTCTGGCCCGATCCGAACCGCGCGTCGTTGAGCCGGAGCACCGTGTCCTGCGTGTAGCAGGCCTCCTCGCCTTTGATCGTTGATTTGGCCCGCATGATTTCGATCGGCAGGTCGAGCGCGCGCGCCACCTCCAGGGCCAACTGGGTCTTCCCCGTGCCGGCTTCCCCCGTCAGCAGAAGCGGCTTCTCCATCGCCAGGGCGATGTTGACGATCGACTTGAGTTCCGGATCGAGATAGTAACGGTCCGTTCCCTGGAACGTGAGACGGTGATCGTTGGTGTCTTCCATGCTTATCCCTTCGGTCAAAGTGGCGCCCCAGTATAGGCGTCTTGCGTTTGAGGATCGAGCCCCTTGTCCGGCCCGGCAGCCGGGGCGCGCCGGCTCGCGGCTCGCCGCCGCCTCGGCCTGTCCCCGGCGGCGATCTTTTAGGATGGCTCAGGGGAGAAGGTCAGCGCTGAACGTCCTCGGCGGGAAACCCCGACACGATAGTCTCGTAGGCGACGTAAATCCCCAGGATGTTGGTCAGACGGCAGTCGATGTGCGTCACGCGCGCGATCTGACCGGAAGCCGCGGCGGCCCGGACGCTACAGTCGCCAAAACTGAACAAGCCAAGGATCGAAACGGCCCCGGATCGCCCGACGCGAGGACCGATGGTTTCTCCCCGAAACGTCGTGTCCACGGGCGCCGTCGTCTGGTTGAACCCCGACCCGAAATAGGGGATGACGGGGGTGTTGAACGTGACGCAAGCCTCGAGGAGAAAGGCCACGGCCACCAGCGAGGCCGCCCGGCCCAACCGAGCCGGGCCGCCTCGGCGGCCGACGGCCTCAATTGCCGTAGATGTTGACGGTGAAGCGGCCATAAATGCCCAACACGTTGACGATTTCATAGTCCGCGTAAGAGACCTCGTTGATGCCGGCCTCGCGCGCCGCCCGCGCTATGGCCGCCTCGTCCCATCCGAAGTCCAGGGTCGTCAGCAGGAAATCCCGGAAGTAATGCGTCTCCGTCTGCGTGTACCGCTTGACGCCCGGCCCCGTCGGATTGCCGGCGAAATTGACCGAGAGCGGAGCCTTGACCGAGATGAAGAGCAGCCCCAACGGCGGCCGCACGGGGGCCCGATAAGTCGAAAAAGCGGCGCAGCCGGCCACGTTCAGCGCCAAGAAGACCATCCCCAGCATCCTGAACCGGCGTCCTCGCGGCAGGGATCGGTTACTCGCCATAGGCCGTCGTCGTGAACCGCTGAAAGATGAACAACACATTCAAGTAGTCGTAGTCCAGGTGATGAATCGTCGTCAGATTGCCGTCTCGGGCCGCTGAAGCCACGCTGGCGTCCCCGAAGGCGAACAGGCCCAGCACGCTGAACGCCGACGATTGCCCCGCCTTCATCCCGAACGTCGTCGGATCGGCGTCAATGTCGATCGGCGCCTGGACCGAGGAGAAAAACAGCCCCGACGGCGGCATGACCGGAGCGTAATAACCCACCAGGCCGCAGCCCGTCGTGAGGAACAGACTGCATCCGGCGATGAGAACCGTGAGGCGCTTCATGTCACGTTGGCTCCTGTTGAAGTCACCAGGGGAAACCGACTCCGCGTCTTCCCGCCCCCATCTCCCCCGGCTCGGGTCGGGGCCCCTTCGGCTGAGACGCGGGGAGAAAACCACGACCCCGCCGGACTGTCAAGGAGGTTGACGCCGACCCGATGCCTCGGAGCGCATTCCGCGGCTCGTCGATGCCAGGAGTTCCATGAGCCGTCGCGCGACGGCGGGCCAGCCGAAGGCGCTCTCGGCCGCGGCGCGAGAGGCCCGTCCGAGGCGCGCCCGACGCTCCGGATCTTCCCCAAGAGCGATCAATCCCTCGGCCAGGGCTTCCGGGCGCGTCGTGTCGCAGAGCAGCGCGCCGGCTCCCGCCTCCACCAGCTCCCGATGAGGTCCGATGTCGGAGAGGACCAGCGGCAGGCCGCAGGCCATGGCTTCCAGGACGGCGTTGGGCAGACCTTCCCCCGCCGACGGGTTAACGAAGACGTCGGCCTCCTGGAGAGCCTCGACGAGGGAGGGCTCCTCAAGCCGGCCGCGCAGAAGCACGGTCGCCTCCAAGCCCCCCTGTCGGACGATCTGCTCAAGCCGCCGGCGTTCGGGCCCGAAACCGACGAGGTGCAGCTCCCAGGAGGCGCGTCGCCCCCCCTGGAGACGTCTCCAGGCTTCCAGGAGTTCCCGAAGTCGCTTGGAACGAATCAGCCGGCCGACGTAGAGGAATCGCGGACCGCCGTTCGCGCGGGCCTCCCGTTCCACGTTCGGACGATACCGTTCCAGATCGACGCCATTGGCGACGACCGAAGGGCGAAGATTCCCATCCGCCTGACGGGCCAGCTCCGCCAGCCACCGGCTGTTGGCGATGATGGCGGCCGAACGTCGCCAGAGTCGGCGTGTCAGGGGCCAGGCCAGAACGTGCATCCAGGGGGGGGTCTCCGGATAGCCGGGTACGTCCTGGCCCCGAAGGAAGGTCACGAAGGGGCGCCCCCCGAGCCGCGCGATCCGAGCCGCCACGACGCCGCAGGGGATGGTGAAGTAGGCGACCGTCAGGTCCGGGCTCAGGCGCAGGCTGAGCCCGCGGGCGGCCCACCAGCCCGAGAGCGCGAAACTCAGCACTTCGAGCGCCGTCGCATAATTGAGGTGACGCCGAAGGACCGGCAGCCGGAGGACCCGCGCGCCGTCGTCTCGGCTTTCGGCCGGCTGACCCCTGAAGCGAGAGGTCAGGATCGTTACTTCAACACCCATCCGGGCCAGCTCTCGCGCCGTCGCCTGGACAGCTTTGCCCGTTCCGCCCCCGACCGGCGGATATTCGTACGTGATGAGCAAAAAGTGCTGCGTGGACGGCGCGGTCATGGGGGGGAGAACCGGCGGGGGGCGGAAGGGGAGATCGAACGCGGGCGGCAACGACGAGGGCTCAGGCGTCCGGTTCGGGGTTGGCCCGGTCCTCGTCAAATCCGATAGTCTCGTCGATGACGTAGGGCGGCCGACCCTTGAGTTCCTCGTAAATCCGGCCCAGATACTCCCCCATGATCCCCAGCATGATCAGTTGCGCCCCGCCGAGGACGAGGACGGAGACGACGACCGTCGACCAGCCGGCGATGGCCTGAAATTGGCCCGTGACGCGCTGGGCGACGATCCAGGCCGCGTAGATCAGCCCGAGCGTCGATATCCCGAGGCCCAGCAGCGTGCTCAACCGCAACGGGACGAACGAGAAGGAAAAGAACGCGTCCAGGGCCAGGCGCGCCAGGCCCTTGAATGTGTACTTGGGCGCGCCGGCGTTGCGCGCCTCGCGCTCGTACTCGAAGCCGACCTGCCGGAAGCCGACCCAGGAGCGCAATCCCCGGACGAATCGGCTCCGCTCGGGCATGGCGTTGAGCTGATCGACCGCGCGGCGGCTCATGATGCAGAAATCCCCCGCGTCGGTCGGAATGTCGATGTAAGACATGCTCTGGAGCGCGCGATAGAAGAGATAGTAGAGGGCCCGGATGAACCAGTTCTCCTTGCGTTTGCGACGAACGGCGTAGACGACCTCGGCCTTCGTCTCCCGCATCCGGCTGAGCATCTCGGGCAGGGCCTCGGGCGGGTCTTGAAGGTCCCCGTCCATGAGGGCGACGGCGCGACCCCGCGCGTGCCGCATCCCCGCCGTGAGGGCCGTCTGATGACCAAAGTTGCGCGAGAAACTGATGATGCGGACTCGCGGGTCCCCGCGGCGCAGCTTGCGCATCAATTCGAGCGAGCGGTCCTGGCTGGCGTCGTTGACGAAGATGATTTCGCTCGTCCCGCCGATCTTCTCCAGCGCTCCGGCCAGGCGCCGATGCAGCTCTTCCAGATTTTCCTCTTCGCAGTAGATCGGAATGACGACCGAGAAATCGACGCTCAAGCTGTCGGTCCCTTCGCCCCGGCGGTCGCGACGGCCCCGTCACGCTCCGGCCCGTCGGCCGCCTCTCACGCGCGCCGCCGGCGATCGCTCGGGCGCAGGCGCGCGATGACCTGGCCGGCGCGCCGTCGATCCTCGGCCGACGGCGGGCGACCGGCGAACCGGTGCCGATAGTATAGTTCGACCAACCAGCGCAAATCGGGATCGGGCCCGACCGCGCCCGCGACCGCCTGAACGAATTCAAGCGGGGTCTGCCAGGATGGCCGCCGCCAGCCGGCCCGTTCGAGCCGCGCCATCAGGCGGTTGAAATAGTCGATCTCCGAACGGGCGACCCGCCGGCGACGCCCAAAACGCGCCAACGGCGCGAGCCTTCGCAGGAGCAGCAGGGCAAGGATCACCAAGAGGCCGTCCAGAAGCCGGCCCCAGCGGACCTGCGGCCGCGACGTCGAGACCGGCCGAGCCTCTTCCGGCGGGCCGGACTTGAGCTGCCGCCACGCCCCTGAAGCCAGCCGGCCGAAAGCGCTCCCCTCAAGCTCCTCCCACAGCGAGGCGAAGACGACCTGTTGCTTGGCCTGAGAGTAATCGATGACCCCCCGCTGCCAGAGCACGCGGGCGTATTCGTTCAGCCGCCGCAGAAAGGTGTCCTCGGCCAGGCCATAGACGGCGCGCCCGGCCGCCCCGGCCGGGGTCGGATCCACCGTAAGCCACCCCAATTCGTCGATCCAGGCCTCGACCCAGCTATGCGCGTCGCTCTGGCGGACGACGAACACCCCCGCCAGATCGTTCCATTCGGTCGTGTAAAAGCCGTTGACCAGGCGGGCGGGGATGCCGCGCGAGCGCAGCATCAGGACGAGGGCCGTCGCGAAATACTCGCAATGGCCCCGCTGCGTCCGGAAGACGAAGGCCTCGATGGGGTCCTCCCCCGGCCGCGGTTCCTGCTCTACGGTATAGACATAACCCGTCCTCAAATGGCCCAACAATTGAAAAACGATCCCGGCCTCGGTGGGGCCCGGCGCGACGCGAAGGGAGTGCTCGCGGAGGCGTTCGGCCAGCGGACCCGCCGGCAGTTGGGTGTTAACGAGACGCTCCTGCGCGCTCAGCCGGTGGCTGCGTCCCGCCGAAAGCCAGGGGTAACGCCGGTCCCGCGGACCCCGGCCTTTGGACGTGTCGCGCAGGAGACGGACGGTGTCCGGATCGTTGACGGTCCGCAGGACCTGTGCCGTGCGGCGACGCAGATCCTGCTCGTATCGAATGTAGTCCACGAGCAACGGCGTGGCCTCATCGACGGCGTTGGAGCGCACCTGATAGACTAGCGGGTTGGTATAGGCGGTGTCGCGTCCGCCGCCGAAGGCGGCGATCTGGGCCGAGCCCGTGGCGCCGTCGTGACGAATGCTCAACTCCCGCATGAGGTCGATTTCCAGCGGCATCGGGGCCGCGAAGAGCCGCAGCGTGATGTCGGAGTCCTGGTATATCCGCTGATGCATGATCCGGCCGATCTGCGAGGTCGGAATGACCGGGTTCAGATGCCGCCGATCCAGCGTCGCCGGCGTCATCGTCGGGCGGCGGAACTTGCGCCACCGGTTGCCTTCGAACACGTCCAAGGCCACCCCCCGCATCCGCAGCAGCGGCGGCCGATCCGTCGACGCCGCCCCCGGCGGCCAGTCCACCTCGACGCGCATGACGACCGTCGGATCAGGCTCCAGCCGCTTGAAGTCCCCCAGCGTGACCTCCTCGCTGAATCCCATCAGACGATCCGGCCCCCCCGGCCGCCCCGCCAATGGAGCGTCGATCTGACGCATGGAAACGTGCGGGATGAAGACGAAGTACAGGACGGTTCCCGTGACCGCCGCCGCCGCGAGCGCCAAAGCGCCAATGACGAACCGGCGCGAGAGACGCCCCCCGAGCGTAATGCCGCGCGGAGACGGCCCGGCGGCGACCGCCTCCGGTCCCCGCCCCGCCCGCGCCCTGCCTTCCTGCCCGATGACGAGTCCGTAAAGCGCCAGGCTCACCGTGGCCAGGACGACGTAACCCAGGAAGACGAAGGAGAAGAAGAAGGCCACGGTGATGGCGGCCGCGGCCAACATCATAAAGAAGGCCATGATTTGGACCTGAAGAATGTCCTTCGCCCGGCGGGGCGCGATCGATTTGGCCAGCACCAGATAGAACAGGAGGTAAATCACGCCGTTGAAGGCAAGCTGCCGGGCCGCCATCGCGATCGCCAGCGTCACCACCATCGTCGCCAGCGCCCCCCAGGAGGCATTCCACCACGCCGGCGCCTTTCGGATCCATGGCACGATCAACCAACCGAGCCCGAACGCCAGGCTCGCCCAGGCGTGCATTTCTCCCGTCAGATACAACGAGAGGAAAGCCACGAGGACCTGGAGGTGAGCGACGACCCGCCAGAGGGCGCGAACCTCCAACGGCAGCCGGCGGAGCGACTCCGCGGCCGTCCCTGACGCCGACGTCGGCGACGCCCCAGGGACGGGTGGCGATGCAATCGAAAGCGCCATGAAGGGCGAGGGGAGCGACGTCCCCGAAAATCCCGCTGGACGATCTTAATCCGAATTGGGGGAGCGCGGGAGAGTTTAATAACCCAGCGCGGCGCCATCCTTGCGGGGGTCGGAGGCGCCCAGATAAGTCCCCGTTCCGGGATCGACGACGATCGCTTGCGCCCCGCCGAATTCCTCCCCGCCGGCCGGCCGGACGCGATGGCCCAGGGCAGCCAGCCCCCGCGCGGTCCGATGGGCCATCCCGTGCTCCAGACGCACCTCCCGCCCCGCCATGTGCCGCCAACGTGGCAGGTCGATGGCCTCCTGCATCGTCAAGCCATGTTCGAGGTGCGCCAGAAGAACCTGGACCTGCCCCTGGGGCTGCATCGGGCCGCCCATGACGCCGAAAGCCGCGTAGAGACGCCCTCCGCGGAGGACCATCGCCGGGATGATCGTGTGGTAGGGGCGCTTGCCCGGAGCGTAGGCGTTGGGGTGGCCGGGCTTCAAGGTGAAGCCCGCCCCGCGATTCTGCAGCAAGATGCCCGTCGCCCCGCCGACGATGCCGGAACCGAAGCCGGCGAAGAGCGAGCTGATGAAGGAGGCGGCGTTTCCCTCGGCGTCCACCGTCGCCAGGTAAACCGTATCGGAGCCGGCTCTCAGACCGGGCTCGAGTCGGCCGGCGGCTCGCGAGGGATCGATCAACCGGCGCCGCGCCTCGGCGTAGGGCTTCGACAAGAGGTCTTGAATCGGGATCGACCCGGCCGCCGGGTCGCCGACGTAGCGCCCCAGATCGGCGTACGCCAGCTTCTTGGCCTCGATCAGCAGATGGAGATAGGGGGCTGAATTGAGTCGCAGCGCGGCGAGGTCGAACCCCTCCAGAATATTCAGCATCAGCAGGACGCCGAGGCCTTGGCCGTTCGGCGGACATTGGCAGACCTCAAGGCCCCGGTAGTTGACCGAAATGGGATCGACCCATTCGGATCGGTGCTGGTCGAAATCCTCCAGGGTCAGGAACCCCCCGGATTCCCTCGCATGGCGGACGATCTCCTCCGCGATCGGGCCGCGGTAGAAAGCCCCCGGTCCCGCTTCGGCGATGAGTTTCAATGACTCCCCCAGACGAGGTTGTCGGAAGACCTCCCCCGCGCGCGGGGCCGAGCCGTCGACAAGATAGAGCGAGCGGGCCCACGGATCCACGCTCAGCGTTTTCTCGTGCTGCTTCCACGTCCGGGCGACGACCTCGGTCACGCCGAACCCTTCTTCAGCGTAGCGGATCGCGGGCGTCAGGACGGCCGCCAGGGACTTGCGCCCGAAGCGTTCCAACGCCGCGGCAAAGGCGTCCACCGCCCCGGGGACCGTGACCGCTTCCCAGGAACGGACCGGAACCGCCTTGAAAGCTCGCCGCCGGAAGTGATCCGGCGAGAGCCGGCGAGGCGAGCGCCCGCTTCCATTGAGGGCGTGCACCCGGCCCGTGCGCGCTTCGTAGTAGAGAAGCCAGACGTCCCCACCGAGCCCGACGCTCATCGGCTCGACCACGCCCAGGGTGGCCGCCGCGGCCACGGCGGCGTCCATCGCCGTCCCCCCCGTCCGCAGCAGGTCAAGCCCCGCCTGGGAGGCGAGGACGTGCGAGGTGGCCACGATTCCATGGCGACTCATCGTCAGGGAGCGACCCGCGCGGTAGGGGTTGGCGCGGATTCCCCGGCGTTCAAGAGTCCGGAGTTCGCGCTCGGCGCCGATCCCCATCGTGGCGGCTTGAAGACCCGTTCGGCGCCTCAGTCGAAAGCGCTCATCCCGACTGAGGCGGGCGATTCGACAAGGGAAGGGGGAGTTCAGAGCGATTCATCGGCCCGGGTTGGAGGTCTCCCCCCGCGGCGTGGCATCGCCCGGTTCAAGGCCGAGCGCCCAGCGCAGGCCTCCCAGAAGATGCGCCTGAAACGTGAGGTTGGTCCAAACGTCCTCCCGGTGGCCGAGCGCCGTGTAGAAGACCCGTCCCTGGCCATAGTCCCGGCACCAGGCGAGCGGGTAGTCCCCGCCCTTGGTCATCCCCGCCTGGCGTCCCATGGTGCTCCGTTCCGTGTCGACGCTGATGAGCACCCGAACGCGGTCGCGGGACAACGGCACGCTCCCGCGCGAGCCGGCCTCCCCCCGGCCGAACTGATAATATTCGTCGGCCAGCGGCCACGTGTCCCCCAACATTCGCGTGGCCGGGTGGAGCTTGTCCTCGATCCTCAGGACCAGGACCTCGTCATTGGCCCCGTGCGTTTTGAAATAGCCGCCGATCATTTCTCCGTAGCCCGGCCATTCATAGTAGGTGTCCGTGGCGCTGTGGACGCCGACGAAGGCCTTGCCCCCGCGGACAAAAGCCAGAAGGGCCTCCTTCTGCGCGTCGTCCAGCGGGAGTTCGCCCGTCGTGAAGAACATCACCACGGCGAAGGCCTTCAGATAGTCCGGCGAGATCATCCGGAGATCGATCGCGTCCCGTTCCTGTTTGTAGCCCTCCAGGACCGTCGCTTCGAACAGGCCGGATTTCCGGCCCAGTTCGACAACGACGCGCTCGGCCACCGGCAGGGACGAATGCTTGAACCCCTGGCTGTGAGTCAGAAATAAGAGCTTGGCCGGGGCGCCGCCGGCGCCGCCCCCTTCCTGACCGACGGCCGTCGTCCCCATGACGGCCAGCATAGCTGCTCCAGCGATGAGGCTCGCGAGACAACGGAACGCTTTCATGGAGTCAACCCTCCGCGGCGGCGCGGGTGCTGCAGCCCGATTGAGAGAACTCACAATAGCTCCAGCCGGAGGAATCGAGCAAGGAGGATCAAGCCCCCCTTCGCCGCCGGGATCGCCCTGCTCCCGCCCAACGGCTGGTGGATTGCCGGCGGGCGTCGGCGTAGGCTAGAAGCGACCCGTCGGGGTTGGCCGGGTCGCTCCGCGTTCTCCCTGGCCGGAGAGGTGTCCGAGTGGTTGAAGGAGCTCGCCTCGAAAGCGAGTGAGGGGCCGAAAGCCCTTCCGTGGGTTCGAATCCCACCCTCTCCGCCATCTGCTCCGCCGTTGACGGGGCTCCGGCGGGCCATTGGCTATGAGCCGAGCCTAGAACCGGGTCAGGATGTGATCGTCGCGCGCGTCTCCGGGTCGGGCCGCGCCGATCGAGCACCGGGGCAGGACGCCGATATCGCCGATCGTGTAGGTTCCCCCCGACGGGCAAGCGGGGATTTGCCCTCCCATCGCCGATAGGAGTTCGCGCTGGGAGATGGCTCCGACCGGGCGGCCTTCCCGCTCGGCGACGCGCCGCTTGGCGGCCTCGATCATGCGCAGGTTCTGGCGACATTGAGCCGCCTGGGCCGGCGTGGTCCGCGGGTAAACGGCAATGCTTCCCTGTGCCGCTCCCCGTCCTCGGGACAAGAGCGAGCGGCCGAGCTGAACCGCCGCCTCGGGGTCCGACACCAGCCGAAGAACGAAATAAGCGAGGCCGGCGAGCGCCACCCCCACGAGACCGTATCTCGGAATTCGTTTCATACGTTCGATGCAGGGGCTAGGCGGCCGACAATCCCGCCTCCCGACGCTTGCTTCGTCCCTTACCCGCCGCCATGCAGTTTATGGTGTTGGGGACGGGCTGGCATCTCAGGATCTCCGCCCTGTTGAAGATGCTCGCGAAACGCCTGCGCCCCGACTCTGGAAAACGGTCAGCCGGCGCGATGAACGCGCCGGCTGGCGACTCCGTGGGAAATCAAAAGAGAGGAGTTCTCGACGAAATTTCGCCCGAGGGAACTCGGTTGTCATTTCGCCGCGAGGGGGGAGGCGAACTCCTCTCTTACCTTGCCGGGGCCGGATGGCTTGAGCAACGCGCCCCGTCCAAACCTGTGAGCCTTTCAGGGGGCCTCGTCGGTCCCCCTCCTTTGGCTCAAGCGACGATACTATGATCAAGGCAGACCCGAAGGGCAAGCGAAAATTTTCTTGGAACGCGTTCTGAATTGACCGACCCCAGCTCCCCCCTCGATCCCGCGGAATCTCGCCTGCGCCGGCATACAGAACCGACGCCCTACCCGTCTCCCTCTCTCGGAATGACCGATGCCCCCCCTTCCACGCTGCATCGTCAGCCGGGTTCTGATAAGCTTCATCGGATGAGCCCCCTTCAAATGCGGAGCCGCGCGGGCCGGCCGTGGCCCGGGCTTCGGCTTCTGATGCTTCTCGGTTCGGCGGTCGCGTCTCTGCCGGGCGCGTCGGGCCCGTTAGGCGCTCAGGAGCCACCGGACCTCTCCACGGCCTCTTCTCAGACCGAGCCGCTCGACACCGAAGCGCTTCTCGCCGACCCCATTCTTGGTCGGGCTTCCTTTCACTTCCTGGTTCAGCTCCGTCGATGGGCCGCGCTGCAACGAGGCCAACCCGAGGCATTTGAGCGCGTGGCGGAGGATTTCGCCGGCCGGGGGGCTTATTTCTCGGCCGTGGAGATGCTCTGGTGGGCCGATCAGCTCTCCGACGACCCCGAACGCCGGGCCGCCTATCAACGTCGCATGCGCGAATGGATCGCTCTGACGGCGCCGGCCGAGACGCTCACCGAACAGAGCCGCCAGCTCTTCGCCGCCGGCGAAGGCGCCCGGGCGATCGACGGGCTCCGTCAGGTGCTCGCCGACCACCCCTTTTACGAGAAGGGCTATTATGAATGGGCCAATGTCTTCTTTTTGCTTTACCTGGCGCGCGCGGAAGGTTCGGGGGAGACGATGCCGCTGCCCGCCCGCCAGCGCCTGTTCCGCTCCTGTTACGATGCCCTGCAATACACGCTCGCCCTCGACCCCCTTTTCTATGACGCTCACTATCTCCTTTCGCGGCTCAGGGAGATACTGCACGACGACGCGGAGTTCCTGATCCGATCGCAGTTTCTCACCGAGCGCGCCGTCGCCTTCCGGGGCGAGGTCATCCCGCCGCTTGAGAAAATTGAGGACGGCGGACGCGACGCCTCGCTCTTCGTGGAACTTGGGCGGGGGTTTGAGGCCGTCGGGGCGGCCGAATACGCCGTCTTCGCCTACGAGGCCGCCCTCAGGCACGGGGCCGCCGACGCCGATCTCCGCCAGCGCATTGAATCCCTGACGACGCCGATGCTTCCGCGCCCCTGAACCGCGCCGGACGGGTTTGCGAACCGGCGCCGCCTCCCCCTTCGTTCAATATGATTCACGTCGGCACAAGCGGATTCTCTTACGACGATTGGAGGGGGGCTTTCTATCCGCCTGGCCTGCCGAAGAGCCGGATGTTCGACTATTACGCCGAACGGTTTGAGGCCGTGGAGATCAATTCCACGTTTTACCACATCCCCGGGCCCGGCATGCTGAGGTCGCTGGTCGAACGCGCCGCCGGTCGCGTGGTCTTCGGCGTCAAGGCCCCGCGCGAGATGACCCATCAGGGCGATCTGTCGGCGGCGACGGTCCGGGCGTTCACGAGGGCGATCGAACCGCCGGCCGCGGCCGATCGTCTCGGCGCCGTGTTGCTCCAGTTCCCCTACCGGTTTCATCATGAGGCGGCCAACCGGGCTTATCTCCTTCGGGCGCTTGAAAGTCTGAGGCCTTTCAGCTGCGTCGTCGAGATTCGTCACGTCGGCTGGCAGGCGCCGCCCGCCCTGGACTTCTTCCGCGATCGCGCCGTCAATCTCTGCCTGCTCGACCTGCCGAACCTTCGCGGCCTGCCCAGGACCTCGCACGAGTTGACCGGCACAATCGCCTACGTTCGATTTCACGGACGCAACGGGGCCAAATGGTTCACCGCAGAAAACTCATCCGAGCCCTACGACTACCTCTACGACCGCGACCAACTGAAGGCGTGGATCGAACCGCTGCGAACGCTCGAACGTCGGGCGCAGACAACCTTCGCCTTCTTCAACAACCATGTCCGCGGGCAGGGGCCCGACAACGCCCAAACCTTGATGGAGCTTCTGGGCCGCCCGCCGTCTCGGGCCCCGGCCCAGGCCGAACTCTTTTAGGTCGCGAGGCGGGCCATCTCCGCATGGAGCGATCCCTCGACGCCCGCGCCCAACGCGCCTGGGCCCTTGGCGCGGCTTGACTTATCCCCGTGCCTCTCACCGAGTCCTTCTTGACCGTCCCTCCGGCCGATGTATCATGAATGTTTCCCCCAGGAGGGGGCTCAAGGATGAGTCCCGCCACCGTCGTTGAAGTTTACCCCCCCGGGCTCGCGCGGCGCGGCAACGCCGAATGGAAGGCCCTGCACGACACGGCGCTGACGCCGAATTACGGCCCACGTCGAATTGCTTTGGTCCGGGGTCAGGGCTCGCGCGTCTGGGACGCCGACGGCAAGGAGTATCTGGACTTCCTGACGGGGATCAGCGTGAACAACCTCGGACACTGCCACCCGCGCGTCACCGAGGCGATCCGCGAGCAGGCCGGGACGCTCGTTCACTGCACGAACCTCTATTACATTCCCGTCCAGATCGAGCTGGCCCATCTGCTGACGCAACACTGCTTCGCCGAACGGGTTTTCTTCGCCAACAGCGGGGCCGAAGCCAACGAGGCCGCCATCAAGATCGCGCGCCGCTGGGCGCGCGAGAATCGCGGCCCGCACGTCAATCACATCGTCTCGATGCGCGGCTCTTTTCACGGCCGCACGGTGACGACGCTTTCGGCCACGGGCCAGGATAAGGTCTGGAAGAATTTCTATCCGTTGGCCCGTCATTTCTACTTCGCCCCCTTCAACGATCTGGCCGCCGTCGAGCGGTTGATGAACCCCAGAACCTGCGCCGTCATCGTCGAGCCCATCCAGGGCGAGGGGGGAATTCACCCGGCGACGCCGGAGTTTCTCGAAGGGCTCCGGCGGCTGTGTTCTGAGCGCCGCGTTCTCCTGATCTTCGATGAGGTGCAGTGCGGCCTGGGTCGCGCCGGCAGCCTGTTCGCCCATCAGGCCTATCGAGTCGAGCCCGACATCATGACGTTGGCCAAGAGTCTGGGCGGCGGCCTCGCCATGGGAGCCATGCTGACGTCGGCCGCCGTCGCCGAGGCTTTCCCCCCGGGCTCGCATGCCTCGACGATGGGGGGCAATCCGCTGACGAGCGCCGCCGCGCTGGCCTATTTGAAGGAGCTGATCGGCGGCGACTACGCCGGTCAGGCCCGCGAGACGGGCGAGTACTTCTTCGACCGGCTCGAAGCCGCGCTGGCCGGCTGCGACAACGTGATCGACATCCGGGGACGTGGCCTCATGATCGGCATCGAGATTCGTCGAGGCGGCCCCGGGATCGTCCAAGCCTGCGAGGAGGCCGGCCTGCTGATCAACTTGACCGCCGGAACCACCCTGAGACTCATGCCCCCGCTCAACGTCGCGCGCGAGGATATCGACGCCGCCGTGGATATTCTTGTCCCCCGCCTTCGCGCGGCGGAGGACTGAAACCCGGCCCGGCCCACGCCGCCGGCCCCAGACGATGGCAACCACGCTCAACTGCCGACGCACCACCAAGCGCGATCTCCGGCGCGCCGGGGACCTCTCGACCGACGACGTCGAGGTCATTTTCGAGCTTGCCAGCGTCTTCAAGGCCGCCCGCGAACGGGGCGAGCCGAGCGCCGCGCTCCGCGGCAAGGCCCTCGCCCTCATTTTCGAAAAGCCCTCCCTTCGCACGCGCAGCACGTTCGAGCTCGGCATGGTCCAACTGGGGGGTCACGCCGTCTATCTTGCCCCACAGGAGATCGGCCTCGGCCGACGTGAAACCCCGCGGGACATCGCCCGTAACATCGAGCGATGGTTCGATCTCGTCGCCGCCCGGACGTTTCTCCAAGCCACCATCGACGAGTTGGCTGATCACTGCCGCCTGCCGGTCATCAATGCCTTGTCCGACGAAGAGCACCCCTGCCAGGCGCTGGCCGACTATCTCACGCTCAGAGAGCATTTCGGCTCCGGCGAGGGCCGACGCCTCACCTACCTCGGCGACGGCAACAACATCTGCCATTCGCTCATCACGCTGGGGGCCCGCCTCGGTCATCATCTGACGGTCTGCACGCCGCGCGGTTACGAACCCCGGCCGGATATCGTGCGGACCGCTCAGGCCGACCTGAAACGCTCCGGCGGGTCGCTGCATTGGACGGACGACCCGGCCGCCGCCGTCGCTCGCGCCGAGGTCATTTACACCGACGTCTGGACCAGCATGGGCCAGGAGGCCGAGCAGGAGGCCCGCCGCCGCGTTTTCGAGCCCTATCAGGTCAACGCGGCGCTCGTGGCCAAGGCCCCCCGCGGCGCGCTCATCATGCACGACCTGCCGGCGCGACGCGGCGAAGAGATCACCGACGAAATCCTCGATGGGCCCCATTGCCTGGCCTTCGACCAGGCGGAGAACCGCCTGCACGCGCAGAAGGGGGTCCTGGCGTTCCTGAGCGGCTTGGCCTGAGACGTTTCGACGCGAGCGGGGCCGTGGCGAAGCTCAAAGCGCCGACCATCGAAGTCCAGGGACGGCGCTATCTGCGCTTGCCGATCCGGACTCACCGATTGACCGAAGCCGACGACATCGCCCAGGTGATCGATCATTACTCAGCCGCGGAACGCCGGCCCGGCGACATCGTCTTCGTCAGCGAAAAGGCCGTGGCGGTGACCCAAGGCCGCGCCATCCCGGTCGACCGCATCCGCGTCGGGCTCCTGGCGCGGCTCCTTTGGCGCGGCGTCCGCAAGGTGCCTTACGGCGTCGGCTTGCGGTCGCCGACGTCCATGCAGTGCGCCATCGATGAATGTGGAGCGGCCAGGATCGTCCTGGCCGCCGCAGTCGGCGCGCTCGGTAAACTCCTCGGCCGGCGCGGGGACTTCTATCGCGTCGCCGGCATGCAGGCCGCCACGATCGACGCCGCCGGGACTTCCCCTTTGCAGCCCGATTGCGTCATCCTGGGCCCGAAAAACCCCGAAGCCGTGGCCCAGGCGATCGCCGAACGCGTCGGCCTCCCGGCCGCGGTCGTCGACGTCAACGATATCGCCGGGGCCTGGGTGCTCGGAGCCCACAACGCACAGGATCAACCGCGCCTGGCGGCGATCCTCGCCGACAACCCCCTGGGCCAAAAAGATGAGCAGACCCCGTTCGGATTGATTCGGGAGATCTCCTGACGGGCCTCCCGCCCCGGGAGGGGCCGCTCAAGGTTCATGCTCGGTTTTCTCGCCCGACGATTCTTCCAGACCTTGCTCAGCCTAGCGCTGATCAGCCTGGTCGTCTTCGTCATGCTCCATGCGATCGGCGATCCCGTGGCCTATCTGCTGCCGAGAACGGCCTCGGCGCGGGACCGGGAAAACCTGCGGCGTGAACTCGGGCTCGACCGTCCGATGCTCATCCAATACGGCCTTTTTCTTCGGCGCGCGGCTCGCGGGGATTTCGGGCATTCCTATTATCAGGGCCGACCGGTGATGGAGCTTATCGCCGAGCGCGCCCCCGCCACGATCGAACTGGCCTCGCTGGCCCTCCTCATCTCCGTTGCCCTCGGCGTGCCGCTCGGCGTCTTCTGTGGCGCCCGGCCGCGCCATCCGTGCGCGCGGGTCGTTCTGGGCGGCTCCATGATCGGCATCTCGCTGCCGACCTTCTGGCTGGGGCTTATCTTGATGATGTACCTGGCCGTGGACCGGGGTTGGATGCCCGGTCCGTTGGCCGCGGCCACGGCGTGGGCGCCGACCAGCGGCCGCGGCGAGACGCGGACGCTTCTGTCCGTACGGTGGAGCTTTCTGACGCGCGATGGGCTCGCCCACATGATCCTGCCGGCGACCACGTTGGCCTTGCACCACGTCGCGCTGTTGATCCGCCTGGTCCGCTCCGAGATGTTCGAGACGCTCGGCCAGCCCTTCATCCGCGTCAAACGCTCCTACGGCCTGCCGGAGCGGTCCGTCATCGGCCGCCACGCCATGCGCAACACGCTCATCCCCATCGTCACGGTCACCGGCGTGGAATTCGGCCAGCTTCTGGCCTTCTCGGTCGTGACGGAGACCATTTTTCAATGGCCGGGCCTCGGCAAATTGCTCATCGATTCCATCTTCGTGGATCGGCCGCTGGTGCTCGCCTATCTGATGCTGACGGGCGTCGTCTTCCTCGCCATCAACTTCGCCGTCGACCTGACCTACGCGCTGATCGATCCCCGCATTCGCCTGGCCGGCGACACCCGAGCCTTATCGTGACCATCGCCTATTACGTCTCCGCCCACGGCTTCGGCCATTTTGTTCGCTCCTCGGAGGTCATGAAGTCGCTGCCGCCGGACGTTCCACTGCTGATCCGATCGGCGGTGCCCGAATGGTTCCGGGATCAACAACTGAAGGAGAGGGACCATGCATGGCTGCAGGCGGAGTTCGACTGCGGGACGTTGGGCCCCGATAGCCTGACGGTCGATGCTTCGGCGACCTTTGACCGGGCGCAAGCGCTGGCCCGCCGTAACGCCGGGCGCGCCGACGACGAGGCCCGCCTCCTGGAGCGCCACGGCGTTCGGGTTCTGGTGAGCGATATCCCCGCCTTCCCTTTGACCGTCGCCCGCCGCCTCGGCGTTCCCTCGGTCGTGATCACCAATTTCACCTGGGCCGAGATTTACGCCGAAATCGTCCGTCACCGGCGACGCGCCGGTGATTTTTCGCTGGCCGATAGGGGAGAGCGTCTCGTCGAGGCCCTGAGCGCCGAGTACGCCCAGGCCGATCTGCTTCTGGCTCCGGGCCTCGCTCTGGAAATGCCCGCCTTCGCCCGTCGGCGTGACGTTCCGATCGTCGCCCGCCGAGGTCGTCCGCGCCGCGCCGAGATATGCCGGCTCCTGTCGCTCGATCCGGAGCGGCCCCTGGTCCTTCTTTACCTCGGCCGTGAGGGCCTCACGGACCTGGATTGGTCGGCCCTCGACCGTCTGCGTGAAGTTCAATTTGTCGGCTTCGGCGCCGTCGAAGGCCCGGCCACGGGCATCATCCATGCGTTGCCGGACGAACGAATCCCGCACGCCGACGTGACCGCCAGCGTCGACTTCGTCATCGGCAAATTGGGATATTCACTGTGCGCCGAGTGCCTCGCGCTCGGCAAACCGCTGATCTTCCCCCCCCGGCCCGATTTCGTTGAGCACGAGGCGCTGGGGGCGGGGATGATGACTCACGGGTTGGGGGTGCCGCTCTCGGCCGCGAGCTTCCGCCGGGGCGATTGGGCGGAGCCGCTGGCGAAGGCTCGCGCCCTGGCCGCTCATGCCATCCCTCCCCCCTGCGACGGGGCTCAAGTCTGTGCCTCGATCCTGGCGGTCGCCTGGGCGTCTGGCCGGCTGAACGGCGTTTGATTCTCCTGCCCGGGGAAACCAACCCCTTTTCTGGCGCGTGTCGGTCAAGGCTTGTCCGTGCCGTCGAGCCCCATCGGACGGTGAAGCGACGACGCTCCAGGCGTCCGGTTAGTCGTAAGGCTCATTCAGCGTCTGCAAAAAGGTGAGGAGCCGCGGGATGTCATCACGGCTTACCGTCATCAGGGCGAACTCGACGTCCCCGGAGCGGAGCTGCCTGCTCTGCGCCGGCGGCCCGGCCGATGGCGTTTCCCCCTGCGTAGGGGACTGAACCGTCAGCAATCGGCGACGCCCGGACCGAGCCAGCTCCGAGGCCGAGACGACCGCCTCAAGAGCCGCCTCCAGCGTGGCGAAGGCCCCGTTGTGCATGTAGGGACCCGTGAGCGCGAGGTTCCGCAACGTGGGGGTTTTGAAGGTTGCGATCATTCGGGCGAGGAATTCCGTTTCGGTCTCCGTTGACAGGCGAAGCGGTGAATTGGCGGGATCGACGAAGTTCCAGAAGCCGAGGTCCGCCCAGTCCGGATGAGATCGATCGGGGGGTCGCCGGAACCGCTCCGCCGGGCGGTCGATTTCCTCCGGACCGGGGATCGGCAATCGCTCGAAACCCCCCGCCCCATGGACACGGTCGTACTCGGCCTGCGTGATTCCCGTGTTGTGGAACTTGAAATCGGTGAACAGCGGCGGCGTGTGGCAGACGACACAATTCCCTGCCGAGCGTAGCCCGCCGGGCCGGAAGAAAATCTTGAACCCAGCCAGGGCTTGCTCAGAAAAACCATCGACCAGCGCCAGCCGACCCTGGGCCTCGAGGACTTCGACCCGGTCCAGCAGCCGCTTCGAATAGGATTTCGGGTTCTCCCCTGGGCCGGGGGCATCGTCCAGGGCATTGGTACGGATAAAGGCGTCGTAGGGGGCCTCCCGCCGAGTCCTGAGGCTGCCCATATAATCGGCGATCGAGCGAGCAATCCAATCGAGCGACTCCTCGGCGCTAAGGTCTTCTAAATCAATTCCATAGGTCGCCCTGAACTGCTGTCGGTAGGAACCCTCGGCCCCGGGGCCCTCGCCGACGTCCTTGAGCAACACCCCTCGGATCTGGCTCAGCGCCTCGGTCCGCTCAGGGGGGAGCCAGCCCATGTTCCGTCCGGTGAGCGTCCCCTTGACCAACCCCTCCAGGGAGTCGAACTCGCCGTCCCAATGGAGCCGCGGCATCAACTCGACGTCCAGAAGGGTAGGGGAGTTCCGGGGCTCGGTTCGTTCCGGGGCGTCGGGCCGCCAAGGCATCCAGCTCCGGGATTGGAAGTCCGTATAGGCTCGAAGCCCCTGTGGGTCCTCGTCCACCAGATGGCACTGGCGACAGCCGTGCGCCAGGTCGCCCTTGGGGCTGGCGAAGCGGCTGTCCATGAACAGCCGTTCTCCGAGCCGAACTTCCGGGGGGTCCTCGACGGGTTCGGAAGTTTTGGTGTTGTCCGTTGCCCCAAGTCCTTGGACGACAAAGCTTAAGAGGGCGATAGAGGCGATGAGTCGGGGTCGCGTTCTGGGGGTTTGCCTTGCGTTGTTGAAACTGATTCTCATTCTCAAGTCAGTCTGGACCTTATCGGACCTCCTTCGGACTTTCAAGCGATTTATGTCTCGGCTGTCCTCCCAATCCACCCGGCCTCCCGCCCAAAGCTCGCCGCCGCCGGATTTCCCCCTCTCGCTCCCCCAGGTCCGCCATCCTTGACCTGCCGAAGATCAGCGCGGATGCTCAACCCCGCCGAGGGGAATTCATCCCGCAGGCTCACTTCGCCGGTCCATGTGTGGCATCGTCGGCCTGATTGATCCCGAGCGTCGCCGCGAGGACGTGGAAACTTCGTTGCGGCGGATGGCGGCCACGCTGACGCATCGCGGTCCGGACGACGAGGGCTTCCTCAGCGCCGACGGCAGCGGCGTCGGGATGCGCCGTTTGAGCATCATCGACGTGGCTGGCGGTCGCCAGCCCCTATCGAACGAGACGGGAACCCTGCATCTCGTCCTCAACGGCGAGATTTACAACCACCTGGACCTCCGCCGGGAGCTGGAGAGCAAGGGCCATGTCTTCCGAACTCGGTCCGACGCCGAGGCCGCCCTTCACGGTTATGAAGCCTGGGGGCCGGACGTCTGCCGCCGCCTGGACGGCATGTTCGCTCTCTGCCTCTACGATGCCCAGGGGCCCTCTTTCTTTCTGGCGCGGGACCGGTTGGGTAAGAAGCCCCTTTATTACGCCCGACTCAGCTCGGGGGGGCTCGCCTTCGGTTCCGAAATCAAGGCGCTTCTGGCCCTCGGGGGGATTGACCGCCGCCCGTGCTTGCCGGCGCTCTATCATTACCTGACGCTCCAATACGTCCCGGACCCGCTGTCGGCCTTCGAGGGAATCCTGAAACTGCCGCCCGCACATGCTTTGGCCTGGCGCCCCGGTGAGGCCCAACCGACGCCCCGGCGCTATTGGCAGTTGGAGTATGAGCCGAAAGCGCCCTTGGCGGAGGCCGAGGCGGCTCAGCGGCTTCGGTCCCACCTGGAGCGGGCCGTTCGCGCTCGACTGATGAGCGAGGTGCCGCTGGGAGCCTTCCTGAGCGGTGGCCTGGATTCCTCGATCGTCGTGGGGCTGATGGCCGAGGCCGCCGCCGGCCCGGTCAAGACGTTCTCCATCGGTTTCAAGGAGAGCGCCTTCAGTGAACTGCCGGATGCCCGCCGGGTGGCCGACCATTTTCAGACCGAGCATCATGAATTCATCGTCGAGCCCCGCGCGGTCGAGACGCTCCCCGCGCTCGTCGCCGCCTTCGATGAACCCTTTGCCGATCCCTCGGCGTTGCCCGTCTGGTATCTCAGTGAATTGACGCGGCGCCAAGTCACGGTGGCGCTCAACGGCGACGGCGGCGACGAACTGTTCGCCGGCTACCAGCGGTATGCGTTGGAGCCGTGGCTCCAGAGGTGGCGGCGGGTCCCGAAGTGGGGGCGGGCCCCGGTCGAAACTCTCCTGGCCCGGGGCCTCGCCACCTCCGGCGACGTTCCGATCGAACGGGACTGGCGGGCCGGGCTGAGGCGACTCTCCGAGGCGGCGGCGACCGATCCGCGCGCCAGCATCGTCGCCTGGGGATCGTACTTCTCGGAGCCGTGGAAGCGGGAGTGGCTCAGTTCGGATTTTCTCGAGGCCGTCGGGTCCGTGGATTCGGAAGGATGGATCGCCAAGGCCCATGAGGCGGCGGCGGCCAGAACGCCTTTGGACCGTGCGTTGGCGACCGACATCGCGACCTACCTGCCGGGCGATCTCCTGGTCAAGGTCGATCGGATGACGATGGCCCATTCGGTCGAGGCCCGATCCCCCTTCCTCGATCATCACCTGGCGGAATTTGTCGCCCGCCTGCCGACGCCGATGAAGCTCCGATGGGGCCGCGGCAAAGCCCTCCTTCGGCGCGCCTTTCGGGATCGGCTCCCGGCCGAAGCCTTCGCCAAACCCAAACAGGGCTTCGGCGTTCCGGTGAGCGCCTGGTTCCGCCAGGGCCCGCTCGCCGATCGCTGGCGCGACCGACGGCCGAGCCTGAACGTCCGCGGGCTTTTCAAGCCCGGGGCGTTGGATCGACTCTCGGCCGAGCACCACGCCGGCGCGGTCGATCACGGCAAGCGCCTCTGGGCGCTCCTGATGCTGGAAGAATGGTTCGAGCTGTATCAGGTGCAGGGAGCCCATCCAGGCTGCGCCGCCGTGTGATTGACAGGTCCGGGAGCGCTCTTTAGCATCGCCCGCCCGGGCATTTCCTTCGAGGGTTCGCCCAGCGAGGGCGTTCGGGACCGTCCCGCGCCGGCTCAGGACGAATCTTGAAGAGGCGGAACAGGCTTGGATCCATCAGCATTGATCGAGCGGTTTCGAAGTCGCCAGGCCCGCGTCGGCGTGATCGGGCTCGGCTACGTCGGCCTGCCGCTTGTGATGGAGTTCTGCCGGCGCGGCTTCAACGTCACGGGCTTTGACGTCGACCCGGCCAAGACCGGGGCGCTCAATCGAGGCGAGAGTTACATCCGACACGTTCCCTCGGCCTCGATCGCCGAGCACGTGGATTCGGGGAGGCTCGTGGCGACGACGGAGATGGCGCGCTCCCGCGAGCCGGATGCCCTTCTGATCTGCGTGCCGACGCCGCTCACGGAGCACCGCGAGCCGGACCTCAGCTTCGTTCGGGCGACGGCCGAAGCGATCGCGCCGCATCTGCGGCCCGGCCAGTTGATCGTTCTCGAATCGACGACTTACCCGGGGACGACCGAGGAGACGCTGCGGCCGATTCTCGAGACCGGGGGCCTCCGCTGCGGGGAGGATTTCCTTCTGGCCTTCTCGCCCGAACGCGAAGACCCGGGCAACCCGCTCTATTCGACGGGGAAGATTCCCAAGGTCGTCGGCGGCTGCGATCCCCCGGCGCAGGCGGCGGCGGCGGCGCTCTACGGGGAGATCGTCGTGCAGGTGGTCCCGGTCGCCAGCACGCGCGCCGCCGAAGCCGTCAAGCTGACCGAGAATATCTTCCGCTGCGTCAATATCGCCCTGGTGAACGAGCTGAAGGTCATCTATTCGAAGATGGGGATCGACATCTGGGAAGTGATCGAAGCGGCCAAGACCAAACCGTTCGGTTACATGCCGTTCTATCCCGGCCCGGGTCTCGGCGGCCACTGCATCCCGATCGATCCGTTCTATCTGACGTGGAAGGCGCGGGAGTACGACTGCCCGACGCGGTTCATCGAGCTGGCCGGCGAGATCAACGCCTCGATGCCGCATTACGTCATCGAACGGCTCGCCGACGCGCTCAACGCCCGCGCGCGGAGTCTCAAGGGGTCTTCGCTCCTGATCCTGGGCCTTGCCTACAAGAAGGACGTCGCCGACCCGCGCGAGAGTCCCTCTTTCCGGCTGATGCGGCTCCTGACGGCGAAAGGGGCGAACGTGGATTATTACGACCCCTTGATCCCGGAGGTCCCGTCGATGCGCGACTACCCGGAGCTGGCCGGCCGCCGCAGCGTCGCCTGGGACCTCGAACGCCTGGCCACGTACGACGCCGTCCTGATCGCCACCGATCACAGCCAGGTCGATTACGCCGGGCTGGTGCGGGCGGCACGGCTCATCGTCGATACCCGCAACGCGACGGCCGGTCTTCCGGGGGCTGAAGCCAAGGTCGTCAAGGCGTGAAAATCCCGGACGGAACCTCGCGCCGATGAACCGGGCGCTCGGGCTGGCCCTGATCGTCGGCGCGCGGCCTCAATTCGTCAAAGCCGCCCCGCTTGTGGGCGCCGCGCAAGCCTCGCGCGTGTGGGCGCCGCCGGCGCGGCCGTGTCGCATCCAGATCCTGCACACCGGCCAGCATTACGATCCCGATATGGACCGCGTCTTTTTCGAGGAGATGGAATTGCCCGAGCCGACGGTCAATCTGGGCGTGGGTTCGGCTTCTCACGGAGCGATGACGGGCCGGATGATCGAACGGCTGGAGGCCGAGCTCGCTCGCCCGCGGCCGGACCTTGTGCTGACGCTGGGGGACACCAACTCGACGCTGGCCGGAGCGCTCTCGGCCGCTCAGCTCGGTCTGCCGACGGCGCACATCGAAGCCGGGATGCGCAGCTACGACCGGCGGATGCCGGAGGAAATCAACCGCGTCGTCGCGGATCACGTGAGCGATCTGCTCTTCTGTTCCACCGCGTCGGCGCGCGATCGATTGGCGGCGGAAGGGCTCACGCGCGGAGTCCACGTCGTCGGAGACGTGATGTTGGACGCCTTCCTCGAATTCAGCCCACGCGCCCGCCCCGCCCCTTGGGAGGGGCCTTTTCTGCTTCTCACGCTTCATCGCCCCGGTAACGTGGATGACCCCGCGCGGCTTAGGACGCTTCTCGCGGCCTTGGCCAATTCCCCCCTCCCCCTTTACTTTCCCGTTCATCCTCGGACGCGACAGCGGTTCGACGCGACCGGTCCCCTTCGATCCGAGGCCATCCGGCTGACCCAGCCGCTTTCCTATCTGACGATGCTCGGGGCCTTGAAAGCCTGCTCGGGCCTGATCACCGATTCCGGAGGATTGCAGAAAGAGGCCTTCTTTGCCGGGAAACGCTGCTTGGTGCTGCGCGAGGAGACCGAGTGGGTCGAGTTGGTCGAGCTGGGGACCGTCCGGCTGGTCGGAGCCGATCCCTCCCGCATCGCCGAGGGGTTGGGCTGGGTGGGCCACCCTCACGGTTCGACGGGGCAGCCGTTCGGCGACGGGCGCGCGGCCGAACGTATCCTCCGGATTGTCGGCGACTATCTCTCAAGCGCTTCCAAAGCCGGGGCGGGCTGAAGGCGGCCTATTCGTCGTAAAGCCTCCAGCGTCCGGCGGCGTTGGCCGGCGGCGTCGGCGTGGGCGTGGGGGTCGAGGTGCCGGTCGGTGTCGGCGTGGGCGTGGGGGTCGAGGTGCCGGTCGGCGTCGGCGTCGCCGTGGGGGTGGGGGTCGGGCTCACGCTGAAAAAGACGTAGGCCCGCCCCGCGTCGCTCTCCATCGGGGTCTCCAAGCGGGCGCCGATGCCGATATCGTCCCGCCCGTCGTCGTTGACGTCGCCGAGGCCGGCGACGGATAGCCCGAAATCGGCGTCCTGCTCGACGTTGGGGGAGTCGAACGCGCGAAGGAGCCGGCCGGTCCCCCCGCTGAAAAGATAGGCCCGGCCGGGGAAGGTCGCCTCGTCGGTGGCCGTGTTGGGAGCCCCGACGACCACGTCGCCGAGGCCGTCGCCGTCCTGATCGTCGAGGCCGGCCAGAGTCTGACCAAAGCCGCCGAGGCTTGTGTCATCTGGCGAAGCGAGCACGCGCAGGAGCGCCCCATCGGCTCCGCTGAAGATCGCAGCCACGACGTAGTTCCCCATGACGACGTCGGGGATTTGATCGCCGTTGACGTCCGGGACGGCAGCTAAAGCCACACCGAAGGAGTCCGACGGCGGGGGCGTGAGAACGCGCAGAGGGACGCTGCCGAGCGCTCCGTCGAAAATGTATCCGGCGCCGAGGCCGCCGTTACTCCCTGGGGCGCCCACCAGAACTTCCTGGCGTCCGTCGCCGGTCAGGTCCGGCATCGCGGCCACCACCGTGCCGAAGCCGCTTCCCCCCGTTTCGTTGGGCGGGATCAGTGTCGTCACGTGAGCGCCCGTCATCGCGTTGAACAGATGAACGCGACCGGCGAACGTCGGACTGGTCCCCTCGGAAGGGGCCCCCACGGCGACGACCCCCGGGCCGTTGGCGTCGCCGATCCCCGCGACGGCGTAACCGAAGAAGCCGAAATCCCGCGGCGTCGGGGAGTCCAGAGTGTACAGGAGCGCCCCGCCGGCCCCGCTGAAGCCGTGCGCTCGGCCGGTGGAGATGACTGGATTGGACGACGGGTCCTCCTCGTGCGCGCCGACCACGATGTCGCCGCGGCCGTCGCCGTTAACGTCGGCCAGCCCCGCCACCGTGAAGCCGAACCGGGCCTCGTTCTCCGGCGATGGGGAGAGGAGCGGCCCGCTCAGCAACGGCGCCCCGGTCTGGCCATTAAAGACATAGACCGTACCGGAGTTGGTTGGTCGACCTTCGATCTCTTCGCGGAACGCTCCGACGATCAAATCGGGCCGCCCGTCGAGGTTCACGTCGGGGACGCCCGCCACGACGTGGCCGAAGTACCCCGCCGGCTGCTCGTTGGGGGAGATGATTTCGATGACCGTCGTCGTGACGGGCTCGGGGAGCGATTCGAGACCGATTTCGAAGGAGCTCGTCTTCATGAGCGCGGCGGCGTCGAAGACCTGGGCGAAAGCCTGGTAGCCCGCCTTCTGAGCTATCAGCAGGAGCGTCGGGGGATCGGTCGGGGCCAGATTAAAACTGAAGGCCCCCGCCCCGTCCGTCTCAACGCTCTCGGTGTTCAGGCTGAAACCGGAGACCCGGGCCGAGGGGATCGGCGTCTGCGTCTGGGCATCCCGGACCGTCCCTTGAACCATCAGCGTCGGAACGGGCGTCGGGGTGGGACCTAGAGGAATCGTGGTGTGCGCATAGAGGATATCAAAGTCGGTGTCCAACCAGAACAACGCCTCGTTGGATTCCCAGACGGCCGACCACTTGCCGGCGCGATTGCTGGCGATCGAGGGGAAGAGGTCGAGGCCGGAATCGGCCGCCGCCGATTCGTTGAGCCGTAGGGCGCCCGTCCAGGTCATGCCCAGGTCGGTGGAGAGGGAGACCAGAATGTCCCACTCGGAGCCGACCGTCCCTCCCAGCGTATTTTCGGACATCCACGCCACGAGCCAGTTCCAGGTCCCGTCATTGCCGACGACGGGCCGGGCGTCCGCATTGGAGTCCGTCGGGGCAAAGGAATTGACCGGGGTCGGCGCGCTCCACGTGGCCCCGTCATCGGTGGAGAGCGCCGAGAGGACGTCGGTGTCCGTCCCGATGGTGTTCCCCAACGTGTCATTGGATTCCCAGACGACGAGCCAGTTGGTAAAGCCGTCGGCGGCGAGGCGGGGGAAGTGATCATTCTCGGCGTCGGTCGCGGCGTTGGTGTTGAGCGCCGCCCGGGGGGTCCAACTCGCCCCGCCGTCCGTTGATCGGGCGAAAAGCAGATCAAAATCCGTTCCAATCATCCCCCCGAGGGTCTTGGGCGAGGCCCAGACGACCGTCCAATTGCCGTGGCGATCGGTGGCGACATCGGGCGCGAAGTCGGTGCCTTCCATGGAATCGTCCGTGGCGGCGTCTGAATTGAGCGCGGCTGGGGGGGACCAGGATTGCCCATTGTTCGTCGAGCGGGAAAAAAGGATGTCGTAGTCGATGCCGATGTTGGGCGAGGCCAGCGGTTCGACCGACTCCCAGACGACCACCCACGTTCCTTGGCCGTCGGCTGCGATCCGGGGAAAGAAGTCGCCCCCCGTGTCGGTGGCGGCGTTGGTGTTGAGCGGGGTCGGGGCCGTCCAGGTTACCCCCCCGTTGCTGGACCGCGCGTAGAGGATGTCGTTGTCCGTCCCGATCGTCCCTCCGAGGGAATCGTCGGATTGCCAGACGACGATCCACATGCCCTCGCGATCGGTGGCGACGTGCGGGTAAACGTCATCGCCCAAGTCGACCTGCGAGTTGGTGTTGAGTCGGGCCGCTTGGGCCGATCCGACGGTCGCCCCTGTCGTCCGCGTCACCTTGATATCGCGATCGGAAAGGCTGCCGGACTCGTCCGCGGAGGACCAGACGGTGACCCAGCGCCCCTGGCCGTCGGTGGCGATCTGAGGGTTGTTGTCGTGGCCTACATCGTCTCGCGCGAACTGATCGAGCCAGAAGAGCCCACAGAAGAAGATTGCCGGCGCGGTCAGGTTGGGTGGGATGCTGCTGGCTTTGCTCGGATCGGAAACGAGAGCGGGGTTGCCGGGGTTAGGCTGACCTTGCATCCAGCTTCCCGTTGGGTCCTGGAGCTCATGACCATTGGTGAAGCCGTCGCAGTCGGTGTCGGTGGCGGCCAGGCCCGTGTTATAGATCTGGGCGTAAAGGAGGAAAGTGTCGCCGAAGCGGTTGGTCGTGTTGTTCACCGTGATGTTGTTGTGGCAAACGTTGCACGAATTGGGAAACCCCCCGAAGGCAGCTCCGTTCGGAATCCGGTCGACAAATTCCGGCTTGGCGAGCACTAGACGGGCGAGGCCGAGCCATGCGATACCAAGGCAGGCGGCCGCCGTCCAAAGACCTCCTCGCGCGGGCCGTCGCATGGGGGCTTCCTCCTTCGACTCGCGGTCGGTCATCGATCCTTGCGGTTCAAGGGGGGGTAAGGAAGGTGCCCGGCGGGCCGATACCCCTCGGGCTCGTTGGCTCTACAAAAGATTATAGGTTCGCGCCGGGACGCCGACCACACGATTTAACCTCGCCCCGTGTTCGCCGAACCGCCCGACGCCCCTCGCCCGGAACCCGCTCGGCCCCGACAAACGGCCGGCTCCGCCCGTTCCCCTTGATCCGCAAGCTCGCCGGGCAGCCGACGGAGAGTCCCCCTTGCCGGGCGGAAGACGCCCAACCTCGCGTTGGCCGAGAAGGGGGCGCCTGCGTTCAGCCTCTTTGGGGCAAACCTTGAAGGTGGGAGGCGGGTCAGGAATGTGATAAAAGGGGACGATGAGTTCTTTGTGGTGGGTCCTCCGAATCAATGAAGTCCTTTGAATTCAATCTCCAGACCCGGTTCGTCATCGGCGTCGGGGCCGTCGAGAGGTTGGGCGAGTTGGTGCGGGCGTACGGCGGGGAGCGGGCGTTGCTGATTTCGGACCCGGGCCTCGCCGCCGCCGGACACGTCGAGCGCGCCGCCGCGACCATCCGCCGGGCCGGGGCCGAGTGCTTCGTTTTCCTGGGCGTCGAAGAAAACCCGACCACGCGCCACGTGGATCGCGCCGTCGCGGCCGGCCGCGAGCATGGGATCGATTTGCTGGTCGGTCTCGGAGGCGGCAGCGCGATGGACACCGCCAAAGGGGCCAATTTCATCCTCTCCTGCGGCGGCCGGATGCAGGATTACGCCGGCGTCGGCAAGGCCACCGGGCCGATGTTGCCGATGATCGCCGTCCCGACGACGGCCGGGACAGGGAGCGAAGCGCAATCCTTCGCTCTGATCGCCGACGAGGCGACGCACATGAAAATGGCCTGCGGCGACAAGCGGGCCGCTTGCCGGGCCGCCGTCCTGGACCCGGCGCTCACGCTTTCGCAGCCGCGCGAGGTCGCCGCGCTGACCGGCATCGACGCGGCGAGCCATGCCCTCGAAAGCTACGTCACCACGCGACGCAATCCTCTCTCTCAGCTTTTCTCGCGGGAGGCCTGGCGTCTCATCGCGCGTTCCTATCCCCGCATCTTCGAAGCTCCCGAGGACCTGGAAGCCCGCGGTGGGATGCTCTGGGGCGCCGCGCTGGCGGGCCTCGCGATCGAACACTCCATGCTGGGGGCGACGCACTCCTGCGCCAACCCGTTGACGGCGCGCTTCGGGCTGGCCCACGGCCGGGCGATCGGCATCATGCTGCCGCACGTCATCCGCGCCAATGCCGGTGCCGTCGCCGGCCTCTATCTGGAGCTCTTGACGGAAATCCATCGCAACGGGGCCTCGGCCGCCACGGCGGGCGAGGTGCTCGCCGCGCTGGTCGAGGAGCTGCAAGCCGTGGGGGAGCTGCCGCGGACGCTGAGCGAGTGCGGCGTCGAGCGCCGGGCGTTGCCCGAACTGGCGGGCCAGGCCGCGGCCCAATGGACGGCGCAATTCAATCCGCGCCCGTTGGACGAGGCCGATTTCCTGGGTCTCTATGAACGCGCCTGGGGTTGAGTCCCCCGGCTGAGCCGGCCTTCAACGAGTGGTTTCGCGCCTGAACGCTGGAGCCTCGCCACGGAAGCGCCTCATGGCGCTCCCGACGCCCGGGATCGCATCCTGCCGCCTCAGCCGGGTGGTGGTTTCCTGGGCGGCGTTCGTCCTCGCGACGGCTTGCGGCGATCGCCCGCCGGGGGTCGCCGACACGCCGGACCGCGAACCTTCGACGATTGAAGTGGCCTCGCTGCCGCCCACGCCGGCTCCCGGCGTTCCTCTGGACGAATCCGCCGCGCGACCAGCCAGGACCGAGAAAGGCCCGACGGTCACCCCCGCCGATCAGTGGCCGATGTTTCGGGGCAACGCCCAATTGACGGGCTTGACGGCCTCGACGCTGCCCGATCGCCTGGAGGTGCTTTGGACGTTTCAAGCCGGAGACGCCATCGAATCCTCGGCGGCCATCGAGGGCGAAAGGGTCTTCGTCGGCGGCTACGATGGGTTTCTCTACGCCCTGGATTTCGAGACCGGAGCGCTCGACTGGAAATATGAGGCCGGGGCGCCGATATCGGCCTCGCCGGCAGTCGGCGATGGGCGTGTTTACGTGGGGGATCAGTACGGCTTTTTCCACGCCGTGGACGCCGCCACGGGCGAGCTCGTCTGGAAGGCCGAGACGGAGGCCGAAATTCAATCCTCGGCCAACGTCCTGACCGGTAAGGTCCTTTTTGGCTCCTACGATCAGCGGCTTTACGCGCTCGATCCGACGACGGGGCGGGAACTCTGGCGATTCGAGACCGACGGGCCGGTGCACTGCACGCCGGGAGTTTTCGAGGGCGCGGCCATCATCTCAGGGTGCGACGGCGTCGTGCGTCTGATCCGAATCGAGGACGGCAGGCAGGTCGGCGCCATCGAAGCGGGCTCCTACATCGGGGCCTCGCCGGCGTTTCATCGCCCGCGCGCTTACGCGGGCAATTTTGATTACTCCGTGATGGCCTTCGACCTCGAGCGGCTGGATATTGTCTGGGAGTATGACCCGCAGCCGCGGGATTTCCCCTTTTACTCCTCGGCGGCCGTGCTGGCCGATAGGGTCGTGGTCGGAGGGCGGGACAAGGAGGTCCATTGCCTGAACGCCGAGACCGGCGAGCCGCTCTGGACGTTTCCGACGCGCGCGCGTGTGGATTCGTCGCCCGTGGTCGCCGGCGAGCGCGTTTTTGTCGGTTCCAGCGACGGGAACCTTTATGAACTCTCGGCGCTGACCGGAGCCGAACGCTCGCGCTTCGCCGCCGGCGCGCCCCTCACGGCCTCGCCGGCCGTCGCCCGCCAGAGATTGATTATCGGCTCTCAGGACGGTATTCTGTATTGCTTGGGCGGGAAGGAAACGGACGGATGACGTCGGCGACGGATCAGGAACGCACGGAGGTCGGGAGCGTCTTTGTCGCCAATTACCCGCCGTTCTCGCAATGGACGGCCGAGCAGGTGCCGGCGGCGCTGGCGGCCCTTCAGGCCGGACCCCGGCCGGGCGAGCCCCTTGGCCTTTACATCCACATCCCCTTCTGCCGCAAGCGCTGCAAGTTCTGCTATTTCAAGGTTTATACGGATAAGAACGCCGACCAGATCGAGCACTACCTGGCGGCAGTCCGGTCCGAGATGGAGACCTATAGTCGGCTGGGTGCCTTGCAGGGTCGCCCGATCCGGTTCACCTATTTCGGCGGCGGGACGCCCTCCTATCTCAGCGAGCGGCAATTGGACCGGCTGGTCCAGGGGCTGGATCATTGCGTCAGTTGGGCCGAGGCCGAGGAAGTCACCTTCGAGGCCGAGCCGGGAACGTTGCGCGAGAGCAAGCTGCGCACGCTGCGCGAGCTCGGCGTGACGCGGCTCAGCCTCGGCATCGAGAACTTCAACGATCAGATTCTGGAGTGCAACGGCCGAGCGCACCTCTCCCCGGAGATTTACCGGGCGTACGACTGGGCGCGGCGGGCCGATTTTCCCCAGATCAACATCGATCTGATCGCGGGCATGGCCGGCGAAACCGAAGAGAACTGGCGCGATTGCGTCCGGCGGGCCGTTGAGCTCGAGCCCGACTCGGTCACGATCTACCAAATGGAACTCCCGTTCAACACGGTCTTCTCGCAACAGTTGAAGGAGGCGGAGGTCGAAGTCCCGCTGGCCGATTGGGCGACCAAGCGCCAGTGGGTCGATTACGCTTTCGATGAATTCGAAGCTCACGGCTATCGGGTGGCGAGCGCCTACACGCTGGCGACCACGCGACGGCCCTGCCGGTTCGTCTATACCGAGGCGCTCTGGCGCGGGGCCGACATGATCGGCCTGGGCGTGGCTTCCTTCTCCCACTTCGGCGGCGTTCATTTCCAGAACGTCCACGAATTCGACGCCTACGTGACGCGCGCGCGCGCCGGCGAGCTTCCGCTCCTGCGGGCGTTGGCGATGACCGATCGCCAACGGCTGATCCGGGAACTCATCCTCCAACTGAAGACCGGGCGCCTCGAGCTGGATTACTTCCGGCGTAAGTTCGGCGTCGACGCCGGGGAGGCGTTCGCCGACGCCTTCGCCGGCCTTGAGCATCGAGGGTTTCTCCGGCGGGACGACGGGAGCGTCCGGCTGACTCGCCCGGGGCTCCTCCGCGTGGACAGTTTCCTGTCGGATTTCTATGAGCCTGAGATGCGCCGGGTCCGGTACACGTGAGGCCGGCGATGATCTCCCTCGGGGCGGCCCCGCCCGATCTCACCGGACTTTACAGCATTTTCGGAACCCCTCTGACGGAGGTCCCGCACGCGCGCTTCTGTCCGGCCGAAGAGGTTCCGGAGCCGTTTCGCCGGCTCCTGGATCACGAGGAACACATGACCGTTCGGATGGAGGAACGGCACGGCTCGCCGCTGCGCCTGAAGATTATCGAGGAGACGAGCGAGGGGAACTGGTACGCCCGCAAGATCCTGCTTCTTCACGGGGCGAACGATCGGGTCCTCCAATTCGGGATCATGCGCTTCAATTTCGACTGGTGCAGCCCGGAGATCCGGGAAGCAATCCGCCGGGGGGACACGCCGGTGGGTCGCATCCTCATCGAACACGACGTGCTCCGCCGGATCAGCACGCACGCGCTCATGAAGATCGTCCCCAACGCCGAATTGCGCGAGGTCTTCGGCCTGCCGGCCCGCCAGGCGCGCGACGGTTCCGCCCCGCGTTACGCCTATGGCCGGCTCGCCACGATTTACTGCAACGAGGAGCCCGCTGTCGACCTGCTGGAGATCCCTTCCCCCTCCAGTTGAGCGCGCGCCGCCCCGACCGCCGAGGTTGAGCAAGGAGCCCGAGCCGCCCGATGAAACCCGACTATGACGTGATCGTGATGGGGGGAGGTCCGGCGGGCAGTTGCGTCTCGACGCTGCTCGCCCAGCAGGGCCGGCGGGTGCTGGTCGTCGAGAAGGAGCGCTTCCCACGCCATCACATTGGCGAGTCCCTGATCCCGGAGACCTACTGGCCGCTCAAACGGATGGGAGTGCTGGATAAAATCCGCCAGGCGGGCTTTACCAAGAAGTTCAGCGTTCAGTTCGCCAGCAACGACGGCCGGTTCTCGCGCCCTTTTTATTTTTTCGAGACCAACCATCACGAAAGCGCGGTCACCTGGCAGGTGCTCCGCTCGAAATTCGATGCGCTCATGCTCGATCACGCGCGAGAGTCCGGCGCCGAAGTGCGGCAGGGGACGCTCGTTCAGGACGTCCTCTTCGACGGCGAGCGCGCCGTCGGCGTGGAAATCCGCGAGGCCGGGGACGGCGCCCGCGGCCCGGTCGAGCGCCTGTCGGCCCACGTGCTCGTCGACGCCACGGGGCTGAACGCCCTCCTCTCTTCGCGCCTGGGGCTCCGGCTCAGGGACCCCAAGCTGCGCAAGGCCGTCGTCTATTCGTACTTTCGCGGGGCCCGGCGGGACCCGGGGGTCGATCACGGCGCAACGCTCGTCCTGCGGACGCCTCCCGGCAGCAACGGCTGGTTCTGGTTCATCCCGCTGGCCGAGGACGTGACGAGCGTCGGCATCGTCGCCGACCCGGACTATCTCTTCGGCGGCCGGGGCCGGGACCTGGAGAAGATCTTCGCCGAGGAGATCGAGCGCTGCGCCGCCGTGCGTTCGCGCGTGGAACACGCCACGCGCGTCGATCGCCACTACACGATCCAGGACTATTCCTTCCGGTCGCGACGGTGCTCCGGGCCGGGCTACGTGATGATCGGGGACGCTTACGGGTTCCTGGACCCGATCTATTCGACGGGCGTTTTCCTCGCCCTCAAATCGGCCGAATTGGCCGCCGACGCGATCGAGCGGGCCTTCCGCGCCGAAGATTTCTCCGGCGAAACGTTGGGCGCGCACGAGCCCAGGCTGCGCCGGGGGGTCGAATCCTTCCGCAAGCTCGTTTACGCCTACTATGCGAGCGATTTCAGCTTCGGGAACTTCATCGCCGAGCACCCGGAGTGTCGCGCCAACCTGATCGATCTCCTGGTCGGGAACATCTTCCGCGAGGGCGTCGACGATATTTTCGAGGTCATGAAGGATTATTGTGACATCCCCCCGCCGCTGGAGTTCCCCCCGGCTCCGGCCGCCGCATCCTCCCTTGCCGGAAAGTGATCCCTCCCGATGAGGAAGGTCATTTACCTGGCCGCGGCCCTCTTGGCCGCCCTGCACCAGGACTTCTGGTTCTGGGATGATCGGAGGCTCCTGTTCGGCTTTCTGCCGATCGGGTTGGCCTACCACATGGCGTATTCCGTCGCGGCCGGGGCGTTGTGGGCCCTGGCGGTCGTCTTTGCCTGGCCGACGCACGTGGAAGATTTCGCCGCCGGCCCGGAGGACGGCCGCTCGTGATCTCCGTCCTGGTAATGCTCGGTTATCTGGGGCTCCTGATCGCCCTGGGCGTCTGGAGCGGCCGCGCCTTCCGGGGCACGGCCGCCGATTACTTCGTCGCCAGCCAGTCGATCGGCGCCTTCATTCTGCTCATGTCGGTCTTCGGGACGACGATGACGGCCTTCGCGCTGGTGGGTTCCACCTCCGAGGCCTTCCGTTCGGGCATCGGCGTCTATGGCATGATGGCCTCCTGGTCCGGCCTCATTCACGCCGCCGTCTTCTTCCTGGTCGGCATCAAGCTCTGGTCCTTCGGCAAGCGCTACGGTTACGTGACCCAGTGTCAGTATTTTCGCGATCGCTTTGAAAGCGACCTCATCGGGTTGCTTCTCTTTCCGATCCTGGTGGCGCTCGTCATTCCGTACCTTTTAACGGGGCTGCTCGGGGCCGGCAGCGTCGTCAACGCCATCACCAGCGGCGCCTTCCCCGAGGTCTTCGCTTCGACGCGCGGCGGCGTCCCCCCCTGGCTGACCTCGCTCGTCATCTGCGGCGTGGTGCTGTTTTACATTTTCTTCGGCGGCCTGCGCGGCGCCGCCTGGGCCAATACTTTTCAGACGCTCGTTTTCATGATCATCGGCCTGATCACCTTTCTCGTGATCGCCGACCGTTTGGGCGGCGTCCCCGCCGCCAGCGCCGCCGTCGCCGAACGCCGTCCGGAACTTCTCGACCGCGGGCAGGAGATTCACCCCCTGCACTTTTTCACCTACGGTTTTGTCCCCCTCTCCGTCGGGATGTTCCCGCACCTGTTTCAGCACTGGCTGACGGCCCGGTCGGCCAAGACGTTCCGCCTGACGGTCATCGCTCATCCGATTTTCATCATGATCGTCTGGGCGCCATGCGTCCTGCTCGGCGTGTGGGCTTCCTCGGCGCTGATGCCGGACGGCTCGCCGGTCGTCCCGCCGGACGCGCGGGCCAATTCCGAACTCGGGATGATGATCGGCAAGCTGACCAACCCGGCCCTTTCGGGCTTTCTGGGCGCGGGCGTGCTCGCCGCGATCATGTCCTCGCTGGATTCGCAGTTCGTCTGCCTGGGAACGATGTTCACCAACGACGTCGTGACGCACTACTTCGGCGAGCGACGCTTTACGGACCGGCAGCGCGTGCTTCTCGCCCGCGGCTTCATCGTCGCCATCGTCATCCTGACGTACGGCCTCTCGCTGGCCGAGCCGCGCCGCGTCTTCAGCCTCGGCGTCTGGTGTTTCAGCGGCTTCGCCAGCCTCTTTCCGCTGGTCTTCGCTTCAATCTACTGGCGTCGGGTGACGAAGGCCGGGGCGATCGCCTCCATTGTCGTCGCGGCGGCCGTCTGGTTCTTCCTCTTCGCGCGGGCGGGCTTCGGCGCCGAAGGCGAGCCCCTCGTCCTGGGGCTCATGCCGGTGACGTTCATCTTTGGGGCGGCCGCGGCGGCGCTCGTCATCGTCTCGCTCTTGACCCGTCCCCCCGCGGCGGCGACGGTCGAGAAATATCTGCCTCTCTCATGAAGATTGCCTTCATCGCCGCCGGGGCCGCCCACATGTATTGCGGCAGTTGCCTGCGGGATAACGCCCTCGCCCGCCGTCTCCTTCGCTTGGGTCACGACGTCCTCTTTGTCCCGCTCTATACGCCCCTGCGCGTGGATCGGGATCCGGTCCCGGGCCCGCGGGTCTTTTACGGCGGGATCAACATCTATCTCCGCACCCGATGGCCCTTCTTCCGGCGGCTCGGCACTCTCGCGCGCCTCTTGGACTCGCCCTCGGTCCTGCGCCTGGCCGCCCGCCTCGGCGGCATGACGCAAGCCGCCGATCTGGGTCCACTCACGGTGGCGACCGTCCGAGGCGACGAAGGGGAGCTCCGCGGTGAAGCCGAGGCCCTGGCCCACTGGCTGGCCGAAGCTTACCGGCCCGACCTCATCAATCTTCCCAACGCCTTGCTCGCGGGCTTGGCCCGGCCGCTCAAGGCCGCGACCGGCGCCGCCGTCGTTTGCACGCTGAGCGGCGAGGACCTCTTCCTCGACCAGATGGTCGAGCCCTTCAAGAGCCAGACGTTGGAGATTCTCAGGGCCCGGCTCCGGGAAGTGGATCGTTTTATCGCCATCAGCGAGCATTACGCCGCGAGCGCCGCCGAATTGTTCGGTCTCCCCCGGTCCCGGATCGACGTCGTCCCGATCGGCCTGGACCCTAGCGGTTTCGGTCGGTCCGGCGCGCCTTCGGGGCCCTTCACAATCGGTTACCTGGCCCGCATCGATCCGGCCAAGGGGCTTCACCTGCTGGTGGAGGCATTGGCCGGACTGCGGGCGACGCCTGAAACCGCTGAGGCGCGCCTCGCCGCCGCGGGCTACCTCGGCCCGGAGCACAGGTCCTATTGGCGACGCGTCCAAGAGGAAGCCCGTCGGCGGGGGCTTGAGGCCGCTTTTCAGTATCATGGGGAACTCACGTTCGAGGGGAAACTCCGGTTCCTTGACGGCGTGCACGTCCTCTCGGTCCCGACGGTTCATCCTGAGCCCAAGGGTCTATTTGTGCTGGAAGCTCTGGCGCACGGCGTGCCGGTCGTCATGCCGCGCCACGGGGCGTTTCCCGAGCTGATCGAACGGACCGGAGGAGGCCTCCTCTTCGAGCCCGGCGACGCCGCCGGCCTGGCGGATCAGCTCCGCCGCCTCGCGCTTGATCCCCCCCTCGCTGATCACCTTTCCCGTCAGGGCCGCGCCGCCGTGCTCAGCCGTTTCACCGACGAGGCCATGGCGCGCCGCACGCTGGAGGTTTATGAGAAGTGCGTGGCCCGGGCTGGAGAGCGTCCGGCGGACCTTCTCGGCGTGGGGGCCTGAGTTCCTACGGCGGCCGAGGCCCCTCGGGCCGACCTCCGGCTCGGCCGGGCGTCGTGGCCGTCGGTTGTCCCTGAGCTTGTCGATGATGGCTGAGCATCCGGATGGGTTCGTGCTCGAGGCTCATGACCTGCGCCGGGAGTATCCGATCCTGGGCGAGCCCCTGCGCGTTCTGGACGGCGTGGATTTGACGCTCGGTCGGGGGGGCTCGGTGGCCATCATGGGGCCTTCGGGCGCGGGCAAGAGCACGTTGCTCCACATCCTCGGCACGCTGGATCGGCCGACCTCCGGCCGGCTTCGGCTGGAGGGGATTGACCCGTTCGAGCTGACCGCCCGGGAGCTGGCGACCTTCCGCAATCGCCGCCTGGGATTCATCTTTCAGGACCATCATCTGCTGCCCCAGTGCACGGTGCTGGAGAACGTGCTGGTCCCGACGCTCGTCAGCCGCCAAGGGGCTGAGGAAGCCGTGGTCCGGGCTCGCGTCCTGCTGGATCGGGTCGGTCTCGCCGAACGCCTGGACCACCGCCCGGCGGAGCTGTCCGGCGGGGAACGCCAACGCGTGGCCGTGGCGCGCGCCTTGATCAATGAGCCGTCGATCGTCTTGTGCGACGAGCCGACGGGCAATCTCGATCCGAAGACCAGCGGCCAAATCGCCGATCTCTTCGGCCGGTTGCGCGAGGAAAGGCCGGTGGTCTTCGTCGTCGTGACTCATAGCCCGGAATTCGCCGGCGTCTTCGACCGCCAACTGCGTCTCGTCGAGGGCCGCTTGAGGGCTGCATAGACGGCCATCTTGGTCCCCGGCGCGGGGATGAGAATTCGAGGAAGCCCCATCGATGAAACGAAAACCGCGCGGCTTGAGCGCCGGCGAAATGGCCCGGCGGATCGCCGCTCTTGCGCCCCCTGAGCTGGCCGAGGCGTGGGATAACGTCGGGCTCCAGGTCGGCGATCCCGCGCGCCGCGTCGCGCGGCTCATGGTCTGCCTGGAGACGACGGCCTCGACGCTGGCCGAGGCGCGGCGTCGTCGGGCCGACGCCATCCTCGCTCATCACCCGCTGATCTTTCGGCCCCTCAAATCCCTCCTCTGGGATGATCCCGCTCAACGCCTCGTGACCGAGCTTGCGCGAGCCGGTCTGACTTTGATCGTCGCCCATACGAACCTGGACGCCGCGGCCTGGGGCACAAATCAGGCCCTGGCCGAGGCCTGCGGTCTCTGGCCCACGGCGCCCCTGGAGCCCCGTTCGGCCGCGGCCCCCTTTAAGCTCGTCGTCTTTACGCCTCAGGGTCATGAATCGGCCGTGATCGAGGCGATCGCGCGCGGGGGGGGCGGGCAGATCGGGCTCTATACGCACTGCACCTTTCGGACCCCCGGGGTCGGCACGTTTCGCGGGGGGGAAGGGGCTCAACCGTATATCGGCGAAGCGGGCCGATTGGAGTCGGCCGAGGAATTTCGCCTGGAGGCAGTCGTCCCGGCTTCGGCCGCCCGATCCGTCCTCGATGAGGTCCTCAAGGTTCATCCTTACGAAGAGCCTGCCTACGAGTTCTATCCTCTGGCCGAGGCTGCCCCGCGCACGGGTCTCGGCTGTCTGGCCGAGTTGACGCGAGCTGAGCCGGCCGAACTGTGGGTCAAGCGATTGAAGCGGAAACTGCGGCTGAAACGCGTGCGCCTGGCGGGTCCCCTCGGACGGCCCATCCGCCGCGTGGCGATCTGCACGGGTTCCGGCGGGGGGCTGCTTCGGCGGGCCCGTGAGGTCGGCGCCCACGCCCTGCTTACGGGAGAAGCTCATTATCATCACGGCATCGAGGCCCATCAACTCGGTATCTTGTTGATTGAGGTCGGCCACTTTGAATCCGAACGATTGGTGGCGACCCCACTGGCTCGGCGGCTGGCCGCCGACCCGGCCCTTCAGGCGGCAGGGGTCGAGGTATTCGCGGCGACGGACGACCTCCAGCCGTTCCGGTGGGTCTAGGCGAGCCGAGGGGCGTCCTCTTTTGGGTTTTCGGCATGGTCGGCGATCGGCTACGATGCGCCCCGGAACTCCGGGGAGCCTTGAGCCCGATGGCCGCCGCCCCACCGCCGCGCTTGAATACCTGGCCTTTATCCCTCTCGGCCGCCGCGATGGTTTTGTTCGTGGTGGCGATGCTCGGCTGTTCGGCCAAGAAGGAGGAGGCCGACCCGTGGGCTTCTCAGGCGCGCGACGGCCGAGGGGCGCCGGGAGCCCTGGGCGAGGTGGCCTCCTCCGGTTCATCGGGTCGTTATCGCCCGATCTCGGCGCCCGAGGCTTTTCAGCCGCTGGTGCGATCGGTGGAGCGGCGCACGGAAGTGATCGAAACCTTCCGTCGCGCCGAAGACAAAGCCATCGTGCCCGCCATCCTCGAACTGATGCGCTTTTCCAGTCTCGGGGTGATTGAACCCCTGACGCGCAAGGAACTGGGCGTTCTTCGATTCTTCAGCCGTCAGTTTCTCCCCCCCGAGGATTGGGACGGTTGGATGGAATGGTACTGGAGCTCGCCGCGGGAGGAGCTTCATCCCGGTTACGCCTTCCTGAAACAGAATCTCTTCAGCCGCTTTGGCGGCGAGTTGTCCGCCATGCTCGATCCGCGCCGCAGCTCATCGGTCGATCCCACGGAGATCCTCCCGCGCCCCTTCCAGCGATTCGGCGGCGTGACCGCGCTCGATAATCCCCCCACGGCGCGGGTCGGCGCGCCCGGAACCGAGTACATCCAGGCCACCGAGCCGGTCGTGGGGCTCGCTCTCGGCGACAGCCATCGCGCCTACCCCCTCCGTCTGCTTTACCACCACGAAATCATCAACGACGAGATCGACGGACGATGGGTCGTCGTGACGTTCAGCCCCCTGTCGTTGGCTTGCTTCGCCTATGAAGTAATCGCCCCGCCGGATCGACGGCCTCTGTTTGGCGTCGCCTCTCTGCTTTACCGGGCCGATTCGCTGATGTACGACCGTGAGACCTTCAGCCTCTGGTCGAGCCGTTCCGGCCGGCCCCTGCGCGGCCCCCGTCTGGACGATCCCGCCGGCATCGAGCTGCGACCCTTGGCCGTCTCCCAAGTTACCTGGGCCCTCTGGCAGCAAGAGTGGCCTCAGACGACGACACTTTTCCTTGAAACGGGCCAATCGGACATCTATGCGGATCCCAACCCGTATCTCGGCTACCACTACGACCCGAGCGCCGGGATTCCGCTCATCCGCCGCGACGCACGCCTGCCGGAAAAGGCCGTAGTTTATGGTCTCGTCCATAAAGGAGAGGCGGTCGCCTATCCGTTCGATCAGGTGGCCCAGGTGGGCGACGGGGTCATCGACGAAGTGGCGGGGGATTGGATCGCCGTGATCGGCCGCCCGCGCCGTCAGGAATTGCGGGCCTATCGCTTGGAGGACCGGCGCCTGTTGATGGGGGCCAACTTCCTGCTCTTGGAGGAGATCGGGCCGGGTCTCCTCTGGCGACGCACCGAGCCCGCCCTCGTCGCCGGCCTGGATCAAAGCCTGGGGCTTCAGCTCCCCCGTGTGCCGGGCCAGATCGTCTTCTGGTACGCCTGGCAGCTCTGGCATCCCGATACGCGCGTTTACACGGCTCCCAGGATTGCCGCCCCCTCAGGTTCAACCCCTCAGAATTCCGGCGCGAACTTGCCGTTGAGCGCGGAACCGCCGGCGGCGTCGACCGCCGAGCGCCCCTGACGTCTTCCCCCACCGTTTGGCGGGGAGAAGGCTTGACCCGTCCCGGCGGTGGGGGGATGATAGTCTAACGGAGCCGACGGAATAACGCTGGTTCGTCCGTCAGTTTTCAGGTCAGGGGGCCCGAGCCATTGAGCGCGCCATCGCCAGAGGTCAACTTTCGAAAGTCTGACGTCGTGCCGTTCAAACTGGCCGGCGTCGTTACCCTGGCCGTCCTGGTGGTCTGGCTGTTCGCCTTCCAAGCCGCTCCCTGGCGACGGCCCTCCCTGGTGCCGCCGCCGGAGGATCGTCCCGAACAGCTCAGCCCGCGCGACCGATGGCTGATCGAACGGGAATGCGAGCGCCTCGTGGCCGACTACGCCCGTTTCCTCGATCTGGGTCAGGCCGAGCGCGTGGCTGAACTTTTCGCCGAGGACGGGCTTTGGGAGGCCGGCGCCACGCGGCTTGAAGGCCGCGAGACGATCCGGACCGCCTTCGCGCGTCGACAGGAGACGAGTTCAACCATCTCGCGCCACGTGTGCACGAATTTCGCCCTCGACCTTCTGGACCCCCGCCATGCCGAGGGGACCGTCTACTTGACGCTCTATGAGTATGAGGGGGACCAGGCGACGCGGCCCGCCTCGACGGATGGGCAGCCGACCGCCGTCGGCCACTATGAGGATGCCTTCGTGAAGACCGACGCGGGTTGGCGCTTCAGCCGGCGGCGGCTTCTGATCGCTTTCGCCGATTCCAGCGGCGAGCCGTCCCCAGGTGAGACGTCGGCCCAACCGCCAGGCAACGCCCAAGCCGATTGACCCGCCGAGGGGATCGCTCGCCGGGTTCGCGTGATGGGTCATGAGGGCGGATGTGGGTTGCTGCTGCTGGAACTTCTCGATGCGCTGGATGTCCGGTTCAATTCTTGGCGCAGGGGAGAGGCTATGAAAGACAAGGCGAGTCGTTCACGTCGTGCCGACCTTGAAGGACGGCCCCCGCACGGCTCCATCTCTCGATCATCTCGCCCCCCTTATTGACATCGACTCCCCGTCGTCGATATAAGAGGGCGCGAGCCCAAATAGCTCAGTCGGTAGAGCACATGCATGGTAAGCATGAGGTCGCCGGTTCGATTCCGGCTTTGGGCTCCATCCCGCTTTTCATCGCTGCTTAGGCGCGCCGGCCGCTCCGGAGGGAGAGCGGCTTGGCCGTTGTGTTCGGTATCGGCCGCAGCCGAGCGAGAGGACCTCCGGCCTGCACCGTATTGAACGCGATTGGCCCCGAGGGTCTCCTTAGAGATAGCGCCTGTCCGGCCTCGTCGGCGAGGCAAGTCTAGTATTTTCAGTCCTCGACGTGACCCGTCCCGGAGCCACCCCCTTGGCGGTCCGGATTTTGCTCCCTCCATCTCGAGGAAGGGCGCACCCTCACCGAGGAGCGGCCCTCCACCGACATCAACCGCCGCGAGGGGCAAGCCGAGATGGAGGGGACTGATCCGCCGGGTCAGTCCCCTCTGGGCGTTTGGGACCGCCTTCGCTGCGGCGGCGCGGAGGCCACCGGGCTCGCGGCGCTTCCTCCTCGCCGCAGACTCAGAATAAGCGGTAATAGCGACGTTTATCCGGCGGCGGGGGATGGCGACGCCACCGTGGCGGGCCGCCGCGCTTGAACTTCAAATCCACGGAGGATTTCCCCGTCGCCCGCAAAAGCCAGCCCGCCGGTGTGATAATGGCGTAGAAGATGACCGTCAAACCCAGATTCCCGATGCACCAGCCGATCAGGCTGAAGGCGCGGAGGATCGTCAGATAGACCCATTGTCCCACCCCGGGGAGCCCAAGCGCCGCCGCCAGAGCCACGCCGGCGATGACGAATCCATCGGCGGTCTCCCAGAACTCGGCTTCGCCCCGCCGACGAAGCCACCGCAGCCCCCCCAGGCCGGGCAAGAGCACCAGACCCCAGAGCGCCGCCGCCCACAGCCGTTGCCGGGCCGTGACGCGTTCGGGCAGATTCGCCCAGATATGTTCACGGATGTAGCGGATCAACGCTGTCGGTGGAGGTCCCGGATCGTCCGCGGCCGGGATGGGCTCCCCTGAGACCGGGGCGTGGCACGTCGGGGCTAACTTGACACAAACCCCGTCCTGTTTCGAGCCCAACTCGTTTACGGCGATTCGATCGAGAGCCCTGAGTCGTCCCCCCGAGCGGCGCGCCCGCGTGACCTTGACAGGCAACGCGAGCCCGCCATAATGAGGCGCCCTCATGGGGCGGCGCCCTATTCCTCCGAGCCGCCACCGCTCAGGTTTCATGGCTCAGCGTATTCTCGCCGTCGACGACGATCCGGACGTGCTCCTGATCATTCGCACGGGCCTGACGGCCGAAGGCTACGAGGTTCAGACGGCCTCCAGCGGGCAGGAGGCCGTCGAGTCGGCGATCGCCGATCCGCCGGACCTCATCATCCTGGACGTGATGATGCCGGGGATGAGCGGCTTTGATGTCGTGCGGGAGCTTAAGCAGCACGAGTCCACGGCCACGATCCCGATCGTCATGTTGACCGGCTTTTCCGAACGCAAGCGGATCGAAGAGGCCTTGGCCAGTGGCGTCAATTACTACGTCGTCAAACCCTTCGACTTCGAGGACCTGCTCATGCGGATCAGCCAGGCCCTCGTCGGATTCGAATAAACGGACCCGCCGCCCCCCTGCCGCCTCCGCATTGAATCCGACGGCTCCAATCGACGGCTTTTTGCGGTGGCCGTTGCCGTAGCCGATCGAGATAAGGTTTAATTCATTCGTAAGGCGGGAAGGGCGTCGGGCGGAACATGGCCCCGATCAGGCTCGACGCCGGCGCTGGGGCGCCGCCGTCGCGCCGCGCCCGCCTCCCCTCGTCGATCCGCCCCTGTAGCTCAGCAGGATAGAGCACAGGATTCCTAATCCTGGGGTCGCAGGTTCAAATCCTGCCAGGGGCGCCCTATCCATTCATCCGCCGGGGGCGCCGACCGCACGCAACCTTCGCCCCGGTGAGGGACCACCCTTTGCGCGATCGAATTGCGGCTTGACAAAGCCAAGGGCGGTACTGAGAATCCCCGCGCTGGCTGAAGCCCATCAGGGATTCAAAAGGGGGCGCAGCACTGGCCAGCGGCAGGCTCCCCCCCCGAGGGCGTAACCCTTGCCGTCGTCGCATTGGCGCGGGCCGGGTCCAAGGCGCGTGCCTTTTTCTCTACTTCGGCCCGGCTACGACAGACTCGGCTGGGTCCGGCTCAGCTCGATCATTCTCCTGACCTTTGCCCCTGGGCGCTTGAGCGCTCAGCGTGGCGACGCGGACCTGAATCGGCGGGTGGATCGACGCGATCTCGACGCCGTCGTGGATCATCTGCTGGGTCGGTCAATGCTCGCTGGGGAGGGGCTGACGCGGGCCGACACCAATGGCGATACGATTCTGGACGTCGCCGACGCGATTGCCCTGGCCCGCGTGATCTCGCGGCCGCCGGTCGGGATCGTCGAATCATCCCCTTCGCCCGGCGAGGGAAACGTCGCCGTTACTCGGGAGACGATCATCCGGTTCGATGGAGCCGTCGACCCTGCCACGGTCACGGGCGCTTCTGTCCGGGCGCGGTTCGGCGGCCAGGCGCTGCCCGTGCGTCTTCACGTCGCCCCCGATCGTCGCAGCCTGACCCTCTTTTATCAGGTCCCGCTGCCGGGGAGCGCTCGAATCCGCGTCCAGATTGACGGGGGGCTTCTCCTGGAAGCCGAACGCGGCTGGGGAATCGACGCCGATGGGGATGGCCGTGAGGGAGGCATCGGCGTGATTGACTTTGACACGTTGAGTCTGACGCGCGTCCCGCACACTTTCGTCTATGGGCGCGTCTTTGCTTCAGAGCTGGCGACGGCGGCAGCCCCCTCAACCGATTCGCTCAACATGCCGCTGGCGGGCGTCGTCATCACCGTCGACGGGCTGGAAACCACAGTGCGGGCGACGACCGATCAATTCGGGAACTTCCGACTGGAGAACCCGCCCGGGGGGCGGTTCTTCGTCCATATTGATGGGCGCGCCGTGAAGACAGCTTTCGTCGATGGCCAGGCGGTCCCGACGTCCTATCCGGACGGTTTTTACTATCCATTCGTCGGCAAGAAGTTCCAATCCGTCCCCGGGCAAGAGATCAATATGGGCAATGTCTATCTCCCGCTCGTTTATCCGGGGACGCTCCAGCCGGTCAGCGAGACCGAGGACACGACGATTACCTTCGCCCCCGGCGTGCTGGAGCGGAACCCCGAGCTGGCCGGCGTGACGGTCACGGTCCCGGCCGATTCCCTCTTCGCCGATGACGGGACGCGCGGCGGGATGGTAGGGATCGCCCCCGTGCCACCCGACCGGATCCCCGGGCCCCTCCCCCCGGAATTGAATTTTCCGATAGTGATCACCGTCCAGACCGATGGGCCCACCAATTTCGACCGCCCGATCGCCGCCTGTTTTCCGAATGTGCCCCACCCCGTAACCGGCGAAACATTGCCCACCGGCTCCAAGAGCGCCCTCTTCAGCTTCAACCACGACACCGGCCGATTCGAGATGGTCGGGCCGATGACCGTCAGCGACGACGGCCGGCTCGTCTGCACGGACCCCGGCATCGGCATTCCCGCCCCCGGGTGGCACGGTACCCAGCCGGGGACCTCCGGCAGTGGCGGCCCTCTTGAGGGGTCCGACGGCAGCGGCTCCGGCGACGGCGGCGGCGCCTCCGATCGCCGTCGCCCGCGGCCTAAACCTCGACCCACGCCCCCGCCCCCGACGCCGACGCCGCGCCCCCCCCCGATGAGCGACTGCAGCGTAGAAATTGCGATGCCTCTACAGGGCATCCGGCATCCCGAGACTAAGCCGCTGGAATTCCGCGCGATCGGGATGCCCATGCCGGGACAAATGGTGTGGTTCCTCGGGAGCGGTAATACCTGGGCCCGGCCGGATGGCTTCGACGGCGAGAGCGGGAACGTTCAATTCTTCAACGACGTGACGCGGCTGGACAGCTCTTTGCTCCGCGTCAAATGGGAGCCGGATAAGGGCGGATTGACCTGCTACGACGACCGGACGGTCACAATCATTCCATCGAGCAAGGCCGCCTGGGTTTTCGAATACCCCGGCAGCGATGAGACGCGGGACCTGAGCGAGCCCTTCGCCACCAATGTGGACCGATTTTTCCACGCCCTCTTTATCGCTGCAGTCGATTACCCCTTCTCAAACCTGCGGTGGACTTTCACGTCGACGTTCCGGCCCGCCAAGCGCGCCTATCTGATGCACTTTGCGTCAAAAATATCCAGCCTGTTGATCGATGCCGAGTCCGTTCCCCCGTTCGACCCGGCGACCGTCTCTGCAGACGACCCCTTTAAGGGCTCGCTTGACATCAATTGGGTCCATTACAAGGCCAACGGGGAGCAGGATCTCTTGACCACAGTCATGGCCGCCTATGCAATGGAGTCGGCTTATGGAATCGTTTATCCGCCCGCTTTGCAATCCCGACATACTCAAGGGTTGGCAATTGATGTGAAGATCCTCTGGGACGACGACTTCAGCATTAAGCTACCGGACGGCTCCCTCATGCCCATCCCGAAGAACCCTGGAAACGGCGCTCAAAGCACCGCGCTCCATGCGGCCGGCGCGACCTTCGGCGTCATCAAGCTCGGCAGCGATCCTCCCCACTGGTCCAGCGACGGCCATTGATGCATCCCCTTCGCCCCTCGATCCCCTGCCTGAAGCCGCACCGACCCCCGGCATATCTGGGTATTCTGGTGTTCTTTGCCGGAGTTCAAGCCCGCGCCCAGGAGCTTCCGCCCTTTGCCCCGGAACCTGAACGCCAACTTGGACTCCACTATTATTCCGTCCAGAATCTCTTCACGGGCCAGGTTATCCGCCGGGGGATTACCGGGAGCAACGGCATCGCCCACGATCAGGTTATCCTGGCGCCGAACACCCCTTACCGGGAAGGCATTCTGCAGGCGGCTACGCTTAAAGTCGGATTCTCGGAGTTCACGACGCCGGGGAGCGGCGAGCGGTTTGAGTTCCCCAGGATTCTCGTCAAGCCTGACGCGATGCCCGACACCGATGGCGATGGCCTCGGCGCGTTCGGCGAGTTCATCATCGGCACCGACCCCACCAACCCCGACACCGACGGCGATGGCATCCGGGACGGCGTCGAAGTCCAACAGGGCCTGGACCCGCTGGACGGTCTCATCGCCCGGACCGGGTTGATTGCCTCCGTGGATACCCCCGGCGCGGCCGCCGATGTGTGTGCCGTCAACGACGTGGCCATCGTGGCCGATTCGGAGCTCGGGGTCTCTATCTTCAACGTCTTCAACGGGATGAACCCCGTCATCATCGGCCAAGTGGACACCCCGGGGATCGCCCAACGGGTCGGCTGCTCCGGCACCCTGATCGCCGTGGCTGATGGACCGGCCGGCCTCGCCATCATCGACATCGCCGATCCGCCCGCGGCCCGGCGGCTGCATCAGATCAACCTGGGGTTCGCTCAGGCCGTCGCCGCTGCGGCCGGCGTCGCCTATGTCGGGCTCGATTCAGGGCTCCTGGTCTCTGTGGAGATGGCATCCGGGCTGCGGATCGACGCCGTCAGCCTGCCGGGCGCCGTGGGTGATCTCTTATTGAGTGGGGATCATCTTTACGCATTGGCGGGGAACACGCTGGTCGTGCTCGCTTACGCCTCGGGGTTGCTGGCCCCCCTCAGCTCGACGGCCTCCCCGACGCCTGGCGGCTTGCCTTCCGAGCGCATTTTCATTGGCGGGGGGATCGGTTACGTCGTCCACGGGACGGGGTATAACACCTTCGACCTGAATAACCCGCTCATGCCCACCCTGATCGCGGTCGGGAACACCCTGCAACGGGGATGGAGACACCTGGTCCCGAACGGCTCCGGCCTCGGCGTGGCCGCGGCCTCCCCCAACGTGGGTTTTGACAGCGCATCCAATCTGCAACTTTACGATCTGCGCGATCCCTCCCAGACGAATGCGTTCGTGACGGAATTTGAAACTCCCGGGGTCGCCCGCGCGGTGGCCATCTATAATGGCCTGGCCTACGTCGCGGATCACTTCCATGGGATGCAGGTGATCAATTATCTCGCCTACGACGCGCTGGGAACCTCCCCAACGCTGGACCTGGCGGCTGGTTTTTCCCTCGATCCGCCCACCGCCGAGGAAGGTCAGCTTGCCCGCGTCACGGCCGTCGTCGCCGACGACGTGCAGGTGCGAAACGTTGAGTTTTACCTCGATGGCGTCAAAGCCGCCACCGACGGAAATTTCCCCTTCGAGCATCGCTTCGTGGCCCCCTCCCTCGCGGCTCGACCGAGCTTCACTCTGCGGGCCCGGGCAAGCGATACCGGTGGGAACTTCACCTGGACCCCCGAGATCACGGTAATGCTGACGCCCGACGTGACGGGACCGACCGTCACACGGGTCCTTCCCGCCCACCGAACGGCCATCTTCGGTCCCCTGCGGAGCGTCGCCGCTTTCTTCAACGAGCCGATGGACGTCTCGACGTTGACCTCCGGCGCCTTCACGTTGACCGAGTTCGGTCCGGACGGAAGGGCGGGGACGCCGGACGACGTGGCCGTCACACGGGGCGACGTCGAGTTCCGACCGGATGTCCTGGGCGCCTTCATGAATTTCACACCGGAGCTGCGCCGGGGGATTTATCTCGCCCGCGTCTCACCCCCCGCCGCCGACGTCGCGGGTAACCTTTTGGCGATCCCCCGCTCCTGGCGGTTCATCGTCTTGACCTCCGACAATGACCGGGACGGCGATTGCATCCCCGACGCCGTTGAGACCGCCGTCGGTCTGGATCCCGATAATCGCGACACCGACGGCGACGGAATCCCCGACGGTGAGGAGGACCTCGACGGCGATGGGGTCAACAATTGTCTTGAGGCCCTGCTGGGATTGAACCTGGCCGACGCCGACAGCGATAACGACGGCATTGCCGACCGGGACGAAGATCAGGACGGTGATGAACTCAAAGATTGGGAGGAGCTGCTGAATGGGACCCGGATTAACGGTGTTGATACCGACGGCGACGGCGTCAGTGACGGGGACGAAGTCCGAGCCGGCACCGATCCGACGGACCCGTCATCCTCGCCTCTGACGTTTGCGTATGTCCGAGTGGCTATTGTCAATGCGGTCCATCCGGCGGCGCTGACCGGCCGCTTCGTCGGTGGGCCGGTCTCCACGCTCAACGCGGCCTCGCCCGAGGCGACGCTGGGACAAGTCTTCGGACCCGTCTTCAGTCTTGAGAATCTCTCCGAACCCATGAGTCAAGGAGGAGTATCAAAGCCATGAAAGCCGCTCTTGCACCGATGCGAGCCCCGCTGCGCCTCATATCAATCGCTTGTGTTTTCACCACTTCGGTGATGCAGGCCCTGGCCCAGTTTTCTTCCGGTTCGACCGGGGCCGACGGGGCCCTAGACATCCTCGACCCGGGAACGCCGACAACTATCGTCTTCGATCCGGCGGTGGGGGATATCCGGCTCGACCCTGACGGTGATAACGTCTACCACTTTACGACGATCACGATCCCCGCCAACGTCACGCTCCGCCTGGGCGCCGACGTCCTGGGTCATACCCCCGTCCATTGGCTCGCCAGCGGGGCCGTCCGCATCGAGGGAACGCTCGACCTGAACGGGCAAGCGGGCCACGCCTGTGGCCAGCCGCCGGTGCCGGGGATCGCTGGGGCCGGCGGCTTCAACGGCGGGCCGGCGGCGTCGGAGAGCGCGTCGGGCAGCGCCGGCGACGGTCCAGGCGGCGCGAGATATCCCGGTGGGGGATTCGATCATGCGGGTCATGTCACCGCCAACGGTGGCGCAATCTATGGGAATCTTTATCTCATGCCGCTGATCGGAGGGTCCGGCGGCGCCGGCAATGGCGGGCCGCCGGGCGCGGGAGGGGGCGGCGGCGGCGGGGCAATTCTTATCGCCAGCGACGTCTCTATTGATCTTCCTATGGGGGGTTCGATCCGGGCCAACGGAGGCAACGCAGGGCAACAGTGCACCTCGGACGGAACCCGTGGGGGGGCGGGCAGCGGGGGGGCCATCCGTCTTATGGCTCCCCGGGTCACGATCGGCGGTTCCCTGAGCGCCACGGGGGGGGCGGCCCCTTTTTCGTCGGCTTCGGTCGGGCGGATTCGGATCGAATCCTTCCAACGAACGCTCGCCGGGGCTTCCATCTCGCCGGGAGCCTCCTTTGGCGTCCCCTTCCAGGTTTTCCCTCCAGTCAGCGGGCCCACCGTCCGCGTTGTTTCGGTCGCCGGCGTTGCCGTGATTCCGTCCCCCACGGGAAGCTTTCAGATGCCGGATGTGACGATCGAGGCCGTTTCGGCCGTCCCGGTCGAATTGAGCGCTTCCAACGTTCCCCCCGGCACCATTCTCAACCTCCGATTCGTCCCGGAGACCGGCGACGTCATCACGGCCATGTCTTCGCCCCTCATGGGGTCCTTCGCCGATTCAACGGCCTCGGCGAGCGTCACCTTTCCGCGAGGCTTCAGCCGGGGGTACATTCTGGCCACCTGGACGCCATAGCGACGATTGAAGCCGCGACGGGGTTGAGCCATAAGGGGCGCCGTGATCCCGCGGTTTGGTCTGATCATCGGCGCCATGAAATCGGGGACGACGAGTCTCTATGAATACCTGGCGCAACATCCGGCGATCTGTCGCTGCCGGGGTAAAGAGCCGGACTTCTTCGTCGACGAAGCCCGTTGGGGATCGAGCCGATTCGAGCCGTCGGCCGCCGAACCCTGCTCTCCCGCCCCGAGTGCGTCCGAAATCGAGAACCTGAGAGCGGCGTACGAGGCCCTCTGGCCGTGGGACCCCAGCCGCCATGAGATCGCCCTCGAAGCCTCCACGAGCTGCACCAAAACGCCGGTGATGCCCAATGTCGCCGCCCGGATCGCCGCCCTCGGGCTGCCGGCGCGATTTATCTATGTCATGCGCGACCCGATCGAGCGGATCGAATCCCACTACACCCATGGCCTGGCCGCGGGCTGGCTGCGCCCTCCCGGGGGGCCGACGCTGGACGCTCACGTCCTCGCCGTCACCTCCTATGCCCGCCAGATCGCCGAGTTTTATCAACGGTTCCCTCCTTCGGATATCCTCCTGGTGCGTTTTGAGGATTTCGTCCGTTCGCCCGGAGCGGTCCTGCGGCGGGTTTCCGCCTTTCTCGGCGTGGACCCCGAATACGCATTTCGGGGGCTCGGCCGAGCCCACAACCGCAACCTGGGCCGGCCCGTCAGCGACGGTCCCCTTTATCGCGCCTGGCGTCGCCTGCCGCTCCTTCCGGCGCTTGCTCGACGTCTGCTCCCGGAGCGGCCGCGGGCTTTCGTTCGCGGCCGATTGGGCCGCCGGATCACCACGGTCTGCCGCCTGACCCCGGAGCAGCGGGCTTGGGCCCTGGAGGCCCTCGCCGATGACCTCGAGCGACTCCGGACGGAATTCGGCGTGGACCCGAGTGGCTGGAATCTCGTCCCTTAGCTTGGCAGTCCGAAAGGATTACTTTCACGTCCGCCCATTGTCGGCCATCATTTCGAGAAAGGCCTTGACTATGTCGGGGTCGAAATGAGAGCCGGCCCCCGAGGCGATGTGCTCGCGGATTTTTTCGGCCGCCCAGGCGGGCCGATACGGCCGGTCGGAATGGAGCGCGTCCCAGACGTCCACGACGGCAAAAATCCGCGCCGCCAGGGGAATCTGGTCCCCCTTCAACCCCCGGGGATACCCCTTGCCGTCCCACCGCTCATGGTGGCAATAGGGAATGTCCAGCGCCGGTCGAAGATAAGCGATAGGGGAGAGGAGCGCGTGGGCGTAGTCGGGGTGCTTGCGCATGATGATCCATTCGTCGTCGGTCAGGGGCCCGGGCTTGAGGAGAATGCTGTCCGGAATCCCCATCTTGCCGATGTCGTGGAGCAACGCCCCGCGGCGGATCTGGACCAGTTCGGCGCTGGCGATCCCCATCCGCCCGGCCAGCCGGACGGTCATTTCCGTGACCCGCTCGGTGTGCCCTTCGGTCTCCTTGTCGCGCAGATCGAGCGCGCGGGACCAGCCCAGGAGCGTCGTTTCGTAGGCCAAGGAGAGATCGGCGTTGGACCGCTGGAGATTCTCAAAAAGGGTCGCGTTATCGATCGCGATCGCGGCCTGACCGGCCAGCGCTTCCAGAAATTCGATCCATTCCTCGTCGGGCCGGAGCTCCGAGCGGTGAAAAATTTCCATCACCCCCGCGATCAGCCCCTTGGTCACCAATGGGACGCCGCAGTAGGCGATAAATCCTTCCCCCTTCAGCGTGGCCAGGCGTTCGTGCGCCGCCGGATCGCCGTCGGCCCCGACCCAGAAGTCGGCCCGTTGACGTTCCAGGGCCACCCGGCCGGGAAGGCCTTCCCCCAGCCGGAAGCTCGATCGCCGGATCGCCTCACCGGTGAAGCCTCGACCGGCGCTGTAATCGAGGTTCAACGTATGGGGATTGAGCAGCAAGACGGCCGCGGCGTCGACCCCGAGCTGATTGACGACTTGATCTAGGACGACGCTCAGGGTGACGCGAAGATCAAGACTCCCGCTGATGGCCAGGTCGATCCGTCGGAGCGCCCCGAGGCGATTCAGTTGGCGACGTATTTTTTCTTCGGCCCGCCGCCGGGGGGTGACGTCCTCGATGGTTCCTTCAAATTGAAGATTCGCAGGGCGGCTGTCGACATGGGCGCGGATGTTGGCTGAGAGCCAGATCGGGCCCCCGTCTTTCCGCCGCGCCTCGAACTCGAAGGCCTTGAGACTCCCCTCGGCGCGCAGGCCGCGCAGAAACTCCTCGTAGCGGTGGGGATCGAGGAAGAGTTCCTTACCGACGTTCTTCACCCTGGAGATCAGTTCCCTGGGCGATTCGTAACCCAGGATGCGCGCCAGCGCCTCGTTGGCCACGAGGAATCCGTCGTCGGCCACCGCCTGGAAAATCCCCTCAACCGAGTTCTCGAAGATTGAACGATAACGTTCCTCGGCCTGCCTCAGACGTTGAACCAACGAGGCCTCGGCGATCGTGGGGGCGGCCAGGCCGGCCAGGAGATTGAGCGCCTTCACGTGACGCAGCGTAAAGGCCCGCGCCCGTTTCGTGGCGTTGACGTTGAGCACGCCGACCAGGTTCCCCCCGGTCATCAGGGGCACCGAAATGGCCGAGTGAACCTCCGGCCGCGGCGCCTCCGGCTCAAATCGATCGTCGTCCACTTTGCCCTGCAAGAGCACCGCCTGGCGCGTCCGGGCGACCCAACCCGCGATGCCCGCTTCGATCGGCACGCGGTGGCCGAGAATTTGTTGGCGCGCCTCGCCCCGGATGGCGACGACCGTCAGTTGATCCTCCCCCGGCAGCGGCATCATCACCGAGACTTCGTCCGCCTCGACCTGCTGGAGCGCCGCCTCGGCCACGCGGCCCACGATCGTGTTGGGGTCCAGCGTGAAGGCGATCGCCTGGCAGAGTTGATAGACGCCGACCGTCTCGCGCAGCTCCAGGTTTTCCTGCCGGAGCCGCCGGACCTCCGTCGCTCGCGTCAACAACGGCAAGAGCCCCGCCAGTTTGAACGGCTTGAGGATATAATCGAACGCCCCCCGCTTCATCGCTTCGACGGCCGTCTGGACGGTCCCCTGGCCGGTCATCATGATCATGACCAGGTCCTGATCCATCTCCAAAGCCGCCTTCATCACGGTCAGCCCGTCCATCCCCGGCATCATGAGGTCGACCATCAGGATGTCGAAGGCTTCAGCCTTGAGCGTCTCCAGCGCCTGCCGCCCGTTATCGAATCCGCGCGTTTCGTAACCCTGACGCGCCAACGCCTCGACGAGGGTCACCATCAGCTCTCTCTCGTCGTCCACGACGAGAATGCGTCCGAGGGGGGCCGCCGCCGGCGCGCCCTCCGGGACGGCGGCCCCCGGCGCCGACCGGCGGGCCTGATGCCCGATCACGATCGGGTCGGTCGTCGCCGATTTCGGGATTTCCCCCCCCGAAGGGTTCATGTCGGGCCCGGTCATCTTCGTTCCCCTTCCCGCCAGCGCGTCGGCTTTCATTCAAAATCCTTCCAGGAGGAGTTGTTCCCATTGTGCGACATCGGCAGAACGACCCGCACGGTCGTTCCCTGGCTCACTTGGCTCAGAACCTCGATCGATCCGCCGTGCTCGGTCACAATCCGGCGGCAGATGGCCAGGCCGAGGCCCGTCCCCTGCCCCTCCGGCTTGGTCGTGAAGAACGGTTCCATCACCTGGGCGAGGGCCTCCGGCGGGATGCCCACGCCGTCGTCGATGAATTCGATCGTGTAGGCTGAGGGCATCCCCCCGGTCGCCGGAGCGCGCTCGGGGCTGTCGCCAGGCCTTTCGGCGATCCGGATTTCGAGGACGCCTCCGTCGTTCATCGCGTCGGCCGCGTTGAGAATGATATTGAGGAAGACCTGGCGGAGCTGTTCTCGGTCGGCCAGCACCATGGCCGGTCGTTCCGGATCGATGCGTTTGACGCTGACCCGCCGCTTGCGCAGGTGGTACTGGATCAATTCGAGCGTTCGGCCGACCTCCTCGCGCAAGTCGACCGTGGAGATCTGGCGCTCGCCCCGCCGGCCGAATTGCAGCAGGTTCGCCACCAATTGGCTCATCCGATCCAGCTCGGCTTCCATGATCCTCAACGGCTCTCGCGCCGGATCGTCCTCCGGTGTTTGTCCCAGCAGACCCTCCACCCGGAGCGTCACCGTCCCCAGCGGATTGTTGAGTTCGTGGGCGATGCTGGCGGCCAGCTCCCCGATCGCGGCGAGTTTGGAAGCGTGCCAGAGCTGGCCCGAAATGCTGCGCAGCTCTTCATTCTTGGCTTCGAGCTGGGCCGTCCGCTCCACCACCCGATCTTCGAGCTCGATGGTCAACTGCAGGAGCTCGGAATTGCTCCTTTGCAACTCCTCTTGCAGCGCGCGTAGCTCGGCCGTGCGTTCCTCGACGCGCCGCTCCAGCTCAAGCGTCAGGGCGAGCAAGCCGCGATTGGTCTCGGCGAGCTCCTGTTCCAGCTCGACGATCCGGCGGCCGGCCTCTTCCAGCGTCGCGAGCGTCTCCGGGGCGGCCATCATGCGGCGCTCTTGACGACCAGGACGGTCGCGTCGTCATCGTCGCGCCCGAGGCGCTTAAGCAGCGTTTCGGCGATCCGCGCCGCCGGGGCATCCCGCAGGCCGGGGAAGTCCGTCCACTTCCAGCGGGGGTCAAGCCCGTCGGAGGCCAGGATGAGCATATCGCCGGGGACCCAGAGAGAATCGAGCGGTCGGGGCAGCGTGCTCGAAAAGCCGACGATGCCTCGAGGGAACGAAAGATGTGACGTCTCCTCGGCGCGAGCGAAGCGGACCTCGACGTTGCCCAGGGCCGCCACGCTCAGCCGGACCCCGCCGACCGGCAGCGCCGTCGGCTCGGCGACCTCAAATCGGGCGACGGCCATGACGACCCCCCGCGTGGGCCGGCAGGCGCGCGCCGTCCCTCGAAAGAGCGCCTCGACGGGCTCCTCCCGATGCATCTCCAGATAGTGACGCGCCGTCTCAGCGGCCCGGTGAGCAAAGGCCCCGTGGCCGAGACCGTCCACTACGCCCGCCAACGCCCCTCCCTTCCATCGGCAGGCCACGAAGGAATCCCCGTTGATCGTCATGCCGGCGTGGGGGCGGGTGGCGACGCCGAAGTGCAGCGGGATCGCCGCGGGGGCCCCCGATCGCCGGTCGTGAATCCAGCGCCGTCCGCGCAGGCGCAGCCCCGCCTCCGCCCCTTCCCTCAAGCCCACCTCGAGTTCGTCCAACAGCCGGTTGACGGCCCCCAAGCCGCATCCGAGGCTGCCCGTCGTCGTAAAGCCGTCGCCGATCGCCGCTTCGGGATCGGCGAGACCGGGCCCCTCGTCGGTCGCTTCAATCTCCACTCCAGGGTTCCCGTCGCGCTCGACCGGACGGAGCGCCAAGGCGCCGCGGCGGGCGTGCTTGACGATGTTGGAAGCCAATTCGGAGATGACGATGGCGATCTCCTCGGCTTCGGGTTCGTCAAAGCCGATCCGAGAGGCGAGCTCGCGCCCGGCGCGGCGCGCTTCAGCGGCGTCGGCCCGATTGGCGATTTCGAAATCATGCGCTTCGGGTTTCATCCACCTTTTTCCGTCACGAATTCTGCGTCTCCGTCGGGCGCGATCCCCGATGACGCCCGGAAAGATCGCGCGGGGGCGCGCCCGGGGCGACGCGAGAGGGGCTCCGCCACCCCGCGGCGTCGCGATCACGCCCTCAGCCATTTTCTCAACGTAATGCGCGTCCCCTTGCCGGCCTCGGTCTGGATCTCCATCTGGTCCATGAGCCGGCGCGCGCCCGGAAGGCCCAGCCCCAACCCCCCCGAGGTCGAGAACCCCTCTTCCAGCGCCCGATCGATATCGGCTATGCCCGGCCCGGCGTCCTCGAACGACAGTTCCAGGGCCGTGCGGCCGTTCTCCTCGAAGGCCCGCATCCGCATCGTCCCCTCGCCCGCGTAAAGGAAGATGTTGCGGGCGAGTTCGGAGGCCGCCGTCACGATGCGCGTTACGTCGGTCAGGCCGAAGCCGATCGCTCGGGCCCATTCCCGAACGGACCGTCGCGCCGCCACGATGTCCCCCTCGGCGCGGATCACCACCTCCGGCGGCAGCGCCTGGTCAACCATGGAGAGTCCATCCATTCAGTGAGCGTCCCTGAGGCAGGCCAGGGCATGGTCGGCGTCGAGCGCCGTGGCGGCTCCGCCGAGAGTCAGGCCGAGCTGGGTGGCCGTCAGCGCCACGCTGGGGCGCATGCCGACGATGATCGTGCGGCCCCCCATGAGGGCCACCATCCGGCCGGTTTCGGCCACGGTCCGGGCGAAGAATGAATCGAGCGTTTCGACGGAGGAAATGTCGAGCACCAGCCCCCGGGCTTCAAAACGCTCCATCGCCTGGAGCGTATCTTCCTGCAGCGCCGTCACCGTCCGATCATCCGGATCGGGCGGCATCGTCACCATCAGCACGTCCCCCACCTTGACCACCGAGATCGCGACGTTAGACATGGCCTTTTACCTCCCTGGCGGGGACGTCGCCACAGCCCGGGTCCTTATGGAGCGGCGGCCGCCGTGGCCGCCAGTTGGTGGGAATTTGCCCGTTGGAGCTGGAAGCCCAGCACGTCCAGCCCCATCTGAAGCCCCGATCGCAGCGAGGGGCGCGTCGTGACTTGAGGCAGGTCGATCCCCAGATGGACGAGCGTCTGGGCGATCGACGGGCGCACGCCGGTCAGGATCGCCTGCGCGCCCAGGAGCCGCACGGCCGTGATGCACTCGACCAGATGGCGCGCCGTCTGCGTGTCGATGGCCGGCACGCCCGTGATGTCGATCAGCGCCACCGGCGAGTTCGTCTCGACGACCTTTTCGAGCAGCCGCTCCATGAACTGTTGGGTCCGCTCGCTGTCGAGCGTGCCGATGAGCGGGGCGACGATGATCCCCTCCCAGATCTGAATCACGGGCGTCGAGAGCTCCAGAATCTCGCGCGCCTGGCGGGAGATCACCTCTTCGGCGGCCAGGAAATAGGCCGTCGAGGTCAGCTCTTTGTCCAGGGACACGATCTTGATGACGGCCAGGAGGGCGCGCATGGCCTTGGCGGAGTCCTTCTCCAGGGCGCGATGAATCCGGGGCAGGAGCATCTGAAGATAGATTGAGTATTCGGCCATCGACCAGCGGAGCGACATCCCGAGACGTTGGTGCCCGCGTCCGAATTCGATCCGGTCGAGCAGATAGCCCTCGCCGTACTCGCCGCCCGTCAGGCCCCGGAACGACCGTCGCAGGGCCTCTTTGGAGTTGTTCAAAATGGTCTCGTTGTGGAAGAGCGCCCGGGCTTCATCGTATTTCATGAAGCGGGCATAGATTTCCTTGACGATCTCCTCGACGCACCCGTCGGCGGTGGGCCGCACCTCCCGGAGCAAGGCCACGTCGTCGTCGGTGAATCCGACGAAGCTTTTACGGCTCTCCCACTCTTTCAGAGTGATCGCGCCGCTGGACCGCGCTTTTGTCTCCGTGACCATGGGACAATCCTCCTCTTGTTCCCTTCGCGCCCGAGCGATGGATGTAAAGTCCGAACCCGCAACAAACATTCTACGACCGGGCCGTCCCCACCGAGCAAGTAAAATCTATATTAAAAAAAGTTGTGTTCCTTTTTCGTCCTAGGGGTTTTGCCTAAGGGAAACCCTTAGGGAAATTTCCTAGTCCTTTGGTTCGGGACGGGGCGGGTTTTTGGGCTTCGTTTTCCGGCGGCTCGCCCCCCTCGGGGCCCGGAGTCCCGCCGCCATCGGCCGCTGCGGCCGTCGAAGCGGGGACCCGACCGTGCTATTCTTGCCGATTCCGGTGGGCCCTCGACGGACCCGGGGAGCCCCGCCGCGAACCCCCTCGGAGCGCGCCCCTTATGTATAACTTCAATCCGGGCCCCGCCGTCCTTCCCGCCGACGTCATCGCCGAAATCAAAGAGGACCTTCCCGAATTCAAGGGCTCGGGGGCGTCGATCCTGGAGGCGAGTCATCGCGGGCCCGAATACGAGGCCCTCCATTTCGAGGCCGAAGCGAATTTCCGACGCCTCCTTGCCGTCCCCGACGATTACGCCGTCCTCTTTCTGCACGGCGGAGCGAGCCTTCAGTTCGCGATGGTCCCCATGAACCTGCTTCCCGCCGGAGGGACCGCCGATTACACGGCCTCCGGCGCCTGGGCCGCCCGGGCGATCGAGGAGGCCCGGCGCCTTGGGCGCGTCCATCTGGCCGCCGATTGCGAGGCTGAACGTCCGGCGCGCGTTCCCCGCCCGGAGGAGCTGCGCCTGACGCCCGGATCGGCCTACCTCCACATCACGACCAACGAGACGATCTCGGGCGCCCAATGGAAGGATGTCCCCGAGACCGGGATTCCGCTCGTGGCCGATATGTCCTCGGACGTCGCCTCGCGCCCGGTGGACATCGCCCGCTTCGGTTTGATCTACGCCGGCGCGCAGAAAAATCTCGGACCGGCGGGCGTGACCGTCGTCCTCATCCGCCGGGACCTGGCCGAGCGCGCCCCGAAGAAGCTCCCCGCCATCCTGCGATACGCCACCCACATCGAGCACCGGTCGCTCTACAACACGCCGGCCTGTTTCGCCGTCTATGGCGTCGCTCTCATGACGCGCTGGATGATACGCGAGGGGGGGATCGAAGCGATCGCGGCGCGCAATCGCCGCAAGGCGGCGCGTCTCTATGCGGCGATCGACGCCTCCGGCTTCTACCGCGGCGTCGCTCATCCGGACTTTCGTTCGGAGATGAACGTGACTTTCCGATTGGCCGGCGAGGCTCAGGAGAAAGCCTTCGTGACCGAAGCTCAGGCCGCCGGATTCATGGGCCTGAAGGGCCATCGCTCGGTTGGCGGCCTTCGCGCCTCGATTTATAACGCCTTTCCGCTCGAAGGGGTCGAGGCGCTGGTCGAGTTCATGCGGGACTTCGAGCGGCGCCGGGGCTGAGGCCGGCCGAGGATTCCCTTGCCAAATCCCCTCGCCGGGCGAACATTTTCGAAGGTCCTGACTCGGCGGCGCGCGGCTATTCCCTGATTCGGGCCTGACCGGTGGCCGACCGCCCAGTCGGGTTCCTGAGGCATGGACGCGCTCGATCCCGAACGGCTCAAGCAGATCATCGTCGAGGAGGTGCGGCGCGCCTTGACGGAAAGCGCGGCCCCAGCCGCGTTCCGTCCCCGCGAGGCCTCTCCGGCCGGGCCGGCGTCCAAGCTGGAGGTCGATGGCTTGGTGCTGATCACGGGCACGGCGGCTCCCCACCCGGCCATGTTCGAAGCTCTGGCGCCGCTGGCCATCCACGGCCTGCGCTTTGTCGTGCTGGCCTCGCAGAGCTTTCGAGGCGTCCCGTTGGCGCGGGACCCCGATCTTCTCCGCGGCTTGAGGCTCGCCGAGGGCGTCGATGACGAGCGCGGACTCGCCGACCTCTTGAACCGCACGGGCTGGGTCCTCGCGCCCGACGTGTCCTCCAACACGCTGGCCAAGGCCGTCCTCGGCGTCGAGGACTCTCAGCCGACGCGCGTCATCGCCTGGGCTCTCCGGTCCGCGCGGCCGATCGTCTTCCTCGAGTGCCCCTCGGTACCGGGGCCGGCCGCCGACCTGGGGCGTCTAGAGCGCCTGCGCCGCCTGGAGCGCCGTGGAGCGCTCCTGGCGGACGCGCGGTCCGTCTTGGCGCGCCTCGTCGAGGCGCTCCGCCCGGCCGAGGCCCGCCTCTTTCAACCCCTTGCGGCTCGGCCGATCCCTCGGCGGAGGATTGTGACCGCCGAAGACGTCGACGAAGTCTGGCGCGCGGGTCGCCGGGATTGGACGCTCCCGCCGGAGGCGATCGTGACGGCGGAGGCCGAAGAGCAGGCTGCTCGCCGTGGGATTGAACTGCGGCGCGGGGATTCGCCGCCGCCGGGAGATTACTGACCCCGGACCGTCGGGAAGGAGAACGGCCATGATTCAGCGCGCATTCCGCCTTTGGCAACGACGGGGCTGGGCATGGGCGCTTCTGCCGTGGGCCGGGGCCTGGGCCGGGGCGATCGCCGCGGCCGCCGAGCCCTCGTTCCTGCCCGGATCGGCCCCGTTCATCGGACGCGAAGCCCTGATCCCGATGCGCGACGGGGCCGAGCTGGCCGCCGACGTGTATCTCCCCCGGACCGCGGGCCGGTTCCCCGTCATCCTCGTCCAAACCCCTTACAACAAGGCGGCCTCGCGCGCCTGGTTTGACGGGACCGGCCGCGTCGATCGCGGCCCGCTCTTTTCCGATACGCACTATGCCTTCGTCGTCACCGATTGGCGCGGACACGCGGCCTCGGCCGGGGCCGATCGCCCCGGCGTCGTCTCCGGCCGCGGCCAGGACGGTTTCGACACGCTGGAATGGATCGTGGCCCAGCCTTGGTGCGACGGCAAAATCGGCACCTGGGGCCCGTCGGCGTTGGGCGGCGTCCAGTATCGGACGGCCGCCGAGCGGCATCCCCATCACGTCTGCGCGGTGCCGATCGTGATGCCGCTCAATCTGGAATACGAAATTTACTTTCCCGGCGGGGCGCTTTTTGAGGAGTTCGCGCTCCGCCTTAAAGATCTGGGCTGGGACCGTATAAGCTGGCTCAGGGAGCACCCCATGAAGGATGAGTTCTGGGGGCGGCTTGCCGAGACGACGTTCATCCGTCCCCAACAGATCGAGATCCCCATGCTCTTCATCGGCGGCTGGTACGATATCTACACCGACGGGGTCATCCGGGCCTTCGAACAAGTCCGCGCCGGGGGAGGGGAGAAGGCCCGGCGGCATTCGAAGCTGATCATGGGGCCCTGGGTGCATCGAACCGACGAAGCGCAGAACGGCGCGCTCACCTACGCCGCGGCCGCCGGCTTCGGGGGGCGCAAGACGTTGGCTTTTTTTGATTACTGGCTCCGGGGCGTGGACAATGACTTCGACGCCGCCGAGCCGTCGATCACGTATTACCAGATGGGGAGTGAGCAATGGCGCTCAAGCGCGACCTGGCCGCCCGGGGCGGCGCGTCCTCAGGCCTGGCATCTGCGCGCCGGAGGGAAGCTCGCGTCGGAGCCCGCGCCTCCCGGAGGGCCGGCCTCTTCGACGTTTCGACATGATCCCGCCCGTCCCGTCCCCACCGTCGGCGGACACGTGTTGACTCAGGGGCTCCTTCCCGGCCCGCAGGACCAACGCGAGAAGGTCGAAAGCCGCCGGGACCTTCTCGTCTTCACGACCGACTCTTTGGAGGCGGACCTCTCGATCGCGGGTCGGCCGGTCGTGGACCTCTTCGTCAGCTCGGACCGCCCCGACACGGACTTCGCGGCCATCCTCACCGATGTCCATCCCGACGGGCGTTCCATGCTGGTGACCGAAGGTCTCCTCCGCATGCGGTTCCGGGAAGGATTTGACCGCGAGACCTTCATGCGGCCCGAAACGGTCGATCGGATCACCATCGAGCTGACGAACACGGCGATCACGTTCTTGCAGGGCCACCGCGTCCGGCTGATCGTCGCCTCGTCCAACCACCCGAAGTACGCGGTCAACCCTAATGACGGGGGCCCCCTCTATGACGGAGGCGCGGGGCAACCGGCGCTCAACGTCGTCCATCACGACGGGAGCCGGCCCTCAGCGCTCCTGCTGCCGGTGCTCAACCCCTGAGGTTTGGGCTAAACGCCGACCTTGAGCCGCTGCAGCGAGGTGAGGAACATTTCCTCGTTGAGCGGTTTGGCGAAGATTTCAACCGGCATCGTGATCGTCTGACCGAGCAACTGATCGCACGCCTCGCGGTGCATGCCGGTGACGACGAAGACGGGGATGATCGGCCCCTCGCGCTCGCGGCTGAGCGACCGGATGACGTCGTAGCCGTTTTGAAACTCGGCGTTCTCGTCTTCGCTGGGAAGATGGATGTCGAGCACGACGACGGCCGGGCGGTGCTGGTGAATCAGCTCCATCCCTCTCTGGGCCGTGCGAGCGGTCCGGACGGCCCACCCGTGGGTTTCGAGCAGCTCCTTCAGATACCGTTGAAATTCCAGATAGTCCTCGACGACGACCGCCAGCGGGCGATCTTCGGCGACGGGCTCCGGTCGGGCCGCCCCGCGCGTCGCTTCCGGTTGCTGACTCTCCAGATCGTCGCTCCAGAGGGGCAACTCCACGGACACGGTGGTCCCCTTGCCCTTGCCGGGGCTGGCCAGGCTGATGGCGCCGCCGAACAGCTCAACGATCTTCTTGCTGATCGTCAGCCCGAGCCCCGTCCCCCCGTAGCGGCGCGTGATCGAGCCGTCGGCTTGGACGAAGCTCTTGAAAAGTCTTTTGATTTCGTCGGCGTCGATTCCGATCCCCGTGTCGATCACCTCGATCAGCATGAAGCCCGGGATATGCTCCGGATGGACGCGCATCGTGATGATGCCGTCCTTCGTGAACTTGTTGGCGTTGCCGACGATGTTAACCAGGACCTGGTGCAGCTTGCTCTGATCGGCCCGCACGAAGGGGAGGCGAACGTCCGGCACGTCGATCTTGAAAACGTTGTTCTGCTGGGCGACTTGAACGTGCATGAGCCCTTGGACGGCCTCCAGGAGGCTTCGGACATCGACGGGGCCCAATTGCGTCTTGAGCTTGCCCGCCTCGATCTTGGCCAGATCGAGCACCTCGTTGATCAATCGCAGGAGCCGTTCGCCGCTGTCGTGGATCGTCTTGACGTACTGCTTCATTTCCGCCGGATCTTTGATGGCGTCGCTCAGAATCAGGCGGGCGAATCCGAGAATGGAATTGAGCGGCGTCCGCAACTCGTGGCTCGTGTTGGAGAGAAACTCCCCCTTCAGCCGATCGGCCTCGGAGATCTGGACGTTGGTCCGCTCGAGCTTCCGGTTGGCCAGGGCCAACTCCAGGTTCTTCATCTCCAGAATTTCGCGCGTCCGCGTCGCCCGGCGCTTCGTCCAATCCTGCGCCAGCATGAGCGCGGCCTCTTGCGCGAAAAGCTCCATCATCCGGATTTCGTCCTCTCCCCACGGGCGCTCTCCATAAACCTCCAGCACGCCCAGCGTCTGATCCCCCCACAGGAGCGGCATCGCCACGTAGCTCCAGAAGCCGTGCTCGGCCAGGCGGGCCTGGGCTTGTTCGAAGATCGGCGAATCCCGCAGTTGCCCCAGACTGAACGTCCGTTGCGTCCGCGCCGCCTCCAGCACCCCCCCCACGGGCAAGGGGAGTTTTTCGACTTCGCCGGCCCGATCGGGGTTCCGAAGGGAGACGGCCACCGGCTCAAACCCGGCCCGCGCCAGCTCGGCGCCGGCGTGTGCGCCGCCGTTGCCGCCGTCCGAATCGGCGGCCCCCTGCGCCTCTTCCTTCTCCGGGATGTAGGCGACGTGAAGCCAGAGCTGGGCCCGGCCGGCGCCGAAGACGTCAACGACCGATTGGGCCAGCGCCGCGCGTAGAAGGTCCGGCTCTTGTAAACGCGCCGCTTGAACGACAGCCGAGCGGAGGTTGTGGAGCCGTTCCAGAATCGTCCGCCGCAGGTGTTCGGCGCGCTGGACTTTCTCTTCCCCCCCGGCCATTTGCAGGCTGATCTGATTGAGCGCGTGTGCAATCGCGTTGAAATCCCGATCTTTCCCCAGAGCGATTCGGGATACCTCCCGCTTCTCGGCCAGGTTGACCGCCGATTCCTTGAATACGTTGATCCAGGCTCGCCGCCGCCGCTGCCCTTCGCGCCAGCGCAGATAGAACACGACCGCCAGGACGCCAATGAGCGCCGCCGCGCCGACCCCCAGAAGCAGATCGCCGTTCATTGTTTTGAGTCCCCCCGCAAGCGGGGCTTCATGCAGAACCCCTTGGGCGACAATTTACTTGACCCGACAAGGCGGCGGAAGCCTAAAGTTGCCGCGCTCCCGTCGCGCTCGGATGATGGGGGGGAGTTGCGCCCGGCCCGACGGGACGGCTCGCCACCGGCAAGAGGATCGGAAATGGGCCCGGTGATCATCTCGCTGGGGGCCAACCTCGGGGACCGCCGGCGCCAGCTCGACCTGGCCTGCCGCCGGTTGCAGGAATCGGGCTTTCGAGTCCGTCGCCGCTCCTCCCTTTACCTGACCCGGCCCTGGGGCGGCGCCCCGGGGCCGCACTATCTCAACGCCTTGGTTGAGGCCACCTCCTCGGCCGCCTCCCCGCTCGCGACCCTCGAACGCTGCCGGGCCGTTGAGGCCGGTTTCGGTCGCGACCGTCGCCTCCCTTACCACCCCCGCCGCCTTGATGTGGATCTTATCGCCATCGGTGACCTTAAGCTTGATCACCCGCGACTGAAACTCCCCCACCCCCATTGGGGGAGGCGCGATTTCGTGATCATGGCGCTGATCGAGCTCGGCCTTCCTCCACCGGCCGTGCCGGAGGGCCGCCCTCCCAGGCAGCCTCTGCTCCGTTTGCTCGCCGAGGCCCCTGGCTGCATTGCGGGTAAGATGCCATGGACTTAAGATCGTCCCCTGAGGGGGTTCGAAGGGTGCCGAAGATGATTTTCCCTGGCCGGCTCTCGGCCCGTCGGAGGCGATCGGAACATTGAGTCCATTGCAGATGCGCCTTTCGAGTCGGTCTCGTCCGGGGCCGTGGGCCTCGTCGGACCTCACGCGCCGGCGGGCGCTGGGGGGCCTCGTCGCTACGGGGCTGAAGCTGGCCTTCCCCCCCGGAGCGACCGCTGATCCCCATGGTTCGCCCGAGCCCCGCTTCCCGGCGGCGTGGATCTTGATCATGGATCGTCCCCGACCTTGGTCGGATCCGGCGGGTCGTCGCGCGCACCAAAGCCTGGAGGCAAGCGCTGGAGCCCGCCTCGAGGTCCACGAGAGGACCTGGGTGGAGGGGGAGGCGACGGCATGGCTTCGGGTGGGGTCGAGCGCGGGCGAAGTTTGGCTGCCCGAGGTTTGGCTGGCTCCGCCGCCGGTCATTGTCTCGGCCGAGGAGCTTGAACGGATCGGCGAGGAGCCCGTGGATCGCTTCCGCGGCATCGATCCGGACTACGTTCCGCCCGATCTGGTCCCCGTCTCTCACGGTTACGAAGATGGCGTCGAATACTGGCTGCGCCGGGCCCCCGCCGAAGCCTACGAGGCACTGATTCGCGCCGCCTGGGCCGAAGGGGTTCGTCTATGGGTGGCCTCGGCTTATCGGAGTTACGCCCGCCAGCGGACGCTTTACCTCAACAAGCTGGAGGCCTCTGGATGGGGCCAGACGACGGTGGCCAAGCCCGGTCACAGCGAGCACCAGTTGGGGACCGCCGTCGATCTGACGGATGGTCGAGCCGAAACGCTCCTGCGGGAGGTCTTCGGAGAGTCCGTGGCGGGCCGCTGGTTGCTTCGTCGGGGGCCTGATTTCGGGTTCGCCGTCAGTTACACGGCCGCCAATGCGCCCCGGACCGGCTACGCCCCGGAACCGTGGCACTACCGCTTCTTCGGGACGTCCGCCGCGCGCCGGCGCCACCAGGCGGCGCTCACGCCCTGAATTGTCGATCTGGGTTCAAGGCCGTTCGGCGGCCTTGGGGCTGCGGCTGGGGTCATCGGACCCGGTCGGGGCGTCGGGGCGCGCGGCGGGGAGCCGGATCAGGATTCGCGTCCGGCCCTCGTGTTCCGTCGAAACTCGGAACTGACCCATGTGGCGCTGCACCACGCTGCGGGGGATGCTGAAACTGAAGATGCGCCCCTCGGCAATCTCAGCATAGGGGACCATCGGGTCCAACCAGTCCTCGGCCAGACGTTCGGTTTCGGCTTGGGCCTCATAGTCGAGTTCGATTTCCACCCACGTGCCGGCCCGCCGCGTGGTCAGACGGACGACGCGGGAGGCCGCCGGCGCCGGCCCTCGAACGCAGACCCGGTGAAGAATGGCGACGAAAGCCTGAAGCAGGAGGTCGCGATCGCCCGAAACGAGCGGCAATTCATCGGCCAGCTCCTGCTCGATTTCGGCGCCCGATTGCCGGATCTGAGGGTCCAGCATCCGCACGGCCGTCCCGATCAAACCGTTGAGATCGACAGGCTGCCGGGAAAGCTCCTGCACTCGGCTCACTTTGGCCAGTCGGTCGATGATCTCCTTAAGCTCCCCCGCCGCTTGATTAACCGTCTCCAGTCGTTGCCGCGCCCGCTCCTCAAGCGATGGCTCGGCCGCCAGGAGTTCCGTATAGGCCAGGATCGGAACCAGGCGATTGTTCATCAGGTGGCTCAGCCCGGAGATGACGGCTCCCAGGGCGGCCAGCTTCCCCACGTCGATCAGCGTCCGCTGATGGCGCTGGAGCTCCTCAATGGTTTCCTTGAGTTCCTCGTTGCGTCGTTCGGCCAGGCCGAGCAGGTAGGTCTTCTCCAGCGCGAGGCCGCAGATGTTGGCGTAAACCTGGAGCACCGGGGCGAGCGCCTCCAGGCCGGATCGCTCCCGCCCGCTGACCTCGAGCAGGACCCAGCCGTGCGGCCCCCGCGTCCCCGAAACCCAGACCCCAATGGCCCGGATCATCCGCAGCGCTTTGAGCAGTTCCGCCTGGCGCGCCGGCGCCCCGGGGCCCGTTTCCAGGAAGGCGATCTTTTCCGGTTGGAAACCTTCGGCCCCCATGGGCCCGCCCGCCAGCGGCAGCGTCGGCGGGGGGCTGGACTCGCCCTTGCGATAGCCCCGCAACAGGCAGAGATCAAGCCCGCGGGCCTCGCGATCGACCGCATAGAAGGCCCCTCGGGGGCTTCCGCAGGCCCGCATCATCCCTTCCAGAATGGAGAAGGCGATTTCGTCGCGTTCCTGCGACCGGAGCGCCCGCTCGACCACGGCGTTGAGCTGGGAGGAGAAGACGATCTCCCGGTCCATAAGCCCCCGGACGGCCTCGGCCTCTTCGGCGACCGTCGGTTGGATCGGGCTCGGCAGTTCCCCTGTCAGAATTCGGTCCAGCTTCGTGTGGCGCAGTAGCGTCAGAACGCCCGGCCGGCAATTCACCAGCTTGAAGCTCCCCGCGCGCTGGATCGCCGTTTTGTGCAGCTCGACAAACAGACCCAGGGCCGTCGAAGTGACGTACTCCGCCGCCGATAAATCCACCGTGAAGTGGCGGCGGCCCTCTTCCAGGTAGGGGGTCAAAGCTTGGCGGAGCTGATCGGCGCTGAGGGCGTCCATGTCCCCCTCAGGGCGGATGTGCAGGGAAGCAGGATCAGGGGTTTCCAGGATGAACATCAAGCTCTCCCGCCATGTCGCGGACGATCGCATTGCGGGCCGGTTCCTTCGCCTCCGTGGCCTCAGCCTCGTGGCTCCGTGCCCCTACTTTCATCGGAAAGGCCGGCCCCCGGCTTAACCGATTTATGGCAGAGAGTTTATGTCCCCCTCGGCGGAGAGGAAAAGACGGCCCCCCCTTCAAGCTAATAGGTCCGCTCGATCACGTAGCGGGGCAGCATCGCCAGGCGCTCGGCGCTGGCCTGGTCGGCGCAGGCGACCCCGGCCAAGGCCTCGGCGGCGCGCCCGGCGAACCGGCGCGCTTCGTCCAGGGCGCGGTCCAACCCCCGATAGCGCCTGAGGAGACGGACGATCTCGGCGACGTCGCGTCCGTTGCGGGACCACCGGCGCATCCGGAGCCGGTCGGCGGGGCTGGCCTCGGCCATCGCGAGCAGGATGGGGAGCGTTTGCTTGCCGTCGGCGGCGTCCATGCCCAATTCCTTCCCCCATTTGCCCTCGGGGGCCAGAAAGTCCAGGATGTCGTCCGTCACTTGAAAGGCGATCCCGAACTGGTTTCCGAAGGCCCGGGCTCCCCCCACGTCGACCGGCGCGCCGCCGCCCAGCAGACATCCGAGGGCCGTGCAGGCCGAGAAGAGCGAGCCCGTCTTCCGTTCGACAATGTCGAAGTATTGCTCAGGGGCGTAATCCTCGGCCCGGAGCTTGATCTGCAGCATCTCCCCCTCGCACATCTTCTGGGTGACTTTGCAAAGGAGCCGCATGACCTGCGGCTCCAATGAGGCCAGCGCCAGATCGAAGGCCCGAGCGTAGAGAAAATCCGCCATGAGGATGGCCACGTCGTCCCCCCATCGGGCGTTGACGGACGGTTGGCCGCGGCGGAGCGTCGCCTTGTCGATCACGTCATCGTGGATCAACGTGGCGACGTGGATCAGTTCAATGGAGGCGGCCACCTCCACCGGAGGGCGCGCCCCCGGGTTCATCGCCCGACACATGAGCAGCGTCAGCATCGGGCGCAGCTTTTTGCCGCGCGTCAGGTTAAGGTAGTCGCCGACTTCGTCGATCAGGTCGCTTTCGGCCCGGAGGCTCTCCCGGAGCAGGCGATCCACTTCCTCGAGCTCCGGCCCGAGGAACTCCGTGATTTTCTTCACAATCTCATCGCCGGCAGCAACCTTCGGGGGAGGCGATTCCATCAGGACCTTCGCTGGCGAGAGATCGGGGATGGGGAATCCGATGAGGCTTGAGACGTTTGGATTTAGGGTTCCTTGGCGTCGGGCGCGCTTGAATTCTAGGAACCTTCCCCGCCCATTGCAAGCCGTTTCCCCTCTCGGCTCATCTCCAGGCCCAGATACCCCCCTTTGCCTCTCCGGCGGCGGGCCCCGGCCCCTCGTCGGTTCAGCGAACCCAGCGGCGCCGCTCGGGAGGATGATACACCAATACGACTCGGCCGATGATCCGCCGCCTCGGCACCAGGCAGGCCTCCTCCCACCCTTCGATTTTATAGGCTTCGTACATTCGTGGAACCCGCACGGTCATGATCGCGTGAGAGGTCTGCGCCTCGGCGGTGGTGTAGGAGCGCAAAATCAGAAAGCGACCCTCGGGCACCTCAAAACGATAATCCCACCGGACCTCGCCCGGGACGAGCGGACCCGAACCCTCCGGGAGCCGCTGACCGTCGCGAGTCATCTCCTCGCCGCGCCGTTCGAACGTCTGCCCCGGCCCGGCCAGAATGCGCTCGAAGGCGTCACGATTGCGGACATACCAGGCCTGCGACTCCGGTCCCTCCATTCGCCGCAAGACGATCTCTTCCGGGCGATAATAGACGACGTCTCCCACGCCATAGCCGGTCAATTTCGGCGTCAGGCGATCGACCAGCACCCGGTCCCCCTTCATGAAGAACGGCGCCAGCGCGTCATCGCCGATGTACCTGAGCTGGAAAAGGAAATAAGCACCGACGTATTGAAGAATTAGGAGGAGCGCTCCCACTTCGAATATCCATACGAGAAAAGCCGCCAGCGACAGCCGCAGGTGCCAATACTGACCATTGATCCGGACCGCCGTGACGACCCCGTCGTGAAAGGCATAGATCATCCACAGGACGGCCAGCACGATCAGCGTCGTGGAGATCGGCAGCCGGAATGTGACGATGCCCCCCCCGATGACGATCGCCCAGATCACCGCAAAAGCCGCTCCCTTGCGCGGCTGGCCGTTGTAAAGTTGTCCCAGGCCGGGGATCAGGCTCAGGGTCCCCGCCAGCCAGGGACTTCGAGGCGGCATGCCCTCCGGCAGCCGCGCGACGAACGGAGAGAAAAGGCTCGCGGCCAGGCGGCGCCCGGCGGCCGAGGCGCTTTCGAGCCGGGCGGCCATCGCCAAGCGAGCCTTCGAGGCGGGCTTTTCGGCCAGCCAGGCCTCCAGCCGCGGGTCCCCTTCGACCGCGAGCCGGCCCTGGCACCGAAGGCATCGGGCGGCGTCGTCCAGATTGTTGAAGCCGCAGATAGGACAGGTCTTCATCCGGCGGGAACGGTTCGGCCGATCGGCTTGAACCGCCTCACGATGTTAGTTTCCTGAGATGTCCGGCGCCACTCCCCCCCCCACGCTGATTCTGGCCGGGCCGACGGCGGTTGGGAAGACGGAGCTGGCCGTGGAGTTGGCGCGCCGCCACGGCTACGAGCTTGTCTCGGCCGACTCCATGCAGGTCTATCGCGGGCTGGAGATCGGCACGGGCCAGCCGACCCCCGAGCAGCTCCGGGGAGTTCCCCTCCATGGCTGCGGCGCCCTTGACCCGGCCGAGCCCTTCAGCGTCAAGCACTTCGTCGACCTGTGCGCCGAGTACGCTCAGGCCATCCGAAGCCGGGGGCGGACGCCGCTCTTCGTTGGCGGCTCCGGGATGTACCTGCGCGCCCTCCGATGGGGCCTGTTCGAGGCCCCCCCTGTCCCAATCTCCTTGCGGCGGCGACTCCGGAAAGACGTTGAGACGCTCGGCGTCCAGGCGCTTCACGCGCGACTGAGCCGGCTGGACCCGGCGGCCGCCGGGCGTATCCCGGCCACTGATCCCGTCCGGATCGTCCGCGCCTTGGAAGTGGCCGAGACGAGCGGGAGGTCCATCACCTCGCTCCAGACCCAATGGCCGGCGCGACGAGCGCGTTTTCCTCACCGGTTGATCGTGTTGACCTGCCCGCGCCCGGCCTTGGCCCGAAGGATCAATCGGCGCGTTGAAGCGATGCTCGCCAAGGGCTGGATCGAGGAAGTCCGGCGACTCCTGGAATCGGGCCGGGACCCCACCCTTCATTGTTTCAAGGCCCTGGGCTATCGGCAGGTCCTCAGCCATCTGGCCGGCGGGATGACCCGCCCGGCCCTGGTCGCCGAGATTCAGGCCAAGACCCGCCAGTTCGCCCGGAGGCAATTGACCTGGCTCCGCAAGGAGGCCGACGCCCGATGGATCGCACATGGGGGGGAGGACCCCCTCCAGGCGCTCTCGGCCGCCGAGAATTGGCTTGCGGCGGCCGCCCCCGAGCCTTTATGATCCCTTCCGGTTGAGTCCGGGTTGTTGAGACAACTTTGAGCTGAATCGGGCCGGGGGGCCGAAAACAGGGCCGAGACTCTAGCCCCGGCGGACGGGAGGCTTCGCCGGGCCGGAAAGGGAACCGATCCCCTTTTTTGAAGCCGGGCGGACCCTCAATCCGGTTGCCGCCTGTTCAGGGCTCAAATTATAAAGTAGATCAGGGTTGTGAGGTGGCCAGATGTCCAAAACCGTTATGAATCTCCAGGACAGCTTTCTCAATCAGGTCCGGAAGGACAATGCCGAGATCAAAATGATTCTTCTGGATGGGACGACCCTCGTCGGCACCGTCCGCGGCTTTGACAGTTTTACGGTGATCGTAGCCAGCGGCGGCTCCCAGCACCTGGTCTATAAGCACGCGATCGCCCATATCGTCAGCCGTCGGTTCCCCACCCGGCGCGAATCCCGCCCTCCGGCTGAGGACCAGGCCCCGGTCGAAAAAGACGCCGGGGCTCCCGTCAAGCCCGAGGGATTCAACACCCTGAACCTGTCGAGCGTCGTTGTCTCCGAATGAGGCGAAGGGGGCGGCCTAGGGTGCTGTTCGGCTCGCGCCGATCGGGTCGGGGGCCCGATTAACCTTGAAATTGAATCCGAGCCTTCGAGAATCATCCATTTAGACGATCGAACATCCGCCCCGGAGGTGATGGACCATGAGCAACCGTATCTCCGGACTGAACCGGCGACGATTCCTGAAGACAGGCCTGCGCGCGGCAGCCGGAGCCGCCGCCCTCGGGAGCGGCCTTTCGAAGGCGGCCCTTCCCGGCTCCAAGGAAATCCCCCTGACGGGGACCATCCCGACGCGCCCCTTCGGCAAAACGGGCCACACGCTGCCGGTCCTGGGCCACGGCGGCTCGGCGATGGTTCAGCAGTTCATCGCCGCCTATGGCGCCCGATTGCTGCCGGACGACGAGCTGGTGGCCATGGTGCGTCAGGGCTTCGACAAGGGGATCCGCTACTTCGACACGGCGAGAGTCTATGGCAAGAGCGAGGGCCTGATGGGGCGCGCGCTCAAGGACGTGCGCGATCAGGTCTATGTGGCCACGAAGGTGGCGGTCAGCCGGCCGGAGGACGTCCGGCGCAGCGTTGAAACCTCGCTCACGGAGCTTCAAACCGATTACGTCGACGCCATGCAGATTCACAGCCCCGTCATCGAACGGGCCGGCGTCCAGGGAGCGATGGCCGTCCACGCCGAGCTGCTGAAGCTGCGGGAAGAAGGCTTGCTCCGCTTCATCGGCCTGACGACCCACGTCGCCTTTGAAAACGTCTATGAACTGATCGCCACCGGCGGCTTCGATCAGGTCCTGCTCGGCTACGGTTATTTCCCGCGCGAACTGACCGGCCTGCTCTCTGACCGCAAGCGTATGTGGCGGGAGAAATGCCTCGCCAAGGCCCATGAACTCCAGATGGGGGTCGTGGCCATGAAGGTCCTGGGGGCCGACATCTTCAGCCATAACGCGACCAATCTGGTGCCGGACTACGAAGAGGCCGCGCGCGACCGTTTGGCCGCCGCCGCCGTTCGCTGGGTTCTCAGCGATCCGCGCGTCTCCGTGCTCAATATCGGCGTCAGCTATCCCGACGACATCGACCGCAACATCCGGACCCTGGCGGGCGATCTGACGCTCACCAACGAGGATCGCGCGCTCCTGGCCGACTATAGCGCCCGCGCCTTTGAGACCGAGCGCGTCAAGGCCATGCGCGTGGCCTGAGGCCGCCGGTTTCGGCCTCATGGGGGCGACTCCCGAAGTGGCACTTCTCCCGGGAAGTTGATTCTCTGCGGGCGGCTCGTCGCCGGAGGAGGGCGGCTCCGTTGAGGCGATTTGATCGAATCTGCAAACCCGGCATCGTTTACGGATCGGCGGCGGGGGAATCCCTCGAACTGGACCTCTACCTGCCGGTCCCGGCCAAAAACGAGAGCGGGCCGGCGCCTCCCCGGCCGATCATCGCTTATTTCCACGGCGGCGGCTGGGTCAGCGGATCCCGCGGCGGCCCTTCGGCCGTGAGCTTCGCCCTCGAGATGGCCGCCGAAGGTCTCGCCGTCGCCTGCGTCGGCTATCGGCTGGGGTCGGCCCACCCGGCCCCGGCGGCGATTCTGGACTGCCGCCTTGCCGTCGGGTGGTTGCGCGCCCACGCCGCCGAGAATGGCCTCGATCCGGAGAGGATCGTCGTCATGGGGAATTCCGCCGGCGGTCATTTGGCCGCCATGGTCGGCCTGATCCGCTCGGCCGACCGGTTGGGATCGATCCATCTGGACGGGGGCTCGGAGCGGGTCCAGGCGGTCGTCAGCCTTTGCGGGATCAGCGACGTGGAAGTGCTCGTCGGGGGGGACTGTTCCAAGCCGTGGGCCGAGGCTTGGATTCCCGCCCACCTCGCCGACCGAGCCGGTCTCGCCCGCCAATGTTCTCCGCTGCGCCACGTGAGGTCGGATGCCCCTCCTTTTCTTCTCATCCACGGCGACGCGGACTCCCACGTCCCCTACGATCAAGCGGTTCGGCTCCACGACGGCCTCAAGGCCATGGGGGCGCCGTCGGAGCTGGCTACCCTCCGGGGCGCAGATCACTTCCTGGGCATCATGGGCCCACCGTGGGTCCAGCGGGCGGTCCGGCGGGCCCGGCGGCGCTTCTTCCGGCGTCTGGGGCTCTATGATGCCGCTCACGACGAAGCAGCGTAACGCGCCCCCTCGCCATGCTTGCGGCGAACGGGGCTCGCATCGATGACGGGGCGGCCGTTGGGCGTCCCATCGCGTCTCGTTGCGCGCGGCGCCGCCGGGGCGTAAAATGCGCCTGCCGATGGGCGTCTCTTCCCCCGCTGAAATGCTTACCGCCGAGCGCTTCAAGGCGCTTGAAACCCTCGAGCGCGTGCGCGCCATCGACGCCGCCTTCGGGGATAAGGCCCTCTTGCTGGCGAGCATGCAGAAGCCTTCCGGCGTCTTGATGCACATGATCCATCGTCTATCGGCGCGGACCCTGATTCTGTTTGTGGACACGCAATTCCACTTTCCCGAGACCCTGGCCCTGCGAGACGAGTTCGCCGAACGCTACGGGCTCCGGATCAAGACCGTTTATCCCGAGATCAACCCGGACCAGCAACGCCGCAAGTACGGCGTGGACCTCTACAACTACGTCGACGGCCAGCCCGAATGCTGCGAACTCCGCAAGGAACGGCCTTTCGTCAAGGCCGCCCTCCAATACGGCATTCAGGCCACGATCGCCGGCCTGCTCCGCGCCGAAGGCGGCTCGCGCGGCCGCGTCCCGCCGATCGGCCATGATCCGCGCCTCAACGCCGCCGTCTTTCATCCCCTGTTCGACTGGACCTTCGAGATGATCGACGCCTACACCGAGGAGCACGGCCTGCCGGTTCACCCCCTCTACGCTCAAGGCTACCTGAGTCTGGGCTGTTCCCCCTGCACGACCCCGGTCGCCCCCGGCGAGGATCGGCGAGCCGGTCGCTGGCGACATCTGCGGGCCGAAGACGGCCGCAAGCCCGAGTACTGCAACATCAACTTCTCCGATCTGGGCGAGGGGATTTGAAAACCCCTGAAGGCCGATCCTCACGCTGCGGGCCGGGGCGATGACCAGCGGCTACGACGCGACCTACGGCCGATGGAAACGGGACCCGCATGCCTTCTGGGCCGAAGCCGCCGCCGATATCCATTGGGACCAACCCTGGCGGACGGTTTTCGACGCCTCCGAAGCTCCAATCTACCGATGGTTCCCGGGCGGGCGGCTGAACACCTGCTACAACTGTCTGGATCGCCACGTGGCCGCCGGCCGCGCCGATCAGCTTGCCCTGATCTATGACAGCCCCGTCACGGGCGTCGTCGGCCGCTGGACTTATCGTGAACTCACCCACGAGGTCGCGCGTCTGGCCGGTGGGCTGCGCCGGTTGGGGGTGCGCGCGGGCGACCGGGTCATCCTCTACCTGCCGATGGTGCCCGAGGCCGTCATCGCGATGCTCGCCTGCGCGCGGATCGGCGCCATCCATTCGGTCGTCTTCGGCGGTTTCGCGGCCAATGAACTGGCCGCGCGCATCGACGACGCCGAGCCCCGCCTCGTCTTGTCCGCCTCTTGCGGCGTCGAGCCCGGCCGCGTCGTCGCTTATAAACCCCTCCTGGATGAGGCGATCCTGATGGCCCGCGCCAAGCCGGAACGGTGCGTGATCCTTCAGCGGCCGCAGGCGCGCGCGGACCTGTCCCGCCCCGGCGATCTGGATTGGGGCGAAGCCTTCGCCTCGGCCGAGCCCGTCGGCTGCGAGCCCGTCGAAGCCACTGACCCCCTTTATATCCTCTACACCTCCGGCACGACCGGCCGACCCAAGGGCGTCGTGCGCGACAACGCCGGCCACATGGTGGCCCTCAAATGGAGCATGCGGCACATCTACGGGGTGGAGCCGGGCGAGGTCTTCTGGGCGGCCTCTGACGTGGGCTGGGTCGTCGGCCATTCCTATATCGTCTATGCGCCGCTGCTCCACGGCTGCACGACCGTTCTCTATGAAGGCAAGCCCGTCGGCACCCCCGATGCCGGGGCGTTCTGGCGCGTGATCGCCGAGCACGGCGTCGCCGTGCTCTTCACCGCCCCGACGGCCTTTCGGGCCATCAAGCGCGAGGACCCCGACGGGCACTTTATCCGGCGATACGATCTCTCCCGATTCAGGACGCTCTTCCTCGCCGGCGAACGGGCCGACCCCGACACCGTCCAATGGGCCGAACGCCAGCTCGGCCGCCCGGTCATCGACCACTGGTGGCAGACCGAAACCGGCTGGCCCATCGCGGCCAATTGCGTCGGCCTGGGGGCGCTCCCCGTGAAATACGGTTCCCCGACAAAGGCCGTTCCCGGCTACGACGTCCGCGTCGTCGACGCGCACGGGCACGAGGTCCCGGCGGGCCGGACCGGCGCCCTGGCGATCCGACTGCCGCTCCCCCCCGGTTGCCTTCCCACGCTCTGGAACAACACCGAGGGCTACGTCGAGAGCTACCTCAAGGAGTTCCCGGGTTTCTACAAGACCGCCGACGCGGGCTATCAAGACGAGGAAGGCTACCTCTACGTCATGAGCCGGACCGACGACATCATCAACGTCGCCGGCCATCGCCTCTCGACGGGGGCCATGGAAGAGGTGCTCGCCGGCCATCCGGACGTGGCCGAGTGCGCCGTGATCGGCGCGGCCGACGAGATCAAGGGCCAAGTCCCCGTTGGTTTCGTCGTCTTGAAGGCGGGCGTCCGGCGCCCGGGCGAGGAAATCGTCGGCGAGTTGGTGGCCCTCGTCCGGGGAAAAATCGGACCGGTGGCCGCCTTTAAGCAAGCCGCCATCGTCGAGCGCCTGCCGAAGACCCGCTCGGGGAAAATTCTCCGGGGAACCATGCGCAAAATCGCCGACGGGGAACCCTATAAGACTCCCGCCACGATCGACGACCCCGCCATCCTGGGAGAAATCGGCGCGGCCCTTGGAACGCTCGGCTACCCTCGATCGCGTTCTTAGCCGACTGCGCCGGTCTTGAATTCGCCCGTCGAGCTCGCCCGGCAGCCCTCCCCCTCGGTCACGCCGGGGTCCCCGTCTGCGGCTTCGGCGCCCCGGGCTGGACCAGGTCGTGCACCCGGACGAGCCCGACGCAGCGACCCCGCCGATCCAGAACCGGCAGAACCGAGATTTGCGTCGGCCGATTTTCCATCAGCTCGAGGGCCTGCGAGGCGAGCAGATCGGCCTGAATGGTCACGGGCCGCGGCGTCATGATGTCCCGCGCGCGGAGGCTGAAAAACTCCTCTCGGCGGGAGAGCGCCCGCCGGATGTCCCCATCGGTGATGATGCCGGCCAACCGGGCTCCGCGACGATCCCGGAGGATGTTGACCGCGCCCAAGCGGCTCCGCGTCAAGAGGTCGGTGATCTCGACGATCGGCGTCTCCGGATAGGCGGTCGGGTTCTCGACCCCGCCGTGCATCACGTCGCGCACCCGCAGCAGGAGCCGTCGACCGAGTTGGCCCCCGGGATGGACCAGCGCGAAATCCTCCGGCCGGAAGCCGCGTTGCTCCGAAAGCACGAGAGCCAGGGCGTCCCCCAGGGCGAGCATCGCGATCGTGGAGCTCGTCGGCGCCAGATTCATTCGGCAGGCCTCGCGCCGGATCACAACCGGAAGCACGACGTCAGCGGCTTTGGCCAGCGGCGAGGCCGCATCTCCCACCAGGGCGATCAAGCGCGCCCCGACGCGCCGAATCGTCGGCAAATTCGATAGAATCTCAATCGTGGCCCCGCTATAGGAGAGGGCCAGAACGACGTCGCGCCGGTCGAGCACGCCCAGGTCCCCGTGAATGGCATCCCCCCCATGCAGGAAAACGGCCGTCGTTCCGGTGGCGTTGAGCGTGGCGACGATCTTCTGGCCGATCAGCCCCGATTTGCCGACGCCCGTCACAACCACCTTCCCGCGCGCCCGCAGGATCAGCTCGACGGCTCGATCAAAACGTTTATCCAGCCCGCCGAGCGTCAGCTCGATCGCCAGCCGTTCCTCCTCCAGGATCTCTCGCGCGCGGGCGACCGTTCTCAGGCGGGGCATACGGCGGGGAAACCGGGACATCGGCGAGGGCGGGCCCGACGCCGTCCAGAGCGGCCGGGTCGGGCCCGGCTCGCGTCGCCGACGAGAATTACAGAGGCTTGCCGGAGATTCAAGCCGCCCCCGGCTCGCCGGGCTCCGCCCCCCGCAGCTCCTTTTCGCGCACCTGCCATTTCCCAGGTCCCATGGGCCTCAACCCTCCGCCGGCTTCGATCTCCCTCAAGCCTGATCCATGCGCGCCGACAAACGTGCCCAAGCCGCTCGCCGCGTTGAGGAACTTGAGGCCCTGATCCAGGCCGACCCTGACGATCGCGACCTTTGGTTCCTGCTCGGCAAGGCCCTCCTTGACGCCGAGCAGCCCGTTCAAGCCATCGAGCGCCTGGCCGAGGCCGCCCGCCGCAATCCGGGCCTTGCGGCGATTCGTCGCCTCTGGGGCGAGGCCCTCCGCGCGGCCGGCCGCCCCGCCGAGGCGCGTCAGGTCTGGACCGACGGCATTGCGCTCGCCGAGCGCACCGGCGACCTCCAGGCGGGCAAGGAGATGAAGGCTTTGCTGCGAAAAATTGAGCCTTAAGCTGGGGTGCAACGAATTCTCAGCGGCCCGGCAACGAGTTGCCGACGGCGCCTACCATGACGCTTGTCACGCGGTTCGCCTGGCCGTAAACTTCTGGGTTCGTCCCCTCGTTGGAGTTGTCTTGATGCCCCTCCAGCCTGAGCCCGCCCAATCGATGCGCCCCCCCAGCCCTTCGCCACGCTCCCGCGGTCGAATCCTCGTCGCGGACCGATACACCGAGGAAGGGCTCCAAATCCTCGGCGCGGGGGGGGAGTTCGACGTCCAATATGAGCCTGAGATCACGCCGGAGCGGCTGGCCGAGGTGATCGAGGACATAGACGCTCTCGTCATTCGCAGCCGTTGTCGGGTGACCGGAGATACGCTCGCTCGCGGCGAGCGGCTCAAGGTCATCGGCCGGGCCGGCGTCGGGCTCGATAACGTCGACGTGGGCGCGGCGACCGAGCGCGGCGTCATCGTCATGAACACGCCCGAAGGGAACACCCTCTCAACGGCCGAGCACGCCATTTCGATGATGCTGGCGCTCGTCCGTCGCATCCCGCAGGCCGACGCCACCATGAAGCAAGGGCGCTGGGACAAGGGGGCCTTCACCGGCTCGGAACTCCACGGCAAGACTCTCGGGATCATCGGGCTGGGCAAGGTCGGCTCGGCCGTGGGCGCGCGGATGGCCGCCTTCGGAATGCGCATCGTGGGCTACGACCCCTACGTGACGCACGCCGTGGCCGAGCGAGTTGGCGTTGAGAAGGTCGAGATCGACGAACTGTGTCGGCGGGCCGACGTGATCACCATCCACGCCCCTCTGAACAAGGAGACGCGGGGACTGATCAACGCTCGCCGGCTCAGTCTCATGAAACCCGCGGTCTTTCTGGTCAATTGCGCCCGAGGGGGGATCGTTGACGAAGCCGCCCTGATCGACTCGCTCCGCTCGGGTCGGCTGGCGGGGGCCGCCCTGGATGTCTTCGACGCCGAACCTTTGCCGGCGGATCATCCCCTCCGGGGGCTCGAAAACGTCGTGCTGACGCCGCACGTGGCCGCCTCGACGACCGAGGCTCAAGGAAAGGTGGCCTCCGAGGTCGCCCGCCAGGTCGTCGAGGCCCTCCGGGGCGGAATGATCCGCAACGCCGTCAACGCCCCCTCGTTGGATCCCCTTCAGGCCGAGCGGCTGGCCCCGGCGATGGACCTTGCCGAGCGGTTGGGAAAATTCATGAGCCGGTTCTGCCCCGCGCCGGTCGAACGCATCGAGGTCCTTTACTCCGGCACGCTGGCCGAGCCCCCGCTGGCCCCGACGACGACGGCGCTGATCAAGGGCTATCTCCTGCCGCAGCTCAACACGAGCGTCAACTTCGTGAACGCGCCTTTCCTGGCCAAGAGCCGCGGCATCGAAGTCGTCGAGAGCAGCTCGACGGAAACCTACGATTACTCGGGGCTCATCACCGTCAAGTGCCGCAGCGCGAACGGCGAGGAGAACGCCATCAGCGGCACCCTCTTCCGAGGCGGACGCCCCCGCCTGGTCATGGTCAACGGCAAGCACTGCGACGTGACGCCCGAGGGGCACATGCTCGTCATCCAGAACCGGGACGTCCCCGGCATCATCGGCGCCGTGGGGACGGCCCTCGGCCGAGCCCGCATCAACATCGCCGACATGACCTGGGGGCGCGAGGGGGCCAGCAACGAGGCCACGACCGTCATCAATGTCGATGAGGAAGTCCCTCCCGCCGTCCTGGAAGAGATCCGATCGATCGAGAACATCCTCTCGGTCCAGTCGATCCTGATCTGAGGGTTCTTCTCACGCCCCGGCGGCTCGCCCCCCGGCGCCTGGACCGCTACTTGAGAGCTGCCGTGACGGCGCGGCCGGCCAGATAGAGCGCGAAAAGGCACAGCAGCGCGCCGGAAAAGAGATTGACCCCCCGCAGGAACCCCGGCGTCACCCGACGCCGCGCCCAGGCCAACACCGAAACGAGGAAAGCCACCCAGGCGAGCGCCCCCGAACCGACGCCCGCCAATCGCCACCAGGGCGCCGGCCGTGAGGTCTCGGCCGTGAAGCGCGCGGCCTGAGCCATCCAGAAGGCTACCGTCATCGGATTGGCCAGCGTCAACGCCAGGCCGAGCAGATAGGTCCGAAGCGCGACTGTCGATCGGCGAAGACCCCGCGCCGAGGGGGGAGCCGACGTCGGACACGCGCGCGATTGCGGCGTCGTCAGGGCCGCCGTCACGACGGGGCGGATCGCCGAGCGGAGCGAATGAGTTCCCAGCCACGCCAACATCCCGCCGGCCAGAACGAAGGCGGCCGTCGAGCCGACCCGCGAACGCAACAGGCCCGTCGCCAGCTCCGCCGCCGTCAGGCAGAGCGTGAAATACACACAATCGGCCGAAACGGCCCCGCATCCCAGGCTCAGGGCCGAGAGGGGCCCGATCGTCAACCCGCGCCGGATAATCTCGATGTTGATCGGACCGATCGGGGCCGCCGCCCCCAGGCCGATCAAGAACGCCCCGCTGAAGAGTGCCCACGCCTGAGCGTCCATCGTGTCCGAGGCTTTCCGTCCAGCGCGTTCGTTCCGGGGACGACGCGCCCCGCCAGTAGAAAAAGCCGAGGGCAGGCCGTCAATTCAATCCCGTTGATGGGCCCGCCGGGTTGCGCTAGTTTCGATGCGGTGACCCCCCCTTGGTCCCTAGTCCCACGCCGAGCGAGTCCAACGGCTGCGCTCGGGCCGAGGTGATGACACCATGGACCTGAACTATACGCCCGAAGAAGAGGCCTTCCGGCTGGAGGCCCGCCGCTGGATCGACGCCAATCTGGCCGAGGAATTCAAGCGCGGGGCCGACACCGGGGCGCAGACCTCCAAGCGCGCCCGCGTCGGCTGGTACAAGAAGCTGGCCGAGAAAGGCTGGCTCTGCGCCAGTTGGCCCAAGGAGCACGGCGGGCCCGGCTGGACGCTCGCCCAGCAGGTCATCTTTCAGGAGGAAGCCAGCGCTCAGGGCGCCCCCGGCGTGGATATGGGCGTCTATATGGTCGGTCCCTTGCTCATCGAGTATGGGACCGAGGAGCAGAAAACCCGTTTCCTCCCGCCCATCGCGCGGGCCGATCTCCTGTGGTGCCAGGGTTACTCGGAGCCCAACGCGGGCTCCGACCTGGCTAATCTGGCTCTCCGGGCCGACCGCGACGGCGATGACTACGTCCTTAACGGCCAGAAGATCTGGACCAGCGGCGCCAACGAAGCCGACTGGATATTCCTCCTGGCCCGCACCGATCCTCACTCCGAGAAGAAGCAGACGGGCATCTCCTTTCTCGTCGCGCCGATGAACTCCCCCGGCATCCGAATCCAGCCGATCAAGCAGATCACCGGCGAATCCCACTTCTATGAAACTTTCTTCACCGATGTCCGCGTTCCCGTGACCCATCGAATCGGCAACGAGAACGAGGGCTGGACGCTCGCCAAACGCCTGCTCTTTCACGAGCGGGTCGGCCTTGGGGCGGCGCGTTCCTTCCGCAAGACGCTGCTCAAGCTGACCGAATACGCCCGGCGCGTCCGAGTCAACGGCGGGGCCGCCATCGAGGACCCCCTGATCCGTTCCCGTCTGGCGCAGCTCTACATTGAGCTCGACGCCCTGCGGGCGGTCGATTACCGCCGCCTGACCCAACTGTTGCGCGGCGAAATGCCCGGCCCGGAATCCAGCATCATGAAGCTTTACGGCAGCGAACTCTTCCAGCGCATGACCGATCTGGCCCTGGACATCCTCGGCCCGGCCGCCGTGCTTTGGCAGGATCGGGCGCTCAAGGACCTCGAAGACGGCTGGCCGAAGATGGCCGTCGGCAGCCGCGCCTGGTCGATTTTCAGCGGCACGAACGAAATCCAGCGCAACATCATCGCCCAGAACGTGCTCGGCATGCCGCGCTGAGCCGACCGCCGCCGCCTCCGAGAGGACACCCCCGTCATGAACTTCGCCTTCTCCGACGAGCAGGAGATGCTCCGCCAGAGCGCGCGCGACTTTCTCAAGACGCATTCCTCCCTGGAACGCGTCCGTCGCATGCGCGAGGACACGATCGGCTTTTCCCCCGAACTCTGGCGTCGCATGGCCGAGGCCGGATGGCTCGCGGCCGTCTTCCCGGAGGCCTACGGGGGCCTCGGCCTCGGTTACGTGGATCTGATCTGTATTCAGGAGGAACTCGGGGCGGGGCTGACCCCGGAGCCGATCCTGAGCACCGTGACGCTCGGCGGTAACGCCGTCCTCTTCGGCTGCAACGAGGCTCGCAAACAGGACCTGCTCCCCCGGATCGGCGCCGGGGAGCTGATGATGACCCTGGCCGCCTACGAGTTGGAGGGGCGGTACGACCTCAGCCGGGTCGAGACGACGGCGACCGCGACGGGCGCCGGGTTCGCTCTCAGCGGGCAAAAGTGCTTCGTCCCCGAAGCCGATACCTCGGACAAGCTCGTCGTCAGCGCCCGCGTGAAGGCAGGCGCCGCCAAAGGCGATGCCGTGACGCTTTTCCTCGTCGACGCCGAATCCTCTGGGCTCGCCCTCAGCCCCATCCGCACGGTCGATGGTCGGCGGCGCTCCCAGGTCACCCTTCAGGAAGTAGAGGTTCCCGCCGAGGCCGTCCTCGGCGGCGTCGGCCAGGGGCTTGAGATTCTGGAGAAAACGATCGACCGCGCCATCGTGGCGCTCTGCGCCGAGATGGTCGGCGGGATGCAGGCCGCCCTGGACATGTCGGTGGCGTATTCCCGCGAGCGCGTGCAGTTCGGGCGGCCGATCGGTTCCTTCCAGGCGCTCAAGCATCTGGCGGCCAACATGTACGTGACGCTGGAGACCGCCCGCTCGGCCACCTATTACGCCGCCATGGCGATCGACGGGGATCAACCCGACGCCCGCGCGGCGGTCTCCTGCGCCAAGGCCCTCTGCTCCGACGGCTATCTCCAGATTTCCAAGGCGGCCATTCAGATGCACGGCGGGATCGGCTTCACCGAAGAGCACGACGTTCATCTCTACTACAAACGAGCCCTCGCCGCGAACGTCACCTTCGGCGATGCGGCGTTCCACCGCGATCGCTACGCTCGCGTGAAGGGTTTTTGAGCGCGCCCCTCCGGCGGCCGCCGTCCCTGATCCGGTCCTTCCGCCCAATTAGGGGTTAACCGAGGCCGCTCTCTCCGCTATACTTGATGGGAGCCCCCTCTTTTGAGGGGGAACCGGCTCTCCTGTCCGATGAGGAAGGCGATGACCCACGTCCGTCGTGCCGCCCGATCCCGATGGAGACGCGGCATTCTCTCGGCCGGGGCGGGGGCGCTCCTGCTCGCCGCCGCCTGGGTGGAGGCGCATATCCGCATCAGCACGGATATCAATTGGAGCGAGCACGTCCGCCCGATCCTCCGGGAAAAATGCATGTCCTGTCACAATCCCCACGGTCTCGCCCGCGCGGTCAATCTGACGATCTATGGCACTGACACGACCCCGGGGGCCTGGAGCTGGTTTAAGTCGATCGAGGAGGAGGTCCTGACGCATCGGATGCCTCCCTGGCAGGCCGATCCTCGGTTTGAGCGATACGCCAACGAACGCCGGCTGACGCCGGAGGAAATCCAGATCATCAAGCAATGGACCGAAGGGGGCCGGCCCCAAGGACCGCTCCGGAACCTCCCCCCCCCGCCGGAATACGCCGAACGGGATTGGATCCTGGGGACGCCCGATCGGGTCTTCGAATTGCCGGAGCCCCACGTCATCCCGGCCGATAAGTCCACCGACTACGTGGTCGCGCGATTTCCCGTCTCGCTTGAAGGAGACGCCTGGATCACCGGCTATGAGTTCTTCCCGGGAACGCCCAGCATCGTCCACACGATGATGGCCTTCATCGAGGACCCGGCCGGCTTGGAGCCCGAGGCGATCGAGATGGAGGTTCAGGCGCAGTACGACCCGCTGGCTCCCGAGGCCGCCGCCGAACCCAAACGCCTGCGCCCGATGCCCGTCGGGCGGCATTTTCTCGGTCAATGGGTCCGGGGGGACGCCCCCGTCCTGCTCCCCGACGAGGCGGGACGAAAGCTGCGCGAGGGGTCAACGATCGAGCTGCGCATCTGGTACGCCAAGCTGGGGATGGAGGACGAGGGGAAGCCCTTCACCGATCAATCGCGGCTGGGGATCAACTTGGCCGATCAGCCCGTCGATATTCTGGTGGAATCCCGCCAGGTCACGGCTCCGCCGTTCGTCGTCAAGGCCGGCGAAGCCAACCATGAAGTTCGCGCTTCCTTCACGATAGAGGAAAACGCCCGTCTTCTGGGCTTGCACCCGCGCCTCGGCTGGTTGGGCAAGGATTTGCGGATTCAGGCGATCTACCCCGATGGGCTCGTCAAACCGCTCCTCTGGATCCCGAAGTTCAATTACCGCTGGTTGTCGTCGTTTCACTTTGAAGCGCCCGTCCCGGCTCCCGCCGGCACCGTGCTCGAATTCGTCGCCCACTTCGACAACTCACGAGACAACTGGAACAATCCCTATTATCCCCCCAAAGACGTGGCCTCCGGCGACGGCCCCTTCGACCAAACCTTCTTCGCCTGGGTCGATTACGCCCTGGAGGATCACCTGATCGTGGCCACGCCGACACCCACGCCGCGACCCGAACAACCGGTCGCCTCCGGCATGCTCGTCCAGGGGCTGCTGCCGGATCTGGATGATCTCGAAGAAACCATCGACGCCAAGAGTTTCTTTGAAAAACTCTTCGCCGAGAGCGATCCCGCGGCGGCGGGCTCGGCCGAATCGCCGGCGCCGCCGGCGACTCCGGAGGCCCGGACCTATTGGTGTCCGATGCGGACCCGGCCCGCCGGCCCCGGCTGCGAGAAGGATTACGCCGCCCCGGGCCGCTGCGAAACCTGCAACATGGAGATCGTCCCCAAGGAAGACGTGCTTGCCCGTTACGAGAATCAATTCGCCGCGGCGCATACCGAATGGCGCTTGTCGCGCGAGGGCCAAGAGGAAGTCTACTGGTGTCCCAACCGCGGGCGCGAAGATCACGAGATGAAGGATTATAGCGCCGAGGGCTATTGCGAGGTTTGCGGGCGCCGCTTGGTTCACCGCAGTCGCTTCGAGCGGGTCCGTCAATATGTCGATCCCGCCGACGGAAAGGTCTATTACGGCCCCGGGCTCTCCCCCACGTCGCTTCAACCGGTTCAATCGGCCGGCCACATGGATCACAACCCCGTCCACGGCGGGCTCTTCATCATGGCCGATAACCTCTACCATCATCTCGAGGCCCTCCTCGTCGCGCCCGACGAGGTCCGCCTGTTCTTTTACGACGACTTCAAGGCCCCGCTCGATCCGCGCAATTTCAAGGGGGAGATCGTCATCGAATCCTTCGACGAAACGACCGAAACCGTCACGGAGTCCGTCTATCGGTTGAGCCACGAGCGCGAACTCGACCCCCATATGACGGCGCGGATCGATCCGGTTACGGAGTTCCCGGTGGTCATTCGCGCGCGAGTCATCCTCGCCGGCGAACCCGCCATCTTCGACTTCCCCTTCGATCAGTTGACCCCGCAGGTCGAGGAGCCCATCGAGCCCGCCCCGGTCTTCCTCCATACCCACGCCACGTATCTGCCGCCGTCCATCCCGGAGACCGTCGGGGAGATCGTGGCGGAGATTCGCAAGCGGGAGGCCGCGCTCGTCGAGATCATCCGGACGGAGAACTGGCTCGCCATTCACGCCCCGGCCTACGACACCTTCCATCTGGTCGAGGCGCTGCGCGGGCTCCGCTCCGGGCTCTCCGGCCGGGACCAGGGGCGGCTCCTGCGGGCGATCGCCCAGCTCAAGACCGCCGCCGATCGGCTGGACCGCGCCGGCGACGCTCGCGACGCCGGCCGCGTCGGCGTCCGCATGCGCGACTACCAGCAGGCCGTCGCCGAGCTTATCGCCTTGTTCCCTTCGCCCTGAATTCAGCCGGACGAATTTTCAGCGGCGACGGGCTGGGGGCCCCTCCGGCGCTGAAGTCTCGCCGTCGAAAGTCCCCGGGCGGAACGCTCAGGGCCCTCTCGCGCGGGACCGTCGCGCGGCTCAGCAGGCGAGCGGCTCGGGATATCCGTTCGTTCTCGGAACGCGGACCTGGAACCGGACCTTCAAGCGGTCCTCGGCGATCGCCCGGCAGGCCTCCACGTCCACCTCCGGCAGCGCCAGCAGCTTAAGGCGCACGTCCGGAACGTGCTTTTTGACCTCTCGCGTAAAGGCGAGCATCGCCTCGAACGAATCGCGCGGGTTGGCTGGGCAGGAAATCCGGTTATAGGTCTCCCGGTCGTGCGCGTTCATCGTCACAACCACGCTGTCGAACAGGCCCGCGAACTCTGGAGCCACGTTGCGTCCATGTATCAGGTTGGCGTGCCCGTTGGTGTTGAGGCGGACTCGGAACCCTCGACCCTTCAGCGCGCGGGCCAGCTCCAGCACGACATCCAGCCGCAGCGTCGGCTCTCCCAGGCCGCAGATCACGAACTCCTCGTAGCGTTCCGGCTCCTGGATCGCCGCCAGGAGGGCTTCGGCTGAGGGCTCCCCCGGAAGCTTCAGATAATGGCCGTAAAGGTGATAGTCCCCGTTGCGTTCGCAGTAACAGCAGTCGTTCGTGCAACGGTTGGTGACGTTGAGATAAATGCGGCGGCGGATGGCGTAAGCCAGGGCCGGGGCGGCCTGCTCCGGCAGGCCATAAAGCCTCCGGGCATTACACGTCGTGATCCTCGCCACGTCCTGATAGGTGAACCCCGTCAGGTCGGCTAACTCCTTGGCCGTGAACTTGAGATACGAAGGCTCGTTGCGCCGTCCCCGCTTGCGTTGCGGCGGCAGATAGGGAGCGTCCGTCTCCAGCACGAGCCGATCGAGCCCCGTCCGCTTGAGCGTCTCCCGCAATCGCCCGGCGTTGGGATAGGAAATGGCGCCGCCGACCCCAAGGTAGAACCCGAGGTCGAGCAGGCGACGAGCGTCCTCGAACGTCCCGGAAAAACAGTGGACGACGCCTCGGCTCGCGAGCGCTTTTTCCCGCTCGAAGAGGTCGATGAGATCGCCGTAGGCGTCGCGGCAATGGAGCACGAGCGGCAGACGGAGCTCGCCCGCCAATCGAGCCTGCTCAACGAGCGCTCGGCGTTGCCGGTCCCGGCTGAAGTCGGGGTAGTGGTAGTCGAGGCCGACTTCGCCGATGGCGACGACGCCCGGCTCCCCCGCAAGGCGCCGCAGCTCCCCCAGCGCTTCCGGCTTCAAACTGCGCTCATGGTGAGGGTGAAGCCCGACGGTCGCCTTGAGACACGGATGCCGCCGGGCGAGGGCGACCGTTTGGCGGCTGGTGGCCAGGTCCTCGGCGATGCAGATCAGTTGTTCGATGCCGGCGTCGCGCGCGCGATCGAGCACGCGGTCAAGGTCCCGCGCGAACTTCCGATCGGTCAAATGAATATGAGAATCGATCAGCATGACCGTCATTGCCGTCCGAGAGACCGGAACTCGGCCTCGGCGGCCGGTTCCATTTTAATTCCTGGCCCGGCCTCCCGCCAGCCCCCTTTCGACTCGGCTTCGCGTTCACCGCGCCGCGCCGGCCGTGGCCGCGCCGCGCCGGTCCCGGAGGGCGCGGCGGCCGCTTGCGGAACCTTCCGGACTCAGGCATGTCTATCAGGGACGGCGCACAGCGATTTTCGCCACGGAGGTTCCGCCATGCGCATTCATTTGACGGTTCCGCTCCTTCTTCTGACCAGCCTGACGACGGGTCGCCTCTGGGGTCAGGCGCCGGTCACCCAAGCCCATGTGGACGGCGACGCCCAGACCGACCTGATGGTCACCGTCTATAACAACGGCTATGGCCTCGTTCGCGAGGTCCGTCGCTTCGTGATTCCGCAGGGAACCGTAGAACTGGAGTTCCGCGACGTGGCCGAACAGATCGACCCGACGTCGGTGGCCTTTAAGTCCCTCACGGCCCCCCAGGACGTCGGCATCCTCGAACAGAACTACCGTTATGACCTCCTGAGCCCGGAGACGCTGCTCAGCAAATACGTCGGCCGGACCGTCCGCGTGGAGACGCTTCTTCTTCAGAACAATTCCCACCGGCGAGAAGTCCGGGAGGGAACCCTCTTATCGACCAACGCCGGGATCATCGTCCGGTTCGGCGAGCAGATCGTGATCAACCCCGCCGGCAGCATCACGTTGGCCGAAGTGCCGCCGGACCTCCTGGCCCGTCCCACGCTCCTGTGGCTTCTCAGGAACGACCGGGCCGGCGAGCAGGAAGTCGAAACCTCCTATCTGACGAACGGTCTTAACTGGAAGGCCGACTACGTCGCCGTCATCAACGCCGAGGACACGCAGCTCGATTTGACGGGATGGGTGACGCTCATCAATCAGAGCGGGGCGACCTACCGCAACGCGCAACTCAAGCTCGTCGCGGGCGACGTCCAGCGCGTCCAGGATGAGATCCGCCGCCTGCGCGTCATGCCGGAGGCGCTGGCGGCCGCCCGCGAGGCCCCTCAGTTCGAAGAGCGCGCCTTCTTCGAATACCACCTCTACACGCTGAATCGGCGCGCCACGGTCGCCCAGCGCGAGACCAAGCAAATGACGCTCCTCGAGGGGACCGGCGTCCCCGCCCGCAAACGCTTCATGCTCGAATCTCCGCCCTGGGCGTTGCAGGCCGGTATCAAAGGCGTCGAATCCCGCAAGCTGAGCGTCATGCTCGAGTTTGAGAACAAGAAGGATCACGGCCTGGGAATTCCGCTCCCTCAGGGGCGCATCCGCGCCTACAAGGCCGATACGGACGGCTCGCTTCAGCTCATCGGGGAGGACACGATCGACCACACGCCCCGGGATGAAAGGCTGCGCCTCAAGCTCGGGGAAGCCTTTGACGTGCTCGCCGAACGCTCTCAGACGGACTTCCGCCGCCTGGCCGAACGCGTGACGGAATTGAGCTACGAGGTCCGACTCCGCAATCACAAGGAGACGGCCATCGAAGCCACGATCCTGGAGCACGTCTATGGGGATTGGACGGTCATCCGCCAGAGCCACCCCCATCAGAAGCGCGACGCGCAGACGATCGAGTTCACCGTTCCCGTCGCCGCCGGCGACGAGACCGTCGTCACATATACCGTCCGCGTCGCCTGGTGAAGCATCCGGGAACGAGTCAGCGGCCGAAAGGCCTGGCGCGCCAGGAGGGATTCGAACCCCCGACACCTAGATCCGAAGTCTAGTGCTCTATCCAACTGAGCTACTGGCGCGCGCCGTCCGTCGCGGTTCCAAGGCTAATTTACGGCGTGGCGCCGGTCCCGCGCAACCGCTTCGCCGCGGCTCTCGGCCCACCTGCGAGACTCGGGACCTTCGTCTGGACTCCGCCGCGGCGGCCGCCGTCGATCCTCCCCGCCCCCGAACTTGTCTTTTCCTTGGCCGGGCCGTGCGCGTCTATTAGTCTGGTAATCGGGACGTGAGGGCGGTCCCGCGACCCGGAGCGTCCAACCTCCCCGCGCGAGGTGAACCCCATGACTCCCGGCGTTTTCCTGGTCGTCCCCGTCGCGGGGTTCACGTGGCCGGCGCTTGTCCCGGTGGTAGCGGCCACGGCGGCGGCGCTCGGCTACAAGGTTCTGACCGAAAGCAAGGGTTGGCTCCGAGGCCGGATCACCGGCCAGCTCGAAAATCTGCGGCGGGAGTCCCTTTCGCTCGACGCCGTGCTGACCGAGGTCATCGCCGAAGACGTCGGACGCGAAGAACGGATGCAATTCCAGAAAGAGGACCTCCTCCTCGTCTTCCGGAGGGACGGACGGGGAAAGTTCCACATCGACGTCGTCGGGACGCGCGACCATACGGCCCTCGATCTCCGGACCCGAGGCGAGGAGTTCGCCCGGGATTTGATCCGGCGCTTCGCCTATCACAAGCTCACGGAACAACTGGAGCGCCGCGGGGCGACCGTGGTCGCCGAGGAAGTCGAGGAGAACGGGCGCATCCGGTTGAGATTGCGCCAGTGGCACTAGACTCCCCGGCGTCCTCGTGGCCGGCGTCGGTTGGCCGCGGCGCGCCAAAGGGAACCCGTGAGCGCGCCGAATAACCATAAGACGGATCGGCAGGCGGGACGGCCCGGAACCCGCGTCCCTTGGCCTTTGCCCGCGGCGCTTGTGTTAGCTCGCAACCTCATGCGACTGAAGTTCTCCGCCCTGGCCTTGGCGGGGTTGTTGTTCATCCCCCCCGCCTCCGCCCAGCAGCAGGCGCTCGTCATTCCCTTCACGGGGGCCGTCGCGGCGCCGAGCAGCGCCCCGGCCGGCGGCGGCGTCTTCCCCTTCCGATTCACGATCTACGACGCTCCCACCGCAGGCATCGCCCTTCATCGGGAAGAACAGCGCGTCCTGATCGCGGGCGCCCGCTATACGGCGCTCATCGGCCAGACCCGACTCCTCCCCGCCTCGTTGATGACCCTCGCCGAACGCCTCTGGCTGGAGGTCGAAGTCGACTTCGACGGCGATGGCTTCGAACCCGACGAAGTCCTTCTTCCCCGGGTTTATCTGGCTCCCCATCTGCCGGCTCGCGGCCCGGCAACGGGAGCCCCCTCCGTTCCCTCATCGCCGGCTTCGACGGGCCTGGTTCCTCGGGGGGGAGCGGTTCTGGACCTGCCGCCGCTGCCGACACCGCCGCCCGCCGAAACTCCTTCGCCGGGACCGCAGGGCCCCGCAGGACCTCCCGGCGAGCGAGGGGAGAAGGGGGAGCCGGGTCCGGAAGGCCCTCCAGGCCCCGAAGGGCCGCCCGGGCTGAGCGGGATCGACGCCGTCCCGCCGGCGCCGCCGACCGGCCTCCGTATCCTCCGCGGGCGAACGTCGGGGAGGCCCGAGCTGCTTCTCCATTGGGAAGACTCCCCGTCGACGACGGTTCTCGCTTACGCGATTTATGCCGCCTCGGCTCCGTTTGAGGCCGCCGAGCTGACGTCGCTTCAACGGCAGATCGCCCTGGGCCGTTCGGCCTCGATCCCCCTGGTCCCGGGCGCCGGCGATCTCTGGCTCCGCCTCTCGGCCGTGAACCGGTCCGGCATTGAGGGGCCGCTGTCCGATCCCCTGAGGCTGGACCTCGCGCCGCGGCTCGCCTACGTCGCGGGCCAGGCCGGTCGTCCAGGGCAGGCGGGCCATGCGCTCTACGTCCGCACCCGTGCCGATGAAAACCCCTTGCGCGTCGGTCCGGTCTCGCCCACCCCCGGCGCTCGACAGGCCATCAAGTGGTCCCCCTCCGGCGGAGCCTTGGCCTACCTTTCGCGTGAGACGCCTCAAGGTCCGATGCGACTCTATGCGCTCGATCTGAAGCGCCCCGCCGAGGCGTCGGACAAAACCCTGGCTCGGGCCTTGACCGAGGACGCCGTCGATTTCGCCTGGCTCCCGTCGGGAGACGCCTTGGCCTACCTGGCGCGCGCCGACGGACGCGTGTCGCTCCTCGTCGAAGGGGTGCCCCTGGGCAGCGCCGCCCCGGCTCGGCCTCGCCGCCAATGGGACCTGGCGGGTGAGGCCGTCTCGCTGGAGCCTTCGCCGGATGGCCGATCGATCGCCCTTGTGCTCGACGGCCCGACGCCGAATGCGATGGGTTTGCGCTTGGCCGACCTCGACCAGGAGGCGGACGTCGAGCCCAGAGTGGTCTCACCGGGTCGCATCCTCCAATACGCCTGGTCCCCCTCGGGCAAGGCGCTCGCCTTCCGGGCCGTCTCAGCTTTGAGTTCCCGTTCCCTGAGCCCGACCGTGCCGGCCGCCCTTCATGGCTTCATCGACGGCCCCGCCGATCCCACGCCGGGGGACGAGTCGCGAAGTCTGGCCCAAGCGGTGACCTCTTTTGCCTGGGCGCCGGATGGCCGCCGGTTGGCGTGGGTCGCCCAGGTGCCCGAGGCGGCCACGGAGATTCTTTACGTCGGTTCGCCGACGGCCTCGGCCACGCCGGAAAGAATCTACGCTGAGAGCGAAGCGACCATCGCCCCCCCCTGCTGGCATCCCGACGGCTCAAGGCTGGCCTTCGTCGTCTGCCGCGGTCCGGAGCTGGGCGACGCTCTCTATCTGGCCGAGCCCGAGGGATGGTTTCCTCCGCAACGGGTGGCCCTTCGCGCCGAACACGCCATCAAGATCGGCGCCGACCTGGCTTTTTCCCCGGATGGCTCGCGGCTGGCCTTCCGAGCCGACGCCGAAACCCCCGGCAAAATGGAGCTTTACGTGATGGGCCTCGCCGACGCCGAACCGCGTCGGGTCAGCCATGCTCTCAAGCCGCTGGGTTCGGTCGACCAAATCGGATGGGCGCCGGATGGCCGCCATCTTGCCTATCGGGCCTTGGGCGAGGGAGCCGGCCTTTACGAGGTCCACATCGCGTATCCGGACCGGGGGCTGGCCGAGCCGGCGGCGGCGCTGCCCTTCCTGGGTTCGGCGCCGCAGTTTGCGTGGTCCACCTGGGGATACGTCCCGCGCCTGGATGGGTGGTGGATCGCCACAGGTCAGCCGATGCCCCATGTCGATTGAAAATCTCCCTGTTAACGCCGGGCTCAGCGAAGATAAGCTCCTCAAACTGCAAAGCTTAGGCCAGGAGGCTTCATGCGCCGATGGAGTTTGATCTGACGGACGAGCAGCGGGCCTTCCAGCAATTGGCTCACGCCTTTGCCGCCGGCGAGATCGCGCCCGTCGCCGCCGACTACGATGAATCGGGCGATTACCCCTGGCCGGTCATCCACCGGGCCTTCGACGCCGGGTTGATGTACGTCAACGTTCCTTCCCGATGGGGCGGCGGCGGTGTTTCCCTCCTGGACGAATGCATCATTCAGGAAGAACTCGCCTGGGGCTGCGTTGGGATCGCCGGCGCTCTTACGATCAGCAACATTCCGGCCTTGGGCGTCATCCTGGCCGGGACGGAGGAGCAGGGCCGGCGCTTTCTCGGGGGCCAGATCGAGCGGCGGGCCGTGGCCTGCTACGCCTTGAGCGAGCCCGGGGCCGGCTCCGACGTGCGCGCCATCCGGAGCCGCGCCCGGCGGATCGGCGGCGAGTACGCCATATCCGGCACGAAATGCTTTATCAGCTCGGCCGACGCCGCTTCCCACATGCTGCTCTTCGCCTATACCGACCCCGATCTCGGCCATCGGGGGATTTCGGCCTTCTGGCTGCCGACGGATCGAGCCGGCGTGCGCGTCGGCCCGCCCGAAAAGAAAATGGGCCAACAGGCCTCGCATATCGCCTCCATCTTTCTTGACGACGTCAAGGCTGAGGCCGCCGAGCGCCTCGGCGGCGAGGGGAGCGGGTTCAAACTCGCCATGGAGGTCTTCAACCGCTCCCGCCCGACAATCGCCATCGGCGCCGTCGGCGTCGCCCGCCGCGCCATGGAGCTGGCCGTCGGCTACGCCAACGAGCGCCGCGCCATGGGGGTCCCGATCATCGAGCATGAAGCGATCGGATTCATGCTGGCCGACATGGACATCCGGATTGCCGCCGCGCGGCACCTGACTTACGAAGCGGCCTGGCTCGTCGACCAGGGCCGGCCCAACTCGGTGCAGGCCGCCCGCGCCAAGTGTTTCGCCGCCGACATGTGCATGGGCGTCACGACCGACGCCGTCCAGGTCTTCGGCGGCTACGGCTACATGCGCGAATATCCCGTCGAGAAGCTCATGCGCGACGCCAAGGTCATCCAGATCTACGAAGGCACGACCCAAATCCAACGGCTCATCATCGCCCGCTCGATGATGACCCGTCGGCCCGCTTCCTCCCCCGAGCCGCCTCTGCCCGTCCCCGAGGTCGGCCACGCGCCGCCCGGCTGATCCTCAAAATCCCCCCGGATCGTCGTCTTCAAGGCCGCGGCAGATCTCTTCGGCGATGAGGTGGCCCGCCAGGGCATGACCTCGCTCGTTCCAATGGCCCCCGCCGAGGTCCGCCCCAAAGCCGTGGAGGAAGGCCCCGGTGCGCTCGGCCTCGGCGCGGAAAGCGGGGACGAGATCTAGGTATGAAATGCCGTGGCGGGCGGCGAAGCTCGCCAACCGGCGATTGGGAAGATCGAGGCCCTCGGCGCCGATCCGAAGCCGAAAGGTCTCCCGTAGGGCGGGGTCGGGGTGAACCTGAATGCCGTTGGTGAGCAGAACCAGCAGAAAGGCGGCCCCTTGGGCTTCGGCTTCCCGCCCGAGGCTCCGGATCAACAGTTCGGTCACGCGCCAGGCCTTCTCCCATCGCTCGTCGGGCGGAGTGAGATAGATGGCGTCGTCGAGGCCGAGTTCCCCGCCGGGAGACTCCTCCTTGAGGATCGGCGGCGCCCCTGGCGGCGGCAAAAGCCGGCGCTTCACGATCTGGCCAAATTGCAGAAGCCGTGAACGCGCCACGGCCTGGTAATAAGCCCGCGCCCAGGAAGTCTGGCGGCGACGAAACGCCCCCGTCCGGCGGAACGCGTCGTCCAGAATCAGCTCCCCGTCCTGCTCGGTGAAATAAGGCCGCATCGGGTCCCCCTCCAGCTCCCGCGAGTTATTACGGATGTCGTTGCCGGTGACGAAGGCCAGGACCACAAGGTCCGGCTGATAGTCCCGCGCCCGGTGGCGGAACATGAGCAGTTGTTGGGCCGTGCCGTGGCCGGAGACGCCGAAATTGACGGCCTCGATCGTCTTGCCGGCGAGCCTCCGACAGGCGGAAAGCTCGCGTTCCAGAACCGAAAAGAAAGCGTCTTCAAGTTTTACTTGAAAGGCCTCTGCATAAGAGTCCCCCAAGACGGCGATTCGGAAGGTCCCGGAGGGTTTTCGCAGATCGTGATCCCGGTCGCGCAGGCCCGCCCGGTTGATTAGGACATAAACGCGATTCTCCTTGAACCACCAGCCGCTGGCCCCGGGCCGGAGCGCCGTCCCGGTCTTTTCGTCCCAGCGGTAAAAATTGGGGTAGCTGACGCCGAGCGCCCTCAGCGCGACTTCGCCCGCCGCCAAGGCCAACAGGCCCGCCGCTAGAAGCAGCCCCAGCCGAGCGCGCCAACCCCAATGAAGGCGACGGGAGGGAGGGATCGCCATCGGTCCGCCCAGGCCGCCGCGCCGCCGGGCGGCCGCTCAGCTTCCGGCGCGCGGCTCAGCCGCCGGCGCCAGCTCCGGCTCTTCCCACACGCCCGTCCATAACCCGCGGGCCGCCCGATGGGCGTCGTGGAGGATATAGTAAAGACACGGCAGAACGAGAAGCGTCAGGAGCGTGGCGAAGGCCAATCCAAAGGCCAGGGAGACCGCCATCGGGATCAACACCTGAGCCTGAAACGATTTCTCGGCCATCAACGGAGCCAGCCCGCAGATGGTCGTGATCGACGTGAGCAGGATTGGTCGCAATCGCACCCTCCCGCCTTCCAGAATCGCCTCCCGGACGCCGAGCCCCGCCCGCCGACCCCGATTGATGAAATCGACCAGGATCAACGAATCGTTCACGACCACGCCGGTCAGCGCCACCAGTCCGAACCAGGATAGCATCGTGATCGGGAACCCCATGAGCAGATGGCCCGCCACGGCCCCGATGAGCCCGAAGGGGACCGCCAACATGATGATGATCGGCTGCACGTAGGATTGGAAAATGATCGCCAGGATGGCGTAAATCGCCAGAAGCGCGAAGAGAAACCCGCCCCGCAGCGAACCGAAGGAGCGATTCATCTCCTCTCGTTCGCCGCCGAAACGGACCGTCACGCCCGGAAAAAGCGTGGGGAGCGAGCGCAGCCGTCGCTCCAGTTCGGCCGTGATGAGGTGAGAAGGGGTCGCCGTTCGGGCCGGGTCGTGATCGGCTTCGATGGTGACGGCACGCTTCCGATCGATTCGCGCGATCTGATCATAGCCTCTGCCCGTCGAGAGCGTCGCCAGCTCCGTGAAAGGAACGCGTCCGCCCGCCGGCGTGGCCACCCGCAGCCGCTCGATGTCGCCCAGACTATCGCGCGCCTCGCGACGCAGCCGCACCTGCACCTCAACCTCCTCCCGCCCGCGCTGAAGCGTTTGGGCCTCGGCGCCGAAGACCGCTGAGCGCATCTGCATCGCCAGGTCGCGCACGGTCACCCCCGCCAGCCGCGCCAGCGGCCCCAACTCCACGCGCGCCTCGAGCTTCCCCGCGCTCATGTTGTCCCGAATGTCGGCCGCCCCCTCGTACTCTCGGAGCAGGGCTTTGACGTGCTCCACGGCTCGGGTCAACGTCGCCAGGTCCTCGCCGCGGACGCGGATTTCGAAATCCGCCCCCGGCGGCGTCCCGTCGATCGTCGTGAACTTGAGGGACGACACCCCCGGAATGACCTTCACCTTGGAGCGCAGCTCGGCCAGGATCGCGTCGGAATGACGCGTTCGCGCCTCCGAGGGTTGCAGCTCCAGGAAGACTTGCCCGAGCGTCGCCGGATCGGCGGTCCGTTGCGTCATCCCGGCCATCGGGGACATGGCCACCTGCTGGCCGAGCACCGATGAGACGGCCAAGGCCTCCGGCAGGTTGAGGGCCGCTTCCTCGATCTCCTGGAGCGCCGCGAGCGTCCTTTCCACCGGCTGGCCGGCGGCCATCTCCAGGTCCGCGCTGATCATATCGCTGTCCAGCTTCTGCATCATGACCAGGGGAGGACGGTCGTTGAGCATGGCGACGATCGTCAAACCCAGCCCCCCCAAGGCCACCGTGACGCTGACGTACCGCCAGGGGATGACTTTATCCAGGAGCCGGACGTAAACCCGCGTCAAGCCGGCTCCGATCACCTTTTCTCGAAGCTCAGCCCCCCGGGCGGCCCAGGAGCCGCCCCGTGCCTGAGGCGCCCGCCCAGGGCGCGGCCCGGCCCTCGGCGGCGACTTCTCCAGCCGACCCAACGCCCCTGCCAGATGCGCCGGCAGGACGACGAAGGCCTCGAGCAACGAGACGAGGAGCGCGGCGATCACCGTTCCGGCGATCGGGCGGAACATCTCGCCGACCTGGCCGCGCATGAAGGCCAGGGGGGCAAACGCCGCCACGGTCGTCAGCACCGTCGCCAGGACGGGCGCCGAGACCTCCTCGGCGCCGCGAATGCACGCCTCGCGCGCGGGCATCCCCTCCTGAAAGCGCCGGTAGATGTTCTCCCCGATCACGATCGCGTCATCGACCACCATCCCCAGAATGACGATCAGGCCGAACAGCGTGACGAGGTTGGTCGTGTAGCCGACGATCCGCATCACGACGAACGCGCCCAGGATCGCCACGGGGACCCCCATCGCCGCCCAGAAGGCCACCCGGAAATTGAGAAAGAGCGTGAGCGAAAGAAACACCAGGATAAGGCCGAATCCGGCGTTCTTGACCAGCAAGCCGAGCCGCATCTCGATGAAGCGGGCCGTGTTGTTGTGCGTGGCCAGCCTGATCGGGCCCTGAAACTCCGGCTGTTTTCGCGCCACGAAGGCCTCCACGTTCCGCGCCAGCTTCACGGCGTCCTGATCGCCCGTTTTCGAGACCACCAGGTCCACCGCCGGCTTGCCCATGTAGCGCCCGCGCATCACCGTTTCCTTGAAACCGTCGGTCACGCTCGCCACGTCCCGCAGCCGCACGACCTGCCCTTCGTCCCCGCCGCGCAGAATAACCTCCTCCAGCCGGTGGATCTGGTTCTCCTCGCCGAGCGTGCGAAGACGTATGTCCCCCGCGGCGGCCTGGATCTCCCCTCCGGGGAGATCCAGGTTGTGGCTGCCGACCTGACGGGCCACCTCCTGAAAGGTGACGCCATATTTCTCCAGCCGGGCCGGATCGACCTCGACGGCGACCTCCGGTTGGCGGGCGCCCGTGATCTGAACCTGCGTGATCCCCTCCTCCTCCAGCAGCTCATCCCGGATTCGTTCGGCGATCGTCTTGAGCGAGCGTTCGGTGGCGTCCCCATAGATCACCACCGAGATGACCGGCATGATCATCTCGACCTTGCGAATCTGGGTCTTCTCGGCCTCCTGGGGGAGGTTCTGGAGTCGATCGACCTCGGCCTTGATGTCGTTGACCGCCTGGTCGATGTCGGTCCCCGTCTCGAATTCAACGCTGATCCTCCCCCCTCCTTCGAAGCTGTAGGACCGGATTCGCTTGATCCCTTTGAGCGCCTGGATGGCCTCTTCGATCTTGATGATCGCGCCCTTCTCCACCTCCACGGGGGTCGAGCCGGGAAAGATGACGCTGATGGTGACGGCCGAAGGATCCATCTGGGGGAAGAACTCCCTCGGTCGCGTCAGCGCGAAGAAGGCCCCCCCCAGAATGCAAACGGCCATCAGCAGATTGGCCGCGATCGGATTGCCGACCGAAAACCGGGGAAGCGACATGGCCTAATGCCCCGTAGGCGAGGTCCCCACCTCGGCCTGCGCCCGCCTCAGGCGCTCGTTCAGCTCGGCGCTCGTGATGACCTGCGTCCCCTCCTGGAGCATCTCCAGGTTCGTCAGAATCAGCAGCTCCCCCGGCGCCAGGCCGCTCTCGACCAGGAGATCGTCGCCGAAGGCGGCCAGGGCCTTGGGGACCCGCCGCGCCGCCCGGTCCTCGACCTTCACATAGGCCAGGCCGTCGATCAGAGCCCGCCTCGGGATCACCATCACGTCGGGAAAGAGCCGGCCTTCGATCTCAGCTTCGATCAGTTCCCCCGGCAGCAGCGGAAACGTCGAGGGGTCGTTCTCCACTTCCAGATAAGCCACGGCCGTCCGATTGACCGGATCAACCTCCGGTGAGATACGGATGACCCGGCCCAGCCATTGGGGCCCGCCCGCCGCCGGAAGCTCGATCTCGGCCCGACGGCCGACGGCCAGCGAGGTGATCTGCGAGGCCGGAACCTGCACGGGAATCTCAACGCGTGAAACCTCGATCAGCCGCCACAGATTGGTCCCGAGCGACGTCAACTGGCCCGGCTCGACCCGCCTTTCGGCGACCATCCCGCTCCACGGCGCCCGAATCTGACACCGTTCCAGGTCCAGGCGCGCCATCTCGACCTCGGCCTCGTGCGCTTGGATCGTCGTCTCTACCCGCGCCAGCTCCCACTTGCGTTGCAATTGGAGATTCTCGGCTTCCAGCAGCAGCCGCCGGGAAACCTGAAGTTGCGTCTGCGCCGTCTCCAACGACCGTTGAGACGTCGCGCCGCTCTTGAGCAATTCCTCCTGGCGACGGACCTCTCGCTCGGCCAGCCGCAGGTCCTCGCGCCCGACGTCGATGCGCTGGCGCAGGTTTTCCTGCTCCTCCGTCAAGCGCCGCCGATCGGCCCGGGCCTGCTCCAGCAGCGCCCGGCGCCGCGCCAACTCCGCCGCGTAGGTTTCTTCTTCGATCCTCGTGAGAAGCTGACCCGCTTCGATGTGGGCCCCGACGCGCAACCCCTCCGGCGCTTCAACGACCTTCCCGGCCACCTGGGCGGCCAGCGTCACCGATTGAGTCGACTGAACAACCCCATAGCCCAGGATGCGTTCCTGATAGTCCCTCCGCTCGACGGAAACCACCTCGACCGTGTAGCCCGGCGCCGCCTCGGGGCGTACTTCCGGCTCCGGCCGTTGAGAGATGATCCATCGCCCCATCCCCGCCGCCGCAGCGACGATGAGGGCGATCAGCCCCCCCGAAACGATGACCTTCCTGAGCGCGCCCGCCTGAGCGGCCCGTGCAAGCCCCGGTCGTGGCATGGGATTGGACAACCCCGAAGAAACTCCCCCGTCGCGAAGTCTCGACGGGGATTAGGCCCCGGAAGGCCAACCCCGCCGGCCGGCTCGGCCTCCCAGGGCCGCCGGCCAGCGGGCATTAAACGGTTATTTTCCCGCCGATGTCCGGCAGCGTCAAGCCCCCCCCGTGAACGTGCTTCTCCTCGGCCCATCCCGACGCGGGCGCCGCTCGCCGAGCGCCGTGGGATTGACTGGAAATCTCGCGCCACTTGGGCTAGTTTTCATTCTCAGGGGGAAGGGGATTGTGGCCCTTGAGCCTGCTTGATGCTTAGTGTCAACGTTCGGTCAACGTCATGAATAAGAAGTGCGCCAAATGCGGCAAGCCGGCGACCCATAAGTTCGTCCGCATCGAGGCCAATCAGCTCTACGATACCTACTACTGTCAGGAGCACGCCGCCGAGAAAAGTCCCTACCAGAAGCCCAAAGCCAATCTCCAGCTCAGCGAACTCGTGGCTCATCTGCTCGGCCCGGGCCAGATGGCCAAGGAGGCCGAAGGGGGCGCCCGCTCGGTCCGATGCGGCCACTGCGGCCTGGCGCTGGAGGCTTACCGCAAGACGCTGATCCTGGGCTGCGAATGCTGCTACGACGCCTTCTCCGAGCAGCTCTTCCAGGAACTCCGCAAGTTTCACGGCAACTTGAGACACGTCGGTCGCCGCCCAGGGGGTGGAAAGGAGCCCCCGCCGGCGCCGAGCCCCCTGATCACGCTCGGAGCGCCGGCCCAGACCGCCGAAGGCGCTGAGGCTCCGACCGCCCCTCCCCCCGAGGCGGCCCCCTCTGACACGACCAAGGCCCAGATCAATCAACTGACGCGCGAGATGGAAGCGGCCATCGCCGCCGAGGATTTCGAACGGGCCGCCCGCTGCCGCGACCAGATCCGCGAGCTTCGTCAAAGCGGGTGAACCCAGAGGCCGCCACGCCCCCGCGGCCGCGTCCCGATATTGGGCTTGCTGGGCCGTGGGAAAGCTTATCGGCGACGGCATATTGAGTCCCTCCTCAGCGTCCCCCTGGCTGCGGATCGAGTCCCTGACCGAGACCCTGCGGGCGCTCGTCCACATCAATAGCGTGAACCCCGCCTATGGCGGCCCCGAGGGGGGAGAAGCGACGGTGATCGCGACGGCGGCCGAATTTCTCGCCCGTGCGGCTCTCACCCCGGAGACCTGGGAAGTCCACCCCGGCCGCCCGAACTTGCGCGTTCGTCTCTCCGGGCGCGACCGCCGGCGTTTCAAGCTCTTCGAGACGCACGTGGACACCGTTTCGGCGGCGGGCATGACGATCGAGCCGTTCAAGGGCGACACGCGTGACGGACGGCTCTGGGGGCGAGGAGCGACCGACGCCAAAGGCCAGGCCGTCGCCATGCTCCACGGGCTTGTTTCGTTGGCCAAGTCCGGCCCGCCGCCGCCGACGGACCTCGAAGTGGTGCTCAGCGTGGACGAAGAGGCCGGATTTACCGGCGTCCGGAGCCTGGTCCGACGGTACGAGGCCGAAGGCGCCCGGCCCGAGGTCGCCATCATCGGCGAGCCGACCGATCTGCGCATCGTTACGGCCCATAAGGGAACGCTCCGCTGGTGGATCAGCGTTCGCGGGCGCGCCGCCCACAGCTCGACCCCGGGCTCGGGCGTGAATGCCGTGCACCGAGCCGCCGTCCTCGTCGATTGGATCGAAGGCCCCTACGCCGAACAATTGGCCGGGCGCCGTCATCCCTTGCTCGGCTCGCCGACCGTCAACGTCTCCAAGATCGAGGGGGGGACCCAAGTCAACGTGGTGCCGGACCTGGCGCGCATTCTGCTCGACCGACGGCTTCTGCCGGATGAATCGGCCGACTCCGTCAGGGGCGAGTTTGAGGCGATTTTCCGGGCGCTCAAGGCTCGCTGGGCCGACTTCGAGGCCCTTCAGGAAGCGCCCCTTCTCGTTGACCCTTCGATGGAGACGCCCCTCGATCATCCGTGGGCCCGTCGCGCCGCTCAACTCGCGGCGGACCTCGGCCGTTCGCCCGAACCTCTCGGTGTCCCCTACGGCACCGACGGCAGCAAGTTGGCCGAGGCCGGCATTCCGACGCTCGTCGTCGGCCCGGGCTCGATCCGGCAGGCGCACACGGCCGACGAATACATCGACTTGAGCGAGCTCGCCTCCGGAGCCCGTTTCTACCGCGAGCTCATGTTGGCCGATCTGCCCCCCGCATGAAACGCCCCGGGGCCCGAATCGCCTGGCTGGCCGGGACGCGCAGCCAGCTCCTGCGCCTCGGGCCGATTTTCGCCGAGGTCGCTCGGCACTCCTCGGCCGGCCGATCCCTCCTGCTCGTTCATACCGCTGAACAGGGGATGGCGGCCGATCAAGCGCTCGATCAACTTGGACTCGCCCCTCACGTGACGTTCGATTTGCGTCCTCCGGGCGAGGACCCCGCTCACCGACTTCATGGCCTGATGGTGGAAATCGAAGCCCTCGCTCGCCACCGGCGATTTACTCACCTGGTCTTTGCCGGGGCGGGCCCCACGGCCGCCGCCGCCGCCCTCGTCTGCCTCGCCCGCCAATGCCGGGGACTTTGGCTGAAACCTCTTGACCCTTGCCGATTGATCCCGCGTTTGCGTTGGGAGCATGGCCTAGCGCGGCTGATCGAGTCGATGGCTCCCCTCATCCAACCCCTGGAACCGGACCCAACCGAGAGAGGGGAGGAGCCGGCAGAGCGCGGAACATCCCCCGCCGCCCCGACGACTGAACGATCCCCCAGGCCCAGAGTGATCATCGACATCGGCCGGCCGCTTTGGGGCATTCAGCGATTGTTCGACACGCTCGTGAATGCGGCCGTCTCCTGGGCGAGAAACGTTCCCGAAGCCGATTGGATTCTCCTCCGCACGCTGGATGCTCGGCTGGAGGGGCCCCTCAACTGTTTCGAAGGCGCCCCGGCCAACTTCCGGGCCGAGCTGCCTCGCCCCCTTCCGGAATTTCAAGTTTGGCTTGAGCATTGCGCGGCTATCTTGACCGATTCGTGTCACCTGGCTGCCGAGGCCGTCGCCATGGAAATCCCCGTGGCGGCGTTGGGCGAAACCCCTTCGGAGGGTCCCGCCTGCCGCGGACAGCTCCGGCATCTCACTCCCGCCGACCTGACTCAGCCCGGCGTGGTGGCCTTTTTCAAGGAAGCTCTCGAACGGGCGCGCCCCGAGCCGCGGCCAAGGAGCCGTTTCTGGCGACCCTCGGCGGAGCTGATCGGAGAGGTCCTGAACTGGCTGGAGCGCGCCGGCCGCGAGCGCACCGGCTGGTGAATCTTCCCTCGAAAGCGAGGGCTAATCCCGTGAATCAACCAGGCGGCGCGCCTCTCGCCAGACCTCGTCGAACATGGATTCGGTCAGCTTGCCGGTGAACGTATTCTGTTGAGACGGGTGATAGGATGCCAAAAGCCAGGGGCCCTCTTCTCCGAGCCGGACCCGCGCCCCATGGCGGAACCGGGGCCGCCCGCCGCCCAGGGAAATCCCGCGTTCCGCAATCGCCGCCAGCGTCCCCTGAAGGGCCAGGGCCCCCAGCGTCACGATGACGCGGAGCCTTGGCCAGTGCCAATCAAGCTCGGCCACGAGCCACTGCCGGCACGTTGCGATCTCCTCCGGCGTCGGCCGATTGTCCGGCGGCGCGCACCGGCAGACGGCCGTAACGTAGGCCTCCCGCAGCTTGAGCCCATCGCCTGCCCCGATCGAAATCGGACAGTTGGCGAAGCCGGCGCGGTGCAAGGCTCGGTAGAGCCATTCCCCCGAACGGTCGCCGGTGAACATCCGACCCGTCCGATTGGCTCCGTGGGCGGCCGGAGCCAGGCCGACGATCAGAAGCCGCGCCCGTGGATCGCCGAAGCCTGGGACGGGCCGGGCGTGATAGCGGTCGTCGGCGAATCGCCGAGGCGGCCGCCGCGCCACTTCCTCACGCCAGGCCTTGAGCCGGGGGCAGAACTCGCAGGCCATAACCCGGCGGCCAAGCAGCCCCAGGGGGTCCGTTTCCCTTCTCGGCATGAGACCTGTCGGATTCGATCACCCGAGCGGTCGAGAACGGGCGGGCTGAGCGTCCATCGGAGAGGCCCCGATCGCTTCAGAGGCGCTCCATCGGGCGCAGCCCCAGCAGCGCCATCCCATTGGCCAGCGTTTGTCGCAGGGCCAGAATCAGGGCCAATCGCGCCGCCGTCAGGTCCGGCCGCTCCGGCTGAACGCATCGCAAGGCCGTGTCCCGATTGCCGGCGGTGAAGTAAGCGTGAAAGGCGGTAGCCAGGTCCCGCAGAAAAAGCGTCACCGTCAGCGGTTCGTCGCCCTCGGCCGCTTCCAGCACGACCGCTGGGAATCGCCCGATCAGGACGACGATCGCCCGTTCCTCGGGGGCTTGGATCAGCTCCAGTGGAGCCGTGACGGCGCCGGCGCCGGGCTCAAACCCTTGAGCCTCAGCCTTTCGGAGCAGGCTGCAGCAGCGGGCGTGCGCATACTGGAGATAGAAATACGGGTTATCCATGGATTGGGACCGCGCTAGATCGAGGTCGAAAACCATCTGGCTGTCGGCGGCGCGGGAGAGGAAGAAATACCGTGCCAGGTCCGGTCCGAATTCTTTGAGGATTTCGGCGAGGGGGACGAAATCCCCCGACCGGGTCGAGAGTTTGCGCGCCGTCCCGGATTCCCGCACGCCGACCATCTGAATCAACACGCAGTGAAGCCGGCTCGGGTCTTCGCCCAGACCGGCGATGGCGGCTTTCAGCCGGGCCACGTAGCCGTGATGATCTCCCCCCCAGACGTTGACCAGTCGGTCGTAACCTCGGGCGAATTTCTCCTCGTGATAGGCGATGTCGGGAGCCAGGTAAGTCGTCTCGCCGTCCTTTTTGCGGACGACGCGATCCTTCTCATCCCCATAATCCGTTGTCTTGAGCCACAACGCCCCCTCGTGTTCGTAAAGCATCCCACGCTGCCTTAGTCGATCGAGCGTCTGGCTGACGCGCCCGGCGGCGTGCAGCGAACTCTCCAGGGAGAAGCGATCGAACCGGATGTCGAGCGTCTCAAGGTCGCGGCGGATGTCGGCCATGATGGCCTGGGCGGCGTATTCGGTGAAATAAGCCGTCGGCGCGCCGTCGGCCTGGGCCTCGCCCGCTTCGGCCGCGAGCCGCTCGGCGATCCGGATCAGATACTCCCCCTGATAGCCGTCGTCCGGAATCTGAGCCGGCCGGCCCAATTGCTGAAGATAGCGCGCGCGGAGGGACTCGCCCAGGAGCCCCATCTGCACGCCGGCGTCGTTGTAGTAGTACTCGCGCTCCACCCGGAAACCGACGGCGGCGTAAAGGCGAGCCAGCGTGTCCCCCACGACGGCGTTCCGCCCGTGGCCGACGTGGAGCGGCCCCGTGGGATTGGCGCTCACAAACTCCACGAGCGCCCGTTCGCCCTCATGAGCCTGACTGCGGCCGTAGGCCTCGCCCGCGGCCAGCACGGTTTGAATCGTTCGTCTCAGCCACGCGGCGTTCAGGCGCAGATTGATGAACCCCGGCGGGGCCACCTCGACCGGTTCCAACAGCTCATTGGGCTCAACGTGATCTCGAATCCCTTGAGCGACCTCCATCGGGGGCCGCCCCAGGCTCTTGGCGAGCTTGAGCGCCACGTTGCTCGCCCAATCGCCGTGCTCCGCCTTCCGCGGCACCTGAAGCTCGACGGCGACTTCCTGGAGCGAAGCCTCCGCCCCGGCCAGGTAGGCGCGCGCCGCCCGCTCGATCAGCTCCACCGCGCCGCCTCGGGCATCCCCCGTCGGCGTCGCGGGTGGGTCTCCTGAGGTCATTTTTGAGGGCCTTCCGGGAGCCTAAACCCCGGTATGCTAGAGAGTTCCCTCCCGGCCTGTCCACGCCAATCTCGGCCTTCGGGGCGGGACCTTGATTCTTCTCCGTCGGTCAGGCATCGTACGCGGCGCGCCGGCCTTGGAGCGATCGGCTCGTCATCGCGAAAGGGGAGCCCCCGAGATCGGCCCGCGGCCGTTTTCCCGGAAGCTTCCACGTCGAGGTGGCTGGATGGATCTGAGACGGTTTGTCCGCGACATCCCGGACTTTCCGAAACCGGGCGTCGTCTTCAAAGACATCACGCCACTGCTCAACCATCCGGCCGCTTTCCGGGCCGCGGTCGATCTCTTTATCGAGCAACATCGCAACGACAATCCCAGAGTCGAGCGCGTCGTCGGGATCGAGTCCCGCGGCTTCATCTTCGCCACGGCGCTCAGCTATGCGCTCGGCTGCGGCCTCGTCCTCGTGCGCAAGGCCGGCAAGTTGCCTCACAAGGCCATCAGCCAATCTTACGAATTGGAGTACGGCGGCGCGACGCTGGAAATTCATCAGGACGCCATCCAGCCCGGCGAGCGCGTCGTCGTCATCGATGATCTGCTCGCCACCGGCGGGACGTTGGCCGCCGCCTGCGAGCTTGTGGAACGCCTCGGCGGCAAGATCGTCGTCGTGGGAACGCTGATCGAGCTGACTTTCCTCAAGGGGCGCGAGCGATTGGGCAAACGCCCCTTCTATTCATTCCTCAAGTACTGAGAAGCCGCCTCGATCCTTTCAACGGCCCTCGCCGGCCGCCCCGATTCGACAAAGACAACACGCCTCCGAGCACGTCCGGACGCCTCCCCGATGACCGGCCTCTCCTCTAATCCCTCGACCCAGACCTTTCAGGCCCTTGCCCGCGACTATTTTGAGGAGACGTTCGATCGCTTCCCCGTCCAGGGCACGCACGTCGGTCTCCGTCGCTGTCATCGGCGCCTCGGCCGGGCGACGCCCGAAGAACGCCGCCGCCAACTGCGTCGGCAACGGACCGTCCTCAAGCGCATCGAGGCCCTCCCCTGGCATGACTTTGAAGGCGACGATCTCCTGGACCGCCTCACGCTTCAGGCGCATCTCCGAACGGAACTTTTGATTCGCGGCTCCTTCGGGGCGTGGCGGATCAACCCCCAGGTTTACCTCGAAACCGTGGCCGAGGGGCTCCACCTGTTGCTCGTGCGCCATGCGCAGGATTTAAGACCCGTCGCCGCGGCCATCGTCTCGCGATTGCGCGCCGTCCCCCGGTTCCTCGATGAAGCCATCGAGTGTCTGGATCGCCCCATCCCGCTCTGGACGCGTCTGGCCGGTCACATGGCCTCCGGCGTGGTCGATCTGATCCGATCGATTCCAAAGGTCCTCAAGGGCGTCACGACTGAAGACCCCGAGCGTCTGGACCATTGGGCGGAGCAAGCCGTCCAGGCTGTGGAGTCCTATGCTCGTCGGATCAAGCGGCTGAAGCCCGGGCCCGATTCGGGCTTCTCCCTCGGGCGAGAGCGCTTCGAAACCCTCATCCGGGAGCGGCTGGGCCTGGCGTTGACGCCCGACGAGGCCGTTGCCGCCGCCCAGGCCTTGGCCGAAAAGCTCAAGGTCGAGCTGGCGCGTGAAGCCCGCCGGTTTCATCCCCGCCGAGCGCCGCACGAAATCCTGGCCGAGGCCGCTCACCAGTGGCGGCTCCCGAACGGCGACCTCCTCGGGGCCTATCGGCGCGTGACGGAAGAAATCCGTCGACGATTCGCCTCGGCCGACGTGCTGACCTTCCCGGAGGAAGAACGCCTGCAAGTCCGGCTGGCTCCCGAATTCATGCGGCGTCACCTGCCGACGGCGGCCTATTCCAGCCCGGGGCCCTTCGACCCCAATCAAACGGGCATCTTTTGGATCAATGATCTCAGCCTGCGCGCCAAAACCCCGGAGGCCAAACGCCGGGAGATCGAACAGCACTTCGGGCTCGAATTGACCAGCGTCCACGAAGCTTACCCCGGTCATCACCTCCAACTGATCTGGCAGAATCAGCATCCCCGCTACGTCCGCAAACTGGCCGATCACGCCGTCTACTATGAAGGGTGGACGCTCTGGTGCGAACAGATGGCCGTCGATCTGAAAGTGTCCGACAACCCGTATCTCAAGCTGATCCAGCTCAACGACGCCCTCTGGCGAGCCAATCGGATTATCATCGACTGCGGCCTTCACACGGGCGCGATGAGTTACCGCGCGGCCTGTCGGCGGCTCGTGCGCGAGGTCGGCTTCACCCCCGCCCGCGCCCGCACCGACGTCAACTGGTACACGGCCTCCCCCGCCATCCCCATGAGTTACCTGCTCGGCAAGATGGAAGTCCTCAGGCTCAAACGCATGCGGGTGGATCAGCAGGGCTGGTCCCTGCGGCGGTTCAACGACTGGTTTCTGAGTTTTGGCGCCATCCCCCCCAGTTGGATCGTGGCCAGCGGGCTCTGACCTGCCGCCGGGCCCGCGATCAGCGCTTCAGCGCGGGCCGAAAAGCGGAATCGACGACCCGCAGGCCTTGAAGAGCGGGATCTTCTCCAGCTCCTCCCGTGGGATCGAGGGCCCGGGCCGCGTGCAATGCTCGTTGAAGGCCGCCACCAGGCTTTCGGCCACCTGAACCGCCGAGCGGTTCTCAATCTCCCACCGGGGTAGGACGTGCACCAGCTCAGCCTCCCGGAAGAGCGCGATGCAGGGCGATGAGGGGGGAATCCCCTGCATGCATCGGCGCGCCTGGTCGGTGGCTTCGCGGTCCTGTCCGGCGAAGACCGTCGTCAGGTGGTCCGGGATGCGTTCGTTCTGCAAGGCCAGCATCACGCCGGGTCGCGCGTTCCCCGCCGCGCAGCCGCAGACGGAATTGACCACCAGGAGCATCGTCCCGCCGCGCGCGAAGGCTTCCTCCACGCTTTGGGGCGTCCGCAGCTCTTCGATCCCGACGGCGGTTAATTCATCCCGCATCGGCTGGACCGCGACCGGGTCGTACATCGGCTGAAGGGGCGAGGGGCCGACCATGGAAAACCTCCTCTTGAACTCCTATCCGGATTCGCCGGGCCGCGCGGCGCGCTGAGCGGCGCGCGCCCGGCCGTCGTCGGCGACAAGCAATCGTCGTGGTGCCGAAGAGAGGACTTGAACCTCCACGACCTTGCGGTCACTAGACCCTGAATCTAGCGCGTCTGCCAATTCCGCCACTTCGGCCCGTGGCCCCGGCCCGGTTGAGCGGGCCGTTCCGGCCCAACCCCATCATTTTATCGGCCTCCGGGCGCCGCGGGCAATCGTTTTCCCGGCCCTCCGGCGCCGGGCTTCATTCGTCAAAAATGTAGTCGGCCGCATAGGAGCGGGCGTGCCGGCCGTTCAGAATGTGGAACGACCGGATCCGCTTGAGCCGCTCAGCCGAGAGCGCCGCCAGCGGCAGGTAGATGAGACGTTTGCCGAATCGGGCCGCCAGGCGCTTGGCCCACGACTCCGGAGGCCGCGCCGCCACGTAGGCCACGAGCCGATCCTCAGAAAAGCAGATTCCCGCGGCCACCAACCCTGAAGCCGACGCCTCGAAATGGGCCGGGGCCACGCGCCAGATGTCCGGAATCCGCGTCGAAGGGTAAATCGATAGAAGACCCCCGAACTCCGTCCGCGAGATGTTCGGCCCGACGACGTTCTCCCCCAAGGGAGTGGCGTAAAACGAGATGTCGCTTTCGTTCTGGTTTTCGGCGTAAAGCGTGCAACGCCAGGGATAACGGGCGTCGTTGGCCGGATCATCAAATATCAGGATCACGGCGCCGACCCTTCCCTGAGGCTGAGGGGTCTGGTGAACGTAGAGTTTGCCCGAGTGCCAGTTGCGCAGCGTCTCCCGGAGATCGAGCCCGTCGAGCAGCGACGTGGTGAATTCCAGGACTTGCCGCTTGTCCGAGGTCACGACCTCGAGGGCCCGCTTCCGCAGGAACATCATGAACCGTTCCTGTCGCTCATCCTCCGGCGGCCACGAGCAGATGCCGCTCAGGTCCGTGCGCCGCCATTGCTCCCGCCAGAAGATTTTGAGTTCCTCCGGCGGCCGGCGCCTCAGCCGCACCTTGAACCGCTCCGTCGGCCACGCTCCCCATGCCGGCGAGGCCTGGAAGCGCTCCTCCCGGTCGCTCAGGCTCGCCCGGCCCCGATGGACCCGCAGCGTCGGCAACCCGGCCTCGGTCTCCTGGAATGGATAGCTTCGGGCCAGCTCATGGACTTCGTAGCCGAAATCCCCGTCGATGGCGCTCTTGGCGGCGACGACCAACTCGTAGCACTCCGGTTGGAGCCGCCCGCCCGTCAACGCCAGGTTCCGCGTATATTGATAAAGGGCCCTGGAGGCGGTGAGGCTGATGGACTGCCGGTAGCGATCACGATACCGCCGCTCGGCACGGCGGAAAAGCTCGCCGACGGCCTTGGATTTGTCGAACCGCGCTCGCCCCCCCGCCTTTTCGTCTCGATCGACCTCGCGCAGATAAGCAAAGTACGGCGTTTCCCGCAGGATTTCCGGGATGGATTCCCGGTGGAGGTGCGCCAGGCGGCAACCCTCCAGGCGAGGGTAATCGTCGGCCTCAAGGCCGCCATCGAGAAGCGGCTCTCCCCAGAGGGCTTCGACGTCGCCGCGGACGGCGGCGAAATGGCCCAGACCTAGCACGCAGAGCACGCGGCGATGACGCCGGGCCAGGTCCACCAGCCGGGCGGCCATCCGCCTTCCCCGCCGCCTGGCCTCGGCCGCCTCCCCCGGCCCTTCGCTCTTGGAAGCCAGGTGCGGCAGGACGATTCCGGCGTAAGTCTCCAGCCCCACCTTCTCGATCATCCAATCATCCGGAAGATCAGGGCAGGGGGGGGGCGTCGATGGCGGGAGGACGTCCAGCCAACCGACGGCCAGTTCGCGCTCCAGCGCCAGCCTGAGCGCCTCGATGATCGCGTCCGATGGATCGACCGGAACGTAATAAAGCGCGCCGGATTGTCCTGGAGCCGGGTAATAGACGGCGCTGAGCTGAGGCAGCCGCAGCACGCCGCGCATGAGCCACGTCTCCAGCGACGGATGCAGCTCCACGGCCACGGCGTCCGGCGCCCAGCGTTCGGCCGCGCCCCTGACCTCGTCGGCGAAAATCGACCGCTGATGAATCGAGGGGAGGAATCGGATGTTCTGGAACGTCAGGAGGCCCATCGGATCGCTCCCGCGCCCGCCGTCGGCTCAGGGGCCTTCTTCGGTTTCCTCGTCGTCGTCCTCCTCCAGCTCGGCCCGCGGATGAGGACGATGATAGCGGGCGCTGGCCGGGACGATCCCGTTCAGGAAGTCCACCCCTTCCTGACCCAGCACGCCTTCGATGGCCCCCTCGAAGCTCAGGCGCGGGTCGGTCCCTTCCTCTTGGGCCAGCTTGACGGCGTAGCGGAGGATGTTGACGCCGTCGCGGGGGGTGAAGCGCAGATGATGCCGGTGAGCACGTTGAAGATAATCGAGGGCCATCTCGATGAGCGTCTCCGGGGCGAACGGAACGTTGTATTGAAGGATGCGGCGCTCGTCGGCCCGGTCGGGGAAGCCGATCTCGATCTGCGGTTGCAGGCGCGACTGAATGTATTCGGGGACTTCATAGGTCGAGGCGTCGTCGTTCATCGTGCAACAGACGCGGAAATCCGGATGCGCCTCGATCTTGAGCCCCGTCACGATGCTCTCGACGTAACGACGTCGATCCAGCAGCGGCGCCAGCGACGCCCACGACTTCTCGCTCATCCGGTTGCCTTCGTCCAGAATGCAGACCCCGCCCCGCAGGATCGCCGTCGCCAGCGGCGAGGCGTGATAGGCGATCTTATTCTCGCGCGAGATGACCGGCGTGATCAGCAGGTCCTCCGGGCGAGTGTCCATCGTGCATTGAAAGATATAAACCTCTCGACCGAGCGCCTTGGCCACGGCGTAGGCCAGCGTCGTCTTGCCGATCCCCGGCTGGCCGATGAGCCGCGGGTTGAGCGGAACGTCGTCCGGCGCGACGACCATCCAGGCCGCGATCAACTGCTGAACCAGCCGCGGCGAGCCGATCCACTCCATCTTGACCTCATCCGGATGGGCGAGCGTCAACTCCACGTCCCGGACCCACAGTTTGCGGCCGGCCTGGCTCGCCGGTGTCGTCATCGTTGTGTCCTTTTCAGTCATCGAGGCGCGCAATCCAACCGATCTTAGCACGCCGCGCGACTGAGGAAAACGGCCCCGTTGATCAGGAGGGGGGGTCAGGCGGCGGCGCCCGGTGAGCCCCCTCCAGGGTTAGGGACATCCCACTGGCCGGACTCCAGGGCGTTGGCAAGGGCCACAATGCGATAGACGGCGCGGGACCCATCCGGGCGAGTCAGCTCGAATTCCTCCCCCGGCCGCCGGCCCAGAAACTGGCGCGCCACGGGCGCCTGAAGCGAAAGAATGTTCCGCTCGGCGTCGGCCTCCCAGCGCCCCAGAAAGGTGTAAGTCTCGACCTGGCCGGTCGTTCGGTTCAGGGCCTCGCACCGGACGCCGAAGGAGACGCTTTCCGGGTTCACCATCGAACGATCGATGAGGCGGGCTGACCCGAGCGCCTCCTGAAGCTGGAGCGCGCGCTGGAGCAGTATCTTCTGCTCTTCCTTGGCGGCGTGATAGCCCGCGTTCTCGCGGAGGTCCCCTTCCTTGCGGGCTTCCTCGATCGCCCTCGAATTGGCGGGAATCTTCACGGCGTTGAGTTCCTGGAGTTCGCGGCTTTTTTCCCATCGCGCCCGCGCCGTGCAGAGCAGTTCCTCCGCCTGCGGGACCGCGGCGGCCGCCGCCGGTTCCTCCAGGTCCCGTCGCGTCAGGCGCAACTGCCGGTCACAATCGGCCTTGAACGCCGCCTCCAGGGCCGGATGTTGCTGGATGGTCCGCCTCAGCCGTTGGGCCTGTTCCAACGTCATGGCCTCAGCCGCTCGACAGATCGGGTTGAACCCTCGGGCGGCAAGCAGGGCCCTCGCGCGCGAGCTGAGCCGCTGAGCGACGGCGTTGGCCTCCGCCTCCGCCTCACGGGCCATGGCGCGGCGCCAATCCTCCAGTCGGCGGAGCAGGTCGCCGACGATGACCCCTACGCCGAATTCAACGCCCAGGCCGCTCCAATTGCCTTCCAGGAGGGACTTGATCGCCCACAGATAGGTCTCCGGATGGGCCAACGGTTCCGCCAGCAGCTTTTCAAGCGCTTGGGCCGCAATCTCCCTTCGTCCGCCCCCTTCGAGTTCCTTCCACATGGCTTGGGCCAGCTTGAGCGGGGCCTCGGCCAGCGCTTCGGCGATCCGGTGAAGCCCCGCCTCTCCATCGCGCCGCAGAAGAAGCTTGAGCCCCCGGATCGCTCGGTCACCGTCTTCGATCGCGTTCAGAAGCCGATAATCGGTGACGGCCCGGGCGGCTTCCTCAGCGGACTCAATGGAGCCCAAGTCCGGCGTGCCCGCCGGGAGGAGCCGGCGGAAATCCTCGGCCAGGAGGGCGATCTCCAGGCGCTGGGCAGCGTCTTCCCGGGCGACTTCCCACTGGCTCCGCAGACGGGCGGCCATCCGGTCCAGCAAATCCCTTGGGGGCGGCCCCTCCGGCGAAAGCGACGAGGCCAGGCTCCGGAGGGCCTGGGCCTGTTGAGCCGACGATACGCCTTCGGCCAGGAACTCGGCCGCCGCCGTCTCGACCACGGACCGAGGCGTTGTCCGAAGGGCGATTTCAGCCCGCGCCCCGCCCGCCTCATCCAGATCGATCAGCGGTTCCTGGCGCAACAGACGCCGCGCCCGTGTCCACCAGCCCGTCCATTCTTCCCCAGCTATTACCACGGGCATCAGCAACGCCTTGAGGTCCGCTTGGCGAAGTTTACCCCCCTGGCTTTCGAGAACGAGCCTGATCAGACCGACCGGGTCGTTCTGCGCCAGCGTGCGCAACATTTCGGGCTGGCGTGCCCGCCGGGCGATAAAGTGGCTCGGCTCCAGATAGGTAAGGTATTTGCGCACGCCTTCGATCGTCATCTCTTTGGCCGGCTGTCCCGGGAAGTCCAGCCATACTTTGTCCGTGAGGAGGTCCAGCCTGCGGACGATTGCTTCGCCCCAGGAAGCGTGGGAATAGACCTCCCCCGGGCGCATCCGCAGAAGTTCTTGCGCCCGCCGGAGCTTTTCGTCCAAGGGTCCCTCCCCGTCGAGAAATCCCGCCGATGCCAGAATGGCTTCAAGATCGTCCACGGAAGCATGGTAGCCCCTTAAGGCCGCCAGCGTGAATTGGGTCAACTCCGCAGATCGCGGCCACCTGCGGGCCAACACGCTCACGATCCCCAGCATCGGCTCGAAGCTCTCACGCGACGCCAAGGCTTCCAACCCAACCAGACAGAGATCCAGCGCGGCCTCGGGGGGACGCTTGGCCCGGGCATAGGCCCGCGCGACCCGCTCATAAACCTCTGGGGCCTCCGGCGGCTCGTCGATCAGATCGACCCAGGCGGCCTCCAGCGCGTCCAGATTGCCCGTCCTGAGCAATTCTAGAACGCGATCTAAGGCCGGTGAGGTGGAGAAATCTTCTTTGTTCATCAGAGGGGGACGCTCCCATCTATACCTCGGCCTCGAACCTGGGCGCGAGAACGGGGGGCCGACCCGATCGGCCACCCCCGATTCAACCAACTCCTTTGATTTCAATCGCTCACAATTTCAGGCCCCTCCGTTCCCCCTCCCGCCGGCTCAACGGGATTTTCCGTTGCGGAGGCCCGTTGGGCCGGGGTAAATTCACAAGGTTCAACCTTCGGGCGCGCTCCACCGGCGCGGCGGGGAGGGATTATCCCTGGTTTGGCTCCCCCTGATTTCCCCTCGACAGGATAACCAATCATGCCCGTAGCTTTCATGGACATTTCTCGCCAGCATCGGCCCCTGAAGGAGGAGATGATCAAGACTTTTGAGCGGATTCTCGACACGAGCGATTTCGTCATGGGGCCGGCCTTGCGGACTTTCGAAGAGCATTTCATGCAGCACATGGGGACCACCCACGCCATTGGGGTCGCCTCCGGGACCGACGCGCTCCTGCTTTCCCTCCAGGCCGTCGGCGTCGGACCGGGCGACGAGGTCATTTGTCCGGCGTTTACCTTCGCCGCCACCGCCGAAGTGATTTATCGCCTGGGGGCGACGATCGTCTTCGTCGATATCAACGATGAATTCCTGGTCGATCCCGAGAACGTCCGGGCGGCGATCACCGAACGAACCAAGGCGATCGTGCCGGTCCACCTTTTCGGCATGGCGTGCCAAATCGACACGCTGGCTCAAATCGCCGCCGATTTCGGCCTCTATTTGATCGAAGACGTGGCTCAGGCCACCGGCGCCGTCTGGGGCGAGCGCTACCTGGGCACCTATGGGATTGCCGGATGTTTCAGCTTCTACCCGACGAAGAACCTGGCCGCCCTGGGCGACGGAGGGCTGATCCTGACCAGCAGCGACGAGCTGGCCGAGCGCGTCCGGTTGCTGCGGGACCATGGCCGCCAGAACGGCCAATTCCTCACGCTCGGCTATAACAGCCGGCTCGATTCCCTCCAGGCCTCGATGTTGGACTTGAAACTCGAATCCCTGCGGGAGGACAACGCCGACCGCCTCGCCAACGCGACTTTCTACGAGGAAAATCTCTCGCGAGAGTTCTTTACCCTCCCGGCTTATCGGACCGACGGCTCCCACGTCTATAACCAGTACACCATCCGTCACCCCAATCGGGACGAATTGCGACACTTCCTCGCCGAGCGCCAGATCGAAACCCGCGTCTATTATCCGACCCCCCTGCACCTGGAGCCCTGCTTCGAAATGCTCGGCTATCGCGAGGGGCACTTCCCGCACGCCGAACAGGCCGCCCGCCAGGTGCTCGCGCTCCCCATCTACCCCGGCCTTACCAAGCACGAACTGAAGGAAGTCGTTCACACCTTGGAACTCTACGCCAAGACTCATCCCGTCCCCTTGGCGTCGTGAAAGCCGGAGGGGTTCGCGGATGATCCACCCTCGGCGCCGGCGACGCGGGCTCCCCGTCCCTCTCGTTCGACTCCGCGACGCGACCGGGCTCGGCCCCGCACCTCTGCCGATGCCTTAAGGACGGCCCACGGTGGACACGCAGCCGAAGGCGTGGTCCCCCTTGGACCGAGAGTTCATGCGGCGAGCCCTTGCGCTCGCCGAACTGGGCCGCGGGGCTACCTCCCCAAATCCCTTGGTCGGCGCCGTGCTGGCTCAGGGGGGAAAGGTGATCGCCGAGGGCTTCCACGCCCGCCTGGGGGAGCCGCACGCCGAGGCGATCGCCCTTGAACGCGCCGGGGGCCAGGCGTCCGGAGCCACGCTTTACGTGAACCTGGAGCCGTGCGCGCATCAAGGCCGAACGCCCCCCTGCGTCGAGGCGATCCTTCGCTCGGGCGTTCGCCGCGTTGTGGCCTCGATGATCGATCCCAACCCCCGCGTGAGCGGGGCCGGCTTCGCCGCCTTGCGCAAGGGGGGTTTGGAAGTCGAGGTCGGTTGTCTTGAGTCCGAAGCGCGGCGGCTGAACGAGAGTTTCGTCGTTTTCCACGAGGCCGGCCGCCCCTTGGTCACGCTCAAATGGGCGATGACGCTTGACGGCAGGATCGCCGCCGACGCGGGGAATTCCCGATGGATCAGCAACGAGCTTTCCCGCCGCCGCGCCCATGACCTGCGAGCGGCCCACGACGCCGTGCTCGTCGGCGCCGGAACCGTTCGGGCCGATGATCCCGAGCTGAGCGTGCGGCGGCCCGGCTACACCGGCCGCCAGCCCCTGAGGATCGTTCTGGCCGGCTCGCAGCCGCTCCCGGCGAACGCTCGGATATTTCAAACCGAGGGGGCCGGCCCGACGCTGATCGCCGCGGGGCCGGCCTTCCACGAGGCGTCCCTGACCCCGGCCCTGAACGCCGGCGTCCGTCTGGTCAGAATTTCGGCCGGCCCTCATGGCGTCGAGCTTGAACCAATGATGAAGGTGCTGCATCAGGAGGGGATTCTCTCGGTGCTGGTCGAGGGCGGGGCCCGCGTGTTCACGTCCTTCCTCAGAGCGGACCTGGCCGATAAGGTCATCGTTTTCCTCGCCCCCAAGCTCATCGGCGGCGCGCAGTTTCGATCCCCCACCCATGATCTCGCGCGCGATACGATCTCTCAGGCCCTCACGCTGACAGAGGTGAGCCTCCACGCCTTCGAGGGGGACGTCTGCTTCGAAGGCTACCTGCGATCCATCTGAGTTCAGGTCCCAATTGCCCGCCAAACGGCGCGCGCAACGGGCATGAGCGAGGGAAGGTCCCCGAGCCGGACGTTGTCGGGTCGCTGGCCCGCGAGCGCGGCTCGATGCGGGAGAGGCCCCCAGACCGGCAGCCCGGCGAACCGGCTCAAGATTGGGGGATTCGTCCGTTCTGCCAGAGATGGCCGTCCCCCTTGCATCCGATTGAGGACTACGCCGATGAGCCTCAGTCCGCGGGCGCGAACGTCCGCCAGCGTCAGCAGCGTATGGTTGAGCGTACCCAACCCTGCCGGAGCGACGATGAGAATCGGGGCCCCCAGGGCGGCAAAAAAATCCGCCGTCGTCCGGCGTTCCGTTAACGGTACGAGCCACCCCCCGCATCCTTCGACTAGGGTCACGTCGTGCCGCCGGGCGATCGCTCGACACCGCCGCACCGCCGGCCTGAGGTCCACCCGCCGCCCTTCCAACCGGGCGGCCGCCAGCGGGGCCAACGGCGCACCGAAGAGCTGGCCTCGTGCGGCAGGCTCCCCCCCCTCGAAGGCGGCGGCTCGAGCCAGCAGTTCGGCGTCCGTCGAGAAGGGACGCCCGTCGGGCCTCCGCGCGGGATCGGACGCGAACGGTTTGAAGACGCCGACGGACAGACCCAATCGCCGCAGGGCCCGCGCCAGAGCGGCCGCCACGATCGTCTTCCCGACCTCCGTTCCGGTCCCGATCACGGCCAACGTCCGGCCCGACCGCGGACGATCGGAAGGGATCACGGTGATCCGCGCGGCCGCCGCGGCGATCTCACGGGCGCTGGGGCTCCAGTTCGAGCGGCGCGTAGTAGGGTTTGTCGCCGAGGTCGCGGTATTTGGCCATCCAATTGGCCCCGGCCTGATCGGGAGTGAACGCCCAATCCTGCCGGTGATAGTTCCAACTTTCGGGGTTGAGCTTTTGCGCGGCTTCCCAGTGCTGGTCGGCGAGGGCCGCCAGCCCCTTGAAATGGAAATAAAGCCCCAGCTTGAAGTGGGCTTCGGCCAGATCCTGGGCCTCGGTTCGCTTCGGCAGCCGTTGGGCGACATCTTCGGGCTTGAGGGCGTAAGCGCTGGCTGCGCCTTTCTCGACCCAGTCGCGCAGGGCCGCCACGTACTGACTCCCCTTGACGCTGATGCCAAGGAACCCCACGTCGCGCGAGTAGGCCACCTCGTTGGGGCGGACGATTCGACCCTTCTCGTCGATCCAGACCCCCGTCGGGACGTTCACCATCCCGTAGAGCGAACTGATCGTGTGCTTGACGTCGATGAGCGTCGTGTAAGCGGCCTGAGCGCGATCATACCAGGGCCCGGCGGCGGTCTCCCCCCCGGTGTCTTGCGCCACCGCGATGATCTCCAATCCCTTGGGCTTGAGCTCCGCGTAAACCTCCTGCCACCCGGGCAGGTCCGTGCGGCACCCTCACCAAGAGGCCCAGGTCACCAATAGCACCTTCTGGCCGCGGAAACTGGATAGCCGGACGGGTCGGCCTTGTCGATCGGGCAATTCAAAATCCGGGGCCTCGAGGGGATCACGTCCGGCGTCCCGCAGGGCCGGGATCGGGCCAAAGCTCCATACGGCGGGGTCGGCCTGGTGGACGAACTTCTGATTCAATCTCTGGGCGAGCCCGGTCACGTTGAACCATCTTCGCCCCTCGCGGGTCATCAGGAGATCGCCGTCGCCCTGCGGCTCAACCGCGACGCGAAGAGATCCCAGCACGGCCCCGTCGGCTTTGACTTCGAAGCCGTTGATCCGGGGCAACTCCTCGGGCGACACCCACAGCTTGCTCGCGTCGGGCAGCGTCGAGTCGATCTGAATCTCCCGATCGGCGTAGAGAACCGTGACCGGATCGGCGAAGGCCCCCGACGTCGCCCTCAAGGCCGCCATGCCGATGAGAATGCCAAGAACCGGCTTGAATGTCATCCGACCGCCTCCTTCCCGTGGCGGGGCTGGTGCCGCCCCGCGTGTCCCCGACCATAACCTTAACGTCGATCATCTTCAACGACGTCGCCGTCGGCGCCGGCGCGAGCCAATCCGGGAGCTTCCGGTTCATGCGCCTCCCTGCCCGAGCGCCGAAGCGCGTAAAGCAGCCCGCCCCAGAGCGCGTACGCCAGCGCAAAACGCCATCCGCCGGCCAACCCGCGCCGACCGAATACGTAGCCGCCCCCCGGATCGAGCGGATCCCAGGCGTGAACCACCCCGAGCAAGGCCAGGAGCGCCAACGTCCAGGCCCAGATCGCCGCCGCGGCCAGCCGTGCCTCGATCATCATGACGCCCATGGCGGCCAGCCCCATCGAGACGAGAATCATCCCCCGATCCAGGGCGATGAGACCGCCGACGTGGGCCGGCGACTTCGCCAGCGATTCGGGATCCAGTTGACCCAGGCTGCTCCCGGCGGCGGTCAAACCATGACCGAAATAGAGCATCCCCCAAGCCGCGATGGCCGGGATCAGCCCCAAGGCGACGGCCAGGGCGTGGCGGCGCGGGACGGATTGGAAGGCTTGGGCGGTGATGACGATCGCGATCCAGAGGAGAATGCCGACCACCGACTCGATCGGCGCCAAGGCGGCAAAGGCCTGGATCAGCCCCGTGAGACACAGAACCGTGATGACGACCCCATTGAGCAACGAATAGCCCGTCCGCGCCCCCAGGCGCTTCCATCCGGCGTGACCGATATAAATCGTCGTCGGAAAACACGAGCCCAGCGCCGCCGCCGCCAGCGTCCCGACCCCATTGACGGCCAGGGCCGGCGCCGTCGCGAACCGATCTCCCTCGGCCTCAGCGCTCTCGATGTTCTGAAGCGACCCGACCAGGTTGAAGAGCCCCATCGGAAGAATCACGCCAACGTAACCGGCGACGAGCGAGGCATTCTCCCCTCGAAAGGCCGCCCACAGGTCCCCCAGCGCCGACCGCGGCAAGGCCAGCGCCGGCACCAGCGCCGCCCGAAGCTCCTCGCCCGACGGCATCGAGGCCACTTCCAACCTGAGTTGCCCTTGGACGGCCTCGGAGAGATGCGCAAAGAGCGGGCTCAGCGTCAACCCCTTGATCCCCCAGCCGAGCAACGTCCCCGTCAACAGGGCCATCAGCCCTGCGGGCAGCCCGAGCGGTAATCGCGCCCCCGAGAGGTACTGCATGAGGATGATTCCCGTCGGCAGGAGCGCCAGGAGCGGCCGCTCGAATACCTGGAGCACGAAATCCATGGAAATGAAGCCGATGGCGATGCCGGCCAGCGGGGCCAGCAGAGCCGCCCGCGGCGTCGCGCGACGCACCCGCTCGGCGACGAAGGCCCCGAAAAATTCGATGAACCCGCTCCCCAGACAGGCCGCCAGACCCACCTGCCAGGCCAGCGTGGCCGCCCGCTCCGGGCCGAGTTCCTCCCGGTGAGCGGCGTAGATCGGGGCCATAATGAAGAAGATGTAGGCGAAGACGCTCGGCGTGTTGATGCCGTACGGGAGCGCCGTCACGTCCTCGCGCCCTTCGCGACGCGCCACGGCTCGGGCGTGCAGCGCGTAGTAAACGTTGCCGAGGATGATGGAGACGGCCGCGGCGGGCAAAATCCGCCCGTAAATCAACTCCGGGGGAAAGCCGCAGACCGCCGCCGTGAGCTGCGCGATGACGAGCAGTTGGACCAGATTGTCAATAAAGAGGCCAAAGAAGCCGTCCAGGTCCCGGCGGACGAACAGGGGCGGCGACGGGAGAGGCATCCCTCAGGCAACGGGGCTGCGGCTAGGTCCGGGGATGAGAGCGCGGCAGTTCGGAAGCCCCCATGAGCCATTCGTCCACGTCGTAGGCGGCGTTGCGCCCTTCGGCGATGGCCCAGACCACCAGGGATTGGCCGCGACGCATGTCCCCGGCCGCGAAAACCCCTTCAACGTTGGTCGCGTAAATCGAACCGGTCTTGACGTTTCCTCGCGCGTCGAGCTCGACCCCCAATCGCTCGATCAGCCCCTTGCGTTCCGGGCCGACGAAGCCCATCGCCAGGAGCACCAGATCGCACGGAAACTCCATGTCGCTGCCGGGAATTTCGCGCATCCGGGGCGGCCCCCCTTCGGGCGGCGTATACCACTCCAGCCGGACGGCGTGAAGTTTTTGCACGCGCCCCCCCTCGCCTGAGAAGCGCTGCGTATTGACCGAATACAGGCGCTCCCCCCCGGCGACGGCCGCCGCCTCGGCCTGCGAGCTAGACGTGCGCTTGATCATCGGCCAATAGGGCCAGGGGAACGTTTCCGTCCGCTCCAGGGGAGGCTCCGGCAGCAACTCGAACTGGGTGACGCTGCGGGCCCCTTGGCGGACTGACGTGCCGATGCAGTCGGAGCCCGTGTCCCCGCCGCCGATGACGATCACGTCCTTGTCCCGGGCCGTGATCGCGATCGAGGGATCGATCGTATCGCCCAGATTGCGTTGGTTCTGCTGGGGAAGAAAATCCATGGCGAAGTGCACGCCCTCGAGTTCGCGGCCCGGCACGGGCAGGTCGCGGGCTTGAGTCGCCCCGCCGCACAGGACGATCGCCTCGAAATCCCGGCGCAGCTCTTCCGGATCGACGTTCACGCCGACGTTGGCGTTCACCTGAAATTGAACGCCCTCATCCTCCATCTGCGCCACGCGGCGCGTCACGTGACGTTTCTCCAGTTTGAAGTTTGGTATCCCGTACATGAGCAGTCCCCCGATCCGGTCGGCCCGCTCAAAGACCGTCACCCAATGGCCCGCCCGATTCAGTTGCTGCGCGCAGGCCAGCCCCGCCGGGCCGGACCCCACGACGGCCACCCGCTTGCCCGTCCGAACCTTCGGCGGCTCCGGCTCGATCCACCCCTCCTCAAAGGCCCGATCGATGATGCTGACTTCCAACTGCTTGATCGTCACCGGCAGCTCGTTGATCCCCAGCACGCAGGCCGTCTCGCACGGGGCCGGGCAGATTCGGCCGGTGAACTCCGGGAAGTTGTTCGTCGCGTGCAGGGCGTCGATCGCCTCGCGCCACCGCCCCTGATACACGAGGTCGTTCCAGACGGGGATCAGGTTCCCCAGGGGACAACCCGTCGGCCCGTGGCAGAAGGGGAGCCCGCAATCCATGCACCGCGCCCCCTGGCGCTTGAGTTCCTCTTCGGGGACGGTCGCTTCAAACTCCGCCCAGTGGCGGATGCGTTCTTCAATCGCCTGTTTGGGCGGCTCGACGCGCGCGTAGGTCATGAAGCCGCGGATGTCGCCCATGAACCTACGCCCCGGCCAGCAACTGGGCCGGTTCGGTCGGCTCCGGCTGCGCCTCGAACTGCCCCATCGCCAGCGCCCGCTTGTAATCGATCGCCATGACCCGGACAAAGCGGGCCTGGCAGGCTCGCCAATCCCGAAGAATCCGCTGAGCGACGGTCGAGCCCGTGAAGTCGGCGTGGCGGCGCAACAACCGGAGCACCAGCTCAACGTCCTCCTCGCCGCTCAATTCCTCCAGCTCGACCATCTCCCGGTTGCAGCGCCGTTCGAAGCTGTCGTCTTCGTCGAGCACGTAGGCGATGCCGCCGGACATGCCCGCGGCGAAGTTCCGCCCCGTCGGGCCGATCACGACCACGCGCCCGCCCGTCATGTACTCGCATCCGTGATCCCCGACGCCCTCGACCACGGCATGAAGCCCGGAATTGCGCACGCAGAAGCGTTCGCCCGCCAGCCCGCGGACGTAGGCCTCGCCGCTCGTGGCTCCGTAAAAGGCCACGTTTCCGATGATGATGTTCTCCTCGGCCCTGAACGTCGCCCCTCGCGGCGGATAGATGATGACCCGGGCCCCGGAAAGCCCCTTGCCGAAGTAATCATTGGCGTCCCCCTCGACCAAGAAGGTCATGCCGCGGGGAGTAAAGGCGGCAAAACTCTGCCCCGCCGAGCCCCGAAACAGCAGCCGGATCGTGTCGTCGGGCAACCCCTGGCTCCCCCAGCGTCGCGTCAGTTCCGAGCCCGTGATGGTGCCGACCGTCCGATGGATGTTCCGGATCGGAAGCTCGGCCCGGGCCGGTTCGCCCCGTTCGATCGCGGGCCGGCAGAGCTCCAGGAGGACCTGAACGTCCAGCGAGGCCTCCAGCCCGTGGTTCTGGGGTTCGCGGCAGTACGTCGCGACGCCTTCCTCGGGCACGGCGTGAGCGAGCACCGCCGAGAGATCGATCCCGCGAGCTTTCCAGTGATCAACCGCCTGTCGCGCGTCGAGACGATCCGCACGGCCCACCATCTCCTCGATCTTCCGGAATCCCAGGCGGGCCATGATTTCCCGCAGGCTCTCGGCCAGAAGGAAAAAGTAATTGATCACGTAATCGGGCTTGCCCGCGAACTTCCGCCTCAACTCCGGGTTCTGCGTCGCGATCCCCACCGGGCACGTGTCCAGATGGCACTTGCGCATCATGATGCAGCCCAGCGTGATGAGGGGAGCCGTTGAAAAGCCGAATTCTTCGGCCCCCAACAGGCAGGCGATGGCCACGTCGCGCGCCGTCTTCAACTGGCCGTCGGTCTGGACGACGATCCGACCCCGCAGGCGGTTCCGCACCAGCACCTGATGGGTCTCGGCCAGGCCCAGCTCCCACGGGAGCCCGGCGTGTTTGATGGATGTCTGCGGGCTGGCCCCGGTCCCCCCCGTGTCGCCCGAGATCAGCACGACGTCGGCATGGCCCTTGGCCACGCCGGCGGCGATTGTGCCGACGCCGACCTCGGAGACGAGCTTGACGTTGATTCGCGCGCCGCGATTGGCGTTCTTGAGGTCATAGATAAGCTGCGCGAGGTCCTCGATCGAATAAATGTCATGATGCGGCGGCGGGGAAATGAGCCCCACGAACGGCGTGGAATGCCGCACCCGCGCGATCCAGGGATAAACCTTCTTGGCCGGCAATTGCCCCCCTTCGCCCGGTTTGGCCCCCTGGGCCATCTTGATCTGCAGCTCGTCGGCATTGACCAGATATTCGCTTGTGACGCCGAATCGGGCCGAGGCGACCTGCTTGATCGCGCTGCGCCGCCAATCCCCCGTCCCTGGGTCCGGTTTGAAGCGCCGCGGGTCTTCGCCCCCTTCGCCGGTGTTGGATTTGCCGCCGATGCGGTTCATGGCGATCGCGAGCGTCTCGTGCGCCTCGGCCGAGATCGAACCGAAGGACATGGCGCCGGTGACGAACCGCCGGACGATGGCCTCGGCCGGTTCGACCTCTTCAATCGGAACCGGCGTTTCACCCCATTTGAACGCCATCAGCCCCCGCAGCGTGGCCACCCGCCGGTTCTGATCGTCCACCAACCGGCTGAACTCCTCGAACGAGCGTCGCGCCGTGGCCCGATCGGTCACGCGCGTCGCCTGCTGAAGCCGGGCCACCGTTTCCGGGTTGATCATGTGATACTCGCCGTCCCGGCGGTATTGATAGACGCCGCCGTTCTCCAACTCCTGACGGCCCGAGATCAGACGGGAGGGGAAGCCCAACTCGTGCCGCCGACCCGTCTCCTCGGCGATGGCGTCGAGGCCCACCCCCTGGATGCGCGAGGCCGTCCAGGTGAAATAGTGATCGATCACCTCGCTGTTGAGCCCGACGGCCTCGAAAATCTGCGCCCCGCGATAGCTCGCCAGCGTCGAAATCCCCATCTTCGACATGACCTTCAGAATCCCGGCGTTGATCGCCTCAACGTAGCGCCGGACGGCCTCGGCCGCGTCGATCCCGCTGCCCACCGCCCCTTGGCGGGCGAACTCCCGAACGACCTCAAGCGCCAGATAGGGGTGAATCGCTCCGGCCCCGTAGCCGACGAGGAGCGAAAAGTGGTGCACCTCCCTCGGCTCGGCCGACTCCACGATCAGGCCGCATCGCGTCCGCTGGCCGGTGCGGATCAGATGATGATGCACCCCCGCGCAGGCCAGCAGCGCCGGAATCGGGGCGTGATACCGATCCACCCCGCGGTCGGACAGAATCAGGAGCGTCGCCCCCTCCCGGACCGCCTTGCCGGATCGGGCGCAGAGGTCATCCATCGCCTGGCGCAGCCCCTCCCCACCGCTCCCGGCCGGGAAGAGCGTCGAAAGCGTCGTCGTCTTGAGGCCGGGCTCGTCGAGCGCCTTGATCTTCGCCACGTCGGTCTCGGTCAGGATCGGGTGCGGCAGCGCCAATTGATGCGCGTGAAGCGGCGTCTCGGTGAACAGGTCCTGCTCGCTCCCCAGCGTCGAGCGCATCGCCGTGACGAGTTCCTCCCGAATGGCGTCGAGCGGCGGGTTCGTGACCTGGGCGAAAAGCTGCTTAAAGTAATTGTAGAGCAATTGTGGGCGTTCGGAGAGCACCGCCAGCGGAATGTCGTTGCCCATGGAACCGACCGGCTCCTTCCCCTCGGCGGTCATCGGCCCCAGGATGATTCGGAGGTCCTCCTGCGTATAGCCGAAGGCGCGGAGCTGGTGAAGCCGCTCCTCGTCGCTGAACGGTTCGGCGATGAAGTGCCGCGGCGGCTCCGGCAGATTTTCCAATCGCCGGAGGTTCTCCTTGATCCATTCGGCGTACGGCTGGCGCGCCGCCATCTGCGCCTTGATCTCTTCGTCGGGGATGATCCGACCCTCCTCCAGATCGACCAGGAACATGCGGCCCGGCTGAAGCCGTCCCTTGAGCAGAATGTCCTCCGGGGCGACCTCCAGAACCCCCGTCTCCGAGGCCATGATCACCAGGTCGTCCTTCGTGACCCAATAGCGCGAAGGCCGCAACCCGTTGCGATCCAGCACCGCGCCGACGACCTGGCCGTCGCTGAAGGCGATCGACGCCGGGCCGTCCCAGGGCTCCATGAGCGAGGCGTGATACTCATAGAAGGCCCTTTTTTCCGGCGTCATGGCGTCATGCCGCTCCCATGCCTCCGGGATCATCATCATCACGGCGTGCGGCAGCGAGCGGCCCGTCGCCACCAGGAGCTCCAGCGCATTGTCAAAGGCCGCCGAATCGCTGACGCCTTCGCGAATGACCGGCGAGAGCTTCTTGATGTCGTCGCCGAATAACGGGCTCCGGAAAAGCTCTTCCCGAGCCTTCATCCAGTTAATGTTGCCTCGCAGGGTGTTGATCTCGCCGTTATGACAGAGGAACCGGAAGGGGTGCGCCAGCTCCCATGAAGGAAACGTATTCGTGCTGTAGCGCTGATGCACCAGGCAGAGGGCGCTCTCGAAATCCGGATCGGCCAGGTCCGGGTAATAGCGCTTGATCTGCGGGGCAAGCAGGAGCCCCTTATAGACGATCGTCCGGCTCGAAACCGTGACCCAATAGAAATACTCCCGGTTGCGGATGGAGGATTCGCGAATCTCGCGGTCCGCCGCGCGCCGGATCACGTAGAGCCGTCGTTCGATGGCCGCCGTATCCATCTTCCGGTCGAAGCCCCCGATGAATACCTGGGCCGTATGCGGCTCCTTGGCCCGCGCCACCCACCCGATCATCGAATTGTCCGTCGGGACGTCGCGCCACCCCAGCACGCGCCCCCCTTCGCGCGCGACCACCATGTCGATGATCTGAACGCATTGGCCGCGCTCCTTGGCCCCGGGGGGAAGGAACACCATGCCGACGCCGTATCGGCTCGCCGCCGGCAGCTTGACCCCCCGCTCGGCCATCACGCGCCGGAAAAACTTGTCCGGCGTTTGCAGCATGATCCCCGCGCCGTCGCCGGTATTGTCGTCGCACCCGCACGCTCCGCGATGCGTCAGGTTGATCAGAATCTCGATCGCCCGATCGATCAGATCGTGGGACTTCCGGCCCTTCATATGCGCGATGAATCCGACCCCGCAGGCGTCGTGCTCATAGAAGGGGTCGTACAGCCCCCGCCGGCCCGCCGGCGGAATCGACTTCGGAAGTCTTCTGCTCATCACGCGCGCTCCCATCTGCCCGAGCCCAATCAGGCCCTCCCGCGAGGCGGCGCCTCAGCCCCCGTCGCCGAAGCGGTTTCGGTCCCCCCGCCTCCGAACTCTGGGCGCGAGCCGATTCCTTCAAGGGTGGGAAGCAAACGGGCCCGACGGGGTGGTTCGATCGCCGGGACGAGCGGGCAGTCTCCCGGGTACGGGAGCCGGCAGGATGGATACTCGCGCAGGACCCTCACGGGTTTGAGGATCGTCCACCCCCGCTGGGCAATAGCCCCAAGCGTCCGCCGCGGTTATGGGGTTGCGGACCGCGCCCGGGCGGTTCAGAACCCTGGTTGGCGAGTTTAGCGGAGGCCGGTCTCGTCGGTCAAGTTCGATGCTTGCTTTCCCAGCACTTGGCCGCGCCGCCTCCAAGCGCCGGTTTCGAGCCCGCGCCGGACGCCGATGGCCTTCCACGCCGCAGCCGCCAAGGAGTTGGCGGCAGGGGTTGCGCCCCGAGTTGATTCCTCGAATGCGCAGGTTATGCTGGATAGACCAAGCGGTCCGATCGGCCTCGCGGAGCGGCGATTTGCGGGCGATGATCCTCCAGACACAAGGGACGATCGAGACTCGGCCCCTTGAACTCGTCAGTCGCCCTGAGCCGGCCCCTGCGCCCGGCGAGGTCCTCCTTCGCGTCCTGGCCTGTGGCGTCTGCCGCACTGACCTGCACCTGGTCGAAGGGGACCTGGAATTGGCTCGCCGGCCGATCATTCCCGGCCATCAGATCGTGGGCCTCGTCGAGGCCGTTGGCCCGGCGGTGGGGGTTGAGTTGGTCGGTCGCCGAATGGGGGTCGGTTGGCTGCACACCGCCTGCGCCCGCTGCGACTTCTGCCTGCGCGGTCAGAGCAACCTGTGCGACACCGCCCAATTTACGGGGTTTCATCGGGCTGGGGGCTACGCCGAATTCGTCTGCGCCTCCACGGAGGCCCTTTACCCCATGCCCGAGGGCTTGCCGCCGGAATCCATCGCCTCCTGGCTTTGCGCCGGGATTATCGGTTACCGGGCGCTCAAGCTCGCCGAAGCCCGAAACGCTCGCCGTGTAGGTCTCTATGGGTTTGGCGGCTCGGCTCATCTGGCGCTTCAGGTCCTGAAGCACTGGAAAAATGAGGTTTACGTTGCCACACGAAGCCCCGAGCATCAGGCTCAGGCCCGGGCCTTGGGGGCCGACTGGGTGGGCGCCGCGGACTCGATCCCAGCGGCCTCGCTCGAAAGCGCCGTGCTTTTCGCTCCCTCGGCCCGGCTTGTGCCGGTGATCCTCAGGGCCCTGGACAAAGGCGCAACGTTGGCCATCGCCGGTATCCATCTCAGCCCCCTCCCCGAGATGGATTATCAATTGCTTTACGGCGAGCGGCGGATCACGTCGGTAACCAATAACACGCATCGCGACGGCGAGGAATTCCTGGAGCTGGCCACGCGAATCCCTATCAAATCAGAAGTTGAGTGCTTCGGTCTCGACGAGGCAAACGAGGCTCTAGGCCGCATGAAACGCTCGGCGCTGCGCGCCCCGGCCGCAGTTCTGATTCCGTGATGGTGGTCGGTGGATAGACAACTCTCAGTCAGCCCGTCAAAATATTGGCTGTGGATTCCCGTGAAACATTATTTTGCCGCCTTACAGCCATGGAGATTGATTTAGGAGAACTATGAAAGCGATTTCTCCAGATCATCAGTTTAACCTCTTTTATTCGAATATTGTAGATGGGCCAACCCTCTGCGAGGCTGCTGGATGATTCTCTTGAGCCCCGGCCTTCAGTCCAAACCCCGCATCCTTCGCTTCTTGAGTCGTGTGGCAGTAGGAGGCGTCCAGAACGGCTTGATCGAAAGCCTGGCGCGCGCCGACCGCGATCGGTTCGACTTCGCGGTCGTCTGCTACAAAAAGGCCGGCAATTGGGCTCATCGGGTTGAAGCTCTCGGCATCCCCGTCTGCGCCCAGAAAACCCTGCCCGTGTGGGGCCCGTACCAACTGCTCCGTCTGGCCCGCTTGATCCGTACAGTCCGTCCCGATCTTATCCACATCCAGCAGGCTGAATCGGTCATCCCCGGCGCCACGGCGGCTTGGATGGCCGGCGTTCGCCACCTGATCGTGCACCACACGAGCCTCTACACCGGCCACTGGTCGCGTCAGAATCCTCTCCTTAATCGCTGGGAGTGGGCGTGGACGCGCCGAGCCGGCGCCCGGATCGCCGTCTCGGAGACCGTGGCGCGGGTTTCAGCCCAGGGTCTTGGCCTGGACCCGGCGATGTTCGACGTCATCCCCAACGGCGTCAATGTCGAACGCTGGTCAAGACCCCAGCCTTACGACCTGCGCGCTGAGTTAGGGGTCGGCCGCGAAAGGGCGCTCGTCGGCCATGTCGCCCGCTACCATCCAGTCAAGCGGATCGAAGATTTCATCGAAGCCGCCGTCCTCGTCGGACGTGAGCGGCTTTTGCCGACGGCGATCCCCCCCCCGATCTATCTCGTCATCGGGGGAGGGGAGCGAGCCTTGCGCGAGCGTTACGAGGCGATGATCCGAGAGGCGCGACCGTGGGCCGACGTCCGGCTGCTCGGCACCCGCCATGATCTGCCGCGCCTGTTGCCGAACCTGACGGTGGGGGCGCTGCCCAGTCTGATCGAGGGCTGTCCGAACACCATCCTGGAGTACCTCTGCGCTGGCGTGGCCATTGCCGCCTCCGACATCGACTCCATCCGAGCCCTCGTCAACGATGGGGAACAGGGGCTGCTCAGCCCGCCGAAGGCGCCCGAGGCGTTGGCCCGCTCGATCGCGCGACTGCTGACCGACGCCGATCTCCGGGCGCGGCTGACGGTCGCCGGCCAGCGGCGGGCCCTTCTCTACGACTGGGGCCGCACGCAAGCCCGCTACGAAGCCCTCTATGAACGGCTCTTACGTGCCGGGATGGGGGAGAACGCATCATTGTCGACGGCTCGGCCCGCGAATCAGCCTGAGCGAGGCGCGCTCGCCGGGCGTGATGAACGGGTGGAGATCGAAGTGCTCAAGTCGCATCTGACGCCGGAGACGACGCAACAGGCGGTCGGTGACGCCGCGATCCTGATCGATCGCCAGAATGACGCCCGAAGGACGTAGTCCGCCGACCAGGTTCTCCATCATCGTCCAGTCTTGAAGCGCCGCGCCCGGCTCCACCACGATCATTCCCCAGCTCGGCGTTTGACTGGATCTCCCGGGGGAGTTTTCTTCACTCGGAACAATCCTCAGTCTTCTCAACCCCTCCGAGCCAAGAAACGCCTCGATCGGCGCGCGCTCGGACTCGGCCGCGCCCCAGGTCTCCACCCGCGCCTTGGCGCCCCCTTTGGCGAAGAGCTGAAGAACATAGGAGTGAAACCCGATCCCCGCCTGGAGAATTCGACGCGGTTTGAGGCCGTGGCAGGCCAGCCAGAGCAGCGCTGCTTGACTGAGCGGCGCCGGGGTTTCGGTTTCGCCCGTGAGCCGCGCGAACGCTCTCCACGGTCGTTCGAAGGCTTCACGCACCGGCGGCAGGTTCGCCTCGGCATCGGCGAGCCAATCGACGCGACGCGCCAGACGCCCCCGGGCCGACAGATACTGAACAACCGCCGAGGCAAGCGGCCTCATCGCTCGAACAGACCCTCAAGGAAGGCGAGAATCCGGCGGGCGCGCTCGGGGTAGGTGTACGCCCGTGCGTCCTGGACCGCCCGCCGCGCCAGCCCCTCCCCTGAAGCGCCTCCCTCCAATGCCCGACTTATTCCTTCGGCCAGCGCCGCCGGAGAATTCGGCTCGACCAGCAGACCATTTTGTCCGTCCTCGATCAGTTCCTCGATGGAAGGGAGGCGGGAAGCCACGATGACGGCCCCCGAGGCAAGATATTCGACCAGCTTGGCGGGGCTGCAATAGCGCTCGACGCGGTCCAGGACGCCGCGTCGCAGCGGGGCGACGACAACACGGGCGCGCCGGAGCCGGCCGAGGGCTTCCGGATGGGGCAGGCGACCCTGGAAATCGATTCGGTCGGCGACGCCCAGTCGAGCGGCCAACGCCATGAGAGCGCCGCGCTCCGGTCCGTCCCCGTCGCCGATGATGGCCAATCGCCGGCCCGGCAGGCGCGTCATCGCTTCGATCAGAACGTCGAGCCCATTAAACGGATAAAGGCTGCCGAGGTAGCACAGATCGAGATCGCGGGCTTCAAGCGCGGGGGGGGGCGTCTGCGATGGCGTCATGCCGCTCGGAGCCACCAGCGTCGGGCACTTCAAGGCGAAGGTTTGCTTCAAGAGGCGTTCGAGCCCATGGCTGATCGTCACGACTCCGTCGAGCTGCGAATAAACGCTCGCTTCCAGGTCGAGAAGGCCCGCGTCCGCCGGCGGGGGCGCGGACCCCGAGCCTGCCCGTTCGGCCGCGTCAATGTGGTGGAGCGTGTGGGCCTCATAGACGGCGCGCGCGCCGAGGCGGCGTGCGAGCGGCAAGAGGCGGCTCGCCGTCGCCAGGGCCTTGGTGCCGCCTCGGAAGTAAAAGCAGCCCCTGCGCGGAGGAATCGCCCGCGCGAGGGCGTAAGCGCTGATAAAGAATCCAAACGTCCGGCCGCTCCAGCGATGAGCGCGGCGCGGAGCCGCCGGCAGCGTCCGGATCGACAGACGGGCATGAGGGGGCAGGCCGTAGGCGGCCAGCGTCGCCTCGGCGGGCCGCGTGAGCCTGCGGACCAGGATTTCGACGTCAGCGCCGGCCTCAGCCAACGCCCGACACGTATTGAGGATTTGAATGGAGTGGGACTTGACGTTGGGCAGCGTCGTCGGGACGAAGTAGGTCAGCCTCATCGGCTCAGGCGTCCCCGTCGGCCCGATTCAATCCGCAAGGTCTTCCCCACCGGGCGGAGAGCCGTCTCGCATGTACTTCCGAATGAACCGGCGAGCGAAGCGCCGATACGGGCCGAAGCGCTCCAGCCGTCGGTAAACCGCCGAGGCCAGAAGCGTGAAGGGATCGTTGCGGATGATCTGATCGCCCAGGGGCCGCTCGGCCAGGCTCGACGGCGGGAGCCGATCGCGCCAGCGGTCGGGGAATCGACTGCCGACGTAGAAGAGATAGATCGAGGCGTTGGGCTCCGGCGGCGAGGCGCTCTCATAGACCACCGTCAGGCCATTGCACTCAAACAGCCGGCGCATGGAATGCGGGGTAAACCGCCAGAAGTCGCCATAATCGGCCGTGAAGTGTGTCTCCTGAAGGCATGGGGCGACGATGATGACGATATCGCGGCTCAGGCGGCAAAGATTTTCGAACGCCGTGAAGAGATCAAAAACGTGCTCCAGGGTCGTGTGGTTGAAGACGACGTCAAACCCCCCTTCCAGGTTCGGCGGCAGCGGCGCCTCCAGATTGAGTTCGATTTCCTCGGGATGGCCCTGGGCGCCCCGTTCGCCGCGCCAGTTGGTGACGACGTAGGACGCCGCCCCCGTGAAGTAGTCCCGATAACGCCGGCCTTCCTTATCCTCGTCGTTCCAGCCGCTCACGTTGACGACGGCGCCCGTGAACTGCGGGGCCACCGAACGCAGCTCGGCGTTGGACCAGAGCCTCGGCCGACGCCATTTTCGATCGACCAGCCGACGGGCAAGAAAAACGCTCATCAGCAAGGGGGGACAGGCCGAAGTCTCGACCGAAACGCCCGCCCGCGAGGCCTATCGTAGTCCCTCCCGATCGTTCGATGAAGGCGATTTCCGCGCGATCGCCGGCCCCCAGGTTCGGTCATCCGGCGGAGATTTCGCTCAGCTCGCGCGGCAGCTCCCGCCGGATGTCGTCGGCCTCGGGCAGGGGAGCGAGCGAGCGGCGAAGCCCGGCGAGCGCCTCGGGGAAGGCCAGCGTGGTCATCGTCTCGCAGGAGAGCCGGCAGAGCCGGCATTGGCGGGCCTGAGCGAGCACCTGGCGGGCCTCGTGCGCCCGCAGCAGGCCGACGAGATCAAAATCGAAGTCCCGGAGGTTGCCCATCTTGTAGGACGACGGGCAACCGCCGTTGGGGAAGACGTCGCCGTTTTCCTCGATGAAGAACTGGGTCCGGCCCGCCCAGCAATCGAAATCCCGGGGCTTGCCTTGAAGCTGTTCGATGATCTCGCGCAACTGAAGCGACGCGTCGCTCCGGCGCATCAATTCGATCACCCGGATCAGGCGCTCTCGCGCCCGGGCCCCCAGTTCCACGTTCATCCCCTCGTTGTGATAGAGCTGGCCTTCGACGATGAAGATCGGGTTGAAGAAGATATCCCGCCGGCGACAGAACTCGAAGACCCGCTCGCACTCCTCAACGTTTTGAGCCGTCATGCAGTGGTTGATTTCGAGTTTCAGCCCCTTGTGACGTTTTCGCAGCTCAACCAGGCCGTCGACCGTGGCCTCGCAGTGACGGAAAACGTTCCGGACGCCGCGGACCACGTCATGACCCTGGCCCACCCCGTCGATCGAGATCATCACGGTGAGTTTTTTCCGGAACGTCAGCATCTCCTCGACCATCTTGAGGAGCTTGTTCGTCGAGAAGCCGTTGCTGTTGAAGGACATCGTGACGCGCGGCAGCCGCCGCGTGAATGTCCGGACGATCTCGACGAGGTCGCGCCGCAGCGTCGGCTCGCCCCCCGTAAGCGCCACGTGCCGCAGGTCAGAGAAGAACCCGGCGTTGACCTCGAGCATCCGGTCCATCTCCTCCACCGTCAGTTCCTCGGGGAGGCTCGGGGCCGTGTTATCGACCAACTGCCAGATATTGCACATCACGCAGCGGGCGTTGCAGCGGTCCGTCAACGCCACGCGCAGCTTGAGCGGCTTGACGCGCAGGCCGAGCCGTTCAGCCGCGTGGTAACGGGCCGTCCGTCGCGCGGCCCGATACCAGGCCGAAAGCGGGGCCGAGCGCAGGTGGGTCTTAAGTCGCATCGTGGCCTGGCGGCGGACGCCGTGCCCGGGCGCGCGGCGCGGCCGGCTCGCGGATCAAGGCGAGACCCGGAACTTTCGATACTGCTCCGGGGGGGCGTAGCGCTCTTCCTTCCACGGATCGGCGTCGTTGTGATAGCCGTTGAGTTCCCAGAATCCCAAGCGGTCCTCGGCCATGAACTCCAGCCCGGCGATCCACTTCGCGCTCTTCCAGAAATAGAGTTTCGGGAGGACCAGCCGCATCGGCCCTCCATGGTCCGGTGGCAAGGGCCGGCCGTCGAACGTATGGGCGAGCAGCGCCTCAGGCTCCGAGAGCGCGGCCAGCGGCGTGTTGGTTGTGTAGCCGCCGTAGGAGTGCTGCATGACAAAGCGGGCCTCGGGCTTGGGCCGGACTTCCCTGAGCACGTCCAGTAAACGGACGCCCGTCCAGGTCGTATCGAGCTTGCTCCAGGTCGTCACGCAATGAATGTCGCAGGTGATCGTCGTCTGCGGGAGCGCCATGAACTCGTCCCATGTCCAAGCCCGCTCCTCCTCAACCAGCCCGAAAACCCGCAAGCGCCAGAGCCGCCGGTCGACCGTGGGGGTTGGGCCGTAGGTCAGGACGGGAAAACCCGGCGTCAGGCGCTGGCCGGGCGGCACGCGCGCCTTGAGTTCGGGGTCGGCCGGCCGGACGAATCGTTCGAAAGCACTCATGACGCTTAAGGTTCCGCTGAAGCCGTCGCAGGGCCCCCGAGCGCGGTCAGTTTACCATGCGACCGGAGGCGAAACAACCGCCTACTTGAGAGGGTTCAGGAGATCGCCCGTCCCCGGGGAACCCTCCATGATGCTGCCGAGGGCGCGCAGAGAATCCCGCTTGAGGATGGCGCGGGAAAGGCGTTCGCGCAGGCGGGCGTCCTCCGGATGCCGCTCGACAAGCCGTTGATAGAGATCGATGGCGCGAGTCAATTCCCCCCGATTGAGGAAGTCATTGGCCGAGGTGGCGTAGTGTTCGTCGGCTTCGGCCTGTCGACCGCTTTTTTCGAGCAATTCGGCGAGCTTGACCCGAACGCCCGGGTTTTCCGGATTTAGCTTGAGGATCTTCTCGTAGTTCTTGATGGCCTTATCCACCTGGGCGCTCGCGGCGGGTCGAGCTGAAGCCGCCTCGGCGGCGGCGCGGGCGGGCTGCCGGGCCGCCGCGGGGGTCGGCTTGGCAACGGCCGCCGCCTTCTCGCGCTCCGGGGCCAGCTCCTTGACGCGGTTATAGAGCTTGACGGCGGCCTCGACATTGCCGGCCTGGCTATGGAGCTCCGCCAGGCGCAGATAGTCATCGATCAGGTCGGTCTCCGAGCCGATCTGGGCGTAAACCTGAACGTAACGACTCAAAACTTCGATGTTCTCGGGCTCCAGGGCCAGAACGCGCTGATAGGCCTGAACGGCCTCGCTCAATCGCTCACAGGCGGCGTAAAGCCCGGCCAGAATGACCAGGTCCGGAACGACCTCAGCCGCCGAGCCGATCTTCAGATGGGTGTCGATGACCCGCTCCCAAATCTCGGTGTCGGCGGGGTTCATGTCCAGAATCCGCCGGAACTCACGCTCGGCCAGGTCGTAAAGCTGGCGGGCGAGGTATTGCTCGGCCAGGGCCACGCGCTGGGTCTTGGCTTCCTCTTTTCGTTCCAGTTGGGCCAACAGTTCGGCCAGATGGTGGCGGGAGTCGGCGTTCTGGGGGTCGATCTCGACCATCTGGGCCAGCGTCTCGGCCTGGCGGGCCTTGTCTTCGGCCACCTCGTAATAACGGAGCAGACCCTGAAGGGTCTCCAAGGCCTGACCGCGGCGCTGCGTGCGGATCTGCACGGTCGCCAGTTGATGCCGGAGCTCCACGTCTTTGGGGGCGCGTTCGAGGGCGCGGTCCAACACCCGATGGGCCTCGGCGTTTTCATCCGAGGCGAGGTAGTATTCGGCCAGCGCGCGGGACTCGGCGACGGCCCGATCGACCAGGCCGCGTTCGAAGAGGAAATGGATGTAGTGCTCGCGCGCATCCGGCCGACCAGGGAAGACCCGCACGAGCTTGTCGAAGACGCTCGCGGCCGCCTCGGCGTCTCCCTGGCGGCGATGGGTCTGGGCCAACTTCAGATAGTCGTCGTAAAGGTCTTCTTCGTCGCCGATTTGGGCATACAGATCGATGTAACGGGCGCGCGCGTCGGCGTCCTCCGGCCGCTGACCCAGAAGTTCCCGGTAGACTTCCAGCGCCTGGGGGAGGTCGTCGTTGGAGACGTGAAGCTCGGCCAACCGCCGCATCTGCTCCAACATCGCCTCCTCGCGTCCCATGCGCCGGAAGAGGTCGACCAGCCGCCAGCGGGCGTCGACGTCGGCGGGCTTGAGTTGAATGATCTGTCGGATGGCTTTGTGCGCCCCCTCCAGGTCCTCGGCCTCGAGATACAATTCATAGAGCACGCGCAGATGTTCGAGGGCGGCCGTTTTCTCGCCGAGGGCCAATAGCGCCTCGACCAAATATTCGTGGCCGGCCGTGTGGCGCGGCTTGAGTTTGAGGACGCGTTCGGCCATCGAACGGGCCCGGGCGTGGTTACCCTGGCTGAACGCCGACTTCGCCAGGACGGCGTAATGGAAGACGGCGATCTCCGGTAGCCCGGCCCGCTCGAACAGCTCGGCGATCGTCTCCCGCAGCGGTTCGTCCTCGCGCGCGGCGTAGGTCAGCCGCTCGGCCATCTCGCGCGCCTCTTCCATCCGACCGGTTTCGAGGTAGAGTTTCAGGATTTCGAGTCGGGTCCGGGCGGCCTCGACCCGCTCGCCCGCCCGCTCCTGAGCCTCGGCCAGGTGCTTCCGATATTCGAGATTGGCCGGGTCGAGCTCGCAGGCTCGGGCGAGCGCCCAACGAGACGTGGTCGAATCGGCGCGCATTTGCGCCGCGCGCGAGAGCTGTTCCAGGTGCCCGGCCGCCTCTTCGTTCCTTCCGGAATGGATCAACAGTTCGATCAGCCGCTTGCGCAGCTCGATCTCCTCCGGGGCCAGTTCGAGGCCGCGTCGCAGGTAGCGCTCGGCGAGCTCGACCTCGCCGCCCGTCAGATGGTGCGCCGCCAGCCAATCAGCCTCCTTGAGCGCCAGCTTGGGCTTTTGCGTTCGATCGTAGACCTCGAACAAGTGCCGGCGGGCTTCGGCGTGCTCGGGGTTCTCCTTGATAATGAGCCGGCAGAGCCTCAGCGTCTCCTTGCCGTCCTCGTCCCGGCCCAGGCTTTCGATCAGCTTCAGATACTGGCTGTGGGCCTCAGGCAGGCGGCCCTGCCGCGCCAGGACGCGAGCATACGCCTCTGCCTCTTCCCTTAACGAAGGATCCAGTTTCAGCAGGCGCTCGTAGGTCGCCGCGGCCGCCGCATAGTCCTTGGCTTCCATCGAACCTCGGGCGGCCTGGGCGTAATGCCGCGCCGCCGCCTGCGGCTCGCCCTGGGCCTCGCACACGGCCCCCAGAAGCTCCCAGGCTTCCCAGTGTTTGGGGTCGACTTTCAGGGCCCGATCGAGAATCGCCTTGGCTTCCTCGATCCGCCCGGCCTCGTTCAGAAGTCGCGCGGCCGTGAGGAAGTGGGCGAGGGCTTCGCCGGCTTGTTTGAGCCGAACGCAGAGTTCGGCCAAGCGGCCCAGAAGTTCGGTGTCTTCCGGGTCCAGCCGATGCGCCGCCAGCAGCTCCTCCTTGGCCAGTTCCGGGCGGCGCGCTTTCTCCTGAAGTTCGGCCAGGCCCAGCCGGCAGCGGACTGCGCCCTGAACGTCGCCGCTGCCTTCCAGCGCCTGGGCCAACGCCTGCCCCACCTCCACGCGCGTGGGGAAGCGCTCCCAGAGAGGCCCCAGGACCACCGCCGCCGCCGTCGGATCGGATCGTTTCAGATGAAGCTGAGCCAGTTCGAGCGCGCAGGCGCTGTAAAGGGGTTCGCGATCCAGTTCGGCGAGCGCCTCTACCAGACGGGTCAAGATTTCCACGTCGCCGGGAAACAGCTCGCGCAGGCGCTGATAGATGTCGGCGGCGTCGCCGGCTTGGCCGGCTTGCGCCAGATGGCCGGCGGCCTCCAACCAGGCCTTGCGGGCGCGAGCGGTCTCGCCCGCCTCATGGAGGAGTGCGGCCCACCGGGCCTTGAGATCGAAGCGCTCGGGGGCGATCTCCAGCAGATGTTCCAGGGCGGTCATCGACGCCCGGACGTCGCCGCTGGCGTAGTGGATCTCGGCCAGTTGCAGCAGATGCTCGGTCGCGCGCTTGGGATCGGCATGCCGCTCGGCGATCGCCACGCAGGCCTCATGGGCCGGGACATGATCGGGCTGGTCGGCGAGCACGGCGTCCAGAACAACGTAGGCTTCCTTCGGGCCCATCCGGGATTCGAGGCTTTGAGCCAGGGCCAACCGGGCCGTGAGCGCCTCCTCGGCTCGACCCAGCCGCTTGAGCGCTTCGATCCGATCCCGTTGTAAATCGAGGCTGTCCGGCAGGAGTCCCAGGCCGGCGTCGATGACTTCCAGCGCGAGCGCCGCCCGCCCTTGACCGCTCAGGCTCTCGGCCGATTCGCGCAGGTAAGCCAGCGCCACGGCCTCTTGGCCTTCGTCGAGGGCAAGCCGGGCGAGCGCCTCGCGCCGTTCAGGCCGATCGGGTTCGATCTCGCCGAGACGCCGCATCAGAGCCGCGGCCGTCTCGGTCTTCTTCTCCTCGAAGAGGTTCCGGAGGAGTTCAAGCCCGAGCGTCGCCGCCTCATCGGTCCGACCCGCCGCGATCAGCAGTTCGAGGTTTCGACGTCGCAGCTCCAGGTCGCCGGGGCGCAGCGCCTCCATCTCCTGAAGCGCGGCAATGGCCCCCGCGAGATCGCCCCCCTGCCGCAGGAGCGCTTCGAGCTCCCCCATGGCCTCGAAAAGATCGTCCTCGCGGCCGAGCCGCTTCAGTTCGTCGGCGAAGGCCCGGAGCGTCGGAACGTCTTCCGGCAAGAGGCGTCTCAAGGCCCGGAAGAGCGTCAAGACGAGGGCCTCATCTTCGTGCTGGCGAGCGATCGGGAGCATCTCGCGCAATTCGGCCACGGCGGCCTCGATCTGGCCCGCCGCTTCGGCCAGCTCCGCCAGCCTCTGGCGAGCCCGCATATCCGACGGGGCGATGCGTTTGACGTGCCGGCTCAATTGCGCCGCTCGCTCGACGTTTCCCCCCGCGACGTGACGGCCGATGACCTCATGCCAATGGGGGAGGGCCGTCTCCAACTGGTCGGCCTTTTCCAGGGCCTGACCGAGGGCTTCCATAAGGTCGATCCGATCCGGATTCAGCGCGATCGCCCGCCGAAGCAGAGGAACGCACGGGGCGAACAAGCGGTTATTATCGTGGATTTCGATGGCGCGGATCAGGAACTGCGTCGTCAGGTCCCGGCGGCCCAGCCGCTCGCAGACCTCCGCGGCCTCCGCGAGCCCATCGGGGTCGGTGGGCTGAAGCCCGACGCGCCGCTCCCAGGTGGCCACGGCTTCCTCGGTGCGGCCTTCGGCTTCCAGGGACCGGGCCAGGTCCCGCAGCGCGGCCAGGGCCGGCTCAAGCTCCCCGGCCTTTTCTTCCAGCGCGGCCCGTTCGGCCAGGAGTTCGCTGCCGGCGGGATCCAATTCGGCGGCCCGGGCCAGCACGCGGCGGGCCTGAACCACGTCCTGCAGGTTCTCCCGCCAGGCCCGCGCCAGGCCGACCAGCTCCTCGGCCGCCTCGCGACGTCGGCCCTGGCCGGACAAGGCTTCGGCGTGGCGTTCGCCCAGCGGCAGATCATCGGGCGCCAAACCCCGCAGCCGTTCCAGTTCGGCCAGCGTCTCGTCGGGATCGGTGACCTCATCCATCACGTCCAGAAGCTGGTCGTAGGCCGGCCGGGCGGCGGCCCACCCGTCCTGGCGGTGAATCAAATCCGCGCGAAGGCGCAGGGCGGGGACGTCGCGTCCGTCGCGAGCAAGCAGCGCCTCCAGCTGCTCGAGCGCGGCCGCCGTTTGCCCGGCCTCGATCAATCTCTGCGCAATGGAACGCCAGAGTTCCAGGGCGCGGCCATGCTGGCCGTGCTCATGGAGAAGCGAGGCGAGAAAATCCCGGGCCGCGTCGTCAGCGGGGAGCAGCTCGGCGAGCCGTTCGGCCTGGGCGATCGCCGCCTTCAGGTCCCCCATCCCAGCGTAGAGATCGGCGACGGCGCGAAGCGTGGCGGCGCCGGCCTCGATTTTTCCGCCGTCCAACTGACACTGCGCCAGCGCCGATCTCAGATCAGGCTCGTGCGGCTTCAGGGCGACGGCGCGCTCCAGCGCCGCCTCGGCGGCCTCCAGATTTCCCTCCCGGGCCTGAAGGCGGAAAAGGTCGCGCAGATCGGCCGTGGCGTTGTCGACGTCTTCGAGCCGTTCGTAGGCCTGAACCCGCAGTTCGAGAAAGCCGAGGTCCTCCGGGGCCAGCCCCAAGCCGCTGGTGGCCGCTTGCAAGGCGTAATCGAGCTGGCCCGCGGCCAGGGCGGCCGTGGCCAGCTCCCGCCAGTCGGCCGCCGTGGCGGCCTCGGGCTGGACGCGGCCGAAGAGCTGAACGAGCTCCGACCGCCGGTCCCACAGGTCCTTGAAGACGGGGGCAGCCTCGGCCCGCAGCCGCCGGGCTTCTTCCAGGCCGCCGGCGTCCACCATTTGGGCCAGGATTTCGAGCCATTCCTCGGCGGCCTCGGGGTGTCGGTCCGGCTCGGCGGTCAGGGCGCGAGCGACCTCCAGCCGGAGGCCCAGATCGCGCGGCGTCAGCCCGAGCAGTTTCCGCAGGACGGAAATGACCCGCTCGCCGTCCTTGCGCGCCTTATAAAGGCTCAAAACGTTTCGATACGCCTCGGCGGCCTCGACCAATTGGCCGCGGGCTTCGTAAAGCTTCCCCAAGCGCTCGCCGCTGCCGATGTCCTCCGGGTCGATTTGCTGGATGCGCTTGAAAATGGCCTCGGCCTGATCCAGGTCGCCGCGGCTGATGGCCACGTCTCCCATGTGATCCAGTTGGCGTCGGGCGTTGACCCGATCCTTCCGGGCCAGATAACAACTCAGTAAGGCTTCGCCGCCGGGAAGGAACTCCGGGGCAAGGGACTGAATCTTCTTACACAGCTCGAGGGTGTCGTCAGCCGCCGGGGCCCGCTCGGCCTTCTTCTGCGCGGCGTGAAAGTAATACTTGAGGGCGTTTTCCGTTTCTCCGTGAGCCTCATAGAGCGAGGCCAGCTCCTGGGGGAATTGCAGCCGCTCCGGGCTGAGGGTCACCAAGCGCTCGAGGATCGGAATGTTCTGGCCCGCCCTTCCGGTCCGGCGACGGATCTCGATGAGGCGTTCGTACATCGGGACGGCCTCGGCCGGGCGCTGGGCCTGCTCGTAAAGTCCGCCCAGGCCTTCCAGAATCGTCGCATTGTCGGGATCGATGGCTAGGGCCTGAGCCAAGGCCTCGGTCGCCTCGCCGATCTCATCGCGCTCCACATAGGCGCGCGCGACGTCCTGAAATAGAAGCCCGGCCCGCTGGTGATCCCCCTGCTCGCCGTAGCAGGCGGCCAAGTTGCGGCGTATGTCCAGCCGATCCGGCAACAGGCGGCTGAGGCGCTCGAGCGCGCTGATCAGGCGAGGTCCGCGCTCGCCACCGGCGCGCTGGGATTCCACCAGCCGCATCAGGTGAGCGATCGCCGGCACCGTCTGCCCCTGGTGGAGATGCAGATCGGCGAGTTCCGAACGCCAGTCGTCCCGGTCCGGGAAGGCTTCGACGGCCGCTTCAAAGGCGGGCAGCGCTTCCGGCCCACCTCCCCGGGCCCGATGGGCCTCCAACCACCCCTCATAGCAGGGCCGCGCCGCCTCGGCCCCCTGGGTTCGCCAGCTCAGGGGAGCCAGGAGCGCCAGAATGTCGGGGTGGTGGGGCGCCACGTCCAGGGCATGGCGCAACACGTCGAGCGCTTCCGAGGATTGGGGGTCGGCGGCCAGCAACCCCTCGGCGCAGCTTCTCCACAGGACCAACGCGTCGTCGATCTTCCCTTTCTTTTCAAGGGCTTCGGCCAAAAGCCGCTGGGCGCGCGCGTGGCCGGGGATCAGCCGCAGCGCCTCGCGCGCCGCTTCCATTTGCGCGTCCGGCTGGCCGGCCTCCCCGAGGCAGCGGGCCGCCTCGACAAACTGCTCGGCCGCTGCCTGGGGCCGCCCCATGGCTTCGCTGATGTGGGCCGCGTCGAGACGGACGAGGCCGTCGTTGGGCAGCAGCGCGAGCGCCTGCTGAATCAGCCGGTCCGCCTCGGCCAGAGCGCCCATGACCACGTGTGCCTTGGCGACCTCCCGCAGCGCCGCCACCGCCTCATCCTTCCGATCCAACGCCGCCAACGAAGCCACCGTCAGTTCGAGGGCGACGGCGTGGCGCGGATCAAGCTGGCGGGCCTCGCGCGCTACCTGAAGCGCGCCGTCATGCTGATCGGCGGCTTGCATGCGACGGACGAACCCCAGGTAGGTCTCCATCGCGCGCTCGGTCTGGCCGAAACCCTCCAGGCACCGCCCGATCTCCAGGTGACGGCCCACGTCCCTCGGGTCGATGGCCGAAATCCGATCGAGGAGGGGATAGGCCTCCTGGGGGTCGGGCGAGCCGAGGTGAAGCCGGGCGAGCTCAAAGAGTTCGCTCACGCCGGCCTCCACGTCCCCCCGCTCGATGCAGGCTTCCGCCAGGTCCACCCGCAGCCCCGCGTCTTCCGGGTCCACGTCTCGAGCGGCGGCAAGGTAGCCCGTGGAACTCACCAGATCCCGTCGGGAACGGGCCGATCGGGAAAGCTGCCGGTATAAGGCCACCGCCCGCGCCCGGTCGCCTGCCTGAGCCTCCAGAGCGGCTGACCGTTCCAGCCCGGCGATGTGCTCGGGGACGGCCTTGAGCAGCGCCGCCAACGCCTGCCGGGCCGATTCCAGGTCTCCCCCCTCGCGATACCGGTCGGCCGCCGCGATCAACGGCTCGGCGGCGAGCTCGTGTTCGCCCAGCGCCAGGAGCGCCCGCCCGATCTTCTCCCGCAGGGCCGGGTTCTCCGGTTCAAGCGCGGCCCGGCGTTCGAGGACCGGCAGCGACTCCTTCCATTGCTTTCGGTTTTCGAGAATCGCGGCGAGCTGTTCCAGCGTCGCCGACAGTTCCGCCTTCAGTTCCAGACGTTCGTAGGCGTCGGCGGCCTGAGCCAGCAAGAGCGGGGCCTCGGGGGCTGAGCGCACCAGCTCGGCCAACGTCGCCGCCGCCTGCGTCGGATCGTTCGTCTCAGCGTACACTCGCGCGAGGGCCAGCAGAGCCTCCCCCGCGGCATGCTCGTCCCCGGCCGCGCGCTCCAACGCCACGCGCCGGCGGGCGAACTCGATCTCGTGAGGGAAAATCGACCCCAGCGGTTCGAGGATGGCGCGGGCTTCCGTCAGATTGCCCGACTCCAAGCAGAGATCGATGGCGCGGGCGTGTTCGCCATGGGCCGCTTCGGCTTGGCCCATGGCCTGATAGACGGCCGCCGAGACTCGGGCGGCTTCGACGCTCCTGGGCAGGAAGGCGACGGCTTGATCGGCGGCTTGGCGGGCCTCGACGAGTTGGCGTTGTTCCAGGGCCTGGCCGGCCCTCTCCAGCATCTGGCCGCCGAGCGCGCGCAAGGCGGCCACGTCGAAATCCAGCTTCAGTTTTTCGGCCAGGTCCAAGGCCGCATCGAGCGACTCCTGGCCGGTGAAGATGGCCCAGAGATCGACGAGACTCCCGCCGCCGAAACCGGCGCACTGCTTCATCGCGCAACGATATTTCTTCCGCTCATCGTCAATCTGGAGCGAGCGCATCGCCTGCTCCTTATGGAGCGGACAGAAGCCTCGGATGGTCGTCCCGGAGGCCTGAAGTCTTTCCGGAAAGTAATTGAGCAGCAGGGCGAGCTGCCGCGCGGAGGTCTTGGCGTTGACCTCCTCGATAATGGTCTGTACTTGCGTGGCTGCCACGGGGCCCCGGCCTAGCCGGCCTCCGCTTTCACGTTTCGCGCTTGCCCTTCGGAAGGACGCCCCCCAGCGCGGCCATCGCCCCCAGGGGAGGGGAGAGAAGCCTGAGCCGGCGGGGATTCAACGGATCTCGCCCGGACGGCCTGAACCCGTCCCCGTGGACCCGCGTCCGCCCGGCCTCGGCCCTGCAGCTCCGCCCCCATGCCCTCTCACGATGCGCTTTCGGCAAGAGCCCAGGGTCCCGGGGCCGCGCCCGCCGAGCCGTCCGTCCCTTCGCGCTGCCTGCGCAGGCGAGCCGCCCCGACCGAGCCTAAGTCCAGCCCGTGCGAAAGACAAGCCTGAGATCGCCCGCCGGCCCCTCCGCATTCGGCGCCCGGCCGAGGCGCGGGCAAAGGCTACCGCCCCACTCCGGCAATGCCGGCGGGCGAACCGCCGTTAAAGGCCAAACGATTTGGGCGCGGGCCGGGTCTTGATAATTGGCGGGCCGGGGTAAGGCATGTCTGGGCGCCGTTGGCCAGTTGAATGCCATCTCGGTCAAAGAAACGCGAGGGATTCTCCATGATGAGCGTACGAAGGCCCGGTCGAATGGATTCCTCTCTTTCCCGGGGGACCCGGAGCGTAGCCGTCGGCCTCGCGGCGTTAGCCGCCCTCGCGCTCTCCGCCCCGGCCCTCCCAGCGCTCACCGTGGAGCGCGTCGTCGAGCAGACGTTCAAGGTTGACGGCCCGCCCGAGGTCTCCGTCCGGAGTTTCAACGGGAGCGTCAGCTTGCGCCTCGGCGCCGCCGACCAGGTGCGCGTCAAGGCCACCAAGTACGTCACCAGCCTTTCCGGCCTGCGCGCCGAGCGGGAACTCGACCGGATCCGCCTCACGCTGGAACAGACGGGGCGCGTGATCCGCTTGGAGACGGAAGAGCCGGATGGAGCGTTCAGGTGGGGCTGGGGGGGGCGGGGCGTCCGCTTCGAGGTCGAGCTGCCGCCCACGTCCAGCCTCGATGTCCAGACGAGCAACGGACCGGTCCGGGGGGAGAAGCTCGGCGGTTTCGGCCGATTCAAGACGACGAACGGCGCCGTGACGCTGAGCGACTGCGCGGGTGACTATGAGGTCCTGACGTCCAACGGGAGCGTCACGGCCGAGCTGAAAGAGGGGACGCTACAGGCCCGCACCTCCAACGGCCGGATTCGCGTCCGGGGGATCGCCAAGAGCATTGTTGCCCGCACGACCAACGGCCGGATCGAAGTCGATCTGGAGGGGGCCGCCGAGATCATCCAGGCCACCACGTCCAACGGCGCCATCACCGTCGCCGGCCGGGCCGATCGCATCGAAGCCCACTCCTCCAACGCCCCCCTTCAGATCGAGCTGAGCGACGGGGTCGCGGAGGTCTCGGCCACGACGAGCAACGGGGCCATCGACTTTGCCGGCACCCTGCGGGGCGATAATGAATTCGTCTCCAGCAACGGCTCGATCACCCTGCGCCTGGCCCGCCGATCAGCCTTCCATCTGGACGCGCGGACCAACGCCGGCGGCATCAGTTCGGAAATCCCCCTGGAACGGATCGAGGTTTCGGACCGCCGAAGCCTGATCGGGTCAACGGCGGGGGACCCGACCGCCAACATCAAAGTGCGCTTGAACTCCGGGGCGATCCGGTTGGAACGCCTTTAGCGCGTCGGCTCGGCGCCCGCGGGACGGCTTCGGCGGGGAGGCTCAGCCGGCCGGACCGTTGAGGAGCGCCTCGGCTCGAGCCAGGATTCGATCCCGCGTGGCCTCATAGGGGACGCCGGCGAGTTTGAGGCCCGCCGCCGCGGCATGACCCCCGCCGCCGAATTCGCGGGCCAGCAGGCTCAGGTCCGGGACCCCGTCCCCCCGCAGGCTCACTTTCAGCCCCCCTTCCGGCAGTTCGATGAACAGCACGGCAACGCGCACGCCGCGGATGCCGCGCATCTCCGATGCGAGGTGCTCCGGCACCGCCTCCGGGCCGCCGTGCGCGGTCAGCGTCGGCGACCGCAGCTCCCCCCAGACGAGCCTCCCGCCGCCAGCGTAGCGCAGATCGGCCAACGCCTGGCCCGACAACGCGACGGCGCCGGGGCTCTGATTCTGATAGGCGGCGCGGGCGACCAGGGGAAGATCGGCCCCCGCGCGCAGCCATTCCGCGGCCAGTTCCAGATGATGCGGGCGGACGGCGGGATAGCGGAACGATCCCGTGTCGGTGAGCAAGCCGGTCAGGAGCGCCGTCGCCAGGGGAGGCGTCAGCGGGACGCCCGCGCGCCAAGCCAGATAATAGACCAGCTCGACGGTCGCCGCGCAGGCGGGTTCGACCCAATTGAGCTGGGCGAAGCGAGTGTTCGAGGCGTGATGATCGAGGTTGATCGTCAGCGCCGGGGCCGGCCAGTCGGCGAAGGCGCGGGCCCGATCGGCGCAATCGACGAAGACCGCCACGTCGGGCTGCAAGGCCGCGGCGGGCTCGGCCAGAATCCCACCGTAACCCGGCAGCTCGGCGTAGTGAGCCGCGGCGGCGCCTTCCTCGACGGCCAGGGCGTGGGGACGGCCCCAATGCGTCAGCAGCTCATGAACGGCCAGAAGCGAACCGATGCAATCCCCGTCGGGTCGGGCGTGACCGAGGACTTGTACGGCCCGTGCCCCGCGTAGGCGCTCGACGATCGCGTCGATCAGGCCCAAGGCCGGGGGCGTCAAGGCACCGGGAAGTTTGCGAGCGGGCGGTGGCCGTTTCGTCGCCGGCGAGGTTGACGGTTTGGCTGGGCGGCGGCGACCCATCGGGCGAAGGCCTCGGACCGAGCGGCGCGGGTGCGTTCGGTCAGGGTGCCGGGACCGGGACTCGAACCCGGACGGGGGGGAAACCTCCCAGAGGATTTTAAGTCCTCCGCGTCTGCCGATTCCGCCATCCCGGCGCGAAGAGCATGGTACAGGAGTCTCGGCGAGAATGCATCGGGGCGATGCGGGACGACGAGGCTGGGGTGGCGCCGGCGGCGGGGCTGCTTTCCGGGCCCAGGGGATCAGATTCGTTAAATCTATATTTAACGAAGCCCCAAGGCGGGTCGCCGCCATCGCTCAAAAAGGCTCAACTACCGTCAGTTAGCTCAGAAAACCTCGTGCGCACCTTCGCGTTTGCCCGACCCCCAGCTTCGTCAAATCGCGGTCGACCCCGTGCGCCCGCCGGGCTTTGGGAGACCTCGCCGCCGGTCCTCGCGCCGCACTCGACGCCGCGGTCCACCGTTCCCGGCCCACGATGCCCCTCCGGCGGCGTTGACACCGTCGCGCGGAGCGCTTAAGGTGGAGGCCCGAGCGTGGCTCCATCCGGGCGCGAGCTGCGACCCGGGCCGAACTCAACGCCGCCCCCGGGATTCCCCGCAGGTCCCGGTCCTCGGAAGACGCTCGCAGGGCGCTCCCCTGCGCGGGGCGCGGACTGACCTGATGGCTTCCAAACGGTGGGTCGGGGGACTGCTTCTGGCCAGCCTGGTCCTCGCGGGCGGGGTGGCCGGCGCGACTTATGCGGCGCTGCTTTGGCGCGAACGTCGAACGGCCAAGGACCTGACGCTGGCGCGCAGCCTTCTCGCCCAGCGTGATTTCGACCGGGCGGGCCGGCTTCTGGCCGAGCTTCGAGAACAGGGCCGGGGGAAGGAAGCCTGGTTCCCGGAGGTCCTGTTACTTCAACTGGAGCTGGCCCAGCGTCAAGCGGATCGCGCGCGCGGCATCCAGGTGGCCGAAACGCTCCTCGATCCCCAGCGCGCCTATAGGGGGGAGCCCCGATGGCGCGCGCTCGCTTATCTGGGGCAGGCCGCGTTGGACGACGAGCGCGTGGCCGAGGCCCGCTCCCGTTTCGAAACCCTGCTGACGGAGGCCGGCGCTCAGGGGCCCGGGGCCGACGCGGCCCGGCTGGGCTTGGCCCGGTTGGACATGGCCGAGCGGGGCGTCACCGTGGAGTTGATTGAGGCGCTCTCGCAGTGGCTTGAAGATTTTCCGGAATCCTCCATGCGGCCGGAGGCGGAATACGCCCTGGGCCGGGCCAACGTCGCCCTGTTGCTTTCGCCCGTGCCGGGTCCCGGGGACCAGATTTACGCGTTGGAACGGGGGGACAATCTCTACAATCTGGCGCGGCGGTTCGGGGTCAGCGAAGAACTGCTGAGCCGGGTCAATGGCATCACCGATCCGCGGCGATTGTCGATCGGGCGGCGGCTCAAGATTCCGGACCTGGACCTGACGATTGAGGTCGATAAGACGCGCAATGTGCTGACGCTGTACAATAGAGGACGCTTCTTCAAGCGCTACCCCGTGCGGACCGGCAAAGTCGATTATCTGACGCCCCCCGGGGACTACAAAATCCTGAGCAAGACGAAGAATCCTCAATGGACGGACCCCCGCACGGGCAAGGTTTACGCCCCGAACCATCCGGAAAACGAGCTCGGCACGCGCTGGTTGGGGTTCCAAGGGGGGGCCCTGGGGATTCACGGCACGATCCACCCGGAAACCATCGGGACCTACGCTTCTTTCGGTTGCGTCGGCCTGCTGCCGGAAGACGTTGAGGAGCTGTTCGATCTCGTGCGCATCGGCACTCCCGTAAAGATCATCGGACGGATCGCCGAGCCCCCCCGGATCGACGGCTAGAAGCGCCCGCCCCCATGCCTTCCCCTCTCCGGCTCGGTCTCCCCAAGGGGAGCCTTCAGGACGCGACGTTCCAGTTGTTCCGGCAGGCCGGTTTTGAATTGACGGTCTCCAGCCGATCCTATCTGGTGGGCTGCGAGGACCCCGAGCTGGAGGTGTTGTTGATCCGGCCGCAAGAGATGGCGGTCTATGTCCAGCGGGGCAAGCTCGACGCGGGGCTGACGGGCTGGGATTGGGTGGTCGAGTCCGGGGCCGACGTGCAGGAGGTGGCTGCCCTCACCTACTCCAAGGTCTCGATGCGGCCGGTGCGCTGGGTGCTGGCGGTGCCGGAGGCGAGTCCGATCGGCGCGGTGGCGGACCTGGAGGGCAAACGGATCGCGACGGAGATCGTCCGCGTAACGCGGCAGTACCTGGAGCGCCACGGCGTGCGGGCCGAGGTGGAATTCTCCTGGGGCGCCACGGAAATCAAGGCCCACGAGTTTGTGGACGCCATCGTCGAGGCCACCGAGACCGGCCGCAGCCTGCGGGCCAATCATCTTCGGGCGATCGATACGGTGCTGGAGTCGACCACGCGGCTGGTCGCCAACCGGGCCGTTTGGGCCGAGGACCCGTGGAAACGCGAAAAGATCGACAACGTCGCGCTGCTGCTGCGGGCGGCCATGTCGGCCCACGGCCAGGTCGGTCTCAAGATGAACGCCCCCGTGGCGCGTCAGGCCGAGATCATCGCGTTGCTGCCGGCGCTCACCTCGCCTACCGTGTCCCCGCTGGCCGATCCGGCCTGGGTCGCCGTGGAAACCATCATCGCCGAGACCGACGTGCGCCGGCTGATTCCGGCCCTGCGGCGGGTGGGCGCCCGCGGCATCATCGAATACCCGCTCAATAAGGTGATCGATTGAGATGAAGGTCATCGGCGTCGTTCCCGCCCGCTATGGCTCGACCCGCTTCCCGGGCAAGGCGCTCGCCCTCCTGCGGGGTCGCCCGATGATCCTGCACGTCCTCGAATGGTCGAGCCGCGCTCCCTCGCTGGCGCGCGTCGTCGTGGCCACGGACGACGAGCGGATCGAACGGGTCGTTCAGGAAGCGGGTCATCAGGCCATCATGACGCCCGCCGAGTGTCGCACCGGCAGCGATCGGGTGGCCGCCGCCGTCGCCGGTCAGGATTGGGACGTCGTGATCAACATCCAGGGGGACGAAGCCGAGGGGGACCCGGCGGCGCTGGAGGCGATGCTGGCTGCGCTGACCGCTTCGCCTGAATGCGGCGTCGCCACGGCGATGACCCCCCTTCGCCGGCGCGAGGACTTTGAATCCCCTCACGTCGTCAAGGCGGTGGCGGACACGGCCGGGCGCGCCCTCTATTTCTCGCGCGCGCCGATCCCTTCGGCCGCGCGGCTGGAACCCGACGAAGCCGCCGCGGCGGGCTTTGTCTGGGGCTGGAAACATCTGGGGCTTTACGCCTTCCGCCGGAGCGTCCTGGAAGCCTTCGCCGAGTGGCCGCAGACGCCGCTCGAGCGCCGCGAACGGCTGGAACAGTTACGTCTGATGGAACACGGCGTCGCCATCCGGATCATCGAAGTCACGCATGACGCCATCGGCGTCGACACGCCTGAGGAACTGGGCGAATTGGAGTCCGCCCTGCGCAGAAAAGCCTGATTGAAGCTCGACGGCGGCACGCCGGCGGGCCCCCCGAAGGAGTTTGCCCCGATGACCAAGTTCATTTTCGTGAGCGGCGGCGTGGTCAGTTCCCTCGGCAAGGGGATCGCGACGGCTTCTCTGGGAACGCTCCTCAAGATGCGCGGGCTCGCCGTCACGATGCAGAAGCTGGACCCGTACCTGAACGTCGATCCCGGCACGATGAGTCCGTTCCAGCATGGGGAGGTCTTCGTGACCGACGACGGCGCCGAAACCGATCTTGATCTGGGGCACTACGAACGCTTCACGGGCGTCGCCATGGGGCGCGAGAGCAACGTGACGACCGGGCAGGTCTATTTCTCCGTCATCAACAAGGAACGGCACGGGGACTATCTGGGCGGGACGGTCCAGGTCGTCCCGCACGTGACCGACGAGATCAAGAGCCGGATTCTGAGGCTGGCCGATCGCGAGCCCCTGGACGTGATCCTGGTCGAAATCGGCGGGACGGTCGGCGACATCGAGTCCCTCCCCTTCCTCGAGGCCATCCGTCAGTTTCCCTACGACGTGGGCCGCGAGCACGTGCTCTACATTCACCTGACGCTCGTCCCCTACATCGAGGCCGCCGGCGAAATCAAGACCAAGCCGACTCAGCACAGCGTTAAGGCCCTGCGGGAGATCGGCATCCAACCCGATCTGCTGCTCTGCCGGACGAAGGTCCCCCTGGACGACGCCGTGCGTCAGAAGATCGCCCTTTTCTGTAACGTCGCCCCCGACATGGTGTTCGAGGCGCGCGACACCGACGAGATCTATCGCATCCCGCTCATGCTGGCCGAACAGGGCGTGGATCAGGCCATCGTCAGAAAACTCGACCTCCTGCGCGGGGTGACGGACGTCTCGGCCTGGCGGGCGATGGTCGAGAGCATCGACCGGGCCGAGGAAACGGTCCGGATCGGGGTCGTCGGTAAGTACATCGAATTGCAGGACGCCTATAAGAGCGTTTATGAAGCCCTGCGTCACGGCGGGATCGCCAACGCCGTCCGCGTCCGCGCCGAACGGATCGACTCTGAGGAGCTGACGCGAGAGAACCTCGAAGCCGTCCTGGGGCCGCTCGATGGCCTGCTCGTGCCCGGGGGGTTCGGCACGCGCGGGATCGAGGGCAAGATTCTCGCCGCGCAGTTCGCCCGCGAGCGCGGCCAACCCTATTTCGGCATCTGCCTCGGCATGCAATGCGCGCTGATCGAGTTTGCGCGCAACGTCTGCGGGCTGGACCGGGCCAATTCCACCGAGTTCAACGATCAGACGCCTCATCCGGTGATCGACCTCCTGGCCACGCAGAAAACGATCACGACGCTCGGCGGGACGATGCGCCTGGGAGCCTATAGCTGCAAACTGGCCCCTGGCAGTCGCGCCGCCGAAATTTATGGCGCCTCCCAGGTCAGCGAGCGCCATCGGCACCGCTACGAGGTCAACAACAAATATCGCGGTCTGTTCGAGGAACACGGGCTCCGCCTGTCGGGCTTGACGCTCGACAACCGCCTGGTGGAGATCGTCGAGCTGTCCGATCATCCGTGGTTTCTCGGTTGTCAATTCCACCCCGAATTCAAATCCCGTCCCCTTCAGCCGCACCCGCTCTTTCGATCCTTCGTCGGGGCCGTGAAAGCCCACGCCCGGATCCGGCGCCCGGCGGAGGCGGCCGCGCGTTAAGCCGGCGAGCCGGCCGAGCGGTCGCATCGACGGTCCGGCGGCATCCTCCCGCGGGCGCCTAGTCTCCATGACCGGTCCTCGTTCGCCGGCGCACCGTCCCCTCCCGCGGCGTGATCGGACCGGCGCAGGGGCTCTCCCCGCCCGGCGAGGATGGCCCGAGGCGTGGGACGCTTGGGTTGTGCTGGCCCTCGCCTTGGCGGTCCGCGGGATCTACCTGCTGGAGATCCGTCGGCTCGACCCCTTTTACGGCTTCGCGTTCGACGGCTTCGACCAGAAGACTTATCAAGCTCAGGCTCAAGATATCCTGGAAGGGGATTGGCTGCTGCGGCGCTGGGGTCTTTTTTACTATAGCCCCCTCTACGGTTACTTCTGCGGACTCCTCTTTCGCCTGGGCGGGGCGGGGAATTTTGATCTCCTCCACCTGGTTCAGGCCCTCCTGGGCGTCGGGAGCGTCCTGCTCCTCTGGTCGCTTGCTCGGACCTATCTCAGCCGAGCCGAGGCGCTGGCGGCGGGCGTGATCGCGGCGGGGGTGCGCGCCTGGCTTTTTTATGAGCAGGTCCTTCTTGCCGAGGGGCTGATCGTCTTCCTTCACCTGTTGACGCTCCGGCTTTGCCGACGGGCCGAACGGCTCGACGCGCCGGCGCGAGTCGCTCTCCTGGGAGCCGGCCTGGCGGCCGGATGGGCCTATCTCGGGCGCGGGAACTTCCTGGCGGTCGCCGTCGCCTTTATCGTCTGGCTCGGCGTCCGATGGTGGGCCGCGGCGAAGGCTTCCCCGGCGCTGCGCGGGCGCGCCGCGGCGGGGCTGGCCCTTTTTGGATTGGGGCTGGCGATCGTGTTGATCCCGCTCGCCGCGCGCAATCGAGTCGCCGCCGGCCGCTGGCGCTTCGGAACGACGAACGGCCCGGCGATGCTCTACCTGGGCAACGCCGCCGACGCGACGGGCATCTTCGCTTATTCACCCCGTTTTGAGGCCGCTCACGCCCGCAGCGGGGAAGATCCGGGCATCTACCTCCGGAGGCTGCGCGAGGACCTGATCCAGCATCCCGGCAGGATCGCCTTCAATCTCCTCCGCAAGACGGCTTATTTCTGGAACGCCTACGATCTGCCCGACAATACGAACCTCTATCTTGGGCGGGCCTTCTCCGTCATCTTGCGATGGACCCCCGCCACGGAGTGGACGCTCCTCAGCTTGGGGCTGCTGGGGGCGGGCTTGAGCCTCGGCCGTTGGCGCCAAGAAAGCCTGCTCTGGGTTTACCTCCTGATTTTTTCGGCCTCCATCATCCTGATCGTCCCCGTCGGGCGTTATAAGATTCCCGTCCTGATCCCGCTCGTGATCTTCGCGGCGCGCGCGATCGGCTGGCTGAGGGCCGCCCTCGGGAACCTGAGATGGAAGCCGCTGGCCACGGCGGCGGCGGCCCTGACGCTGGTCGGCGCGCTCGCCTGGCCCGGCCAACCTCCTCGGCGCCAGGATTACTCCACGTTCATCCGGGCCTGCCTGGATCAGCGCCGCTACGGCGCCGTGGAGCGTCTTTTCGCCTGGGGAGACCGCGATTACCCGGGAGCGCCGGAGCTGGCCAACCTCCGGCTGCGGCTCTACGTGGAGACCGGCGATTGGCCCGCGGCTCGACGGCAAGCCCAGCTCCTGCGAAGCCAGGGCGCCTATACCCGCCAAGGCGTGGCCGCCCTTGTCGAATTGCTCCTCTGGGAAGGACAAGTGGAGGAGGCTCGGGAACTGTTGAGAGGGGCGCTCTCGGCCGATCCGGCCGATCCGCGGTTTCAGGAGTTATCCCGTCGATTGGAGGCGGGGGGATCGACGGGGGCCGACGGGGATGGGCGCTGAACGTCCGCGCCCGCCGATCGCCCGCGGCCTCAGCGTTTTTCCCACGGGGGGATCGCCCCCATGACGCCTCCCATCCGAGACGGAGCTTCCTGTTTGGGCGGGGGCGTTGGGGCCGGCGCGGGCTCGGGCTGGGGGGCGGGTCCCGGGGCCGGAGCCTTGCCCTTATAGGCTTCAATCTGGCGCCGCGAGGTCTCGTCGCGGATGAACGGTTCGGCGGCCTCGTAGGTGACCGTCCCGGCCGAGACGAGCTTGATAAGGGATTGATCCATGGTCATCATCCCCTCCTTGCCGCCGGTCTGGATGGACTGATAGATGCCGTCGATGCTGTTGGTCCGGATCTGGTTCTTAATCGCCGAGTTGTTCTTCATCAGCTCGGCGGCGGCGATGCGACCGGAGCCGTCGGCCCGCGGCAATAGAATCTGGGCCAGAATCCCGATCAGGTTGGCCGAGAGCTGCGTGATGACCTGCGGCTGCTGATCGGTGGGGAAGACGTCGATGATCCGGCCGACCGTCTGGGCGGCGCTGGAGGTGTGGAGCGTCCCGAAGACCAGGTGGCCGGTCTCGGCCGAGGTGATGGCGATCCCGATCGTCTCATAATCGCGCAACTCGCCGACGAGGATCACGTCGGGGTCCTGCCGCAGGGCGTACTTGAGCGCGTTGCGGAACGAGAGCGTGTCGCCCGCCGGGCCGACCTCTCGCTGCATCACGTAGCTTTTCTTCGAATTATGGACGTATTCGATCGGGTCCTCGATCGTGATGATGTGCTCGGATTTGTTGGCGTTAACCCAGTCGATCAGCGCCGCCAGCGTGGTGGATTTCCCGCTGCCGGTCGGGCCGGTCACGAGCGAGAGGCCGCGCCCCTTCGAGGCCAGGTCGAGCACCGCCGGCGGCAGGTTGAGGCTCTCGATCGCCGGAATCTTCGTCGAGAGCGCCCGCGCCACGACGCCGGTCGTCCCCCGTTGGCGATGGACGTTGAATCGGAACCGGCCCACGCCGGGGATGCCATAGGCGAAATCCAGCTCGTTGCGCGTCTGGGGGTCCTCTTCATAGGACTTGATCTGCGACGGGGTGAGAACGGCGTAGGTGATCTGCTGAAGATACTCCGGCGTGCACGGCTCCGTCCCTTCGACGGAGGTCAGCTTGCCATGGAGGCGAATCGCCGGTCGGAGCCCGGCCAGAAGATGCAGGTCCGAGCCTCCCTTCTGCACCAGATACCGCAGCAGGTCGTCCATCGTCATCGCCATGATCGGCCTCTCCGTTCTCCCCTGGCCCGCGCGTGCACGCGCGCGACCCCGGCCCTTGATAGCGGATGCGTCGGGCGATTGCAAGCCGGGCCCCCGCCGGCGCGTCTTGCGGCGTGGCCGTTGAACACCTCCCCTTCTCCGTCCATTCCCGCGGGAGCCGCCCCCGAATGCATCCGGGGAGAGGCAAGGCGAGCGAGGCGAGGCGACCGCCGCCGGTCCGCGCCTGAGGCTTGACGGTCAGGGTTGGCCCGTGGGAAAGTAGGCGTTCGCCCTGGGCCGTCCGACAACGGCGGTCCAGGCTGGCGGGGAGGAAGAAGGCCCCCATGGCGAGGCGATGCGATCTCTGCGGCAAGGCGCCGTCGACCGGTCATTGCGTCTCTCACGCCAATAATAAAACCAAGCGCCGGTTCGCGCCGAACCTCCAGCGCGTTCGCGCCGAGGTCCATGGCCGCGTGCTGCGCCTGAGGGTCTGCGCCCGATGCATCAAATCCGGCCGGTTGACGAAAGCCCCCCCTTCCCGCTCCCCGGCGCAGGACTCAGCCTCGTCCCGACCGTAATTACCTATCCTCCGCCGGCGCCTTCCACCGGCGAGCCCTGAATCATCCGTTGCAGGGGGTCCCGGGCGGGAGACCGCCCGCCGCCGTCGCTTCGTTCCCCCTCGTCGCCCTTTAGCGATCAGGCTGCCCACCTCCGGCCGGGCCGAGCCGGGCCGCGGCTCGCAAATGACCCGCCACAAGGGAGAACCCTTGAGCGTCGAAGACGTAGGCCGCGTCCAGCCGCAGGTCCCGCTGCTCGGCCGGCGTCAGATAATTATCTTCAGGGAGAAGCGCGAGCGCGCGGACGGCCGCCCCAAGGGCGCGCTCGGGTTCGCCCGCCAACAAGAGCGCCCGCATTGCCATCCGCCAGAAGCCGGCGGGAGAGGTGGGGGGCGTCGGATTGATCCAGAGCGCCTGGGTCAGGAAGTCGGCCGCGGCGGCGAAGTCCTCTCGGCGGAAGGCAGCCTCGCCCGCCAGTCGCCGCACGTGCGCCTGATTGGGATGCGCGGCCAGGAGCGGCGGCATGGCGCGGCTCAGCTCCTCCCAACGGCCCGCCTCCTTCAATTTAACGGCCTGGATCAGGCGAGCCTGGGGATTGGTCGGCTCCCAACGGAGGGCGCGAGCGGCGGCGGCCAGCGTGGCCTCCGAGTCCGCCGTTCGGGCCAGATTCTGGGCGCGTTCGGCCCAGCGGCGGCCTTGGAGCGCGCGGGCCTCGTTCACCGTGACAAGGACGGCCAAGGCGAGAAAGAGGCCGCGAGGGAGGCCCCCGAAACGGTCGAGCCACGGCTTCAGGCGGGCCGCACGGCCACCATCAGAATCGGCCTCGTTAAACTTCCCGTTTGTTGGGCCTAACATAAGTTAAATCAGTATTCTACGCCGCACTGGCGATAGATTTCATCCAGGTGTCGCAGAAACCAGTTAGGGTCCATGAGTTCACGTAGTTCTTGAGGTGATAAGGGCCCTTTCCATTCGGGATCGGCCAAGAGGTGGTCGACCAGGGGACGCCGATCCTGCCAGGATTTCATCGCTCCCCGCTGGACAAGGGCATAGGCCGCCTCGCGGGAGAGCCCGCGTTCGACCAGGGCCAGAAGAATCCGCTGCGAATAGATCAGGCCGTTGGATCGCGCCAGATTCTCTTCCATCCGGGCCGGGTTAGGGTGCCCCTCCGAAAGGATTCGGTTGACGTGATGGAGCATGTAATGGAGCAGCGTCGTCGAGTCCGGGAGAATCACGCGCTCGACCGACGAATGGCTGATGTCCCGTTCATGCCAGAGGGGGACGTTCTCCAAAGCCGCCAGCAGATGGGCCCGCAGCAGACGAGCCAGCCCCGTCAACTGCTCGCAGCCGACCGGATTGCGCTTGTGCGGCATCGCTGAAGAACCCTTCTGACCTTCGCCGAAGGGCTCTTCGAATTCCCCCAGGTCCGTGCGTTGCAGGTTGCGGATTTCGGTGGCGATCTTCTCGACGGAGGCGCCAGTCAACGCCACGGCGGCCATCAACTCGGCGTGGCGATCCCGCTGAAGCACTTGCGAGGAGACGGGGGCCGGCTCAAGCCCGAGGCGACGACACACCTCGCGCTCGATTTCCGGCCCGGCGTGAGCGTAGGTCCCGACGGCTCCCGAGACCTTGCCGACGGCGATGGTCTGACGGGCGGCCTCGAGCCGTCGCCGGTTCCGCTCCATCTCCTTGAGCCAGATGAGGAACTTGAGCCCGAGCGTGACCGGCTCGGCGTGGATGCCGTGAGTCCGCCCCACCATGAGCAGGCGCTTATATTGGACGGCCTTGGCGCGCAGCGTCTCAAGCAACGTCTCCAGCCGAGCCCGTATCAGATCGACCGCCCGCACCAGTCGCAGGCTCAAGGCCGTGTCCACGACGTCGGAGGAAGTCAACCCCAGGTGGACATATCGAGCCGCCGGCCCGATCGTCTCGGCCAGGCAGGTCGTGAAGGCAATGACGTCATGGTGGACGACGGCCTCGATCGCCTCGATCCGTGGGACGGAAATGCGGGCTTTGGCCTGGATCTCGGCCAGGGCATCGGCCGGGATCGCCCCCCGTGCAGCCCACGCCTCGCAAGCGGCCAGTTCAACCTGAAGCCAGGCCTCAAACTTGGCCTCCTCGCTCCAGAGGGCTTTCATTTCGGGGAGCGTATAGCGATCGATCATCGAGGCGGAGCCGAGCCGGTCAATCCGAGCGAGCATAACCGGCCTTCGAAGAAAAATCGCCAGCGTTCGGCCTCCTCCAGATGCAGCTCAAGCCCGACGGCGCAGGCGACCATCCCATCCCAGCGAACACGGCGCAATTTGACGGCGTCTTTTTCGGTCGTCAGCACCAGGTCCGTCCCGTGTCGCTTCAGTTCCCTCTCCAGGTCATGACGGATCGCGCCGTCGTAAGGGACGTGGTCCGAACGGACCGCGTGGAGGGCGATCTCGACGCCGGCGGACTTCACCATGCGTTCGAATCCATCGGGCCGGGCCAAACCGCTCAGCAGCACCGCTCGTCGTCCGCGCAATTCGTCCATCGGACGCCATAAGCGCCCCTCATCCTGGGTCAGGCCCAGCCGTTGGTAGCCGCGCAAAGAGCCCACCAGCCGGAAGATCGGAGCCTGAGGGGCGTAGCGCTTCAGGCGAGCGATCACGCGCCGGGCGACGGACGCCCGCTCGGCCTCGGGCAGATATTCCAGATGCGTCAGCAAGACGGCGGAAGCGCGGCGGAGGGCGCCCAGGCGCTCTCGGAGCCGACCGGCCGGGACGAGACGCATCCGCTGGGGCTCGTCGCGCGCGTCCCAGAGGACGAGATCGAGGTCACGTTCCAGCGCGTCATGTTGAAATCCGTCGTCGAGCAAGAACACCTGCGGATCGAAATCGCGCAGCGCCAGACGCCCGGCGCCGTAGCGCGAGGCGCCGATGACGACCGGGACGCCCGGGCAGGTCTGAGCGAGCCAGAACGGTTCATCCCCCGCGGCGCGGACATCGCAGACGGGCCCACTGCCCGTTGAGACGATCCGCGGGTCGCGCGCCGGTGGAAGCGCCCCGTAGCCCCGGCTCAGGATCGCCGGCCGCAGCCCGCGGCGAACCAGATCCTGAGCGAGCCAGGCCAGAAACGGCGTCTTGCCCGTGCCGCCGACGGTCAGGTTGCCGACGCAGAAGACGGGTCGAGGAAGGCACCCGGTCGGACGCAGGCCCAGCCGCCGCGCGCCGTGGGCCACAGTGCGCCCCGTGCCGTAAAACCACGAAAGAGGCACGAGCCACAGCTGAGCCGAGACCTTCTGCCCCGAGGCCGTTGATTCGCCAAGGGTCCAAGGGGGAGATCGATCCCCTCCCGGGGAGAAGCCCCGGTTCAGCCGCAGCTTGAGATTGAAAGCGAGCGAACGGACCATGATGCGCGCCGAGAACGTGGACCGCCCCGCGCGCCGCTCTTCAAACAATATGGGAATCTCGGTCATCGTGAGGCCCAGGGACCGCGCCACGACCAGCGTTTCCTGGACGACTTCCGGCCCCCGTGCCGTCAGCGACTCCCACGGGATGGCCTCCAAGGCCCGGCGATTGAAGAACCGATAGCCCGAGGTGGGGTCCCGTATCGGAAGGCCCAGCCAGGACCGCAGGAAGAAGCTGGCCCCGCGCGTAATGGCCCGTCGCCCAAAGGACCGACCCCGCTCGCCTCCCCCCGGCGTCAGGCGGGACCCGACGACGATATCAGCCCGGCCGGCCGCAGCCAGAAACTCCGGGATGTGTCTCGGGTGATGCGAGAAATCGGCGTCCATTTCGAGGACGCCGTCCACGCCCAACTCTCGGGCCCGCGCGAAGCCGGCAAGCCCGGCGCGACCCCGGCCGCGATCCGTCCGGCGTCGCAGCAAATGGATTCGGCGGTCGGACGCCGCGCGCTCCTCGACGATCCTCCCCGTGCCGTCGGGGGAGTCGTCATCGACGACGAGGGCTCCCCACTCCGGGCCCTGAGCTCGGACGGCATCCAGAAGCGGCCCGATATTGGCCGCTTCGTTAAAGGTGGGGATCAGAGCCAGATATCGGGCCACGGCGGCTAACCTGAGATTACGTGCATGACGCGCCCGCCCAGGCGCGCCTTCCCCAAGGCGACGGACCTCTATTGAAAGGCCACGCGAGGTCCCGGCGCAACCGTTAGCGGGTCAAGGCGCGCACGGTCAAGGCCACGAAAGGGTGCTCCGCGTGGGGCGGACGTTCCAGCGTGAACGGCTCCCCGTAGCGGGCCCCGATCAGATGCCCCCACCTCCGGGCCGAACGCTCAATCGCTTCCCAGAACTGCGGCGAGCCGATGTAGGTGGTCGGTCCGGAACCGGGCGGCGTATTGAATTGGGTGACGTAGGCTTCGAGGGCCGCGCGTTTGGTTTCAAACGTGGCCGTCACGTCCACGATCCAATCCGGCCGGGTCTCAAAAGCCGCCTCGTGCGGGCAAAAGCACCCCCAGGCGGCGACCTCGTGGCGGGGACCCTCGGCGGGGAAACCCCCGACGTTGGCGAAAAAGCAAGCCTCGCGGATCAGCGTGTGCGCCCGCCCGTGATCGGGGTGCCGATCGACCGCCGGATGGAAAAGCACGACGCGGGGCCTTAAGGCACGGAGGGCCTCGACGACGCTGCGGCGCGTGGCGGGCGTCGCCTCGATCTGACCATCGCCCAGATCCAGCGTTCGACGGACCGCAAGGCCGAGGACCGCGGCGGCCGAGGCGGCCTCCTTCTGACGACTCTCAGGGGTGCCTCGCGTGGCGCGTTCGCCCCGCGTCAAGTCCACGATCCCCACGCGCAAGCCTGCCCGGGCGAGAAGGGCCAGCGTCCCCCCCGCGTAAAGCTCGGCGTCGTCGGGATGCGCCCCGACGGCCAGAAGGTCCAGGGATGACGCCTCGGCCATGGGGATCGACGGAGAGGCGCGGCTCAACCCTTGAGCAACGGGAGCATGCGGCGGAAGGTCTCGGTGCCGGCCACGCGCATCCATTCCATCAAGAGCATTTCGACGTTGGCCGGGATGGCGCCGGCCTGACGCATCCGGGCCAGGCCGACCTCCCGGTCGGCGGCCCGGCGGGAAGAAACCGCATCCTCGGCGACGGCGACCCGGTGGCCCATCTCCAGCCCGCGCAAGGCCGTCTGCGCTACGCAGATGTGAGCCTCGATGCCGCAAAGGATGAGCGTCGGCCGCGCGAGCCGTTCGACCTCGGCGCGGACGCCGTCGTCGTCGAGGCAGCCGAACGTCATCTTCTCCAGCGGCGAGGCCGCCTCGCCGATCGCCTCAATGATCGCCGCATTCGACGGTCCCAGGCCCTGCCGGTACTGTTCCGTCCAGACGATCGGGACGCCCAGGAGGCGCGCCCCCTGGATCAGACGGGCGCTCTGCGCAATCAGGCGCTCATGCTCATGGATGGCCGGCAGCAGCCGGTCCTGAATGTCCACGACCATCAAGGCGCAGTCGTCCTTGTCGATTCTCAACGGCGAGGTCGATCCCATGGGATGGCTCTCCTGGGGCGCGAGACTCAAGGGATGGCCTGGCCGGGGGCGGCCGGAGCCGGCGGAGGGCCGGCAGCTTGCCGGAGCCGGCGCTCGACCGCCCCCTCCAGCCGGAGGCCCAGCTCCTTGAGCTGACCGGGGTCGACGGGGGCCGGCGCGTCCGTCATCAGATCGGCCCCGGTTTGAGTTTTGGGAAACGGGATCACGTCGCGGATCGAATCGGTCCCTTCAAGCTGCATCATCAGTCGGTCCAACCCGAAGGCGATCCCGCCGTGCGGGGGGGCCCCGTACGACAGCGCCTCAAGGAGAAATCCGAACCGCCGGCGGGCCTGGGCGGCGTCGATGCCAAGGACGGCGAAGGCGCGCCGCTGGAGATTCGGATCGTGGATACGGATCGAACCCCCGCCGGCTTCCTCCCCGTTGAGGACCAGATCGTAGGCCAGGGCGCGCACGCGGCCAGGGTCGGATTCCAACGTCGGCGCATCCTCCGGATGAGGCGCCGTAAAGGGATGGTTGACGGAGGTCCAGCGTCCTTCGGCGGCGTCCCATTCGAAGAGGGGAAAATCGGTGATCCAGCATAATTCAGCCGCGTCGTTTCGAATCAGGCCGAGATCGCGACCGAGTTTGAGGCGAAGCTGCCCCATGGCCGGGGCGGCGGTCGCGGGCGTGTCGGCGATCAACAAAATCAGATCCCCGGGCCTCGCGCGAAGCCTCTGGCCAAGCCGCGCGAGCGAGACCCGATCGAAAAACTTGGCGATATTGGATTGGAGTTCAACGCTCACGCCGTCGGCGCTTCCTTCGGCTCTGAACCAGGCGAGCCCTTTGGCGCCGAAGCGCCCCACGTGGGCGGCCAGCTCCCCTCCCGGTTTGAGTTGCGTCGTTGAGAATCGCTCGCCCCCACCCGGAACGCGCAGGGCTCGGACGACTCCCCCTTGCTCCATCACCGAAGTGAAAACCTTGAAGGCGCAACCGGAACGAAGCACGTCGGTCACATCTTCGATGGGCAACTCAAACCGAAGGTCGGGCTTGTCGGAGCCGTAGCGGAGCATGGCCTCCTCGTGGGTGAGCCGGCGGAGAGGAAGGGGGAGGTCGATCCCCTTGAGGTCCCGAAAGATCGCGGCCATAAGCCCTTCGATCACGGCGTAAAGGTCTTCGCGCGTGATGAACGCCATCTCGATGTCGAGTTGGGTGAATTCCGGCTGGCGATTGGCCCGAAGGTCCTCGTCGCGAAAACACCGGGCGATCTGGTAATACCGGTCGAAGCCGGCCACCATCAGAATCTGCTTGAAGAGTTGGGGGGATTGCGGAAGGGCGTAGAAGCTGCCGGGGCTGTTGCGGCTGGGGACCAGATAATCCCGCGCCCCTTCGGGCGTCGAACGGGTCAGGATCGGGGTTTCGATTTCCAGGAAACCCTGGCCGTCGAGCGAGCGCCGAACCGAGCGCATCAAGGCTGCCCGCCGAGCGATGCGCCCCAGCATCAGAGGTCGGCGCAGGTCCAGGTAGCGGTACTTGAGGCGCAGCTCTTCGGCGACGTGCGCGTGCTCGTCGATCGGGAACGGAAGCGGCTGCGCCCGCGCGAGCGTCAGGCACTGATCGGCGACGACTTCGACCTCCCCCGTGTCGAGGCCGGGGTTGGACGTCCCCTCCGGGCGGAGCCGCACCGAGCCGCGCACGGCAAGGACGTCCTCCGCGTGAATCCGATGGGCGGCCTCAAACTCGACCGGGGGAAGCCGTTCCGGGTCAAGAACGACCTGAGCCATCCCTTCCCTGTCACGCAAGTCAATGAATATCAGTCCTCCGTGATCTCGTCGACGATGAGCCCATCCCTTCAGCACAACCTGACGCCCCTCATCGGCCCGCCGCAATTGGCCGCAATAACACGTCCTCGGCGCGTCGTTCAGGGATTCGAGTTCGTCCGTCATGAGGCGACCGTGGACCGGGCCGACCGTTCGTGAGCCCTTCGCCGGCCAGATATCCTCTCGAAAGGGTCGGCTAAGGGTCGGATCAAAGTGGCCTGCCGGGACGTCCCCGGGCCCGAATCCCGATCTTATAGCGAAAGCCGCCCATGGTTCTCAAAGGCTAATCTCCCCCCGACGCGACCGGCGCTCGCGGCCGAGCCCTCCGCGCCGGCATCCTGAATCAATCTGGCACCCTACGGCAGTAGGCGATCCCGGTGAATCGGACTTGATTGTGGGGGCAGACATAATTTTGTCGCGCGTCATTTTTATGACGCTTCGTGGACCTAAAGCGCCCCATCGTGTCATGAGGGTGACACCACATGAGGGCATCAAACCTGCCCAAATACTTAAAAGCAGAATCTGGAGATGCGTGATTTAAGTCCTTAATCCACAGATTTCTGAGGGTCTACAGCCCCTTCCCCGCGCCGCCTCCGCCGCCCCCCGCGGAACGCCCATTGCGCTCCCTTGAGGACAGGGCGCTCCCTCGGGAGAGCGAACCCAGGGTCCGAACGCTCCGACGAAAGCAGCTCGGCAGGAAGGAAAGCTCACGATGGCGACGATCTATGAACGGGCCAATATGTTGTCTCGCGTTTTGAGGGCGGATGACCAGGAGGTGATCCTCTATCTCTACGAGGGAGCCCTGGATTTCCTCGACCGGGCCGAGGAAGCGCGTCGGGCCGGGGACACCGAAGCGGGCCGGGATTGCGTGGAGCGGGCCGTCTCCATCCTGATCGAATTGTCGGCGTGCCTGGATTATGACCGTCACGGCGCGCTTGCTCTCAAACTCGACCAGATCTACCGGTACATGATCGGCGCGCTTTCGGGCTCCCCCTCGGGGCCGGACGCGCAATCCATCGAAACCTCCCGGGGGCTGCTGACGATTCTGGCCGAAGCCTGGCGTCAGGCGGTCCAGCGGGCGCGGGAGTCCCGCTGGGGCGGACGGACCCCTGGGCTGAGGGTCTCGGCTTGAGGCCGATAGGCGGGCGGCTCGGGGGATCGCGTCGTCGTCCCCACAATCTCACAAGTTCCTTTACACGCTTCGGGTCGGTGCGGTATCGATGAATCCGATCCGGCGGCGGGCGCGGGCCCGTCGGCGGGCGACGTTCTGCGGACCTACGTTCCGAGTTCCCGCGGCATGGCGCTGGCCTATCACGAGCTTCTCGCCCAGTACGAGCAGTTCTTGCGGGTGGAAAAAAACCTTGGCGAGCGGACGCGCCGCGCCTACCTGTACGATCTGACCCGCTTCCAGGAATTCTTGGTTCGGCTCCACGGCCGCCTGCCCCCCCCTTCCCGGATCGCGACCGAAGCGATCCGGGAGTATCTGAATCACCTCCAGCTTGAACGGGGTTACAAGAGCACGACGCTGGCGCGGACGATCGCCTCTATCCGCCGGTTCTTCGAGTTCTGTCTGATGCGTCAGGCCTTGGAGGCCAACCCCGCCGCCGGGCTCCACAACCCCAAGCAGCCCAAGAAGCTGCCGGTCTATTTGGTTCAGGAGGAGCTGGCCCGGCTCTTGGCCTCGCCGGATCGCTCGACTCCGGCCGGCGTGCGCGATTTCGCCATCCTGGCCTCCCTGGCTTTCACCGGCTGCCGCCTGAGCGAGATCGTCGGGATCAACGTGGGGGACCTTCTGACGGAACAGCGGGCCGTGCGGGTCTTGGGAAAGGGAGCGCGAGAGCGGGTCGTCCCGCTCAATGGGCTGGTCTACGAGGCGATTCAGGCTCACCTGAACGTCCGGCCGATCGTCGAGAGCCCCGCCCTGTTCCTCAACCGATCGGGCGGGCGGCTCTCCGGACGCTCGGTGGAGAACATCGTTCGCAAGCACGTCCTGCGGGCGGGCATTTTCAAAAAAGGGGTCAGCCCGCACAAGCTGAGGCACACCTTCGCCACGCTGCTGCACGCGCGCGACGTGGACATCCTCGAAATCCAGGCTTTGCTCGGTCACGCCTCGATCACCTCGACCCAGATTTACACGCACACGTCCTCCTCGCGCCTGCGGGCCGCCGTCAAGAAGCTCGACGGCCTGGGGCCGGGCTGAGGCCCCCCCGCGGCGGGCGAGGGGGCGTCAGCGGCTCAGGCGAGGTCACGGGGTGCGATTTGGTCTTGAGCCCGGGGCGAGAATTCGTGTATAAGAGCCGTGGTTAACGCTTGACGGCGGGATCGTGGTCAAGCGGGCAGTGATGCCCGCTTTTTTGTTTCGCAGGCCACGGCCCCCAGGAGGCAGCCACCATGATGGACCCGGCCATGCTCAAGAACTTCGTTCGGCAGGTCAGCAAGGAGAAGGACCTGGACCCGATTGTGGTCAAACAGGCCATCGAGCGGGCCATTCTGAGCGCTTCACGCAAGAATCTTTCGCAGTATCGGGACGCCGTGGCCACCCTGGACCTGGAGAAGGGGGAACTCACGGTCAGCGTGACGAAGACGACGGTGGGCAACGACGTGAGCCCGACGCGGCATCAGATCCGGCTGAAGGACGCGCGGAAGGCGCTCAAGAACCCGAAGCTCAAGGAAGGCGAGGACGTGATCGTGCCGATCGACCCGTCGGAATTCGGACGGATCGCGGCCCAATCGGCGCGCCAGATCGTCATGCAGCATCTTCGGGACGCCGAGAGACAGAAAATCTATAAGGAGTACGTGGACCGCGTGGGCCAGGTCGTCACCGGCCTTGTCCAGCGTTTTGAGCACCGGGACGTGATCCTGAACATCGGCAAGACCGAGGGGGTTATGCCCCCATCGGAGCAGCCGACGGGGGCGAAATACAAATTCAATGACCGGCTGAAGGTCATGATCACGAAGGTGGAGATGACGCCGCGCGGGCCGCAGATCACGGTCTCGCGCAAGACGCCGCAGCTAGTCATCGAGCTCTTCAAGCAGGAAGTCCCGGAAATTCTCGACGGGACGGTGCAGATCGTCGGGATCGCTCGCGAGGCGGGCATCCGGACGAAGATCGCCGTCAAATCCATGAACTCCGACGTGGACCCGGTCGGGGCCTGCGTCGGCATGAAGGGCTCGCGTGTGCAGATGGTCGTCCGGGAGCTGGAGAACGAGAAAATCGACATCGTCCCGTGGAGCCCGGACTCGAAGACGTTCATCACCAATGCCCTCAACCCGGCCAAGATCGTCGTCATCGAGCTGGACGACGAGAGCAAAACGGGCCAGGTCGTCGTGGCTCAGGGCAATCTGGCCATCGCCATCGGCCGCAAGGGTCAGAACACGAAGCTGGCGGCCAAGCTGACCGGCTACAGGCTCAGCGTCCGCTCGGAAAACGAGGAAGAGCTGGCCTACGAGGAGATTCAGCGGCGTTACCTTCAGGATTTCCTGAGCCAGATCGGCGGCCTGCCCGAGCTGGGGATCGAGGCGCTCCTGCGCTCCAATTACAACAGCGTGGAGAAGATCGCCGCCGTCGACGCGGCCCGCTTGCTCCCCTTCACCGGCGACGATCCGGCGCTCGCTGAGCGTCTGGTGCTGGGATCGCAAGAGTACCTGGAAGCCCTTCGACAGATGGAAGAGGAACGGCGCCAAAGTCGCGAAGGCAAGGCCGCGACGGGCAAAGACGCCAAGCCCCAGGCCGAGGCTCAGCCTCCCGCCCCTGCGGCGGCCCCGGCCCCAGCCCCGGAAGCCGATCCCCCGGCGGAAGCCGCCCCCGAGCCCGCGCCCGCCGAAGGGGCGACGCAAAGTTGAGCCGGGCGGCGATCGCCTCGGCGGCGGAGACGAATGCCCAGGCGGCCGAGGGCGGGGGGCGCTTGACTTCATCCTGCACGGTGCCGTTTAATCGAGTTTGAGTGGGTCATTTCCCCTCTGAGGAGCGACGATTCCGGCGCAACGAACGAGCGAAGCCCATGCGGATCTATGACCTCGCCAAGCAACTTGGCGAGCGGTTCGGCATCTCCATCAAACCCTCCGACCTGGCTCAGGAAATCCGCGAGACGCCGGAATTCGGTGATCTCAAAAGCTCGATCAAAAGCCATGCCAGCTCCGTCGACGACGACGTCGTCGAACGGATAACCCAGATTTACGAAGCTCGCCACGGCCTGACGCCCGAACAAGCCGCCGAGGCCGAGGCCCAACGACAGCGCGAGGCCGAGGAAGCGGCCCGTCAACGGGCGGCCGAAGAGGCTAAACGGCGCGAAGAGATTGAGGCCCGCCGTCGCCAATTGCAGCAGCAGGCCCTGCAGGAGCGCCAAGCGCAACAGCGGGCCGTCGATCCGGGACGCCTGCGCCGCGAGCAGGAGACGCTCCGGCGGGGAGGCCCTCCAGCCCCGGGCCCACGCCCCGTCCCTCCCTCTCGGCCGGCTCAGCCGGCGGCGACGGTGCAACGACCGGCCTTCCGGCCGCTGCCCCTTCCCACGATAAAACCGGTCTCCCTGCCGACCGCCGTTCCCCCGGCGGCCTCCCCCTTATCGCCGCCCTTACCGCCTCAGCCCCTTCCCCCGCCCCCGCCGCCGACGGCGATGCCGGCGCCTCCGCAGCCGCCGATGACGCCGCCGATGGCGCGGTCGGCGCCCGCGGTTGAAGCGGCGCCGACCGAAGAGATCGGCCACACGGGTCCTTCGAGGGCGGAGCTTCTGGCGCGAAGCGGCCTGCGGCCGGACGGGCAGCCCCTTCCGCCGCCGCCCCCCTCGTTAAGGCCGGATTCGCCGTTCCGGATGCGGCCGGCGCCCCCGCGCCGATCCGGCGCGCTGCCGAAAGTGGTCGAGGTTGAGTCCCCGCGGCCTGCCGAGGAGGTCGAAGTCGGGGGCTGGCGTCGTCCCGGCCGGGAGGACGGGGAGCCGTTGGCGCCGCGGTTGTTGATGCCTGAAATCGAGGTGATGCAGCTCAAAGCCCCTCGCAAGGGGAAGGAGAAGGAAAAAGCGCGGCAGCCGGTCGTCAAAAAGCGGACGATCAAAACCGTCGTCCGGGACGAGATCGACATCAAGCCGAGCCGGATTTACGGCAAGGCCGACGAGTTCCGGTCGCCCATCGCGCGTCGGCCGCGCCTCAGCCGTCCGGAACAGACGCGGACCGTGACGCGGACCGTGGCGCGGCCGCTGGGACCGGTCCGGCTGGGGGGTCTGCTGACGGTGGCCGAATTCGCCGACAAGCTCAAGCTGCCGCCGGCGGAGATCGTCAAGAAGACGCTCCTGATGGGCCAGCCGCTGACGATCAACCAGATCATCGAGCCGGACCTCTGCGAACTGATCTGCCAGGACATGGGGGTGGCTTGCGTCGTCGTAGCCGAAGGGGACGAGACCGACCTGGCGCCCTATCTGCCGGAGCCGTCGGAGTCGGCGCTGGCCCCGCGGCCGCCGGTCGTCACGATCATGGGCCACGTCGATCATGGCAAGACGACGCTGCTCGACGCCTATCGGCGCAGCCGTGTGACCGAGCAGGAAGTCGGGGGGATCACGCAGCACATCGGCGCCTATCGGGTCGAGACCGCCCGGGGCGAGGTCGTTTTTCTGGACACGCCGGGGCACGCGGCCTTCACGGCGATGCGGGCCCGAGGGGCGCATGTGACCGACATCGTGGTCCTGGTCGTGAGCGCCGACGACGGGGTGATGCCGCAGACGGTCGAGGCGATCAACCACGCGCGTGAGGCGGGCGTGCCGATCGTCGTCGCCATCAACAAAATCGATCTGCCGGCGGCCAATCCCCAGCGCGTCCGTCAGGAGTTGCTCCAATATCAGATCGTTTCGGAGGAACTGGGGGGCGAGAACATCTTCGTCGAGATTTCGGCCCGTCAGGGGACGAACCTGGACCAACTGCTGGAGATGATTCTCCTTCAGGCCGAGGTGCTCGAATTGCGGGCGGACCCCGCCTGCCGGGCGCAAGGGACGATCATTGAATCCCATCTGGATCCGCTGCGCGGGGCGATCGCCACCGTCCTCGTGCACCAGGGGACGTTGCGCTGCGGGGACGTCTTTGTCTGCGGCGCCGAAAGCGGTCGAGTCCGGGTGATGTTTGACGACGCGGGCCACCCCGTGACCGAAGCCCGCCCCTCGCATCCGGTCGAGGTCATCGGGCTGACCGGCGCGCCGGAAGTCGGCGAGACGTTTCTGGTGATGGAGGAAGAACGGACGGCGCGGGAAATCGCGGCCCGGCGGGCCGAGCGGCGCCGCCTGCGCGAGCGGGCCAGCGCGGCCGGCGCGCGCCACATAAGCCTGGAAACGTTGCACGACTTCCTGGCCGAAGGCAAGCTCAAGGAGCTCAAGGTCATTCTGAAGGCCGACGTGCAGGGCTCGGTGGAAGCCGCCGCCCAGTCGATCCTCAAGCTGGCTCATGAACAGGTCCGCGTGCGCATCCTGCATAAAGGGACGGGGGCGATCACCGAATCCGACGTCCAATTGGCGGCCGTCTCCGACGCAATCGTCATCGGGTTCCACGTCCGCCCGGACGCGGCGGCGGCGGCCTTGGCCGAGCGCGAGGGGGTGGAGATCAAGACGTATCAGATCATTTATGAGCTGATCGAGGACTTCGAGAAGGCGATCGCCGGCATGCTGGAGAAGCGCTACAAGGAGGTCGTGGTGGGCCAGGCGGAGATTCGCCAGATCTTCCGCATCTCGCGCGTGGGCAACGTGGCCGGCTGCATGGTGACCCAAGGGGAAATCCTCCGCGGCGCGCACGCGCGCATTCTCCGCGACGGCGTCGTCGTTCACGACGGCCGCGTCGGATCGCTGCGGCGCATCAAAGAAGACGTGGCCCGCGTGGCGTCAGGGTACGAGTGCGGCATCCTCCTGGAAAAGTTTCAGGATATCAAGGAGGGGGACCTCATCGAGACCTATCGCAAAGAGGAAATCCCCGCCGAGCTGGCCGTGAGCTGATCGGCGGGGCTACCCGAGGGCCGCGGGAGGGCTCGCGGCCCGGGCGATCTTCCCGCCTCGCTTCTTCCGATGGACGCGCCGCTCCGTGAACCCGCCGAATCACTGGATTACGGCTGCGTGATCGGGCTCCTGGAGCTCGATCTGCGACTGCCGGAATGCCGGTCGCTCAAGACCAAGCGGGGCATCCTCGCCCGCACGGTAAATCACCTGCGCAAACTTCACCCCGTGAGCATCGCCGAAGTGGAGGCCCACGATACGTGGGGCCGGGCCGGCCTGGCCGCCGTGACCGTCTCGCGGGATCGGGCCTTGGTCGAACGGGTGCTTATGGCCGTGGTGCGCGCCGTCGAGCACGACCGGGACGTCGAACTCATCCGCCACTGTCTGCGCCTTTTCTGATCCTGCCGAGGAGATGAAAGCTCTCGTGGACGACCGACCGGCTCCCCTCCCCTTCGATCCCGTGATCGAGGCTTACAAGAGGAATGTGGACGCGACGCTGTTGCGCGAAAACCTGCGCCTGACGCCGACGGAGAGGCTCCAGAAGCTTGAGCGGCTTCAAGCGTTCGCCGAGGAACTACGCCGAGCCGGCCGCGCCCTGCGTCGGGAGGCCGTGTGAACGACTTTGGCCGTCTTTTCGAGGCTCTGGCCCAAGCCCGCGTCGAGGTGATCCTTGTCGGCGGGGTCGCGGCGCGCGTTCACGGATCGGCCCGTCTCACTGAAGACGTCAATTTCGTTTATCGCCGCGACCCGGAGAACCGCGAACGCCTGACGCGTGCGCTCCAGCCGTTGGCCCCGTACCTCCGGGGAGCGCCGCCCGATCTACCTTTCATCTGGGACGCAGCGACGCTCTCGCGGCGGTATAACTTCACTTTGACCCCGGCCTTGGGGGCTCTGGTTCTTTTGGCCGAGACTCCCGGCGGCGGCCGCTATGAGGATTTGATCGGGTCCAGCGAAGTCGTTGAACTCTACGGCCAGTCCGTTCGGGTTCTGGGGCTGAGACGCCTGATCGAAGTCAAACGCGCTGCAGGCCGACCGAAAGACCTCGACGCCGCCGCCGAGTTGGAGGTCCTGCTTCAGGCTGAGATCGAGCGGTCCCCCTGAGGGGCGAAGCCCCCCGCAGAGGGTGCTCAAAAAAGGGGGGGCGCCCCCGGATCGCGAAAAAAAAGTGAAAACCCTTGGCGGGAGGGGATAGACTGAGCCGCCGGCCGGAAACCGCTCGGCCTCCGCTCTGATGACGGCGACCACGACCCACCAAGTCGAGGCTCTGATCTCCCCGACATGCCGGAAGGTCATTGAGGCCGAAATCGAATCCATTCATGGGGGGGAAGTTTTCTTCGTCGGCCGGCTCGGGGCCGACGGGCGGATCGAGGACGTCGAGGCCTACGCCTTCGGCAATCGGAACGCCGTCCCGGCCCTCTTGCAGTACGCGCGCCCGGGCGACGTGATCCTGCACAACCATCCCTCGGGTCGCCTGGAACCTTCGGCCGCCGACATCGACATCGCCGCCGCGGCCGGGGAGCTGGGGATCGGCGCTTACATCATTGACAACGCCTGCGCCCGCCTGCGCGTCGTCGTCAAGCCAGCCCGGCCCGAGCCGCCCGGGCTTATCGACGTCGAGGCGCTGGCGGCGAGTCTGGAGCCGGGGGGGAGGCTCGCTGAACGGCTGGAGGGCTATGAGCACCGGCCGATGCAGGTGGAGATGCTGCGCGAGGTGGCGCGAGCGTTCAATGAAGGACGCGCCGCGGCGATCGAGGCGGGCACGGGGACGGGCAAGTCGATGGCCTACCTCCTGCCGGCGATCGCCTGGAGCTTGCGCAACGGCGAGCGAGTCGTCGTCGCGACGCATACGATCAATCTCCAGGAACAACTCCTCGAGAAGGATTTGCCCCTTCTGAAACGCGCCCTGGATCTGGAGTTCGACGTCGCGCTGCTGAAGGGACGCGGGAACTATCTGTGCCGACGGAAGGCCGAATACGTCGCCGCTCATCCGGATTTTCTCGCTTCCGACGATAAGGGCGCTCAGATGAGCGACATCCTGGCCTGGTCGCGACGGACCGCCGACGGCAGCCTGGCCGATCTAGGCTTTGAACCCGAACCGGAGGTCTGGGAGCGGGTGATGTCGGAATCGGATAATTGCCTGCGGACTCAATGTCCGTTCTATCAGACGTGCTTTTTCTATAACGCGCGTCGGCGCGCCGCCCGGGCTCATCTGCTCGTGGTCAATCATCACCTTCTCATGGCCGATGTCGCCGTCCGCGCCCTCACGGATAACCACGCCGAGCCGGCCGTCCTTCCCCCCTTCGAGCGGCTGATCCTTGACGAGGCGCATCATGCCGAGGACGTGGCGACGGAGTACTTCGGGGCGCGCGTCTCGCGCTATAGCCTGATTTACCTTCTCAACCGTCTGGCCGCCCAACGGACCGGCGACGGGTTGCTGCGCTATCTGGCCGGGCGGCTTCACGACGGGACCTACCGGCTGGGACCCGAGGCGGCCCGGACGTGGCAGCAACGCTTGGCCGCCGACCTCCTGGAGTTGCGCCGGGAACTTTTCGACGCCATTGAAGAAGCGACCGACCGGGCCGCAATCGCGCTCGATCAACTGGCGGAGGCCTCGGCCGAGCCGGCCGGCGATATCCGGCGGCGCTTGACGCCGGAAATCCTGGAATCGCCGACCTGGGCGAGCGAAATCGAGGCCCCGTGGCGAGCCGTGATCTTGGCCGCGCGGCCCTTGATCGAAGGGTTGCGGGGGCTCCTGCGGACGCTTCAAGCCACGCTCAAGCAAGAGACGCCGGAGACGATGTCCCCCCTTCTCGAACTCAAAAGCCTGATCTTCCGCCTTGAGGGGCACTTGGCCGACGTCGTCCGGTTTCTGGGGGGCGCCGCGGGGACGTGCCGCTGGGTGGAGTATCGTCGCCGGGCCGCTCCCCGCCGTCCGATCCTGGCCCTGTGCGTGGCTCCCCTGGACGTCGGGCCCGAGTTCCGCCGGCGCGTCCTGGAGCGTTATCGGACCGTGTTGATGACCTCGGCCACGCTCACGGTCGAGGGCCGCTTCGATTTCTATCTTTCCCGGATCGGGGGCCTCTCGACTCGGAGCCCGGGGCGCCCGAAGCCGCGGGAGGCGAACGAACCGACCACCGAACGAATCGTCGAGACGTTGCGTCTGGAGACGCCGTTTGATTTCGAGCGGCAGGTTTACGTCGGCGTCCCCGTGAGCCTGCCCAGCCCGAAGGAGCCGGCCTTCGCCCCGGCGCTGGCCGATTTCCTCGATCAGGCCCTGCGAATCACCGAGGGCCGCGCCCTGCTCTTATTCACCGCCTACGCCATGCTCAATGAGGTTCACGCGCGGCTGGCCCCTTCGTTGGAGGCGGCCGGATTCCCCTGTCTGAAGCAAGGCGCGGTCGGCCGGAGCCTCTTGACGGAAAGCTTCCGGAACGGCGTCGGGAGCGTTCTGTTCGCCACGTCGAGCTTTTGGGAGGGGGTCGATGTCCCCGGCGAGGCGTTGTCGTGCCTCGTGCTGGCTCGTTTGCCGTTCGTCGTCCCGCGCGACCCCCTGATCGAAGCCCGCGTCGAAGCGATGGCCGAGACGGGGCTGGACCCGTTCGTCCAGTACATCGTCCCCCGCGCCGTCCTGCGGTTCCGCCAAGGCTTCGGGCGCCTGATCCGTCGGCGGGACGATCGGGGGGCGGTCCTCATCGCCGACCCGCGCGTGGCGCGCCAGAGTTATGGCCGGATGTTTCTGGGGTCCCTGCCCGTCTCCCGGCCGCATATCGCTCCGGCGGGCCACGTGTTGGCCGCCCTGGAGCGGTTCTTTCACGGGAAGGCTGGACCGGAGAGGGCGCCGGGGGACGATTGACTTTGGCGTTTCCCCCGGGGCGAGCGGCGCGCTATAATCCAGCGCGCGGGGAGGGTCGCGCAGGCGCCGTCCCGATCGGAGGCTTCCCATGGCCGAGTTCCTCTACGAAGCGCTCGACAAGAGCGGCAAACAGGTCAAGGGCATCATCGAGGCCAGCAATGAGGAGATCATCCTGGAGAAGCTGCGGGACATGGGGTATTACCCCCTCAAGGTCACGCCGCACAAGAAAAGGGCCGGGGAGATGGACCTGCTGGCCATGCCCGGCCTCCGCTGGCTGTTCCATCGGATCAAGAGCAAGCACGTGGCGACGTTCACGCGCCAGCTCGCCACGCTGATCGACGCGGGCCTGCCGATCATGCGTTCGCTGGCCATCCTCCGGGAGCAGGTCGAATCCGTCATCTTCAAACAGAAGATCAAACAGATCTCCGAGGACATCGAGGCCGGCAGCCCGCTGTCGGATGCCTTCGCCAAGCACCCCAAGGTCTTCGACAAACTCTACGTCAACATGGTACGCGCGGGCGAGCTCGGCGGCGTGCTCGAAGTCGTGCTCAACAAGATCGCCACGTTTCTGGAGAAGCGCCAGGCGCTGATCAGCAAGGTGCGTTCGGCGATGATGTATCCGGTCGTCGTGCTCGTTTTGGCGAGCGGGATCGTCGCCTTCATTCTGATCAAGATCATTCCGCAGTTTGAGGCCATTTTCCGGGAATTGGGCGCCGCGCTTCCCGCGCCGACTCAATTCCTGGTCCGGGCTTCGGAGATCCTGATCAATCAGACGCTTTTCGTCGTGGCCGGGATCGTGGCCTTCGTGCTGGTGATCCGCCAAATCAACAAAACGAAGCGCGGCAAACTAATCTTCGACACGATCCTCCTCAAGGTCCCGGTCTTTGGCCAGCTCTTCCGGAAGTCGGCGATCGCCCGTTTCGCCGCCACGCTGGCCACCCTCATCACCGCCGGCGTCCCCATTCTGCAGGCGCTCGACATCGTGCGCGATTCATCCGGCAACGAGGTCATCGCCCGAGCCATGGACAAGGTCTATCAGAGCGTCAAGGACGGCGAGACGATCCACGAGCCGCTTTCCCAATGTTCGATCTTCCCGCCGCTGGTTTACCACATGGTCGCCGTGGGGGAAGAAACCGGCGCGATCGATCAGATGCTTCAGAAAGTGGCCGACGCCTATGAGCGGGAAGTCGAAGATATGGTCGACGGGCTGACGGCGCTCATGGAGCCGCTCCTGATCGTCTGTCTGGGGACGCTCGTCGGCGGCATCGTCATCGCCCTCTATCTGCCGCTCTTCGACCTGCCGAATCACATCAAGTAGGTGGCCGACGGGTCACCGGGCCCGGAAGGCGTAAACGTCGGGATTGACGAGGTTGAGCGGGCGCTCCCCGCGGAGCGCGCGCAGAACTTCTTCGATCGCCTCGCTCACAACGCGCTCGATCGACCGTTCGGAATAAAACGCCACGTGGGGCGTGGCGATCAGGTTCGGCAGGCCCAGGATCGGATGCGTCGCCGGCAGCGGCTCTTCCTCGAAAACGTCCAGCCCCGCGCCGGCCAGCGGGCCCCGGCTCAGGGCCTCGCCGAGCGCCGCCAGATCGACGATCCGTCCGCGGGCCGTGTTGATGAAATAGGCCCCCGGCTTCATTGCGGCGAACTGGGCCGCGCCGAACATCCCGGCGGTCTCCGGCGTCAGCGGGGCGTGCACCGTCACGAGGTCGGCCCCCCGCAGGAGCGCCTCCAGATGACGCAGCCGCTCCACGCCCGCCAAGGCGAAGATGTCGTCGTGAACGTAAGGGTCGTAGCCGATCAGGCGCAGCCCGAACGGGCGGGCCTTGCGGGCCACGGCGCGACCGATTTTCCCCAGCCCGACGATCCCGAGGGTCAATTCGTCCAACGGGGGCACCTTGCGCCCGAGGTTATAGAAGCCCCAACCCTTCTCCGTCATCGCGCGATGGTAATCCCATAGGTTCCGCACCAGGGCGAGCATGAGCGCGATCGCGTGATCGGAGACCTCCTCGACGCAATAATCCGGCACGTTGGAAACGAACACCCCGGCGCGCGTGGCGGCGGGGACGTCCACCAGATCAACGCCGATCCCCTGCCGCAGGATGATCTTGCAGCGGCGCATGCGGGCGATCGCCCCGGCCGTGACGGGCGTCCGGAAGACGATTACGGCGTCGGCGTCCTCGACGAGCGGCTCGATCTCTTCGGGACGCTCGGCCCCGGCGTAAATGACGCGCGCCCCGACTTCAGCCGCCCGCGCGTCGAAGGCGGCGAGCGGCCGCGCCCGATCGGCGGCCAGGATCGTGAATCTCTCCGCTGTCGAAGGGTGGACCGGCGGCTCGGAGCGCTGGCTCATCCGGAGGGCTCAGCGACGGGGGGGCAGGGGGAACCCCGGTTCATCGGCCGGCAAGGCGATAAGCTGGCGGCGCGTGGCCAGCGTCACGTAGAGCGTCCGCCAATCTTCGCCCCCGAAGCAGAGGTTGGTGACGCCGCTCCCTCGGGGGAAAATGATCTCCCCCAGGGTCCGGCCCTCGGGGCTGAGCTTGACGATCTTCGCGCCCAGGTTGAGCGCGACGTAAACCACGCCACTGGCGGCCAGCGTCATGCCATCCGGCCCGCCGGCCCCCAACCTGACCCACACCTCGCCCGCGCCGACTTCTCCATCGTCCGAGAGCGGAAAGCGATAGACGACGCTCCCCCCCTGCGTGTCGTTGACGTAAAGGTAGCGGCCGTCCGGGCTGACGCCGATGCCGTTGGGATAGGCCGGGCTCGTCGCGACCACGGCAGCCGAGCGATCGGGCCGGACGCGAACGACGCCGACGGGCGAACGCGGCTCGGCTCCCCCCAGTCCGGCCGGGTTGGTGAAGAACAGATTGCCGCGGGCGTCGAAAGCCAGATCGTTGGGGCGGTTGAGCGGCTGCCCGTCCACCTGATCGATCCAGCGCGTCGCCGCCCCTTCGGCCGTGAAGCGGAGGATCGCGCCGGCGGCCCCCGCGCAGGCATAAAGGTAACCCTCCCGATCGAAGGCCAACCCATTGCATCCCTCGGGGCCTTCGTAGAAGGTTTCGACCGAAGAGCCGTTCCGGCGGTGAATCCGATTGCCGCGAACGTCGGTGAAATAGAGCGATCCGTCAGGGGCGACGGCCGGCCCCTCGGCGAACAGGAACCCTTCGGCGAGGACACGCGCGCCCGCGGGAAGCTCCTGGGCCCGCGTCTCGATCTCCCACCTCGCCTGACCGACCAGGATCAAACCGCAGGCGCAGGCAAGACGGAGGCTTCGGTCAAAAGCCCCAGGGGCCTTAATCCGGGACAAGGCCGTGGCGGCGAACCCTCTCACGGCTGGCCGGTATAAGACCGATAGACGACTTCGGCCACGCAGGCGGGTTTCTCCTCCCCTTCGATTTCGACCGTCACTTTCCACGTCACCTGATACCCCCCCTTGACCTCCTCGACGGACACCAGCTCCAGGTGATTGCGGATGCGCGCCCCGACGGGCACCGGATTGGGGAACCGCAGCCGGTTGATCCCATAGTTAACGCCCATCTTGAATCGCTGGTTCAGGCGGACGGCCTGGGAATTGAGAAAGGGGAACAACGAGAGGGTCAAGTACCCGTGCGCGATCGGCGCGCCGAAGGGGGACTCCCGCGCGCACCGCTCGACGTCGACGTGAATCCATTGATGATCGTCGGTGGCGTCGGCGAACCGGTCGATCCGATCCTGCGTGATCTCCGTCCAATCGCTCACGCCGACCTCCTGGCCGACGAGCGTCTTCAGTTCCTCAATGTCGGCGACCTGTCGGGTCGGCATGGTGCCTGTCGGCGCCTCCAGGGGGGGAGCGTCTCGGTCGGCCATTGAATCAGGGCCCCTCCCCGCGCGCAAGATCAAAGCCGATCATGCGGGTCGGCAACATCGCCATTGCCCGGCGCCCCGGCATCGGGTAGAGCTTGGGGAGCCCGAGGCATGGATGGAGGTCCTGACGATGCGCATCCTTCGCACGCCGGACGAGCGGTTTGAGAACCTGCCGGGGTTTGACTATCCCCCCCGTTACGTCGAAGTCGATGGCCTCCGGCTGCATTACGTTGAGGCGGGCCAAGGCGACCCGATCCTCTGCCTGCACGGGGAACCGTCGTGGAGTTACCTTTATCGCAAGATGATCCCGGCGCTGGCGGCGGTCGGGCGGGTTGTCGCTCCCGATCTGGTCGGCTTCGGCCGGAGCGACAAGCCCGCCGAGCGCGCTGATTATACGTTCGCCCGCCATTTCGATTGGTTGAAAGGCTTCGTCGAGGCGCTGGACCTGCGGCGGATCACGCTGATCTGTCAGGATTGGGGCGGTCTCTTGGGCCTGACGCTCGCCGCTGAGCGGTCGGATCGCTTTGCCCGCCTCGTGATGATGAACACTGGCCTGCCGACGGGGGATGAGCCGCCAACCGAGGGCTTCCTGCGTTGGCGCAACTTCGCCGAGCGGGTGACCGACATGAACATCGGGCGGGTGATCCAGGGAGCGACCGTGACGGACCTGCCGCCGGAGGTGGTCGCCGCCTACGATGCGCCCTTCCCCGACGGCGCCTACAAGTCCGGCGCGCATCAGTTCCCGTTGCTCGTGCCGACCGCCCCGGATCACCCTTCGGCCGGGCCGATGCGGGCGGCGCGCGAACGGCTCAAGACCTGGACGAAGCCCGCTCTCGCCCTCTTTTCCGATCAGGACCCGGTCACCCGCGGCGGCGATCGCTTTTTCCGCCGGTTGATCCCGACGGCCCGCGAAGAGCCGGAAATCGTGATCAGCGGGGCCGGGCATTTTCTTCAGGAAGATAAGGGGGAGGAAATCGCCGCGCACGTGGCGGATTTCATCGGGCGCCGGCCGATCGGTTGAGGCCGGCGTCAGATCCGCCTCTTCGGCGTTCGGCTTGATTTCGACGCTGGCGGCAAAGTAGGCTGAAGCCGGCGACCCGTTGCGCTTTCGGCGAGCGCGGGAGGGCCGACGTGCCCGAGGCTGATCTGGAAAAACTTCACAAACAGGAATCGTACAAGGCGGCGAGCCGCGGGTTGGAAGGGACGATCCCCGGAACGCTGGCCGACTCCGAGGCGACCCACTTCGAGGAGGCCGACGTGGGCCTCCTCAAGCATCACGGCTCCTACCAGCAGGATAACCGCGACAACCGCGCCGAGCGTCGCCGCGCCAAGCTGGACAAGGACTGGATCTACATGGTCCGCACGAAAATCCCGGGCGGACGGCTCACGGCCGAGCAGTACCTGGCCGAGGATGACCTGGCGCGGCGCTACGGTTACGGATCGCTACGGATAACCTCCCGCCAAGGTTTCCAGATCCACGGCGTGGAGAAGAAGAATCTCAAGAACGTCATTCGGGACATCAATCGAAGCGCGCTGACGACGCTCGGCGCCTGCGGCGACGTCAACCGCAACACGCTGGCCTGCCCCATCTGCGATCTCGATTGGCGCGAGGGGCTGGGGATGGATCGGCTGGCCGCCTCGATCGCCGAGCATCTGGCCCCGCGCTCGACGGCCTACTACGAGGTCTGGTGCGACGGCGAGAAACTCGGCCGGAAGGTCGCCCCTTCCCGCGAGGAACCTATCTACGGCATGGCTTACCTGCCGCGGAAATTCAAGATCGCCATCGCCGCGCCGGAGGACAACTGCGTCGATCTCTACGCCGACGACCTCGGGCTGGAGGTGATCCACGACCGAACGCGGGTCCTGGGCTACACGGTGCTGGTCGGCGGCGGCTTGGGGTTCACCTTCGCCAAGCCGGAGACATACCCGCGCCTCGGGACGCGGCTCATGCGCGTTCCTCCCGAAGACGTTCTTGCCATCGTCGAGACGATCGTCCGCATTCAGCGGGACTACGGCGGGCGGGTCGATCGCCATCATGCCCGCCTCAAATACCTCCTGGACGATCGAGGTCTCGAGTGGTTCAAGGCCGAGCTGTTCGGCCGGCTTGGACGCCAATATCCCGAGCCTGATCCGGCCCCGGCATACGCCGTCGAGGACCATCTCGGCTGGGGTGAAGATCGGCGCGGGCGGCTCTGGGTCGGCGTCCACGTGGAGAGCGGACGAATCGCCGACACCGACGGCCGCCGGCTGATGACGGGCCTCCGGGAAGTCATCCGGCGGTTTCAGCCCGCGGTCCGCCTGACGCCTCACCAGAACATCATCCTGGCCGGCCTTGAGCCCGCGACGCAGACGGAGGTCGCATCGCTCCTCGCCGACCACGGCGTCCGCTCCGCCGAAGAAGTGACGCCCCTGCGCCGGCGGGCGCTCGCCTGCCCCGCCTTGCCCACCTGCGGCCTGGCGTTGGCCGAAGCCGAACGGTCGCTGCCGGCCCTGTTGGATCGGCTCGAGGCGCTGGGGGACGCGGCGGCGGCCATCAACATTCACGTGACGGGCTGCCCTAACTCCTGCGTCAGGACGCCCAACGCCGAGATCGGCATCGCCGGCCGCGGTCCGGGGAAATACGCCCTCCACGTTGGCGGCTCCCCGATGGGGACGCGGTTGGCTTATGCCTTCCGCGAAACGATCGGCGCCGACGAACTGCCCGATCTTCTCCACCGCCTGATCCGGCTGTGGCGAAGCGATGCCGGCGCGGGGGAGAGTTTCGGCGATTGGAGCCATCGGCTCGGCCGGGAAGCGATCGACCGCCGGCTGACTTGAGCCGTCTCAACCGACGATGCCGTTCACGATCCCGGAGGAACCGTTCACGATCGAGGGGATCATGCGTTCGCTCGAAGAGCAATTCGAGGCGGGGCCGCGGGCGAAGTCCGAGCCGACTGTCCCGGTAGTCCGCCAGGGCGATCCCCAAGGCGATGGGGCGCGGCTGCGGCAGGCCGCCGAACGCCTCAAGCGGGTGCAGGCGGAATATCGAATCCGGTCTCATCGGCCGGTTCTGCGGCGTCTGATCGATCCGGTGAAGAAATTCGTCCACTGGGCCTCGCGGCCGTACGTCGATCACGTGATGGAACGCCAAGCCCTCTTCAACGAAGCCGCCCTGGCGTTGATCGATCATTTGAGCCGGCGGCTCGACGACGAGCGGGATCGCGCCGCGCGGATCGAGGAGCGGCTCGGCGAACTCTTCGGGCGCTACGATCTCCGCCCGTTCTTTGAGTCGCTGCCATGGACGGATCGGCTCGCTTTGACGGACCGCTTCCGAGGCCCGTTCGAGGAGATTCGGGGGCGTCATCACGCCTATCTGGAGCGCTTCCGAAATCGTCCGGGCCAGATTCTCGACATCGGCTGCGGTCGCGGCGAGTTCCTGGAGATGCTCCGCGGGGAGGAGATCGAGGCCTGGGGCTGCGAAATCGAGCACGGGATGGTCGAGGCGGCGCGCGGGCGCGGCCTCCACGTTCGGGAGATGGACGCTCTCACGGCCCTTCGTTCGGTGGAGGCCGATAGCCTGGGCGGCGTCTTCGCCGCCCAGGTCATCGAGCATCTCTTCCCCGCCGAAGCGCTGGCCCTTCTTCGGCTGGCCTTTGAGAAGCTGGCCCCCGGAGGCGTTCTCGTCCTGGAAACGCTCAATCCTCAGACGTTGGCCGTCCTGGCCAAATCCTATTACCGGGACCTGGACCACAAGCAGGCGATCGATCCGGACTACCTGGCCGAGCTGATCCGGCTCGTCGGGTTCGAGCAGGTCGAAATCCTGAAAACGATGCCCTTCGCCGAGGGGGAACGATTGCCCGCCCTGCCCGAGCCGGAGACGTTGGGGCTGTCTCCCGCCGCGCACCAACGCCTTGCCTCGATCTTCGAGCGTCTCAATCGTCTGCTCTGGGACGCGCAGGATTATTCGGTGACGGCCGTCAAACCCGGCTGACGCCCCCTTCGGTTCCCTTTCTCCCGCATGAGAATCGCCGTTGTGAGTCCCGTTCCGGTTCCTCGCCTCTATGGCGGGATGGATCGCCTGCTGGAGGGTCTCACGTCGGCGCTGCGAGAACGCGCCCCGACCGACCTGGTCACGATCCCCGTGGATGAGCGGTCCTACGAGGGGATTCTGCGCGGTTATTATGACTTCTACCGCCTGGACCTGAGCGCCTACGACGTGGCGATCTCCTATAAGGGCCCCGGCTACATGATCCGACATCCGGGCCACGTCGTTTATCTCTCCCATCGAATGCGGGTGTTCTATGACCGTTATGAGCCCCGGGACGCCGCGCATGAACAGATGCGACGCCTCATCCACTGGATGGACGCCTGGGCGCTCGACGCCGCGCGCGTCCCGTTCATCTTCACCGTCGGGGAGACCGTCTGCCGGCGGCTCCGGCGCTGGGGCGGCATCGAGTCCACGCCGCTTCATCATCCGACGACGCTCCGGCCCGCCCCGTCGCGGCCTGGGACGTATTTGCTCGCCCCCGGCAGGCTTCACCTCTGGAAACGGTTTGACCTGATCATCAACGCTTTTCGCCTCTGCGGCGCCGATTGTCCGCTCAAGATCGTCGGCGAGGGACCAGAGGAAGAAGCGCTGCGGACCCTGGCGGCCGGTGACGATCGGATCGAGTTTCACGGTCACGTCGAGGAGAATCGGCTGGCGGAGCTTTACGCCCACGCCCTCGCGACGATTTTTCCGCCGATCCAGGAGGACATGGGGCTGATCACCCACGAGTCCTTCCAGGCGGGCAAGCCCGTCGTGACAACCACCGATTCGGGCGAACCCGCCTTGATCGTCGAACCCGGCCGAACGGGTTTCGTGACCGAGCCGACGCCGGCGGCGCTGGCCGAGCGACTCGACTGGATCTGGGGCCATCGCGATCAAGTGGAGACGATGGCCGAAGCCTGCCGCGCCCGCGCCGCCACGATCACGTGGGAGGGGGTCGTCGATCGGCTCCTGGAAGCCGGTGATGAACTGCTCAAGGGACGAGGCCGGGGCGGCGCCCGGGTTTCCCCCTCCAGCGCCGAGCGAAACGGCCGCGAGGCGGGCGGCGACGGCAGAATCCGTCTCCTCGTGACCGACAATCAAATCCTGGACCCCCCCGTCGGCGGCGGACGCCTGAGAATCTATGAGCTCTATCGCCATCTGCCGGAGGGTTTCGTCACCACCTATGTCGGGGCCTTCGATTGCCCCGGCCCGGGGCCCCGGGATCAATGGTTAGCCCGGAACCTGCGTGAGATCGTCACCCCCCTGACGGTCCGGCACTTCAAGGCTCATTTCGCGCTTAATCGACTCAGCGCCGGGCGGGCCACGATCGACGTCACGATGCCGCTCCTCGGTCGGCTGAGCCCACGCTACGAGCGCCTCTTGCGGCGAGAGCTGGCCGAGGCCGACCTCCTCGTCGGCGCGCACCCCTGGATGTTTCCTTTTTTCCCTGATCCGTGCCCGGTCCCGATCGTTTACGACTCTCAGAATTGCGAGGCCGCCGTCAAAGGCGAATTGCTCGGACGCCAGCCCATCGCGCGTTACCTCTACCGGCGCGTGCGGGCCGTCGAGCGGCGGGCGATCGAGCGCAGCCGGTTGATTCTGGCCTGTTCGGAAGCCGACGCCGAAGCCTTCGCCGACCGATACGGCGCCCCCCGCCCTCGGATTCGCCTCGTGCCCAACGGCGTCGATTGCCGCCAGATTCGGCCGCCGACCGAGGCCGAGCGCCTGGCCGCGCGCCGCGAACTCGGAATCGGGGATGAACCCTTTCTCGTCTTCGTCGGCAGCAATTACGCCCCGAATCTCAATGCGGCCGACTTTATCGCCCGCGCCCTCGCGCCTGCTCTCCCCGAGGCCCGGCTGGCGATCGTCGGCGGCGTCGGCCTGATGTTGGAAGAACGTCGCGGTCGGGCGGCGCTTCCGCCCAATGTGGAACTCTGGGGCTTCGTGGATCGCCCGCGGCTGACCGTCGCTTACCGGGCCGCCGACCTGGCGCTCAACCCGATGGCCCACGGCTCGGGAACCAATATCAAGATGCTCGACTACATGGCGGCGGGCCTGCCGATCGTCGCCACGGCGATCGGCGCGCGCGGCCTCGCCGGCGAGGCTCGGCGGCATTGGCGCGAAGCCACGCTCGAGGAGTTCGTCCCAGCGATCCGTTCCCTCCTCGCCGATGAAGCAACGCGTCGGGAGCTGGCAGCTCATGCTCGCGAACTGGCCGAGGCTCGCTATGATTGGCGCCTGATCGCGGCCGACCTGGCCGAAGCCCTGGTCGAACTCGTTCGACCGGGTCGCCGTCGTCCCCTTCCATGAACATTCTGGTCGTCGCGTCCTATCCGCCGATGCCGTGCGGCATCGGCGCCTACGCCGCCCAGCAGGTGGAAGCGCTCCGGGCCGAGGGTCACGTCGTGGACGTACTTTGCCCCCCAGGAGGCGACGGGGACGTCCAGACGGACCTGGCCGGAAGCTTTCGATTCGCGCGTCTGCTCAAGCATGCGTGGGCCTACGACCGAGTGGACGTGCATTACACCCCGGCGTTTTTCTACGCCCCCGACGGCGGGCGGGCTTCACGCCTCGCCACCCGCCTGGCCCTCCTGCTCACGGCGGCTCTTTCCCGCCGTCGGGTCCGCTTTATCATCCACGAGACCGATTACGACGTGGATCGACCCATGGAAGGGCGCGGCGGAGGCCGCCGGATCGACCGCTGGACGTGGAGACTGGCGGCGGGCGTCATCCTTCACTCGCGGCGGGAGCGGGACGCCTTCGCTCGGCGATACGGGCTGGACCCCGCCTGGCGCCGGTTCGAAATCGTCCCGCAAGGGCGGTATTTCTCCCCTCGCTCCGGCCTCGGCCGCGCCGAAGCGCGCCGGCTGTTGGGCTTGCCGACGGAGAAGACGCTTTTCCTCTGCATCGGTTTTATTCAGCCGCACAAAGGCTTCGACCGATTGCTGGACGCGCTTTCGGCCGTCGATTGCCCCTCGGCGTGGGCGAGGATCGTCGGTTCGGTCCGAATCGCGTGGGCTCCGGCGATTGAATACGCCCAGGCGCTGCGCGAAAAGGCGCGGCAGGACCCCCGATTCGGCATGATCGAGACGTTCGTTCCGGACGACGTCTTCGACGCCTGGATCCGGGCCGCCGATTACGTCGTCGCCCCTTATCGACAGATCTGGTCCTCCAGCGTCGTCGCGCGCGCGGCGCTCCTGGAGCGGCCCGTGATCGCCTCAAGCGTGGGGGGCCTTACCGAGCAAGATCTCCCGCCGGGCTCATTCCTGTTTTCGACCGACGCCGAGCTCGTCGAAATTCTAAGGCGGGTCCTCGCCGAGACCCCCGCGCCGACGCCGACACCCGCCTGACGGCTTTACCTCTCCCGTCCCCCATCGAGGAACGAGGGAAAAGGGATTGTATCGAGATGCGATGACGGCTACCGTTTGTCGGACGCTCAGTTCGCTCCAGACAATCAAGGGCGCCGGCTGAACCCCGGCAGGAGGCGCCATCGGTGACCGCGCGACTCAAGAGAACCCACCGGAGAAACCTGCAACAATTGGATCGGCTCGCCCGTCTGCTCGGCTCGGACGGGCCGCCGCTCGCCGCGCGCGCCCCTCAAGTCTCCCAGTGGAGCGTCCTCGAACAGATTGATCATCTGATCCGCGCCGACGATCTCATCCTCCAAGCCATACAGCGGACCCTCGCTTCGCCGCCGCCTGACGTGGAGCTTCGGCCCGTCTGGATCGGCCGGCTCGTGCTCTGGACCGGCTTCATCCCCCGGGGCCGGGGGAAAGCTCCGGCGCCGACGCAACCTGCGGCTCGATCCCGTCCGGAGATGGAGAAAGAGCTGGGGCGGGTTCGAGCGGGTGTGGAGGCGCTGGAATCACGGCTGGGGGAGATGATCGTTTCGCCCGGCCGAGCCGCGCACCCCGCGCTTGGGGGCTTCACGGCCGCTCAGTGGCTCCGCTTCATGGATCTCCACCACGAGCATCACTTCAAGATCATCGATGACATCGGCCGCCAGGCCGCTCGCTGAAGCGCGGCCCTAGGGACCAGCGTTGACGTCGAGTGTGGCCGGCGCCGTCAATCGGAGGGGGGGCGTGAATTGAACGTCAATCGCGGTTCGCGTGATTTCGATCCGGGTGGGGGTCGGCTCTGAGGCGAGGCGGACCCGCACGTCGGGCCGCGGATTGAGCCCCAACCCGGCCGGCCGCGGCACGCGGAAGCGCTCCAACGTCAGCTCGCCCCAAAGAACCTCCAGCCGCGCCCTAAGCCGATTGCGCCCCAGGCGCTGATGGTATTCCCCCCACGCCGCGGCGCCGGACCAGAAGCACCGGAATCGGTCCGGGCTCCATACCGGACTGAACTCGAGCATCCCCCGGCGCGCGTCCCATTGAAAACCCGAAAGCGCGTGCAGCAGGGACCAGGAGGCCATCGAGCGGGCGTAATGCTCGCCGCACTCGACTTCGCTCCAGGGATTGCGCCGTTCCCCATCATGACGGGCGCGGACCCCCTCAACAATGCGCAACCCTTCCTCGACCCAACCTTCATAGATGAGGTGCGCCGCAACCTGATACTCGATCCCCGGCCAGACTTCATCGGAATAAACGAAGGGCAGGGCGGGGCGACTGCCGCGCGGCCAGGAACAGAGCAAGAGACCGGCCTCGTCCCCGAGGGCAAAAATCCGCTGCGGATTATAGTGCCGGTCAAGCCGCGGCTTCCAATTATGGCGAAAAACGGCCCCAACGGCCGATCGAGCCCGCTCCGGCTCGATCAGATGCCCCAGGCCGACGACATGAGCCATCCACTGGCCGAGCATCTGATCCGAGAGACACCCTTCGCCGAACTGGTATTTGACCGCCTCCCCCGGCGGCGGTTTTTGAATGTAATATTCGCCGTTCCAGAGCTCGGCGTCCAACCGGCGGCGGCCGCTCTCATGACATCGCCGATACCGGGCCGCGGCCTCGGTCTCGCCGACGGCCGTGGCCATCTCCTCCCCCGCCGCCAACGCGCAGAGATAGATCACCGTCATCATCGGATTCGGCCCGTGGAATTCGATGTCATACGTGTTGTGCTGAACGCCTTCCATGAGGCCGTCCTGATCGGCGTCCCAGGTCTTCCAGGCGTATTCGAGCGCGCGCCGGGCCTGCGGCCAGAGCCGGCGCAGCCATTCCTCATCGCCGGAAAGTTTCCATTCCCGATAGAGCTTGACGATCGTTCCCATCTGGCCGTCGGCCGCCGGAAGGTCCGGGCGCCAATGGTAGTCGCCCAACGGGATGAGCGTTCGAAACGCCATGTTCCCTTCGGGCAGCGTGTTGTGGCCGAAGTCCACCTCCCGCATCGTGCGCTCAAGCGCCGGAAAGAGAAATGCCAGGGTCTGCTCATAGTTCCAGACGTGCGTGCAGTTGAGGGGACAACAGCCGACGTTGGTCGTCGTGCCCTCAAAACCGAAGAAACGGCCGGCCTCATCGCGGAAACTCGTGTTCGACCGGAGCGTCGAGATCTGGCTGGTGGCGGCGTCGATTACGGCCCCCGGAAGGGTTGAGCCGGCGAGCGCGCGCTGAAACCGTCGCGTCTCGCTCTCCAGGCGTTCCAGGTGATGGGCGACATAGTTGGCGACGTCCCAGGCGTCGTCGAACCGCGTGGCGTAGAAGTTACGGATGATCTTGCCTCGGACCTGCTCCTCGCCGTTCCAGCGGTTCTCCCGATTGGGAAAATACCAGGCGAGCAGGAAAGGAAACGTCGCCGAGCCTTTCGGAGCCAGACGTCCCCTCAAGCCAAGGCACGCCGTGTCGGTCCGACCATTGGGGGAAGGGCCTTCTTCGAAGGGTCGCTCCAGCCGTCCGTCGTCCAGAAAATCGTTCCAGAACAGGCTTTGATCGTCGTACCACACCCCGCGAGCCCAGCGGGTCTGATAGGTGACGTCCTCATGCGTCGTGACGAGCGCCAGATTGCCGTAACGGGGGCTGACCGGCGGATGCTTGGCCGACGCCATGCGGATGCCGCGGATGGTTTGATTCTGGTCGTACACATTGAGGTTCTGACCGAAATCATCGACGCCGGCCAGGTTGAGCATCGAGAAGAGCACCGTCACCGGGAGCGCCCGCCGCGTTCGGTTGGTCAGTCGCCAATAGAAAATGGCCACCGGAAGGCCCGAATCCAGATCGTTCATGGGGATCAGCGGATTGAAGGCCTCCAGCGTGGCTTCGACCGGCAACGTCGGGTCCGTCAGATGGAGACGGGCGGTCGGATAAGCGGCGAGAAACCGGCCCGACCTGAATCGGGGCATCCCCGGCATCCCCGCTCGGCTGAGGCCCATCCAGCCGCGGTAAGGAGGTCGCAGGCCCGCTTCCAGAATGCAGGCCTGGCCACGGCCGGCTTCATCCGGCCACCAGAGCGCGAAGAAGGTGTTGTCGAGCGTGCGCCCTTTGGCCGGGTGATTGGCGATCTCCCAATCCCTGAGCTGGCCACGACCGCCGAGCGAGACGGTCCCCGTCCCGATCCCGCCCAGCGGGAAGGCGATTTCCGATAAAAAAGGCTCCTCGAAGACGCGCCAGAGCGGCTCGCCCGAGGCGGCTTCCCATCGAAGGCTGGCCCCGCCGGATCGGCCTTCCGCGCGGCCGCCTCTCCCGCCGAACAACCCCATGAGCGGGGCGCCGGCGATCATCTGAAGAGCTTCACGGCGATCCGGGCTCATCGGCTTCCTCCCCCGAGGCGCTCCCTAGCCCTGGCGCTCATTCGGGGGGTTATCGTATCGCGGCCGGAGCCCCACGTCAGCCGAAGTCTCGCGGCCGAAAGCGCCGTCGGATCGATCGCCGCCGGGTTTCGGCGTATCCGCTTGCCTTTGGAGGGCTCGGGTTTGAAGATTTGAAGCGCGACCGTTCTGGCCGCGGCGGGTTTCGGCCGCGTGGGCGAACCGCCGGGGCTCGCGCGCGGGGATGCGCCGTGCTGCATTCGATAAAACATGGCTATCGTCAATTGATCGTGGTCGGCGATCGGGTTCTGATCAAGCCCGATGAAATGATCAATCAGACCGAAGTCGGGCTTTATTTGCCGCAGACGGTCGTCGAGAGAGAAAAGATTCTCTCGGGTAGGATCGCCGCCGTGGGGCCGGGGATTCCCCTGCCGGACCCAATGGCCGACGAGGAGGAACCTTGGCGCCCCCAGGATCGCCGGGGTCGATTCATCCCCATGCAGGCCGAGGAGGGGGATTTCGCCGTCTTCCTTAGAAAGCCGGCCGTGGAGATCAAATTCGAAGGCGAGCTTTACCTGATCGTCCCTCAGGCGGCCATTCTGCTCCTCCTGCGGGACGTTCATCACCCCGAGGCCTGAACGCCGGGCGCTCGGCTCCTCCCGGCGGCGCCGATGAATCATGAACAACTGAAGGTCCTGCTGGAGTCCGTCCGCGACGGGTCGCTCGACGTTGACGCCGCCGTGGCGCGGATTCGGGCCCTCCCGTTCGTGGATCTCGGTCACAGCAAGGTGGATCTCCATCGCTCGCTCAGGCAAGGCCGCCCGGAAGTGGTCTTCTGTTCGGGCAAGACGCCGCAGCAAGTCGACGAGATCATGACGACGCTCGGCACCGCCGGTCAGCCCGTCCTCGCCACGCGGGCCACGCCGGAAATCTTCGAACACTGCCGGCGCCGTCGGCCGGCGCTGACCTATCACCCGGCCTCGGGCCTGATGACGGAGATGGACCTTGACCCGGCGGCGGGCCGCGGCCTGGTGATGGTCGTCTCGGCGGGAACCTCCGATCTGCCGGTGGCGGAGGAGGCCGCGCTGACGGCGCGCGCCTTCGGTTCCCGCGTCGACACCCTGTACGACGTCGGCGTCTCGGGCCTTCACCGCCTGCTGGCCCACGTTGAGCGGCTCCAGCAGGCGCGGGCCCTGGTCGTCTGCGCGGGGATGGAAGGCGCGCTGCCGAGCGTCGTCGGCGGGCTCGTGGCCGCCCCGGTGATCGCCGCTCCGACCTCGGTCGGTTACGGCGCCTCGTTTCGGGGTCTGGCCGCCCTCCTCGGCATGCTCAATTCCTGCGCCAACAACGTCACGGTGGTGAACATTGATAACGGCTTCGGGGCCGGCTACGTCGCCTCCCTGATCAATCTCCAGGTCCAGGGGCGCGAGGCGACGGCGTGACTCCGCCGTCCGACCTCCCCTGGTGGGCCCGGTGGTTTCGACGCTCCGGTCGTGCGAAGTCCCCCCCGGCGCGCCGCCTTTATCTCTGCACCGGACCCAACTGTTGCACGCGCGAAGAGGGCCTCGCGGCGTGGTGTCATCTGGAACGTCGCCTTGGCGAAGCCGGGCTGGGAGCCCAGATCCGCGCCCAGCGAGCCGAGTGCTTCAACGTCTGCGGCGACGGGCCCGTCGGCGTCGTCTTTCCCGGCCCCACGTGGTACGGCCGCCTGAATCCCCGCCGGCTGGACCGCGTCATCGAGGCCCATCTCATCGGCGGCCGGCCGGTCGTCTCGCTCGCCTTCACCCCACCGGCCGACGTTCGCTCTCCCGAACCCTCCGCGCCGGAGGCGTGAACCCCCGCCGGCGTCGTCCCGGCTGCGGGCTGAGCCGGGTCACCCCTGAGCCCCCGCCTCGATTTCGCGCCAGAGATGACAACGGACCTCATGGTCGCCGCGGGCGGGCGCGAGCGCCGGCGCCTCGGCTCGACAGCGATCCTGCACGTGCGGGCAGCGGGGATGGAACCGGCACCCGGACGGGTGCAGCGTGGGATCAGGGACGTTGCCGCCGATGGGCTGCAACCGCCGCCCCGCGCCGATCTGTTCAAGTTGAGGGACAGAGTTCATCAGGCCACGGGTATAAGGGTGGAGCGGGGACTTGAACAAATCGCGCACGGAGGCGCGCTCGACAAGTTGACCGGCGTACATGATGACGACGTCGTCGGCGGTCTCGGCGATGATCCCCAGGTCGTGCGTGATGATCAGGATCGCCGACCCGAACGCCCGCTGGAGGTCCTTCATGAGCGTCAGGATTTGCGCCTGCACCGTGACGTCGAGCGCCGTCGTCGGCTCGTCGGCGATCAAGAGGGCGGGATTACACGCCAGCGCCATGGCGATCATGACCCGTTGCCGCATCCCGCCGCTCATCTGGTGCGGATACTCGCGCGCGCGACGGGCCGCCTCGGGGATGCGCACGGTTTCCAACATGCCGACGGCGGCGGCGAACGCCTGGCGGCGGCTCATCCCCCGGTGAACGCGGAAGACCTCGGCAATCTGCGAGCCGACGGTGAAGACCGGGTTGAGCGAGGTCATCGGCTCCTGAAAGATCATCGAGATTTTATCCCCCCGGATGCGGCGCATCTCCTTCTCCGGGAGCGTCAGAAGGTCGCGCCCTTCCAGGAAAATGCGCCCGTTGACGATCCGGCCCGGGGGGTCGGGGACTAACCGGAGGAGCGAGAGCGCCGTGACCGATTTGCCGCAGCCGGACTCGCCGACCATCCCGAGCGTCCGTCCGCGCTCGATCGTGAAACTTACCCCGTCGACGGCCCGCGCCACCTTCTCGCGCGTGAAGAAGTAAACCTTGAGGTCAACGACCTGAAGGAGCGGGGGCGCCGATCCGGGCGGGGCGGTCGCCCCCCGCGGGGCCGCTGCGGTCTCAGGACTCATGCCCTCGGGGAACCTCGATCGCGCGGGAGGCCCGCGCCGTTCGTCACGGCGGATTGTCGGGAGCGTCGTCCGGGGGCGCAAGCCTTTTCCCGATTTCCGCGTGAGTCGCCCCGGAGGAGGTGTCACAATGCGCGCGGCGGATTCGCGGGCCGGCGTCATGCAGCCTACCTCAGCCGCTCAGGTCGTCGCCTTGTTCGGCGGCAGTTTCAATCCACCGCACGTCGCCCACGTGCTGGCCGTGGCCTGGGCGCTTTCGGCCGGCGGGGCCGATAAAGTGTGGGTCATTCCGACGGGGGGGCATCCGTTCGGAAAGCCGCTCGCGCCGTTCGAGGACCGCATGGAGCTCTGCCGGCGGGCGTTCGCGTGTTTCGGTGACCGCGTCGATATCCTGGACGTCGAGCGCGAGCCGCGGGTTCACTTCTCCGTTGAGACGGTGGAGCGGCTGCGTCAACAGCACCCCAACGTGGAGTTCCGGTGGCTCATGGGCTCCGACGCGCTCGCTCAGACGGACCAATGGCGGCAATTCGACCGGCTGAAACGCTTGGCCCCCCCCATGGTGATCGGCCGCCGAGGCTTCCCTCTGCCGGAAGACGCCACGCCCCCCGCGGCGCCCGATCCTACGGCAGACGCCCGCCCCTCACTCATGCTCCCCGATCTCAGCAGCACGATGATCCGGAGCTGGCTCGCCGGCGGCCCGTCGGAACGGACCCGGCTGGAAGGGCTGCTCCCGGCGGCCGTTCTCCGCTACATCGACGAACGCCAACTCTATGGAAAGCCAAGATGACGGCGCGCCCTGTCCAGCTCCGCCAGGTGCGTCGCTTCCGCGCGGGCCGATGGGCCGCCGCCGGGACGGACCGGCTGAGCGCCGAAGAGCCGCTCGAAATTCGCCTCAATGGCCGCTCGCTGCTCGTGCTCATGCGGACCCCCGGCGAGGATCGAGAGCTCGTCGTGGGGTTCCTCCTCACGGAGGGGCTGATCCGCTCGGCCGAAGAACTCGTCGAAGTCCGTCCTTTGCCGCATCCAGAGTCGCCCGAAGTGGAGAACGTGGTCGAAGTCACGGTGCGGGACGGGTCGGCGGCGGCGGCAAGCCGAGCCGAGCGGACCTTCATCGCGACCGCCTCTTGCGGCCTGTGTGGGAAGACGACGATCGAGGCGCTGCGGACGGTCGCGCCGCCGCTTAAGGGGTCCTGGGAGGTCGCGACGCGCGTCTTGTTGAGCCTGCCGCGCTCCCTGCGCGCCCGACAGCGCGTCTTTCGGCAGACCGGCTCGCTGCACGCGGCGGGATTGTTCGATCTGGACGGCCGGCTGGAGGACATCGCCGAGGACGTCGGCCGTCACAACGCCGTCGACAAGGTTATCGGGCGGGCCGGCCTCGGCGGGCGGTTGCCGCTGGACCGGTCGATCCTCATGGTCAGCGGCCGGATCAGTTTTGAGATCACGCAGAAAGCGCTCATGGCCGGCATCCCGATGGTCGCCGCCGTCTCCGGCGCCTCTTCACTAGCCGTTGACCTCGCCGAGGATCAGGGCATGACGCTGGTGGGATTTGTTCGGCCTGGATCAATGACGCTCTACCATGGAGCCTGGCGTCTCCGGGGAGGACTGAAAACCCAAAGGCCGGTTAGCCCCCCATGAGCCCTCGGTCGTTCCCTTCTCTGATGCGTCGGTGGTTCCCGTTCGGCCTCTTCGAACCTCACAAGCCGCGGCACTATCGGGAGATGCTCAAGGTGGCGTGGGAGAATCGGCGGCGGTTGGGATACGCCTGGCGGATTCTGCGTCACGGTGTCTGCGACGGTTGCTCGCTGGGGCCGCGAGGGTTGCGGGACGACGTGATGCCCGGCCCCCATCTCTGCCTCACGCGGCTCAAGCTCCTCCGGCTGAACACGATGGGCCCCCTGAGCGAGGCCGACGCGGCCGACCTGAGCCGCCTGCGCCGGATGACCAACGCCGAGCTGCAAGCGCTGGGGCGGGTTCCCTTTCCGCTCCTTCATCGACGCGGCGACCGGGGCTTCCGGCGGATCGGCTGGGACGAGGCCGTGGGGCTCGCGGCGGAACGGCTGCAGGCCGTCTCGCCGCAACGGACCGCCTATTTCGCCACTTCGCGCGGGCTCACGAACGAGGCCTACTACGCCTTTCAGAAGCTGGCCCGGCTGGCCGGGACGAATAACGTCGATCTCTGCGCCCGGCTCTGCCACGCGCCGACGGTCGACGGCCTGGCCGCCACGCTCGGCGTCTCGGCCCCGACCTGTTCGCTCGCCGATATGATCGGCACGGACCTCCTGATCCTCTTCGGGACCGACCTGGCGAACAATCAGCCCGTCACGGTCAAATACATGCACGCGGCCAGGAAGCGGGGCACGCGGATTATCGTCGTCAATCCCTATCGGGAGCCCGCGCTCGAACGGTACTGGATTCCTTCCATCCCGACGAGCGCGCTTTTCGGCACGCGCCTGATGGACGATTTCTTTCAGGTCCGCGTGGGGGGGGACATCGCCTTCATCAACGGCGTCATCAAGGCGCTCGGCGAGATTGGCGGCCTCGACGCCCGGTTCATCGCCGAGCACACGGTCGGTTTCGAGGAAGTGCGACGCGAACTGGAAACGCAGGCGTGGGAGGACATCGAAGCCGCCGCCGGCGTCGAGCGCCCGGCCATCGAACGGTTCGCCCGCGCCTACGCCCAGGCCGGGACGGCCGTGCTCTGCTATAGCATGGGGCTCACCCAACACGTCTTCGGCGTCGATAACGTTCGCGCGATCGTCAACCTTGCCCTCGCGCGCGGCATGATCGGCCGACCCAGAACGGGGATCATGCCGATCCGCGGCCATAGCGGCGTCCAGGGGGGCGGCGAGTGCGGCGTCGCGCCGAACAAGTTCCCCGGCGGACGGTCCGTCAACGCCGAGAACGCTCGACTCCTGGCCGAAGCTTGGGGAGCTCAAGTTCCCGATACGCCCGGCCTGAGCACGCCCCTCATGGTTGAAGCGGCGCTCCGGGGCGAGATCGACCTGCTTTACACGATCGGCGGCAACCTGTTGGAAACCATGCCGGACCGGGCCGCCATGGAGGCGGCCTTCCGGGGGATCGGCGTCCGCCTGCATCAGGACATCGTCCTCAACACCTCAACGCTTTGCGAACCGGGCGAGTTCGTTCTCGTGCTGCCCGCACAGACGCGCTATGAACATGCCGGAGGCGTGACCGCCACCTCCACCGAGCGTCGAATTCGCTTCTCGCCGGAGATTCGCGGCCCGCGCCTGCCCGAGGCCCGCGCCGAATGGGAAATCCCCGCTCTCCTGGGCGGCCGGGCCTTTCCCCGTCTGGCCGGCGCCTTCGATTGGAAATCGACCGCGGACATTCGACGGGAAATGGAAAAAGTCATGCCTCTCTATGAGGGGCTCGCGCGCCTCCAGAAAGAGGGGGACTCGCTGCAATGGGGCGGCCCGCGGCTGTTGGAGGAAGGCGTTTGCCCGAACATGCCGGGCGGGCGGGGGCGTTTCACCCCCCTGGCGTTGAGGCCAGAGGCGGCCCCCGAGGGGATGTTCATGCTCACGACCCGCCGAGGCCAACAATTCAATTCCATGACTCACGGCGCCCGAGACCCGCTTACTGGAGCGCGGAGCCGCCTTTGCGTGATCATCGCTTCGGAGGACGCGGCGCGTCTCGGCCTGAGCCAGGGCGATCGTGTGAAGCTGAGCAACGCCACCGGAGCCCTGCTGGCCGAAGTCCACATCGGCCCGATCCGTCCGGGGACGATCCAAGCCTATTGGCCTGAAGCCAACGTCTTGATTCCTCGGCGGCACGACCCGGTGAGCCACGTGCCGGACTATAACGCCTGGGTCCGTTTGGAGCCGCTGACTTCGGCGGCGATGCCGACTGACTCATCGGACCTTGGCGTAAAGCAATACGTCTAAAGGCTCGGGTCCCAGCGCCGGGAAAACGATGTAACGGCGGAGCCGTCCCTCCCGCCGCATGCCGACTTTCTCCAACACCCGGGCCGAGGCGCGGTTAGCCGGGTGGCACTGCGCCTGGACGCGCCAGAGGTCCGGGGACGCAAAGCCCCACTGCAGCACGGCCTGGAGCGCCTCGGTCATGTAGCCCCGGCCCCAATCCCGCCGACGGAGCACGTAGCCTACTTCGCCGCGGGTGCCTCGGCGACGCAGCTCGACCATGCCGAGCAGCGCCTTGTCCTCGCGCCGCACCAGCACCCACGGCCAGCGCTCGGGGTCCTGGCGTCGTCTTTCCAGGATCGTCTGAAGAAACGACCGGGTTTGTTCCAGCCGCTCGTGCCGCGGCCAGCTCAGATGCCGGGTCACCTCGGGGTCGGCGGCATAGCCGGTGAAGATGGCGCCGGCGTCGCTCAGGCGGGGACCGCGCAGGAGCAGCCGGGGAGTTTCCAGTCGTGGGATCGCCATGGGGATCAAATGCCCTTTGAGGCTGGGGTTAGTCCTTGTATCATAAAGTTTCACGCGAAGGGAGCGCGGCGGCCTTGATCCCCACATCGGACCGGTCGGCGAGGCGGGGATGGCTCGCTCGGCAACTGCGCGCGCGGGCCATCCCGTTGGAAACGCCGCCGCTGCCGGAACCGGAAGATGCCCCCTGGTTACAGCCTCGACTGTGGGCATTGATGGGTCTGGCCGGGGTCATGTTCGCGGGCTTCGGGGCACGACTTTACTATTTGAACGTGCTCCGCGGGCCGGAGTATTTCGAACTGTCGGAAAACAATTTTCTGATGGAGCGGCGATTCGGCGCGCCGCGGGGCAACCTTCTGGCGCGCGACGGCACCGTCCTCGCGCTCAATCGGGTTTATTACCAGGTGGAGATGAGTCCCTTCCGGCTGAACCGCTCGGAAATCGAGGTCACCCTCGAACGCGTGGCGAACTTGCTAGGTCGGCCGGACGTGCGACGCCTGGCCGACGCGGTCGCCCGGACTCGGCCCCGATGGGCCCGCCTGACACTGGCCACCAACCTGTCCGAGGAAGCGATCCAGCCGCTTCTGGAACGGCGCTTCGAGTTACCCGGCGTCCAGGTTTCCCCCCTTTACTCGCGGCTGCACCCGGAGGGGCAGTTGCTCGGCCACGTGACGGGGTTCATCGGCCGCATCGCCCCCCAGCAGCTCGAACGGGCCTTCGAGGAAGGCTATCTGAGAAATGATTTCATCGGCAAATTAGGGGCGGAGCTGGAGTTTGAAGCCCAATTGCGCGGCACGCACGGGCGCGAAATCCAGATTCGCGACGCCGCCGGACGCCCGCGCGCCCAATACATCCAGGAACCGGCCCAGCGCGGCCAGGACGTCGTGTTGACCATCGATCTGAGTCTCCAGCGCCGCGCCGATGAGCTGCTGGAAGGCCACCGGGGTTCGATCCTGGCCTTGGACCCGCGCACCGGCGAGGTGCTGGCGATGGTCAACAAGCCCGACTTTGATCCGAACCATCCGATGCGCGGGGCCGACGAAGGCCTTACCTCGCAGATCAACCTGGCCCTTCGCGGCCGGTTCTCGCCCGGCTCGGTCTTCAAGCTCGTCACGGCCGCCGCCGGCCTGGCCCATGGGTTTTCACCGGATCAGAAGATCAACTGCCCCGGCTATTTCCTGCTCGAAGGCGTGGAAAAACCTTTCTACTGCGACGTACGCAGCGGCCACGGAACGATCGACCTGACCGCGGCCATCGAGCGTTCCTGCAACGTTTACTTCTATCATTGGGCCGCCGATCTCGGAGCCGAGCGTCTCGTGGCGGCCGCCCGGGCCTTCGGCTTCGGCCGCCTGACCGGCATCGACCTGGCCTACGAAGGGGCGGGGCATCTGGTTGAACCCGGCCAGCGGCCGATCTACCGCGGCTCGGTGGTGCAGATGGGGATCGGTCAGGGGGCGCTCGTGGCCGTGACGCCGCTGCAAGTCCTGATGGCGTACGTGGGCCTGGCGGCCGGTGGCGCCTTGTCCCAGCCGCATATCCTGGCCGAGATTCGCCCTCCGAATCGGGATTTCCCTCGGGCCTTCGTCCCGCGTCGGCCGCCGGAGCGGTTGCCGCTATCGGCCGAGCACCGGGCTCTCCTCATCGAGGCGCTTCGCCGCGTCGTCCGATCGCCCGCCGGGACCGGTTATCGCGTAAACTTTGACCCCGCCTGGGACGTGGCCGGAAAGACGGGATCGGCCGAAGTGGCGGGCCAAGCGTTGACCGACGGTTGGTTCGTCGCGTTTGCGCCGGCCTCCGCCCCGGAGATTTGTATCCTGGCCGCCGTGCTGGGCGAGGGTCACGGCGCGGACACGGCGGGCCCCCTGGTTCGCGACCTGTTCGAGATGCACTTCGCGCGTCGGGTGGGGCCGTCGGCCGGTCGGCCCCCCGTTTCAGACTCCTCGCGCTCGCCGCTCGCCGAGGTGGGCCGGCCCGCGCTGCCGCCGTTGTGGAGCGCCCCCGAGGGGATCGATGCGCCTTGAACTGGAGGGGCTCAGCGTTCGTTACGGGCGTCGGCCCGCCCTGACCGACGTGAGCCTGGCGATCGAGAGTCGCGCGCTCGGCCTGCTCGGTCCCAATGGCGCGGGAAAGAGCACCCTGATTCGGACCTTGCTCGGCCTCGTCCGTCCCGGCGGCGGAGGCGGCCGGCTCGACGGTCTGGACATCCGGTTCGACGGCCGACGCATCCGCGAGGGCATCGGCTACATGCCGGAGCATGAGTGCTATCTTTCGGGGATGTCCGTCGTCCGCTATCTGAGATTGATGGGGGAGATGGGCGGCCTGCCGCCGAGATCGGCTCTCGAGCGCGCCCACGAAGTGCTTTTCTACGTCGGCCTGGGAGAAGTGCGGTATCGTCCGCTCGACGGTTTCTCCTACGGTTTGCAGCAGAAGGCCCGGCTGGCACAGGCGTTGATTCACGGGCCGCGGATTCTGATTCTGGATGAGCCGACCAACGGGCTCGATCCCGCGGCCCGCGAAGACATGCTCGGCCTCATCCGCGAAATGGTCGAACGCAGCGGCTCCAGCATCCTCATGAGTTCTCATCTCCTGCGGGACATCGAACAGTGCTGCGAGGACGTGATCGTCCTCAAGGCCGGGCGCCTGGTGGCCGCCGGTCGGATCGCCGAGATGCGCCAATCCGACGAGCGGCGGGCGGAACTGCGTCTCAAGGGGGACGTGAGCCGCTTCCTCTCGACGCTCGCCGAGCGCGGTTACGCTTACCGGCTCGGCGAGCGGGAATCCGTCGAGATCGAAATGCCCCCGGGATCGAGCCCCCGCTCGGTTTTTGAGATCGCCGGGGCGCTTGGCGTCCAGGTCCGACATTTCCACTTCAAGAGCGATTCCCTCGAGGACCTGTTCTTGCAGATCATGGAGACGGACGGCGCGCCGGTCGAGCCGTCCGCCCCGGCGTCCGGCCATGCCCGTCTATGATCTCGCCTACCGGGCCTATGAGGGCCCCCGCCGCGGGCCGCTGGCGCGTTGGTGGGCGATCCCCAAGTTCGCCTTGCTGGATTTCATCGCTCGGCGGGCCTTCATCGCCATCGTGACGCTGGCGGCGTTCCCCTTCGTCGTCCGCGCCGCCTATCTCTATCTGTTGGCGAACCTGGATTTGGTGCGCCAGCTCGGCTTCTCGCCGCGGGACCTCATTCAGGTCGGTCCCGGCTTTTTCAAGAACGCCATCGACGGCCAGATGATTTTCGGCTTCGCCTTCGCGTTTCTCCTGGGGGCGGGGCTCATCTCGCGGGACCTGGAACATCGGGCCCTCGTCCTCTACGCCTGCAAACCGATGCGGCGATGGGAATACCTCCTCGGCAAAATCGCGATCGTCTTCGGCGTCGCGTGGGTTCTGACGTGGGTCCCGGCCAGTCTTCTTCTGGCGCTCCAATGGGGGCTCAGTCCGCCCGAGAGTCCCTGGCGGGCTCAATTCATGAGCTCCACGCTCGGGCTCATGAGGCCGATCTCGATGTATTGCCTCACGCTGGCCCTCCTGCTTTCGCTTCTGATCCTGGCTGCGTCCAGCCTGAGTCGAAACGGCCGGTACGCCGGGATCGCCTTCGCCGGGTTCATCCTCGGCGAGACAATCCTCGTCGGGGTCTTGAGCCGGCGGCTGGACGACCCCTGGGTGCCGGCCCTCTCCGTCTGGCGCGCCGCCGCCGACCTGGGCCACCATCTTTTCGAGGCTCCGGCCGTGGCCCCCTTGAGCCTCCGGGCCGCCTGGATCAGCCTCCTAGCGCACGGGGCGGGGGCTTTGCTCCTGCTCCACTGGAGCCTGAGCCGCTGGCTGAGGGCGGGCCGATGAAAACCGACGACGGCGCCGGACGCGAGGAACCGACGATCCGCCTGCGAAACGTCGCCCGATGGTACGGCGAGGTCCTGGGCGTCAACAAGGTCACCGTTGACGTTTACGCCGGGATCACGGGTTTGTTGGGGCCCAATGGGTCCGGCAAAACCACCTTGATGAACGTCGTCTGCGGGCTGCTGCGGCCGGGCGGCGGCTCAGTCTCCGTCCTCGGCTACCCCGTCTGGAACAATCCGCGCCTGCGCCGCCTGGTCGGCTATTGCCCTCAAGCCGATCAGTTGCTGGATAACTTCACGGGGCGCGCGTTCCTCCAGGGGTTCCTGAACCTCCACGGCCGGGGCGTGAGCTGGGCCCGGCGTTGCGCAATGGCCGCCTTGGAGCGCGTCGGCCTGGAGCAAGCCGCCCGGCAATCTATCGCCACCTACAGCAAAGGCATGCGCCAGCGGCTGAAGGTCGCTCTGGCGCTCGCCCACGAGCCTGAGGTGCTCGTCCTGGATGAACCGTTCAACGGATTGGACCCCATCGCCCGGCGCGAGATGATGCGTTTATTCATCGACTACGCCCGGCAGGGGCGGACCCTGCTGATCGCCAGCCACATCCTGCACGAGGTCGAGCAGCTTACCCATCAGATCCTGATGATGAGCAACGGCTACGTGCTGGCCGAGGGGCAGGTCGAGCAGGTCCGGGGATTATTGCGGCGCCATCCCTTCCAGGTTTATCTCCGGTGCGACCGGCCGCGGGAGTTGGCCGCCCTTATGCTCGGCCGGGACGGCGTCTTGCGCGCCGAAATCGAAGACGACCGAGCCCTCACCCTCTGGACGCGCGATCCCGACGATTTCTATCTCCGGCTCAATCGGGCGATCGTGGAGCAGGGGTTCGAGGTCGATCTGGTGACGCTCGCCGACGAGAACGTGCACTCGATCTACCGCTACCTCTCCGGACGGGAGCACCACTAGGTCCTCGCGGGAGCCTCAGGCCATGGGCTTTCAACTCCTTCACGGCTTCCGGCTTTATCTGCGCGCCTATGGGCGGTCGTGGTTTCTCTGGGCCGGCATGGGCCTGGCCGCGCTCCCCGTCCTGCTCATCGTTCTGCTGCTCGTCTTCGGTCGAGAACATTATAACCGCAACCCGACGTGGAGCACTTACCAGGACCTGAACGACATGATGCTCCGGTTTGTGTTCGAGCATTTCCTGATCTTCATCATGGCCAGCGGCCTGGGCTTCAGCCTGTTGCGCCAGGAGTTCGAAGGCCGCACGCTCCATTACTTCCTGCTGCAACCGGTTCCCCGGTGGCTCCTGGTCCTGAGCAAAGTCCTGGCCTATTTGGCGTTAACGTCGATCCTCTGCGTCGCCAGCCTCTGGCTGACTTATCTGCTCGTGATCGGGGGGATCGGCGCGGGTAAGGGAGCGCTGACCTATCTGGCCGAGGGGATGCTCTGGAGACGTCTCCTGAGGGACTCGGGCGTCCTCGTCCTCGGGCTGCTGGCTTACGGGTCAATTGCGCTCGTCGTGGGGTTGATCTTTCGCTCAGGGTTTTACGCGGTGGTGCTCTTCGGCTGGGAACTGGCGCTCCCCTACGTGCCGACGACGTTCAAGCGCCTGACGATCATCTTCTACCTTCAGTCCCTGACCCCGATTGCGAATCCGCTGCCCGTCCGGCCCTGGGCCACCCCGATCGCCCCCCCGCCATCGACGCTTGTGAGCCTCGTGGCTCTCCTGGGGCTGAGCCTGGGCTTGATCCTCGCCGCCGGGGTCCTTTTTCAACGCAAGGAATGTCTTTACAGCGGCGTCTGAAGCCGTCAGTGCGACCGCGCGACCTCGGGTCCGCCTGAGGCGCCGATGGGGAAAAGCCTTGTTGAAGCTCGGGGGACTGTGGAATGCTTTGCTGTGGGAACAAGCGTCCGAGGCTTGAGGAGACCCCGGCCCCGGCGGGGCCGAGACATGCAGTGTCAATTGGCGCGGGACGCGCTATACTGTCCGGTGGATTTCGGGAAAAGGGGCCCCTGAGACGATGAGTTCCGTAGACCTGGCGCAAACGCGAGCCGCAGGGACCGAGGAGGCGGCGGCCGAACGACGCCGCGCCCTGCGCGAAGCCCTCCGTCTGGATCGAGAAGGCAAGCACGACGACCGCCTGGTGGCGCTGACGGAAATCGGGCGCACCCTCAGCGCCGCGCGCGACCTCGACGAGTGCCTCGCCTTGATCGTCGAGTTGACCTCCGACATTTTCGACGCCGAGCGCAGCTCCATCTTCCTCTACGACCCCGCGAAGAACGAACTCGTCGTCAAGGTGGCCGAGGGGCTGGACCGCTCCTCGGAAATCCGATTTCCGGCCACCAAGGGGCTGGCCGGCTACGTCGCCAAGACCGGCCAGCTGCTCAATATCCCCGACGCCTACAAGGATCGGCGGTTCAACCCGGCGGCCGATCAGAAGTTCGGCTTCCGGACGACTTCGGTTCTGGCCGCCCCTCTCCTCAATCACCGTAACGACATCATCGGCGTGCTCCAGGTCCTCAACAAGCGCGACGGCCAGCCCTTCCCCAAGGAGGACGAGCATCTGATCGCCGGTGTGGCCGGCCAGTGCGCCGTCGCCATCGAAAACGCCCGGCTGCTCGAAGAGATCGACAATCTGTTCGAGGTCTTCATCGAAACGGCCTCGCAAGCCATCGAACAGCGGGACCCGACCACGGCGGGCCATTCGCGGCGCGTGACGTTGTACAGTCTCAAGCTCGCCAAGGCCGTCCACAACAGCAACTGGCCCGACTTCAAAGACTTTCGTTATACGCGCGAGCGGCTCCGCCAGCTCCGCTACGCCGGGCTGCTTCATGATTTCGGCAAGATCGGCGTGCGCGAGGCCGTCTTATGCAAGGTCAACAAGCTGCTTGAGGGGGATTTCGCGACGATGAGGGAACGCGTCCGCCGGGTCGCCGCCGAACGGACGACCGAATTCCTGCTCAATCAACTGAGGGCCGGCGTCACCGACATCACCCAGATCGAGGCCCGCCTGGCCGAATTCGCCACCGCCTGCGAGGATTGCCTCAAGTTTCTGGAGGCCAAGAACCAGTCCGGATGGATCAACGACGAGGACCTCGAACGCCTGCGCGTCCTCCACAACGAAGGCATCGTCACCGATCAGGAGCTGACCTGCCTGGCCGTCCGCCGGGGCAATCTCACGCCGCCGGAGTGGGACGACATCCGCAGTCACGTGAGCAAGACCTTTCTGATCCTGAAGGACATCCCCTGGCCGCAGGACCTCAAAGAAATCCCGCGAATCGCCCACGCCCATCACGAAAAACTCGACGGCAGCGGGTATCCGCTTGGCATCAGCAGACCCGACATCCACTTCGATTCCCAGATCATGACCATCGCCGATATCTACGACGCTCTCACGGCCTCGGATCGCTCTTACAAAAAGGCCATGGACCACGAGAACGCCATGCGCATCCTCCGGGATGAAGCCCAGGAGGGCAAACTCAACTGGTCTCTCGTCGAGCTCTTCGACGCCGAGCGTTGCTACATGGCCGACGAGGAAGACTCCCAGATCAAGATCGAAAAGAAGGAAGCCTGACCCCCCTTCTCGCCGGCTCAGCCCCCCTCTGCTCAGTCCCGCCGCGCAATCACCGCCCCCTGCGGGACGGGTTCATTTGCCACGCGCGGGGAGCCATCTGGCAGGAATCTTGCCCTTCCAGGGGGAACCGAGTCTGGGATATGGAGCGTCAAAAACGGCTTCCTCGGACGCATGAACCCACGACGCTTGGCCGGTTGATCGAAGAGCTGGCCCGTCCGAAGGCCTACCCGCACCCGGCTGGGGCCGTCACGGTCCTCCAGACGCACATCTCGGTCGTGTTTCTGGCCGGGGACTTCGCTTACAAGCTCAAAAAGCCGGTCAATCTCGGCTTCGTGGACTTTTCCACGCCCGAGCTGCGACGGACGTTCTGCCGGCGCGAAGTCGAGCTCAACCGACGGCTGGCCCCGCGCGTTTACTTGAGCGTCGAACCCGTCGTCCGCACCCCGGAAGGGTTGCGCGTCGGCGTCCCGGGTCCCGCGATCGATCATCTCGTGCGAATGCGGCGTTTGCCGGCCGACCGGACTCTGGCGGCACTCCTGGAACGGGGGGAGATTCAATCCGGCCTGCTGGCGTCGTTGGGCCACCTCCTGGCGCGGTTTCACGCCGAGGCCGAACGGGGACCGGCGATCGCCCGATGGGCCCGTTGGGATCGCGTCGCGGCCAACTGCCGGGAGAACTTTGAACAATTGAGGCCCTTCGTCGAGCGCACCGTCTCGCGCACGGTCCTCCAACGGTTGAGCCGCCTGACCGAGGGCCTCCTGGCCGACCGTCGCGCGCTGATCGAAGCCCGCGCCGAACGGGGAATCCCCTGCGACGGTCACGGCGATCTGCGCCTCGATCACGTCTACCGCCTGGCGGGAAACCCTCCGGCAGCGGATGAGTGGACGATCATCGACTGCATTGAATTCAACGACCGATTCCGATACCTGGACCCGATCGCCGACCTGGCCTTCCTCATCATGGATTTGGGCTTTCAGGGGCGTCGAGACCTGAGCCGATGTCTCCTGGAGGCTTATCTTGCCGAAGCGAACGATCGCCAGGCGTCGGACCTCCTGGACCTCTACGTCGCCTATCGGGCCGTCGTCCGCGGGAAGGTCGAAAGCCTCGAATTGGCCGAAACGGAGATCGACCGGATCGAACGCGCGAGAGCCGAAACCCGCGCCCGCGCCCACTTTCTCTTCGCCCTGGGCACACTGGCGCCTCCGGGCGAGCGGCCCTGTTTTATCCTTGTGGCTGGTTTACCGGGCAGCGGTAAAACGACGCTCGCCAACGGTCTGGCCCGTCACGCCGGATTGGAGCGAATAAGCTCCGACGAGGTCCGCAAGAGTTTGGCAGGGTTGGGCCCGGGCGGCTCGGCCCGAGCGGAGTTCGGCCAAGGTCTTTATACGGATGATTGGAACAAAAGAACTTATGAGGCTTGTCTTCAGGCCGCGGAACAAGTCGCGTTCCAAGGGGGTCGCGTCGTCATCGATGCCAGTTTCAACCGCGAACGGGATCGCCGGCAGTTCATCGACGCCGCCGCCCGCCTCGCCATCCCGATCCTGTTCCTCCATTGCGAGGCCGCAGAAGAGACGGCGCGCCGACGGCTCGCCTCGCGTCGCGGCGGGGCCTCCGACGCCGACTGGGCAATCCGGGCCGAGATGACCCAGCGCACCGAGCCCTTGGGCCAAGCGACGGCTGCTCGACGGCGCGTTGTCTCGACCGATGGTCCGGAACGATCCTCTCTGGAGCAGGCGATGCAGGCGCTCGCGACGGCCGGGTTGCATTAAGGCCATCCCCGTCAACTGGTTGCGTCCCGGCAAGGCGCCGGCGGCGCCGCCGACCCCTGGCCCCACTCAAAGGCGCCGGCGGCGAACCCCGGGGAACTGGTTCGTAACCGTCCTGGGCGGGAGACCCTTGGCCTGAAGGCCCGGGCACGGGCAAGGCAAGGAACAACCGCCGGTCCCCGCGGCGTTCTGCCCAAGGGCTCCACCAGGGAGCGGGCGCGCGCGATCAGGTTCAGGAGCGCCGTTCGCATTCTTGGAGCCTTTCCTGAGTGGAAATCGAGGCCAGGGCGGAAAGTTCAACGGCCATCAAACGGAAAACATCGTCCATGGAGAGGACGCCGACGAGAGCGCCGGCCGCGTTGACCACCGGGAGCCGCCGATGGCCATAGTCCCGCATGACGCGGATCACACGGAGAATCCCCTCGTCTTCGCCGACAGAGACGAGGTCCCGGCTCATCACGTCGGCCGCCGTCAGCTCTTCCGGGTCAACCTCCTGAGCCAGGACCTCGACGACCAGATCGCGATCCGTCACGATCCCGATCGGCCGACGGCGGGCGTCATGCTCGACGACGATCACGTCGCCGACGTGCTGGGTCCGCATCAGCCCGGCGACCTCGGCGACGGTCGCCTCCGGCCCGACGGTGATCACGTCCCTCCGGTAAATGCCTTGAATCGACATGAGATAGCCTCCTGTTCTTACGTTGCGGCCCTACGCTTGGCCGTGTTGCCGCCGGGCCCGCATTCCTTCTGGCAGCAACATGCGGGCCAAGGCGACTCCCCTCTGGCCCCATTTAACCGCCGGCCAAGCTTCCGGCGCGAGGCCCGCGGGCCTGCCCTCGGCCCTCCTTGCTCAAGGGACTTTACGCGGCCTCATGCGGCGGATAAATTGAATCACCCGGCTGGTCCGTCGGCAGGGAATGACGTGAGCGGGCCAGCCTCGTCTTCACCTCGGGGTGATAATTTTGGCGCGCCGTTCTCCCAAGGCGTCATCGGGCGGGGACCTCCAAGCGTTTCTCGCTCAACTCCCCTCGCCCGCCTTCACGATCAACAAGCAGGGCCGGATCGGCGCCGTCAACGCCGAGGCGGCGAAGCTCGTGGGGCGAGAGCCACCTGCGTTGCGCGCCGTCGCCGCCGCGGAGTTATTCGCGCCGGAGGACCGTCCGAGGGTCGAGAGTCTCTGTGGGACGGCCCGCTCAGGGGGGCCGGTTCAGGAGGAACGAGTCCGGCTGAGGCTTCCGTCGGGCGAGTCCCAGCCGGTGGCGCTCTCGCTCAAAGCGTTTCCAAGCCGCCCCCGAGGCGCCATCCTCGCCTTGCTCCGCTCCCCGAGGCTGACGGAATCCGCTCACGAATCCGACCTGGACCTGCACCGCCGCATCCGGGCCATTTTCGAATCGGTGATCGAGCCGATCGTGGCCATCAACGAGCGGGGGATCATCGAGGCGCTCAACCCGGCGGTCGAACGCCAGTTCGGCTACACGGCCGAGGAGCTGATCGGTCAAAACGTTTCCCTACTCATGCCGGAGCCGTACGCCAGCGACCACGACCGGTACATCCGCCGTTATCTCGAAAGCGGCGAGGCTCACATCATCGGCATCGGGCGCGAGGCCGAGGCGAAACGCAAGGACGGCACGACCTTCCCCATCTATCTCTCGGTCAGCGAAAGCCGCATGGAGGGAGGTCGCCGCATCTTCACCGGCTTCATTCAGGACCTGACCGAGCGCAAGGAGCATGAGCGTCAGGCGGCGGCGTGGACCCGCGAGCTAGAGCGGAGAGTCCAGCAACGGACGGCCGAGCTGACGGCCACCAATCAGGAACTCGAACACTTCTCCTACGCCATCTCCCACGACCTTCGGGCCCCGGTCCGGGGCATCCGCAACTACGTGGACTTCCTCGTCGAGGACCTGGGGGGCCAGGTCAGCGGGGAGACGGCCGAGGACCTGGAACGGCTGGGGCGGGCGGCGCGCGAACTGGATCAGATGATCAACGAGTTGTTGGACTTCTCACGGATCGGCCGAACGGAGGCGACGCCGGAGGCGATCGACGCGGCCCAGCTTCTGGACGACATACGGCGGGCGGCCGCCCCGGGCCCGGACCGGCAGGTGATCGTCCGCGGCGAATTGCCCCGGCTTCGGTTGCCGCTCGGTCTTGTCCGTCAGATTTTCACCAATCTGATCGAGAACGGGCTGACCTATAACACAAGCTCCACGCCCCGGGTTGAAATCACGGCCCGGCGTCTGGACGCGCAGGAGCCCCCGGTGTGGGAATTCGCCTTTAGCGATAATGGCATCGGCATCGAGCCCGAATACCATGATCAGATTTTTCAGATCTTCCAGCGCCTGCATAAAAAGCAGGATTATCCCGGCACGGGTATCGGCCTGGCCGCCGTCCGAAAAGCCGTCGGCTACATCGGCGGATCCATCCGCCTGACCAGCGAGCCGGGCCGCGGCAGCACCTTCTATGTCCAGGTGCCGGAGAATTTCGTGATTGAGCCGCGAGGGGACGGCCCCGAAGGGACCTAGCGCAACGCGCAACATGTCCACGTTGCGCTTGGAGAGGCTTTCTCGGTCGGGACCGGCCTTCCTGATCATATAAGCCAAGTAGAATCAGTCTTGTGCCATAATTTTGACGGCTGGCACGGTCAGTGCGCATGCAGGCGGTTGATGTCGCGGCCCGGCATGGCCGGCACGCGGGTCACACTCCCTTCGCCCGCCGCCCCCTTTGAGGTCGGTCTTTTCGCACGACAGTCTCAGGGTTCCCAAAGGCCTGCCGGGCCGCGGCGGGCCTGAATCCCGGCTCAGCTTTCGGCGACCTCATTGCGGACGTGCCTATGGGTTTCAGCGTTCAAGGCGACGCCGATTTGAGCGGTTGAAGTCGAGAAGCCGGGAATGGATGCGCCAAAGTGTCGCCCGGCCATCACGTCGGATTAGCCGAGGTTCAAGCATCAAGCCCCATGACCGTGGCCCAGCCCCGCCCCTTTCCCGTGCTGCTGGTGGAAGATGATGAACATGACATCCGAGCGATCAGCCGCGTGTGGGAGGGGCTTCGCCCCGACCATCCCCTGATCGTCGTCCAGACGGCCGAGGAGTGTCTGGCCTATCTTCGTCGCGAAGGCATCTTCGCCGACGGGATACGGCATCCATGGCCGGGTATCCTTCTGCTGGACCTTGAACTGCCTGGACTTAAGGGGCTGGGGCTTCTGCGGATCCTGAAGACCGCGGAACGGTTCAGGCGGCTGCCGGTCGTCGTTCTGACCCAGCACGGAACCCGGGAGAACGTGCGCCGGGCTTACGACCTCGGCGCCAGTTCCGTCGTTGTTAAACCCACGGGCGTGGAGCCTCTGCGGGAAGCCCTGGCCCGCCTGGTCAGTTTCTGGGAAGCTGCGAGCCTCCCTGACCCCACCGACAGAGCGTGAAACCGGCCCGGGGGGGATGCGCCTCACGTCCGGACAGAGCAGATCGCCGACGCCTAGCCGCTGATCCAGTACGCGGCCAGGCGGCCGATCAGATCACCGGCCAGCGCCGCCAACCCGGCAATCAGCACCATCTCGGCCCCACTGCGCCACCAACTCTGCCGGACGATCCGACCCTTGACCCCCCCCAGGGCGAAAAGGGCGGTCAGCGTCACGGCGATCGAGAGCAATTTGGCCGTCCCCAGGGCCATGATCCTGATCAGGTACGGCGCGACGGGGATCAGGCCGCCGACGATGTAGGCAGCCCCCATGGCCAGGGCGTTCATGGCGGGCTCCTCCAGGTTGGCCGGGCAGATGCCGAGTTCTTTGTGAGCCATGTCCTCCAGAAGCAGCCGCGGATCGGCGAACAGCCGCTTCTCGATGATGCGGATCTCCTCGTCTTGATAGCCGCGCGAGCGATACATGGCCCAGATTTCCCGCCGTTCCCCCTCCGGGTCGCGTGCGATCCGCTGCTCCTCCTCGCGGAGCAGTCGCTCCAAGTATTGGCGCTGGGATTTGGAGGAGAGATAGGAGCCGGCGGCCATCGAGAGCGACTCCACGCCGACGATGACCAGCCCGGCGACGACGACGGCCGTGCGGCTGCCGGTGCCTTCGGCGATGCCGGTGAGCGCCCCGAGGGTCGAGATCAGGCCGTCCTGCCCGCCGAAGATCGCTTCACGCAGACGGCTGCGGCCGACGCGCCAGTGATCGGTCTGCGCCGGCTTGAGGGGTGGGGCGTCTCCCGGAGCGATTGCCAAAGCACGCGCTCCCCTACTGCCGCCCTCCAGGCGGGACGAAGATCAGGATGCCGAGCCCGACGACGTAGAAGACGATCAGCGCCGCCAGCCCGGCGCGGTAGTCGTCGTAGCGCGTGCTGAGGATGCCATAGACCGCCGGGCCCACAACGGCGCTCGTCCGGCTGGCTATCCCCTGAAAGCCGAAGGATTCGCCCATCCGCTCGGGATCGGCCAGGCGGGCCAGCATCGGGCGGCTGGCCGTCCAGAGCCCCCCCAGGGCGACGCCCCCGACCAACCCCACGACGTGAAAGCCCCCCTCGGTCCGAACGAACATCATGGAGGTAAAGATCGCGATCCAGAGGAAACCGACGGCGAACAGGAGCCGCCGCGGACCGTATCGGTCCACGAGTAACCCGATGGCCAGCGCCCCGACGAGCGCCGCCACCGCCATTTGGGCATACACCAGATAGAATCGGCCCATCTCCATCTGGATCACCTGACGAGCGAAGATGCCAAAAAAGACGATCACGGCCATGGCGGCGTTGGCGAACAGAAACGAAGCGGCAATGAAGAGCCAGAGCTTGGGCGAGGCGGCCCGCGCCCCCTCGACGACGCGCCCCAACCCCGCGACGGCGGCCTCCACGGGATGCAACCGCACCGCCGGACCCGCCTCCCGATGAAGGATGAACAGGGGGAGCGCGAAGACGAAAAAGAGCGTCCCGATCATCAGGTTGGTCACGCGGATCGAGGCGAGCGTTCCCTCGCCGTACCGGCGCTGGATCAGGGCGGCGCACGCCAGCGCGATGATCGTCCCCCCGTAGCCGATGCCGACGCCGAGGCCGCTGGCCAGGCCCTGATCCTCGGGTTCGGCCAGGTCCGGCAAGATCGCGTCGTAAAGGGCCAGACCGGCCTGGTAGGCGAAGATGGCCAGGCCCCCGCCTAGGAGCGCCCACTGAAGCGGGAGGAACGCGACGACCGGCGTGGCGGCGCAACAGAGGATCGTCAGCGCGAGAAGAATCGGCAAGCGGCGGCGGGTCTGATCCGAAATCGTACCCAGGATGGGCACCACGGCGGCCGCCGCCAGGCAGGCGAGGCTGTTTGTCAGCCCCACCACGCGATCCGTCCCGCGGACGAATTCCCGGACAAAGATGGGAAAATTGACGCTCACGAAAAGCGCCGAGAACATCGTGTTCGCCAAGTCGTAAAGCGCCCAACCCCACAGAGCCGGTCGGGCCAGCGCCCGACGCCGCGCGATCCAGGGTTGGGCGACCTCGTTCATGACGGGACCCTTCGGACGGTTTCCGGAGGCCGAGGCCGCGTTGGGTCCTCTCGGCCCCGCTCCGAAAACGCACCTTGGTTTAAGCGGTGTCCGACCAAGAAGCAACTGCGATCCCGCGAGGGATCAAAACGAGGAGGCGTCCCCCCGAGGGGTCTTCGGCCGGGGGCCTTGAGATTCGTCCAGACTCTTGGAAGCCCCTGCTTGAGCGGCCTCGCCCTCAAGCAACGCTTGAGCCAGGCGGTCCAGCTCCATGGTGTGCGAGAAGGCCAGCAGGGCCTGGCCGATGCGCTGAGAGGACCACCCTTGGTCGCGCATCAGCCGGGCCTGAGCCTGGGCGTTGGGCTGTTCCATCACGCCAAAGCAGCCGTAGCAGCCGCGACTGAAGGCCGGGCAAAGCGCGCCGCAGCCGTCCTGAGTCACCGGCCCCAGGCAGGGCAAGCCGCGGGCGACGACGACGCAGACGTTCCCGCGGCGCTTGCATTCCATGCAGACGCTATAGGTGGGGACGACGGGGCGGCGGCGGCGGAGAAAAGCGGCGAGGACTTCAAGGAGTTGCGCCTTGTTGACCGGGCAGCCGCGGAGCTCAAAGTCCACCGGGACGTGATCGGAGACGGCCGTCGAATCCTTGAGGGAGTCGATGTATTCCGGCCGGGCATAGACGGCTTGGAGGATTTCGCGTTGATCGCGCCAGTTGCGCAGGGCCTGGATGCCCCCCGAAGTCGCGCAGGCGCCGATCGTCACGAGGGCGCGGCTCATCTGCCGAATCCGGCGAATCCGCTCTCGATCGGCTTCGGTGCTGATCGAGCCCTCGACGATCGCCAGGTCGTAAGGCCCCTCCCCGACGACGGACGAGATCTCCAGGAAATAAGCCACCTCGAATCGATCGATCAGCTTGCCAAGAAGTTGGACCGACCCCAGAAGGTCCACCAGTTGGAGCTGGCAGCCGTCGCAGGAAGCGAATTTGAAGATGGCGAGCCGAGGAGGGCGTTCCCGGGCGCCTTCAGGCGACATCATCAGAACCCATGCTGCCAGAAGAAGCGTTTCACTCGGGCGTAGGAGAGCACGGGGCCGTCCTTGCAGATGAAATCCGGCCCGAATTGACAGTGCCCGCAGAAGCCGATCGCGCAGACCATGTTGCGTTCGAGGGAGACGAAGACCTGGGATTCGGGGATCTGGCTGGCCAGGCATTCGTGGACGACGAACTTCATCATCGCGTCCGGCCCGCACGTGAAGACGACGTGGCCCTCGCCCCGGAGGCGCAGTTTCTTCAACACCGTCGGGACGAGGCCCCGCTCACCGCGCCACCGATCATCGGCCCGATCGACCGTGATCAACGTCTCGATCCCCGCCTCCCGCCACGTCTCGTACGCCTCCGTATAGAGCAGATCCGAGACGGTCTTTGCCCCATAGACCAGCACGACCCGGTCGAAATCCCGCCGGCGGGCCATCGCGGCCTCGATCACGGGCCGCAGCGGCGGCAGACCGATCCCGCCGGCTACGAGAATGAGATTCCGCCCCCGGGCTGACTCCACGGGCCAGAACGATCCAAAGGGCCCGCGAAGGCCGATGAGGGAACCGACCGGCTGCCGGGCCAGAGCGTCGGTCACCTGGCCGACCATGCGGATCGTGTGGCTCAGCCGCTCAGGGTGGGCCGACGGCGAGGCGATCGAGATGGGACACTCCCCGACCCCGTGGACGTAAAGCATGTTGAACTGACCCGGCAGGAATCGATACCGGGCGCGGACGTCCGGATCGAGGAGTTCCATCTCGAGCGTGATCACGCCTTCGACTTCGTCGCGCCGCCCCACGAGCCGGGCGGGAAAAATCCACCACGGGTCCGACCCTACGGCTGCCCCGGGGACGGGCGCCGTGGCCAGGGCCGCCTTGTCCGTCATAGCGTCGTCTCTCCGACCGGCGTTCCGCGGATCGCCGCCACCTCCTCGGTGATGTCGATCCCCGGGGGGCACCAGGTGATGCAGCGGCCGCAGCCGACGCAGCCCGAGGTGCCGAACTGCTGATGCCAGGTGGCGAGCTTGTGCGTGAGCCACTGGCGGTATCGGTCGTGGATGTTGGGCCGCTTCGTCCCGCCGTGGACGTAGGAAAAGGCCTGAGAAAAGCAGGAATCCCAGACGCGGACGCGTTCGGACGATTCGAGCCGTAGATCATCGACCTCTTCGACGTCGGAGCAGAAGCAGGTCGGGCAGACCATCGTGCAATTGGTGCACGAGAGGCAGCGCTCGGCCACTTCCTTCCATCGGGGATGTTCGAGCCGATCGAGGAGCAATTGGGGCAGATCCGACGTGTCAAGCTGGCGGCCCATCCGACGGGCGGCGGCGGCCAGAAGGGTCTCGGCCTCGTCCCGCCGGGCCGTTGAGGCCGCCGCGAGATCGAACCCGTCGAGCATTGCGCGGCCGGCCGGCGTGCCGACCTCGACCATGAAGACGTCGTCAAATTCGGTCAGGGCCAGGTCAAACCCCTTTTCGGCGCGCGGACCGGTCTTCATCGAGACGCAAAAGCACGTGCCGCCGGGTCGGAGGCAATTAACGGCGACGAGAAAGGCCTGATCCCGGCGGAGCTTATAGTGCTGTTCGACGAACGGCCCGCCGATGAAGACGGCATCCTGAATGTCGATCGCCGCCAGCTCGCAGGCCCGCACGCCGAGGAAGGCCATCGGTCCGGGCGCCGTCTGCAGCGCGGGCTGTTCGCAACGCAAATCGCTCTCGGTCCGGGTCACGCGCAACAGCGTCAGCCGGGGCGGGAAGAGGTACCGCTTCCAGGAGTGCGGTCCGACGACGAAATCGAAGAAGTAATCGCGGTCGCTCCGCGCCAGGTGATAGCGTCCGGCGTCTTGCTCGTCGATCCATCCCCGCGGAAGGTCCTCCACGCCCCCGATCTCGTCGTAGATGATGGCGCCGTCGCCCAGCGTCGGGCCGATGACGGTATAGCCCCGGTCCTTGAGCCGGCGAATCAGGTCCCCGAAGCGAGCCTTGGGCAATTCGAGCGTCTCGATCATGAGACGTTCCCTCGCCGAAGATCCTCGGCCGCGTCGGGGCCGACCGCCGCGCTCGGTCCGAGACGAGCGACCAGATCGACGATCAGGCGTTCGGCGGCGCGTTCGACGGCGGGCGAGAGGCGATCGCCGGCCTCGAATCGTTCGCCAACGACGCCGAAGAGTTCGACGGTGGCCCGGCGCCGATGCAGCGCGTCGGCCAGCTTGAGCAATTCCACGACGCTGAGGCCGTGGGTGGAGACCAGGCGGGCCGATCCCATCAGCGGCGGCTCCTCGCCCGGCCCGATCCGCCGCTGGAGGAGGCAGCCCGGCGCAAGCCCGGCGCCGCGGGCGGCGTCGATCAGCCAGAGCTCTCCGGGCGCCTCAAGAAAGGCAAAGAGCTCCGGGCCGGGCGCCGCCGCGATCTCCAGCCGGGCCGCTTGCGGCGGCAGGAGCCGTTCCAATCGCGAGACGATCCACGGGCCGACCCCGTCGTCGCAGGCCATGGCATTGCCGAAGGCGACGATGACCGGCGGCTTCGGCTGCAAGGCTTCGCGGCTCGTGGGCGACTCAGCCATCCTCAACAAATCCTCGGCAACTGCTCTCCGCTCAACAGATCAAGCGGCCGCAGCGCGCCGTAGGCGGTGCGGAGGATCACTTCGGGTCGAGGCGCCGTCTCGACCGATCCGATCCGGACCGCTTCGGGGGCGCCGGATCGCCGCAGCGCCGCGAGCGCGCTTTCGGCGTCATCGGCGGCCACGAAGACGATCATCTGGCCCTCGCAGGCGACATAGAGGGGATCGAGGCCCAGAACCTCGCACAAGGCGGCGACGGGGGGGCGAACCTCGATCCTCGATTCCTCGATCACGAACCGAGTCGAGCTGGTCGACGCCAGCTCGTTGAGCGCCGTCGCCAGGCCGCCGCGCGTCGGGTCCCGCAGGGCGTGCACATCGACCTCGCGACCCAAAGCCTCGACGAGCGACCAGAGCGGGCGCGAATCGGAGACGATGGGCGTCTCAAAGGCGATCCCTTCACGGACCGCCATGACCGCCGCCCCATGGTCGCCGACGGGGCCCGTCAGGAGAATGGCGTCGCCGGGGCAGATTCGTCGCGGCGAGGGGCCGGGCGCGAGAAGGCGCTCCCCCAGCCCCGTCGTCACGATCATCAGGCCGGAAGGCTCCGGCTCGGCCGATGAAGCATTCTCCCCCCCCGACCGATGTTCGATCACCTTCGTGTCGCCGCAGACGATTTCCAGACCGGCGGCCGCCTCGGACGCCGCCGACCGCATGGAGGCCACGACCCGTTTCAGATGCTCCGCCGGGAGCCCCTCTTCGAGAATGAAGGCCGCCGCGACGGCCCGCGGGCGCGCGCCGCATGCCGCCAGATCATTGACCGTGCCGTGGATGGCGAGCCGTCCGATATCCCCGCCGGGAAAGAAGATCGGACGGACGACGTAGGCGTCCGTACTGAGCGCGATCCCCGCCCCGTCAAGGTTCAAACGCGCCCCGTCGGTCTCTTCGGCCAGGGCCGGGTTGTCAAAGGCCGGGCGAAAGAGGCGCCGGATCAGATCAAGCGTGAGCCGCCCGCCGCCGCCGTGGCCGAGGCTGATGCGTTCGTAGTTCGCCCGAGGAACGGGACAGCTCAAGCCTTGGCCGGCGGCCGGGGGCTCGCCGGCGATCGGACCGGTCATCGGGGGCGGCTCTATCATTCGTCGGCTCCGGCGAAGACGGTTCGGTTCGAAGGGATATGAGCGTAGCGGAAATAGGCCGCGCAGGCTCCCTCGGCGGAGACCATCGGCGCGCCCAGCGGCCGTTCCGGCGTGCACGGATTGCCGAAGGCCGGGCACTGCGGCGGTTTAATCTTACCCTGAAGGACGAGACCGCTCAGGCACGTTTCATCCTCGCGGGGGGAATCGCCGGGGAAGGCCAGACGCGCCTCGGCGTCAAAGCGGGCATAGGCGGGCCGCAGGCGCAAACCCGAGCCAGGGATGAGACCGATCCCGCGCCAGTAGCGGTCCGTCGGCTCGAAGACCTCGCGGACGAGGGCCCGGGCCTGAGGATTCCCCTCCGGCCGGACGGCCCGGCGATATTGATTCTCCACCTCGCGTCGTCCGGACTCGAGCTGTTCGACGGCCATGAGCACGCCCTGGAGGATATCCAACGCCTCGAAGCCCGTGGCGATGATCGGACGCTCATACCGCGCGGCGAGCGGATAATACTCTTCGAGGCCCATTACCGTGCAGACGTGGCCGGCGGCCAGGATCGCGTCGATCCGATGGTCCGGCTGGCTGAGGAGGAACGCCAGCGCGGCCGGAACGGTGACGTGCGAAACCAGCAGGCTAAAGTTCTCGATCCCCTGACGCGCGGCCTGCCACACGGCCATCCCGTTGGCCGGCGCGGTCGTCTCAAAACCGACGGCGAAGAAGACGACCTGGCGCGAGGGATGTCGCCGCGCCAACGCCAGAGCGTCCAGCGGCGAGTAAACCATCCGGACGTCCCCGCCGGCGGCCCGCGCTCCCAAGAGATCACCGCGGGACCCCGGCACGCGCAACATATCCCCAAAGGAACAGACGACCACGCCGGGACGCGAGGCGGCCGCGACGGCCTTGTCGATCATCTCGATCGGCGTGACGCACACCGGGCAACCCGGCCCGTGAATCAGCTCGATCTGCGCAGGGAGCAGTTGATCGAGCGCGTGCTTGACGATCGTGTGCGTCTGGCCGCCGCAGACTTCCATGACGCGCCATGAACGGGTCGTCCGCTCGGCGATCGCGCGGCTCAAGGCTCTGACCGCCCGGGGATCGCGATACTCGCTTAAGTACTTCACGGGCACCCCTCCCCGGCGGCCTCAAGTTCCTCAAGCTGCCCGGCCTGACGCAGATCGTCGAAGATGCGTCGAGCCGCCTCGGCGTCGATCCGCGCGATGGCGAACCCGGCGTGAACGATCACGTACTCGCCGACCTCGACCTCCGGAACGTAAGCCAGACAGACGGCGCGCACCACGCCCCCGAAATCAATCTTCCCTTCCGTAAAGTAGGGATGGCGCGCATCCGGGGTGATCTCAATCACGCGACCGGGAATGCCTAAGCACATGAGCGGAGCCCTTTGGCCGTCACATGCCCGCACCGAAGGGCGGTCAACCCGGCGAGCGCCTGACCCGCCGCGAGCCCGCCATCGTTTGGGGGGACGACGCCGTGCAAGTGCGCCACGCAACCCCGCGAGGCCAGCCGCCGCGCCAGACCCTCGGCCAGGAGGCGGTTCTGAAAACAGCCACCGGTCAGATAGACTTCTCGTGATCCAAGACGCGAGATCAGCGCAAGCGCGCCCTCGACCAGCGCCTCATGGAAGGCGGCGGCGATCGACTCAAGGGACCGTCCGGCGGCCTGGTCTTCAGTCGCCGCGCGAATCATCGGCCTCCAATCCAGCAGCCATCGATCGCCCCACCCGACGACGTCGAAAGGATACGAACGCGTGGGCCGCCCCGCCATCGCCAGAAATTCCAGCTCCATGGCCGCCTGCGCCGAGAACTGAACCGCGTGCCTCAACCCCAACAACGAGGCCATTCCATCAAAAAGGCGCCCGACGGAAGTCGTCAGCGCGAATCGCCTGGCGCGGGCAAGTAAACTCGCGAGCCTCGCGACGCCCCCATGATCGGGCCGGTAACCGTCGGCGTCAGCGCCGAAACGCACGGCCGCCGGGTCTAGACCCGCCGCGTGCGTCAGCGCCACCGCGACGCGCCAGGGCTGCTCGATCGCCTTCTCGCCGCCGGGCAAAGGAAACGGAAGCAGCGAGGCCGCACGGGTCGCCTGGAAGCCGTCGAGACTTCTGAGCGCGAGCCATTCGCCCCCCCACACGTCGCTATCGAGACCGTAACCGGTGCCGTCCCAACAGACGCCCAGCGGGTCGGGCGTCATCGGGGGCGATTCGGCCAGCGCGGAGAGAAAGTGAGCGTGGTGATGCTGAATGGTTCGGGCGGGGCAATGGAAAGCCGAGGCCAGCTCCTCGGCCAGACGCGTCGTGAAATAATCCGGATGGGCATCATGAACAATCAGGGAGGGGCGAATGTCGAACAGTCGGACCCAATCCTCGACGGTCTCTCGGAACGCGGCGCGCGAAGGGATGGAATCCAGATCGCCGAGATGGTGACTGAGCACAATGGCGTCCCCGCGACCGAGCGCGATCGCCCCCTTCTCCTGACCTCCCAGGGCGAGGACGTCGGCGTCGAAACCCCAACCCTCCGGCAACCTCAACCCCACGGGCGCATATCCGCGACCGATGCGCAACGGACACGGCCGCTCATGGACGATCCGGACGATCGAATCGTCGGCCCGCCGGACGATCGTTCGATCGTTCAGAAGGAGCCCCCCGACCTGAGGGCCGAAGACCGCCGCCGCCGCCGAATCGGCAATGAGGATCGGCTCTTCGCCGAGATTGGCGCTCGTGGCGATCACCGGCTCGCCAAATCCCCTGAGGATCAGATAGTGGACGGGCGCATAAGGCAGCATCACGCCGAGCAGCGGATTCCCGGGGGCGATTAATGGGGAAAGATCGGTCTCCCGGCGCGCCTCGACCAGCACGATGGGGGCCTCCGGCGAGGCGAGCGTTCGCCGCTCGGCGGCGGTGAGGACCGCGTCCGCCGAAAGCCGCTTCAAATCGGGATACATCAGGGCCAGCGGCTTCGCCTCCCGACGTTTAAGCCGCCGCAGCCGTTCAACGGCCCTGCCGTTTTGAGCGTCCGCCATCAGATGAAAGCCGCCGATCCCTTTGACGGCAATGACCTCCCCTTGAGCCAGAGCGGCCACGGCCGCCGTGACCGCCGCCTCTCCCGAAGCAACCTCCCGCGGACTCGACCAACGTAGGGCGGGACCGCAAGCGGGGCACGCCGTGGCCTCGGCGTGGAACCGCCGGTCCCCCGGCGCCTCATATTCTCGCCGACAGGCTGCGCATATCGGGAACGGCTGCATCGACGTCCCCGGACGGTCGTACGGGAGCGAAGCGACGATGGTATAGCGCGGGCCGCACCGAACGCAGGTGGTGAACGGGTAACGATGCCGGCGGTCGGCGGGATCGAACAATTCCTCCACGCACTCGGCGCAAACGGCGCGGTCCGGAGGGGGGAACAGGATGCCCTCGCCCGTCGCGGCGCTCGGCAGAATTCGGAATTGGCTTTCCCCGATCGGGGGGAGCGTCCGTCGATCGCGCAGAGTCACCTGGGCGCCGGGGAGCCCACCGGCGAGGGCGGAGAGAAACTCCATCACCCGGACTTCCTCGCCCTCGACCTCCAGGCTGACGCCTCGGCCGTGGTTGCGGACCCAGCCCGCGAGGCCCCGCCCGGCGGCCTCCCGATAAACGAAAGGACGAAAGCCGACGCCCTGGACCCGCCCCTCGAGCTCCACTCGAACGCGCAGGCGCAGCGCGAGAGCGTCCGAGGGGGAAACGGCGATTGTCGAATCCGTCACTCAGCGGTCGATCCGGAAGCTCAGGAAGTGCGTTGAGCAGGAGATGCAAGGGTCGTAGTTGCGGATCATGAATTCGCAGGCATGGGCGAGGGCGTGATCGTTGTCGCCCGCGCGGCCTTCGACGAGGGCGCACAAGTCCTCCTCGATTCGGGCCTGATTCTGCGAGGTCGGCGGGATGATCGTCGCTCGGGCGATGGAGCCGTCCTCCTGTGTTTCGTAGTGGTGGTAGAGCGAGCCGCGGGGGGCCTCCGTGATCCACGCGGCGCGGCCGGCCTTGAGGCGCAAGGGGGCCGCCGGAACCGCCGGCGGCTGATAGCTCTCAATGATCGCCAGGGCTTCCTCGAAGCAAAAGGCGATCTCGACCATTCGGACCAGGATGCTGAGATATGGGTTGCGCACGATCAGCGGCAGGCCGAGGCTCTCGGCCAGGGCTGACGCCCGCGGGGTGAGGAAGGAACGATTGAGGTTGAAGCGGGCGAGGGGCCCCGTCAGGTAACTGCCTCCCGTGGCGCGGACCCGCGCCTGATAGGCGTTGGAATAGGGGACCTGACTTTCTTCAAAGCGTTCGGGCCAGGCGCCCATCTCCTCTTCCCATCCGGCCGAGGACGCCAGGCGCCCCCGGTTAAAGGGATACTCCCCCGGCCCCTTGAGGGCGACGAATTCATAGGGTTGCTCGAACGCCGGGGGGCTGAGCCGTTGGCGCATCCAGAGCGCGGCGGCGGTCGCGCGTTCGAGGGCCTCGACGAGCGAGGGCTTGAGCGCCAGAAGCTCCGAGCGCCGAGGCGCGCGGTGCCACCCGCCGACGCAGGCGCCGACCGGATGCATGGGCCGTCCCCCAAGGGCGACGAGGATGGCGTTGCCCGCCTTCCGGATTTGAATGCCGTGCTCGATGATCTCGGGGTGGCGCTCGGCGACCTCGATGGCGCTGCCGAGACCGAAATAATCGGGCAAATGCAGGAAGAAGACGTGGAGCGAATGGCTTTCCACCCATTCGCCGCAGTAGAAGAGCCGCCGCAGCCGGGCGATCGGGCCGTCGGCCTCCGGCAGGGCCTCGAAAATCGTCTCGAGGGCGTGGCAGCTCGACATCTGATAGGCGACGGGACAGATGCCGCAGATCCGAGCCGTGATGTCGGGAACCTCGCGCGCGTCCCGGCCCTGGAGGAACGCCTCGAAGAAGCGCGGGGGCTCAAAAATCTTGAAACGCGTCTCGGCGACGCGATCGCCGGCCAGGCGCACGTAGAAGGCCCCCTGCCCCTCGACGCGCGTCAATTCGTCGATCTGGATGACGTGAGAGCCTTGAGTCTCGTGCACGACGGAGCCGGATCGCGGCCGAGACTCCACCCGGGGGAAATCAACGGCCGGAGGGGGAAGCCGATTGTCTCCCGCCCGCGAGCCGCGCAACAAGTAAAATCGGCTCTCTCCGGCGAACGACTTTTGGGCTAAAATAATGCCCCCGTCGGAAGGTCCCCATGAATATCCTGATGATGACGAACACCTATACGCCCCACGTCGGGGGGGTGGCGCGTTCCGTCGAAGCCTACACCCAGGCGTTCCGGCGCATGGGGCACCGCGTCGTCGTCATTGCTCCGGAATTCGAGAACATGCCCGAACACGAAGAGGGCGTCGTGCGGGTGCCGGCGATCCGGCGCTTCAACGGCAGCGATTTCTCCGTCCGGCTGCCCGTGCCGATTCACATGTCCTCGATCCTCGAAGAGCTTCGGCCGCAGGTCATTCATTCCCATCATCCGTTCATGTTGGGGGGGGTGGCCCTTCGCGTGGCCCATCAGCACGAAATTCCCCTCGTCTTTACTCACCACACAATGTACGAGCACTATACGCATTACGTCCCGGCCAATTCGCCCGCCCTGCGCCGGTTCGTCATCAAGCTCTCGACGGGCTATTGCAATCTCTGCGATCGGGTCATCGCCCCCAGCGAGAGCGTGGCCGACGTCTTGCGGCGGCGCGGCGTCGAAACGCCGATCGAGGTCATCCCGACGGGCGTTGACCTCGAGCGCATGAGCCGCGGCAGCGGACCCGGCTTCCGCGCGGCCCTCGGCATACCCGCCGAGGCCTTCGTCGTGGGCCATCTCGGACGGCTGGCCCCGGAGAAAAACCTCCGGTTTCTCTGCGAGGCCGTCCTGGCCTATCTCAAGCAGGACCCGCGGGCGCACTTTCTCCTCGTCGGGCAAGGTCCCCTGCGGCGGGAGATTGAGCAAGCGTTCGAACGCCAAGGCTTGGGCGGTCGATTGCACGCCGCCGGCTCGCTCGAAGGGCCGCTCATCAGCAGCGCTTACCAGGCGATGGACGTCTTCGCCTTCGCCTCCCTGAGCGAAACCCAGGGGCTGGTCCTTCTGGAGGCCATGGCGGCCGGGACGCCCGTGGTGGCGCTGGACGCCCCGGGCGCGCGCGAGATCGTCCGGGACGGCCTTAACGGGCGGCTGCTCAAGCCGGCGAGCCCCGAGGCCTTCGCGGCGGCCGTGGGCGAGATGGCCAAGACGCCGGCGGAGGAAGCCGCGCGTCTCAAGGCCTCGGCCCGGGTCACGGCTCAATCGCTTTCCATCACGGCCTGCGCCGAACGGACGCTGCGCCTCTATGAAAGTCTTCGGCGGAAAACCCTGGCGACGGACATCGAAGAGAGCCCCTGGTCCCAGGCCATCAATCTGATCAGGGCCGAGTGGGACGTGCTCATGAACGTCGGGGAGGCCCTGACGGCGGCCCTTTCTCCGATCGCCGGCTCGGCCACGGACGGATGATCGATCGGGTCGATCTCCACCTGCGTCGCGCGCGCCGTTCGCTGAGCCGCAGCGAGTGGTCGATCCATCTCCTCCGCCTGGCACCGTCGGTCGACACGGCGGCCGAGCCCGGCCTGGTGCTGATCCAGATCGACGGGCTCTCGCGGCTTCAGCTCGAAGCCGCGCTCGACGCCGGTAAAATGCCCTTCCTTCGTCGTCTGCTGCAGCGCGAGCATTATCAACTCCGCCCCATGTTCTCCGGCGTCCCTTCGACGACCCCCGCCGTCCAGGGGGAACTCTTCTACGGCGTCCTTCGAGCCGTCCCTTCCTTCAGCTTCATGGACAGGCCTCAGCGACGGATCGTCCGCATGTTCGAATCCGAACCGGTGGCCGAACTGGAGCGGCGCCTGGCCGATCAGGGCCCGGCTCTCCTGGAGGGAGGCAGCGCCTACGCCGACGTCTACACCGGGGGCGCCCGGGAGTCGCGGTTCTGCATGTCCTCGCTCGGCTGGGGGGACCTTTTTCGGACGGCTCGCCCCTGGGCCCTTCCCGTTCTGGCCCTGGGCAATCTTTATGGATGGGCGCGGGTGGCGGCGCTGTTGGCGATCGAGCTGGGGCTCTCGATCGTCGATTTCATCCGGGGCGTCGTCAAGGGGGAGAATCTGGGCAAGGAGCTCAAGTTCATCCCCACGCGCGTGGCCATCTGCATTCTGCTCCGGGAGCTCGTCACGGTCGGGGCGAAGATTGACGTCGCGCGAGGGTTGCCCGTCGTGCATCTGAATCTGCTGGGCTACGACGAGCAGGCGCACCGTCGCGGTCCCAGTTCGGCCTTCGCCCACTGGGCGCTTAAAGGCATCGACGACGCCATCAAACGCCTGTGGAGGGCGGCCCGGCGTTCCTCCCGCCGTGACTACGACATCTGGATCTATTCCGACCACGGCCAGGAGGCCACCGTCCCCTTCGCCGTCGCCACGGGCCGGCCGATCGAGGTCGCCGTCGGCGATGTCTTCAAGGAGTTGTTCCCGTCCCCCCCGACGGCTCAAGCGCCTCCGCACGGAGTGCAGGTGGAACGGGCCCGCATGCTGGGCGAACGGCTGATGATGAAATTCCTGCCCGGCGCCGCGGCCATGGGCGTCTGGGCGGGTAAGGACGAAGTCGTCGTGACGGCCATGGGTCCGCTCGGTCACGTCTATCTCCCGCGGCCGCTCACGCTCGAAGAGAGACAAACGTTCGCCGCAAGACTCGTCCAGGACGCGCGGGTTCCCCTGGCGCTGGCGGCCGCCGGCCCCGGCCGCGTCCACGCCTGGACGCAGCAGGGCCAATTCCGCCTTCCCGAGGACGCCCCATCGGTGCTCGGGGCGGATCACCCTTACCTGGAAGAGACGGCCCGCGACCTGGTCGCCACCTGCCATCATGCCAACGCCGGCGACATCGTCATCTCCGGCTGGCGACGAGGGGACCGGCCCTTGAGCTTTCCGTACGAAAACGGAGCGCACGCCGGGCCAGGACCGGAGGAGACCGACGCCTTTGTCGTCTGTCCACGGGACACCCCCCTCCCCTCGCCGACTCACGGCTCCCTTCGGCCGTTGGATCTGCGCCAAGCGGCGCTGGCCTTCCTGGGCCGGGCCGAGGTGGCCCCGTCGATCCAAATTCTGGTGCCCCGTCATCGAGGGACGGACGTCCGCGTGATGACGTACAACGTCCATAGCTGCGTCGGGATGGACGGCAAGCTCTCGCCGGAGCGGATCGCCCGCGTGATCGCCCAGTTCGGCCCGGACGTGGTCGCCTTGCAGGAGCTGGACGTCCGCCGGGTCCGCACCGGCGGCGTGGACCAGGCCGAGGCAATCGCCGGGCTGCTCAAGATGAAGTATCACTTTCATCCGACGTTGCATCTTGAGGAAGAACAATATGGCGACGCCGTTCTCAGCCCCCTGGCGGTCCGGCTCGTCCGAGCGGCGGCCCTCCCGGCCTTGGAGCGTCGTCTTCCGTTGGAGCCTCGCGGCGCGCTCTGGATCTCCCTCCAGGTCGGGGACGTGACGCTCAACCTCTTCAACACGCACTTGAGCCTTCTGCCGGCCGAGCGCCGGCTTCAGGCCGATGCGCTTCTGGGGCCGCACTGGCTGGGGTCGCCTCGCCGGACCGGGCCGCGGATTCTCTGCGGGGATTTCAACGCGCTGCCGGCGTCGGCCGTCTGCCGCAAGTTCAGCCGACACTTGACCGACGCCCAGATCGGTCTCAACGGCCATCAGCCCCGCTCGACCTGGTTCGGCCGCCTGCCGTTTGGCCGGATCGACCACGTCTTCGTCGAGCGAAACCTCGTCGTGGCGCGCGTCGAGGTCCCCAACACGGACCTAACGCGCTCCGCGTCGGATCATCTGCCCTTGATCGTGGACCTTCGATTGACGGAGGAAGCGGCCGATCAAACCCTCGGGGCCTGATCGAATCACCTCCCCATCCTCTCGCCCCAAAGCCGCCGATAAACGGCCAGCGTCCCCTCGACCATCGCCTCGGCCGAAAAACGGGTCTCCGCGTGACGCCGAGCCTCGGCGATGAGGTGCCGTCGGGGTTCTTCGGGCTCGGTCAGCGCCGCCAGGATTTGATCGGCCAGGGCGGCGGGGTCGGCCGGAGGCGCAAGGCGCCCTGTCACCCCTTGGATGACGACCTCGGTCACCCCCCCGGCGGCCGCCGCGACCACCGGAATCCCCGCCAGCATCGCGTCGAGGATCGAGGTGCCCATCCCCTCCAGGTGCGACGAGGAAACATAGAGATCGAAGGCCGCCAACTTGCGTCGGGCTGCGGGAACGTGGCCGGACAGGTGAACGACGCCGTTGAGGCCTGACGCCGCGATCCGGCGCTCGAGGTCAGGCCGAAGCTCCCCCTCGCCCAGAATCCAGAATTCCGCCGTGGGGAATCGACGGCGAACGCGGGGGGCGGCCTCGATCAACCAGCGATGGCCCTTGTGATCCACGAGGGCGCCGACGGCGACGATGGCCGTGGCCGTCGGGTCGATTCCGAGGGCTCGGCGCGCCTCGGCCCGGTCGATCAGTTCGCCCGGCTGGAACGGTGGGACGCCGCTGTGGACGACCTCCACCCGCTCCGGGGCGACGCCGCCGGCCTTCAGCACTTCGGCCACGGCCTCGGAGATCGCGATGAAGAACTGCCCGGGATCGGCGTACTTCCGCCGCGAGATAAATCCCCCGCCCACGGGGAAATCCACCCGGCGCGTCACGACCAACGTGAGGCGGGGGGAACCCGACCGTCGCAGGCGGCGACGCGCCCAGCGCGCCAACCCATGCGCGTGCGCCGTGTGAGCGTGCATCAGCCCGGCGCGGGTCTCGGCGGCCCGGGCCGCGATCCGGCGCGCGGCGACCCAATCCCACTCCCCCCGCATCGGGGTCTCGATCACCGGAAGCCTCGCCCCCGAGACGGCCCTGGCGAGCGGAGAACCCGGCTGCGCAATGAGCCGCTGGGAAACGCCCCGGCGGGCCAACCCTTCCATCAACAACTGGACCTGATACTGGCCGCCGCGCCAGCCGCGCCCGTCGTCGACATGGATGATGGTCGGCAGATCGCTCAACGGGCGGCGGCCGGAATCTGCATCCGGGCCTTGATCGCCGGGGCCAGCTCGGCCAGGGCCTTGACCACGTCCTGAACCTGAACCCCCTTCATGCAGGGGTGACCGATGGGACAATGGCGCAGCCCGCAGGGCGAACAATCGACGGGATGCCGAACGACGCGCGCCACCGGCGAGAACGGCCCGGTCGTTCGCCAATCGGTGGGGCCGAAGATGGCAACCGTCGGGACGCGGAGGGCCGCGGCCAGATGCATCGCGCCGCAGTCGTTCGTGACCAGGGCGTGCAGGCGCTCGATCAAGGCGATCCCCTCGGCCAGGCCGATGCGCGCGCCCAGGTCGCTCAGCGGCGCCTTGGCCAGGCGCCGCACCGTCTCGACGACCCCTTTTTCCCGCGGACTCCCGAAGAGGACGACGCGTGCGGCCGCCTCTCCCACCAGCCGGTCGGCCAGCTCGGCGAATCGCTCCGGCAGCCAGCACTTGGCCGCGCTATTGATCGATCCCGGCGCCAGGCCGATCAATCGATCCTCGGGGTCGATACCTTCGGCCGCCAGGAGTTCCTGAAGCCGCGCACGTTCGGCGGAACCCACGGCGAGCACAAGCTCCGGGGGTTCGCGCTCGCCTTCGGTCATCCAATCGATCAGGTGCAGGTAATAATGGACCTGATGGACCTCGCGGAGCTCGCTCGGCAGATCGACGGGCCGGGTCAAGAGCAACCGTCGCAGCCCCAGGGCGAAGCCGACGCGCCGGCGAACGCCGCCGAGCGCCAGGAGCAGCGCGCTGCGAAACGAGTTCGGGATCGCGACGCCGAAATCGAACCGTTCGGCTCGGAGGCGTCGGGCGCAGGTCATGAAGCCGGCGAGCCCGGCGTCGTCCTCCGCCCAGAGCTCGTCGATATCGGGGTTGTGCGCATAGACGGCGGCGACCCACGGCCGCACCAGGAGCGTGATCCGCGAGCCCTCAAACGCCCGACGAAGCCGCCGCAGCGCCGGCGTGGCCATCACGGCGTCGCCGACCCAATTCGCCCCGCGAACGATGACCTTCCGGCGGGCTTCGAGGGGGATTCTCACGTCCGAGGCGTCGGCTGACGCTCGCGCTGCCGCATCTCCCACAACTTGGCGTACTTGAGGAAGACGCTATAGGCGGCCAGGGAGGAAATAATCAGCCCGGCCTGACCGTCCAGAAAGCCGAGCCTGAGGACGTATTGCTTGAAGAAGCGCCCGGCGGGGCGCAGGGCCAGATGCGCCAGCGTCACCCGCGGGGTCGTCCGGGCGCGATCGCCCGCGGCCCAGGTCGTATAGCGGTCGAACTTATTCATGTAGTGATCGAAGCCGCGGAAGGTGTGATGAAGCAGTCGGGCCTGAAGCCGGCCGACGCGTCCGGGGACGATCACGTCGGCGTGGACCTGGCGATCCTGATAACGCCCCCGGTCGCGCTGAAACAGCCGCAGGCACTGATCATTCTGCCACCCGCTGAATCGGACGCGCCGACCGAGGAAGTAGTTCTCCCGCCCGATCCGATACCCGTCACACGGGTCCGGCGAAGCGAGGACGGCCAGAATTTCCTCCCGCAGCGTCGCCGGGACGCGCTCATCGGCGTCAACGATCAACACCCACGGGTGCGAGGCCTGGGGGATCGCCCAGTTCTTCTGCGCGGCGGAGTTGACGTATTCGTGCTGAACGAACCGCGCCCCCCGGCTCCGGGCAATATCCGGCGTTCGATCCACGCTGAAGGAATCCACGACCAGGATTTCATCGGCCCAGCCCACCCCGTCCAGACACGCTTCGAGGTTGCACTCCTCATTGAACGTGGGGACGATCACGGTGATTTTCTGGCGTTCGGCCATCGTCCCGCGCCGAGTTCGGGCCGACCTTCCCGGCCGCGAAGTTTACAATGCCCTCTCTGGACCGGCCAATCAATTCCCCCGGCGCCCTGGCCGAACGCCTGGCCGACGTCCGTGGCCGCATCGCCGCCGCCGCCGACCGAAGCGGCCGTCCCCCGCAGGCCGTCACGCTGGTGGCGGTGACGAAGGGACATCCGGCGGCGACGGCCCAGGAGTTGATCGGGCTCGGCCAAGTCGATTTGGGGGAAAACCGGGCCCGGGAACTCGTCGAGAAATGCGGCGCCATAGAATCCGGCGCGCGCTGGCACTTCATCGGTCATCTCCAACGCAACAAGGCGCGCCTCGTCGTCGGACGCGCCGTGCTCATTCACTCGATTGACTCTCCGGGTTTGATCGCCGAGCTGGAAAAGGAAGCCCGCCGCCGCGAACTCCGCCAGGATGTCCTCCTGGAACTGAACCTCGCCCGTGAGGCGACCAGGACCGGCGCCCTCGCCGAAGACCTGCCGGCGCTGCTGGATGCGCTCGCGAAGGCCCCTCACCTCCGAGCCTTGGGATTGATGACCATGGCCCCCGCTGACGCCGACCCCGAGGCCGCCCGGCCCTGCTTCGCGGAACTTCGCCGTCTGCTCGGCGGGCTGACGAGGCATGGCCACCTGGAGCCCCGTCACCTCTCCATGGGGATGAGCGGGGACTTTGAGGTCGCCATCGAGGAAGGGGCGACGATCGTCAGGATCGGAACGGCCCTTCTGGGGGAGCGGGCGGCTCCCTGAGCGATCCTCCGTTGGGCGGCGGGCAGCCGACGGTCGTAGGCTTATTCTGGCGCCGGGTTGGGCTCTGTGGAGAATGGTTCGGCTCCGGTGGATCGAGCCGGCTGGATGGATGCCCGCCGCCGATCCCCGCGCGCCGTCTGAGACGGATCGCCATGGGCAAGGGTTTCCTCGGCACCTCGGCGTCGATCATGCTCGACGTCGTCGTCTGTTCGCTGACGCTGATCGTCCCGGCGCTGGCGACGAGCATCTATCTGGTCAAGCGGCGGCGTCTTTACGGGGCGCATCGCGCCCTCCAGATCGGCCTCGGCCTGATGCTGGCCATCGTCGTCCTGCTCTTCGAAGTCGACATGCGGCTGCAAGGGGGCTTCTGGGCCATGGCGAAGGATTCGCGCTATTTCGGCACGGCCTTCCTCGAAGGCCTCCTGGCCGTTCACATCGCCTTTTCGGTCTCGACGGTCGTCCTCTGGGGGGTGACGACCTGGACGGCCCTGCGCCAGTTCCCGCATCCGCCGGCGCCGGGGCCCTTCAGCCGCCGTCACAAACGCCTGGCCTGGAGCTCGGTCGGGGCGATGATCGCGACGGTCGTCACCGGCCTGATGGTCTACTTTTTCGGCTTCGTGACGGTCTAAGGGCGGTCCCCGGCCCCGGCGGGTCCTCTCAACGATCGATCCACGAGCGCCGAGAGGCGGCGCTCGGGAGCGGTGCGCCGGCCATCCGGCTGAGCGCGGCGCCGCTCACGAAATAGACGTTGCCCGCCATGGCGGGGGAGCCCCCCCGGCCGGGCGCGATCATGCCGTTGACGAGCAGATCGGCCCGGCCGTCACCGTTAAAATCCCCGACGTGCATGGAGTAGGAGAGCGTGTCGCCCGGGCGCGCCTCGAGCACCCAGAGGGGATGAAAAGGGGCCAACGCCGCGCCGGCGGCGGTCGGATCCAACCGGAGATCGATCAGCGGCGGGAGTCGCTCGGCCGCGCCGAAAAGAATGAGAACCTGACTGTTGCGGGAGTGATTGGGAAACCCGTACATGAGGTCGTCGAAGCCGTCGCCGTTCAGGTCCGCCGCGCGGATGGCGTCGCCGGAAATGTCCGCTCCGCCCGGAGCGTTCTGATCGTTGATGCCGCGGATTTCGCTGACGCGGATCACGGCCCCCCCCGCCCCCACGGTCCCCGATTCCAGATCGAGTTCGGCCAGATCGATCCGCCGGCCCTTCAGGTTTCCGTCGTTGTAAATCACCCATCCCGCCCCTCGACGATTCAGATCCCCCAGGCCCCCGATCAAAAGGTCCCGGCGGCCATCGCCGTCGAGGTCCCCCGTCCACAGTTCTTCGCCGGCGTAGGCCAACGGCCGCGGACCGTAGATGATCGTAAGGGATTCCGGAGGGTCGAGGCCGAGGTCGATCTCGACGCCGCGAGAGGTGAAGGCGTCGTCCCAGACGATGTAGGCCTCTCCGGCCCGCTCGCGATCGTTCTTCGGGCCGTCGCCGCCCGCGTCGGGGCTGCCCAGGATGGCCGCCCCGGCACGCAGGAGCGCCGCTGAGACCAGCACCTCGGCCCGGTCGTTGGCGTCGAGCCTCGCCGCGGCCATCGTCGAACCGAAGTGATCGCCGTTATCGGCCCGCGAGGGGTCGCGGCCGTCGATGCCAAAAAGCTGAGTCAAGCCGGAGCCCGACGGGATGGCGTCCAGTCGGATCACATTGTTTTGCCCGGCCTCGCCGAAGAGCGTTCCGGGCCCCGCGCCGGGCATGCCGTATAAGACGAACGCGCGGCCCGTGTCGTCGTTCAGGACGGCGGGGTTGCGATCCCACTGATCGGCCGAGAAGAGCAGATCGGCGACGCCATCACCGTCAGCGTCGGCCGAGCTGACCCATAGCCCGACGCGTTGGCCCGGCTCCAGCCCCAGGAGCGTCGTCACCGTCAGCCCCTCCGGCGGCTCCTGACCGAGCCGGATGGCCTGACCTCCCCAATCCGCGGAACCCCAGACGATGTAAACGGCCCCCGCTCCATCATTGTTCGTCTGAGAGCCGAGGATCAGGTCGTCGAATCCATCGGCGTTCAGATCGGCGGCGAAAAGCTCGCTGTTGAAGCTGCCGGCCTTCAAATCCCTGGCGAGCCGAACCACCCGCGGGGGCGGGGCTTCCGGATCGATCGGAAACAGATCGACCTCGCCGCCCCGTCCGTCGGAGAGGACGACGAAACAATCGGTCAGGGTCCCCGTGAAGGCCAGGTCGTCCAGGCCGTCGGCGTTGAAATCCCCCGAGGTGACCGGCAGGCCGCGGATGCCGGCGAATTCGTCCCTCCCATAGACGGTCCATTGGTCCGGCGTCGCCAGATGTTCGGCCAGGCGCCAGACGGGAGCGGGCGCCTGAGCGGGGAGCGATCGCGGGCCCACGCCGGCCAAAACGAGGAGCCCTCCGAGACTCAGGGCTCGGTAGCGCGCGCGAGTCACGGTCATGAAGACGGGCGAGCTCCGCGGGCGCGCCGGAGTTTCAGGATTTTTTGGCGGCGTTAGCCGCCATCTCGTCTTTGTGCGTGATGACGCGATCGATGAGACCGTAATCGAGGGCTTCCTGCGCGCTCAAAAAGTGATCCCGGTCACAGTCCTTCTTGATCTGTTCGAGGTCTTTCCCCGTGTGGCGGACAAGGATGTCGTAGAGTTGTTCGCGCGTCTTGAGGACTTCTCGGGCGTGGATGTCGATGTCCGAGGCCGTCCCCTGAAAGCCCGCATAGGGCTGATGAAGCATGATCCGGGCGTGAGGCAGCGCCATGCGCTTGCTCTTGGCGCCGGCCGCCAGAAGGATCGCCCCCATCGATGAGGCCTGACCGACGCACGTCGTGGTGACGTTCGGCTTGGTGAATTGCATCGTGTCATAAATCGCCAGGCCGGCCGAGACACTTCCCCCGGGGCTGTTGATATAGACGTTGATGTCCTTGTCGGGATCCTCGCTCTCCAGGAACAACATCTGCGCGATGACGACGTTGGCCAGCGGGTCGGTGACCTCCGTGCCGATAAAGATGATCCGGTCCTTCAGCAGGCGGGAGTAGATGTCATAGGCCCGCTCGCCCCGCTCGGTCTGTTCGATGACGTAGGGGACATAGAAGGAGTCAGAAATGGTCATGGCGGCTCGTCCTTGAAGCTCCGGCCCGGCCGGGCCCCTCGGCGTCGTTCGCGCGCGGGCTCATGAAGATTCTTCAGCCTCCCCCTCGCTCGACGTTTCAGGGGCCGATGGAGCCGGGGCCGGGGTCTTGATGATCGTATTGTGAGCGAGCAGAAAACGCTCGGCCTTGCGAAACGCAATATCGTCACGGAGGCTATCCATCGTCTTGTCGGCCTCCAATCGCGCACGCACGGCCAGCGGTTTGCGTCGTTCGGCCTCAGCCAGCCGAGCGATTTCCCCCTCGACCTCCTCGTCGGTCGCCTCCAGCCCTTCCCGTCGAACGACTTCCCGCAAGGTCAGGTACTGGCGGGCCGTCCGAGCCGCCTCCTGCTCGCGTAGCCGCACATAGCGCTCGGGGCGGTCCAGAAGCTGACTGAGGCTCAGCCCCATCGCCGCCAGCCGATAGGCGTCTCGGCGCACCCCCTGGTCCCGGATTCGGACGATGGCGGAGCGGCCGGCCTCGACGCCGTTCTTCTCAGCAATAAGCTCCAACAGGCGCCCCAGCGCCTCGGCGTCCCGCCGGCGGGTCTCACGCTCCTCCAGCCGCTGGCGCAGCGTGGCCTTGAGCTCCTCCAACGTGTCGTGTTCTCCCAGGTCCTTGGCGAAATCGTCATCCAGCGGGGGGCGCCGTTCCTGCCGCAAGGCGCGGACGACCGCCACGTAGGTGTCCACATGGCGGATTTCCTCCCCGCGCCGATTCGTATGGACGGCCTCGACGCGAGCCTCGGCCGTCTCGCCCACCCGCTTATCGGCCAGCGCGGCGGCCAGCGGCTCCGGCAGGCGCTCGCGGTACTGGGCGAGCCGGAGCCCCTCCCGCCGGAGATGATTCAACTCCTGGCCTTTGTCGCCGAAGACTTTGAGATCAATTTCGATCTCGTCGGCCTGATCCACGGTGGAAGCCTCGGGGGCCGCCTCCAGCGTGGCGGCTCGTTCCCTGAGCCGTTCCAGCTCCCCCTGAACGGCCTCCTCCGTGATCTCGTGGGTGTGAATCTCAACCTCGAAGCCCTTGTAAGTTTCCAGTTCAACCGTCGGCTCGACCTCAAAGTCGATGGTGAGGCGCAACGGCTCGGTTTCTCCCCCCTCCCAGTTCGTCACTTGGGCATCGCCGGCCAGCTTGAGACCCCGCCGCTTGACCTCCCGGCGAGCCACCTGGAGCGCCAGCTCGCTCAGGGCGTCCACGTCGGCCTCTTCGCCCATCCGGATGCGGATCAGCCGGATGGGAGCGCGCCCTTTACGATAGCCCGGTAGCGTGACGTCCTTGCGGAGCTTTCCATAGTACCGGTCGACCTCTTGACGGTAATCCGACGCGGCGATCTCCAGGACCAGGCTGAGGATGGAACCGGGCTTCTTGGCCTCTTCGACCACCTGGCAGGCCACGCTAGGCTCCGGCGTCCGGGCGATCGCCTCCCGCGGCTCCTCGGCTTCCTCCGAAGCGCCGGCTTCGGCAGATTCTTCGGCGGCAGCCTCGCCCTCCCCTTCCATCAAGAGGCCGAGTTCCAGGACGATCGGCTCCCGCCGGGAACCGGCCGGGGCCTCGACATCGGGGGCCGGGTCGGTCGAATCCCCCGGGGGGGGTTCTTCCGTGGCCGCCGTCTTTCGGGAGCCGGTCTCGGGTTCCTCTGACATCGAGCGCAGGGGACCGTGCAATCGCGTCGGATCGTGCCCCCCTTCCGGTCGCTCGGCGCGAGGCGCCGAATCCCCTTATACTGAGTCGCGGCGGGGAGTTTTCAAGGACTTTCGGCCTCGGGTCGACTCCGAAAAGGGGCCTTTTGCTGTTGATGCCGACCGGCGGCGGCCGCTATAAACGGAAGCGTCGGCCCGCGATGCGGGGATAAAGCCACGCCCGGGAGTTCTCCCCCCGGCTCGACCGCCTGATGATGCGACCTCTTGGCTTCAACTCGCCGGACGGCTTGGGCCGAGCCGCGATCACGGCCCTCGCCTTGGCCGCGGCCGTCGGCCTGGCGGCCTGCTCGCGCAAGAGCCGGATCATCCAGATCGACCATCGCTTCTCCTATAACGTCGTGCGGGTGCCCGAATGGTTCCCGCCGAAGCTCGAAGAGATGTCGCCCGCCCAGCGGGAAGTCCTCTTCGAACGAGGCGCGCCCGAGTTCCTGCGCTTCTGGTGGCGGTCGGATGGGCGGTTCATCAGCAGCTCGGACCTGTCGGGCCGTTTTCATGAAGCTCGGGGAGATCTGGCGTCGCTTAAGAAAACGTGGATCTATCTGCGACAGGACACGGAAATCGAATTCACGCCGACCGGCGGCTACGCGGCTCACCCGCTGACCGACCCGCTCCGGCTTATCTGCCTCTACGGCGATCCGACCGATAAGGGCCGACCCATCCCCGATCGCCAGGGTCGACTCCGCGAAACCTGGACCTGGATCGAGCACGGCATCATGGTCGAGCTTCTCGACGGCGTTGAGGTCCGGCGATCGTTTTTCCAGGCCACGGGCCAGGGGACGGACCTGACCAAGTAAAGGCGGCGCGCGGCAGGCTCGCCATGAAGTCGCCCCTCAAGGAGGAACGTTTCTCGATGGCGACGACGCCCCGAGCCGACGCTCAGGCCGGCCTCCAGGCCGACCTGGGCCGCGTTCTCCTCTCCGAAAAAGAGATCGCCGCCCGGGTCGCCGAACTGGGGGCTCAGATCGCTCGCGATTACCGCAACCGGGACCTCGTCCTGATCGGCATCCTCAAGGGAGGGCTCTTCTTCCTTTCCGACCTCTCTCGCCAGATCGAGATCGCCCACGAACTCGAGCTGGTCGGGGCTCACAGCTACGGCGGCGACGTTCATCCGGCGGCCGAGGTGCGGATCACGAAGGACTCCGACCGCTCCCTGGAAGGTCGGGACCTCCTCATCGTCGAGGACATCTACGACACCGGCAACACGCTCCGGGCCATCACCGAGATGGTGCGGATGGATCGGCCTCGCTCGGTCGAGGTCTGTGCCCTGATGGTCAAGCGCAAGGATCACCGGCACGCGATCCCCATCCGCTACGTCGGGTTCGAGATCGACGACGTTTTCGTCGTCGGTTACGGCCTGGATTACAGAGAACGCTATCGCAACCTGCGCTGCGTCGGCGTGCTCCTGCCGGAAATCTACGAGTAGCCCGCGCGGCGGCCCGCTCGAATGATCCCCCCGCGTCCGTCCCTGCGCGCGTTTCGGGCGTATCAGCCGGGAGAACAACCGTCGGACCCGGCGACGCTCAAGCTCAACACCAACGAATTCCCGTACGCGCCCGCCCCGGCCGTCCTGGAGGCGATCCGTCAGGAGGCTGCCGAATCGATCCGGCTCTATCCGAGCCCCCGGTGCGACCGGCTCCGGGCATCGCTCGCCGCGCTCCACGGCGTCGAGGCCGGCCGGGTTCTCGTGACCAATGGCTCCGACGAGGCCCTTCGCCTCATCATGCACGCCTATGCGGCTCCGGGACGCATGATCGCCACGACCTGGCCGACGTATTCGCTCTATCCGACGCTGGCCCTGGCCTTTGAGACGCCTCTCAGCAGCATCGAACTCACGGGTCTGGAACGCCTCCCGGAGGAACTCTTCTCCCTTTCATGGGAGGCGCTGTTCCTGTCCTCCCCCAACCCTCCGCTGGGGACGTTTTTTCCCCTTGAAGCCGTCCGTCGGCTCGCCGCCCCCGGCGGACTGCTCGTCCTCGATCTGGCCTACGCGGACTTTGCCGACGAACCGGACAGGTACGATCCGCTCCTGAAGCTCGAAAACGTCATCACGGTTCGCACGTTCTCCAAAGCCTACGGGCTCGCGGGATTGCGTCTGGGCTATGCCGTCGGCGGGGCCGAGGCAATCGGCCTCCTGAGCGCGCTGGCCGACAGCTATAATGTCAACCGGATCAGCCAAGCGGCGGGATTAGCCGCCCTGGCCTCCGCGGCCTATTACGCCCCCTTGATTCGGGAGATTCGCCGGGAGCGGAGCCGACTGACCGCGGCCCTCACCGATCGCGGGTTTCGCGTCCCCCCAAGTCAGGCGAACTTCATCTTCGCCTTCCACCCGGCCGCCAGAGAGGTTCAGCAACGGCTGCGGCGTCGCCGCGTGCTGGTCCGCCACTTTGATGACGGGGCCTTGGCCGGGGGTCTGCGCATCTCAATCGGGACTCCGGAACAACACGAGAGGCTCTTGGCGGCCCTGGACGAGGTCCTCGACGAGCTGAACATCGAACTCGCCCCTGCCGCGAGGGGTCCGGATCGGCCCTGACCACCGAGTCGGATAAAGGAATGGGGCGGTCGCGCGTCCGATATCGGCACGCCGCGCCGCCCCGTGGTTCTCAGCCCCCGAGATCAGCCGCCGGCCTCAGCTCGCGGCTTCGCACTTGGTCACCGTGATGACCTTGAGCCCGTCCTTGTCGGCCACGGTCCCGGTGCAATTAACCTGCTTGCCCATGTGAGCGGCCATGTATTCCTTGGCTTCCTTACCGCCGCCGCCCAGCACGAGATAAACCTGCTTCTTGCCCTCGGCCTCGACCAGCAGGCCGATGGGCAGGCCCTTGTTGGCGCAGGACGCGGCGCAACCGGCATGTCCGGCGCCGGATCGGCCCTGCAGATAGCAGGTGATGTCAACGGGCTCGCCCTTGAGGGTCTGCTCTTCCGCCGACGCGAGAAGCGGGATCGCCACGACGGCGGCGATCGCGCCAACCAGCAACGCAAGACGTTTCATGGTGCGCTCTCCTCTCCTCCTCCACATCCTTAGAGACGGCCTTTAAGCCGGCAGTGAGTCCAGCTTACCGGCCCCCACCCCCGCCGTCAAGCCACGGTGACCATTCTGAAATCAAAAGGGGTCCTTGAACCCCTGAGGAGAATCTGTTAGGCCATCGCCCACGCGGGCCCGGGCAAGGCCTTTAAATCGGGAGATGCAAATGAAGCCAAATCAAGAGGTTGATTTTTCTCGACTTAGCCCGAGATGGCGCATCCCGCGCTTGAATCGTCGAAGCTGGCTGCGCGGGGCGGCCGCATTTTCCGTCGCGGGTGTGTGGGGCTGCGCGCGGGGCGGCCAAAAGGGAGGGGCCGGGTGGCCGCAACCGCGATTCGTCCGGACCAACGGCATTCGCCTGGCCGTCTATCATCAGGGCAAGGGTTTGCCGATTGTCTTCTCCCACGGTTTCCCGGAGCTGGCCTTCTCCTGGCGGCACCAGCTTGCAGGCTTATCCGGGGCGGGCATTCACGCAATCGCCCCGGACCAGCGCGGCTATGGCCTGACCGATCGTCCGCCAGCCATTGAGGCTTACACGTTACGCCAGATCTGCGCCGATCTGGCGGGCCTGCTCGACGCTCTCCGCATCAAGCGGGCGATCTTCTGCGGCCACGATTGGGGCGGCGCCGTCGTCTGGATGATGCCGCTGCGGTATCCGGAGCGCGTCGCCGGCGTCATCGGGCTCAATACGCCGTTCGGCCCCCGTCCGCCGGTGGCCCCCCTGGCCCGCCTCAGGCAGGCCTTCGGCGAGCGGCACTACATCGTCGCCTTTCAAGAGCCGGGCGTGGCCGAGGCGGCTCTGGGGCGCGACGTCCGGAAGACCTTCACGCTCCTGATGCGACGGGGCGGTCTGATGGACGCCGAAGCCTTCGCCCGGCTGCCGCCGGAATCCCCGGAGCGCCGGTTTGATCTTCTGGCGCTGCTCGAAAGGGACGAATTCCCCGGCGAGATGTTCTTGAGCGCGGCGGAGCTGGATTACTTCGTCGAAACCTACGAGCGGACGGGCTTCGCCGGCGGCGTTAACTGGTATCGGAACATCGACCGGAACTGGGAGGAAAGCGCCGGCCTCGAATATCGCATCAACGTCCCGTGCCTCATGATCAGCGCCGAGGACGACGTCGTCCTCCCCCCTTCGGCCGCCGATGGCATGGAACGCTTGATCCCGGACCTGGAGAAGCGCGTCATCCCCGACTGCGGACACTGGACCCAACAGGAAAAACCCGACGAGGTCAACCGTCTGATCCTCGAATGGGTCCGCCGTCGGTTTCCGAAAGGGGTCGCCTGATCCCGCGCCCCCGACCTTACTTCGGTCGATTCAGCCGTCGCAGGTCGGTCAGATAATTGACTACATTGGGCGGCTGAAGCCCCCGCCGATACGGCATTTTGAGCGGCCCCAGCTCCTTGACCACGGCGTGGATCACGTTCTCGGCCTCCCCGGCAATCGCTTCGGGGGCGATTGTCTTGCCTTCGAAGCGCTTGAGCGCATCGAGCGAGGCCTGATAGCGCTCCGGCTCGACTCGCAAGATGAACGTTTCCGTCTTCTCCGAAAGGTCGTCCTTTCGAAGTCGCTCGACCACGGCGGCCTCGACGGCCCCCACCGAGGGGGTCGCCTCCTTCGGGTAGAGACCATAGGCCTTCTCGAACTTTCCCTCCTTGAACCAGGCGGCCAGGGCGTAGGCGCCTTGAGCCCCCTCGCCCGCATGAAGGCACAAGGCGACGCGGAAATCGCCCGCGGCGGCGGGGTCAGAGCGGAGGTCCAGCTCCTGGACGCTTTCGGCCCCAGCGGCCCCAGCGCAGACCGCCAGACTCAATACCACGCCCGTCAGATGGCGTTGACGCTTCATCACTCCTGCTCCTCGGCCGAGGGATGGGGCGATGCCCAACTCCGGCGGTTCCCTCGGCGCGGACAAACTGAACCGCTGAGCGGGCGCGCGCGACGTCGGACCGGGCTCCGTGACCGGGACCGAAGCGTCTCGTTTATAGCCCAGCATAAACCCAGGCCGTCGGACCTCGCAACGATCAACCTCCGGGGGCGATGGCTCGTTCCGCGTCGGCCGCGCGATTGATCTTGACACTCCCAAGCCATTGATCGATTTAACCCTCCGGCGGAGGGCTGGGATCGCCGTGGCGATCAAGGTGACCGATACGATCGTCCCCCGTGCGCCCGAACACTATAATTTCGCCGCCGATGTCATTGACCGCTGGGCGGCGGACCCCTCCAAACTGGCGCTCTTCTGGGTGGACGCCCAGGGCTGGTCCGAGCGCCGCCTGACCTTCGCCGAGCTACGGGATCAGAGCCGCGCCCTGGCCGGCGGATTGCAGGCGGCGGGCCTCCATCCGGGCGATCGTGTCGCGATCGTGATCGGGCGCGAACCGGAATGGTGGGTGGGCATGATCGGCTTGCTGCGGGCCGGGCTGGTCGCCGTGCCGGGGACGACCCTCCTGACGCCCAAAGATTTCAAATTCCGGATCGACAAGGGGCGCATCAGCGCCGTGGTCGTCGACGGAGCCAACGCCGAGAAGATTGAGACGATCCGAACCGAAATCCCGTCCGTTCGCTGCTTCATCACGACCGGGGCGCCCCCCCCGGGCTGGCTCGCCTGGGATCAAGCGCTCGCTCAGGGCCGCCCCTTCGAGCCCGTTCGCACGCGCTCGACGGATCCGGCCATCGTCTTCTTCACCTCGGGGACGACCGGCCCGCCCAAGCTTGTCGTCCACAGTCACGCCTCTTATCCTCTGGGCCACTACGTCACGGGCAAGATTTGGCTCGACCTCAAACCGGAGGATCTTCACTGGAACCTGAGCGACACGGGCTGGGCCAAGGCCGCCTGGAGCAGTCTGTTCGGCCCGTGGCAGATGGGCTCGGCCGTTTTTGTCCAGCAAGCCACGCCCAAATTCGACGCCGCCGCGACGCTGGACGTCCTGCGGCGGTTTCCGATCACGACCTTCTGTGCGCCGCCGACCGCCTATCGGCAACTTGTGGCGTTGGATCTGAAGGGGAGTCCGCCGGCCCGCTTGCGTCACGCCGTTGCCGCCGGCGAGCCGCTCAATCCCGAAGTCATCGCCGTCTGGAAGGAAGCCACCGGCTTGACCATCCGCGACGGGTACGGCCAGACCGAGACGACCATCCTCGTCGGCAATTTCCCCGGCCGTTCCGTCAAGCCCGGCTCGATGGGCCTGCCCGCGCCCGGCATGACGGTCGAGGTCGTCGGCCCTGAGGCGGAGCCGCTACCTGCCGGCGAGGAAGGCGAGGTCGCCGTGCGCGTTCGTCCGGAGCGACCGCTCGGCTTGTTCTTGGAATACGAGGATAACCCCGAGGAGAACGCCGCCAAATTCCGAGGGGATTATTACCTGACGGGCGATCGAGCCTACCGCGACGACGAGGGGTACTTCTGGTTCGTGGGCCGCAACGACGACGTCATCCTGAGCGCCGGCTACCGGATCGGCCCTTTCGAGGTCGAAAGCGCCCTCATCGAGCATCCGGCCGTGCTGGAGGCGGCCGTCGTCGGCTCGCCGGACCCGGAGCGGTATCAGATCGTCAAAGCGTTCGTCGTGCTGAAGGCCGGCCGGGTCGGCGATGACCTCCTGCGCCGAGAACTTCAGGATCACGTCAAACGCGTGACGGCCCCTTACAAGTATCCCCGCGAGATTGAGTTCGTCGAGGTCCTTCCCAAGACGATCAGCGGCAAGATTCGCCGCGTCGACCTCCGCCGGGCCGAGGAGACCCGCAAACGCGGCCACCCCGGCTGAGCGCGCTCGGCGACGGTCAGGGCTCCGGAGCCGAGGCGGCAGGGCCGGCGGATTCGCTCGTCTCCTCCCCGGCGGCCGCCCCGGACGGCGAGCCCTCGGGCGGCAACGTCGGAGCGGCGCGGGCGGCTCTCACGAAGACAACGATCAACAACGCGGCGGGCAGGAGCGCCACGGCCGCGACGGCTGAAAGATAGGAAAACTCCCGAAGCGTCATGGGAGCGTGGGGGGCCGCCGGAGCCTCAGCGAGCGATCAAGGCTGAGCGGGGGCGGGGGCCTTGAGAATATCCTCGACGATCCGGAGGTGATGGGCCGTGTGCACCGCCATGAAGCGCGTCCACTGGGCGCTGGTCAGGGGGCCCAGGGCGAAATGGGGAAATTTCGCCGGCGTGGCGGCGATCGCGTCGGCTCGCGCGCTCAGGCCGCGCCAGCGGTCCCGGGCCGCGTCCAGCTCCCTGCGCACGCCGTCGGGGGTGACGTTCACGGGGACCCGCAGAAAATCCGGCGCGCGGCCCCGGCCACGTGGAATCTCCCCGGCGTCCAGCAGCGAGACGGCAATCTGACCGGCCGGCTGCTCGGCGTTCTTGTCCGGGTGAGCCAGCATGTCCTCGATCTCGCGGCCGATGCGATCCAGGGACAGGGCCAGGTGCCCGGCATGCTGGCCGACGCTCCACCAGGAGACCTTGAGCCGCCGCGTCGAGAAGACCTCGGGATCCTCAAGGCATCGATAAATGGCGCTCCATTGCTGCTCGATCTTGGCCAGGTCGGCCATCAAATCCTCAGGCCCGACCTCCGTCGGCGGCGTCGATACCGCCGGCAAGCCGCCGTCCTCCCCCTGCCCCGACGCCGGCGCTCCCCCCGCAACGACGGCGATCACCGCCAGAATGACGGCGCTCGTCCGGCGGATGCGGTGCCGATAGCGCAACCTTGATCCCATCGTCGCGGCTCCTTTTTCCCCGAGGTGAAACCCCCCTCGCCCTGGACGACCAACGTACTGGAGCCGTCGGTCCGGCGTCCAGTTCAATTCTTCGGAACCCGCTCCAAGCTCGAATGCCGAACCTCATGAAGGCCGCGCACGCGACCCACGCGTGATATCCTTCCGGAGCCTGAAGGCAGCCGCTGACAAGGATTTCGGCGGAGGTCCCCCGCGCGATGAATCTCTCTGGGCCGCTGCCCGGCATCCCGATCCCCCCCTGGGGGCGCGGCTGGCGGCGGATCGCCGTCGTGGCGACGATCCTGGGCGTCCTCGGCTGGCGTTCGCTCAACTACGCCGCCGATCGGCGGCCCATCTGGGATTCGGGGATTTTTGCCTCGGTGGCTTACCATCTCAACGGCGGGCGCGCCCTCTATCGGGACGTATGGGATCACAAACCCCCTCTGATTTACTTCCTTAACGCCTGGGCCTTAAGGCTAGGCGATGGAACGATCAACGCCGTCCGCCAGATGGAGCGCGGCTTCGGCGCGGCGGCGGCCCTGGCTATCTTCTGGGTGGCATTTCGCTTGTGGGGTCGGGTCTGGCTGGCCGTCGTCGGGGCGCTGTTCTTCCTCGCGCATTTCTTCAGTGAGAAAGTCCACTTCGGCGGCAATCTGAGCGAGATTTACGGCTCGGTCTTCGCCCTTGGTGGAATGGGATGCGCGATCGAGGGACGCCGCCGGATGGGTCGCGTTTCCCTCGGTCTCGGCGCCCTCTGCGGCGGTCTTTTCAGCCTGGCCACGTGGACCAAGGAGCCCTTCCTGTTCTCCAGCGTCGCCTGGTTCTTCTATCTGGTCACGGGCTCGGGCGGCGCGATCCGTCATCGCAATCTGCTCGTTGTGACCTTCCTGGCCGGCGCGCTCGCTCCCGCCCTGGCGTTTATCCTCTATTTCGTCCTCACGGGGACGCTTGTCGATTGGTTGGCCGTGCTCGACTATAATTCGCGCTACTCCTCGGAATTCATCCACAGGAGCGGGTTCTTCGGCCAATTGGGTCGCAATCTGGCCGGCGCTTGGGAGAAGTTCTTCTCGCTGACGCGTCTGGGGCCGGTCGCGGCCGGGGCCGGGGCCGCCGCCGCCGTGCTGCCCGGCTTCAACCGGCGCTACGATCGCGCCCCCGCTTTCCTGTTGATCGGCTTCGCCTTGGAGTTCTACGCCACGACGATCTCCGGCCTCGGCTTCGGTCATTACTATCTCCAATTCTGCGCCGTATACACCCTCATCGCCGCGGGCGCGCTGGCGGCCTTGGCCGACGGGCTTGAACGCCTGGCCCCAGCGCGATCCCCGGCGATCGGGCGCGTCGGTTCAACGGTTGTGAGCGAGCCGCCGGCGCGAGCCCCTCAAGATTGGAAGGGCCTTCTCCGGTGGACGTTTCGTCGCGAGGGGGCGATCCTGGTCCTTGTGCTGGGCGGCTGGGTGCTCGTCGACCGCGCCGCCGTCGTCGGCTATCTGGAAGGCGCGCGGCGCGCGGCGCGGACCGTCGGCGTCGGGCCGATCGCCGAGGCCATCGCCCGGGGGAGCGGCCCGTCGGAGCCGATCTGGGCCGTTTCAGCCGCCGACGCGCGCGTCTACGTCGAGGCCGCGCGCCATTCCCCCACCCCGTACTTCTTCACGCTCGGCCACATCATTGAGATCGAGACGTTTCGAGAAAGCGCTGAATCCAAAATCGAGCGCATCCAGCGAGACCTGCAAACCCATCCGCCTCGCTTCATCGTCGTCTCCGAGCAATTCCCCTATCTTCTCAAGTTGCTCAACATCGAGGAGTTCTTACAGAAGGAATACGCCCCCACCGGCGTTTATGAGATTCACTCCAATGGGGCGCGTTCAGATCTCTACGCTCGGCGGGAGGCGCCCCCTTGAGGGGCATCACTTCCGCATCAGGCTCGGGGGACTCATTTTTGGGTGACGGCCAGGACCACTCCGGCCACCGCCACCGCTCCCCCGACCAAGCTCAGCACCATCTGCTTCCAGCCGAATCCCTCCGTCCCCCCCAGGCCGATCGCGTCGGCCCCCAGCCCGATGATCAGCGCCACCAGCCCGACGGCGATCAATGCCACCGGTAGGGTCCGGCTCTTTGAGCTTTCCATTGGTAAGGCTCCTTGTCATCTTCGGGTTGCGGTCCCGGCCGCCGCCGGGCCCCAATCGTTCGCCTGGCCAAGGTGGCCCATCATAGCGAGGCGGCGCGGCGCGGTAAAGACGAGCGTCCGGCCGCTTGGAGGCCTTGAGGCAGGTTCCGATGGCGGAGGAAGTCGAAATCCTGGTGGTTCAGGAGCCGGACGCCGGCGATCTGCCGCTGCCGGTCTATGAGACGGAGGATTCGTCCGGGCTGGACCTGCGGGCGGCCGTGCCGGCGGATCGGCCGGCGGTCGTGCCGCCGAGCACGTGGAGCCTCATCCCGACGGGGCTGAGGATCGCCCTCCCGCCCGGCTATGAGGCCCAGGTTCGGCCGCGATCGGGCCTGGCGCTTCGCCACGGCATCGGCATCTTGAACTCGCCGGGAACGATTGACGCCGACTACCGCGGCGAGATCGGCGTCATCCTCTTCAATTTCGGCGGCGAACCCTTCCACGTTCGTCGCGGCGATCGGATCGCCCAGTTGGTCATCCATCGCGTCGAGCGCCTTCGCTGGCGCCGCTGCGCCGACCTGCCGCCGACGCCGCGATCCGGCGGCGGCTTCGGTCACACGGGCGCCTGAGGCCGCTCGGCCGCGCTCCGGCCCGGCCGCCCGGCCCCCCTCAGGAGGTGGCCAGATGGCCGCGCAACAGGCCGGCCAGAAGATCGCGACAGGGCGGGCACAGCGTGAACGTATAGACCGAATAGACGCGCTCTTCCTCGCGGCGAACTTCGACGTCGCTCATCGACCCCAGCTTTTCGATCAACGCCTTCATCTCCTGCTCAAGGTCGGCCGCCAGATCCTTTTCGCTCAGGACCAACGGATCCTCGACGCTGGCGAACAGCTCGATCTTCATCGTATAGGTCTGATGACCTTCGGCAAGCCACCGTCCGCAATTGGCGCAAACTGGGGTGGTCACGCTCTGGCTCCGGTCCGCTCTCGAGCGATGCCCCGGTCTCAAAACGGCATCTCGCCGATCGGCTCCAGGCCGCCATAGTCGGCCAGAATTTCAATCTCCATCCCGGCGTCGAATCGGACCGCGAGCTTTCGCCTCGCCCCTTCGACCCGGACGGCCACGACCTCCCCCGCCCCCAGCCTCGCGTGACGCACACGGGCGCCCGGAGGAAAGAGCCTGCCCGAATCCTCGGCCGCCGGGTCCTCAAGCGCGTCGACCGGCTCGGCCAGAGCGGCGGCCGTCCCCGCCTCGGGAAGAAGGGAACTCCGCGGCGAGGCCATCGCCCGACCGGCCCTGGCTTGACGCGCCTCGGCCAGCTCCTGCGTCAGATGGGCCGGGATTTCATGGAGCAGGAGCGAAGGGGGGTTATACTGGACGCGCCCATAGAGCGTCCGGCTGTCGGCGCGGCTGAGGAAAAGTCGGTCGCGGGCCCGCGTCACGCCAACGTAGAACAGGCGTCGTTCTTCCTCGAGATGGCCCTCCTCGACGGCGCGCGGACTGGGGAAGATGCCCTCTTCGAGCCCCGTAAGGAAAACGGCGGGGAACTCCAGCCCCTTGGCGCAGTGAAGCGTCATGAGCGAGACGCCGTCCTCATCTTCGTTGAGTTCATCGACCGGACTCATGAGCGCCACCTTCTCCAGGTATTCCTCCAGCGTCGCCCCGGGGCGCTCTTGTTCGAATTGCTCGACGGCCCGTTCAAGCTCGGCGACGTTCTCCCGACGCGTGAGGCCTTCCAGCGATCGGGGATCGCCGAGGGCCGCCTCATAGCCCGTCTCATCCAGCACGCGCCGCAGCAGTCCTCCGGGTCGCTCATCGCCGGCCAGGCCGCGCCATCGGCCGATGGCTTCGATCAGGTCGGTCAACCCGGCGGCGGCTTTCTTCGGCAGAATTCCCGCCTTCAGCGCCTCGGGGAGATAGTCCCAAATCAAGAGGCCGCGCTCGTCGGCCCCGGAGACGATCTGGCTGAAGGATTTCTCGCCGATCCCGCGGCGAGGCCGGTTGATCACGCGCGCCAGGCTCAGCCCCTCGTGAGGATTGACGATCAGCCGCAGATAGGCGATCAGGTCCTTGATCTCGGCCCGATCGTAGAAGCGCGGCCCGCCGACGACGCGATACGGGATGCGCGCCCGGCGCAGCATATCTTCGAAGAGTCGCGAGAGGGCATTGATCCGATAAAAGATCGCCATGTCGCGGTAACGCAATCCGCAGACGCTCCGAAGCCACCGGAGCGTCTCGACGACCAGGGCGGCCTCCTCCCGTTCGTCGGCCCCGACGACGAGGGTGATCGGCTCTCCGGCGCCGCGGCTGCTCCAGAGGTTCTTGCCCAGACGGGACCGATTGCGGGAGATGACGTGGTTGGCCGCTTCGAGGATCACCCCGGTCGAGCGGTAATTCTGTTCGAGTCGAATGATCCGCGGCCGGGGGAAGCGCTCGGGGAACTCCAGGATGTTCTCGATCGCCGCCCCGCGCCAGGAGTAAATGCTCTGATCCTCGTCGCCGACGACGCAGAGATTGCCCTCATCCCCCGCCAGCAGCCGGATCAGCTCGAACTGGACGCGGTTGATGTCCTGATATTCATCGACCAGAACGTAGCGCCAGCGATCCCGATACCGGCTCAGGACCGAGGGCTCGGTCTCGAACAGACGTACGGTCTTGAGCAACAGGTCGTCGAAATCAACGGCGTTGTTGGCCTGGAGCGCCGCTTCGTAGCGTTCGAAGACCTCCACCATCGGCTCCCCCCACGCCGCCAGCCTGTCCCGGCGAACGTCGGCCGGGGCAAGCATCTCCGTCTTGGCCTCCCCGATGCGCGCCAACGCCTCGCGCGGCTGAGCTCCCCCCAGCGAGCTTTCCAGCGCCCGCATGCAATCCTTGAGCAAAGCGAGCTGATCGCTCTCGTCCAGGATGGTGAAGCGAGGGCTCAATCCGACGGCCGCGGCCTCGCGCCGCAGAATCGACACGCAAAGCGAATGAAACGTGCCGATCGAGAGCCGAGCGGCCTCCAGGCCGGGCAGGAGCGCCGCCAGGCGCCGCTTCATCTCCTCGGCGGCCTTGTTCGTGAACGTCGCGGCGAAGATCCGCCAGGGGGGGACGTGGGCCCGTTGCACCAGATAGGCGATCCGATGGGTGATGACGCGCGTCTTGCCGGAGCCGGCCCCGGCGTTGACCAGGACCGGCCCCTCCAACGTCGTCACGGCCTCCCGCTGGGCGGGATTGAGCGCGTCAAGCACCGGATCGGTCATTGCACTGACTGCGGGGGGATTGGGCCGGCGTGACCCCCGATCGGAAAGGCCTTGGGGGGAGTCGCTCCGACCAACGCAGGTTCGGCGGGGGTCGCTCCCGCTCCGAGTCTAGCGTCCCCGCGGAACCGGGAAAAGTCCATTTGCCGGCCCAGAGGGGCCGCGCCCGCCGGCTCGGCCCGGCCGCTCCCGGCTTCGGGTTTGGACTTGATCGACGCGCGGCCCTGAAGCCAAAGTGGACGAACTCTATCGGCGAACTGAACTGACGATGTCTTGGCAGTGGCTGCGTTCCGGGTTTGGGTTGTTGTCGGCGGCTTCCCTCCTCGCCGCCGCCTGCGGGGAGCCTCCGAACTCGGCCTCGGGGCCCGAGCCAACGTCTCCGGCCGGGGGCGGGACGTCGTGGCTGGCCCCCGTCTTGCCGGGCCAACTGGCCGAGGACACGGTCCATCAGTATCGCCTGCGAGCCGAGCCGTTCTCCCCGACGCTGGGGCGCATTTTCTCCAATGGTCAGCTTGTCGTCTTCCCCGATTACGCCAGCCTGGCCGGGACGACCTCCAGCCTGGCCGAGGATTACGCCTTCTCGGCCATTGACGGCTTCGCCCGGGTTTATCATTTCCTCAAGAGCCCCGCCTGGCTCATGTCCGGGGTCACGCCGCTCGGGGAGGAACTGCCCGCCGGCGGCTGGCGCGCCGATTGGAACCCCTCGGCCCGCGCCCTTGAATTGCTCATCACCGCCCCGTATGCCGACGCCACCTCGACGGAGCTTTATCGCCTGGAGGACCGGGTCTGGAAACGGGTGGAGACGGAATCCCGCCCCGCGGCGGACGCGGCCGCCCGGGCGATCTTCGAGCCCACGTCGGGGGCCTGGTTCGTCGTCTCCTCCGCGGGCGGCCCCCAGGGCGGCTTCATGCGTCTGGACGCCGGACGGTGGGACCAGTTGACCGCGCGTCCGGCTCCGGATTTCTCGCGCGCCCGGCGCCTGGCGGGCGTCCCCGGGGGATTGGCCTTACTCGGTGACGGCGGCGAGGTCTGGCTGTGGATGCAGGGGGCCTGGTCGCATGAACTGACGTTGGCCGAACCGGATCCCCTGGTGTTCCACTTCGATCCCCGTCACGATCGCATTCTGGTGGCCAACTCGGCCGGCATCGGCCGAACAAGCCTCCAGTGGCTGACGCTGGCCCGGGGGCATAGCGCGCTCGGCCCGCCGACGCGCGTCTCGCAGTCCGACGTCGTCTCGATCAACGGGGAGGTTCAGGGGGTATGGTCGGCCGTCGGTCAACTGGCCGAGGAAGAGGATGCGACAGGGCAGCGGCGGTCGGTTTTCCTGCCGGGAGAGCTTCAGGGCGACGCCCCGGCCCTTGCTCTGGAAAGTCGAGCGGGGGTCACGTATTGGCGGCCCGCCGAAATCGAACAACTCGACATTCAGCCTCAGTTCGACAGCCTCATGCCTGACCGGGGAGGGTTCGTCCCCACTCTCCTGCGCCACGTTGAGGTCTCGGCCAATCCCTCGGGGATGGAAACCATCCCCGAGGCCGTCTTTCCTTATCTCCACGCCGAGGAATCCTCCGACGCCGAACCGGCTCGCGTCGCGGCCCGATCGACCCTCCGCTTTCATCATAGTCGCTTCTGGGCGTTCCAAGGGACCAATGTCGAATGGCTCAAACCTTATCCGGAAATCCATGGCGACCTGCAATATCGCTCCGTCCGCTTCAACGCCCAAACCGGCCTGCGCGAGCGCCTGGCCTGGGGATTCCCGGGGCCGGGCGTGTTCCAATTCCGCTACCAGCGCGAAGACGGCAAGAACCTTCAATGGACGCGCTCGCCGGCCTTAGGTCTGCGCCAGATCCCGGGCATCGATTGGAAGCCCGGCGGACGGTTCTGGCTGCTCGACCCCGTGGCCTGGGGGGAACGTCCGACGGTGGCCCTCGCCGGTTGGGTCGGCCAGCTGGAGCAGGAAATCCGCCTGGAGGACCCGTCCGGTCGGCCCGTGGGGGTCGCCTACCGTCGCGTGCCGGAGACCGGTCTTTTCGCTCGCATTTCGGCCCTCACGCCCAAGGAGTGGGTGGCCGCCCCGCTCCCCGTCCCCTTTGGGCTCGGCTGCCGCCTGGTGAGCAATCCCGGCGATGAGGAGTTGTATCTGTTGGGCGGGCGGATCGCGCGCCGACGAACGATCCAGCGTCAGACGGTATTTCGGATGGAGCGGAACGAAGACGTCTGGCGATGGAACGGCGGCCAGTGGGCGCGCCTCCGGCTGTCGGGCCGAGCCCCTCGCCTGGAAGGCGAATGGGCCGTTGTCTATGACCCCTTCCGCCGGCGTCTGCTGGTGCTCAATGAGGAGGGGTTATTCAGCCTCCAAAAGGCGCGGTGGAGCCGTCTGTGGGACGCCTCCGCCCAGCCGGACGCTCCGCCCCCCGGTCGTCCCGCCCTCTACGTTCACCCCAATACCGGTCAAATCCTGGGGGGATGGACCGGCGAACCCGCCCGCCTGGCGGTCTGGAGCGTCGATCGCTGGATTCCGATCGTGGCCCCCGCCGGCTCAACCCCGATCGGCCTGGCGCTGCGGGACCCCGAGGACCTGCTGCCGGCCCCCGAGGGGGAGGCCTGGCTGATCGCCGACGCTGAGCACCTGAACGCCCTGCGCAATGAGGCCTACCCGGACCCGGAAATCTACGCCGAGACCTATGGCCTCGGGATGACGCTGGAGCCGATTCTGGAGAGTTCAGCGGAAGGCGACCGTGCGGACGAGGAGGCCCTCGCCGAGCGAGCGCGGGAAACCAGCATCCGCTGAGCGTCTTCTCCGGGCCGGCCTGAGCCAAAAATGGCGCGACCCGCGCCGAGGGGCGCGGGTCGCGGCCGGATCTGATTCAGCTCAGAGGCGGGGCGAAAGTCTCAGTCGGCCCGACTGACCTTCGCCGTCCACTCGTTCGTCCCCCAAGCCAGCCGGAAGAGCCCACCGTCGCCCTCGGGCTTGAGTTCGATGGTGAGCTCGCTCACGGGCTCGCTCAGCGTGGTGTGGATCAGGGCCGTCTCCCCGGAATCGGCCGAGGGATCATGCATCGTTCCCCAGACATCGGCCTTATCGTTGAAAACCAGGTTCCAGCCCTGACCGGCCCGCTTGAGCCAGAGGCTGTAGACTCCCTTGTAATTCTCGGCTACGTTGCCTTGACGGACTGAGGCGTCGCCGATCTTGAAATTGCCCTCGGCCGAGACCTTCGGGGGCGTGTTGCTGATGAATTGGACGACCTCGCCGTCGGCCAACGTCGTCAACTGCTCGAACTCCTTGCCCTCGGCGCGAACCTTCACGTAAGAGATCTGGAGCGACTTGTCCCCCAACTTGAGCTCCGCCCGGGTTGCCCCGCGCATCCCGGCTCGGCCGCCCCCCCCGCCGCGCCGCCCTCGCCCCTCCGCCTCAGCCGGGATTTCAGTCACTTCGATGCCGGTCTCCTCGGCAACGGCCTTCGGCAGGCCGGTAAAGTCCATCGAGACCAGGCCGGATTGATCGGACATCTTGCCGCGGATGTTGGCGCCGTCCTTCTCCACGGTCATCAGGATCTCGAATTCGGCTTCGCCGAACGTCAGGGCATACTTGAGCTCGATCCCCTTGTCGGTCTTCTTGATCTCCTCGATCGTCTTCGGCCCGATGGGGGGCGGCATCAGGAGGTCCGCCGCCGCCTTCCCGGCGACGTCCTTGACGTTGAAGGCCACGTTCATCTGACCGCCCTGGGGGGAGTCGATCTGCAGAATCCATTCGCCGACAAAATCCCGGATGTCGGCGGCCGAGGCCAGACCCGCCGCCGCGGACGCGCCGGCGGCCGCCTGGGCCGCCGCGATCTCATCGCGCAGGGCCTTCTCCTCGGCGGTCCCTAGCCGGGCGGCTTTGACCTGAAGATTCATCGTCGGCTGATCGGCCGGCCCGACCTTGACTTCGCCGGAGAAGGTATCCCCGACCACCTTGACTTCGATGTGGACCGGCATTTTCTCCCCGCCCAGGTCCATCTGATAGTCCAGGACGTGCTTGTCCCCCTCCAGCCGGACGCCTTCGGCCACAAACTCGCCCAAGGGGGATTTGAGAGTCCCCTTCAACCCGCCCTCGGTGCTCTCAACCTTGAGATCCGAGGGTTGCTTCTGGCCGAACATGTCGACGGAGATGAACCAATCCCCGACGAGATCGTTGAGCTCGACGGCCGAGGCCGTCGGTCCGCAAACCAGGGCCAGGGCCAGCGCTCCCGCCACGACCCAGCCCACACGCGCCACGTGGGAAACCATGACTTCTCCTCCAGTCCTAACTCGAAAAAGGTTGACCTGCGCGGTCGCACGTTTCCTCTTGGACTTTTACCATGTCCGCGACCGGCTGCCAATGGAATTTTAACGCATGCAAAAGATTTCCGGGGGGGTCAGCCCAGACAGCCGGGGTAAGTCCGCCCCCGCACGCGCCGGAATTCATAGGGCTTGAGCTTATCGGGGGGGGCCTCGGGCGCGCACCGGGCGCTGGCGTAGTGGACCGTCAGCACTCGGCGGTGGCGGTCGGTCACGTTGGCCCCCGTCTTGTGCAGGAGCCGGGAATGGAAGAACACCCCGTCGCCCGGCGAAAGCCGCAAGGCCACCTGGTTCGGGTCCTCATCGGCCCCCTCGACGCCGAAAATCCCGGCGTTTACCCGTTCGGCCTTCGGGACGACGTGCGGCTTGAGCCCCCAACGATGCGAACCCGGGATCACCCAGAGCCCGCCGTTGGCCGCCTCGGCCGGGTCCAGCGTCACCCAACTGCCGAGCACCTGATCGTGCGGCCCGAAGGGGAAATAGAAGGCGTCCTGGTGGTAGTGATGGACGGCGTCGACGCCGGGCGGCTTGTAGATGAACATCGTGAGAAAGGCGAGCACGTCCGGCCCCAGAAGGGATTCGACCACGTCCAGGATCGCCGGGGTCTCGGCGAAGCCGCGAAAGAGAGGATCGTGCCGATCCGGATGGAGATACTTCCAGAGCCCCTTCTCCGGGTCCTCCGGCGTGAACTCGCCCCGGGCCACGCGGACGTCCCGGACCACCATCTTCTCGGCCCCAGGGGGGATTTCGCCCAGGGCGAACTGACGGGCTCGCGTCTTGTAGCGTTCGATCTCCGCCTCGGCCAGCAGGCCGCGCGCGATGAGGTAGCCTTCCACTTCGTATTGGCGGCGTTCGGCGTCGCTCAGCTTCAAGCCTTTACTCCGTCCCGAACTCGCTCTCCACGTCGAGATCCGGCTCGACCGCGTCATGATCATCAACCCCGATTCGAGGTGTCAATTTCAATCTCCTCCGGTAAAATCCCGCGTTTGCGGCCGCCGGCTGCCCCAGACGGAACGGACCCCCCCGAATGAACGACCCCCTTGAGCGGTATCAGGCCAAAAGGCTCGGTCTGACGGACTGGGTGGCGCGTCTGCGACCGTGCGATCGCCTGATGATGGGGGTGTGGTACGGCCAGCCGGCCGGTGTGATCCGGACCTTGGGGTCGGCTCCGGCCCTCCCGCGGCCTCTTTTCGTGTCGATGTCCTACGCGACGGGACCCTTTGAATACATGAAACGGCCCGAGGTGATCAATTTGACAGGTTTTTACGGGCCGTTCGAACGGATGGCCCAGGCCGAGCGGGACAACGTCTATTACACCCCCATCCAGTTCACCGACGGGCGCAAGCTCGTCAGCGAAGCCGAACCTCCGGACTACTTCATCTACCGGGTCGCTCCGATGGACGAAGCCGGCCGGTTCAACTTCTCGCTCACGGCCAGCTATGAGTACTCGGCCATCCGATGGCTCAAACGCCACGGCGCCCGCACCCGGATCGTCTTTGAGGTCAACCCGAATCTCCCCCGGGTCTTTGGCCTGCCGGAACTCGGAGCCAACGAGATGGGCCTGGACGACGTCGATGAGATCGTCGAGGACGACGCCCCCCTGCTGGAATTTCCGACCGCCGAGCCCACCCCCACCGAGCGCGCTATCGCCGCCAACGTCGCCGCGCTCGTCCCGGATCGCGCCACGGTTCAACTGGGCTTCGGCACCATTCCGATGGCCATCGGGCGGCTGCTGAAGGATCGCCGGGAGCTGGGCATCCACTCCGAAATGTTCTGTGAAGGCCACATCGATCTGATCGAGGCCGGGGCCGTCACCAACGCGCACAAGGGCCTCTACGACGGCCGGTCCGTCTGCACCTTCGCCCTGGGGCCGCGCCGTCTCCACCGCTGGTGCGAGCGGAACCCCGCACTGGCCGTCCTGCCCGTTGAGGAGGTCAACAGCGTCCCCGTGCTGGCGCGCGTCCGAAACCTCGTGAGCATCAACAGCATCCTGACGATCGACCTGACGGGCCAGGCCTGCGCTCACTGTCTGGGGCCGCGCACCTATAGCGGCCTCGGCGGGGCCTTCGAGTTCGCCTATGGCGCTCAGCACTCCCCCGGCGGCCGCAGCGTCTTGTGCCTGCCCGCCATGACGCGCCTCAAGGACGGCGCCGAAGTCTCCAACGTCGTCGTCCGCCATCCGCCGGGGACCCGCGTCACGGTGCCGGAGCATTGCGTGGATTGGGTCGTGACCGAGTACGGCGCCGCCCGCCTCAAGCTGCTCCCGCTCGAACAGCGGGCCGAGGCCCTCATTCGCCTGGCGCACCCCAATCTCCGCGACGCCCTCGCCCGCGAGGCTCGCGGCCACGGGCTCCGGCTCGATCATCTGGATCGGCTTCCCCCGCCCGCGGAAGGATTCATCCGAGCCGGGTAGCCCAGATGCCCGGCGCAACGCCCGCAGCTTTGTCCCAAGCTCAAGGGCGACGCGGGGCCCGACGGGAAGAACTCATGCGATCGTCGGAAAGGCGCGAAGCGGGGCGGAGCCGGCGGCGGGCGGCCCCGGGGCCGCGCGCGGGGCTCTTGGCCATCTATCTGTTCCTGGCCGACTGCCTCCCGGCGGCCGAAACGAGCGGGGCGGAGCCGGTCCCGTCGCTCTTCTGGACGCTTCCCTTTGTGCTGCTCCTGCTCTCGATCGCTGTCTTTCCGCTGATTCCCGCGCTGCACCGGTGGTGGGATCGGAACTCAAGCAAGCTGGCCGTGGCCGTCGGGCTGGGCCTCGTTACGTGCCTTTATTACGCCTTGCGCGGCTATGGCTTTCATCACTCGGAGCCGGGAGCCCGGGCGGTCCTGAGCGTCCTCGATCACGCCGTCCGGATCGATTACGTTCCCTTCATCGTTCTCCTCTTCAGTCTCTACACGATCAGCGGCGGCATCCACGTCCGGGGGGACATCCCCGCTCATCCGCTGACGAACGTGCTCCTCCTGGGGATAGGGACGTTAATCGCCAGCTTCGTCGGGACGACCGGCGCCTCCATGCTCCTCATCCGGCCCTTGCTTCAGATCAACACCGAGCGGCGCCACGTCAAGCACACGGTCGTCTTTTTCATCTTTCTCGTCAGCAATATCGGCGGGTCACTCCTGCCCGTCGGCGATCCGCCGCTCTTTCTCGGCTACCTGCGCGGCGTGCCGTTCCTCTGGACGCTCCATCTGGCCCCCGAGTGGCTGTTTTGCTCCGCCGTCGTCCTCACGGTTTACTGGGTCATTGATCACTCCCTCTATCTCCGCGAGCCCAGGCGGGCGGTGGCCGAGGACGAGCGCCGGCGCGAGCCGATCCGCGTTGAGGGCGCCTTCAATCTTGCCCTGCTGGTCGGCGTCGTCCTGGCCGTCGGCCTGCTCGTGCCCGGCCGGCCGTTACCGGGGACCTCCTGGGTGGTGCCTGCCATCTACTTGCGGGAAGGGGTCCAGCTCGGGCTGGCGGCCGTCTCGCTTCGCGTCACGTCGGGCTCGATCCGCCGGGCCAACGCCTTCACCTTTCATCCCATCTCGGAGGTGGCCTGCCTCTTCATCGGCATTTTCGTGACGATGCAGGCGCCGATCGAGATTCTGAGAGCCCGAGGGGCCGATTTGGGGGTCGTCGACCCGCTGCGCTATTTCTGGGCGACCGGCCTCCTTTCGAGCTTTCTCGACAACGCCCCGACCTACGTCGTCTTCTTTGAGTTGGCCGGGAGCGTCACGCCGGCGGAGCTGGAGGTTGGCATCCTCAGGGGGCTCCACACGGGCACGGGCGTTATCTCCGTCCCCTTGCTGAAGGCGATCTCCTGTGGCGCCGTGTTCATGGGGGCCATGACCTATATCGGCAACGGCCCGAATTTTATGGTCAAGGCGATCGCCGAGCAGGCTGGAATCCGCATGCCGACGTTCTTCGGTTACCTCGGCTACAGCCTCATGATGCTCGGCCCCGTTTTCGTCCTCGTCTCGCTGATCTTTTTCGTCTGATCCCGCCCCTCGAATGAATGGCCGCCAGGCGGGGCGCTCCGGAAACCGAACGCATGCACGATTGTCAACGGACCGAACGGGAATCTCAGGCCACGGGGCGGCGATGCCTCATCCTGATGATGAAGGCCCCGACGCCAGGGCGGGTCAAAACGCGCCTGGCGAAAACGATCGGCCCCGAGGCGGCGGCCCGCCTCTATCGCGCCTTCGTCGAGCGCCTCGCGCGGGAGTTGTTGGCGGCGCCGGGTCGGTCCTGGACTCCCGCCGTCGCCTTCGATCCGCCCGAAGCTGAGGCGGCCTTGCAGGCATGGTTGCGGCCCATCCTGCCGCCGGAGGTGGCCTTCTGGCCGCAGGGTCCGGGGGACCTGGGAGATCGCCTGCGCGGGGCGTTCGAGCGAGCCTTCGCTGCGGGGGCTCGCGCCGTCCTGGCCCTGGGGGCCGATTGCCTCGAAATCACGCCCGAGGAACTCCAAGCCGGCTTCGGAGCGCTGGAGAAGTTTCCGGTCCTGCTCGGCCCGGCCGAAGACGGCGGCTATTGGACTCTCGGGCTCGCCGGCCCCTATTACGATCTTCTTCGTGATATGCCCTGGAGCAGCCCCGATCTGGCTGAGTCGACCCGCCGCCGAGCCCGCCAGTTGGACCTTCCCCTGGCCGAGCTTCCCCCCAAACGGGACGTGGATGAGGCCGAAGACCTCGAACGGCTGCCCGAGGCGCTCAAGCGCCTGATCGGGCTCCGGCCGTCGGATTAGGTCGAACGCCCGGACCGACGGCGGCGGCGAGCGGCCGTGGCCCGACCCGCGCCAAGCCGACGCCGGGAGCCAACGCGCCGGGCGGCGTCGGCCTTGAGCAGTCGCTCGTTCACCGAATCGGATTCGGAGGCCCCATGGGAGCCCCGATCGTACCCCAGGCTCGCTCGCAGGCGCTCGACCGTTCGGGAGTAATGGATGTGGCAGATGGCGGCGGCCAGGGCATCGGCGGCGTGATCCGAAGCGGGAAGCTCCTTAAGACCGAGCAGAACGCGCACCATCGCTCGAATCTGATCTTTTCCGGCGCGTCCGTGCCCGACGAGCGCCAGTTTCACGCGCGGCGGACTGTATTCGGCCAGAGCCCGGCCCTCGGCGGCCGCCGCCAGAATCGCCACGCCGCGCGCCTGGGCCACCGCCACGGCCGTCCGGGCGTTGGCGGCGAAGAAAAGCTCCTCGACGGCGATCTCGTCGGGCCGGTGGCGACCGATCAGCCGTCGCAACCCGGCGTGGATGGCCGCCAAACGATCGGCCAGGCTTTGGGAGCGATCCGTCCGGAGCGCGCCATGGGCGACGTGTCGGAGCGCTCCGGTCGATTCATCGTAATCGACCAGGCCATAGCCCACGTCGGCCAGGCCGGGGTCGATGCCCAGAACGCGCACGGGATCATCTCTTGCGGGGGCCGGGCCGGAGGGGGAGAGCGCCGCCGGAGATCAACTCATTTGCTCGATCAACGAGGCGTCCATGTCGAAGTTGGCCGCGACGGACTGAACGTCGTCGTGATCCTCAAGCGTCTGGACCAGCCGCAGCAGCTTTTCGGCCTCCTTGCCCTCGACGCGGACGGTGCTTTTCGGGACCCAATCGAGTTTGGCCGACTGGACGTGGAGCCCCCGCGTCTCCAGCGCCCGGCGGACCTGCGGTATCGTCTCCGGGGTCGAAGTGAATTGAAGCAGGTCGTCGGCCGCCTCGTAATCCTCGGCCCCGGCCTCAAGGGCCGCCTCCATGGCTTGCTCTTCGGTCAGGCCTCTCCGGTCGGCCAGGATGACCCCCTTGCGCTCAAAGTTCCAGGCGACGCACCCGGACTCGCCGAGGCTGCCGCCGTACTTGGCGAAGATGTGGCGGATCTCAGGCATCGTTCGGTTGCGGTTGTCCGTCGTGCCGAGAATCATGAGGGCCACGCCGGCGGGGCCATAGCCTTCCAGCGTAAAATCCTCAAACGTCTCGCCCTCGATCTCGCCCGTGCCCTTCTTGATCGCGCGCTCAATGTTGTCCTTGGGCATGTTGGCGTCGCGGGCGGCCTGGACGGCCGCGCGCAGGCGCGGGTTCCCCTCGACGTCGCCGCCGCCGGTTCGGGCCGCCACCATGATCTCGCGCAAGAGGCGCGTGAAGAGGCGGCCTCGTTTGGCGTCCACGGCCGCCTTTTTATGACGGATCGAGTGCCACTTCGAATGACCCGACATGTTGTGCCCGAGGCCCGTGAGGCCGAAGCTTGTGGTCCCGTCGTCCCGGATCAGAGCCGTCCCCGCTCGACGCCCTCCCAATTGGTGATGTCGTCGTCGGTCCCTTCGCTGCGATCGGGGCCCTTGGAAAGTAGATCATAATCCAGGCCGTGTTCGCCCGGATAGCGATAAATGAACGGTTCCCCCCATCCGTCCACCGGCAGCTTTTCCATGTATTGATTCCAATCGTTCTCCTCGACGTCGTTCGGCCGCACGACGAGGGCCTGAAGCCCTTCGCCGGTCGAGGGGAATCGACCGACCTCAATCTCAAAGGTCTGGAGGGCCGTCCGGATGGCCGCCATCTGGGATTGCGTCGCGCCGATGCGGGCCTTTTTGCTCCGGCCCACCAGGCGGGGCCCCACGATGCTGGCAAGGATACCGATAATGAGGACGACGAGAATGATCTCCAGGAACGTGAAACCGTCGTTCCTGGAACGTTGCCTTGGGAATCGTGCCCGCATGCTGAATAGCCCCGAGAGGTCGAGGTCGGCGTCGCCGGGCGAGGCGGCGCGGTCCCCTGACACGGCCTCGGGACAAAAAGTGTACCCGGCGGCGGGGCAGGGCGCAAGTCGGGCCGAGCCGGCCGGCCTAGCGACGGGTTTCAGGAAAAGGCTCTTCCTTGACGAGCTTGGTCAGGTATTTGACGAGGTTCTGCTTGTTCAAGTCCCCTTCAAGCTCGCGCTTGACCTTGCGATGGGCGTGGATGATGGAGGTGTGATCCCGGCCACCGAACTTGCGCGCGATCTCGGGATACGACATCTCGGTCATCTCCCGGGCCAGAAAGGCGGCGTATTGCCGGGGAACCGTGAACTTGCGGGACCGATTCCCACCGATGAGGTCATGAATGTTGATATCAAAGAACTTACAGACGACGAGTTGAATCTTCTCCACGCTGATCTTGAGCGGCTCCTCGCCGGAAAAGAACTCGACGAGCAGCTTGCGGGCCGTTTCGATCGACGGGGTGTCCCCTCGGACGGAACAATGGGCCGAGAGCTTCTTGAGCGCCCCCTCCAGTTTACGGATGTTCGTCCGGATGCGCTCGGCCATGTAAATGGCCGTCTCGGCGTTGAGCGTGAGCCCCAGGTCCTGAGCCTTGCGTTGTAGAATCGCGACTCGCGTTTCGAGATCCGGCGGCTGGATGTCGACGATCAGGCCGGCCTCGAACCGCGACCGGAGCCGCTCCTCCAGCTCCGTCAACTCCTTCGGCGGGTGATCGGAGGAGATGACGATCTTCTTCCCCGCATCGAAGAGGGCGTTAAACGTGTGGAAGAACTCAATCTGAGAGCGCTCGGCCCCGGCGAAGAACTGAACGTCGTCGATCAGCAGCAGGTCCACCGAACGGAAACAGTTGCGGAACTGCGTCGGCTCCTTCCGGCGAATGGCCTCAATGAAGGCGTTCATGAAGACCTCGGAGGAGACGTAGAGGACGTTGCGGCGCGGGCCGATGGCCAGCATCTGCTGGCCGATGGCGTGCATGAGGTGAGTCTTGCCGAGCCCCGCCCCGCCGTAGAGGAACAACGGGTTATAGGCGCGGGATTCCGGGTCGGCCACCGCCTGAGCCGCCGCATAGGCGAACCGGTTGGATTCCCCGACGACGAAACTTTCAAACGTGTAGCTCGGGTTGAGCCGCGTCGACGGCAGAGCCGGGCCCATCGGTTGAAGGCGACCCGCCACAGGGCGCTCGGGCGTCGGGAAAAGCCCATTGACCTCCTCAGCCGACACGAGCGCCGCGTCCTCCCCCTCGCCGGATTCCACTTCGAACGTCAGGTAGACCTCCCGACCGGCCTGATGGCCGAAGGCCTGTTCGATCTCGTCCAGGTAATTCGAGGCCACCCAGTTGCGGAAGTAGATGCTGGGGACGATCAGCCGGAGCTCCCCGTCGGCGTAATCGCCGACCCGAAGGGGTTCGATCCAGGTGGAAAAGGATTCGGCGTCAATGTGTTGCCGCAGCGCTTTGAGCGTCCGCTCCCACAGCGCCGCCGGAGACGAAAGGGTGGTCATGGCCACGCGTCCTTCTGGGTGCGTCCGGAGATGAAAATCGGCTCGGGCGGGACCGCCGCCCCGACGGCCACCGTCCTAAGGGTCTGGCCGGGGTCGGAGATTCGATAACTTGAAGCGCACTGGCCCCGGCCCCTTGAGCGCGTCTGAAAATCGACGTGAAAAACCCTGTTATCCTACGAGCGAGCTCAGCCCCGAAGGTATACGCCTTTGAACGGAAAAATCGAGCCTTTTTTTCCGCCGCCGGCCGCCGTCAAATCCGCTTGCCGCCTCGCCGCGCCTCTCCTCATAATACGGTGCGCGGGGCCGGTCTCCGGGACGGTGCCGCGCGCGGCTTCCGCCCTCCGACGGGCTGGTGTAGCTCAACGGTAGAGCACTCGCCTTGTAAGCGAGCGGTTGGGGGTTCGATTCCCTCCACCAGCTCCAGCGGGTCTGGCCCGGCCGGGATCGGGCGGCCAGGGATCGTCGAAGCGTCGTGGAGGGGTGCCCGAGTGGTTAAAGGGGACGGGCTGTAAACCCGTTGACGTAACGTCTACATAGGTTCGAATCCTATCCCCTCCACCAACGATCCGCTTCCGCCGGGGCCCAGGGGCGAGGGAGGCGCCGGGCGCCTCCGGAATTTCATTGCACGAGTCGGGGTCGAACGGCCCTTCCCGCGTTCATCGTGGCTTCGGGGGCCCGGACGAGCGTGGTCTCCGGGTCCAACCCTTCCAGCACCTCGAACTCGAGATCGCTCCGCAAGCCCAGCCGGACCGGACAGGGGCGGAGCTTGCCCCCCTCGATCGCCAGCACGTAAAAGCCCCCTTGAGGGTCCTGAAGGACGGAGAATCGGGGAACAATCAGGGCGTCTTTCTTCCCGCCCGTGATGAAGCGGGCATGAAGCCGATAGCCGATCCCCAGCGTCTCGGGGACTTCCTCCAATTCCACGATGGCGTTGACCCGCTGTTCCTCCACGCCGAGCGAGGAAAGCTTGGTAAAGCCTTGCGGCTCAATGCGCTTCACACGACCGCTGAGCCTGAGTCCCCCCGCCGGGGACTCCAGCTCCACCTCCCCTCCGGCGGCCAGCCTGAGCGCATCCTCCGTCAGGATGTCGGCGATGACCTCAAGTTGGGCGGGATCCCCCAGGAGCATCAACTCGGCCCCCTCGGGCAGCGGCCGCTCTCCTCTCTCGTAACGTTCGAGAACGACGCCGTCGATGGGCGAGACGACCACGGCCAGGTCCAGATCATGGCGGGCGCGAGCCAGTTGGGCGCGGGCCTGATCGAGCCGGGCCAACAGCTCGCTCCGCTCCAGGCGCTTGCGAGCGATCGTCTCCCGCACGCGGCGGATCGCCAGCCGGTTGGCTTCGAGGAGGGCATGTTGGGCGCGCTCTTCGGCCTGCGTGCGGTCCAGGCTCAGGCGGGCCGTCTCGGCCTCCAGACGCGCGTCATCGAGGCGGTTGGGGGGCAACGTGCCGTCCTGGACCAGCCGCCGGGCGCGGTCCAGCTCTTTGTCGGCGTAGCTCAGGCGCTGTTCGGCCTCCTGGACGCGGGCCCGGGCGGCCGCCAGCGACTGCTCGCCGTTGTGGGCCATCGCCTCGGCTTCGGCCAGTTCAGTCAACTCCAGAGTGTCGTCGTCCTTGACCGCCAGCAGGGAATCCAGCGCGGCGACGACGGCCTCGGCTTCTCGGACCGCCGCTTCCAGCGGTTCGCGGTCGAAAGCGACCAAGTCCTGCCCCTTGGAGACGCGATCGCCCGGCTCGAAGTCGATCCGCCCGATGCGTCCGGAGACTTGGAGAGCGATCTTCCACGTGTCCTCCAGCCGCGTTCGGGCCGGCTCGCGAAACGACTGACGAATCGGCCCCCGACGGGGTTGGATCGCCTCGATCTCCGGGGCACGATCCATCAAGGCGAGGCTCCCGGCGGCCACCAGCACGATCCCGGCTCCGATCCAGATGATCTGACGGCGTTGGAGGGGCATCCTGACCAATTCACTCCCCGATCTTGAGAGCATCGAGCCAGGCGATCCGCCGCACCTGGAGGAGGGAAACCACTTGGGCGAAGGCGACGAAGCCGATCAGGATAAGCGCCGCCTGGAGCAGTCGCCATGCGTGAATCACGACCGGAAATCGATAAAGCTCGGTGTCGTACGCCCTGGCCAGCAGATGGGAAAGGCCGATCCCCCCGATCAGGCCCAACCCCACCCCCAACGCGCTCAGGATCAACTGCTCCCCCCGCAGGATCGCCGCCACTTCCCCGGGACCATAGCCGAGGACGCGAAGCGTCCCGACCTCGCGCTCGCGTTCGCTCAAGGAAACGAGCGAGGTGTTGACGACGCTGCCGAAACCGATCAGCCCGGCAAAAAAGACCATGATCGTCAGCATGACGCCCATGTTTCTGCCGAAAGTCTCCTGCATCTGTTCGAGGGCTCGCAGCCGCCGGGCGACGCCGACGACCGTCGGGTGCTCCTTGATCTCGGCGTAGGTGGCCCTCAGGTCCTGCTTGTCGTAAGTCGAACCGAGCAAGGCGTTGGCCGCCCATTCCTCCCCGATCAGGCGGCTCAGATACTGCAAGTCGGCGTAGGCCCCCAGCCCCAGGAAAGTCGGGACCACCGCCACCACCGGGGCGCGCACTTCGCGGCGCTGCCCGATCAACGGCCGCAACGTCAGCACGTCCCCGACGCGCACCCCAAGCAGCCGGGCCACCTTGTCGGCCAGCACGAGCCCTTCCGGCGGAATGGTGATCGGGCGGCCATCTCCATCGAGCGGCGTGTAGAGCCGGTTTCCCCGCGGCAGGCCGACGACCCCCAACCGCTTCGTGCGCGAGCCGTAAGAAAGCCGCGCCGGGACGTTAAGCTGCGGCTCGACGAGCGAGACTCCGGCCAGGGCCCCGAACTCGGCGGGGGCCCGCGGACCGGCGGGATCGCGCAGGGCGATCGTCAACTCCTGCCGGGAGACCGCGCGAAACTCGTAATCCATCAGATAGTCGAGGCTGTCGACCATGCCGAACGTCATGACGATGATCGAGCCGGAGACGGCCACGGCGAACACGTTGACGCCGCTCCGGAACGGGTTGCGGAAGATGGAGCGCAAGACAAGCCGCCAGCGGAAGGATAATCGCTCCCAAACGATGCCGACGCCTTCGAGCCAGACGTGGCTGCCCCGTTCCGGCGGCGGCGGCCGCATGGCCAGCGCCGGATGCAGCCGAGCGGCGCGGCGGGCGGCCCGGACCGTCCCCGCCCCGGCGAACAGTAAACTCGTGGCCATGCCCAGAAGATGGAGATCGGCGTGGAAGTGAGCCTCGAAGCGCGGCAACGCATAGAACTGACGATACAAGCCGATCATCAGCGGCTGGAGCCACACCGCGAGCGCCGAGCCGGCCAGCCCCCCGAACAACCCGATGGCGAGCCCGAAGGCCAGAAAGTGCCCGGCGAGGGCGGCCGGGGAGTAGCCCACGGCGCGCAACGTGCCGATGATCGCGCGCTGCTGGGCCACGATCCGGCCGGCGAGCACGTTGAGAATCAACATGGCCACGCCGAGGAACACCGCCGGCTGAATGAAGGATGAAACCTTCAGACCGCGCAGTTCATCGTTAAGAAACCGGACCGAGGGCTGGTCGATCATCGCCGTCGCCTGGAGCACGCCCCAGGGGTCGTAAAGGTCCTCCAGGAGTTCCAACGTCCGGGCGAGCGCCGCCGGCGACGCGTCGAAGACGCGACCGAGGATCTGATTGTAAGCCCCCTCCAGATCGCAGGCCCGCTGGAGAAACTCCTCGGGCATGAACAAGACGCCGAACCGGGCCGGATCGGGCGCGAAGCCTCCCCCGGCCGGGATGACATAAACGAACTCCGGCGACATCACGGTGCCGACGACGAGAACTTCGTGCTGTTGATCGAGCAGGAGCACCTTCAGGCGGTCGCCCGGCTCCAGCCGATTGGCCGCCGCGAAGGCGTGATCGAGGAGGGCCTCGCGCTCGTCCGGCCCCGAAAACCATGCCCCGGATCGCAGCAGGACGTCGTTCAACACCGGCCGCCGATCCGGCGGCAGCGAGAGCACGAGCCCCGTCAGGGGCTCCTCCGCCCCGTCGAGATCCAGAAGCGTCGCCATCGAAACCCGCCCGTGCGCCTCTCGAATCTGCGGCAGCCCGGCCGCGAGTTCTGGCGCCGATTCCGGCGCCCGCTTCAGGTCGATGATGAAATCGCCCAGACGTTGATCCCGGTAGTAAGCCGCGCGCGCGGCGTCCAGATCCCGATAAACCGACGCCATCAGGATCAACGAGCCCACGCCGACCATGACGATCGCCGCGAGGACCAGGACCGAAATCTTCCGGCGGTTCAGGTCGCGCAGCAGTTTGCGCTTCAAGGGCGAGAGCTTCCAGAGAGGCCTCACCAGGCAATCTCCTCCGGAGCCAGCGGATGGCGATTGGCGACGACGGATTCGACCACGCCGTCCCGGATCGTGGCCACCCGATCGCCGATCCGCGTCAGCGCGCTGTTGTGCGTGATCAGGACGATCGTCTGACCCAGTTCCCGTTTGATGCGGACCATCAGCCCGAGGACCTGTTTGCCGGTCGTGATGTCGAGCGCGCCGGTCGGCTCGTCGCACAGCATCAACTGGGGCCGCTTGGCGAGCGCCCGGGCCAGCGAGACCCGCTGCTGCTCGCCGCCGCTCAACTGGGAGGGAAAATGATCGGCCCGCTCGGCCAGATCGACGAGCTTGAGGGCCTCCATCGGATCGACGGGGCCCTCCACCAACTCCGTGGCTACTTGGACGTTTTCCAGCGCCGTGAGCGTGGGGACCAGGTTATAGAACTGGAAGACGAAGCCGACGCAGCGGCGACGATAACGGGTCAGCTCGGCGTCGGAGGCCTGAGCCAGGTCCGCATCGCCGAACTGGATCCGTCCGGAGGTCGGGCGATCCATCCCGCCGAGCAGGTTGAGGAGGGTTGACTTGCCGGAACCGCTGGGGCCGACAACGACCAGGAACTCCCCCCGGAACAGATCGAGCGTGGCCCGGCGGACGGCGGGCACCGTCACCTCCCCCATCCGATAGATTCGACTGACCTCGCGCACGGCCAGAATCGTCGGGCGCCGATCGGCTTCCGACGGCGGGGGGCCGGCCTCAGAATCGGACTCAAGTTGGGAAGGAAGCGTCATCGAGAAGATGAGCTCAGGATAGCCGGGCCCGGCGCGAACCTCAACGCGATAGCCGCGGCCAGAACCGCCCCGTCCGCCGCATGTAGGCGCGATAATCCTCCCCGAAGTGAGCGATCAGATTGGCCTCCTCGCTCGGAACGCGAACCGCGACGAAGATCACCCCGAGAAGGCCGAAGAGGGCCGGGATCACGTTCGCCATCACTAGGGCCAAGGCTAACCAGAGCCCCACGCCGACGACGTAGAGGGGATGTCGGACCCAGCGGTAAGGCCCCGTCGTGACCAGGGAGTGATCGGGCCGTGTCGCGGCCGTCGGGGTGATGTTCTCTCCCAACGCCCGGAGCGTCGCCAGGAGAGCCGGGAGAAGGAGCAGACCCGAAGCCACGCCCAGCCAGCGCAGCCACACAGGTAGCGCCAGCCGCCCCCAAACGACCCAGGCGGGATTGATCGCATAGGCCGGGATGGAAAGCGCAACCACGGCCGTCGCGACGCGCACCAAGGCGAGCCCTCGCCCGCCGGATAAGGAGCCGCTCCTATTGACCACGTCGGCACGACGCTGGGCGCGACGCGCCTTGAGACGGTAGGCGAGGCTGATGAAGAGGGCCCCAAAGAAGACGACGGCGGCGGCCAGACGGAAGAGGAATTCTGAGGTCAAGTTCATCGAAACAATTCTGGGCGCAGGAATTGTAGCATAGGCTACAATCTTCCGACAAGATTTTGTCTCTGACTGGATCGCCCGGCGCTCAGGCGCCACCTCATGCGCTTTTGACTTGCGCCCCTTGGCCATTCACGGCATTATCGCCTTTACAAGGCCTTTACAAGTCGTTCTCACGCCAGTTCCTCTGATTCGAACTCATCGGGATAAAGGCCTATGATGGTCGGCCCTGTCTGGATCCGGAATTTACAGGAGAGGTAAAAATGTCCGGCAGGCTCGCGCCCTACCCCGCTTCCCCCCGCTGCCTCGGCCTTCATGAGTTCGGCCGCCCCGGCGAGGTCCCCGAGACCATGCGCGCCTGGGTCATCCGCGCCGAACGGTTCGGTCCACCCCTTGAGGCCTTCCAGGAAGAGACGGTGCCGGTCCCGGCGCTCGGCGACGATGAAGTCCTGATCCGCGTCGCGGCCGCCGGCGTCAATTATAACGGCATCTGGGCGGGCCTCGGCCAGCCGGTCAGCGTGCTCAATATCCATGGCGGCGACTATCACGTGGCCGGCTCCGACGCCTCCGGCGTCGTCTGGGCCGTCGGCCGCAACGTCAACTCCTGGAAGCCCGGCGACGCCGTCATCGCTCACTGCAATTGGGAGGACCCCGCCCATGGCCGCCGGACGCGCGACCGGGGCGACTTCCTGAGTTATGACCCGATGGCGAGCCCGCATTGCCGGATCTGGGGCTACGAGACTTCGGACGGCTCCTTCGCTCAGTTCTGCAAGGTCCAGGCCCAGCAGGTGCTTCCCAAGCCCGCTCACATGAGCTGGGAGCTGGCTTCCTGCTACGCCCTCACGTATTTCACGGCTTACCGGATGCTCGTGACCCAAGGGCAGATCCGACCCGGCGAGGTGGCCTTGGTCTGGGGCGGGGCGGGAGGGCTCGGCAGCTTCGCGGTCCAGATTTGCCGAGAGCTGGGCGTCCAAGCGATCGCCGTCGTCTCTTCAGCCGAGAAGGGGGCCAAGTGCCTGGAACTCGGGGCCGTGGGGTTCATCAACCGGAGCGACTTCCCGAACCTGCCTTATCGGGAAGGCGAGACGGCCGAGCAAACCGAGGCCCGGCTCAAGGACACGCGGGCGATGGGGCGTCGGATCTGGGACATCCTCGGCGAGCGCCGTTCGCCGGACCTGGTCTTCGAGCATTCGGGGCAGGAGACTTTCGCCGCCTCCGTCTTTCTTTGCGCCCGATTCGGGCGCGTCGTCATTTGCGGCGCGACGAGCGGTTACAACCTCAAGTTCGACGTCCGCTATCTCTGGATGATGCAGAAGCGCATCATCGGCTCGCATTTCGCCAACGCCCTGGACGCCCTGCGCGCCAACACGCTGGTCGAGGCCGGACGCATCCGACCCTATCTCTCCCGCGTCTATCCCTTCGATCAGATCCCGCAGGCGCACCAGGACATGTACGAGAATCGACACGTCGGCAACATGGCTTGTCTGGTAATGGCCCCGCGGCCGGGCCTGACGACGATCCAGGACCTCATGGGCTGACCCCCCGAGGGCCGAGCGCTGCGCTTGAGGCTGATCCGGGGGCGGGGTGTCCGCCGCGCGTCCGCGGCGGTTTTCTCAGAATTCGGGGCGGGCGACGACGCGACCGTTCATCACGACGGCTTGGACGTGCGACGTGAACTCGAAGGGGTCGCCGTCGAAAAGCGCGACGTCGCCATCCTTACCCGGTTCGAGGGAGCCGACGCGATCGTCAACCCCGAGGATCCGGGCGGCGTCGATCGTGATGGCCGCCAGGGCCCGGTCCGGGCCGAGCCCGTTGGCCATCGCCACGGCGGCCTCCAGCGTGACGACGCGCGTCTTGGGAACATAGCTTTCAAAGCCCGATTGAATCGCGATGGGGATGCCGACCTCCGCCAGCAACGCGGCGTTTTCCATGGTCGTGTTGAGCGTCTCCGGCCCGGCCAGCCGCTGCATCGTCGGGTGGACGATCACGGGGACGCCGGCGTTGAGGATTTCGTCGCGGACCAGGTACCCCTCGGTGGCCGCGTCGAGCAGGAGCTTGAGCCCGAACTCCCGCCCGATCCGGAGCGCCGTCAGAATGTCATCCTCGCGATGAGCGGTGAATAAGGCCGGGACGTCGCCCCGAACCACTGCCGCGAGGGCTTCCTTTTTCAGATCGCGGTCAGGCGGTTTGCGCGCCTCCTCGGCGGGCTCGCCAGCCTCGCGCCGCTTCTCGTCGTAGGCGCGGGCCTCGGCCAGCGCTCGCCGAATGAGGGCCGCCGTCGCCATCCGCGTGGCCGGCGGCTTGTCCTTCGGGCGATAGGCGGCTTTGGGCGCCTCCCCGAGGGTGAAAACCACCGCCGAGGGGAACCTAAGCGTCATCTCCTCGACCGTCCGACCGGAAGTCTTGAAGACGCCGGCCTGGCCGCCGATGGGGTTCATCCGCCCCGGCCCGCTCTGGATGACCGTCACGCCGAATCGAAGCAGGTAATCCAGCAACGGCTCGGCGGGGTTGAACCCGTCGATCGCTCGCAGATCGGCTTGATTCGGATCCGTCGGCTCGTCCTCATCCTGGTCGGCGGGGACGTTATACTGGCCCGCCAGGCCGACGACCGAATGGGCGTCGATCAAACCCGGAGTGACGACCGGGGCGGCCAGGCGTTCCCAGTCCCGCGGGACGCGGACGCGGGCCACGGGGCCGACTTCAATGATCCGGCCCTCGTCAATGAGGACCACGCCCGGGCGCAACGTCCCGGCGGGCCCCATCGTGTGAACCACGTCTCCCTCGACGACCAGCCGCTGGGGCCAGACGGGAGCGGCGCTTAAAGCCAGGGCGCCGGCAAGAACCCACCGCCGTGAAGCCGGCCCGATCATGGCGCCCCTTCAAGCGTAGGATAACGCTCCCCGACGTCGAACCCCCCGGTGGCAAATCGACGATCGGCGGGGCGGGCACGATCGAAAACCTGCTCGCCGTCGATGTACGTCTCCAGAACCTGAGTCCGAACGCTGAAGGGAGGGCCCGAGAGGACGACGAGATCGGCGTCCTTGCCGGGCTCGATCGAGCCGATCCGGTCGGCGAGGTCCATCATTTCAGCCGCGTGGAGCGTCAAAGCTCGCAAGGCGCCCTGCTCCGACATCCCGGCGCGGACGGCGAGGGCGGCCTCCCGCAGCAGGAAACGCGAATTGACGACGTTATCGTCGCTGTGGAAGGCCACCTTGACGCCGGCCCGCTCCAAGGCCGCCGCGTTGTCCATTCGGAGCTGGACGGCTTCGAGTTTTCCCCCGGGGGACTCCGTCACGATGATCGAGCAGGGGGCGTTTCGACGGGCGATTTCCTCGGCGACCAGGTGACCCTCGCTCACGTGTTGCAGGACGATCTTGAAGCCGAATTCGTCGGCCAGACGAAGCGCCGTCAGGATGTCATCCGCCCGATGGGTATGAAAGTGGACCGTGCGTTGGCCCTTCAGGATCTCAACCACCGGCTCCAGGTCGAGGTTCCGGTCCGGACGTTGGAGGCCGGTCTTCCCCTCGCCCACGGCGCGTTCGTAGGTTTCCCAGGCCCGCACGTAATCCTGAGCCTTGATGAAGATCGAGCGTTGAAGCGCGGCGACTTTCATGCGCGTGGCCGGGGCGCGACCCCGGGGGCCGTGGGAGCGCTTCGGATTCTCCCCATTGGCCATCTTCATCCCCCCCTGGACGCCTTCTTTGTGGATCAACATCTCCTCGATTGTCTTGCCGCGCAGTTTGACATAAGCCGTCTGCCCCCCCATGACGTTCGCGCTGCCGGGCATGATGTTGGCCGTCGTCACGCCGCCGGCCACGGCCATCCGGATACCGGGGTCCCCCGGCCAGATGGCGTCGAGCGCCCGCAGCCCGCTTTGGATCGGATCGGTGGCTTCGTTGCCGTCGGCGTGGGCCTCGACGTCCGGACGGGGGGAAATGCCGACGTGAGAGTGCGTATCGACGATGCCGGGCATGATGACCCGGCCGCGCATGTCCCGGACCGTCGCCCCGGCCGGGGGCTCGATCTCGGCCGAAGCTCCGACGGCGACGATCTTCCCTCCTTGGACGAGGATCGTCCCCTCCTCCAACGTCCCCCGCGCGATCGTGATGACGCGGGCCCCTCGGAGCGCCAAGAGGGGGGCTTCCGGCTCCTGAGGCGCTGAGACGCGGCCGAGGGCCAGGAACGCCGCCAGCGCCGCGCCCAGACTCCTCGGCGACCGCAACGCCCTCAAGCCGGCTCCCCTGGAGCGGCGATGTCCCCGATCGGTCATGAGTCTCCCCTCGCCCGCAGGCGCCACCGGCCGGAGCCGAGGTCCCGGCGGCTCGCGCACGCGAAGCTCTCTCGGCGCGAGATTGTAAGCCCCCGGATTCCAAAGACCAAGCCGCAAGTTCTCGCCGGCGGCGGGCGCGCAGCCGGCGGCGGGACCAAACCCGGCCATCCCGGCCGAGGGTCATCATGCCGGAGCGGGTGGGCCCTCGGCCGCGCGCCGGGCGGCGCGGCGTGATCCTCTTGACGCGAGGGGGCCCTCCCCTTTAGATAGAGCGGTTTTTTGTTTACTGGAGGATTCGACCTCGGACAAGGCCGTGCGGAGGCCGCAGGAAGCCGCTGACAGCCGGACGCGAGGAGGCCTCTCCCTGATGACCGCCATGATCGAATCGATCAACCTGACCAAGCACTTCGGCTCGATCAAGGCCGTCGAAGACCTCACGTTCCAGGTGGAAAAGGGGGAAGTGCTCGGCTTCCTGGGCCCGAACGGGGCCGGCAAGTCAACGACGATGAAAATGTTGACCTGCTTCGTCGCGCCCACGTCCGGGACGGCCAAGGTCCGCGGTCACGACATCCTGCAGGAGCCGATGGCCGTCCGGCAGGTGGTCGGCTATCTGCCCGAGAGCGCCCCCGCCTATTCCGAAATGTCCCCTCTGGGGTTTCTTCAGTTCGTCGCCCGGGTGCGCGGCTACTCGGGGCGTGAGCTTCGCTCGGCCGTCGATCGCATCCTGACGACCTGCGCCCTCGAAGAGGTTCGCCATCAACCCTTTGAGACGCTCTCGAAGGGCTATAAGCGCCGCGTCTGCCTGGCCCAGGCTCTGATTCATGATCCGGAAGTCCTGATCATGGACGAGCCGACTGACGGCCTGGACCCCAATCAGAAGCACGAGGTCCGCCAGCTCATCAAGCGCATGGCCGGCGGCAAGGTCATCATCCTGTCGACGCACATCCTGGAGGAAGTCGACGCCGTCTGCACCCGGGCCGTGATCATCGCTCACGGGCGGCTGGTGGCCGACGGCAAGCCCGATGAGCTCAAGCAACGCTCACGCCACCACGGCGCCGTCACCCTGACGCTCAAGGGGGGGGACAAATCCACCGTCGAGGCCGCCCTGATCCAGGTCCGCCACGTCAAGCGCGTCGAGTGGCTGGACGGGACCAGCGGAGGCTCCCTGCGGCTCAAGGTCTATCCCGAGCACGCCCGGACGATCGCCCCCGAGGTGGCCCAGATGCTGCGGCAGCGCGGCTGGGAAGTCGATCAGCTCGTGGTCGAGGAGGGCCACCTGGACGAAGTGTTTCGGCAGCTCACGCAGGCCGAGCACGCTCCGGCGGGGGAACGGTCATGAGAAATACTCTGGCCATCTGCCGGCGGGAACTTCAGGGGTATTTCGCCACCCCCGTCGCCTACGTTTTCATCGCCATCTTCCTCTTCCTGACCGGTCTGTTCACTTTCTCGCTCGGTGGGTTCTACGAAGCTCGGCAGGCCAATTTGCGGGCGTTCTTCGATTGGCACCCCTGGCTTTATCTATTCCTCGTGCCGGCGGTCTCGATGCGCCTCTGGGCCGAGGAGCGCAAGAGCGGCACGATCGAGCTCCTGTTGACGTTGCCGGTCTCGCTCGCCCAAGCCGTCGTCGGCAAGTTTCTGGCCGCGTGGGTCTTCATCGGCGTCGCCCTCGCGCTCACGTTTCCGATGGTGTTGACGGTGGCCTTTCTGGGGAGCCCGGATTACGGGGTGATCGGGGCCAGTTACGTCGGGTCGCTCCTGATGGCGGGGGCGTATCTGGCCATCGGCTGCTGCGTCTCGGCCCTGACGAAGAATCAGGTCATCAGCTTCATCATCTCCGTCGTCATCTGTTTCTTGTTCCTCCTTTCGGGCTTCCCCGTCGTGATCGATTGGTTCGGCGCGTGGGCCCCGCAATTCCTGATCGACGCCGTCAACGCCGTCAGTTTCTCGGTCCACTACACCTCGATTGAACGGGGGGTCATCGAGCTCAAGGACCTCGTCTTCTTCGTCTCCCTGATCATGGGCTGGCTTTACGCCTGCGCCGTCGTCCTGGAGACCAAGAAGGCCAACTGAGGGCGATGGGAGAGCGGCATGCGACGTGACTTGAACGTCACCTTAAGCCTCCTGACGGCCTTCGTGCTGTTGCTGGCCGTCAACCTGATCGCCGCCGTCGGGCTGCGCAACGTCAACGTGGACCTTACCGATGAGAAGCTTTACTCGCTCTCGGAAGGATCGCGCGCCCTCCTCGGCAAGCTCGATGATCAAATTCAGGTCAAACTTTTTTACTCCCGGCGGCCCGCCAACGCGCTCCCGGCCATCAAGCAATACGCCGACCGCGTGATCGAGCTGCTTCGCCAGTATCAGCGCGCCGGAGGCGGGAAGATCCGGCTGGAAATCCTGGAGCCCCGGCCCGACACCGAGATCGAAGAGCAGGCCTTGAGCTTCGGTCTCAAAGCCATTCCGCTCCAAGGTCAGGAGAGTTTGTATTTCGGCCTGGTGGTCGTCAGCGAGGTCGGCGCCGAGGACGCCGTGCCGTTCCTCGATCCGGCGCGCGAGGATCACCTCGAATACGACATCTCCCGCCTGATCTCCGGCGTCGCGCGCCCGGAGAAGAAGACGATCGGCGTCATGTCGGCCCTGAGCGTAATGGGGGGCTTTGGGAGCGACCCGCTCGCCCGGCTGACGGGCCGGCCTCCGGCCGAGCCGTGGGTTTTCGTGCAGGAGCTGCAGAACGCCTTTGAGGTCCGGGAAATTCCGATGGACGCCAAGGAGGTCGACGAGGACGTCGATCTCCTGCTGGTCATCCATCCGAAGGACGTCCGGCCGGCGACCGAATACGCGATCGACCAGTTCGTTCTCCGGGGCGGCCGCCTCATCGCCATGATCGATCCGCACTCGGAATTCGACGCGCGCAACTTCAGCGCGCCGGACCCCTCTCAACGCTTTCAGGCCAAGTTCGACTCCACGCTGCCGACCCTCCTGAAGGCCTGGGGTCTGGAGATGGACTCGCTCAAGGTCCTGGGCGACCTGCAGAACGCCACGCTGATCAACACCGAGCGGGGGCCGGTCCAGTATCTGCCGTTCCTCTCCTTGACCGAGGCCAATTGCAATCAGGACGAGATTATCTCCAGCCGACTCGAACAAATCCTGGTGGGCAGCGGCGGCGGGCTCAAGATCGTTGAAAACCCTCCTTACCCGATCGTCCCGCTGATCGAGTCGCCGGCCTCCGTTCAGGAAATCGACGCCTTCATGCTCAAGTTCGGAACCAACCCGGACCAACTGGCGCGCGATTACGTCCCCGGCAACCGACGCTTCAGCCTCGCCGCCAAGGTGACCGGCAAGCTCAAGACGGCCTTCCCCGGCGGGCCGCCGCGCGACGACGGCGACAAAGCCGAGGCGTTCGCTCCGACCCGACCGCACCTGGCCGAAGCCGCCGAGGCGACGACGTTGCTCGTCATCGCCGACGTCGACATGTTCGCCGACATGTTCTCCGTTCAAGTGCGCAATCTCTTCGGCTTTCGGCTGGCCCAGACGATCAACGACAACCTGAATTTCCTCAACAACGCGATCGAGGTCATGAGCGGCTCGCAGGAGCTGATCGGGTTGCGGACGCGGGGAAAATCAGCCCGCCCTTTCGCGCGGGTCAACGAACTCGAGCGCGAGGCTCAACGGCGCTTCAAGGCCGAGGAAGACGAACTTAACCGAAAGCTCGACGAAGCCGGCCGGCGCCTGCGCGAATTGGAGGCGGGCCGCGATGAAGGCGGGCGCCAGATTCTGAGCGCCGAACAGGTGGCCGAGATCGAAAAGTTCCGCCAGGAGCAGGTCCAGACGCGCAAAGCCCTCCGCGACGTCCGCCGCAAGCTCCGTCAGGACATCGAAAGCCTCGGCTTCCGGCTGAAGTTCATCAACATCGCCCTGATGCCGATTCTGGCGATCCTTGCCAGCGCCGTACCGGCGGCCTGGCGTGTCTTCAGGATGAGGTCGACCCCATGAGGCGACGACGAGGCAAAACTCATCTCCTGGCGCTCATCGCCCTCACGCTGATCGTGACCGGCGGCGCGATCCTCTTCTATCAACGACAAGGGCGCCGCTCCGGCCAGCGGTTCGAGAAAACCCGCCTGTTTCCGAATCTGAACGTCGATCGGATCGCCGCCGTCGAGATCACCACGCCCGAAGAGGTCATCGAGCTCAGGTCCCAGGGCGAAGCCTGGGGACTCGCCTCTCGCGCCGGGTTCCCCGTCGACGCCGAACGGCTGCGCCGACTGGTTCTGCGCGTGGCCGGTCTGGAAGCGATCGATCAGATGACCCAGAACCCCGACAAATATGACCAGCTTGGCGTCGGCGAGGAGCCGAAATCCGCCCTCATCCGCTTCAGAGACGACGCCGGGACCGAACTCGCCATACTCCACGTCGGCAACGAGCGCGAAGGCCGACCGGCCACCCCCGGCGGTTTCGCGCCGACGGAGGGCCAGTACGTCCGCAAGTCCGGCGATGCGTGGGTCTACAAAATCGCCGAGGCCCTGACGGTCGAAGGCGGGGCGACCACCTGGCTCAGCCGCGACATCCTCAAGGTCGAGGACATCGGGCTTCAGCGCGTCATGGTCGATCACGGCGAAACGACTGACACGCTGACCCTCACCCGCGTGGGCGAGGACCCCTTCGAGCTCGTCGGGGAGCCCCCCGCCGGCTACCGCGTCAAGTCCTGGATGGCCTCGACCGTGGCCCGGGCCCTCGCCAGCCTGACGCTCACCGACGTGATCCCGGCCGACGATCCCAAGGTGGCCGAGATCGATTTCGACACGACCTACACGGCCATTCAGAAGAACGGGTTGGCCTACGTCGTCAGCGCCGGTCGGATCGGCGAGGACCGTTACCTTCGCATCGGCGCCCGGTACGACGAGCGGCAGGATCTCAGCCTCAGCGACGAACGCACGTCGGACACCGTCGCCGCCCGGGGGCTCGAATTGCCCGACGTGACCATGAAGCGGATCGCCGAGCGACACGGCCGCTGGGTTTACCAGGTCGCCTCCTACCAGCACGATAACCTGACGAAGAAATTCTCCGATTTCCTCGAGGAGGAACCCCCAGCCCCGCCCCCGACGAGTCCGGACGAAGCTCCGGCCGGAGAGTCGCAAGGCGAAGAAGAAGGCATCGAGGCCGAGGTCATCACGCCTGAGCCGCAAGCCTCGGCCCCCGCTGACCCTCCCCCCTGGCTTGAGGCGGGTCTTGCCGAAAGGGCCCCGCCGCCGGGCGGCCGCGTCAGGCTATAGGGAAGTCAGGGGCGGAGGCGGCGTCCGGGGGGCGGATTTCAGCCGGCAGTCGGCCGTTCTCACCTCGCGGCCGCGACGGCCGGCGCGCTCACGGCCTTGCCGAGAAAGAACCGTTCCGGATCGTAGAGTCGCAGGAGGGCGACCTCTTCGCGTTCGGGCGGCGGCAGCTCGGCCACGTCGTCGCTGACGCGAAGGTCCCATCCGCATCGCGCTTTGATTTCGGCGATGGCGTCGTCCCGACCGGAGCCGTTGAAGCCGAAAACGCCCGTCAGGATCAATTCGCGCCCGCCCCGCTTCTCAAACCGTCCCATCGTCGAAACGACGGCCCGGACGCGCTCGCCGGGGCTCGTCACGTAATCGACGTCTCGGACGAAGGCGCCCGGCCGTTGCTGGGCGACGACGATCGTGGCGCGCGCGGCCGTGGCGATATCGTTGGCTCCGCCCGAACCGACGATAAAGCCCCCTTGGGCCGTACGCGTCGAATTGACGTTGCCGAAGCGATCGACCTGAGCGGCGCCGATCGTCCCCAGGCAAGCGTTGGTGGCCCCGCCGGTGTGCAGCCCCAGCGTTTCGCAGATGTCGGTCAACATCGTCGTCGTCGGCAGGTTCCGGTAGTTGAACACGAACGGATCGGCGGGCCGCGGGTGATGACCGTAAATTCCGGTCTCGGCCATGAGGGTCACCTCGCGGCCTTCCTGGCGCAGCCGATGCGCGGCCAGCCAGGCCAGCAACGTCGCCTGACCCACGCCGGAAAGCACCGTTCGGAACCCGTCGTTCCGGATCATATCGGCCGCGACGCGGGAAGCCTGAACGACCATCGTCTCGATCGGGTTGGCCGGACGGTCTTCATCCAATTGATCGGCGAACCGTTCGAGGTCCTCGCGCCAGGATTCCGGCTCGGCGACGCGGTGCAGCTCCTCCAGGCGTTCCGAACCCAGCTTCGTGAGGTAACCCTCGTGGCTGCCGACGCCCAGAACCCATTGCTGAATCCAGGCCTCAAAGTCGCCCTCTTCCCGCGTGGCCTTACGCTGGTCGATCATGAAGGCGTAATCGTTGCCGTAGGGCCTGAGCTCCGGGATTCCCCGGCAGTAATTGCCGCTCGGATGCGAGCCATAGGGAGCCAGGCAGACGGCGCGGACGACGGCGGCGGGAATCCGCGCCAGATGCGCATGACGCCGGATGAACTCCGTCGGGACGATCCGGTGGGCGGTGAGGATCACCCCCTCGCGGGCCGCCAACGCCCCATAGACGTTTTCCCCCAGCGGCGGGAAACAAAGGGCGTTGCCGGCCGGATCGGCCGCCCAAGCGTGAACGAAACTCAGGTCGGGTTGGTAAGCTCGCAAGAGACCGACCGTGCGGCCCGGCTCGAAGGGGTCCGGGACTTCGCGGAAGTTGCCGGCCTGCGCCGCTTCCTCCCCGATCGAGCTGCCCCGCAGCGATCGCGTCGTAATGAAGGAGGTCCCCATCGCCCCGGCGAGCAACCGCTGCGAGATCGTCAGCATCGTGTAGTTTTCCAGCGCCAGCTCCCCCCGGTCCAACGCCCGCTGGATCACCGGGCTCGGCCCCGGCGTCGGGTAACCCTCGCCGGCGAAGGAGACGACGGCCTTGCGGACCAACCCCAGGTGGACCAGGACCAGATAGGTGCCGCCGATGGACGAGGAGATGAACTCAAAACCGGGTCGGGCGCCGGCGAACTGACGCGCCAGCTCGTAAACGGCCGCGCAAGGCCGCGCCTGAAGGCTACAGGCGTTGAGACGCATCCCGGGGCGCACGTAGCGCCGGATCGCCTCGGCCAGATCGAGGCGTTTATCCTCTCCCGATTCGTGCAGGGTCCCGATCTTCTCCTCAATAAGGCTTCGCCAGAACGTCACGGTAGGGCGCCTCCTTTCTCAAGCCGAGGCTGAGGGGGGATTATTTCACGGCCGATGAGAGGATTCAATCCGGCCGCGCGAGGCCCGGGGGCCGACCGCGCCTCGCCCGTTCCGGCTCGACCTTCGGGTTTGCCTCGACCCCGCCGCGCCGATATAATCCGCCGTTCGGACGTTTGGACGCGCGTCGAACGAAGGCGGGAGACCCAGGCCCCGGGGTCACGGGCGCGTTCAAAAGGCGGCTGATCCCCAACCATGCGAGACCGGTTCCGTGCTTTCGTCGTCGAGGAGCATAACGGCGCGCACGCCGGGGCCGTGACGGAAATCGGCCCCGAACGCTTGCCGCCGGGAGACGTGACGATTGAGGTCGAGTTCTCCTCCCTGAACTACAAGGACGCTCTCGCCGCCCGCGGTCTGAACAAGGTCGCCGCCCGCTATCCGCATGTGCCGGGCATTGACGCCGTCGGACGCGTCCTCGAAAGCGCCACGGCGGAGCTTAAGGCCGGCGATCCCGTCCTGGTGACGGGTTTCGATCTCGGGGCGGGCGTCTTCGGCGGCTACGCCGAATACATCCGCGTTCCGGCCGATTGGGTGGTTCCGCTCCCGGCCGGCCTGAGCCCCTTCGAGGCCATGGCGCTCGGTACGGCGGGGTTCACGGCCGCCATGGCCCTCCTGGCGATGGAACGCAACGGACAGAGGCCGGATCAGGGGCCCATTCTGGTTACGGGCGCAACGGGCGGGGTGGGCTCGCTCGCCGTCAACATCTTGAGCGGGGCGGGCTATACGGTGGCCGCCGCGACGGGCAAGGCCGAGGCCCATGATTTCCTCCGCCGCTTGGGGGCCGGCCAGGTGCTCGACCGTGCTGCGGTGACCCTCGACGAGCCGCGGCCCCGACCGATGCTCAAAAGTCTCTGGGCGGGGGCGGTCGACACTGTCGGCGGCCCGACGCTGAGTTATCTGATTCGTTCGACGCAGACGCATGGAAACATCGCCGCCTGCGGGTTGGTCGGCGGAACCGAATTCGCCGGAACGGTCATCCCCTTCCTTCTCCGAGGCGTGAATCTTCTAGGCATTGATTCGGCCTTCTGTCCCCGCCCTTACCGCGACGAGGTCTGGCGGCGGTTGGCCACGGACTTGAAGCCGAGGCGACTGGGGGAGATTGTGCATCAGATCGGCCTGGCCGATTTGCCGAATTCGATCGAGGCGATTCTCCAGGGCAGGGTCCAAGGCCGCCGGGTCGTCGGAATCAAAGGTTAAAACCATGCTCAGGACGGTGACGATGCCCCCGCTGCCGATGGAGCGCTTCTCCCCATGACGCCCCTTTCGACGCGGCGCCAGTTCCTGAAATCGGCCGGGGCGCTGGCGGCCCCGACCGTTATTCCGGCTTCGGCGCTCGGCTTGAGCGGGACGACCGCCCCGAGCAACCGCATCGTCCTGGGCTGCATCGGCGTGGGCAGCCAGGGGACCGGTAACATGCGCAACTTTCTACGCTTCCCGGAGGCGCAGATCGTAGCCGTCTGCGACGTGGACCGTCAGCGACGCGAGTCGGCCCGCCAGACCGTCCTGGATCAATACCGTCGGGATACCCGGCGCGGGTCCTTCGAAGGTTGCGAGGCTTACGCCGATTTCCGCGAAGTGATCGACCGGCCGGATATCGACGCCCTCTCGATCGCGCTCCCCGACCACTGGCACGCCATCCCGGTCGTCATGGCGGCCCGCGCCGGCAAGAACATGTACGCCGAAAAGCCGCTCGCCCTCACCATCGCCCAAGGCCGCGCCATGGCTGATGCCGTCCGACGTTACGGCGTCATCTTTCAGACCGGCAGCCAGCAGCGCTCGGATCGGCGGTTCCGGTTCGCCTGCGAGCTGGTCCGGAACGGAAGGCTCGGCGAGCTGCGGACGATCGAGGTCGGGCTGCCCTCCGGCCCCCGGACCGAGCCCCAGCCGGAGATGCCGGTGCCGGAGGGGTTCGACTACGACTTCTGGCTCGGACCGGCCCCCTGGGCCCCTTACACGGAGTTGCGTTGCCACTGGAATTTCCGCTGGATTCTCGATTATTCGGGCGGGCAATTGACCGACTGGGGAGCCCACCATTGCGACATCGCCCAATGGGGGTTGGGGACGACACGGACCGGCCCGGTCGAGTTCGAAGGCCACGGCGAATACCCCCCCGACGGCCTCTACGACGCCGCGACCGACTATGCCTATGAATGCCGCTATGAAAACGGCGTGCGCATGATCGTTTCCAGCCGCGTGCGCGGCGGCGTGACTTTCCGGGGCAGCGAGGGCTGGGTCTTCGTCAACCGGGGCGTCATCGAGGCCGACCCCCCCGGCCTTTTGACGACCGTGATCGCTCCCCAGGAGGTTCATCTCTACGAATCGGCCAATCATCACGCCAATTTCCTCGCGTGCGTTCGAACCCGCCGCGAGCCCATCGCGCCGATCGAGGAGGCTCATCGGTCCATCACGATCTCCCACATCGGGAACATCTGCATGCGATTGGGCCGGAAGGTCCGATGGGACCCCGACCGGGAACGATTCAATGGAGACGCCGAGGCCGATCGCATGCTCTCCCGCGCCATGCGCGCTCCCTGGAGCCTCTGAGCCGTGGTCCGGCCCAACTCACCCCACGGCCCGACGGGACGGCGAGCCGCTCCCCGCCGCGGCGATCGCTGCCGGGGGCTCCTCCGTTTCGGTCTCTTGGGGGCGCTGGTTGCTTCCGGCTGCGCCTCGGTTCCCCCCAGGGGAGAACTCCCATCGACGCGGAGCGCCGAGTGGCAGGCCACGTTCGACGAGGCGTCGCGCTATGAGTTCGGGGCCAGCCGTCGGGCGCTGAGTCGAATTGAGGATTGGGTTCGGACTTCTCAGTCCTCGCCCGGCTTGCGCGCGCGGCTTCGGCGCGAATTGGCGGCCTGGCTGGACGGCTCGGCTACCCGCCAGGCGCAGCTCTTCGCCTGCCGCCAACTGGCCGTCATCGGCGCCGGCGAGGACGTCCCCGCCCTGGAGCCGCTCCTTCGCGACCCCGACCGCGCCGATCTGGCGCGGCTCGCCCTTGAGAGCATCCCCGGCCCCCGGGCGGCGGCCGCGCTCCGCCGCGAGCTGGTCCGTTCAGACGGCAGCCTGCGACTCGGTCTGATCGCCTCGCTCGGCAACCGGGGGGACGTGGCCTCGATCGGCCTCTTGAGCCGATTGCTCGAACGGACCGATGCCGCTACGGCCTCGGCCGCCGCTGCCGCCCTTGGAAGGATCGGGACGGCGGCCGCGGCCCGTGAACTGGCGCAGGCCCGCGCGCGCGCCCAGGGGGAGCTCAAGGCGCGGCTCGACGTGGCTTTCCTCGAATGCGCCGACGCTCTGGCGGCCGAAGGCCAGCGCCGCCGAGCCGCGGCGCTTTATCGGGAGGCGATCGAGCCGGGCTTCCCCGAGCCGCTCCGGGCCGCAGCCCTGGGAGGCCTCCTCTCCACCCAACCCGAGGCCGCTTTTCCGCTCCTGCTCGATGACCTGGCTTCGCCCGACCCGATGCGCCGAGCGAGGGCGGCCCAAATCGCACGCCACGCGCCCTCGGAGGAGCTTGGCGCGCGCCTGACCCGCCGGCTCGCCTCGCTGCCGCAATCCGGGCAACTTGCGGTCGTCAGTATCATCTCAGACCTGGGTGAGCGGCGCGCGGCGCCGGACTTGCTCAGGCTGGCCGCGGAGTCCGAGGGCGAACTGCGAGCAGCCGCCATCGGAGCGATCGGTCGGTTGGGCGGCTCAGAGGCGATTCCCCTGCTGAGGCAGATAGCCTTATCAGCCGATGCCGAGACGGCCTCCCTGGCCGAATCGAGCTTGGCCCGGCTTCAAGGTCCGAGCGTCGATTACTTTCTAATCGGGCAGCTTCGCCGCGGCGCGTCGGCGCAGGAGCGGGCCCTGGCCGCGCGCGTGTTGGGAACCCGGCAGGCCGCCCGCGCGACGCGCGCGCTCATGGTCGCGGCCACGTCCGCTGATGCCACGCTCGGTCAGGCCGCCGCTCAAGCGCTCGGCCGGGCCGCGCGCCCGGCGAGCCTGCCGGCGGTGACCGAGCTCTTTCTGAACCAGTCGGATAAAGATCGGGACGACGCCCTCCTGGCGGCCCTGCTCGAGATCGCCCAGCGCAGCAAGGGCAAGGGTCCGGCGTTGGAAACCGTTTTGAGCGCCTTGGACCGGACCCAAGAGGGTTCGCGTCGAGCCGGACTGTTACGGATCGCTGGCTCGATCGGCGGCGCGGCGGCCGCGCCGGCGCTCATCCGCGCGTTGGACGAACCTTATGGCCACGTTCGGCTGGCGGCGCTGGAGGCCCTCGGTCAATCGGAGGACCCGGCGCCGGCTCCGCGGCTGCTGGAGTTCGCTCGCCGGGCCGATTCGGCTGAAGAGCGAGCGGCGGCGCTCCAGGCGTATGCCCGCCTCATCGGACTGCCGAGCGAGCGGTCGCCTGAGCAGACGATGGCGCTGCTGCGCGAGGCGGCGGGCCTCGCCCAATCAAATCAAGAAATGGCGGCCCTGCTGGAACAGGCGGGCTCGGTGGCGACGCCCGCGATACTTGAGTTCATCGAGCCTCATCTGAGCGACGCCGCCTTGCAACCCGTGGCGACCTCGGCGGCCGTCCGCGCTGGGGCGCTGCTCAGCGGCGCCCGCCCCGAAGCCGTGAAGACCCTGATGCAGCGCGTCCTGGAAATCGCCCAGGAGGACTCCACGCGCCGTCGAGCCCGCGACGTCATCGCCTCGATCGAACGCTTCGAGGGCCATATCACCGCCTGGGAAGTCTCCGGCCCCTATGGCCTCAAGGGCAAGAGCGGTTCGTCCCTCTTTGACGTCGCTTTCCCCCCCGAGGGTGGGGAGTCCCAGAGCGACCCCCGGCCCTGGCGGTTGATGCCGGCGGGATTGGAGGCGGGAAGGCCCTGGTTGATGGATTTGCGCCAGGCGCTGGGGGGGGACGACCAGGCGGCGTACCTGCGGACCGACGTCTGGTCCGAAATCGACCGATCGGCCACGCTCGAACTGGGCAGCGACGACGGCGTCAAGGTCTGGCTCAACGGGGAGATGATCCACGCCAACAACGCCGGCCGAGGCGTCACGCCCGGCGAGGACAAGGTCGAGGTCCGGCTGCGTCAGGGATGGAATCCGCTGATGCTCAAGGTCGTCAACGGCGGTGGGGATTGGGGCGCTTGCGCCCGCTTCGTCGGCCAGGACGGCCGGAGCCTGGCTGGCCTGAGAGCCTCGCCACGGGAACAGACTGCCTCGGCGGATTCGCCCGCCGAGCCGCCGGTCGCCGGCAAGGCCGAATAGCCCGGCGTCGCCCGATGAAAGGGGCTTGTCCGTGGCCCCCCCGGGCCGCCGAGGGCTAAAATCGATCCGTGAGCGCTCGAACGATCGCCTCGCGCCGCCAACGCCTCGATGCCGAGCAACGACGGCCGGGATCGCCCTCCGGGGGGACCGGCTTGCGCGTCGGTCTCCTTTACCCGAACACGTACCACGTGGGGATGTCGAGCCTGGGGCTCCACCTGACGTATCGCGTGATCAATGCGTGCCCTGAGGCCCGCGCCGAACGTTTCTTCCTGGACTCGATCGACGCGGGGTCGATCGAGACCGGCGCCTCAGCCGGAGCTTTCGACGTGCTGGCCTTCTCGGCCTGCTATGAAATGGACGGGCCGCATGCGCTCGACCTGATCGCGGCGGCCGGCCTCCCGCTCCTGGCCCGCGACCGACGCGACGACCGCTGGCCGCTCGTCGTCATGGGGGGCGTCCTCGTCTCGGTCAATCGACTCCCGCTCTACCCCTTCATCGACATTTTCTTGCATGGCGAGGCCGAGGCGCTGCTGCCGGCTGTCGTCTCGGCCTGGTCGGTCGCCCGGACGAGCGGTCGCCGCTCGCGCCTGAGGTTGATCGAGGCCGTTGACGGCTTGCCCGGCGTCGAAGTAACGGCCGGAGCGCGCCGGGCCGCCGGATTGCGCCTGGAGGCGGGGCTGGAACCCGCGGTGGAAATTCCATCGCCTCAGCCGTCGGAGTGTCCGCCGCCCCGCCCCCCCGAGCCGGTCCTTCTCGATGGGTTGGATAATCCGCTGACGGCGACGGAGATTCTCACGCCGGCGACCGAATTCTCCAACATGGCGCTACTCGACCTCGCCCGGGGCTGTCCGCATCACTGCACATTCTGCTGGATCGGCCATAATACGCCGCCGACGCGATCCCGTCCGCTGCGACGCCTTCTCGAAGCCGTTGAAACATGGGCTCCCTTCACTGACCGGTTCGGGCTGGTCGCTTCGGCCGTCGGCGCGCATCCGGAGATCGATGAACTGTGCCGCTGGATGATGCGTCGCCCTCTGCGCGTCTCTTACTCGTCGCTGCGGGTCGAAGAAGTCACGCCGACGATGCTCGCCGCGCTGGCCCACGGCGGCCAGAAGACGATCACGATCGCCCCGGAGGCGGGCAACGGACGCGTCCGCCGCCTGCTCGGCAAGCTTATCAGCGACGCGGCGATCCTGGACGTCGTCGAGCGCGCCCTTTCCCTCGGCGTCCAGAACGTCAAGCAGTACTACATGATCGGCATCCCGTCGGAGACTGAGGACGAAGCGATGGAGGTCGTTCGTCTGACCGAGCAGGTGCGCCGGGCGCTTGTCCGGCGCGCGCGGACCACGCGACGGATGGGCTACGTGGGGGTCAATCTCGGCGTCTTCGTCCCCAAACCGAACCTTCCCTTGAATCACATCGAACCGCTCCCGCTCCCCGCCGTCAAACGACGCCTCCGGCGCGTCGTTCAGGCGCTGCGTCGGCTCCCGAACGTTCGGGTCAACGCCTCCAGCCCCGATCTCGCCCTCGCCCAGGGCATCCTTTCGATGGGCGGCCTGGAGGCGGCCGGTTATCTCTTGTTGGCCCACGAGCTCGGGGGGAACTGGCGAGAGGCCAATCGGCGATGGCGCGTTGAGACCGAAGGCCACCTGGAGCGCCACCGCCGGCGCAGCCGTCTGGCGGCGGACACCGTTCGCGCCCGGGCCGGCGCCGCGGGCCCATGAAGCTCTCCAATCTGCTCAGCGAGGATCGCGTTTTCGTGCACGTCGATTGCGCGACGCTGGCCGAGGCCCTCGCCCTCCTGGTCCGGTCCGTCCGCGCCGAGCTCGGAGAATTGGCCCCCGAAGGTGTCGTCGCAAAGATTCTCCAACGCGAACAGGACCACCCCTCGCTGGTCGAGGACGGCATTCTGTTGGCGCACTTGCGGGCCGAGGGGATTCGGAGCTTCGTCCTGGCCCTGGCGGGGCTGGAGAAGAGCGTCCGCCATCCGGGCGCCTCAGGGACGGCCGTTGATCTGATCTTCCTCGTTCTCGCCCCTCAGCTACAGAATGCGCTCATGCTGCAGACCCTGGCCTCCATCCGCCGCCTCCCGGCCGACAGGAACTTCCTGCCGACGGTCCGGAGCGTCCGGACCCCCGCCCGCCTGATACGCGTCATCGAGGAATCCGGCGTTGAGGTCAAACGCAACCTGACCGCCGGCGACATCATGGAGCCCCTGGAGGGGAGCGTCCGGCTGGACACGCCGCTGGCGACGGCCGTGCGGGCGCTGGCCGACGCGCGGGACGAAGGCCTCCCCGTCCTGGACGAGAAGGACCATCTGGCCGGAGAGATCACCACGCGCGAGATTCTGCTGCTGGGCATGCCGAAGTACATGGATCTCCTCTCCAATCCGGAAATGCTGAACGCCTTTGAACCCTTCGAGAACTACTTCCGCCACGAGGAAGAGCTCAAGGTTCGCGACATCTGCCGTCGGGACTTCGGCTCCGTGGCCCCGGCGACCCCCATTGTTCGCGTGGCGCATCAGATGATCACGGAGAACCGCCGCCGGATTTACGTCACCCACGACGATCGGATCGAAGGCGTCATCTATCGCAAGTCGATCCTCCTGCGGGTCATGCTGCAATGAGCGGGGCGGCCAAACGCATCCTCGTGGTCGACGACGACCCCGAGGTCCTCGACGTCATCCAGGTGGCGCTCAAAAGCGAAGGCTACCAGGTGGCCGTCGCGCGAACGGGCCCCGACGGGCTGGAGGCCGCTCTCGCCGATCCGCCCGACGTACTCATCCTCGACATCATGATGCCCGGGATGCACGGGGCCGACGTCTGCCGGAGGCTCAAAGCCGAGCCGACGACCGCCGCCGTCCCGATCATCATGGTCACGGCGCTCAGCGAGGCGAAGTACCGCAAAGCGGCCTTGTTCCAGCTCGACGTGGACTTCTACCTGACGAAACCGTTCGACATCGCCGACCTGTTGGACAAAGTGCACCAGGCGATCCGGTTCAAGCGAATCAATTGATCCCTCGGCCACCCGGACGCAGACCGGCGAATCAATCCAGCCGGCGACAGAGCGTCCACACCTTTTCCCGCCCGACTTTGAACGTCCGATCGACTCCGTAATCATCCCCATGGACCTCGAAACGGCTGATCGTTCCCTCGGCCCGCTCGGCGAATAGCTCGATCAGGTCGATGTCCTCCAGAAGATAGTCCGGGTGAACCTCGCTCCAGCGCCGCTCGAGCGCCGGATCGTTCGGATAGTCGATCTGGTTCCCCCGCTCGCGAACCAGCTGCGCCACCCGCACGTCCGTCAGCCCATTGACGTAGTCGAAGATCACCCGGTCGGTGAAATAACCCACGGCGCCGATCCGACGCGTGGCGATGACCGCCTCCGGCGGCAAATGCTCATCCATCCACCTCGCCGGGCCGACCAGATTGTCGGTCGTCACGACATAGCCGGGGAAAGTCTCCGTGAACTCAAGGCTCGTGTGGTCCCGGAGGTCGCCAAAGGCCACAATGGCCATGATCGCCAGATACAATCCCGACAAAAGCCCCGCCCCCCGAGGTCCCGTCGAACCCGCCAACAGCGTTCGGTGCAGATCAACCACGCCCTCCCAGAGAAGCATCATCGCCACGGGGACGTACGGCGCGAAATAACGCGCCATCTCCGTCCAGTCCTCCTCGGCATACGTGGCGAAGCCCACGCCTGCGCCGGTGATCGAGACCAGAAGAGCGGTTGAAGCCGGAGCCCGCCGCCAGCCGGTGACGGTGCCCCAGAAGAGCGGGATCAGCACCCACGGCAACGCGAACGGAAACGCCAGGTTCTCGTTCGTGCCGCGCAACGTGTCCCACGCCGATGCCGTCAAAGCCGCGAGCGGCCGCGGCTTGGCGTAGAACGTGTTCGGGACCAACTGGCCGAAATAGCTCCAACGGGCGAGCGTGATCGCCGCCAATGTCGCCGCAAAAATCGCGGCAGGCCGCCCTTGAGGGGGGCCGCGCCGACCCGGCCCGAGGAACAAGACGGCGACGGCCAGAGGATAGACCATGAGAATCTCCGGATGGAGCAGCGAACCGGCGGCGCTCAAAAAGGCGATGGCCTCCCACGATCCCGCTCTTCCCCGCAGGCTCAGCAGCACCATCGTCCCGAGAACGAGGGAAAGAAGGGCCGTTTCCATCCCGGCCAGCGAGAAATAGAGATAATCGAAGTGCGTGACGGCCAGGAACGGCAGCGGATAAAGGAAGAGGGGGTCGATCGCCCCCGGCCGGCGCCGACGGCCGATCGGCAGAAGAAGCACGGCCGTCGCCGCCACAAACAAGGCCCCCAGGACCTTCGCCGCGACCGGAATCGGGACGAAGCCCCCCACGAGCGCCAGCAGCAGCGTCCAGCCGATGTTCGTGACCCCCTCGACGCGCTCGCCGGGGTTGAAGACGAGCCCCCGGCCCAGAAGGAGATTGCGCGCGTACCGGAACCCGATATAGGCGTCGTCGATGTAATATTCGCGGAAGAGCCACCCCGTCGCCCCCACGTACAGCACAACGGCCAGGATGACGAAGGGGGCGAGATTGCGCCGTTCGGAGCTCAAGCCTCGCGCGCCCCAAGAAGGAGAAGAAGCACCCAGGCCAAGCGCCGTCCGTAAGGCAACACGGCGGGATCATCGTAGACGGCCTTGCTATCCTGTCAATGTCCGCGCTAGGCTCTTGGCTTTCGTCCGGCCGGCGCCGAGCCCCAGGAAAGGGCTCGGGCGGCGCCGCCGGTCCGACAAGGAGATCAAAGCCATTATGAGCCATCTGGAGCGCGTAGATTTGTCGCCTCCGACTCGGCCTCGTCTCGCCGAGCGGGTCGCCACGCTCCCTCCCTCCGGCATCCGCCAGTTCTTCGATCTGGTGATCGGGCGGGAGGATATTGTCTCGCTCGGCGTCGGCGAGCCGGATTTTGTCACGCCTTGGCGCATCCGCGAGGCCGCCATCCACGCCCTCAATCGGGGCGAGACGAGCTATACCTCCAATGCCGGGCTGGCCAGCCTGCGACGGGCGGTCGCGGACTACCTCGGCCGGCGGTTCGGAGTCTCGGCCGACCCGGAGACGGAACTGCTCATCACCGTGGGGGCGAGCGAAGCGATCGATCTGGCGCTCCGGTCCGTCCTCAATCCGGGCGATGAGGTCATTTACCTGGAGCCGGCCTACGTGGCCTACGAGGCGCTGATCCGACTGGCCGGGGGCATCCCCAGGGCCCTGCCGCTCCGGGCCGAACAGGGCTTTGGCGTTGATTGGGCCGGCCTGGAAAGTCTCATGTCGCCTCGAACGCGGGCTCTCGTCGTCAATTACCCATGCAACCCCACCGGGATGTCATTGAAGCCCGAAGAAGTCGTGAAGTTGGCCCGGCTGGCCGCTCAGCACGAGATCGTCCTCATCTCCGATGAGATTTACGCCGAACTTTCCTACGGGCCCGCCCATCATTGCTTGGCCGCCGTCCCCGAGGCGGCCGATTGGACGGTCCTGATCTCCGGTTTCTCGAAGGCGTTCGCCATGACCGGCTGGCGGATCGGCTACGCCGCCGGGCCCGCCGAGATCATCGGCGGGATGACCCGCATCCATCAATATGGAATGCTGTGCGCGCCGATCCTGGCTCAGCGGGCCGCCGAATGCGCCCTGGCCGAGGGCTTCGCCGACATGGCCGAAATGGTCGAAACGTACCGTCAGCGCCGCAATTACTTCCAAGCGGGCCTGAACGAAGCCGGCCTCCCGACGCTTCTCCCCGATGGCGCCTTCTATATGTTCCCTTCGATCGCCCCTACCGGTCTGGATTCGATGACGTTCTGCCGCCGGCTGCTCGAAGAGGAGGGGTTGGCCGTGGTGCCGGGCGCAGCGTTCGGACCCGCTGGGGAGGGCCACATCCGAGCCTCTTATGCCGTGGGATTCGACCGGCTCGACCTGGCCCTGGCGGCACTGCGTCGATTCCTGAATCGACTCTAGTTACAGACTAAGCCCTCAACCTCAACGGACGACTTTACGGCGCGAGGGCAGAGCCGATCGACGGGGGCCGTAGCAGAAAGCCCTTGACATTCGTCGGCAGGGGGGGCAAGGCTTGCCGCTGGATTGCGATTGAGAATAAGTCGCAATTCCATCCCGCGGGTCGGTTCACCTCATGGCCACCATCGCCGACATGATGACGCGCTGCGAATGCCACGGCGTCCCCTTTGCGCGCGTCCTTGCTTACGCCCGCCGCCATGATCTCTGGGAGTTTGATTCGCTCATCGCCGCCGTCGGCTGTGGCCGAACCTGCACGGCCTGCCACTGCGACCTCAAACTCTATCTGGATGCCGCGCGCCGATCGCCGTCTCCCACGTCGGAGCCCTCTCTCTGCGCCGCTTCAGCCCCCGCCGGGCGCTGATCCGCTTCCCCTTCAGGCTCTCCCCCCCCGCGACGCGACGGCTTCGGGCCGAGCGCCGCAAACCCGCGCGGTTGACTTTCATCCCGCCCAGGGCGCCTTGACGGCCGCAAGCCGGGCCGGTAGATTGACCTCGTCTTAACGCTCTCTCGCCCGGAGGATCGTCCATGAAGGGCAAGGCGAAGGTGATCGCCGATCTGAACGACGCGCTCAGCGGGGAATTGACCGCCATCAACCAATACTTCATCCACGGCCGCATGTGCGCCAACTGGGGGTACGAGAAGCTTGCCGCCAAGGCCCGGGAAGAAGCCTTCGGCGAAATGAAGCACGCCGAGGCGCTCATCGACCGCATCCTCTTTCTGGACGGCGTGCCCAACATGCAGAAGTACAACAAGATCGTCGTCGGCACGACCGTCCGCGAACAGTTGGAAAACGACCTCAGGCTGGAGATGGACGCCGTCCGCCAATTGAACGCCGCGATCAAGACGGCGGTCGAGGTCGGCGACAACGGCAGCCGCGATCTGTTTCAACACGTCCTCAACGACGAGGAGGGCCACGTCGATTATCTGGAGGCCCAGCTTCACCTGATCGACGAGATCGGGCTCCAGAACTATCTCGCGCAGCACATCAAGCCGTGAGCCGCCCCCCCCCTCTGCCCTCGATTTCGGTCCTGACCCCAAGCCTGAATCAGGCCCCCTTCCTGGAAGAAGCCCTTCTGAGCGTGCTGGGCCAGGCCTATCCGGACCTGGAATACCGCGTCCTCGACGGCGGTTCGACCGACGGGAGCCTGGAGATCATCCGCCGCTACCAGGGGCGCCTCGCCGGCTGGCGCAGCCGGCCGGACGGCGGTCAGGCCGCCGCCCTGGCCGAAGGCTTCGCCGAGAGCCGCGGCGAAGTGCTGGCTTATCTCAACAGCGACGACGCCTATCTCCCCGGCGCGCTGCGGGCCGCCGGGGAAGCCTTCGCCGCGGACCCTGATCTGGACCTGGTCTACGGCGACATTGTCTTCGTCGACGCGCAGGGAAGGCCGCTGGCGATCGACGTGCTGCCGACGTTCTCCTGGGAGGACCTGAGGCGGGTCTGCGTCATTCCGCAGCAGGCGGCCTTCTGGCGGCGGCGGGCTTACGAGGGGGTCGGCGGGATCGATCCGGATTTCCACTTCTGCATGGATTACGACCTTTTCCTTCGGATCGCCGAGGCGGGCCGCGTGCGTCATCTGCCGCGCCTCATGGCCCGATTCCGGTGGCACGCCGCGGCCAAATCCTCGGTCGCCAAAGCCACGTGGGACGCCGAGAACCTCCTCCTCCAGCGACGCTACCTGGGACGCGCCGGATGGAGCCGCACCGATTGGCTGCGGATGAAGTGGCTGACGGCGCGCCAGCTTGGGGCCATCGCCGGACGGACGCTTCAGGGAGAACGGTTCCCCTGCTGGACGCCAGCCCGCTGGCAACGCTTGGCTCGGCGGAAGCTCCGAGAGGGCCTCGGCACCGGGCCCGTCGCCGTCTAAGGTTGAAGGCCGCGTTCCTTGAGGAGGCCGGCGATCTGGTCGGGTCGCTCGGCCATGCTGACGCCGGCCGTCCGCAGGGCGGCGACCTTTTCGGCCGCCGTGCCCCGGCCGCCGGAGATGATCGCTCCGGCGTGGCCCATGCGTTTGCCGGGGGGAGCCGTCAGCCCGGCGACGAAGCCGACGACGGGCTTGGTGAAGCGCGTGGCGATCGCTTCAGCGGCGCTTTCCTCGTCCGTCCCGCCGATCTCGCCGATCATGACGACGGCGTCGGTCTCGGCGTCCTCCTGAAACAATTCCAGCGCGTCGACGAAGCTCGTCCCGATGATCGGGTCCCCGCCGATCCCAATCGACGTGGACTGGCCGTACCCGTTCAAGGTCAGCTCATGAACCACCTCATAGGTGAGCGTCCCGGATCGTGAGATCACCCCGATGCGGCCCGGTCGGTGGATGTGCGCCGGCATGATCCCGACCTTGGCCTGGCCCGGCGACATCACCCCCGGGCAGTTGGGGCCGATTAACCGGACCCCCACCCGCCGCGCCTCCCAATAGACCTTCATCATGTCCAGGGTCGGGATCCCCTCGGTGATGATGACGATCGTTCGGATCCCGGCTTCGATGGCTTCCAGAGCGGCGTCCGGGGCGAAGGGGGCCGGAACGAAGATGATCGAGGCGTTGGCGCCCACTTCTTCGACGGCCTCGAGCACGGTGTTGTAAACCGGTCGCTCGAGGAACGTCTGACCGCCCCGCCCGGGGACGACCCCGCCGACGACGTTCGTCCCATAGTCGATCATCTGGGCCGCGTGAAACTTCCCCTCGGTGCCGGTGATGCCCTGGACGAGGAGGCGCGTCTGGCGGTCAACGATGATGCTCATGGCGGCGCGGAGGTCTCCTCAGGCGCTTCGAGCCAATTCGACGGCTTTACGGGCGGCCTCGGCCATGGTCGGCAGCATGATCAGGTCGGTCCCCGCCAGCATCTGGCGGGCTTGTTCTTCGTTCGTGCCGACGAGCCGCATGACGATCGGAAGCCGAATGCCGATCTTGTCCTTGCCCTGCAGGATCCCCGCCGCCACGCGGTCGCAACGGACGATGCCGCCGAAGATGTTAAAGAGGACGGCCTTGACCGACGGATCGGAGGTCACCAGGCGCAGGGCCTCGGCGATCTGATCCGGCCCCGCCCCGCCCCCGACGTCCAGGAAATTGGCCGGCTCCCCACCGAAGTGCTTGACCAGGTCCATGGTCCCCATGGCGAGCCCGGCGCCGTTGACCAGGCAGCCGATATTGCCGTCGAGCTTGACGTAGTTGATGCGATGACGGCGGGCCTCGACCTCCAGCGGCTCTTCCTCCCCCTCGTCGCGCAAAGCGGCGATCTCGGGGTGCCGCCCCAGGGCGTTGTCGTCGAAGTCCATCTTGGCGTCGCAGGCCAGGGCGCGAGGCTCGCCGGTGACCGCCAGCGGGTTGATCTCCGCCAGCGAGGCGTCCAGGTCGATGAAGGCGGCGTAGAGCGCTTTGAGCGCCTTGGCGAACGATGGCTGCGCCTCGCGCGGAAGATCGACGAAGAACGCCCCACGACGGATCTGGAAGTCGCACAGGCCGAGAGCGGGGTTGACCCCGATTTTCAGGATTTTCTCCGGATTGCTGGCGGCGACCTCCTCGATATCGACTCCTCCGGCCGAAGAGATCATCATGACGGGCCGTTTCTGGGCTCGATCGATGACGATCCCGGCGTAGAGTTCTTTCCGGATGTCGGCCCCTTCTTCAATGAGCGCCTTCCGCACCTTGATCCCCTTGATCGTCATGCCGAGGACCGCCGTCGCTTGGGTCTTGACCTCCTCCAGCGACGGGGCGAGCTTCACCCCCCCGGCCTTGCCGCGGCCCCCGACGTGGACCTGAGCTTTGACGACGACGGGAAACCGGGCGAGGTCCCGCGCCGCCTGGAGCGCCTCCTCGACCGTCTCAACGACGCGCCCCGCGGGCACGGGGACGTCATAGCGCCGGAGAATCTCCTTGGCCTGATACTCGTGAATCTTCATCGCGTCGAAGCGTGATGAGCCCCCCCGGCTCAAATGAGTTTTCCCGCGTCCCGCGCCAGGGTGCGTCAGCGTGGCCGAGGATCGCCGGGGGCCGGCTGGGCAAAAGCGGGCGATATCCTCCCCGCCGCCCCGGCGAAAGTCAAGATTCCGGGCCGACCGTAGCGCAGGCGGAGGGGCGTCCGAAGCCGCCTTGTCGGCCAGGGCGACATCGGCCCGTTCAGCGTTGGCGCAGAATATCTCCCCAGTAAAGAACGCCCACGGCCAGCGTCGCGCCGAGCAAACTGTGGATGAAGTCCACGGGCCGAAACTGTCGGCCGGGCGTGCGCGACTGATGCCATTCATCAACGTAGGCGTAGCCGCAACTCAAGGCGTAGGCCAGCGCGGCGCGCGCGTCGGCCCAGCCCCAATCCCCCCGGCCCAGGGCCCAGTAAAGCAGCCACGTCAGCGTCGTGAACTCAACGTAATGAAAAGCGGCGCGGAACTTCCCGTGGTGCCGGTCCAGCCAGGCGTGCAGCCGGGGATGACTCCTCAGGCGGTCGATCCATCCTTGCGTGCCGGCCCGCCCGAAAGCCGAAGCGCCCAGAAAGAAGATCGCCGCCATCCAGGCGATCGTCACGATCCAGAGGAGCGGCGTCGGCACTCGGTCCCTCCGTTGGACCGCGCGGGTCTCACTCCTCCAGGAAGTAAAGGGCCAGGGAATTGATCAAGAAGAGCCCCACCAGGAGCAGGCTGATCCAGCTCACGCCGGCGAACGCCCGCGTCCGCTGCCGCGTGACGAGGGCGGCGATGACGACCCCCTTCATCAGGACCGAGGTGAAAGCCGAGATAGTGTGCAAGAGGGCCACGTGGTCCAGGATCGGGCCGCCCACGTCGAAGGGATCGACGAGGGCGATGATCGCCATATTGAAGAGGTTGCTCCCGAAAATGTTGCCGACGGCCAGGTCGAGGGCCCCCTGTCGGGCCGCCGCGACGGTCACCACCAGCTCCGGCATCGAGGTCGTGGCGGCCACCAGGATCGTCCCGACGAAGCTGCGGCTCCAGCCCATGGCCTGGGCCAGCCGCTCGGCGACGACCGGCAAGGCCAGCGACGCGGCCACGACGACGACCGAGGCCGCCGAGAAGCCGATCACCGCCCGCCGCAGTGGAACGTCGCCGTAGAGCATCTCCGCCTGCTCGACGATCTCCTTGAGTCGCCGCTGCTCAAACCGGAAGACCGCGCGGGCCGCCATCAGATAAAAAACGACGATGCCCGGCGAGACCAGCCCGACGGGGCCGAGCCGCGCGCGCAGCCCCAGCCGCGCCGCGACGATGGCCAGGCCCACGAAGGCGATCAGCCCCAACCCCAGGGCCGCCGAGAGGATGTGAGCCGCGCCGATGGCGTGGTAGAGCGAGTCGCGTCGGTGAAGCGCATCGATCAGGACCAGGAGCGTCATGTTGAAGACGCAACTGCCCATGACGCTCCCGACGGCAATGTCCGGCGCCTCGGCGATCGTCACGGCCCCGATGCCGCTGAACAGCTCCGGCATCGAAGTCACGACGGCGATCAGGATCAAGCCGATCCACGTCCGCCCCATGCCGGACTTTTCGGCCAGGACGTCGCCGTAACGCGAGAGCGCCGTCCCGGCCGCGACAATGACGCCGGTCAAGACGGCGAATTCGAACCAGAGGCGAACCACCGGGGCTCCTGTCGGGCGGCCCAGCGGCCGCGACCGCGCCGTCGGGGGCTCTCTTGGCGCGGGCAAATCAAACTCGTTATCATGCGATCCGCTCGCGCTTCAAGCAAGCGCGAACCGGATTTCAGCGAGAAGAACCTTGTCCCTCTCCCTCCCGATCGGCCCAAGGGAAGCTTCGCCGGCCCGCCAACCCGCCGCGGGCCCCGCCGGGTCCGGGCTTTCCTCGGCCGAGGCGCGCCGGCGGCTGGCCGATTACGGCCCTAACGAGTTGCGTGAGGGAACCCGCGTCGGGCGGCTCGCTCTCTTGATCCGCCAATTTGGCGACACGCTCATCTTCATCCTCCTGATCGCCGCGGGACTCGCCCTGGCGATCGGGGAGACGACCGACGCCGTCGCCATCCTCGCCATCGTCGTTCTGAACGGGCTTCTGGGGTTCGCTCAGGAATGGCGAGCGGAGGAGGCCTTGGCGGCCCTCAAGCGGATGATGACGGTCTCGGCCCGAGTCGTTCGCGACGGCCAGGAGCAGGTGATCGACGCCCGACTGCTCGTGCCCGGCGACGTGATTACGCTGCGGACGGGCGAGAAGGTGCCGGCGGACGCGCGACTGATCGAGACGAGCAACTTCCGCACGGATGAATCCCTCCTGACCGGCGAATCCGCCGAGGTGGACAAGCGCGCCGAGCCGGACCATCCCTCCGCCCCTCTCGCCGAACGTTTCAATCATGCCTTCATGAGCACGGTCGTCGCCCACGGATTCGCGCGGGCCGAAGTCGTCGCCACCGGCATGCGGACTGAAATCGGACGGATCGCGCGCCTGACGGAAGCCCTGGGGGAAGAAAAGACGCCGTTGCAGGCGAAGCTGGCCGTCCTGGGGCGTCAACTCGGGGGGCTCGCGCTGACCGTGGCCGCGGTGATCCTGGCGGTCGGCCTGGCCGCCGGCCATTCGCTTCTGGAGATGTTTCTCACGGCCGTCGCCCTGGCCGTCGCCGCCGTCCCGGAAGGTCTTCCGGCCGTCGTGACGCTAACGTTGGCGATCGGCGTCCGCTCGATGGCGCGACGCCACGCCCTGGTCCGACGACTCTCGGCCACCGAGGCCCTCGGAGCCACCACGATCATCTGCACGGACAAGACCGGCACGCTCACGGAAAACGAGATGACGGTCACCTCCGTGTGGACGGCCTCGGGCGAGGCGGCCGTCAGCGGCGTCGGTTATGAACCCCGCGGGGAGTTCGGGCCGGCCGAAGCCGTCGACCGCTTCGCCCATCGCGACGACCTGGCGGCCCTGCTGGAAGTCGGTCTCGTCTGCAGTCATGCCGCGCTGCGCCACGCCGAAGGCCAATGGGAAGTGATCGGCGAACCGACCGAAGGGGCGTTGATCGTCGCGGCGCGCAAAGCGGGGTTGGAAGCGCCCCCGCCTTCGACCGGCCGTCGGTGGGAGTTCTCCTTCAGCTCCGAACGCAAGCGGATGACCGTCGTCCGGGAACACGCGGACATCCGGCGAGCCTACATCAAGGGAGCTCCGGAGGTCATTCTTTCGCGCTCAAGCGAGATTCTGGAAAGCGGCTCCGTTCGCCCGCTGAGGCCGACCGACCGCGCGGCCGTCGAAGCGGCCCTCGCCCGGATGGGCCGCTCGGGGCTGAGAACGCTCGCCCTGGCGCGCCGGGACCTCCCCCCGGCCGCGGCCTTGACCGAGGATGAGGTCGAGACCGATCTCACGTTTGTCGGTCTCGTCGGGCTGATGGACCCGCCGAGGCCGGAAGTAGCCCGCGCGCTCGAAGAATGCCGCAGCGCCGGAGTCCGCGTTCTGATGATCACGGGGGACTCGGCCACGACGGCCGGATCGGTGGCGCGCGCCATCGGGCTTGACTACGATGATCTCATTGACGGCGCCCGGCTCGCCGAGATGACGGACGCCGAACTCGCCGAAAGTCTCGGCCGAAGCCCGATCTTCGCCCGCGTCTCTCCCAGCGATAAGCTCCGGATCGTCTCCCTCCTGCGCGAACGGGGAGAGGTCGTCGCGATGACGGGCGACGGCGTCAACGACGCTCCTGCCCTCAAACGCGCCGATGTGGGGATCGCCATGGGACGTCGAGGCACGGATGTCGCCAAGGGGGCTGCCGACATGGTGCTGACCGATGATCACTTCGCCAGCATTGTGGCGGCCGTGGCCGAGGGCCGTCGGCAGTTCGACAACATCCAGAAGTTCGTCCGATATCTTTTGTCTTCCAACGTGGGGGAGATCGTGGCGATCGCCGGCGCCATGTTCTTCGGCGGGCGGCTCATCCTTCTGCCGGCTCAGATCCTGTGGATGAACCTGGTCACCGACGGGCTGACGGCGTTGGCCCTGGGCGTCGAGCCCGCCGAAGCCGATGTCATGAAGCTGCCCCCTCGCGACCCGCGGCGGGGGATTCTCTCGCCAATGGCCCTGGCGGCGATCGCGGGCCTCGGAGGCCTGATCGGCCTTGGGACGCTCGGGCTCTTCCTGCGCGAGTTGGAACTCGGCGGGGACCCGGAAAGGGCTCGAACCTTGGCCTTTACGTGCATTATCATCATGGAGAAGATGAACGTCTTTAATTTCCGTTCGACCCGCGCCCCCCTGCTTCGCCTGGGCCTGAGGTCCAATCCCTTTTTGCTCGCCGCCTGGGGCGGCGCGATCCTCCTGCAATTGGCCGTGATCTATCTGCCGCCGCTCCAGGCGCTCTTCCGGACGACCCCGCTGGCGGCCGCCGACTGGCTCCTCGTCTTCGCCTTAGCGACGCCCGTGCTCCTGATCGGCGAGAGCGTCAAGTTCCTCCTTGGCCGGCTCAAGCCACGGATCGCAACATGAGCGCCCGGAAATCACGCGCCTCGGCGGCCCCCGCCGCCGAACCGGAGACCCAGCCGGCGGCCCCAGCGCCCTTTGAGATCAAGGATTGCGCGTTGATCACGCGCATGGGCGGGGTCGATCCGGCCATAAACCTGCGGGAATTGCGTGAACGGATGCTCCAGTGCCCGGAGTCGTGCCTCTATCATCACTTCTGAAAAACCCAGATCCGGCCCGGCTTTGACGATCCGGAGTTCCGCAACGATTTTGCCGTCTGGGCTTCGCGCCACCTGCACGACCGCGTTCTGGCCGAGCGCCTCGGCATCCTCAACCCTTACGGGTTCGCGGCGTTGGAGGACTTAAGAGCGCGCCTCATCGACATCCTGGACGATCGTCTGGCCGAGCTGCCGATGATCCCCTGGGCTCGCCGGGGTGAGGAATTCCGCTTCATGCGCGCCACGACGGTCATCTTCTCAACCGGGTGGTCCCTCCGCTCGGTGGCCGATCTGGCGGCCCAAGCGCCCGAGTTCACGCTCAGTTCGCTGCACTATCATTTCATCGAGGCCCGGCGCCGGACGCCCGATCGCGCCGATGACTTCTGCGCCTGGCTGGCCTCCTTTCAGCCCCCGCCCACGGCGCTCATCGACGCCCTCCGGCGCGTCGACTTTTATTTCTCCAGCCTGCCGGAACTGAGAGGCCGCCTGATCGAAGTCTTGCAAGGGCAAGCCCCTCATGAATAGACGGCTTGCCGATTACGAGGCCACGGTCGGCCGCCACACCCTCTCTCAGTTAAAACAACTGGCCGACGACCTGGAAGGGGCCAGCGTCCTTCACGTCAACTCCACGCGTCAGGGGGGCGGGGTCGCCGAGATCCTGGAGTGGCTCATCCCCCTCATGAACGATCTCGGCTTGCGCGCGGCCTGGGAGGTCATCGAGGGGAGCGAGGACTTCTTTAACGTGACCAAGAACCTCCACAACGGCCTGCAAGGCCGCCCCGTGGCGCTGACCGACGCCATGGAGCGGACCTACGACCAGACGTTGGCGGCCAACGCCGATCGCCTGGGGGAGGCGCTGCGAGCCGCCGATTACGTTTTCATTCATGACCCCCAACCGGCCGGCCTTCTCGGTCACTTTCCGCGGCGCAAAGGCCGTTGGGTCTGACGTTGCCACATCGACGCGAGTCACCCGGACCGGCGCGTCTGGAGCTTCCTCAAGAAACGGGTCGAAGGCTACGACGCCAGCATTTTTTCGATGCCGGCCTTCGCCCAACCCCTCCCTCACCCTCAGTACATCATCGCTCCCAGCATCGACCGCCTGGACTATACCAAAGGCATTCCGGAACGCTTCCGGGCGTTTGAACGCGCCCTCGAGAAGTACCCCAGGCTCCTCGGGCGAATCTCCCTCTTCCAGCTCGTCATCCCCAGCCGCACGCGCGTGCCCTACTACCAGGACCTCAAGGGAATCCTCGATCGCCTCGTCGGCCGCATCAACGGCCGCTTCGCTCAGACTTCCGGCGAGCACCTCGGCTGGGCGCCCATCCATTACGTCTATGGCACGATGACCCGCGAGGAGCTCGTCGGCTGCTATCGGGCCTGCCAGACGGCCTTGATCACCCCCCTGCGGGATGGAATGAATCTGGTCGCCAAGGAGTACTGCGCCAGCCACGTCAATCTGGACGGCGTCCTGATCCTGAGCGAGTTCGCGGGGGCCGCCGAACAGCTCGCCGCCGGCGCCGTCATCGTCAATCCGTACGATCGCGAGCGGACGGCTGACGCCATCCACGAAGCCTTCATGATGCCCCCCGACGAGCGACGCCGGCGGTTGGAAATCCTCCGCCGGGCCGTGGCCCGCCACGACGTCCACCAGTGGGTCCGATGGTACCTCGATTTCTTCGCCCAAACCCCGGCCGAGGCCGCCGACGTCGAAGAACCCGCCTCCAACCGCAAAAGCCATTGACCCCGCCGACGAGACCTTCTATAGATGGTTCAGATGGAGTTGCCCGCCGCGTGTTGATCAAGCTCCGGATTTTCCCCGTCCTCGCCTGCGTCTGTACGGGCCCCGCGTGCCCGGGGTTAGGCTTGCGCCCGTAAGCCGGCACGTCCCACCGCCGCCCATCGCCTCCAGTCTCGTTTTCCCCTTCTGACCGACGGCTTCGAGAGAAGGCGTCTTTCTCTCCGGCCGGGACTTCACAGGAGATGCTCATGAGCCCTGGAACCGATTCAACCTTGGACGACCCCATCTGGCGCACGATCACGCAGGAAGTCGCCCAGCAGGCCCGTCAGGAGCCCATGCTGGCCAGTTTCCTTCAGGCCGCCGTGCTCAAGCACGCCCGCCTGGAGGATGCGCTGAGCTTCCACCTGGCGACCAAGCTCGACAGCCCCACGCTTCACGCCATGGCGATTCGGGAAGTGATCGACGAAGCCTTCGCCGACGACCTGGGGATCGGTCAGGCCATGCGGGCCGACCTGACGGCCGTCCGCGACCGGGACCCCGCTTGCAAGGGGCTCTGGATTCCGCTCCTGTTCTTCAAGGGCTTCCACGCCTTGCAGGCTTATCGCGTCGCGCATTGGCTGTGGGAACGCGGGCGTCAGGCCCTGTCGCTCTATCTGCAAAGCCGCGTCTCAGAGGTCTTCGGCGTGGACGTTCACCCGGCGGCTCGCATCGGCCGGGGGATCATGATCGATCACGCCACCTCCGTCGTGATCGGCGAAACGGCCGTCGTTGAGGATAACGTCTCCCTCCTGCACGAGGTCACGCTCGGCGGAACCGGCAAGGAGTCCGGAGACCGTCACCCCAAGGTCCGTCGCGGGGTGTTGATCGCCGCCGGGGCGAAAATCCTGGGGAACATCGAGGTCGGCGAGGGAGCCAAGATCGCCGCCGGGAGCGTCGTCCTGCGCTCGGTGCCGGCCCATTGCACGGTGGCGGGCGTGCCGGGCCGCGTGGTCGGGCGCCCGCGAACCGAACTGCCGGCGCTGGAGATGGACCAAGCGCTGCCGTCGGTCGTGGACGATTGAGCTCGGCGGCTCTCAGCCGATGATGCCGCGGCGGTCGCCTTCGGCCACCCGGCCGGCCACGCCGCGCCGAAAGGCGGCGCCGTCGTCCACGTAGCGGAGCCCTTCGTCGAGCGAGATCTGCTCCGAACGCACCAGATCGACGAGCGCCATCGAGAAGGTCTGCATGCCTTCCTCGCCGTTCTTGATGGCTTGCTCCAGCTCCGGGATCCGCCCTTCGGCCAGGAGCTTGCTGACGATCGGGATGTTGACGAGGATTTCGCAGGCGGGCAGGCGGCCTTTGCCGTCGCGCGCCCGGACGAGGCGCTGGCAGATGATCGCCTTCAAGTGAAGCGAAAGCTCCTGAAGAATCAGGCGCTCCTCCTCGGGCTCGAAGAGGTTCAGAATCCGGCTGATGGTTTGACGAGCATCGGAGGTATGAAGCGTGGCAAAGACAAGGTGACCGGTCTCGGTGGCCGTCAGCGCGATCTTGACGGCGTCCCGATCGCGCAATTCCCCGAAGAGAATCACGTCCGGGTCCTGCCGCAGCGCGTGCTTGAGCGCCGTCGAGAAATCCCGGATGTCGACCCCGAGCTCGATCTGGTTGACGATCGATTTCTTGTGGTCGTGGAGAAACTCGATCGGGTCCTCGATCGTGATGATGTGACAGCGCCGGGTCTCGTTGATGTGCCGGATCATGGCCGCCAGCGTGCTCGATTTGCCGCTCCCCGTCACGCCGGTCACCAGCACGAGCCCCCTCTGATTCTGAGCGATCCGCCCCAGCGCCGGCGGCAGCTTCAAGTCTTCGATCGTCGGGACGCGGGGGCTGACCATCCGCACGGCCAGCGCGATCGACCCTCGCTGGTGGAAGATGTTGACGCGATAGCGCGCGACGGCCGGGATGGCGAAGGAAAAGTCCGCGCTGCCGACCTCATCGAACACCTGGCGTTTGCGCGGCGGCGTGATGTTGAGCATCGCTTCTTCGGTCTGCTGTTGCGTCAGCGGCGGACAATCCACGGGCCGCAGATCGCCGTTGATGCGATACAGCGGCGGCGACCCCACCGTCAGATGCAGGTCCGAGGCCTGAAGATTGGCCATCGCCTCAAGCAATTGTTGGACGTCAACCCCGCGCGCGGCCATGGCGCCTGCCTCCCTGCCTCGCTTAAGTCTCCGATCCCGAACCGACTCCCCCGGCGGCCGGCCTCTAACCCTCGGGCAACGCTTTGGCGGAGAGAGTGGGATTCGAACCCACGAGGGTTACCCCTGCCGGTTTTCAAGACCGGTGCCTTCGACCGCTCGGCCATCTCTCCGCGTTCCGGGGTCGCCGGCCGATCCGCCCTGATGATTTCGCCGCCCGACGGTTCCTGTCAATGGCCGTACCCTCGGGCGGAAACGGCCCGGCTTGACCCTCGCCAAGACCGCTTCTTATCATGCCGGCTCTGAGAGGCTCCCTCGCCGGCCGATCCCTTCCTCCCCCTTTGCGCGCTTACGCCCGCTTTCTGCTTCGATATCGAGCCTGGTTGGCCCTCCTCGCCCTGGCGCTCCTGGGGGCTTCGTTCGCCTCGCTCTCCCGGCTCCGCGTCGACCTCTCGCTCATCCCTCTCCTGGAAGCCAGCGCCGAGGCGAGGGCCGAGGTCGAAGCCTTTAATCGGATGTTCCCGGACCGACGCGTGGACGTGCCGTTGGTCCTCCAATGGCCGGGCCCGATCGGCCGGGCGGAGCTGGTCTGGCTTGAGGCATTCGAGCGCCGCCTGGCCGCCGTTCCTCATGTCGCCGACGTTTATTCGGCGGCTTCGGCTCGCTACGTGGAGCTTATCGGGACCGGCCTCCAACCCCGCCGATTCATGGACCTCGATCCCGGCCAAACGGCCCTGGACCGCGCCCGCCGTCATCCGCTCTTCCTCGGTCGCCTGGTCTCGCTCGATGGCCGGGCCGTCACCGTGCTGATGACTTACGACCTCGAGCTGGGAGACCCGCGCCGGGGGGCCGTTCTCCGGCAGATCGAAACCCTCGTCGGCGGGGAGGTGGCTCTTCCCGTGCGCGCGCGGTTGTTGGGCGGGGACGTCGTCCAACGCGTCATGTCCCGCTACATCCTGAGGGACATGGCCCGGAGCGTCGGGATCGAAGCCGCCGTCTTCGCCTTCCTCCTGCCGCTTCTTTTCCGGACGTTTCGGGGCATGATCCTTCCCCTCCTGACGGTCAACGCGGCGATGCTTTTCAACTTCGGTTGGATGGTTCTGACCGGCGAAGCGGTCACCGCCCTGGGGGTAGCCATCCCCGGCCTGATCGTCGTGATCTGCCTCTGCGACGCCATTCATATGATGCATCGCTTCGAGGAGGCCATGGCCGCGGGGCGGGATAAGCAGGGGGCCATCATCGAAATGCTCGCCAACGTCGGCCAGGCCTGTCTTTACACCTCGCTCACGACGGCTTTGGGCTTCCTGTCCCTTCTCATCGCGCCTCATGGGGCCGTCCGGGACTTCGCCCGCTCGGCCTCGATCGGCGTGGCGATCGCCTTCCTCACCGTCATGACGGTCCTGCCGCTGCAGTTATCCTTCTGGCCGACGCGCCGCGGTCACGCCGAGGGCCTCGCCTTCCTGACGCGGCTGGCCTATGGACGGCCCCGCCTGGCCTGGGGCCTCTTCGTTCTTGGGGTCGTCGGCTCGGTTTTCGGCATCGGACGCATCGTCGTCGATTCAAGCTGGCTGGGGGAATTGCCGGAACAGGAAGCCGTGGTCCAGGACCTGCGCTGGTACGAAGCCCATTTCAGCGGTCTCCTCCAATTGGAAGCCCGGCTGGAGGGATCGCTTGAGGAGCCGACCGTATTTCGGGCAGTCGAACGGCTGAAAGAACGCCTCCTGGAAGAAGACGGCATCACCGACGCCGAGTCCTACACGGACTGGGCCGCCGAGATGGCCGGCGCGGCGCCGCCGCTCGACGACGAGCAGATCCAACGCGGGATGCGGCTCCTCAGGCTGGCCGGCCCGGATTTCCCCCGCCATCTGCTGACGGAGGACTTTCACAACGGCCGGATGATCTTTCACACGCGCGACGTCGGCACCCGGCGCTATACCCAACTGCGCGAGATTCTGGAAGCCGAAGCCGAGGCCCTGCCCCCGGGCCTCCAAGCCGCCGCCGCCGGCTTCTCCCGCATGGCCTACGAAAGCAGTCACTTGGTCGTCACGACGATGATGCGGAGCCTGATGCTCTCTCTCTTGGCCATCAGCTTTTTCATGATGCTCGCCTACCGATCCGTCCGGCTGGGACTGATCGCATTGTTGCCCAATGCCTTTCCCATCCTGGCCGCCCTCGGGCTGACGGGCTGGCTCGGCATCCCGCTCCGCATCGGGATCGTCATGGTGTATTGCGCGGGGGTGGGCCTCGCCGTGGACGACGGCATTCACCTGATCACGCGGTTTCTGCAGGAGGGCAAGCGGGACCCGACGGCGCCCGCCGGGCGCCTCCTGCGTCGCAGCCTCCGAACGACGGGCCGCGCCCTTGTCATCACGTCGGTCGTTCTGGCCGTCGGCGCGCTCAGTTACCTGCCGTCGGCTTTCCGTTCGATCAGCGACGTCGGGGTGCTGTTGACCGCCATCATCCTCATCGCGCTGATGGCCGATCTGTTTCTGCTGCCGCTCCTGCTGGAGCGGTTCGCCCCCTTGCCTCGAGGGGAAACCTCCCCTCGCCCCGTGGAAGAACCGACGGCCCCCGCGGCTCGAACGACGGCCCGATCCTGATGGGGTTGACCGAGGGGCGCGAGGCTCCGGCGGGCGCCGTCACGGGAGCCGGCGCACGCGACCGCGAATCTCGATCAGCCGCTTCATGACGTGGCCGAGGCTCCCTTTCCATTGGGCGAGCCCGAAGGCGTCGTGGAGGTCCCGATAGAGATCGAACAATTCGTCGTAAATTCCATGAGCGGCCGGATCGGGGAGATAAACCTCGTCCTTGACGCCCGTCATGGCCGCGATAGCCTCATCAAAATTGCCGTAACCGCCCGCCTGGGGACCCGCGACGACGGCGCCGCAGATGGCCGCCCCCAACGCGCACGTCTGAGCCGAGCGCGAGACCTTCATCGGCCGGCCCGTCACGTCGGCGTAAATCTGCATGAGGAGGGGGTTCCGCTCGGCGATCCCCCCGCAGTTGACGATCTCGCGCGCCGAGACGCCGTGATCCTCCAGCCGGCCGATGATCATGCGGGCCCCGAAGGCCGTCGCCTCCATAAGGGCGCGATAGATCTCCTCCGGCCGCGTCTGAAGCGTCTGCCCCATCAGGAGACCCGTCAGGCGCTGATCCACGAGCACCGTTCGGTTGCCGTTGTTCCAATCCAGCGCGAGCAGGCCGGATTCTCCTGGACGCAGGCCGGCCGCCCGTTCGGTCAACGCCTCGTGCGAGCCGACGTCAGCCCCGCCGGGCCGCTGGTATTGGACGTACCAGTTGAAGATGTCGCCCACGGCCGATTGGCCGGCTTCCAACCCATAATGACCCGGCAGGATGGAATCCGGCACGATCCCGCACAGGCCCGGGATGTCCGGCAGCGGTTGTTCCAGCGGCGAGACCATCATGTCGCAGGTGGAGGTGCCGATGATTTTGACCAGCGTCCCCGGCCGAATGCCGCAGCCGACGGCCCCCAGGTGAGCGTCGAGCGCGCCGACGGCCACCGGAAGGCCGGCGGGAATCCCCCACGTCTCAGCCCAGCGCTCGGCCAGACGCCCGGCGGGACGATCCACGGCTTCGGCCCGATTGGGGAGCCGGTCTCGCAGGCCCCCCAGTCCCGGGTCCAGCGAGGCGAGAAAGTCGCGGTCGGGGTAGCCCCCCCAACTCGGATGAAACATGGCTTTGTGCCCGGCGGGACAGATGCCGACGCGGATCGTCGAGGCGTCGGCGCCGCCGCAGAGCACCGCGGGAATCCAATCGGCGATCTCGACCCACGTGTGCGCCGCGGCGAAGACCTCCGGCGCGACCTTCCGGCAGCGCCAGATCTTGGAGAAAAACCACTCGGAGGAATACACGCCGCCGCATTTGGCCAGATAATGAGGCCGGCTCTCGGCGGCCCGCCGCGTGAGGCTCGCGGCCTCCTCGACGGCCGTATGGTCCTTCCAGAGCCAGGCCATCGCGGCCAGGTTGTCGGCGAAAGCCTCCTTGAGGGCCAGCGGCGACCCGGTCTCGTCGATGGGGATCGGGGTCGAACCGGTCGTGTCAACGCCGATCCCCACGATCGCCGACGGATGGAAGGCCCGATCCGTCTGACGGGCGATCTCGATCGCGGCGGGAACGGCTCGGCGCAGCGCCGTCAAATAGTCCGCCGGGTGTTGGCGGGCCAATTCGGGGTCGCGCCGATCGAGCAGAACGCCGGCCTCGCCGCGCTCGTAGGCTTCGACGGCCGAGCCCACCTCGGCGCCGTCCTCCACGCGGACGACGAGGCACCGCATCGAATTCGTCCCGAAATCCAGGCCGAGACTGTAGCGAGGCTTCATGAACGCTCCCTCAGCCGATCGCCGGCGCAGCCCCCAGCCTGCCTCCCCCGGCGTTGATCGATCCCCCGCCCGATGTCATCATACCATCGTTCCGCCCACGGGACCTCGGCCGATGCGGCGGCTTGGGGGTAAAAAAGGAAGCCTCCTGACCATGAATCTGGCTGAGCTGGCCGAGCGCTCTGCCGAACGCCTCGGCGAACACGTGACGCTCGATTTCGAAGGCGAGCGCTTCACGAACTGGGAGTTGCTGCGCCGCGCTCGCCGGCTTCAAACCGCCTTGGAAAGCCTCGGCCTCGGGCCCGGCCGCGTCGCCGCGCTCTTCATGGTCAATCACCCGATCATTTACCCGATCTTCCAGGGGATTTTCCGCTCCGGCGCCGCGGCGGTTCCGATCATGTTTCAACTCACCGTCCCCGAGCTGCGCTACATCCTCGAAGACACCGAGGCCGCCTTGGTGCTCACCGATGCGCAGCTTCTCCCGAAGGTCCGCGAGGCCGTCGAGCGGCTGCCGACGGTTCGGCACGTCGTCGTCCGCGGCGGCGAGAGCCTCCCCGAGCGCCAGCCTCCGGAGCTCTCGCTCCAGAGCCTGCTCGAGGCCGACGAGCGCCCTTCGCTGCCCGACATTCACGACGACGCCCTGGCCCTGATGCTTTATACCTCCGGGACGACGGGCAAACCCAAGGGCGTCATGCTGGCTCACGCCAACCTGATCGCCTCGGCCGAAGCGGCCAATCACGCCGCCGAACTCGACCGTTGGGAAGGACCACGGATCGCGATGAGCGCCATGCCGATGGCTCACATTTTCGGCGTCGGCGTGATGAACTCCGGCTATCTGATCCCCGATCGTCTGGCGGGGGCTTACAGCGTTCAGATGCGCTGGTTTGAACCCGAAGGCTTCATGGCCCTCATCCAACGCCAGGGTTGCACCACGATGGCCGCGGTGCCGACCATGCTGGCGATGATTCTCAACCATCCCAACGTCGAAGCCTACGACCTCAGCTCGCTCAAGGAGGTCGTCTGCGGGGCCGCCCCGCTGCCGGTCGAACTCGCCCGCGCTTTCATGGACCGTTACGCCTGCCGTGTCCGGGAAATATACGGCATGACCGAGAACACGGGCATCGGGAGCGCCAATCGCTTGTCCGAGCCCTATCGTCCCGGCTCGGCGGGTCGGCCCTATTTCAACACCGAGGTCCGGATCGTGGACGACGCCGGGCGGACGGTTCCCGCCGGCGCGCGCGGCGAAATCGTCACGCGCGGCCCCACGACGATGAAGGGCTACCACAAGAAGCCCGAGGCCACGACCGAGGCCGTCCGTGACGGCTGGCTCCATACCGGCGACATCGGCTACTTCGACGCCGAGGGCTATCTCTACATCGTCGACCGAAAGAAGGACATGATCATTCGCGGCGGCGAGAACATCTATCCGGCGGAGGTCGAGGACGCGCTCTACGCCCATCCCGCCGTGGCCGAGGCCGCCGTCGTCGGCGTTCCCGACCCCATCTATGGGGAGGCCGTCGTAGCTTTCGTTGTCCCGCGCCGCCAACCCAAGGTCGAGGAGGCCGAGCTGATCGAATTCGTTCGCGGTCGGATCACGAAGTTCAAAGCCCCGGAACGCGTCTTCTTCCTCGAGGCTCTTCCCAAGGCCGGCGTCGGCAAAATCCTCCGGCGGGAACTGCGGGAGATGGCGCGTCGGGCGATGGCGCCGGCCTCCAGCGGCGGGCGCTGAGGGCAGCGTCGACGGCAGCCGTGAACGAACCCGCCCGCGATGCCATCGCCCTGGGGGTCGACGGCGGCGCCGGCGCCCTCAGGGTCGCCGTTCGTCCGCCTGACGGGGCCGTCGTTCACCACGAGGCCCGGGGCGCCAACCCCGCCCTGATCGGTCTGGAACCGTTTCTGGATCGGCTCGCCGAGGCGATCGAGCAGGCGCTGGCCCGATGCGGCCTGGAAACTCACGCGGTCGCATCGGCAGGGTTGGGGCTTTCGGGCGTGGACCGCCCCGCTGAAATTGAACGGCTGACCCGCCTGATCCGCGCCCGGATCCTACCCGGCGCGCGGCGTCTCTGGGTGGGCAACGACGCTCTTCCCGCGCTCCGATGGGGCGCCGGCCGGTTGGAAGGGCTCGTCCTCATCGCGGGCACGGGGTCGATCTGTCTGGCCGTGGCCTCTCCGGCGCGTATGACCCGCGTCGGCGGTTGGGGAGGCGAGCTCGGCGACGAAGGCAGCGGCTTCTGGATCGGGCAACGCGCCCTGCAGGCCGCCTGTCGGATGGCCGACGGGCGTCTCGAACGCTCGCTGCTGTTGGATGAGATTCTGCATCATCTCGGCCTGACGACCCCGGAGGCCCTCATCCCCTGGTGCTCCGGCCTCAGCCGGGAAGCGTTCAAAACGGCGACCGCATCGCTCTATCCCGTCGTCGCCCGTCGCGCCGTCCTGCGAGACAAGGTCGCCCGCAACGCCATCTCGATGGGGATTGCTCACCTCGTGCAACTGACGCTGACCGCCGAACGGCATTGGCGCCGAATGGGGGGGGTCGATTCGGCTCCGGCCGGGCAAGCGCCGGAATCCGGAGACGCCGCCGCGCCCGAGTCGGGCGATGAGCAGCCTGCGCTGGCCGGGGTTCCCGACGCCAAGGAGACGGTCCGATCAGGATCGGCGGTCAAGTTGGTTTGCGCCGGAGGGCTTTTCGCCGGAGACGAGGCGTTTTATCGAGCCTTCCTGGCCCAGCTTCGCCGCCGCGAGGCCTTCGACCCCGTCCGATTGACCGACCCCCCCGCCCTTGGCGCCCTGGCTCTCGGCGAGGAAGCTCCCCCGCTGTGAGTCAGACCCCGGCGTCTGAACACGGGCCAGGCTCCCCGGGCCGATCTTGCGCTCCAGCCTCGCTTGATGTTACCTATGTTCAGCCTTCGATGATGCTTGAAGGCTGGAGGCCGATGGTCGTGGACGGGCTGACATCCTCCGAAATTCGACGGCGGCTCGGCGTCGCGATCGGCTTGGCGTGCCTAGCCGCCGCCCTCGGCCCCTTCGCGTGCACTCGCGCCCAGAGCGGTCAGTATTTTTCAGCCACGGCCTTCGCCAAAATCCCTCCCGGGACGCCCTATGAACAGGGGAAAGCCTGGGCGATTCAGGAAGCCTATCGGCGCGCGCGCGATCAGATTCTGGCCCAGGCCCTGGAGCTCTCCTTTCCCAACGGCGAACTTCTCGAAGACGCCATCGTCGTGGACCCGTTCATCCGCGCCAAAGTTTACGACACGGTCCGTACCGCGCGCGTGACCGACCAGACGATCGACGATGAAGATACGCTCTCCGTGACGTTGCGTCTGGATCTGGCTCCGCTTCATGAAATTATCGCCCGCTACGGGCGGGATCGTCCCGGGCCCTCGGCGCGCCCCGCGCTGCCGGCCTCGCTGTGAACCGGCGGCCCGCCTGATCGCCTTCACTCCGGGATTTATCGCTCCTTCCTGGGGAACTTCCCACGGCAACGTGCCGATTGCATCCGCGAGGCATCGAACCGAAAACCCGTGTTAAACGTCACCGAACTTTCCAAACGATACGCCGGGAGGACACTCTTTGAGGGAGTCGCCTTCCGCCTGGAGCCCGGGGAGAAGGCGGCTCTCGTCGGCGTCAACGGCTCCGGCAAATCGACGCTCCTTCGCATCCTCGCCGGTCAGGTCGCCTCCGACGCCGGCGAGGTGACTCGCCCGCGAGGGACTCGCGTCGGCTACCTCCCTCAAGAGACCCAAGACGTTCCCGATCGGCCGCTGGCCGAGGAGCTTCAGTCGGTCTTCGTCGATCTGGACCACCATCGCCGGCAATGGGAAGCGCTCGGCGGTCGCCTGGCCGAGATGGACCCCGCCGATCCAGAATACGCGGCCGTCGCCGATCGTTACGGGCGGCTGCAACACGAAATCGACCGTCTGGACGCGCACGACGTCCCGGCGCGCGTCGGCCGCGTGGCCGCCGGGCTGGGCTTCAGCTCGGAGGACCTGGGTCGATCCTGCGCCGAGTTCTCCGGCGGTTGGCGGATGCGGATTCCCCTGGCGAAACTGCTCCTGCTCGACCCCGACGTGCTTCTGCTCGACGAGCCGACCAATCATCTGGACCTCGAGACGCTCATCTGGCTGGAGAACTGGCTGCGCGGAAGCTCGGCAACCGTCCTGCTGGTCAGCCACGAGCGCCGCTTCATGGATGCCCTCGTCGGTCGGGTTTTTGAGATTCACGCCGGCCGCTTCACCCTTTACCGGGGCAATTATTCCGATTATCTCCAAAGCCGGGCCGAACGTTGGGCCCAGTGGCGACGTGAATACGACAACCAGCAGGAAGAAATCGCGCGCATTCAACGGTTCGTCGATCGGTTCCGTTATAACGCCTCCAAGGCCCGGCTCGTTCAGAGCCGCCTCAAATCGCTCGAACGAATCGAGCCCGTTCCTCCTCCGCCTCAGGAATCGCCGGCGATCCGCTTTCGTTTTCCGCCGCCGGACCGCGGCCCGAAGGAAGTCTTCCTCGCCCAGGGCCTGGTCAAAGCTTACGGTTCAATCCCCGTCCTTCGCGAAGTGGATCTGATGCTCTGGCGCGGCGAGAAGGTCGCGCTCGTCGGCGTGAACGGCGCGGGGAAATCGACCTTGCTGCGGCTGTTGGGGGGGGAGGAAAACCCCACGGCGGGTCGGCTCCAGCGCGGCGCCAACGTGCGGACCGAATTCTTCGCCCAGTACGATCATGACGGGATGGATCCGACGAACTCCGTCTGGCGTGAAATGGCCGCCGTCGCGCCCGCAGGCCAGATGGAAAAGGCCCGGGACGTCCTGGGCGGCTTCTTCTTCACCGGCGAGGACGTCGAGAAACCGGTCGGCGTCCTCTCCGGCGGCGAGCGCACGCGCCTTCGCCTGGCCCGGATGCTCTTCTCCGGCGCCAACGTCCTCCTCCTGGACGAACCGACCAATCATCTCGACATCGCCTCTCGCGCGGCGCTCGAACGCGCCCTCGGCGACTACGCGGGGACCGTCGTCTTCGTCTCGCACGATCGCGCCTTCTTGAACGCCGTGGCCACGCGCGTCGTCGAAATCAAAGACGGTCGCCTGCGCTCCTTCCCCGGCAATTATGAGGATTACTGTCGGGCGCTCCGTTCCCTCGGCGAGACCTCCCCGCTCGTGGAATCCCCTTCAAACGCCGCTTCGGCCCGATCCCTTCGTTCGCCCCGAGCGGCGGCCTCGCGACGCGACGCTTCCCGTTCACACCCGCCGTCCGGCCCCCCCGGCGAGCTGCGTCGGGCCGCTTTAAAGGAATCCGCCCGCGAGCAACAGCGTCTGCGCAAGTTGGTCGCTCAGTTGGAGAACGAGATCGCCGCCGTCGAAGCCCGTCTGGCGGAGATCGAAGCCGAGCTGGCGGAGCCCGAGGTCTACCGCAATCACCTGCGATGCGGCCCGCTGCTCAGGGAGCGCGAGCGCCTCCGCGAGCATCACGGGGCTTATCTTCTCCAGTGGGAGAAACAGGCGGGGGCTCTCGAAAAGCTCCGATCGCCCGCCTGAGCCGCTCCCTGGATCGGTCGGCCGTGCGGCCCCGCGCCGCCCGCCTCAGAAGAGGTTGGGGAATTTCCGCCGAAGGTATTCCAGAGCCGCCTCCGAGGGTTGAAGCAGCCTTCGGCCCCGCGTCCCTTCGAGCCCCCGCGTCGAGGCTCGCAAAAGCTCCTCAATTCCCGGCGGCGGCGCAACGGCGAGCGTGTCGGTCGTCGGCGTCGTCGTCTCCGGCACCATCTCGCCTCGGGCCGTCTCCACCGCCGGCGGGACCGGGGGCTCCGGCGGCGGCGGCAATTCGAGGACGGGGGGCGAGGGAGGTTCCGGGGAAGGCGCCGCGGCCGTCTGAGTGGTCGAGAGCCGCTCGGCCGAGGGAGCCAGCACCGTGGCGCGGAGAGCCCCAAAAAAGGGATCGCGCGTCCCCAGGTCCTGGATCGGGGCGTGATAGTAGGCCAGCGCCGCGCCGGCCAGACCCGCCTCGCGAGCCCGGCGCATCTGCATCAGCGCGTCGAAGGAAATGTTCCGAAAGCCCGCCACGGCGGCGAAAACCTCGGCGCCCGTCTGCCGGCCGATTCGCGCCGCCAAATGATTCCAGGCGTCAAAGGCCTCGCGTTCGGCCACGTCCCCCTCGGCCCGAAAGTTCTCCACGATCACGCGGTCCAATTGGCTTTGACCGATCCAGGCCCGCCAGTCCTGCAACGCGCCGGCCGCCACCAGGGATTCGGCAAAGCCGCCCGGTTCGGTCGGGGCCGGACCCTCGGATAGACCCATTACGGAAACCGAGACGCCGGGTCGGGCGTTCCGGCTCGCCGCGACCAGCCGCTCCACAAGACGATTCAACCCTTCGCGCCTGAACTCGATCCAGGACGCATCGTCCGGCGCCGGCCGGTCCGTTCGCCCGGTCCGTTCGCGCCAGGCCTGGAGGACCCCCGGATGATAACCCCACTCGGCCGCCACGCCCGGATACCGCAGCCCGTCCAGCAGGACGCCGTCGATCGGGTACTGGGCGATCAGCTCCGAGACGATCTGCTCCAGATGGGCCTGAACCTCAGCAAGCGCCGGCTCCAGACACTGGAAACCCTCGGCGTCCACCCTCTCCGACCGAACGTTGAGCGTCAGCCAGTCGCCATGCTCGCTGAGAACGTGGGCCGCCGCCAGAGGCACCGGCCGATTGACGTTGGCCACGGCCAACAGGTCAAGCCATGCGATGACCCGGGGTGGGTCGGGCGCGGTCGCCAGCCCTTTGAGGAATTCCCCCAGGGGATCGAAGCCTTCGGAGACGCCGAAAGCCTTCGGCGCCAGCGCCGACTCATAATAGGCTTCGCCGAAGGCTCGAACCTGAATAATGATCTCCGCAAACGGCAGGCGAGGGACTTCCGGGATCAGACGGCCCAATCGCGTCGCGTCGCGATAATGCGAACCGGCCGGCGTCAGCAGAATGGCGCCGCCAAACGTCCCCGTCGTCGAACGGTCGCCGATTTGTTGCGCCCCGACCGAGCCCGCCGGCAATCCCGCCGCCAAGCACCCGATAATCCAGGCGGCGCGGAGAATCCGGACGAAAGGACGCATCGGATGAAGTCGCGGGAGAATATGTCAGGACGGCGACGTCGAGACCCGGCGCGGCCCAAGCGTCCGGGCGTCGATAACCCTATCATTTGTAGGCCTTTGTCCTCGTATTGGCAAGTCTGATGGGCCGGCGGCCCGGCCCCCGGCGTCGGCGGCCTTCCTGGCCGGCTAGGGCCAGCCTTCGGCCGCTTCCGGCCCGCCGCGACGCCACGTCCAGGAGGTATCCCCCTCCAAGCGCCACTGCTCCCAAAGCCGACTGAAGCGGCTCACGTAGATCGCCTCGAACAGCGGCAACTTCTCCGGCGCTCGATCGCGGCATCGTTCCCTGAGCGAGTCGATCTCGATCAGAATGTCGATCCACTCAAGCTCCGTGTGCAGGATCAGATTGGTGATACGGTCGGCGCCAAGCTGCAGTTCCTGAGCCAGCGTCCAATCCTCATGATTCACGGCGCGCCTCGCCTTCGGACTTCGATTTCGCCCCCCTGAAGCCTAGCGCAATCGCTCCGCCCCCGGCCAGTTCGGCGCGGGCCCGCCGCACGAGCCCCACGTCCGATCATCCTTGGATTCCCAACGAGAGCCCAACCCCCGTCGCCGCGAACTTGACTTTCACCGCGGTCCCGCCCTAGCATCCGGTGATTGCGTCGGCGCTGAGGCAGAGGGCCGGCTGAGATCGCGGACCGACCGAATCGGCTCCCCGTGGCGGCTCCGAAGCCCATCCGGCGCCCAGGGCCCTTCGCCGCGAGCGGGAATAGCTCAGCTGGTAGAGCGCCACCTTGCCAAGGTGGAGGTCGCGGGTTCGAGACCCGTTTCCCGCTCCAGTTCACTCCTCCAAAGCAGTCGTCGAAACCGCCGCGGCCCCTTGGGAGTCGCCCGTCGGGCTCGTCGGGGACACGGGCTTATCCCCACCCCGCGCGCCGACGAACCACATTCGCCGCCGGGCATGGCCCGGCCGACCAGGGCGGCGGCCCGGCCGCCGCACTCCATAACGAGCACCGCCTCACGCCACGCCGCCCCGGCGACGGTCCGGCCGCTCGCGTCCGCCTGCGCCGCCGATTCAACGCAGCGCGGCGCAGACCCTATGGAGTGCGCAGGCCATGCCTGCGCCTTCCCGCGCGTAGCCCTGCTTCGCGCCCAACAACCCCATCGCCGAGATGGAAACAGCCCCGTAAGCCCAGATGGAGCGGGAGCTTACGGGGCTGGATCGTGGCGGGGCCGACGGGATTCGAACCCGCGACCTCCGGCGTGACAGGCCGGCGTTCTAAACCAGCTGAACTACGACCCCGACAAAGGCGAAGCGCGTTCACCGGACCGCAAACCGCGCTGCCGTGCCCCACGGGGAGCCGGCTCGGTTCGGCGGCACCGTAAACACATGATGATCCGTAATCCGGGCCCACGGTGTCAAGCCGAAGCCGACGCTCAATCCGTCCCCCTCACCGGTAGAGTCGCCAACGCGAGGCGGCGATCCGTGACGGAGGGTCGAACGTGAGGACAAGCCGCGGCCGGAAAGCCAGCTCCCCCTCGGAGGCGTGAAACCGCTTGGCTCGCTTGAGATCGACCTCGTTGCCGCGCACGATCCACCCGAAATTCTCCCCCGGGCGCTCCAGCCAGAATTGCGCATCGGCCACCAGCCCCACCCCGCTGAACGTTCCGGAGGAGCCCGCGCCGAAGAAGTCCGTCGTCGCGCTGGGCGTAGGCACAAAATCTCCGCCCGGGTTCGACCAGGCGGACTGGAGATGAAAGTTCGAGTTCCACGTGGCGTCCCCCGCTTGAGCGGCTGACCCGCCGCCCCCGTCGCTTTCCGGATCGATTTGGAGCGTATCGACGCTCCCCTCGCCCCAATCGGCCAGCGACCTATGGATCGTGTGCGGCTCCGCGAAGGCGTTATTGTCGGCCGAACGCTCCACGACGAACGTAAGTTCGGCCGCCAGGATCCGTGCGCCGCGCGGGACGCCGCTCAGGTCAAAGGCGATCAGGAAACGGCGAGGGCTTCCGAGCTTGTTGTTGCCGGCATAGAGAAACGGGTGGCCGCCGTTGGTGTTATCGCGTTGATCCTCATAAAGCGAATTATCCCGCGTCCCCTGATAGCCCTTGACCCCCTCCTGGAAAATGATGGTGATCGGATCGCTGAAGACCGTCCAGGCAGGCGCGGCCAGAGCCAACAGCAGCCCCATCATCCGGCTCAGGGGATATCCTCCGCGTCGCGGCGGTCGGTGCATGGGCGGTCTCATCGTTTTCCGCCGAACGTCGAGGGCCGGCACGGAGTGGGGCTCAGGGGTTCGCATTCCCGAGAGGGCCGACCCGGGCGAGTGCCAGGTTCATCTATGAGCAGAAGGGAGCCTTTCTGCATCGCCGCGAGGGGCCTGGGAGCCGTACCTCACGGCGCGGACCCTGTACCATATCGAACGCCGCCCCGCCGCGCCCTGCTGCTGAGCCGAAATTCACGACGGCATCGGCCTGGACAGAGTGTTGACGCTCCTGGCATACGGGGCTATACATCGGCGGTGGGTATCGGCCGCCGCGGGATGAGCCCCGGATGTTTAGCGGGCGCGCCCGCCCGGCGGTCTCTTTCTTGATCGTCGCCACGAAGGCGGACCCGGCTCCCGATGGGCGACCGGCTGGCTTCATTCGTCCCCAGCATCTCTGATCCCTGGGATGAGCGCAAGGCGGCTCACCTGACTCGGCGCGTCGGCTTCGGCGCCCCTCCCGCTCAACTGACCCTTCTTGTGGGGGACGGCTCCGCTGCCGCCTTCAACGCCGCCGTTGAGGAGCAGGTCCTCTATCCCGACGTGGACGCGGCGCTGGAGGCCCGGCTCGCCGCCTTCGCCGGCGGCGCCAGCCTCACGGCCAATCCCACGACGCTCTATACGCTGGGGGGCCATTGGCTTTTTCGGATGGCCTTCGCCACCCGGCCCCTCCAGGAGCAACTGACCCTTTTCTGGCACGATCATTTCGCCGTCGAGTTTGTAAAGATTCGAGGCAAAGTCACTTACCCGCCCGGCGACAACGCCGCCCAAACGGCCAAAGCCACCACCCTCCTTCGCGATTACATGGAGCTTCTCCGCCTGCGCGGCAACAAGGATTTCCGTACGTTGCTCCTGGCGATTACGCGCAATCCGGCGATGCTTCTCTACCTGGATAATTACCTGAACGTGGCCGGCCGCGCCCAGGAAAACTACGCCCGTGAGCTGATGGAACTCTTTTCCATGGGCGTCAATCAATATACCGAAGACGACGTCCGGGAGCTCTCGCGGGTCCTCACCGGCGAAAGCCTCGACGACCGTATCAACCTCGGTTACCTTTTCCGGCAGCCCTTCCACGACACGGGAACGAAGAACTTTCTCGGCCAGACCGTCGCGCCCCAGTCGCCGGGGAGCCTCGAAACCGCCGAAGCCGTCGACATTATTCTTTCCCAACCGGTCACAAGCCGCTTCATGGCCAGCAAGCTCATCGAGTGGTTCGTTAACCCCGCCCCGGACCCCGAGGCGGTTGAAGAACTCGCCGCCGTGCTCCGCGCCGACGCCGACAGCGACGGCCGACCCGACTTTAACTTCGCCGAAACCCTGGAGGTTCTTTTCAAGTCCCGCTACTTTTACGAGGATGCCAACTTCTTCACGCTCTACAAGACCCCCGTGGACTATGGCGTCAACATTGTCCGCCTGCTCGGGCTTACCGAAACTCAGCTCGCCGCCGACGTTAATTGGTACGGCCTCGCCTTTCTGCTGGGCGGCATGGGCATGGGGCTCTTTGAACCCCCCAACGTCGGCGGATGGATTCACGGAGAGGCCTGGATCAACAGCGTTAATCTGATCAACCGCTATAATCTCGCCGAACGGGTCGCCCGTTCCGACATCATGACCCCCGCCTTTCTTCTGGCCTACTTTCCCGACAGCCCGGCCACGTCGAATGCCACGCTCCTCGAAGACTTTCGCCGCCGCCTCATCCAACGATCGCTACGAACCGGCGAAACCGACATCCTCAACGCCCACATGAGTTCCATGGACAGCCTCGCTGGTGCGACGCAGTTGCAGAAATACAATCTCAAGATCTGGGGCCTCGCCCATCTTCTCTGTGCCACGGCCGAGTTCCAGATGAAATAATGGAACGTGACCCTCATGTTCCCCACCGCGTCCCGAGCCGCTGACTCGAAGGGAGCCGACCATGCCACTACGGCGGCGTGATTTCATTCGAGCCGGCCTGGGCGGCTTAGGTTACTTCTCCACGGCCGCCCTGGTCCCGGATTGGATCATTCGCTCGGCCGCGGCCATCGAGGACCTCTCGGGCGAAAATCGCATCCTCGTCATCGTGCAACTCGAGGGAGGCAACGATGGCCTGAACACCCTCGTCCCCTATACGGATCCCCTTTATAACTCGGACATCCGCCCGACGCTTCATGTCCCCACCGCCCAACTCCATCTGATCGACAACCTCAACGGCCTGCACCCCGCCCTCCCCGCCCTGGCCGAGTCCTATGGCGACGGGCGCGTTGCGATCATTCAGAACGTCGGTTACCCGAACCCGGACCTTTCCCATTTTGTGTCCACGGATTACTGGGAGCAGGGGCGCGCCCCCGGCGGCCCGAATCTCGGCACGCAAGGGTGGGTCGGCCGGTTTTTTGATCAAACGTGCGGCTCGGCGCCGGACGTGGACCCCCTGACGATGGTCGGCGCGGGTCACTCGCGCATCCCGGGCTCCCTCAAGGCCGTCACCTATAGCGCTCCCGCCATCGCCAGCGTCGCTACCTACCAGATTCAAGGCGCCGCCGGTCTGCCGGCCGTCATCGGGACCCGCCGTCTCAACGATTTGCACGCGCTGAATGACGTTCCCGCCGCCGATCCCGCGATCGAATTCATCCAGAACAGCGCTAACGTGGCCGAGGCGTCGATCGCCGTCGTCCAGAATCTGAGTTACAATCCGGCGGTCGTTTATCCCTCGACCAAGCTGGGGCAGGACTTGTTGCTCTGCTCGCGGCTCATCCATCAGCCCGGCATCGCCCCCAAGGTCCTGCACGTCCGCCAGGCTGGTTATGACACGCACGCCGACCAGGGAGTCCCCGGCAGCCCCGGTCTCGGGGATCACCCCGCTCTCCTGATTGATTTGAACGACGCCCTCGGCGCGTTCATGAGCGACCTGGCCGCCTCCGGCAATCTGGACCGGGTTCTCATTCTCACCTTCTCCGAGTTCGGCCGCCGTGTCCGCCAGAATGACAGCGACGGCACGGATCATGGAGCGGCTTCGATCCTGTTTGTCCTCGGCGGCCGTATCCGCGGCGGCGTCTACGGCGGGCAGCCGAATCTCTCATCCACTGAAGACGTGATGGACCCCGCCGGCTTCATCGTGCCGCGCGTACAGAAGGGCAATCTGAGCCACACCGTCGATTTCCGATCCGTTTATGCGCGCGTCATCGAGAGTTGGTTCGGCTCTCAGGCCGCGCCCGGGGTGTTCGGCCAGAGCGTCTATGACGGGATCATTTTCCCCGATCTGCCCAAGATCGATTTCATCCGGGCCACGGTCTCGGCGGCCCGTACTCCCTGGAGGGAGTATCACTGATGCGATCGGGAATCCGTCGCATCTCGCCGGCGGGACGGTACACCCCCCCTTAACCCGGGGGGCTGATCTCGTGATTGACTTTCCGGATTTTCAGATCGTAATCGAAGTGAGCATCGTTCTCCGGGGTGTGACACTGTAAGCACGTGCCGGCCTCGACCCGGCTAGGCGGATTGAGTCGCTTGAGGTCGGCGAGGAATCGGGCGCGATCCTCCGGATTCATTGCGTTGACGGAGCCGTTGCGCACCAGATTCTGTTTGGCCGCGTGCTCGTAGCCGGGCCCATGGCAAGTTTCACACTGGACCCCCCCCATGGACCGGCTTTCATTGACGTTATAAAAACCGTTATCTTTCTGAAATCCGAGCGTGTGACATTGAAGACACTTGGCGTCGTACTGACTTCCCTTGGCGATCAACGTGTCCAGGGCGTGAAAGTGGGGGGTTTTGACCCAATCCTGATACTCTCTGACGTGGCAGATGCCGCAATACTGGGCCCCCGCGTAGGTCCGCGTCGGATTTCGCGGCGCCTGGACAATAAGTTCCTCCGTGTTGGCGCGAAACTCCTTGAGGAGCTGCAGCGCGGCGACGTCCGCCACCAGCCGCTGCGGCGAGATCGGCAACCAGACGGGCTGCCCGACCACCGTCCACCCGTCGGCGCCGCGCCGCAGCTCGGCCCGTCCCAGCTCCTTCCCCTCGGCGTTATGCACGCTCAGGATACGAACGCCTCCTTCGAGGATCGGCCCCGTCTCGACCGTCGGCGGGCGAGACGTGGAAACGAGGAGGTCGAGCCCCGGCACGGCGCGCGCCAATTCGACCGTCTCGGGCCAAGTCCCGTGGAACAGCGCGACGGTCAGGTCGGCCCCGGCCTTCATCTCCGGCAGGATTTCGTTCAGAGCGTCGGCCGCCGACCCGATCACATAATCGGCCTCAAACCGCCGCGTGCGGAATTGAGCCGCCTTGGAGGTCTTATCGAGGGGCGCGGCCGTCCCGGCGATGGCCACCCGCAGAGGTTGCTCCCCATCGATCGTTTTTTCGACCATACGCCAAGCCGGAAACGCGAGCCGACCGGGCTCCGCTTTCAGATAGATATTAGCCGAGACGAGCCGCGCGATCGCCTCGGGATGTTTTGCCCCGACGTCCTCGAAAAAGTCGGGCCCCTGCTCCAAATCCGGCTGCCCGACGTTGACGGCGTCCAGATCGAGCAGGCCCCCCATGGCGCGCAAGGCGTAGCGCGTGCGCATGGACCGTTCCGGGTTCAGCGCCAGCGAAGTCCAGGCGCCCGCGTCCACCCGGAGGCTCCTCGCGGCGGGCACCTCGGCATAGAGCGTCGCCTCAAACTGGACGCCGCCGAGCTGATTCTCCTTGCACCCGCACGGCTCGATCTCGCTCATCCGATTGCCGATGAAGAAAAGCGTGAGCGCGGGCCCCGACGATTCGGAGTCGGCCCCTTCGGAGCCGGGGCCGGCGACCCATACCGTCGCCGCTAAGGTCGCCAGCCAGAGCCCCTTCCTTGCATTCGACCTGCGCATCGGCTATCACTCCCTCGCTGAGTGAATCATCCCTCGGTCCCGCGAACGCACCCTAACATGCACGGCTCGGTCGGCGCAACCCGGAAGCGGGAAGGGCTGCTGGCGGCGCTGGCCCTGGCGGCCCTGACGGCGGCGGCGATCCTCCCCTCCATCCGCGGGATCGACGGCGTTGGCCACTACGTCTATCTCCGCTCCATCCTGCTCGATGGCGATCTCGACTTCGCCAACGACTACGCGGCCTTCGACCTGCTTCGTCCCCAGGGCCCCTCGCAATTGGAGACGCACCGGGACCCTGAGACCGGCCGGGCCGTCAACCGCTACGGCGTCGGGACGGCGCTCTTCTGGGGGCCGTTCGTCCTGCTCGTACATGGCGCGCTGCGGCTGACGGCTCCGGAGCTGGCCACCGGATTCTCCCGCCCCTACGAGTGGGCCGTCGCCGTCGGCTCGGCCTGGTGGGGCGGGCTCGGCCTCTGGCTGCTCTTCATCCGATTGAGGGAAAGCTATGAAGGCCGGATCGCGTGGTCGGCGGCGGCCGGCGTCTCGCTCGCCACTTCGCTCGGTTTTTACCTCTGGGTGCACGGCTCGATGTCTCACGCCGTCAGTTTCTTTATCGCCGTGGCGAGTTTGCTCGCGCTGGAACGGGCATGGAGTCGGCCCCGACCGTTCCCCGCCTTCTGCGCGGGCTGTTGGTTCGGATTTCTGGCCTTGACCCGCGTCCAGGATCTGACGTGGACGCTCGCCTATGGCCTTGGCCTCATCGTCGCGGCCCCGTCGGTTCCTGCCGAGACAGCGGTTCCGCCCGGCGTCGCTCCGCCGGGCCGGGCGACGCGGACACTTCGGGCCGCGCTTGGCCTCGGCCCCTGGGCCTTGGCGGGGCTGCTTCTGGTATTTCTCCCTCAGCTCGCCGCCTGGCGGTTGATCTACGGCGGCTGGCTCGCGGGGCCGGTCCCCTACATGGGCCGCGGCGCCGGGCAGTTCGAGCCATTGCCGATCCATCTCTGGTCAACGCTTGTGAGCGAGCGTGGCGGCGTTTTCGCCTGGCATCCGGTCTTGTTTCTGGGGCTGATGGGGCTGGCGCTGCCGGGGGGGGCGCTCCCGCAGAGCCTGAAACGGATCAGCCTCCTGGGCCTCGCGCTTCAATGCTATCTCGTGGCCAGTTGGTCGATGTGGTGGGGCGGCGCTTCCTTCGGCAATCGGTTCTTCATTTCGTCCTATCCCGTTCTGGGCCTGGGGTTGGCGGAAATTCTGGCAAGTTTCGAGCGGCGCCTGGGTCGTTGGCTGGGGCCGGTCCTCATCGCGCTCCTGATCGTGTGGAACGCGGGGTTGCTCGTCCAGTACGGAGCCGAGATGATCTCGCGCGAGGAGGAGGTCGGCTGGGGGAGGGTCATCAAGAACCAATTCACCGAGGTTCCGGCCTGGGTCGCGCGCGAAGGGGCTCGACGTCTGCCGGGGGGAGAGCCTTGAGGGCTGCCCTCAGCCGACCGGGGCGCTTGAGCGTCTTTGGAACTTGAGGGTATGCTGGGCACGGTGAGCGACTCCGGACAAGCCGCCGCTTTCCTACCGCCGCATGTCGAGCGGGACGTGCTCGATCGGCATGCCGGTTGGATTGTCGCCTTGGGCTTCCACGCCGCCCTCTTCGTGCTGCTCCTTAATTATTCGATTCCGAAGCGACCGGTCGAGGCCGAGCCCCCCCCGATCCGGGTCGTTCTGGCCGAGGCCGAGGAGCCGACGCCCGCGCCTTCTCCCGCGCTGGAGGAAACCGTCGCCCTCTCACCACCCCTCCAGGCGGCCGCGACCGAGGCCGAAGAAGCGCTGCCGGAGGGCCTCGAAGCCGAGACCCACGAGCCGCCCTCGACGGAGGAACCCGCGGCGGAGGCCTCAGCGGCGATTCAGATTGTTGAGGCGCCTTCCCCGCCAGAGACTGAACCGCTCGAGCCTCAGGACGATTCCGAAGCCGCCGCCTCGGCTGAGGAATCGGCCAAGCGCCGCGAGGAGACCTTGGCCCGAGAATTGGCCGAGGCTGAAGCCACCCGGCGGGCCGAGGTGGAAACGCTCGCCGAACAGGGCTCCCGAGCGATCGCCGATCGCCTCCAGGCCGCCGAGATCAATCTGCAAGCCAAAAAGTGGCTGAGCACGACCGATGGCCTGGAAGAAGGCGTGCTCCGCAATCTTGACGTGACCGACGTCTCGCCGGAAGTGGCCGACCGCGTCCTCGCCCGGTACGGCATCAAAGTCGTCTACATGTACCTGGATGGCCAGGCCAGCCCCTTCAGTTTCCTCAATCAGGCGGCCACGGCCGCGGGGACGTACTACAATCGCGCCGGCCGAGGGCTTTACCAGGCCTTTACGATCCCCCAACGGGCCATCGCGCGCATGGTCGAGCTTGAAGCCCAGGAGCTTCGCCGGCGGCAGGCGGATCCCGCCCGGACCCGCATCTTGGAAGTCCTTTACGGGATCATCGACACGCCACGAGGCCCCGACCTCGGGATCAAGCGTCTGGAGGCCCAACCGGTCGAGCCGGCTCGCTGAGACCGCGCACCCCCCGGCCCCTCCCCGTACGCGTCCAACCGCATGACCACCTATCTTCAAACATATGTCCTCGACGGCGGGCCGTTGATGGTCGTGCTGATTCTCTGTTCGATTCTTCTGGTGGCACTTTTCGTTCAGTCGATGATCCGTTTCCGATCGTCCCGCGTCGTGCCGGACTTCCTGCGGCAGCGGGCCGAGGAGGTGACCAACGTCAACGATCGGCTCGCCTATGCGCGCGACCTTGAGGCCCGCCGCAATCCGTTGGCTCGAACGCTCCATCTGACCCTCCGGGATCTGGACTTGCGTGCCGGTCATCGGCCCCACCACCAGCAGCTCGAATTGACCGTCCGCGAGGCCGTCGCTCACGTCGTCGATGATCTCTATGAGATGATCGGCGGCTTCGCCATCATCTACACCGTGGCGCCGCTGCTCGGTCTGCTCGGCACGATCCTGGGCATGATCAGCGCCTTCCGCGAGTTCGCCCTGGGGGAAAGGCAGGACCTGACGGCGCTCTCCGAGGGCATTCAGCAGGCCCTGGTGACGACGCTCTGGGGCCTGGGGATCGCCATCGGCGCCTTCGTCGCGGCCCAGTACTTTCAGTCGCGCATTCGTCGCCTCGAACGCGAAGCGTTGCCGGAACGAACCCTGACCATCGTGAACGCGCTGTTCGCTCACCCGCCGGCCGCCGGGGCTCAACCCCGACCGGCGGCGGCCGCCGCCGCCGGAGGCTCGGCTTCGGCGCCGACCCTGCGCCAGGAGCCCGCGGCGCGGTCCAGGTCCGAACCATGAGCCGACGGCCCCACCCGGCCCGGCGACGACGCCGATTGGAACCCGGCATCAATCTGACGCCGCTGCTCGACGCCATCTTCAACCTCGTCTTCTTCTTCTTGCTGGCCACGACGCTCCGGCGCGAAGAGGTCGAAGCCCGCGTTCAGCTCCCTCCGGCCGAGAGCGGCCTTTCGCGACCCGCCCCGATGCCGGAGCTGACCGTCGACGCCCACGAAACGATCTATCTCAACGGCGTGACCATCGCCGACGAGGAGAAGCTCGAAGCCGAGCTGGCCCAATTGGCCTCCGAAGGCGTTCGCGAGATCGCCATCCGGGGCGACGAAACCGTCCGCTATGGCCTCATCCGCCGCCTCATGGACCTCTGCGGTCGGGCCGGCCTGGACGCGCTTTATCTGACCGGCGTGAAACCGTGACGCCCGCGGCTCGGCGCTCGCCGCCCTCGCGCCGGAGCCAACCCTCGGTGCAGCCTCGCCAAGTATGATCCTCGTCGTCATCCTGTTGCTGATCGCGGGCGTCTTCGCCGTCGCGGCCGAAGCCGTCCTCCCCTTCGGTATCTCGGCGGGGTTGGGGATTCTGGCCATCCTCGTCTCGGCCTATCTGGCCTACCAGGAGTACGGGGCGGGCGTGGCCGCGCTCTATCTCATCATGGCGTTGGCGGCCGCGCTGATTCTGCTTCGTCTCGTCACCAAGTCCGGTCTGGAGTGGCTGGCGCTCCGGCCGCCCCCGAGAAGGGAAGGAGGGGCCGCGCCCTCGGCCGGAGCCGATGAGGAGCCGCCGATGGGCGCGACGGCGACGGTGGTTCAAGTTCTGCGACCGACGGGCTCCATTCAGTGGGAAGGGCGCCGCTACCCCGCCCGAAGCCTCGAGCCGGAACGGGCATCGCCGCCGGGCAGCCGCGTGCGCATTGTCGGCCGGGATTCGATCTATTTTCTGGTCGAGGAAATCCCCCCCGAGACGTCGGAATCCCGCGTGGGGTAATTACAGAGAGGCCAATCCCTCGGTTTCACAATTGACAGCCCTCGGCACGGGGCTAGAATGGCGGTCGAAGTCTCGTCAGGGCGCCAGGACGACCATTCGTCCTGCGGGGATGAGGCCTTTGTTCGCAACCGAATGCGCAGCTTTGCGTTCGCGCCAACACTCAAGGCCCCAGGGCTCCGTGGTCCCGGCGAGACGCGCGCCCGGCCGCTCCGGTCGGCTTGATTGAGGCCGTGGCCCCCGGCTCGGCGTCGCCCCCCTCGATGACCGCGCCGCCCTCGGCCTTCCCCGCTCCGATGCAATCTCATGGCCCACCCTTTCTCTGACGATTCCCCACCCTCCGATCCGTTGGCGCCCCCGGGGTCCCCCTCGCCGGAATCTGCCGAAGGGGCTGCGCCGGCCGCTCCGGCCGAGGATCAGGACTTTGAAGCGCTCCTCGGCCAGCACCTGACCCGCATGGACGTGACGTTGGAGCCGGGTCAACTCCTGCGCGTCCCGATCGTTTCGACGCAAGGGGATGACGTGCTGGTCGACGTGGGAGAAAAGGCCGAAGGCGTCCTCAAGCGGACCGAACTGCTCGACCTCTCCGGCCAGGCCCTTTACCGGCCGGGCGATTTGATCGACGTCGTCGTCCGCGGGCAGGACCCGACGACGGGCCTGATCCGCCTGTCGCACACCGAGGCCCGCCGACGGCTGACGTATCAGGCGATCGAGGCGGCCCTGGCGGCCGGGACGCCGATCCGGGGGCGCGTCACGCGGGCCGTCAAGGGGGGCCTGATCGTCGAGATCGGAACGACGGCCTTCCTGCCGGCTTCACAGATCGACCTGCGGCGGGTGGAAGACCTCGAAGCCTGGGTCGGTCAACAGATCGAATGCCTCGTGCTGGAATTCAGCCCGGCCAACCACCGGATCATCCTCTCGCGGCGGAAGCTCCTGGAGAGCCGCCGGCAGCACACGCGGGCGGCCCTCCTGGAGCGCTTGCAGGTCGGCGACGTCGTCGAAGGCACGGTCAAACGCATCGTCGATTTCGGCGTCTTCGTCGATCTCGGCGACAACGTCGACGGCCTGATCCCGCGCAGCGAGGTCTCGCTCAACCGCGCCGGCCGACCGGAGGACTACGTCCAGCTGGGCGAACGCGTCCGCGTCAAGGTGATCGAGATCGATCGCGAGACCGGCAAAATGACGCTCTCCCGCCGTCGGGCTCAGCCTGACCCCTGGGAGGGTGTCCTCGCCCGTTATCCGCTCGGCAAGGAGATCGAGGGGGAGATCGTCTCGCTCACCGGTTATGGGGCGTTCGTCCGCCTGGAAGAAGGGCTCGACGGGATGATTCACATCAGCGACCTGGCCTGGGACAGCGCCGGGCGCCGGCCCTCGGACTACGTCTCGGTCGGCCAACGCCTCCAGGCCGTCATTCTCCAGATCGACGCGGAAAAGCAACGCATCTCGCTGGGCGTGAAACAGATTACCACCGACCCCTGGGAGGAACTGGAGGAACGCTACCCGGCGCAGACGCGGATCCGCGGCAAGGTGACCGGCCTGACGAAATACGGGGCCTTCGTCGAAATCGAACCGGGCATCGAGGGGATGATTCACGTCTCGGATTTCTCCTGGGCCAAGCGGGTCAATCATCCCCGCGAAGTCGTGCGCAAGGGCGAAGAGATCGAGGCCTGCGTCTTGGCGATCGACCGGCAGCGCCGCCGCATCGCCTTGGGCGTGAAGCAACTGGCGGAGAACCCCCTGGCGCTCTTCAGCGCCCGGACCAAGGTCGGCCAGTCCGTCCAGGGGACGGTCATCAACCTGACCGATTTCGGCGTCTTCCTGAAGCTTGAGGAAGGGGTCGAGGGTTTTATTCATGTCTCGCAACTGGACCGTAATCGGGTGGAGTCCCCCGCCGCCCTGTTCAAGATCGGCGACTCGATCGAGGCCGAGGTGACCAAAATCGACCTCGAGGCCGGCAAGGTCTCCCTGAGCCGACGCCAGTTGCTCAAGCGCGAAGAAAAAGAAATTCTCCGCTCCTATCGATCTGCCGGCAGCGGGGGGTCCAACCTCGGCGAATTGCTCGCCGAGATTCCGTTTGAGGACGAGCTTTCCAAAGACTGATCCCTCCGCCGCGAGCCTTTGGCCTCGGGCCCTCGCCGGGGACCGGCGGCCGATCCACAGCGCCCCCTCGCCCGGCCGTTCGCCCCTTCTCGGCCGAATCGCCTCCCATGAGCGCCAAGGTTGACCTCGAACTGCTCAGGAACGACGTGATCGGCGTCCACTTCGACTATGACCGCCTCTTCGTCGATGCCCTGCGCCGCCTTTCCAACCGTCGCTGGAATCCCCGCGAACGCCGTTGGGAAGTTCACCTCTCCCATCTGCCCGAGCTGAGCCGTATCTTCAATCTGGAGGCCTCCGCCGTGCCGTCCCCGATCCGCGATGCTTACGCGGCCCGCTGGGGGGGCTCGGCCGTCCGGGTCGAGCTGGGGCCGCTCAAGGCTCGCCTCGCCGGGGGACGCCCGCCTCTGGAAGCGATCGATGAAATCACGTCGTTCGCGATCCCGGGCCGGCGCTACAGCCCCAGCTTCCGCTCCGGCCGCTGGGATGGCCGCCGCCACCTCCTCAACCGCCGCCGCATGGAATTTCCCTCCGGTCTCTGGCCGCGGGTCCGGCGGCTGCTCGACTCCCAAGGGATCGCCTGGAACGTCACGGAGACCAACCCGGCGATCTCGCCCCCCGCCGCGACGTTCGGCCCCGTGCGCGTCGCGCTGCGGTCTTATCAGGCGCGCGCCGTGGAGGAAGCGCTGGCGGCGGGCCGCGGAATTCTTCAAATCGCGACCGGCGGCGGCAAGACGCTTCTGGCCGCGCATCTGATCCGGACCCTGGCCCGTCCGGCGTTTTTCTTCGTCCACACGCGGGACCTCCTGCATCAGTCCGCCGAGGCTTTGCAGGCCGAGCTCGGGGTTGAGGTCGGTCGGCTCGGGGATGGTCACGTCGATCTCCGGCCCGTGACCGTGGCCACGCTCCAGACGGCGGCTCGGGCTCTGGGGATCACGACCCCCGCGGCCGAACGCGACGAAGCCGAGGAGACGCCGCCCGCCGAACGTCCGACGCGGATTCGAGAGCGCCTGGAAGCCATCCGCCAGGCCATCGCCGCCGCCGCCGTGGTGATCTTCGACGAGTGCCATCATGTTCCGGCCGAAACGGCCTACAAGGTCGCGTTCAAGACTGTCGGAGCCGCCTGGCGCTTCGGCCTTTCGGCCACGCCGTGGCGCGACGATCACGCCGATCTCCTCTTGGAAGCGGCTCTGGGGGACCGGCTCTGCCGAATCACGTGCTCGGATTTGATCGCCGAGGGCTATCTCGTCCCGCCTGATATCCGAATGGAACGCAGCCCCGCCGGCGAGCCGATCCCCCGCCGCTGCCCGTACCCGGAGGTCTATCGGCGGGCAATCGTGGAAAACCAGTCGCGCAACCGCGCCATCGCGGCACACGCGCGACGCCTGGCCGAACAGGGCCGCGGCGTGCTTATCCTCGTCGCTCAGGTCGCTCATGGCCGCCGCCTCCTGGAATCCTTGCCGGAGGCGCGGTTCGCCTACGGCAGCCTGGAGATGGACCGGCGTCGGGCCTACCTGCGGGACCTGGAACGGAAATTGCACCCGTTGCTGATCGCGACGACGCTGGCCGACGAGGGCCTGGACATCCCGGCGCTGGAGGCGGTGATCCTGGCCGGCGGCGGCAAATCGGCCACCAAAGCCTATCAGCGCGTCGGCCGGGCCCTTCGACCCGCTCCGGGCAAAAGCGGGGCTTTCATCCTCGACTTCTACGACGCCGCCCCGTTTCTGGAGGACCATTCGCGGGCCCGCCTGGCGCTGTATCGCGCCGAGCCCTCCTTCAAGATCCGGACCGCCGGCTTCGAAGCATGAAACAACGCTGGATTTTCAGAATCGTGAACGCCGGCCTGGTCGCCGCCGGCGTCTACTTCGTTTATTATCTGGCGACGGTCGAATTTTACCGCCCTCCGGAGATCGACGACGCCCTGGCCGCCCTCAATCGGCCGGAAACCCAATTTGGCGAAGGCGTCGGCCGGCCCCTCGCCGATCCCCAGGCCACTTACCGCAACTTGAGACAGCCGGCTTGGGCCAAACCGCTTTATACGCTAACGCCGACGCCCCCGCCGACGCCGCAGCCGACCCCGCCGCCGGCGCCCCTCAGCGAAGTCATCTATAGCTGGGACCTGGTGAGCATGGAGCGAGAACGGGTGCGCGTCATCGACCGAGCCAAGCAGGAAGAGCTTGAGCTCGTCCTGAACGGCCCCGGCGTTCGCGTCAATTATAAGGGTCAGGTGATGGAGGTCCGTCTGTGCGCGATCGATCTGAACGCCAATCCACCGGCGGCCGAATTCTGCGCCGGCGGCGAAAAGGTCACCAAAACCTTCGGCTGAGCCCCCGTCGCCCCTGAAGGGCTCGCTTGAGCCCTCACGAGCCTTGCCGTAGAAGTTCCCGCATGAAACGTTCCCGCCGGCCGACGCCGTTGCTTCGCCGAATCGCCGCCGCGGCCCTCCTCGCGTGGTTCGCCCCGATGGGGCCCGGCCCCGCCGCCCAACAACAGCCCGCTCCGGCCGCCCGCACGCCGACCCCGTCGCCGGCCCCCACCCCCGCCGGGGCCCGACGCCCAGCGACGCCGGCTCAACGCGGCGCGCCGGCGGCCACGCCCGCCCCCGGCGCGCGGCCCTCGGGCCCGGCTCAGCCGATTCCGCCGCCGGCGCCGAACGCCATTCGCCGAGGCTTCAATCAACCCGACCTCCCGGAGCCCGAGGAGATCCCCACCGAGACGGAGCCCGCGACGACGACGATCATCGTCAAGGAGACGGAGATCGAGCGGGTGCTCGACAAGATCAAGGAAGACACGGGGGTGGTCGTCAAGGCGATGGAGCAGGTTCGGGGGCAGAAGGTCACGATCACGGCCCGGGAGAAAACCGTCGAGGAAGTCCTCAATGAACTGGCCCTCGGGCAGGATTGGACCTGGATCGAGCGGGAGGATGGGACCTTCGAGATCTGGGACAAACCTTCCTTCATCGAGAAGGAACTTCGTCGGCGCGTGATCCGCAAGATACTGCGGCCCCGGTTCGTGAGCGCCGCCGACGTCGCCTCGGCCGTCGAAGGCGTCAAATCCGAAATCGGCGCGATCGCCGTCAACGACCGCACCAATGAACTGATCGTCACCGATCTGCCGGACAAGGTGGCCCTCATCGAGAGCCTGCTCAGGGAACTGGACGTCCAACTCTACACGCGCGTCTTCCACGTGCGTTACGCCGCCTTCTCCGAGATCGAAGAGCGCCTCGTGGCGCTCAAATCCGAGCCGGGCGAGATCCAGGTGGACCCGGCCAATCGGCGCCTGATCGTCACCGACACGCTCGAACGCATCAAACGCATGGAACAACTGCTGGAGATGCTCGACGTCGACCGGCCGATGAAGATGTACCACCTGAGCAGTATCGGCCTCGAAGGGGCCGACGCCGAAAATCTGCTCTCGACCTTCATCGAGCCGATCGTGACCGAGGGGGCGCTCGTGCAGTTCTACCCCAGTCAATCCGTGCTCGTCGTCAAAGACGTGCCGGAGGCGCACGATCAAATCCTGGAACTCCTGAAGGCGCTCGATCAATCCCCCAAGCAGGTCTTTATCGAGGGAGAGATCCTCGAGGTGCGCCAGGACTTCGTCTTTAACCGCAAAACCGAGCTGACGTTCGACAAGGATCTCGCCGGGGCCTTCCGCGATCAGGAGATCAGCCTCCCGCGCGTCTCGGCCAGCTCCAGCGGCCTCACCGTGCTCGAACTGGCCGGCGACGTCCGCGTCGTCCTGGAGGCGCTCATGACCGACGCCGACACCCGCCTCCTGCTTCAGCCGCGCGCCCAGGTGCGCAACAACGAAACCTTCTTCGTCGATCTTCAGCAGGAAAATCCGCAGATCACCACCTTCTTCAACACGACCACCGGCGGCTTCAACAACTTCGCCTCCAGCTCGATCGTCTTCGTCCCGACCGGCTTGAGTCTCTCCCTCACGCCCACGATCAGCAACCGCGGGCTCATCGAAATGGACATCGACTTCGAGAACAGCTCCCCCATCCCCGTTACGCTCGAAACCCCTCAGGGGAACCAATCGGCCGTCGGGCGCAACACCCAGCGCATCCAAACGATCATGATCATCCCAAGCGGCCAGACGCGCGTCCTCGGCGGCCTCATCAGCCGGTCCGAATCAGCCGAGACGAGCGGCGTCCCCTTCCTGTCCCGCATCCCCCTCCTCGGCATGATTTTCGGCAGCAAAAACGAAAGCCGCAACAAGCGCAATCTGCTGTTCTTCCTCACGCCGACCATCGTTCAGGAAGCTCCCCTCGTCGATCTGATCGAGACCCCCATCAACGCGCCGGCCCGCGCCCTCGCCGCCCAACAAGCCGAACCCCTCGTCCCGCCGCCGCTCGTTGAGATTCCCGAAGCCCTGCGTCCCTACCTCCGCAGCGAACGCCCCGCCGACGTTCCCGCCGAGGAGGAGCCCGCACAGACGCTTTTGCTCGGGCCCCCCACGCCGGAAGAACTTCATCTGCCCGAACTGGAACGCGTCGAGGGCATGCTGCTTGATGAGCCGCCCCCTCCCCGTCCCCAGCCCGGCCCGCCGCTTGGGGTCTCCGGGCCGGGCGCCGAGCTGCTCAAGGATCGCGGCGGGGCCTTGGGGCCTTCGGGCCGGATCGGCGAAGCCCCGCGTCAAGCCGTCCGGCCCCGGCGGACGCCAACGCCGACGCCCAGCCCCTCGCCGACGCCGCCCCCGGGAGCCGCCCCCCGGCCGACCCCGCCCCCCGCCCAGCCGCCGCCGACGCCGGTCCCCTCTCCAGAACAGCCGCAACCCACGCCGACGGCCGATCAGCCGCCGGCCGAACCGGGACCTCGGGGGCCCGAAACCCGCGTCCCCTGAATCGGGGAAGGCGACGAAGGACGATGACGAGTCAGGCCGACGTGGACCGGAAACTCAAGGAAGCGCTCCGCGCGCGCGACGAGGCGGCCTTGCGAACGCTCCGGCTCGTCAAGGCCGAATTGAGGAAGGCCGAGCTGAATCAGTCCGGGCCCCTTGAGGACGCCGCCGTCCATCAGGCGCTGCGGAAAATGGCCGCTCAACGCCGCGAAGCGATAGCCTTGTATCATCAGGGAGGGCGCGACGACCTGGCCGCCAGAGAGGCGGCCGAACTCCAGATCATCGAGGGCTTCCTTCCGGCGACCATCTCCGAGGAAACGCTCGATGCCCTCATCGAGGAAACTCTGGCGCGGATGGGCCCCGTCGATCCGAACCGAGCCGGCGCAGCGATCGGCCAGGTCATCGCGGCGGTCAAGGCCACCGGCCTCGGGTTCGACGGCCGCGCCGTCCAGGAACGGGTCCGCCAGCGGCTCTCCCGCCCCCAATGATGCGGTTGCGTCTGTCCGCAGGGGCCGAGGCGGCGCTTCTGGCTCTGACGACGCTGGGAATTCGCGCTCTCCCGGCGGCTCTCGACCCACTTATCGGTCGCGACCTGACGGAGTACCAGAGTATCGCCGCGAGCCTTCGTGAGGGGCGCGGCTTCGAGCTGCCGATCAAGGTCTATTACGCCGTCGAAACGCCGGTCGTTCACTACGCCGGTTACGACCGCGCGCCGCTCCTGCCCGTTCTGCTCGCCGCCGCCGGGCTGATCTCGCCGAGCGGCGGCGGCCCCCGCTGGCTGGGCCCGCTCCTGATGGTGGCCGTCGTGCTGCTCATTCACGACGTCCTGCGACGATCCGGCTTCAGCCGGGCGGCCTTCTGGGTGGCGTTGTGGATAGCCCTTCACCCCGGACTTCACAAAACTTCCCTCCTGCCGCTGACGGAGATCCTCAGCCTCGCGTTGATCACGCTGACCATCTGGTTCGCTCTCGGCGCGCGCGCGCCGGCATGGGCCGGCGCCGTCGCGGGGCTTGCCTTTCTGGCACGGCCCGCCTCGGCGGCGGCTTCGCTGGTGCTCGGCCTCGGCTGGCTGCTCGGCCCTGATCGGCGAGCGGCTGATTTCCTCAAGTACCTCCTCCTCGCCTCCCTGGGGCCGATCGCCCTCCTCACGCTCAACGTCCTCAACGAGGCCCCGCCCTTGACGACGCCCCAAGGGTTTCTCTTCGGCGTTCTGAGCTTCAACGACCGGCAACACTACTTGCATCAGGGTCCCGTCTATCCCTCGACCCTAGCGCTCCTCGGCGAGGCCTGGCCCCAGGTCATTCATCGGATCGGACGCAACGCCTTTCATTTTCTCATCGTGCTCGGGGAGGCGTATCGGGGCGTCGTCCTCCTCATCGCCATTGCCCCCTGGGCGGTCCCTGCCTTGCTCGCCGCGGAGCGCCGTCGCGTGCCCCTCCTCATTTTCGTTATGGGCTGCGTGGACCTGAGCGTTTACATGCTCACGTGGTCCACCTTCGATGCCGATCGGTTCCTCACGCTTTGCCTCCTCGGCTGGATCGTCCTCATCGGAAGCGGCCTGGCCACGGTCATCGAGGGCTCCCCTCCCCCGGATGAAGCGGGCCGCCGGTTCCGGCTGGCCGCCCTGGGGGCTTTCGTCGCCGCGGCAATGCTCTGGGGGACCGCTGACGCCTATCGTTCCTATCTGGCGGTTCGGGAACGCGCCCGCGGGGCCGGTTACGCCAACCCGCTCAGGTCGCTATGGCGCCATGAAGAAATCCAAGCCCTGAAGCCGCACCTCGAATCGCTGGGCCGCGCCGGGGCCCTCCGGCGCGACACACCGATCGCCTCCAACGAACCCTGGCTCGCCTGGAACCTGACCGGCGCCGCGACATTCCTCCTCCCCTACGATCTCAAGCCCGATGAGTGGTCGGCGTTCCTCGACCGTTACGGGGCCCGTTTTGCATTGATTCACGGCGGGGACTGGCCGTCGGCCTACGGGGCTCATCGGGAGTCGCTCGAACGGGCGCTGGAAACCGCCCAATGGACGCGTCGCGGGGGCCCGACCGTTCATTGGTGGGAACGACCCGCATCGGAGGTCAACCCACCCGGCCCCTAAAGAGACCTGCGCGGCTTTCGCACGGCGGCCGGCGACGCCGTTCTCCAGCCGGGCGAGCGCCTGAAATTTCATGGTCACCCCGGCAACCCCACCCCGTCTTTCCCCTCGCCCATGGCGGGCCCTGATTTTTCTCTCCCCTTTTTCTTTCGCCCTCTTCCTGGCCGCCGCCGGCGTCATGGCTCAATTGCCGACCCCGGAGCCCACGCCCACGCCTCAGCCGACCCCCACCACCCTCCCGACCCCGACGCCGACCGGGGACCCCACGCCGACGCCCGGGCCGACGCCCACGCCGGAGCCCACGCCCACCCAGCAACCGACGCCGACGGCCCAACCGACGGCCACGCCGACGCCGACCGGAAGCCCGACGCCCACGGGGACGCCGCCGCCGGCGCTGGGGCGGCCGATCCTCATCAATGAAATCGACGCGAACAATCCGGGGGCGCCGGACACGATGGAGTTCATCGAGCTTTTCGACGGCGGAGCCGGCAACACGCCCCTCGATGGCTTGGTCGTCGTTTTATTCGACGGGTTTGACGACCGCTCCTATCGCGCGTTCGATCTCGACGGCCGCGTCACCGACGGCGCCGGCTATTTCATTCTGGGTAACCGCGCCGTGCCGGGCGTCGACCTGATCTTCAACGACAACCTCCTGCAGAACGGCAACGGCGGCGGGGCCGACGCCATCGCCCTCTACGCCGCCAACGCCAGCCAGTTCCCCGGCGGCACGCCCGTCACCGTCGTCGATCTCCTCGACGCCTTCGTCTATGACACCGTCGAGGGGGACGACGACCCGACGCTCCGGTCGCTGCTGCTGCCGGGCCAACCGCAGATCAACGCTGGGGGCACGGGCCCGACCCTGCCGCTCTCATTCCAACGTTGTCCCAACGGCGCCTTGACCGACCGGCGGACGACGACAACTTACATCCTGGCCCCGCCCACTCCCGGATCGTCCAATCTCTGCCCGACCCCACCGACGGGCATTCTGATCAATGAGGTCGACGCCCTCGCCGAGACCGCGACGACCAGCCACGAATTCATTGAGCTCTACGACGGGGGGCGCGGCCGCCTCTCCCTCGATGGCTTGATCGTCGTCCTTTTCGATGGACGGTCGGACGCCTCTTACGCCAGCTTCGCCCTCGACGGCTCCCGGACGGACGCCGCCGGTTTCTTCGTCCTCGGCAGCGCCGCCGTCGTCCCTTCCGGAGGCAAAACGATCCCCGACCGGACGTTGCTCAATCGCGCCACCGGCGTGGCGCTTTACGTGGGAAGCGAAATCGCTTTTCCCAGCGGAGTCGGCGTGACCACCGCCAATCTGCGCGACGCGTTCGTCTATGGCGTCGACGAGCCCGACGATCCCGGCCTCTTGACCCTGCTCAACCCCGGCCAGCCTCAGATTGACGAAGCCGCCGGCGGGTCGGCAGCCAACCATTCCAACCAGCGCTGCCCGGACGGCGCCGGCGGCGCCCGCAACTCGACCGCCTACCTTCAGCGCCCCCCCACGCCCGGCAGCCCCAATGCTTGTCCTGCCCAGTCGCCCACCCCGACCGTCTCCCCCTCGCCGACCGGCACCGGCTCCCCCACGCCCTCGGGCCGGAATCAAGTCCGTCGCTGGCGGCTTTACGATTAAGGCCTCCCCCGGCGGCCTCCGGCCAAGGCAACCCCGCTCTGAGGCCACGGCGTGGCCTTGGAGAGTTCAGCCTCGCCTCAGTTCCGTTTCCTCCTGGGCCGATTCGTCCTCGGCGGCGGTCCGAACGACCGGCGGAGGCGTCGCATCCCCCACTTCGATCTCCTGGACATGCCCCACGGTCTCCCTGAGCAGATCGACGATTCGGCGATAGGATTCCGCCGAGACGCCGCGCAAGTCCATCCGGACTTGCCCGTCGGGCTCGATAACGATCTCGAATTCTTCAGCTTCGGCCATGGGCGTGAACCCGCCCGGGCGACCTTCACCCGCCGGCGTGTTGCCGGAGGAACGCCACCGTGCGGGGCCAGGCGCGGCGCGTGGCCTCCAGGTTGGCCGGCGGCGCTTCCTGTGCCCGGAGGAATCCGTGCCCCGCCCCCTCGTAGATTTCGTATTCGTAAACCTTGCCGAGCCGTTTCATTTCCGTCTCGGCCGGGCCGATCGTCGTGTTCACGCGGGCGTCATTGCCGCCATAGAGCCCCAGCACGGAAGCCTGAACGCCCGCCAGCGCCTCCGTGGCCGGCGAGGTTCCGTAATAGACAACGGCCGCGTTCAGGGCCGCCTGCGCCGTCGCGTAGTGAAAACTGGCCCCGCCCCCCCAACAGAAACCGATCGAGCCGCTCTTGCCGTTGGCCGCGGGCAGCTTAAGACCATAATCCCGCACGGCGTTCAACGACGCGACCACCTCATCGTTGGCGAGCCCCCGGACCTTGGCAATCGCCTCGCTCCGATCCATTGAAGCCGTGTTCCCGCCGTCGGGCCCCAGCCCCGAGACCAGGTCCGGCGCCAGCGCGATGAATCCATCCTTGGCCAATTGATCGGCCACGCCGCGGATCCAATCCGTCAGGCCGAAAATCTCATGGATGACGAGCACGATCGGGGCCTTGTCCGGCCGCTCCGGAAAGACCACCCATGTCTGAATTTTGCGCCCGAGACCGGGGACTTCGATATCAACGAATTCGCCGTGTCGGGACGAGCTTTCCAGAGCCGCCTTGCTCGCCTGGTCCGAAGGGGGGAGCGGCCCGGCCTCCTGCGCCTCGCCCCATCGGACGGCCCCTAACACCATCGCCAACCCGCAAAGCCATGCCTTCCTCATCTTGCTCCTCCTTTATCAGGCGTGCCCGCTCGAACCCGCGGGACGCTCAGCAGGTGAATCCTCCCCGACCTTGGCCCGCGTCCTCAATGATAAACGAGATCGCGCAACGCCCAGGTCGTCGCGCAGCGTTGGCCCCCCACGATCGGGACCCGGTTGTTTACGTCCCGCGCCTCGAATCGGACCGTTCCCTCGCCGTCGCGTCCGATCTCGATTGTCACCAGGCCGTAACTGTTACCCCGCATGCCCCAAAGCTGGGCCGCGTGCCGGACGTCGAGCGGCCCGACATCCTGATTCTGTTGAACGGGGGAACTCGTGAACTCGACGATCGTGGGACCGCCCTCCCGGCGCAGGGCCAGGGACTCGCTATAGTGCCGGTCCCCGCTGAGGATCACGACGCCGCCGATGCGATGCTCGCGCAGAAAGTCGAGCAGACGATCGAGTTCGCGCCGGGCTTCCTGCCAATGCCCCTCGCCCCGTTCGGTCCGCGAGATCATTTGGGTGCCGTTGGCCAAGATTTTGATCGGGGCCGTCGAGGCCTTGAGCCCCGCCAGGAGCCACCGAAGCTGGGCCTCCCCCCAGATCGTCCGTTCCTCTTCCGGCACATCCGGCCGCTCCTCCGTGGCGACGTACTTGTAATAGCGGTCATCGAGAAGAAACACCTCGGCCGGGCCGATCCGGAAGGCGCTGAAAACCCCGGGCGACTCGCCGGTCCCATAGCCGGGGTTGGCCCAGACCATCTTAAAGACGGCCAGCGATTCGGCTTTGAGCGGGAACTCCCGATCGGAGTTGTTCGGGCCGTAGTCGTGGTCGTCCCAGACGGCGTAATTTGGGACCGACCGAATCAGCCGCTGAAGGTCCGGGTTGGTCCGCGTCCGGAGATGTCGGGCCATCATCAGCTCCGCCGAACTCCAATCGCCGCGCGGGCCCGACGTGGACCATTCGCCGTCGCCGACGACGAAATAACTGTTGTCCCCAAGGTGAATGGCGGCGTCCGGCCGTTCCTCGGCGATCGCCTCCATCACGGGGACGCGTTCGTAGCGCGAATCCTGATTGCAGGACGTGAAGGCGATCCGCACTTTTCCAAACCGAGCGGGGACGGGATACGTGCGGAACGTGGCCGTTTCGCGGGCGACGGCCTCCCCCAGCCGCGCCGTCAGCCGGGCCTCAACGCCCGTCCCCGGCCGAAAACCCTCAAACTCCAGGAGGTGAAACCCCTGGCCGAGGTCCCGAATCCGCGTCGGCTCGATCCGACGCCCCCCTTGGCGCGCTTCGGCCTCAACGACGGCGCCCGGCGCCAGGCGAACCCACAGCCGCGCCTCGCCTGGAGAGACGTGGCCCACCATCGGCCCGGCCAGGATCGGGTTCTCCCCGTCGGCCCCGGCCGGAAGCGGTATCGTCCACGCCAGCGCCGTGGCGAGGATGATCATTCGACCTCTGATCAAAAGCCGCAAAACGCCTGCCTCCTTGGGCCCGCCGGCCGCGTTACCCGCATTAAAGATTCCCGATGAGCTTGACTCCGCGACGCGGGACCGGCAAGCAAAAACGGGTCCATGAAAATGCCTCCCCCGCCCCAAAAAATCCTTCGCGGGCCGCTCAAGGACGACGCTCCCCGCCCGAGGGCTCCCCCGTCGGCCTCGCCGCGCGGTCCTTTCCGTTCGCGGATGTTGCGGAGCGGCGCTCCATCCTCAAGGCGAACAGCATAATCCCCGTTTCCAGGAGCTCCTCGCCCAGAAAGATCAGGGCGAAGATTAGCAGCCAGCGTTCCCCCGTGAGCGCCCAACCGGCCAGCACGGCCAACGCGACGGCCACAATCCCCCCCCGCATGCCCTTGATTACGCGGAGCGTCTGATCCGGATGATCGGGCTCGGTCAAACCCTTGCGGAGCAGCCGCGCTCCCCTCCACAATGACGCCGCGGCGACCGTCACGAGCACCCCCGCGGCGATCTGGCTCAAGGGTGGCTCAATCACGGCAACGCCCCATGGGCTTCGGCCCGACTCCGACCGCCTCTTTCAGGCGCCGGGCGGGCCTCCTCACCCTGGCCGCCCACGATACCATGCCGACCAAACGTCGCCAGGGAGCCGGCTCGCTTCCGCCGCGGCACGAAGAACGCCTGACGGAGCAGCGCAATCCTCGCACGCGCCTCATCGACCGGCTGCCCATCCCGGAGGCGCTCGCCCTCATTCACGCCGAGGATCGCCGCTGCTGCGAGGCGGCGGAGTCGGTCGCTCCGGAGGTGACCAAAGCCGTCGAACTCGTCGTCGAGGCCTTTCGCGCCGGCGGGCGTCTCATCTACGTCGGGGCGGGAACGTCGGGTCGTCTGGGCGTGCTCGACGCCGCCGAGCAGCCCCCCACCTTCGGCGCCCCGCCCGATCAAGTCATCGGCCTCATCGCGGGGGGGGCCCCCGCCCTCACGCGAAGCATCGAAGGGGCCGAAGATCGCGCCGAAGACGGCCTCCAGGACGTCGCCCGGCTCAAGGTCGGCCCGCGCGACGTCGTCATGGGGATCGCCTCCGGCGGGCGGACGCCCTACGTCCTGGGGGCGCTCGCCGAGGCGCGCCGCCGCCGGGCCCGCACGATCTGGCTGGCCTGCACGCCGGCCCTCGAGGGCGAGGCGCCTCTCGCCGGTTGTCAAATTCGGCCTCTAGTCGGGCCGGAGGTCATCGCGGGCTCGACCCGCATGAAGGCGGGCACCGTAACCAAGCTCATTCTGAACCAGATCAGCACCCTGGCCATGATTCAGATGGGGAAGGTTTACCAAAACCTGATGGTCGACCTCAGGGCCGTCAACGCCAAACTGGAGGCTCGCGCTTTGCGGATTCTGAAAGAGGTGACGGGGCTGGACGACGCCGGGGCTACCCGATGCTTCGGAGCCGCCGACGGCGAACTCAAGGTCGCTCTGATCATGGCCTTGGCCGGATGCCCCGCCGAGGCCGCCCGCCGAAGGCTGAAGGAAGCGGCGGGGCACGTGGCCGCGGCGATCCGGTCGATTCGCTCATCTGGGGCCGGCAACGTCGCAAGCTGAGGCGCGCAACCGGCCCGATTTCATTCTGACTTCGACCAAACTTCCGCCTATCCCCCCGGCGTCAACTCTGTTAGCATGCGAGTTGGTGGGTGGGCTTCACCACGGAAATGATTGGAGTTAGCTCCCGGGCGTGGGAGCGCGCCTGAGGTTATGACGCCGCTCAGCCGCCGTTCCAGGTCCATTTGCGTCGTCGCGGCAGGTCTCGCCACCGCGGTTCTCGCGATGGGGTGCCTCGGCGGCGTCGCCAAACGCTTCGCCGACCGCGAGGTTTACCCCATCCTCGAACAAAAGCAGACCGACGCCCTGGGCGAGGCGCGGGCCTTCACGATCGAGAAAACCGAGGACCCCCTGGCCGATTATCTCCTTCAGACCGCCGGACGCGCCTCCGACGAGTTCTCCACGGCCGGCCTTCAACTCTCCCTCCTGGATTCGCTTGCCCTTTCCGTCCGCAACAACCGCTCCTACCAGACGCAGAAGGAAGCGCTCTATCTGAGCGCCCTGACGCTGACGGAGGACCGGCACGATTTCTCCCCCATCTTCTCGGCTTTCGTCTCCGGCAACGTCACGCGCCAGGTCCAAGGGACGGGGCCGACGGCCGAACCCGTGCGGACCGGAACGCTCGACACCGGCCTCGGCCTGAGCTTGCTCCTGGCCACGGGGGCCCGCGTGACGTTTGACCTGGCGAGTTCCTTCGTCCGGGCCTTTGGAGCCGATCCGGCCGAGACGGCCAGCGGGGCTTTCACGGCCTCGATCGTTCAGCCCCTTCTCCGCGGGGCGGGGATGCGCGTCGCGCTGGAGAACCTTCGCCAGGCCGAACGCGACGTGATCTACGCCGTTCGGGATTTCGCGCGCTTCGAAAAGGACTTCGTCGTCGCTCGCATCAACGAATATTTTCGCGTCCTTCAACAGTTGGACGCGGTCAAGAACGCTGAGGCTTCCTACAACACGTTGCGCTATCAGCGCGAGCGATCCGACGCCATGGCCGAGGCCGGCCGCATCCTCGTTTTCGAGGCTGACCAGGCCCGCCAGCGCGAACTCGACGCCAGCAACCGGCTCATCACGGCCAAAACGCGTTTCGTCCAGGACCTCGATCGTTGGAGGATCAATCTCGGGCTGCCCACGGATTTGAACATCCTGCCCGACTCGGCCGAACTGGATCGGCTCCAGGCCGAGGGCCTTCAGCCGATCGATCTGGATGCCGAAACCGCCGTCGGCGTCGCCCTGGTCCAACGCCTGGACTATCAAACGGTCCTGCAAGAGGCCGAAGACGCCGAACGCCGGTTGCTCGTCGTCGAGAATTCGCTCTTGCCGAGACTGGACGTTTCGGCCTCGGTCACCGTCCCCGATGAGGCGGGTCAGAACCAACCGCTCGATCTGGACACCGGACGGCGGCGCTGGCGCATCGGGGCGGATCTGGAGATCCCGCTCGATCGCAAGCTCGAACGCAACAGCTACCGGCGAGCGCTCATCCAACTGGAGCGCGCCCGTCGCGACGCTCAAGACCTCCACGACGCCGTCGTCCGCGAGGTCCGCTCTTCCTTCCAGGACCTTCAGACGGCCCGATCGACCTTGGAGGTCCAGTTGGCGAGCCTCCGGCTCGCCGAGCAGCGCGTGGATTCGACGATCATGTTCTTCGACGCCGGGCGCTCGGCCGTCCGGGACGTTCTGGAGGCCGAGGACGCGCTCACGAACGCGCGCAACGCCGTGACGCGAACGGCCATCGACTACGCCATCGCCCGGCTCAACTTCCTGGTCGCCATCGAAGCCCTCACGATCGATGATTCCGGAATGTGGCGCGAGGTGAACCGACAACATGACGTCGCCATCTCCTCCTCCGACTGAGCGTCCGGCTCGCCGGGCCGGCCGCCGTCGCTCCGCCGGCGTGTGGGCGCTTCGCCTCGGCGTCGCGACGGTCGTCCTCGCCGGCGTCGTCCTGGTTTACGCCTTCGCCGGGCGCAACGGCGCCGTCTCGCCTTCGACCGACGTCGGCGCCCCGGCCGCGCCCAAGGCTTCGGGGCTCCGCTGGAAGGTTCAACGCCGCGACCTCACGGTCTCCGTCCTGGCCTCGGGGGAATTGCGGACGAAAAACATCACGCCCGTCCGCAATGAGGTCGAGACTTACCGGATGATGAAAATCACCTGGATCATCCCCGAAGGCACGCAGGTGCGGAAGGGGGATAAGCTGGTCGAACTCGACGATTCGGAGCTGCGGGAACGTTACCTTAAGCAGAAGGTGACGACCGCCGAGGCCGCCGAGCGCTTCCAACAGGCGCGCGATAACCTGGCGATCGCCGAGCGCAAGCTCCAGACGGACCTGATGGCGGCGGCCAACCGCGTCAAAATCGCCGAATTGGCGGTCAAAAAATACGTCGAAGGCGACTACCTTCAGACCGAACGCCAGAAACGCGCCGAGATCACGCTGGCCGAAGAGGAACTCAACCGCGCCCGCGACAAACTGGCCTGGACCGAGAAACTCTACAACCGGCGTTTCGTCACCGAAGAAGACCTGAAAGCCGACCGGTTCGCCGTTCTCCAGCGCGAGATCAAGCGCGATCAGGCCGTCGCCGAGCTGGACCTGCTCCGGCTTTACACCAAGGAGATGGAATCCACGCGACTGGAAACGGCGCTTGAGGAAGCCAAGGGCCTCCTCGACGAAATTCAGTTGACCGGCAACCGGGACCTGAACACCCGGCGGGCCAACGTCTCGACGGCCGATGAACGCCACCGGCTTGAAAATGAAGAGGTGTCCACGCTGGAGCGCCAGCTCGTCGCCACGACGCTCGTCGCCTCCGCCGACGGCCTCGTCGTCTATCACAAGGAACGCGGCCGCTACGGGAATCAGGAGTCCATCCTGCAGGTCGGCCGCACGGTCTACCCGCGGGAATGGCTGATCGACCTGCCGGACTTCTCCTCCTGGATCCTCGAGGCCCGAGTTCACGAATCTGTCATTCAGCAGGTCCGTTCCGGCCAGCCCTGTTTCGTGACGCTGGACGCCATCCCGGGGCCGATCCTCAACGGCACGATCGGCAAAATCGCCGTCCTGCCCGACAGTTCCAATTGGATGCGCGACACGCAGGAATACATCGTCGAGATCGACCTGACGCAGAACCTGACTAACTTCAAGCCCGGCATGAGCGGCAAAGTCGAGGTCATCGTCGAGACCCTCCAGAACGTCCTGGTGATCCCGATCCACGCCGTGAGCTTGCGGGAAGGGAAAACCGTGGTCACGCTCGCCGGCGAGACCGGCCCCGTCCTCCAGGCGGTCGATCTCGGTCTGAACAACGACCGCTTTGTCCACGTGGTCGCCGGCCTTCAGGAGGGTCAGGAAATCTTCCTCGACTCCTCGCTTGCTCCCGAAGCCGGGTTGGGCCCGCGCCCCTTCGATCAAGCCTCCCCCGAGCAACGTCAGGCGGCGGCCAAGGCGGCCGAGGATGCGCGCCAGAGCCCGCCGCTGGTCCCCACCCACCTCGAATCCGACGAGGGAGGTCAGCCCGCCGCCGCCGCCGACACCGTGATCGAGGCCGGGCCGCTCCCCGATCGCGGCCTCGAACGCCAGGGGTCCGAAGCCACCGACGGCGAAGGGTCCCGGCTGCCGGGTGTGGAGGAAGTCGGGACGGCGAACCCGCCCGCGGCCACGACGGAAATCAAGCGCGCGCTCTGAGGTGGGGCGTCCTCAGAACGTTCCCCCCCCGCCGCCGCCGGGCGCGGGAGATTCACATCCATGGCCGCCCTGTTGCTTCAGGCCGTTCGGACGAGCCTGCTCGGCCTTCGAAACGTCCGCCTTCACAAACTCCGTTCCGGCCTCACGGTCCTCGGCATCGTCTTCGGCGTTTGTTCCGTCATCAGCATGCTCGCGATCGGCGAGGGGGCGAGCCGCGAAGTGCTGGATCAGATTCGCGCGCTCGGCAGCCAGAACGTCATCATCCGCAGCCTGAAACCGCCTCAGGACCCGATGGCCAGCTCCAGTCAGGCGCGGCGCGGCCCGGGCCCGCCGACGGCGATCGATTACGGCCTGCGATACGCCGACGCCGAACGCCTGGCCGAGGTTCTCCCTTCGGTCGAGATCGTCGTTCCCATCAAGGCCATCGACGCCACGCTGCGCCACGGCGCCAACGATGCCCAGGCCAAAGTCCTGGGCACCGTCCCCTGGTATCCCCGCTCGGCCAATCTCAACGTGAAGCGGGGCCGGTTCATCTCGCCGCTGGACATGCATCGGTTCGCCAACGTCTGCGTCCTGAGCGAGTCGATCGCGCGCAAACTCTTTTACTATCGGGAGCCGCTGGATCAGTCGATCCGCATCGGGACGCATGCCTATCGCGTCATCGGCGTCGTCGAAGACCCGCGAGGCTCAACCGCCGGCGAAGCTCAGAACCTCCCCAGCGAGCTGGCCGACGTCCTGGTTCCGTTGACCACGCTGCGAGGCTATAGCGGCGACCTCTTCTTTCAGGTGCAGACCGGCGGCGGGCGCTCCGAATACGTCGAGCTGCATCAACTGATCCTCAAGGTCGCCACCGCCTCGGACGTTCTCCCGACGGCGCGCATCGTCGAGAGCGTGCTCAAGGCCCATCACCGCGCGCCGGACTACGAGGTCATCGTCCCCCTGCGGCTCCTCGAACAGGCCCGGCGCACGCAGGCCATCTTCTCGATCGTCCTGGGCTCGATCGCGGCGATCTCCCTGCTCGTCGGCGGGATCGGCATCATGAACATCATGCTGGCCTCGGTCAGCGAGCGGACCCGCGAGATCGGCATCCGCCGCGCCCTGGGCGCCCGCCGGCGCGACATCCTGCTCCAGTTCCTCATCGAGTGCCTGATCCTCTCCGTTGGCGGCGGACTCATCGGCATGGGCCTCGGCGCGGCGATCCCCTGGTTCGTCACCCGCTTCAGCCACATGCCCACCGTGCTGACCCCCACGGCTTTCGCTCTCGCCTTCGCCGTCTCGGCCATCGTCGGCCTGGTCTTCGGCCTGTATCCGGCCCGGCGCGCGGCGTTGATGGACCCGATCGAGGCGCTCCGCCATGAGTGAATGCGCCTCCGAAGCGGCCTCCCCCCTGACATCCCAGGCTCCCCCCCGGCGCTTTCTGGCTCAAGCGCCGGTCTCGTCCCCGTCCAGGCCGGGGTATTCGTCCGGGAGCGCCACGTGGACCCGGCCCCCCTCCAGGTCCACCTCGCGGACGAGCGGCTCGACCCAGGGGACGGTAACCCGCCGTCTCGACGACGTCTCCACGACGAGCAACCAGCGACCCGCGCAGAGCTCCAAGCCCTCGACCCGGCCGATCGGCCCGCGGCGATCGTCCAGCACCTCCGACCCCTCCACGTCCGCCTCGTAGAACCAGCCGTCAGGCAGCGAGGGAAGCTCATCCCGCCGAAGGCAGAGCTCGGCCCCTCGCAGGGCCTCGGCCTCGGACCGGCCCGGGATTTCGGCCGCGCTCAGCAGACTCTGCCCGTCCGGCAGCGGCCTCATCTCGGTGACGCGTAGCCATCCCTCGACGCGCTCGTCCCGACGGACGGCGACGCGGCGGCCGCGCAGCAGCTCGGCCAGATCGATCACCTCGGGGATCAGCCCCTGAACGCGCAACTCCCCGCGCACCCCGTGGGCGCGCACGACGCGCGCCACGGCCAGGAGGCGCTCGCCTCGCCCCGGCGGCCCGTCCGAGGAGAAAGTCCGAGGCTCACTCAATGATCTGCAAAAGCGACTTCTTGCGCAGCTTGGTCGCCGCCGCGCTCAAGACCTTGCGCATGGCTTTGGCCGTCTGCCCCCCCTTGCCGATGACCTTGCCGACGTCTTCGGGGGCGACTTTCAGTTCCAGGATGATGCTCGTCTCGCTCTCCACGGCCGCCACCTCGACCTTGTCGGGGAAATCCACCAGGGCTTCGGCGATGTATTGGATCAGTTGCTTGAGCGTGATCTCAGCGCCCGGCTCCTTCTTCGTCGCATGTTCTCCGCTGCTCATCGTCTCGTTCCCGCCTTCCTGCTGAGTTGGATCGGATCCATCGGACCACGGGTTCCGCGCTGGTTCCCCTCCGGGTGGGTTCCGACCGCCGGGCTCGCCCGCCGCCGCCGCCGGCCCCTCCGGCCGCCCCCACCCGCGGCCGGCCTCCGGCTTCGGCCCTGACGATCGGGCGCCCCGGCTTCATCGTCCCGCCTCCTGCCTGGCCTTGCGCGCGGCCAGCTTCTCCTCGTGAAAACGCTTCATGATCCCCTTCTTGCGCAGGAGCGATCGGACCGTGTCCGAGGGGGTCGCTCCACGGCGCAACCACTTGAGGGCCCTGTCCTCGTCGATGCTGAGCTGGCCCTCCGGCGAGGGACGCAAGGGGTGATAGTAGCCCACCGTCTCGATGAAGCGGCCGTCGCGGGCCTTGCGCGAATCGGCCGCCACGAGCCGATAGTACGGAGCATTGCGGCGTCCCCGCCGCGTCAGTCGCAGTTTGACGCTCATCGGTTCAGGCCTCACCTCCTCTCAAAGCCGCGGCGCGCCTCGCTCATCGGCTTCTCCCCTTCTGCGTCTTCTTGGTTTTACGCTTCCGCCGGTGCTTCGGTTTCATGCGGCTCAGCTCGGCGGCCGAGAGGGCCGCCCGATGATTGACCGCGCCCTTGCGCAGCCCTCCCGCCCCCCCCGGCTTCAAGGAGCCTTTCATCATCTGGCTCATGAGCTTGCGCATCGTCCGGAATTCGTCCAGGAGGGCGTTGACGTCGGCGGGGGTCGTCCCGCTCCCGCGCGCGATCCGCTGGCGCCGCGAGCCGTTCAACAGGTCCGGCTGCTCGCGTTCCTCCGGCGTCATCGAGTTGATGATCGCCTCCGTCGGCGTGAAGGCCTCCTCGTCCACGTCGAGGTCCTTGGCGAGCGACCCGATCCCCGGAATCATCTTTACGAGCGACCCCAGCGGGCCCATCTTCTTCATCCGCTGCATCTGATCCAGAAAGTCCTGAAGCGTGAATTCCTCCCGCTTGAGTTTCCGCTGCAACTCCTCGGCCTGGCGGGCGTCGATCGCCTCCTGGGCCCGCTCGACCAGCGTCACGACGTCCCCCATCCCCAGAATGCGCGAGGCCAGCCGGTCCGGATGGAACGGCTCCAGATCGGCCGGCCGCTCGCCCGTCCCGACGAAATAAATCGGTTTGCCCGTGACCGCGCGGATCGAGAGGGCCGCTCCCCCCCGAGCGTCGCCGTCGATCTTGGTCAGGCAGACGCCGTCGATGCCCACGCCGTCGTTGAAGGCGGTCGCCGAATTGACCGCGTCCTGCCCCGTCATGGCGTCGGCCACCAGCAGCGTATAGGCCGGCCGGACGGCGGCCTTCAGTTCGACCAGCTCGTCCATCCGCACTTCATCAATGTGCAGCCGCCCCGCCGTGTCCACGATCGCCAGCTCCCGTCCCTGGCGGCGCCCCTCCTCCAGGCCCTTGAGCGCGATCTCCGGCACCGGCGTCTCCGTTCCGAGGTCGAAGACGGGGACGCCAACGGCCTCGCCGACGACGCGAAGCTGACGGATGGCCGCCGGCCGATAAACATCGCAAGCGATCAGGATCGGCCGTAACCCGTGCTTCTGCGCGAAGAACGCCAGCTTGCCGGCGAAGGTTGTCTTGCCCGAACCCTGCAGGCCGAGCAGCAGCATCACCTGCGTTTCCCCCGGCTTGAGCCGCAGCGGGGCGACCGCCCCCCCCATCATCGCCACGAGTTCTTCGTAAACGATTTTGACGATCTGTTGGGACGGGCGCACGGACTTAAGCGTTTCCGTCCCGACCGCCTTCTCGGTGACGCCGCGCGTGAAGTCCTTCACCACTTTGAAATTCACGTCGGCCTCCAGGAGGGCGACGCGAACTTCGCGCATGGCCTCCCGGATGTTCTCCTCCGTCAGCCGCGCTTCCCCCCGCAGCTTCTTGAAGACCGACTCGAATTTCTCGCTCAGCGTCTCGAACATCGCCTCAATCGACCTCGGGCCCCTCGGCGCTCAGAACGGGCGGCCGCCCCGCGCGGATCGACCGCGCCGACGCGCTCGCCCCGGCCGGCGTCCCGTCCCCCGCCCGCTCCAATTCTCGCGCCACGGCTTCCAGTTCCCGCGCGATCCAACTTACGTCGCTATCGACGGAACTCAGAACGATTTGCTCGGCCAGCCTCCGAAGCCGCGCCGCGCAGCCCGCCGAGCCCCCTCCCCCGACCGACGTCCCGGCGCTCCGACGAGCGGCCGTTGGGCGAGAGCCGCGATCGCCGGCTTCGGCCTCGATCTCCCGCATCCGCCGGGTCGCCAGGCCCAGGACGCTCTCGTAGCGATTCAACTGCGCCTCGCCATGCTTGATCGCATCAAAGACCGCCTGGCGCGAAACGCCATGCTCGCGGGCGATCTCCCCGAGCGAGAGATCGCCTTCAAAGTAACGTCGGAGGAAGGAGCGCTGGCGCTCGGTCAGCAGCTCGCCGTAAGCGTCCAGCAGAAGGCTCAAGCGGTAACGCTTTTCGGCGGAGATCGTCTGCGGGGCCATGCTCGGCGGACACGACCGGCTCGAAAATCGGATGTCAAAGACAAAGGCTTTACATCCGAATCCAAGCTACCGTCCCCCCACGCCCTCGGTCAAGTGGAATCGCCCGCGCCGGCTTCGGGACGCTCGGTCGTCCTTGCGGCCTTACTCCCGCAGATCGTCCAGAAGCCGTTCAACCCCAAGACGGATCAGGTCTCGCACGGCTCCGAACGCCTCGGGCTCCATCGTCTTGGGGTCCGGAATCGCCCAATCTTCCCGCCGTCGCGCCGTGAGGTTCGGACACGCGTCCCCACAGCCCATCGTCACCACGCAGTCCCACGCACCGTCCGGAAGCGCCTCCAGCCCCTTCGACTGGTGTTTGGAGATGTCGATGCCCGCCTCGCTCATCGAGGCGAGGGCCCGGGCGTTGACCTGCCCCGACGGGCGCGAGCCCGCGCTCCACACCTCAATCTCGCCGGCCCCCAGCGCCCGAGCGAAGCCTTCGGCCATCTGCGAGCGGCACGCGTTTTCGACGCAGACGAATAGCAGCCGCTTCATGCGCAACAACCGCCGGCGGCCCGGCTACCTCCCGGCGGCGCCTCCTGGGCGACGTCCGACGACGCCGGCTTCAGCGCCCGTACATCGACGCTGGCGACGTGATCTCCGATGACGGTCCCTTCCGGCAATCGGCGGCGAATCTCCTTAAGCAGCGGATCGTCGTAGTGCTCCCATACGTCACGCCCACCGTCGCGTGAAGCTACCCTGACGCCGGTGAGGCCGGCCGATTCGACCTGTTCGCGGTAGGCGTCCACCGTCACCGCCCCGGCAATGCAGGCCGACAAGGCCCGGAGATCGGTCGCCACCGATTCCGGAAGCGGTCGCAAGAGCGCCATGTCGCTCACCGCCACGCGGCCGCCGGGCCGAAGCACGCGTGCGATCTCGCGCCAGACTTGGGCCTTCTCCGGCGAAAGGTTGAGCACGCAATTGGAAATGACGACATCGACCGACGCGTCGGCGACCGGGAGATGCTCAATTTCCCCGAGGCGGAATTCGACGTTGTCCCAACCCGTCAATTCCCGGTAGCGCGCGCAACCGGATCGCGCCCGTGCGATCATCTCCGGCGTCATGTCCACCCCGATGACGCGCCCTTGCGCTCCCACGACCCGTCCGGCGACGAAACAGTCAAATCCCGCCCCACTGCCCAGGTCCAGGACGCTCTCTCCTGGCTGGAGCGACGCCAGCTCCACGGGATTGCCGCAGGAAAGTCCCAGGTTGGCGCCTTCGGGAAGGCCGGCCAGTTCGTCCTCCCCGTAGCCAAGCGTCGCGGCCAGCGCGGCCGCCCCCCCCGATCCGCAACAGCCCCCCTCGCGGCGCGCTGCCTGGCCATACCGCTCGCGGACGTGCGCACGCTGCTCGTCGGCCATGTCCGAGAAAGGACCGCCGGCCGGCTTCGTCGACGATGAATCGTTCATGAATGAGTCTCCTCCGTTCGGGTTGATTTAAGACCGACCCCGATCGTTCCCGAGGGGATGGCCGGGGCGGGGTTTTCGATAAAAGGCTCCCGTGATGTAGGCTCGGAAGGGCGAATCTTGCAGCAGACGAGCGCGCGGCCCGCCAGAAGCCGGTCATAATGGCTCAAGTCATCAGCCAGGTCCGCAGCCTCGCCACCGCAGGCGCGGAGCAATTCGCGGAGCCGAGCCAGAAGGGGGGTGGTCGGTTCAGCCAGATGGTAATGAATCCACGTTCCCTGACGCCGCCCCTGGACCAAGCCCAGGAGTCGCAAGGGTCCGATATGCCGGGAGATCGTGCTTTGGGGCAGGCCCAGAATATCGACCAGATCGCAGACGCAGATTTCGGGTCCCCGGTGAGCCAGCAAGTGAAGCAGCCGCAACCGGGTTGGATCGGCCAAAGATTTGAGAAGGATGACGAGCTGCTTTGATGATATTGTGACACCCATGCGAATATTCATATATTCGGAATATCAGATATGTCAACCGCTTTGTCGGAATGCCGGCAAGAAAAGTCGCGCTCGTCCCTCGGATATCCTATGTAGATGACTGTATCGACTTGGGTTAGGTGACATTACCCCTTCCTAACGGTCTCCCGTGCGGAGCCTCTTTTCCACTTAACGGGTTGCTCACCCCGAAGGAATGCCTCCCTCGAACACACCGGAGCCTTGGTGCACAGACCCCCGAAACTTGAAACTTGCCTCGACCTGACTCACGCTTTCCCGCCGTTCATGCAGCAGCTTCCCTCGGTTCCCTTCATGGGCCTTCCCCTGGCTCGGTGTTCGACGGAAGAATTCATCCGATGGCTGACGAGCGCCGCGCGTGACCGATCGGCGGGCCGGACCGTCGCCTACTTGAACGCCGCCCAGGTCAATCTCGCCTTCGTTTCGGCTGACTTCGCCGCCCGCCTCAGAACGATGGACGTCCTCTATGCCGACGGTCAAGGCGTGGTCTGGGCGGCCCGGTGGTTGGGTCTCCCGATCCCGGAACGCGTCAATGCCGCCGACTTCATCGATGAGCTACTCGGCCTGCTGGCTCGCGAATCGGTCCGCCTCGCCTTGCTCGGAGGGCGACCCGGCGAGGCCGAAGCCTTCGCCGACAGGGCTTGCGCGCGCCATCCATCCCTCCGCATCGTTTTTCATCATCACGGCTACTTTGCGGAAACCGAGGAGGCCGGCGTTCTGAAGGCGCTGAACCAGAACGATCCGGACCTGGTGCTTCTGGGGATCGGGGCCCCACGGCAGGAAACGCTGGCCGAGGCGTGGTCCAAGCGATCGCCGCCGCGGGTCTGGTGGTGCGTGGGCGCGCTGTTCGAGTATGTCGCGGGTCGCCGCCGCCGGGCCCCGCGCTGGATGAGGCGACTCGGTCTCGAATGGCTCTTCAGGCTGGCGCTCGAACCGCGCCGTCTGGCCCGCCGTTATCTTCTCGGCAACCCCCTCTTCGTCTATCGTGTCCTTCGCCGGGCGGCGATCCCCCCTTCAACGCCAACGGATTGAGAATCCGGCACTTGGGCGCGTCCGCTTCAGGGGGTGCTTTCATCCCTCCCGCCGTTGCCTCCGGAGGCAGCTTGCTCCACTTGCAACGGCTCGCGTGATCCGGTCTGGGCGGTCGCCGGCATGTGGAGGAACCCATGAACAACGGCAGCTACCGGACCGGGGATGCCCCGCACGGCGGCGATTTCGGCCTCGGAGGCGTCCCGAAGCGCCCGCAAGGAACCGAAAGCCCGGATCAGCCGCAACGCGCGCGTCCGGCCGACCCCCGGAAGCTCCTCGAGCGACGATCGCAGGTTCCGGCGCGATCTCAGGGTACGGTGGTAGCTGAGGCCGAATCGGTGAGCCTCGTCCCGCGCGCGCTGCAGCAGGTAGAGGGCCGCCGAGTGGGCGGGGAACGTGACCGGATTCTTGCGTCCCGGCAGAAAGAACCGTTCCTGAGTGCGTTCAGGGCGGCCCGCTCGCGCGGGGGGGCGGCTCTTGGCGATGGCCGCCAGCCCCACGTCGTTGAGCCCGAGTTCGTCAAACACCTCGCGGGCCACGTTGAGTTGCCCCTTGCCGCCGTCGATCAGGACCAGACCCGGCAGGGCCTCGCCGGCTTCGATCGCGCGCCGGAATCGCCGCACGAGGGCCTCTCGGAGCGCGCCGTAATCGTCCTGGCCGATGAGCGATTTGATCCGGAAGTGGCGATAGCGGCTCTTGTCCGGTTCCCCCCGCCGGAACGTGACCATGGAGGCCACGGTGGCGAACCCCTGAATCGTTGAAACGTCGAAACACTCGATCGGGTCCGGCGCCTGCTGAAGATGGAACCGGCGGGCGATCTCGGCCTGGAGGGCTTCCAGGGAGGCTCGCCCGGCCAGATGCTGCTCCAGCAGAAGCGCGCAGTTTCTGAGCGCCGTCCGCACGAGCCGCCGTTTGAGGCCCCGTTGAGGGGCATGCAGATGGCAGCGAGCCTCGTGCCGATCCGAGAGCCACTCCTCCAGAACGTCGGTCCCCGACGGCAGCCCCTCCAGAAGAATTTCTCCCGGCGGGGTTTCGCCCTCGTAGTAACGGATCAGGAACTCCTCCATGAGGTCCGGCTCGCCCCGGTTATGGTCCCGGAAGACGAAGGGGCGGCTCCGGATCAAGAGGCCGTTCCGATACACGAACACGGTGACCCCGATCCGGCCCGCGGCCCGGCGCATGACGATCACGTCCCAGTTCTCCCCCTCGTGGCGATGGACGTCCTGGCGCTCAGCCGTCCGTTCGAGCGCGGCGATCCGGTCCCGCGTGGCCGCCGCCTGCTCGTACTCCAGCGCCGCCGCGTGGCGATCCATCTTCTCGCGCAGCTTGTCGATGACCTCGCGCGTGCGCCCCCGGAGCGCCAGAATCGTCCCTTGGACGTATTCCCGATATTCCTCGGGATCGACCGGCTTGACGCAGGGGGCGCAACAGCGCCCGATCGGATGCAACAAGCAGGGCCGCGATCGATTGCGCAAGACGTGATCCGGACACGATCGGATCGGAAAAACCCGCTGGAGAAGCCGAAGCGTCTGACGCACCGAGACCGCCGAGTCATACGGCCCCAGGTAAAGCGCCCCATCCGGTCGGGCGCCCCGCCGGCGCATCAACACCGCCCGCGGCCAGGGGTGGTTCAAATCGATCCGGACGCTCACGTAGGTTTTATCGTCCCGCAGAAGGATGTTGTAGCGGGGCTGTTCGCGCTTGATGAGGATGTTTTCGAGAAGAATCGCCTCCTTCTCGTTGGCCGTAAGGATGGCCTCGACCGTCCGAACCTGCCTCAGGAGGAAGGCGACGTTGAATCGCCCGTCGCCGCCTCGCGTGAAATAGGTCCGCACCCGGGCTCGCAGACTGGCCGCTTTGCCGACGTAGAGAACTTTCCCGTCGGCCCCGCGCATGAGATAGACCCCCGGCAGGTCCGGCAGGCGGTCGATCTCTTCGGGCGTGACGCCGTAGGATTCCCCCTGTCGAAAGACGACCTCCGACGGAAGCGGCGCCTCAGGGGTCATCGGCCGGAGCCGGCTGGACGGCTCCGTCCGAAGTCGGCCGGGCCGGCGCCGCCGGCCGTTGCGTGGCGAGTCGCTCATAGGTCAGCCCGGCGCGGGCCGGCTCAAGCGGCCCGTGCGCCATCCACATGCGCCTTTCCCCGGGTGAGAATATCACGAACCGGAACCGATCCGTGAAGATCGCTGCCCAAGAGTCGGGCTCCGGCGGGGCCGGCGAGCGGCCTTCGGCCCGCCGATCGGCGAGATAATCTGGCGCGGCCTCCTCCCGTAGCCTCTCGACCTGACGCCGAAGTTCCGGGCTCAAGAGGTCCTCCGCCTCGACGGACCCCCGCGACTTGAAGAAGTGGAAGACAAGCGCGCCGCTCTCCACCGCAAGGACGGGGCTCGTCCGCCGGTCATCCTCGCCCAGGGGAGGATAACTCGCCCGAAACTGCTCCCAAGCCTCACCGGTCATCAACGTGACGGCCTGAAGCCTATAATTGCCCACCTCATAAGTCCGGTTCAACCGGTCAAGCCGCGAGAGCTCCCGGCGCGTCGCGGTCCGCGCCGCCGGGCCGATCCAGCCGATTCCCAGCAGGAGCAGAGCGACGAGGCCGAACAGGGGCGTCCAGCGCCGATGCGTCGCCAGGCGACGCCGCAGCGTCTCCTCCGGCGGACCGGCCAACGCCTGAAGCAGCGCCGCCGAGGGCGGGTCCGTGATCACGTATGAATCCCCCCAGAGATCGTGCCAGCCGCGCCTGTGGGGATGCGTCAGGATGCTGTAAGCGTGCGTGATCATGAGGGCATTGGCCGTCAGGCTCAGCGTTTCAAGAAGATAGAAGGAAACCAGCATCGGCCAGCGGGCCATCTCGGCGGTCAGGCCGCAGACCGCGACGACCGACGGGGGGAGCTGAAGAAGCGCCCGGCGAAACGAAGAGCCGAGCGAGAGGGGGCGGCCCGCCTTCGATGTCACCCGGATATTCATGATGGCCTTCCCCAGGGTCGTCCCGCTCCCCAACGGCCCATTGCCGAGCCAGAAGTATCCGAAAGCCAGAACCGTCGAGCCCATCGGGAGCAACGGCCCCAGCTCCAGCATCGGACGCCGGGCGGCCATCTCCAGGCTGTAGCCGACAAAATAGATGAGGACCAAATCGATGAGGAAGGCAGCCGCCCGCTGCATGAGGCCGGCCAGCCGCCCGCCGGAATCGGCGGCCGTCGCCTCCGGGAGGCTCATCGTCGCGGTCGGTGGTCGCCGCCCGCGAGGCCGGCGCGGACGGCTTCACGAAGAGCCAAGGTGTTGCTTCACGATCGTCGTCAGTTGGACGGGCGAAAACGGCTTGGCCAGATAGCCGCTGGCGCCGGTGGCGAGCGCCCGCTCGATGGCCTCGGATTGCTCGGCGGTCAACAAGAGGATGGGCGTCGCGGTCCCGAACTCCGCCCGATAGTGCCGGATGAAATCGAGCCCGTTCATGACCGGCATATCGAAATCGGTGATGATCAGGTCGAAGCTCCCGGCCCGGCAGGCTTCCAGCCCGGCCAGCCCGTGCGCCGCCGGCGTCACGTCATAGCCGCTGAACTTGAGCGTGAGCCGGAGGAGGTCGCGGAACTCATCGGCGTCGTCGATGACGAGAACGCGCCGGCTCACGCCCGCGACTCCTTGGCCGGGGCGGGGGGAGGCCCGCCGACCGTCGGTTCATCGAAATACTGCCCCAGGAGTTCGATCAATTTGCCCGTCTGGTCGGAGAGGCTGTTGAGCACTTCGGCTCTTTGGGCCGGGTCGAGCCCGGGGTCCTGAGCCACGCCGAGGAAGTCCCGGACGAAATACAGCGGCTGAAAGATGTTCTCGATCTGGGCCTTGCGGCGGCCCAGCGGCGCGCCCGCCAGAACTCCCGAAAGCCCCACGAACCGATCGCTCACGTTAAGACCATGCGGCGTGCATTGGATGGACCGGAGATCCTCGACGGCGGCCCCGCGGCGGTGCTTGAGGACGGAGATCACCTTCTCCAGCCGGCTCTCGATCTCGACGAGTCCGAGATAGACGATCGTGTCGGCCAGTTCGGCCATGGCGATCTCCGAGAGGGGGTTTCGCCCGGTCACCCGTTCCAGTCGCTGCGTGAACAGCGCGGTCGCCCCCACTGCTCGAAGGCGTTCGGCGAACCACAAGGCGGCCTCGTGTCGCCGCTCCCCCTCCGCCAGCGTGAGCGTCAGTTCGTCCAATCCATCGACAACGACGGCCGAGACCCCGTTGTCCCGGATCGTTTGCTCGGCTTCGTGCAGAATGCGCTCGACCGGGTGGGCGCCGGGCGGGTGACGTCGCAGGAACAATCGGCCCGCCTCGCGGGCCCGCCCGACGGCGAGGCCTCGGCCCTCCATCGCGCGGGTGAGCTCGGCGCTCTCCTCCAGAAAGTGAATCCAAAGCGCCCCCTCGCCCCGATCCGCCGCGGCGGTCAGGAAATGACCGGCGAGCGTCGTCTTGAACGTCCCGGATAATCCCGCCGCGAGCACCGTCGAGCCGGGCGAGTAGCCGCCCCCCAGCAGCAGGTCCAACCCCACGACCCCGCTCGAACGCGGGGCCGTCGGCGCCGCCGAGGGGCCGGCGATCGAGACCGGATCGTGCGGATAGATCACGATCCCTTCGGGGCCGATGTCGTACGGGTGAGCCCCGGGGACATGATCGTGGCCGCGGGTTTTCGCGATTCGAAGCTCACGGCGGTCCGGCTGGTGCGCCGCCCCCGGGGCGAAACTCAGCTCGAAAACGGCGTCGGCCAGATAGACGTCAAAGTCGCGCAGGCCGTCCTCGACGGTGAGCTCGGCGGTCATCACCGGCGTCAGCCCCATCTGTTTGAGCCGAAGGATAAAGTTCATGAACATGGCCCGGGCGTCCTCGCCCGTATACAGCGGCCGCAAATGGCTGATCGAATCCACCAGGATGCGTCGCGCGCCCGTCTCCGCCACCCAATCCTCGATCCGGGCCAGGAGCCGCGTTTCATGCCGGCCGGGATGCTCCAGCACCTCCCGCGGCTGAATAAAGAACACCTGGAGCCGGTTCTGGCGGGCCAGCTCGGGCAGGTCCCAGCCGAATCCGGCGGCGTCTTCATAGAGCTGTTCCGGCACTTGTTCGAACGTGAGCAGCAGGCCGGGCTCGCCGTAGCTCGTCGCTCCGGCGACGAGCATCTGCATCCCCAGCGTCGTCTTGCCGGAGCCGGGCGGGCCCTTGAGGAGCAAGCTCCGACCGCGCAACAGGCCGCCGCCCAGGAGGCCATCGAGCCTGGGGACGCCCGTCGGCAGGCGGCCGGCCGATGCAGCCGTCTCAGCCAATGATGCCTCCCCGGTCCGCCCCCGCCGTCGTGCCGCGCAGATAGCGGCGGAAGATGAAGGGGTCCTCGACGGCCTCGACGGCGTCCTCCTCCTTCACGATCCCGCCGCGCACCAGGTCGGCCAGATGCTGATCGAAGAGAACCATGCCATCCCGCCGTTCGCGGATGACCGTGCCGATCGAGGCGATCTCGTTGTCGAGCAGCAGTTTCCGGATCATGTCGTTGACGACCATAATTTCAAGGGCGGCGCAACGGCCCTTGCCGGCGGCGCGCCGCACCAGCCGCTGCGTGATCGTCGCTCGCAGGTTGTTGGCCAACTGCTCCCGCAAGAGCGCGTGCTCGTTCTCCGGAAACTCCGAAAAGATGCGCTCCAGCGTGTGAAGGGCGTTCGTCGTGTGCATGGTCGAGAAGACGAAGTGGCCCGTCTCGGCCGCCCGAAGCGACGTGCTGATCGTTTCCGGATCACGCATCTCGCCGATCAGGATCACGTCGGGGTCCTGCCGCAGGGCTTGAACCAGCCCGTGGCGGAAGCCCTCGACGTCCCGGCCCACCTCGCGCTGGCTGACCACGGAGCGGAGATTGGGATGCACCATCTCAATCGGGTCCTCGATCGTGATGATGCAGCGGCTCTCGCGCTGATTGATGTGATTGATCAGCGCGGCCAGCGTCGTGGACTTCCCGCTGCCGGTGACGCCGGTGAGAAGCACCAGACCCCGATACCACGAGGCCACCGTATGGAACACCTCCGGCAGCTCCAGCTCTTCCAGCGTCAGGATTTTGATCTTAATCAGCCGCATGACGATCCGGAGCCGCTCGCGCTCCAGATAGGCCGCCACGCGGAAGCGCATCCGGTCGTCCGGCTGCCAGCCGAAATCGGCCCCGCCCCGCTGGCGAAGCCCGGGCTGGAGATTGGCAGGTATGATCTTCTCCAGGAAGGCCTTGAGCTCTTCGGCCGAGAAGTGCGCGTCCTTCACGGGCCGCATCCGACCGTCGATCCGCAGATATACGGGACTATCCTGGACCAGATGAATGTCGGAAGCGTTGAGGTTGTAGGCGCCGTCGACGAGCGCGTTGATTTTAGCGGAGATCATGGCGAAACCGCCCCGCGGCCGCGGCGCGGCGGGCCGCTGATGTATCGCCAATCCCGCCCGGCGAAGTCAAGATGCTTCCTGACCCCGCCCCCCGTCCGGCGCCTGGAAATCATGGATTGACCGGCGAGAGCGGCGGCTCAACGGGGCGGCCGGAGACGCAGCGTTCAGGAGCCCTCCCCCTCGCGGACCATCGGCTCGGGGAAAGCGTCGCCGGCGCCGAGACTCTCCAGCCGCTCGCGCGCCCGCTTGAGCAGGGCGTCTTCCGCCTGGCGACCGCCGAGAATCTCCGGCGTGATGAAGACCAGCAATTCGCGGACGGAGCGCGCGCGGTCGCTCTTGGTGAACAGCCACTTGACGATCGGGATGTCGCTCAGAAGCGGCACGCCCCGGCGGATGCTGGAATCGTCCTCCAGCAGGATGCCCCCGATGACCATCGTCTGGCCCGAATCGACGACCAACTCCGTCGTGAACTCCCGCTTGTCCTTGATGACCTGACCGTCGATGAATTCCCCGTCCCGGATTTTGGAGTTCTCCAGCCGGGTCGTCAGCACGACCTGGCCCTCCGGGTTGATGTGGGGCGTCACGTCGAGATTGATCCCGACCTCGCGGTATTCAATGCCGAACGTGACCGACCCCCGGTCGGTCGTCTGCGAGTCCGTCCGGAAGGGAAACTCCGACCCGATGAAAATCCGCCCCATTTGGTTGTTGTTCACGGTGATCCGGGGCTCGGAAATGATGCGGGACTCCGTGTTCTTGGTCAGCAGTTGGAGCAGCAGGCCCAGGTTCACGTCCACCCCGAGCAGCGCGTTCCCCCCCTCGACGTCCTGTGTGACCGTCCGGGCCAACCCGCCGATGTCGGTCGCCGGCGTGCTTTCGGAGACCACCCGCGACGAGCCGGTCGCCGAGCCGCCGCCGGCGTCGAGAAACCCCAGGCGAGCCAATCCGAGAACGGCGTTTTCCAGTTCGGCCGGATCGACGGCGTTCGGATTGGGCGTCCAGCGCAGGCCGATCCGCCGATCCTGGCCGCGCTGGATTTCGACGATCCGCGTGGAGATCAGGACTTGAGGCTCCGGCTGGTCCAACTGCTGGATCACCGTCCGCAGGGCGGGGAAGTAAATCGGCGGGGCGGCCACCATGATCTTGTTGGATCGCGTGTCCGGAACGACGCGGACGTTGCCGATCATCGTGTTGATCGGGCGCTCTTCTTCCTGCGTGCGACGGGCTCCGGTCTGGCCGGATTGCCAAGGATAGACGATCTCGCGGACGACGGCGGCGGCGACCTGTGTGGCCTGGTCCTGCCCCTGCTCCTGCGTCTGGTTCTGCTGGTCACCCCGGCCCGCCTGCCCGCCCCGCTGGACTGCCGCGTCGCTGAAGAGATTGTTCAGATAGTCGGCGATGTCGACGGCGTCGGCGTGATTCAGCGCATAGACGAGGACCTCGGTCGATTCCGGATCGACCTTGTCGAGCTCGGCGATCAGGCTGTCGATGACCTCATAGTTACGCGGGTTGGAGGCCAGGACGACGATCGTGTTCGTCACGTTATCGACGACGAACCGTAGCTGGCCGAACATGGCTTCGAGCGACTGCCGCTGGGTGGTTCCCCCGACCGGCCGCCAGAAGACGTCTTGCGTCGTCCGCGTGCCTGAGGTCTGCCCCTGGAAAATCGTCTCCAGCACCTTCACCATCTCGTTGGCGTCCGTGTGCCGGATGCGATAGATGCGCGGCTGAAACGCCTCGGTGTCGACCGCCGAATCCAGCTCCTGAATCATCTTCTCGATGAAGGGGAAATCGCGCGGGCGGGCCAGGACCAGAAGCGTGTTCGTTCTCGGCGAGGGCACGAACGTCGGGCGGACGCCCGTGTCCGCTGAGTAGCTCCCCCCGTAAACGTACGTGTAGGAATACATCGACCCCGTCCCGCGTCCGGCGGTCGCGTTGAACAGATCGGTCAATTGCTGGGCGAGGTCTTGGGCTTCCAGGTGTCGGATGGTGAAGGTGCGGGCCTCGCGCTTCTCGGCGTCCTCGGTGTCCATCTGACGGACCAGTTCGGCGATCCGGTCGTAATTGAGTTTGGAGGAGAGGACGAAAAGGCTGTTGCCGTCGTCGGCCGGAACGGCGCGGATCACGTCCTTGGCCGCCGCGCCCGCCGTCTCCCGAAAGAGTTGGGAGACGACGTTGGCCACCGTCGAGACTTCCACGTGGCGGACGGGCATGGGACGAACACGTACGTCCAGATCCTCCGGTTGATCGAACTCAGCGACCAGCCGGGCGATTTCAGCCAACTGATTCCGCGGCGTCGAGGCGATCAGCCAGTTCATCCGCGGGTCCGGCACGAGCGTCACGCTGCCGACCAGGATGGGCGTGGAAACGCCCCGTTCCCGGCCGCTGGAACGGCTGGCGGTCAGCCGCTGAAGATCGCGCATGGCGGCGAAGCTCATCGCCCCGCTCTGCGGCGATGCGGCCTCAGGGGAGGTCTCCATGAGAATATTGCCGATCAGGTTCGCCAGTTCGAGGGCGTCGGCGTGCTGAAGTTTGAAGATCTCGATCACCCGATCGGCGATGTCGCCCGAATCGAGGGCCTGGATGAGGCGGTCGAATTGTTTCAATCGGATGATCTGATCGGTCAGGATCAGCGTGTTCGTCTTGGGGTCGAGCGTCATCGCCGATTCGGGGACGATCCGTTGCAGATGATTCCTCAGGTCGGCGGCGTTCACGTTTTTGAGCTTATAGATGCGCTGGCCGATCGAGAGCGAATCCGGCAGGGCCTGCAGGTCCTCCTCGTCCTCGATGCTCCGTACGCGCAAGCCCTTGATGGCGTCGCCCCGGACGATCTGAAGCTGGTCGTCCAGCTCGACGACGTAAATCCCCTCCATCTGGAGCGCGTCATAGATCAGCTCAAGGGCGCGCCGCTTGGTGACCGGCGTCGGCGAGGCCAGATTGATCTGCACGTCCAGGTTGCGCTGCGTGATGACCGGTTTACCGGTCGTCTCGCTGAGGAACCGGACCAGTTGCTGAATCTGGACGTTGTTCAGATTGAGCGTGATCGTCGTCGCCTCGTCGCCTTCGGCGCCGTCGGGCCCGCGGAACCCGCCGCCGAAACGCCGCTGCGCCACGGCCTCCGGAGCCAGCAGACACCCGGCAACTCCCCAGACGCCGAGCGCCAGAATGATTCTCATCCGCAACGTGGCCATCATCTTTCTTCTCTCCATGGCTTGTGTGAGTCTCCCGCCGGCCGGTTCAATCCTGACGGCCTCCCCCGCCGCGAGAACGTTCCATTTCCATCCTCATTCGGCGGAAGTCCTCCGGCGACCTCCCGGATTCCGCCATACGCTGAAACCGCTCGCGCATCTGGGCGAATTCCTCCGGCGACATGCCCGGCGGAACGAACCCGTCCCGGCCGAAACCGCCCGGCCCAAAACCCCCGGGGCCGCCCCGCCGCCCCCATCGCCCCGGGTCCCCGAACGTCGGGCGCGGCTGAAGCCCCTCCGGAATCCCCCCCGTCGCCGCGGCCCCCGGCAAGGGGGACCAGAGAGCGAGTTCGCGCCGCTCACCCAGGAAATCGACGACGGCTCGGTCGGCGGCGAGCTCGATGAGCGTCGCTCCCCCCTCCTGATCGCCGACGCGCATCCAGCGGTCGTTGATCAGGGCCATGTCGCCGACGATCCCCTTGAGGATCAGAACGTCATTCGGCGCCCCGAAAAGATGTCGCTCGCGAACCAGGTCGGCCAGCTCGCCCGGCAGCGCCGTCGGCTGCGGCCCATCGGCCGCCGGCAAGGCCGCCGCGGCCTGATCGGCGGCTCCGGCGGGGGCCTGCGCCGCCGGCTGAGAGGCCGTCGCCTTCGGCGCAGTCCCCCGGACGCCTTCCAGGGCGTTTTGAGAGCGTCGATGAAGGACAAAGGCGTAACTCCAGACTGAGACCACGCCGGCGATCATCACCGCCGCCGCAATCAGCGTCGGCAGCGTCAGCTTCGTCTTTCGGTCGATCGTAATTCGCATGGCTCAACTCCTTCAGTGAACCGGCCCTTCGCGCCGTCCGGACAAGGGCAAGGTCAGGACGCGCGGCTGTCTGGCTCCTGCGTTCGCTCCGGCGTCGGGGGGGTCTCCCGTCTCGGGCCCGCCTGGGCCGTCCCCGCCTGCGGCGGCGCCGGAAACAGATAACCCTGGATCTTATACGTGGCCCGAACGATCCCTTGACCGGTCGGCGCGGCCCCCTCGGTTGCGGGCGTCTCCGGCTGCGCCGGCGCCGCGCCCGGCAAGCCCCCGACGGGGCCGCCGAATCGACCGCCGAAGCCCCGGCGGGCGGCCGTCGCCTCGAATTGAACCTCCTTGACGACGTAAGGCGTCGCGGCGTTCTCCAGGCTATAGGTGAAGGCCATGATGGCCTCGAAGCGCCCGCTCACTTCCAGACGGAACTGAACGGCTTCGGGCACGTCGGCGGCCCGGCGGCTAGGGGCGTCGGCGCGGCGGAGGCTCGAAAAGGCCAGGTCATGACGTCGGGCGAGAGCGGAGATTTCCTCGCGCATTCGGCTCTCCTGTTCGCCCGCGGTCCCGCCCGGCAGCGTCAGGCTCAGCTCGCGCCGCAGCCGTTCGACCTCGCGCGAGGCGCGCTCGTGCTCATGAAGCCGCGCCAAGGCCCCCCCGATCGTCGTCGCCTCCCCCAGGCCCGCCGGCCCGTTCGATCCCCGCGAGAGGCGGTAACCCAGAGCCGCCACGGCGATCGTCCCCCCCACGGCGATCGTGATGATCTCCCGACGAGCCAGTTTCATGAACGTCGCGACCTCCCCTTGATCTGCGCCGTGAGCTGAAACGTGAACTCGCGCCCGCGCGGACCTCCCCCTTTGACATCCTGAAGGTGCACGCGCTCGAACAGCGGCGATTCGGCGATCGTTCGGAAGAACCGAGTCGGGGCCTCTTGACTGCCGGCCGTCCCGTCAATCTGAAACGTGCCGTTTTCGGAAAGCTTGAGCGTGTTCAATTGAAGCCCCTGGGGGGCCGCCTCGTGAAGCGCCCGGATGAGCGGAATGACCGGGGCGCGCTCGGCTCGAATCCGTCGAAGGACCCGCTCCTGGGATTGCAGCAAGGTCGTTCTCGGCGTCAGGGCCTGCGCCTCGGCCACCAGCCGCTCCCGCGCTCGGTCGCGAATCCCCGCCACGCCCCAGACCGAGAGCCCGAGCAGCGCGAGCGACGCCGCCGCCCAGATCAGCGCCGTCGCCGGGCTCACGCGCGAGAGCCACGGCAGACGCGCCCACCGGGGCCGCTCATCGGGGATCAGACTCTCCATCCGGAGATCGGCGTCGGCCAGGCTCAGCAAACCGCCGAGCAGAACCGCGTCGAATCGCCCCAGTTCGGCCACGGCCGAGGGAACATGAAAAGGCCTCCGCCCGTTAGTGAGCGCCAGCTCGCGCTCCGGCAGGGCGCCGAGCGCGCCGGCCCAGGGCCCCTCGCCCACGTCGCTCTGAGCCCCGAACGTCAGGCGGCCGGAGGAGGCGGAGCCCTCGGGTTCGATCTCCGCCGAAGAATGCTCGGCGGGGGCGGCGATGCGCCGTTTAAGAACCCGCCCCTCGGCGTCGAACTCAAAGGCGGTCACGCCGGACGCGTCGGCGTTGAGAACCACCGTCCCGGCGGGAAGCCCCGCCTTCCGGCTGAGCGCGTGGACCGCCTGGACGTCCGAGGCGATCCAGAGCGGCTCCGGCGCCAGCGCCTCCCCCAAGGGGCGAAGATCATCGAGCCCCTCGCGTCGGGCGACGGCGGCCAGAAGGCCCAGACGGCCTTCGTCGTCGGCCTCGCTCCAACTGGAGACGCCCAGGGCGGCGCTCGCCTCGCCCAGGCCCAACTCCTGACGCATGCGCAGCTTGAGAATGTCCGGAATCTGCTTGCGGGCGGTTGCGGGAACCGTCAGGCCGAAAGTGTAAAACCGCGGGCGTCCGTCGAAAATCCGAAGCGACCCTCGCAGCGGACGCGCCTCGGCGAACCACGCCTCCAGCGCCCTGACCGGCTCCCCCGGACGCTCCCCTCGTTCGGCGAGAATCCAATCCGCGCCCCGCCGTTCGACGGCGACCCAGCGGAGCGCCGACGGAAGCAGATGCAGCAGGTAAACGCGCCTGCGGGTCATCGGCGTCAGAACTCCCTCCAATAGACGACCTCGACGGCCCCATCCTCGATGGCGAGGACGGCTTCGATGGTCACCGTCGCCCCGCTGGTGGGCTCGACGCCGCGGGAGGTGACGCCGAATCGGTTCGAGCGCGTCGTGATGCGCGGATAGATCGTCCGAAAAGCCGATTCGTTTATCCCCGGCAGATTGACGATCCATCCCGGTCGATCAATCGCCCCCCGCAGGCTGCGCTCTTCGACGAGCGCCCCGGCCAGGGACTCATCAAAGTCCGTCACGGCCAGCAGCGCCTCGTAGGGGGCGGTGTTGATGTTGACCTTGCCGCCGGTCTCGGCGGCCTCCCCGACGCGGAAGTAGTCGATGATCTCCCCCACGCGCAAGAGCGAGAGGGCCCGCTGCCCCTGACCCCCGCCGGCCGCGGCCGATCCGGTTCCCCCGCGAGCCCCGCCTCCGGCGGCCTGCGTCAGCCCGCCCCTCCCCTGCGTCGTGGCGGGCTGATTGGCGGCCGAGGGCGTCGCGGCGCCCGTTCGACCGCGCCCCGCGCCGCCGCCGTCGGTCGCCGTCGTCGTCACGCTCAACAGGTCCAGCGGGCTCTGATACGGATTCTGATTCCGATGCGCCACGATCGCCTGGGCCTCGTTCCCCGACAGCGTCCGCAGCCGCCGCCGGAGTTCATTCTCGCTCACCTGGGCCAGGTCCATCCGCGCCTCGCCGTCCGGAGCGAGGCCGTCTTCCTGAGACCAGGCCGTCAGCAACCCCATCAGCCAGCGGGCGTCGGCCGGATCGGCGGTCTCCGGCCGTTCGCTGTCGGGTAGAAAGAGCACATAAGGGTCCGGATAAGCAGCGTGGAAAAGGGGGGCCCAACCGCGGACGCGCGCGAGCTCCCGAACCGAGGCGAGCGGGCCGTTCCTCGGCGGATAGGGATCAGGAAGGGCGGCGTAATAGTCGGCCTCGGCGCCGAAGGCCATCGGCTGGTCGTCTTCGTCGCGCCAATCGATCAGGCTTTGGGCCATTTCCTCCGTCATGCCGGGCAGGCTGAGCAATAGGCCTTCCTCGGCGGTGTTGACGTTGATTCGGCCCCCCTCGTCCCTCAGGCCGAATCGAGGCTCCTCCATCGGATCAAGCGTCGGGATCACGACCGAGAACAGGGCCGCCCCGATCGGCTGCTCGCCGAAAACCTCCGGGCTGTCAAAGAGGGGATCGCTGTCGATGAGCGTGGTCGGGTCGGTCGAGGCCAGAATGGCTTTGGCCTTCTCTATGCCCGCGCGGGCGGCCCAATACGCTTCAATCCGCCCCCGGCTGAGCTGTTCGACCTGGAGCTGGGAACGCACCGAGAAACTGTAGGCCAGCCCGATCGTCCCCAGAACGATCAGCAGCCAGAGCACCAGGATCAGCACCGATCCGGAGGCCGGGCGATGAGGCTTCAGACGCGCGCGAACGCTCATGGCAACGCGGCCTCCTCGCTCAGCGTCTGGCGCGCGGCCGGCAGCGTGACCAGCCGCGAAACGTCCAGCCCCGAGGGCCGGCCCGTGACGGGCGAAACCTTCGCCGGATCGGCGATCATCAGCCGGAACTCGACGGCCAACGGCAGCGTGGACTCGAACCACTCCGGCGTCCAGGCCCGCCCGTCGAAGTATTGGATCCCGAAGGCCTGAATCAGCGGACTCAAAGAAATCGTGTAACCCCCGGCGTATGGATCGTCGTCGGGCGTGGAGTCCACCCGGACCGTGAACCCGAGGCCGTCCTCCGGGTCCAAAATGAACTCGATTTCGCTTGAGTCCGTGAGCGGTTGACTGCGCGGAATGCGGCCCACCGCCGAGGAGAGCAGAACCAGCCGATGCCCGGCCGCGGTCTCGCTCGAAAGATCGTAACCGTAGAAGACCGCCCGGCCGGCTTCGTCCGGCGGCTGAGCCGAACGGAGACACCGCTCGATCAGATCCGCCGTCGTTCGCGCCACTTGCAAGAGGCGTTGTCGCTCAGCCCCACGCTCCCAACTGGAGAGCGTCGTGACGAAGACGCCGGCGGCCGCTCCGACGATCAACGTCGAGATCGTCAGGCCGACCATCAGCTCGATGAGCGTCAGGCCCGACCGACCGACGGAACGGGCCCATCGACGCCGATGACGGAGACGTTCTCGGAGGCCCATCGTGATCCTCACGGCCCCGTCGGCGGGACGGCCACGAGGGTCGCCAACTGCCGCCGCCGGGGCCCATGGCCGTCGTTCCAGGCGATTTGCACCTCGACCTGGACGAGACCTTCGATGTCGGTCTGGCGGATTTCGGTCGCCCAGGCGTAGCCGGCGTTCTCGCCGTCGAAAGCCCCGTCGGCCGAGCCGAGCCGGAGATCGCCGGTGGCGACGATTTCCTCCATCACGTTCTGCGCGAGCGTCGCGGCCCGATGCTCGGCCGTGAGATCGGCCTGGATGGCGAGCGAGCCCCCCATGCCCTGAATGAAGGCCACGATGGCCACGCCGAAAATGATCGTCGAGGCCAACACTTCGGCCAGGCTGAACCCGCGGCGAGCGCTCTGAAGCGAGACCGCACGACTCATGAGTTCCCCTCCGGAACTTCCAGATAATCGGCTCGGCTCTCGATTTCGACCGTCCCGCTCAACCCGTTCAGAGAGACGTAACGTTCATCCCCGTGCGGGTCAGTCAGGTAGAGCGTGGCGAACTCCGTCGTCCCGTCCGGGAAGAACAAGATGCGGACCTGATCCTCCTCGCCCCCGATCAGATCCCGTTCGAAAACCGCGACCGAGGCCAGGACGATCGACTCGGGCAGCTCGCGCGCCAGCGGACCCGGCAGTTTGATCGCTTCGAGCGTCGGCGGCTGACCGAGCCCCGCCTCCGGCGGCGGGGGAACTTCTCTCACCAGCGTGAATCGCCGGCCGTCGGGCTCAAAGACCAGACCGTGAACGCGGCCGGTCGCGCGCGCCGCGTTGCCGGCGTAATCCATGAGATCGGCCACCTGCCGGGCGGCGTCTTCCAGCCGGGTCGTCGCCAGCGAGCCGGCCATGTTCGGAACGATCGCCGCCGCGGCGATCGCCAGCACGACGATGACCACCATGATCTCGATCAGCGTGAAGGCGCGGCCGGCGTGGCGGATCATCAGGGCCCCTCGCCGTAGTTCGTCCAGGTGTTGATATCCATCGCGTAGCCTTCGCCGCCCGGCTGCTTGTCCGCCCCGAAGGACTCGATGCCATATTCATCGAGACCATTGGGGGCGGGCGAAGAGTAACGATAAGGGTCCCCCCAGGGGTCCAGCGGGACCGGCTTGCGAATATAGGGCCCCTTCCACAACTCGGCGTCCTCGGCCGAGGGGGGCGTGCGGAGCACCTCCAGGCCCTCGATCTCGGTGGGATAGCGCCGCATGTCGAGCCGGAACTGTTCGAGGACGGTCGCCAGCTCGCTGATGTCGGCCCGGGCCTTGGCCACGCGCGCCTCGTCCGTGCGGCCCGTGAAATTGGGGATGATCACGGCGGCCAGAATCCCCAGCACGATCACGACGACCATGATCTCGATCAACGTGAAGCCGCCCGAGCGGCGCCGGCGCGTTGCGGTCCTCATCGGCAATCACCTCATCAATTGATTCATTCGGAAGATGGGCAAAAGAATGGAAATGGCGATAAAGGCGACCACGACGGCGAGCACGATGATCAGCGCCGGCGAGAGCAGATTGAGTAAAATCTTGATCTGCTGCCGCATCTGCCGCTCGAACGTCTCGGCCACGCGCTCGAACATCTCCGACAGCCGCCCGCTCCGCTCGCCGACCCCCAACAGGTGAACGACCGACGCCGGAAAGTAGGGGCTCTGCCCCAGCGTCCGAGCCAGGGATTGCCCGCGCGTCACCCCTTCGATCGTCTGCTCGACCGTCGCGGCCATGAGGGCGTTGCCGGCGATCCCCTTGAGCACCCGCAAGGCATCCATTAGAGGGACGCCCGAGGCGAGCATGGCCGCGCAGGCGCGCGAGAGCCGGGCCACGCTGGCCTTGCGCGCGAGCGCGCCAAAAAGCGGCAGATGGAGCGCCGCCCGATCTCGCCACTGGCGGCCCGTCGCGGTCTTGAGCCCCCGCGCAACGGCCAGCGCCGCCAGCCCGGCCCCCAGCAACGTCAACCACCACCATCGGCCCATGAAGCCCGCCGTCCCCATCAGGATGCGCGTCGGCAACGGCAGATCGGCCTCCATGCCGGCGAAGATGATCGTGATCCGGGGTAGAACGAAACTCACGAGCACGATGACCGTTACGATCCCGAGGGCGACGATCATCAGGGGGTAAGCCATCGCCGACCGGATCTCCCCCCGGACCTCGTCTTCGTGCTCCATCCAGGCGGCCATCTGCTCCAGCACCCGGCCCAGCAGCCCGCCGGTCTCGCCCACGCGCACCATGCTGACCAGAAGCGATGAAAAGAGGCGCGGGTGCGCGGCCAGAGCCTTGGAAAAAGCGTCCCCGGCTTGCACTCTTGCATACACGTCGTCCAGGACGGCGCGAAGGACGGGGTGAGTCTCCTGGCGGCGGAGCACGCCGAGGGCCTCCAGCAGCGGGACGTCAGCGTTGATGAACGTCGCCAACTCGCGGGCGAAGACCGTCAACACGCCGACCGGGACCCGTCGGCGTTGGAGCGCCCACGGTCGCCGCGCGGCCCGGGCCGGCGTCTCCTCGGCCTTCAACCCGACCCCCAGGCTGACGGGGAGAATCCCTTCGGCCGCCAGACGCTCGTAAGCGAGGGCCTCGTTGAGCGCTTCCAGACTGCCGGCGACGCTGCAGCCGGCGGGGTTCAAGCCCGTGTAGTGGAAAACGGTCATCGTCCGCCCCGTCCCGTCGCCTCAGCCGTTGTCGGCATTGTCGAATTGAGTCACCTGCAGGACCTCAGCCACCGACGATAGCCCGGCGCAGATTTTCAGCCAGCCGTCCTGGCGCATCGTGCGCATGGACCTGCGGGCGGCGGCCTTGATCTCGGCCGAGCTGGCCGATCGCAACGTCAGGTCGTGCAGCTCCTCCGACATCACCAGGAACTCGAAGACGCCGACGCGGCCGCGGTAACCCCTCCGGCGGCATTCGTCGCAGGCGCCGGGCTTGAAAATCCGTTCCGGCAGGTCCTGCACTTCGAACTCCTGGAGCAGCACCGGGTCCGGCGTCGTCGGTCGGCGACACTCCGTGCACAATCGCCGCACCAGCCGCTGCCCCAGAATCCCCTGCGTGGAGGAAGCGATCAGGAACGGCTCGACCCCCATGTCCAGCAGCCGCGTCACCGCTCCGGGCGCGTCGTTCGTGTGGAGCGTCGAGAAGACCAGATGGCCCGTCAACGCCGCCCGAATGGCGATGTCGGCCGTCTCCCGATCGCGAATCTCCCCCACCATGATGATATCGGGGTCCTGACGCACGATCGCCCGCAACCCGTTGGCGAACGTCAGGCCCCGCTTCGGGCGGACCGGAATCTGATTGACCCCCGCCATCTGATATTCGACGGGGTCCTCGATCGTGATGATCTTCTTCTCCGGAGTGTAAATCTGGCGCAGGGCGCTGTAGAGCGTCGTCGTCTTGCCGCTGCCGGTGGGGCCGCAGACCAGAAGGATGCCGTAGGGACGATGAAGCAGCGCCGAAAACCGCCCGTGCGTCTCCGGGTCCATGCCCAATTGCGAGAGGTTCAGCAGCGATTCGTCCTTGTTGAGGAGCCGGAGCACGACGCTCTCGCCGTATATCGTCGGCACCGTCGAGACGCGAATGTCGACTTTGGCGTTGGCCAGGTTGACCCGGATCTGACCGTCCTGCGGGACGTACCGCTCGGCGATGTCCATCCCGGCCATGATCTTGATGCGGGAGACGATGGCCGACTGGAACTGCTTGGGCGGCGGCGGCATCTCCTGGAGCGCCCCGTCGATCCGATACTTGACCTTAAGCTCCTGCTCGAACGGCTCGATGTGAATGTCGCTCGCCCGTTCGGCAATCGCGTCGGAGATGATCACGTTGACCAGATTGATCAGCGTCGGCTCCTGCGCCATGTCCCGCAGGTCATGGACGTGGTACTCGGGATCGTCCCCTTCCTCGCCCCCCGTCTGCGCGAGCCCGGCGATGACGTTCTCGACCGACAGGCCGTAAAGCTCCTGAATCTGCGCCGCCACGACGCTCTCGGGGGCGATCGCCAGCCGGATCGGCCGGTCGGCGTGAAACTCCAGTTTGGCGCGGTCGGCGGGGCTCAGCGGGCCGGCGGCAGCACACCGCAGCCAGCCGTTCTCAGCGGCGTGCGGGACAACGCGACAGGCCTGGGCCAGCGCCGCCGGGATCAGCGCCTTGAGCGCCGGATCGGGCGGCTGGGCCTCCAGGTCGATCGCCTCAACGCCAAGCTGCGCGGCGAGGGCTTCGGCCAGCGCCTGCTCATCGATGGCGCGCAGGGCCACCAGCGCGTTGCCGAGAAGCGGCCGCGGCTCGCTGCGAGCTTGAAGCTCCAGGGCCGCCTCCAACTCCGCTGGGCCGATGCGGCCTTGCGTTAACAGGCACTGCCCAAGCAATTGACTGGAACCCATCACGGCCTCGGCTCGGGAGATGCCCTGGGGGAAGGGGTCCGGAAGAAACGATCGGCGGCCCACCGCGAGCCGTTTGCTCGGTAGGCCAGGTACCCCGAAGCCAACGCAAGTAACGGTCCACAAGCCGTCATAGTCGGACCTCGCAGTCCATGACAAGCTAACTCAAGCTATTCCAGTAATCTATAGATATGATGCGCCCCCGTTCACAATCTCTGATAATCACGACCGTACGATTTGGTACGCCCCGATGAGCCTGGATGACCTCTCCCCTGAGCCGGGGAGTCCTCACACAGCGGCTTTTCCGAATCGAGCCGCCGGCCGCGCCGACGGGGCCGCTCACTCCTCGGCAGGCGCGGCCGATCTGGGGTCGGCGGGGTCAGGGCCTCTTTCTCCCCGATCGCGCTCCAGCGATTCCAACACGTCGGATTGAGTATCCCCGCCGCCCGACGTCCGTTCCGGCGGTGAGACGGCGGCCGGCCCCGGCGGCGCGAAGATATCCAGATGGGCATCAAACGAGGGCTCCGCCTTCGGCGGCGCCGGGACCCGCCCCTTGGACTTGGGATCGCGCTCTTCCATAGCCGGGGGTCCTCCGATGGCCGTTTCCCCTTGAGCTTGCAATTCAAGCGTAGCCCGAACCTCCTGCCCGCGGCAAAGGTTCTTGAGCCCTGGGCCGCCGACACGATCGCGCCGCCGACCCCCCGAGCCGGATTGTGCCCGGGAACTCCTTGAGTCCCGCGAGCCAGTCGACCAGACTCCAACCCGGAGCCGAAGGATCGTGACGTCTCGCCGCCTCAGGTCGGGTTCCGGGGGATTTACGCTCATTGAACTGCTCATCGTCGTGGCCATCCTATCGCTTCTGGCTGCGGCGGCCGTTCCCAACTTATTAGAGGCGCAGACGCGCGCCAAGGTCAGCCGCGCCCACGCCGATCTGCGCGCCCTCGCCACGGCCATCACGGCCTTTCACGTCGATCACAACGCCTATCCGATCGGCACGGACGATCCGGGGCTCATCCCCGAGCGGATCGAGAGCCACTTCCGGCGCTCGGCGCTGGCCGCCGGGGCGACGGGCGCCGACCCGTTCGCCTATTACACCTTCCGAACCGTCGATCTTCCCGACAGCGTCCGCGGGCACGGCCTGACGACCCCGATCGCCTACATCAGCGCTTTGCCGACGGACCCCTTCGCCTCAGCCTCGGGGTTCATCTTTTACAGTTACCGGGAGGGCCGGGATGGGGACGGGACCGGCTATATCCTGACGAGTTTCGGCCCGGACGAAGACGACCTCTTCAACGGCGGCAAGAACAACGCCTGCGGGGCGCTCCGGGCCGATCTCTGCGGACGGCACGGCGATATCTCCGAGGTCCACGCCCTGCCCGGCTCTGGCCGCTTCCAAGCCGATCTGGGCCTGCGGCTCCGACTCCTCGCCGAAGTCACCTATGACCCGACCAACGGAACCATCAGCAACGGCGACCTCTGGCGCATCGGCCCGCCGTGAGCCCTTCTTGAACCGTCCGGACCCCGCCCCGCGCCTGCCCGCCCTCAGGCCCGGCGACCCGGCCTTCAGTGGGGCGGCCCGCCCCCTCCCGGCCCGGAGGCTCCGCCAGCCAATGCCGCCTGCTGGGTTTTCCAGTTGTTCTTATAGTGAGCGAGTGCCGCCATCGTCGGATGATACCGTGCTCGTGGCCAAGTTGCAGGATCGCCATTCGTGAAATTCTGGTGAATGAGCAAGGAACGGACGATCAAGCCATCGGGGAATTGGTGGACCTCCTTCAAGTCCACCAAGGCGAAGAAGATCTTGGGGATGAACGTCCCGTGCGATCTTGCGGAGAAGCGTCGGCGAGATATCCCGCGCGCCGCGAGGGGTTCTCCCCACGCGGGATCGATTTAGAAGTCAATGTCCAGGCTTGGCCACGTCGGTGCCCCGCCTGACGCTCGGCGATACGGTGCGTTGCCTGCCCCCGCCAGCGAACATGTCCACCTCTGCCGTCCCTTCCCTGTCGTCCGTGAAAACACGTCCCGGCGAAACGACAAGCCGTTCCCCCCCTCGCCGAGCCGGCGTTCTGAAAAATGGTCGGGGTGGCCGGATTTGAACCGGCGACCTCTGCGTCCCGAACGCAGCGCGCTAGCCGTCTGCGCTACACCCCGACCGGGGGCGGAAGGACCAAGCCTTCGATTCTTATCCATTCCGGCCTCGCGAGTAAACGCCAATTCCCCGTTGGACCGGTCGCCCGGCTCGGCCGCCTCGGCGGCCGCCGGCGCCCTACCCGCCGGCTGCCAGGGCGAGACCCCCTCCCGAGCGCCTCAGCCGCGCCGTGCGGCGAGAGCCTCATCCGGACTTGGGCCTTGACCGACGCGAGGCCGGCGTGCATTCCTCTAGCGAGCCCTGGGCCTATGCTCTTAAGACCTCTCAAGCCGGCCAAGGGGCCTTCCTCGAGACCGGAGACGCGCTTCCCGGCCCGACTGATCGGTCTCCTCTGCGCGGGTCTCTGTCTCGCCTCTGGCGGGACGACCCTCTGCGCTCAACCCGCCGTGGACCCTTCGGACCCACTGCCCCCGTCCGATCTTCGGCGACTCGTCGCCGTCGGAGGGGCCGCGGCCGGCGAGACGATCCGCATCGAGGCGGTCCCGCTGGTCTGGTGCCCGCCGGGGAGGTTCCTCATGGGGAGCCCGGCCGACGAACCCGAGCGCCGCCCCGGCGAGGACCAGGTCGAGGTAACGTTCATGCGCGGCTTCTGGATGGGCCGGTTCGAAGTCACGCAGGGGCTCTGGAAACGGGTCATGGGCTCTCTGCCCGACGTCCTGGATCAGGGCGCCGGAGACGACTACCCCATCTACAACGTCAACTTCGCCGAAGCCGAAGCGTTCTGCCGCCGATTGACCGAACTCGCCCGGGCGGCCGGCGCGCTCCCCGACGGCTGGGGCTTCAGCCTACCCACCGAGGCTGAGTGGGAATACGCCTGCCGCGCGGGGACCACCACGGCAACCCCTTACGGCCCCTCGCTCAGCAGCTATCAGGCGAATTTCCGGGGGGAATTCCCTTATAACGGCGCTCCGGTCGGCCCGTCGCTCAATCGGACCTGCGAGGTGGGCCGCTATCCCGCCAATCCATGGAACCTGCACGACATGCTGGGCAACGTTTTCGAGTGGTGCCGGGATTGGTATCACAACCGGCTGCCCGGCGGGACGAACCCGGACCTTTACGCCGTGCCGGGAACGCCGAATAAAACCGGCTCGCTTTCGCGCGTCCGTCGCGGCGGCTGCTGGGCCGACGAGGGATGGCCGTGCCGCTCAGCTTTCCGGCTCAGGTTCGAGCCCGAACGCAGCCACAGTCACATCGGCTTCCGCGTCGTCCTGGCCCGGCGATAACGCGCTCGGCCACCGCCCGGATGGACTCAACCATCGGTCCTCAGAGGTTCATCGGGCGCCGAACCCGAGGAGGGCAGGCCCGGCAGAATGAGGCATTGGGGCGCGGCGGCGCGCAGGCGTTCAAGCCCCTCCGACGTGACCTGGGTTCCTCTCAGGTCCAGACGCCGGAGCCGCGGCAACGCCGCCAGGCGCTCCAATCCCGCGTCCGTGATCGCGGTGGACTGAAGATTGAGCCACTCCAGATCGGCCAAGCCTTCCAGGCGGGCCAGGCCCTGATCCGTGATGCTCGTCTGCTCCAATTCCAGGACCCGCAAAGACTTGAGCCCGCGCAGATCAGCCAGCCCCGCGTCGCTGACCGGGTTGCCACTTAGATTGAGAGTCTCGAGAGCCGGCAGCGCCCCCAGCCGGCCCAGATTGAAGCCGAGAATCTGACCGCCGCGGATGGTCAGGGACTTGAGTTCCGGCAACTCGGCCAGGTGGGCCAGCCCTTCGTCCGTGATCCGCAATCCGAGCAATGTCAGGGCGCGCATCCGCGTCAGCGATCGCAGATGACGCAGCCCATCGTCGGTAACGCGAGGCAGCCCCTGAAGCAACAGGACTCTCAGGTGGACGAGCCGTCCGATCCGGGCCAGATCGTCGTCCCCCAGGGAGGGATCGCCGTGAACGTAGAGCCGCTCCAGGTCTTCGGCCTCGAAAGCGCCGAGGAACGAAGCCGAGCGGAGCTCGGGGTTGGCCGCGATGCGCAGGCTGAGGACTTTGCCGGTCGGGATCAGGACGACGCCGCGCGCCTCGCCCAGGGCTTCCCACGCTTCTTCGCTCCCGGGCGCGGGGCTCCGGTCACGCATCTCGAGCGTGCCGATTGAAAACCGGTCGGGGAAGACCAATTGCCGCGCGAGCGGCGCGACGATCTCGGCGGGGGATGACTCCGAGCTTTCGACGGTCGGCGGCGGCGGGGCTTCGGAGGCCGACCCGCGGGAGGATTGGGTTTTGCCGCAGGCCGCCGAGACCGCCGCGCCGAGGACGACGATCGCGCTCAGCGCGCCCGTCAAGCCCAGCCCCCTGAAAAGCGTCTGATGCTGACTGACCGCTCGGTGCATGCCTTCCCCCGGAGCCGAGGTCCACCCCAGCATGAGGGGCCGTCGCGCGCGCTGTCAAGCGTGGTCCAAGCCGCCGGCCAGCGGCCGCCGCGTCCCGGCGATGCCGAGCTCGATCAGGCGCTCGGTCATGGCTCGTCCCGCGCGCCGCTGGAGCTCGGCCAATTGAAAGTAACCGTAGTCTTGCGCCACGGCCTGGATTGCCTCGAAGAGCACCTCAGGCGGCGCATCGGCCGGCCCCGACCGATCCGCCGGCACGATCTTTAAGGCGACCTTCGAGGGCTCTTCGCCGTCAATGTAATGACCGGTCAGGACGTAGCGCGGTTCGCCCCCGGCGGGCTCCTTGAGGGCGCGGTCCACCCAGGCTTCAAGCGTGTATCGCCGAAGGCCAGCCGCTTCGTCGATGTCGGGCAACCCCATCCCCTGGGGCGGGCCCAGCTCGATGGGCCGTGCGTCCGTCCATAGGCCCAGGGCCCCATGACCGAAATAACGCCGGCCGTACATGTTCGTCTGCTCGATGCCCCCGGTCGTCCCGTCGAGGAAGGGATAACCGTAGATGGACGCGCGTTCGCCCGCCGACTGCGCGCTCTTGAGAAAGGGCTCGTACCGCGAGCGCCAATTCAACCGCGCCAGCTCGCCGCGTCCCGGGGCCGAAGGCGGCTAGCCCGGCGGCACGGGATTGAACGATCCCTCCGGCAGCCGGCCTTCGGCGCGGTAGGAACCGACGGTCGGCGGCTGCAGGTAGGCCTGGGGCGACTCCGGCAATTCGCGCCCGCGCTTCCCCCGATCCATCCGAACGTAGGCGAGCACCCCGACCAAAGCCAGCAGGGCCGTCAAGAGAACGAGACGGAATTTCATGGCGCAAGACCCCCTTGCGGTCGGATATGCGGACCGGAGAACTCCACCCCCCTCCCGAGCGCAAAACAAGTCGTTTCGTGCGACGCCAACCCCCAGGAAGTCCCCCTCCGCCCCCCCACCATTGCTCCGCCGATTCGGTCCCCTCGTATCCCTTGACCCGAGCCCCCGTTCAGCCCGCGCGTCGGAGTTTGGTCACGCGGCCATCGCGGATCCACTCGACGACGTAGATGTTGCCGGCGGCGTCCCAGCAGGCGTCGTGCGGCGAGATGAAGCGGCCGGCGGGGCGCTCCTCTCGTGGGAGGTTCGGGTAGCCCTTGAGCTTCTCCACGCCCTCGTAATCGCCGAGATGGACTATCAGCCGATTATCCCGATCCAAGATCGTCACGCGACCGTGCAGGTCCGGGATCAGCAGCTCCTCCCCCCGTTGATCAAAATGGCAGGGATGACGCAAGTCGTCGGTCACGAAACCCTCGTGGCGGCCATCGAGCGAGAAGTACTGGAGCCGGCGGTTGCTCCGGTCGGCGACGACAACGCGGGGGGCATCCGAACGGGTGTCGATCCAGATGCCGTGCGGACAATCGAGCCGACCGGCCTCGCTCCCCTTGCCCCCCCACGTGCGGATGTATTCAGCCCGCGCATTGAACTGGTGGACCCAGCTCTGGCCGTAGCCGTCGGCGACGTAGACGTCCCCGTTGGGGGCCACCGCCGTGTTCGTCGGGACAAACTTTCCCGGGTCGTCGTAAACCCCCGACGCCATCGGACACCCGATCGTCCAGACGATCTCCCCATCGAGCGTCGTTTTGATCACCTGTTTGCGGCCGATATCGGAAAGGTAAAGGAATTCGTCGCCGCCTTCGCGGCTGTATTGCATCCCATGCGCGCCCCCCTTGAATTCCGGTCCCCAGGATCGGACGAACCGTCCCTCGGGGTCGAAAATCGACACGGCGTCTTCGCTCTGGTTGTGAATGAAGACCCGGCCCTGCCCGTCCACGATCACCCCGTGCGTATAGCCGAAAGCGCGCCCTTCCGGCAGACGGGCCCAATCGTGAGTGACTTCATAGGTGTGCTCGCCAGCGCCGATCAGAATGGGGCCCGCGGCCCGGCCGGTCAGAACCGCCGGCGCCGTTAGAGCGGCGGCCGCCGCCGAGCCCGCCGCTTTGAGGAAACGCCGACGCGGCGCGAGGCGCGTGGCCAAGGACGTGAAAACGTTTGGCTTGTTCGTCACGAACGCGTGGCCTCCACTTTCCAGGATAAAAACGATCCCGGGCCCGCGCGGGGCCGGGAGTCTCGCCGGCCCTGATTGAAGTCTCTCGGGCAGAAATTTACAACAGGGCAACCGTTGGGGCTCCCCTGCGACTGCTCGAAGACGGCCCCCGTTCCTCAGGGCTGCAGGTCGGCGGGGGTGGAGAGCCGAGCCTGAAGCGAGAAACCCCGATTTCGGACCGTCGAATCGCCGCCCTCGGAGCGGCGCGGGCCTTCGCCCAACGGGAACTGCCGCCCGCCCTCGGATGGAAGCCCAACGAGATCGGCCTCTCCCCTGCGGCCGGCGGCTCGCGTTCGCTGACGTTCGTCGCCGAGACGCAGGCCCAAGGCCGCGTCATCCTTCAGGCTTTCTCTCAAGTCCCGGACCGCGCACGGCTGCTGGCGGCGCTCCGCCTGGCCGAGCGTCATAACCTTCCGACGCCCCGCCTGCTCTACGCGGGCCGTCCGTGGGCCCAGGCTTGGCGCTACGGGCTTCGCTTCCTCGTCATGAGCTTCGCCGAGGGGGAGCCCTTTTCCGTCGATTCCGGCGGTCATCCGGCGGTTGAGGCCCTGGTGGATAGTCTGTCTCGTCTCCATGCCGTGACGGCCCGCCGGTGGGGTCGGCCAGGCCGGCCTCGCCTGGGGTCGATCCATCGTGACTGGGCCAGAAGCGTCACCCGACGCCTGACCGAAGCGGCGTCGCTCGCCCCGGAGGCCGTGCGCCGAAGCCTGACCCCGATCGGGGGGAAGATGCTCGCCGTTCTGGAACGGCTCCCGAGGCCCCGCGAGTTTCAACTCTGCCACCATCATCTGGCCCCCGACGATGCGCTCTACGACCGAGCCGGCGGACGCCTGACGTTCGTCGATTGCGGGGGTTTGCAGTTCTCACGGGCCGCTCGCGACGTGGCCGACGCCATCACGCTTCTGTTGGCCGATCAGCCGGAGGCCGAGGCAACCTTCCTGGCCCGCTACGAGGCGTCCATCGGCCAGGACGCCGCGGCCGACGTCCGACGGGAACTCCCCTTCTTCCGGGCTTTCGGGCGGCTCGTGAAGCTGCGGAGCCGACTGCGCCACGGCGACGCCGTCGAGCCCGCCCTGGAGGCGCTGGTCGAGGCCGCCGCGCAACTCACCTGACGGAGGCGTCGGCTTCAAACCCTTGCCCGGACCGTGCGCTCCAACGTTCGCTCTCTCCCCGCCCTTCAATCAATAACCGCGCGACCCAGTAGGCAACCGACGGGGCGAAATATTGAAGAAACCGGGGAAAAATGTAAGGAAGGGCGAACACGGGCAGGCAGCCGAGCGTCCAGCAGAGGAGAAAGCGCTCGCCGGGCAGGGCAAGCCGTCGCCGAGCGGCCAGAACCAACCCGACGATCGCCGCCGGCAGACCCCACGAAAAAACGCTCCAGCCGTCGCGCAGTCCGCTCTGCAAAGTGAGCGGCTGGAATTGATTAAGCTCCTGTTGGGCCAGATGATCTCTGAACTGGCCGGCGATCTCCGCGAATCCCCCGTCGGCGGCAAACCCAAAATACCAGAGCGGAAAGAGAAGCGAGCCGGCCACGTAAGGGGCGAGCCGTCGCAGCCGGCGGGGAAGCTCGGCCCAGGGCCCGTCGATCAGCGTAAAGAACCCGACCGCGAGCGCCGTGGTGGCCGCCGTCTCCTTGATCAGAAGGGCCCAGCCGAGCACCAACCCCGCCCCCAACCGAACCCCCAGGCGCTCGGCCCGACCCCACTTCAGAAAAGCCCAGGCCGCCAGCAGACTCGCCAGCAGCGAAGCCGATTGCGTGATCACCACGGCCAGCGAGCGCCGAAAGAACACGAGCGCCAGGGCGGTCGAAACCAGCGCCACCCACGGCGCGAGGCCCAGTTGGCGGTAGAGGTCGTAGAGGACGACCCCAATGGCCAGCGCCATCAGAAGCCCGAGGAGCGTCATCGTCGGATAGACGTAGAGGCCGAATTGAGCGCCGTCCTCGTCGTGGATGAACCAGGCCTGCCGATAAAAGTCCGAAGGGTTGAGCCAGTAGCTGGCCATCCGATGCGGACGCAACGCCAGAATCGGCTGGATCAGCGCCGGAAAGGCCGGACGGACGCGCGAGCGGAAAAACAGAAAGTACGTCTGATAGGCCGAGTCCAGAAGCGTCGCCCCATTGCTGATCGCCGCCCGGTCGTCATAGTCCTTCGTCGTTCGCCAGGCCGGGTCAGCCGCGACGTGGCCGTAGAGGCTCGTCAACGCCAGCAGCCCGAAGGCCCAGGCCAGCCGCCCGCGAGGGCTGAGGCTCTGCCGCTCGGTCCGGAGACGGGCGACGATCGCCGGCAGAACCAGGATCAGGAGGTGGAACCAGAAGAACGCCCCGGCGACGACGAAGAAGAAGAACGAGGCGAGGCTCAAGGGGAGCGGGCTCCCTCGGCGCTCGACCGCGAAGCCTTCCAGCGCGGCGACCGGCGCCGTCCCGGGAGGGGCCTCGTTGCTCATTCGCAGTTCCAGAAGCGTATGCGCCGGATTCGTCAGCGCCGTCACGTCGAACCACCGCCCGTCGAACAGCTCCGGCTCCAGTTCCGTCTCCTGATTTCTGAAGACGAGCGACGCCTCCAGGCGAACGCGCGCATCCGGAACGCCCCGGATGCTGAGCCTCATCCGCTGGCTCGACGTCCGGGCCAGACGGTACGCGCGAACGGCCCGCTCGCCGGCGGCTACGCCCAATCGCCCGTCCGGGAGGCGCTCGCCCTCGGCCCGCAGCATGAAGGAACGTATCCGGTCCGAGACCGAAAAATGGTCCTCGAGGACAAGGACGTCCTGCCAGGCCAGGGCCCGCCAGGACCAGAGAGCCGTGCCGGCCAGGAGCGCCAGGCTTCCGAGGACCCGCCCGGGATATCGGGCCGCCAGGCTCTTCGTCGTGGCCGAAGCTGATGCCATCATCCTGGGCGGGGCGGCTCACGGCCGTCGTGGGGGGCCGCACGTTCGGCCGTCACTTCAAAACCTCGTCCGAATCCAGCCAGAGCGTGACGGGACCGTCGTTGACCAAGTGCACCTGCATCATCGCCCCGAATCGACCGGTGGAGACGGGGACGGACAGGCCTCGCGCTGCCTGGATAAAGTGGTCAAAGAGAACCGCCCCCCGCTCGGCCGGCGCGGCCCCCAGGAAGCTGGGCCGGCGGCCCTTGCGACAATCGGCGTAGAGCGTAAATTGCGAGACGGCCAGGATTTCCCCCCCGACGTCCACAATCGACCGGTTCATTTTCCCCTCGGCGTCGCCGAAAACCCGTAGATGAACGATCTTGCGCGCCATGGCCTCGGCCGTGGCCTCGTCGTCCTCCGCGCCGACGCCCACCAACAAAAGAAGACCCGGGGGCGGCTCATCGCCCGGCGAGGCCGGCCGGCCAATCTCCCCCACGACCACCCCGTCGACCAGAACCCGGGCTCCCCGGACCCGTTGCGCCACAACCCTCATGCGACCCTCTCTTGTTGCCCGACGCGGGCGGGATTCAGTATAAGGGGGGCTCCGATCATGCCGATGACTACGGGAATTGGAGGCTAGACAAGGATGGTGTCCATGAGTGGGGAAGCGGAGCTGCCCTGCCTCTTATCCGACAAATGGATCCAGGGACTGACGTTTGAGGCTTTCGTCGCCTTCTCGCGCAAGAACGTCGAACGCATGCGGGAGAACTATGAGCGGACGGTCGTCCCGGACGCCCTCGCCGCCGAGGTCGAGGCGCTCGACCGGGATGCGCGTCTTCTGGTCATCGGGGCCGATTGGTGCGGCGACGTCGTGGCCAATGTCCCTTCGATCGCCCGGCTGGCCGATCTTAACGAAAAGCGCCTGCAATTGCGCATTCTGGATCGCGATCGCCATGATGACCTGATGCGACGCTTCCTGACCGACGGCACGCGCTCCATCCCGATCGTCATCATCGGTCCGCCGAACTTCGCCCGGCACGGCCATTGGGGGCCCCGTCCCGCCGAGTGCCAGCGGATCATGACCGAGAACAAGGAAAAACTCCCCAAGGAACAGATCGTCCCGCTGATCCGCGACTGGTACGGCAAAGACGCCTTCCAGAGCGTCCTGCAGGAGGTTTGGGCGGTCATCAAGGCTCAAACCGGCTAAGGGGGGCCCGTCCGCGCCTCCCAGTCGGAAAGAAACTCCCTTAAGAGGACGCTCCACGCCAGCCGGTGGCCGGCCTCGCTGAAGTGGTCGTCGTTTTCCCAATAAAGCCCCTCCGTCAAAGGATGCGATTTGAACGCCGGCAGAAGATCGACCAGGCTCAGGCCTCTCGCCTCACAGAAGGCGCGCAACCGATCCTGCGGCCCCGTCGCGTTCGCGAGGCGATCCTCCACCTCGAACCGAGCGCGCCGGTAGAACTCAAAGTGGCTGCGATCGACCTGGACGGTCGAGGCAATGACGACGATGCAAAGCTCGGCCCCCAGCCCTTCGGCCACGCTGGCGACGTGGCCGAGGGCGCGCTCGACTTTTCGCCAGGCCGCTTCGTTCTCCGGCCCCTCGATGAGCAGGTTATCCAGAAGATAACGGGGCCGGCTCAAGGCCAGATCGAGGAGATAGGGGTTGACGTAGTCGGGGCCGATCGCGTTCGGATGGCGCAACCGGTTCTGCGCCTTGGCGATCAGATCGGCGGCGATCCCGTATCGCCGCATGGCCTCCCAGTCAAATTGATCGTCCGAGGGATCGGTTGAACGCGCCGCCGCGGTCGGCAAGATCGCGGGAAGCCCCGGTCGGCCCGAGCCGGCTGGCCCGGGCCGCAGCCTCGCGCCGCGACGGCCGGGCTCCCGGGCCCCGGTCGGCCCCCCCGTCGGCCGTCGCGGCCTCTCGTCGGGGCGGTATTGAACGTCGGTCAGGTCGTTGCCCGCATAATAGAAGAGGAGCACGAGCTGAGGCCGAAGCGCCGGGCCCAGATGTCGCATCTGGTCCTCGTACTCGAAAGGGCCGAAGCCGGCGGCGGCGGCGTTGACGAGCCCCACGTCGGCCGCCGCCGAGAAGCGCCGCAATGCCTCCCACAAGGAGTCTTCGACCGGCCACCAGGACAGAAACGAATCGCCCAGCACCAGGAGCCGGCGCGGTTTGCGGGCCGCCTCGACCACCTCCGGGCCCGTCTCGAGCGGGGGAAAAACGCCTCGGTCGAACCCCCGCTCACCCATGGCCCTCCAGACGATCAGCGCCGCCGCCCCTCCCAGGAGCGCCAGCCCCGCGGCGAGAACCCACCGGGCCGCAACGGTCGGCCGGCGGCGGGGCGCGCTGAGTTCGTTCGGAGTCATGGAACTCTCGGCCCGAAGCGACGCCGATAGGGCCGCGGGGCCGGCGACGGAGGTTTGCGAAGTCTCGGGTCCCGGCGCCAGGCGCCGAGGATTCCCTTGCAAACAACTATCACGCCCCTAAGATGAGCCGCAAATCGTTCCTCGGCCTGGAGTTTCGATCTCACAATGAGGGAAAGGCGCCCATGAGCAGTTCGTTTCAATGTGGAAGCCCGGCCCGCCGCCGGCGGCCGTGGGCCGCCGCGCTGGCCGTCTTGATCCTCTCGGCGGCGATCCCCCCGTGGGCGCCCGGTCAAGCCGCGACGAGAACCTCCTTCCCCACGCTGGCGGTCAAGAACGTGCGCATCGTCCAGCGCCCGGGCAAGCTCATCGACAAAGGAACGATCGTCATCCGCGACGGCAGGATTATGGAGGTAGGCCGCGACGTTCGCATCCCGCCCGACGGGGACGTCCTCGACGGCGAAGGATTGACGGTTTACCCGGCGCTCATCGACGGCTCCACCGAACTCGGCGTCCCCGCCCGGCTGGCCGAGCAGCGCGTCTCCGGCTCCGGGCCGGACGTAACGATCGACCTGACGCGCGGGGCGCTGGCCGCGACGCGCGAGGTTGGCCGCAAAGGCCTTTTCCCGGACTTTGCCCTCTCCACTCGCTTCGAACCCGCCGAGAAGGATCTCCAGACCTGGCGCGCGGCGGGTTTTGGCGTGGTCCACGCCGCCCCGGCGGGGGCCATCCTGGCAGGGACCAGCACCCTCGGCTTGTTGCTCGACCCCGCTGACGCGCCGCGCCGCTCGATGATCGTCGCGGCCTCTCCGGCCATGATCGGCGGCTGGCGGGCCTCGGGCCCTGGTTATCCCGCTAGCCTGATGGGCGGCATCGCCCATTTACGGCAAACGCTCCTGGACGCCCAGCATTACGGACAGGCGTGGTCGCTCTTTGACCGGACCGATGGGCGATCGCCGCGGCCGCCGTTCGACCCCGCTCTGGCGGCCCTGCAGCCGGTCCTGGCTGGCGAGCTACCGGTCGTGCTGCCCGCCTCGTCGCGGGATGAGATACTTCGGGCCCTGGCTTTCGGCGCCGAGTTCAAGCTCCGCGTCATCCTGGAAGGGGGGGAATTCGGTCACCAGGCGGTCGAACGCTTGAAAACCTCGAAGACGCCCGTGCTCCTGCGCATCGACTTTCCGGAAAAACCCCGGCGGGGCGCGGCCAACCTGGCCCGGCTGCGGGCGCTGGCAGCGCGACTGGACCGCGAGGTGCCGCGCGCCATGGAAGAGGCCGCTCGCAAGGCCGATCAGGAGAGCCGCCTGCCGGAGCCCGAGCGGGCCTTCGCCGATCGACTCCGCCGCTGGGAGGAACGCGTGGCCAATGCCAAGGTCCTCTGGGAAGCCGGCGTTCCCTTCGCCATCTCAACCAAGGGAAACCGCGATTCAAAAACCTTCCGGGAGAACCTGGCCCGCGCCATCGAGGCCGGCCTTTCGCCCGAAGCCGCCCTGGAAGCCCTTACGTTGGCTCCGGCCCGCATCCTGGGAGCCGAGCGATCGCTCGGCTCAATCGAGGTCGGGAAAATCGCCAACCTCATGATTCTGGACGGCGAATTCGCCGCCGAGAAAGCCTCCGTCCGTTGGATGATCGTGGACGGTAAAAAATATGAGGTCCGGAAGCCGGAGGAGGAAGCTCCCCAGCGGGCCCGACCCGCAAGACCCGATCGCGAGGGGACCGAAACGACCGATGCCCCCCCCCAAAAGGAGGCCCAGACCGCCGCCAAGCCCGTGCCGGAATGGCCCGTCGAGACCGACGCGGATCGTCGGCCCAAAACCAGGACCGGGGGAAACGTTCTGATCACGGGCGCCACGCTCCTCACCCTGGCCGGTCGGGAATGTGCCGATACTTCCATCCTGGTCGAACGGGGGGTCATCAAGGCGATCGGGCGGGATTTGAGGCCGCCGTCGGGGACGACCGTTATCGAGGGAACGGGAGCGTGGGTGCTCCCGGGGATCATCGATTGTCATTCCCACATGGCCATCCAGGGGGGCGTCAACGAGGGGACGGACTCCATCACGGCGCAGGTCCGCATCGGGGACGTCGTGATCGGGGATGATCTGACGATCTATCGGGCGGCGGCCGGCGGCGTGACGATGGCCAATCTGCTCCACGGAAGCGCCAACACGATCGGCGGTCAGCGGGCCATCGTCCGGATGGTCTATGACGCCCCGGCCGAACAGCTCTTCTTCGAATCCTACCCCCGGGGCATCAAATTCGCCCTCGGGGAAAACGTCACGCGCTCGACGACGCGCTTCCCCAACACGCGCATGGGCGTCGAGGCCGTCATCCGACGCGCCTTCAACGAGGCTCGGCTGTATGGCCAGGCCTGGGAGGATTACGAAAAGCTCCCCTCCGGCCGCAAGCGGCAAACCCTCGCGCCGCGCCGGGACCTGCGCCTGGAGACCCTGGCGGGCATCCTCGACGGATCGATCTGGGTCCACTGTCACAGCTACAACGCCGACGAGATCGCCATGGTCCTCGAGACGTTCAAGGAATTCGGCGTCAAGACCCTCACGCTGGAGCACGCGCTGGAGGCCTATAAAGTGGCGCCGGAGGTGGCCGCCTTCGGCGCCAGCGTCTCGACGTTCGCCGATAACTGGGCCTACAAGATCGAAGCCTACGACGCCATCCCCTATAACGCCGTCCTCGTCCACGAAGCCGGCGCCAACGCGGTCCTCAATTCCGACAGCGGCGAGCGCGTGAGGCGGTTGAACCTGGAGGCCGCCAAAATGGTCCGCTGGGGCGGCGTCAGCTACGAGGACGCCCTCCGGATGGTGACGCTCAATCCGGCCCGCGCTCTCGGTGTCGCCGACCGCGTCGGCTCGATCGAGGTCGGCAAACGGGCCGACCTGGCGTTGTATAACGGTCATCCGCTCAATTCCTTCGCCCGCGTTTTCATGACGCTCGTCGACGGCGAAGTCGTATTCGAGCGGCCGGGCGAGCGCGGCGGCCCCTATCCTCTGGAGCCCAAACGTCCGGCGCCCACGCGGGAGATCAGGCTCAACCCCGACGGCCGGTATGCCATCGTCAATGCGCGCATCCACCCCGTCACGTCGCGGATCGTTGCCCGCGGCACGCTGCTCATCGACGACGGAAAAATCGCGGCCTTGGGGGAGAACGTGGAGATCCCCGGCGGGACGACCGTCATCAACGCCGACGGCCTGGAAGTTTACCCCGGCCTGATCGACGGCGGATCGACGCTCGGGCTGACGGAGATCGGCTCCATCCCAGTGACGAACGACGCGGCCGAGGGGGGGCTGATCCAGCCCGATCTCCGCGCCGCCGTGGCCCTCAAGCCGGATTCGGAATTGGTCCCCGTGGCCCGATTCACCGGCATCACGACGGCCGTGGCGAACCCGACCGGCGGGCTCATCCCCGGCCAGAGCGCGCTCGCCCAATTGAACGGCTGGACCCCCAGGGAGATGACCGTCGTCGACCGCCTGGCCCTGGAAATCAATTTTCCCCGCGGCGCAGGGAGCCTCGACCTCTCGGCCCTGTTCGCCGAAGAGACGGCGGCCGCCCGGCGCCCCAACCCCGCCGAGCAGATCGACCAGATCAAGGACCTCTTCGCCCGCGCCCGGACTTACGCGACACTCAGGGCCGCGACCGCCGCCCGTGGCGAGCGCCTCACGATCTACGAGCCTCAACTGGAGGCCCTCGGGCCGTACGTGGCGCGGGAACGACCGGTCATCCTCAACGTCACGGCCGCCGAAGACATCCTGAAGGCGATCGAGCTGGCCAAGGAGCTGGACGTCTGGGCGGTGCTGCGCGGCTGCGACGAAGGTTGGAAGGTGGCCGAGGCGATCGCCGAGACGGGGCTCGACGTCCTGCTCGACCCCGTAACGCGCAGCCCCGGCGATGAGTATGACCCCTACGACTCGGTCTATGCGGCCCCGGCGCGGCTCAAGGCCGCCGGCGTCAAGTTCGGCTTTCAGAGCGCCAACGCCTCCGATGCCCGCAATCTGCCCTTCAACGCCGCCATGGCCGTGGCCTATGGTCTTTCCGAGGCTGACGCCCTTCGGTCGGTCACGATCAACACGGCCGAGATTCTCGGCCTGGCCGATCGCGTAGGCTCGCTTGAAGTGGGCAAGCGCGCCGACGTGATCGTCACCGACCGTAGCCCGCTCCAGGTGACGGCCAACGTGGTTTACATGTTCATCGACGGGCGACCGATCGACGTGAACGATAACAAACACACGCGCCTATACGAGAAATACCGCGCCCGAATCCCCGCCGTCGCCGGGGCCGCGGGGCTTTAGGCCGAAGGCGTCGAGGAAGCCCCCTCGGAACAGAGCCCATGGAACGGAACGACCCCGCCCGCGAGGCGGAAATCCAGAGCGTCCGGGCGTGGATAGATCGGGAAGCTCAGGCCGATGAAGCCCGCTTCGTCGAACGCCTCGAACAGCGCCGAGCGTCCCTCCTCAAGGCGATGGCCGACCTTTCGGAGGCCCAGGGGCGCTTCCAGCCGGGGCCGGATCAATGGAGCGTCGAGGAGGTCGGCCGCCACGTGGCTCACTTCCTTGAGGGGTGCTCCCGCATCAGCGGCATGCTCGCCGAAGGCCGCGCCCCGGCCGAGCCCCGTCGGATGGGGATGATGGCCGATCCCCAGGAAAATCTCGCCGGCGTCGTCGCGCTCGTTGAGGAGGGCTTCGTCCGCTTCGCCGAGGCCATTGAGCGGCTCAAAAGCTCTTGCGACCTCGCAACAACGTACGCCCATCCCATCTTCGGCGAGCTGAACTGCCGAGAGTGGCTCGCCTTCTGTTTCCCCCACTTGAACGCTCACATCCGGCAGATCGAGCGGATCAAGGCTTCGCCCGGGTTCCCCATGGAGTGAAGCCAGGGCCGTTCGCCGCGGCTCGGGCGGTTTTCAACGGGGAGCGCGGCGGGCGAGCCATAACGCATGCGCCCAACCCACAAGGAGGATGGCGAAGGTCCCGACGAAGCCGACGAGAAACTTGTGGAGGGGGAAATTGAGGAACCGCAGAGGGCCTTCGAGCCCGTGGGCGAAGGTCCCCCAGGCGATGGCGGCGACGCCGGCGATCACGCCCAGGAAGGCGCTTTGGCGCGTGGCCCGGGGGACGAGCAGCCCCAGGAGAAAAAGGCCGAGCATCCCGCCGCCGAAGACGGCCGAGATTTGCCACCAGATATCGATCGCGTTCCCCGTGACGCGCGTCATCAGGAGCGCCGACCCCGTGCCGAGGAGGCCGACCAGGAGCGTCGCGCGCCGAGCCACGTTGAGCAGGGCGTGATCCCCGGCGCCCGGGCGCAGATAGCGCTGATGGAAATCCACGGTCCAGACGGTGGCCGAGGCGTTGATGCTCGAATCCAGCGTGCTCATGGCCGCGGCCAGAATGGCGGCGATCATCAGGCCGGTGGCCCCCGGCGGCAGCTCGTGAACGATGAAATAGGGGAAGACTTCGTCGCTCTGGGCGGGGAAATCCGCCGGCCGGGCCGAACCCCCGTAGAAGCCGAATAGCGCCGTCCCGATGAAAAAGAAAACGGCCGAAACCGGCAGATAGATCAGACTCCCCAGCCAGAGCGATTTGCGCGCCTCCCGATCCGACGGGGCCGAGAGGAACCGCTGAACGTAATTCTGATCCACCCCGAAGTTCTTGATGTTCTCAACGATCCCGTAGAGCAGCACGACCCAGAACCCCTCGATGGCCAGATTCAGGTCCCAGCCGCCGAAGCTGAACTTATCGGCCTCGCGCGCGGCCTCCATCACCGTCTCGGCCCCGCCCGGCGTTCGCGCGAGAATCAGGACCATGCAGAAAATCGCGCCCGCCATGAGAACGACCGCCTGAATCACGTCCGTCCAGACGACGGCGGAGATGCCGCCGAGGATCGTGTAGGAAATCGTCAGCGCCCCCAGCACCAGGATCGTCGCCGTCGCGTTCCAACCCATGAGCCGCCCCACCGGCAGCGACACCAGGTAAAGCACCGTCGCGATGCGACCCAGTTGAAGGAGGATCAGGCTCACGCCGGAATAGCCGCGCGCCAGAGGTCCGAACCGATCCTCCAGATGCTGATAGGCCGTCGTCTGCAGGCGGCGCCGATAGAGCGGGATGAAGAAGCGCGAGGAAAGGACGGCCGCGATCGGCAGCGTTAAGCTGAAAACGAACATCGCCCAATTGGCTTCGTAAGCCTTGCCCGGATAGCCCAGGAACGTGTTGCTGCTGAGAAAGGTCCCCATGATGGAGAGCCCGAGCGCCCAACCGGGCAGCGACCGTTGGCCCAGCGTGAACCCTTCGACCGTCCGGCTGCGCCGGAAAAAGTAGGCCCCGAAGACGGCGATGCCGAAGAGATAAAGCCCAATGACCGCCAGATCGACGGCGTAAATGGGGTGAGCGGAACTCGCCATGGGCCGGCGCCTCCGGCGTGACGGACCCGTCCACCGAGGCGGGCCCATAAGGCCGGTTCCTCGGGTTGAGTTCAACCCGAAAATGCGCTGCGCCTCCGGGGGGCGTTTTCGCTTCCCGCGCGAGGGCGCCATGATCTAGGCTGAGTCGGCTGCGGCCTGACCTCGAAGCACGCGCGGCCGCTGGGGCCCCCGGGCCCATGAACTTTCGTCCACGATGAATCCTTCCCCAGGCAGACGCCGCGCGGCCGCGCGGCGGCGCGGCGCGGGGACGCGTCGGGCCGACGCGCCGCGCCCCGGACCGAATGGCGTCCCCCGCCTTGGGCCCGTGTGGGCCTCTTGGGCGCGCGCCCACGCCGGGATCCTCCTGCTCACGCTCCTGGCGATCCCGCTGCGGGTCGTTCGCATCACGGACCGGGGCCTCTGGGTCGATGAGGTCGTCACGCTCCGTTTGGCCGAGGGAAACCACTTTTCGCTGGGCGAAGCCCACGGCGTTTACTTTCAGCTTGTCCGATGGTCGTTGGCGCTCTTCGGCGAGGGCGAGCTCGCCCTCCGCCTGCCGAGCCTGATCCTCGGCGTCGCCGCCGTCCCCTTGATCTACCTGGTCGGCCTTGAGCTTTATGGCAAGCGCGAGGGGCTGCTGGCGGCGGCCGTTATCGCCGGCTCGAACTGGTTGACCCTCTTCTCGAAGGAGGCGCGCTTCTACACCGGCTTCTTTGCGTTCACCTCATTGGCTCTCTGGGCGCTCCTGAGAGTCTGGAGAACCGGCCGGCTGCGCGACCTGGCGCTCTTTCTGATCGCGCTGCCGCTCTTGCGAGGAATGCATCCGACGGCCGTGATCTTCGTGGGCGTCACCGTGGGCTGGCTGGTCCTCTGGCTGGCGGGGTCTAAGCCCGGCCGGTGCGCCTTCTGGAAGGGCATCACCTGGGGAACAGGGGCCTGGAGCCCGCGCGCGGCGGCGAGCCTGCTGGCCCTCGGGCTGCTCGGAGCGGCGGCGCTCTGGGCGGCGGCCAGACTCTGGCAGCAATACGCCCACGTCGTTCGTTCGCTGAGCTTTTCCAACCGGACGCCCAACGTGGACTTCACGGCGGAGTTCTTCCTCCGCCACTACGGCGTCTTCGGCCTGTTTCATCTTCCCTTCGCCGCCCCCTTCGTTCTGCCGTCGGTCCTTCAGTTCGCGGCCACGGTCGCCGGCTGGACGCGCGGAGCGCTGCGGCGACCCCTGTTCACGTCGATGACGGTCACCCTGCTCGTCGTGACGTTCCTGCTTCTGTTCAGCTACACGACCTTCCAACCGTACGAACTCAAGTATTCAATGTTCTTCTTCCCCCCTTATCTGATTCTGCTGGCCGGAGGGGTCGTCGCCGCGGCTGATCTGGCCGCCCGGCTGACGCCGCGCAGTCACCGCCTCGCCGTCCAGAGCCTCACGATCGGGTTCGTGGCCGCCCTGAGTTTCGCCATGGGAACCGCCGAGTCGCTCCGCGCGCTCAGGAAATCCTTTACCGGCTATAAGGGGGCGGTCGCGGCCGCCGCCGCGGGATACCAACCCGGCGACAAGGTCTTCGCCCACGATTTCGGACGCGGCCCGGTTCAGTATTATGCCCCCCGATTCGGCGTCGCCGAAGCCGACTTCATCATGCTCGATCAGGATAAGGGGGAGGGGGAGGTCGAAGTCGCGCGCATCCTGGCCGAGAGCGAGGCCAACCGCAATCTCTGGGTCATCGCCTCCCTCGAGGGCCGCATCCAGCCCCGCTTGCGACAGTTCCTGATCGACCATTTTGATACGATCGCCACCCGGCCCTCCATGTGGGGCGAATACTACGACGTCCAATTGCTCGGCTGGAGATGGGCGGGGCGCACGGTCGCGGGCGTGGGCCGGCAGGCGCTCTCCCCGCCGGAGTCGCCCCTCTCGGCCGACGCGCCTTCCACTGTGAGCCTCTTCGTCCGCCGGGCCGGGCTCTACCGCCTCGGCGTCGTCGCCCCGGCTCCCATCCAGGTCGATGGCGCGGAGGCCCTCACGCCTCCCGATCTCGGCGAAGGGTCCGGCGGCCAACGGCAACTGTTCCAGATGCGGCTGGAGCGGGGACCACAGCGATTGTCGCTTCGGCTACCGGCGGCGGCTCGCAAGCAGGTCAAGGTTACCGACCTCGAAATCGAGCCTGATCTGACGGCGGGGCTCACCATCGAGGGGGAGGACGCCAGCGTCTTCACTTCCCCGGGGCGGTTCGAGCTCCGGTCGATCGGCGACCGGTCGGCCATCTATTATCCCGTCAATTGTGGAGCGGAGTATCAGATCGAGGCCCCGTCAACGGGCTGGCTGCGCTTGACCCTCGTCGGTCTCAACGACGCCCCCGGCGGCATCCTCTTCGAGGTCCTCCTCGATCGGGACCCGCAGGCCCTCCTGCTCCTCAGGGGCGATGTCGACCAATGGACCAGCGCGACGACCGTGATCGCCGCCGAGCCCGGACCCCATCGCCTCGGGGTCTCTTTCGTCGGCGACGTGGGGACAGGGTTGGCGTCCGAAGCGGACCTGGACGGGGTCCTGGATCGGATCGAGATCACGGCCATTACGGCCGAGGAGCGATCCCTCGTCGAGGATCAGCGCCTCAACCCCGATGAACACCTGAACGCCTTTGGAGTGGAAGGCGATCTCCCTTTCCCCCCCGTCGGCAGCCGGCTCACCACGGGGGAGACGACCTGGATTCCGTACCAGGGGGGCGCCGCCCGCGTCGAGCGGCCCGGCTTTGACCCTGCGGCGCCGGCGATCAGGATCGACATGCCGCCGAACGGTATGGCCGGCACGCTCTCTCCGCCGTTCCCGGTCGAGCCCGGTCGACTGATCTACTATGACGTGGAGATCGCCACGGAATTCGTGATCAATCACACGGTCGGCGCGGGCATTGCCTTCCTTGACGCCGAAGGCCGGCTCCTCCGGCCGCACAACTTCCGCTTCGCCAGCCTCACGGGCCTGTGCAACAACGCTCACTGGACTGAAGGCGTCAATCACGGCTACGAACGTCGGTGGGAGCGATTCTCCGCCTGTCAGGTGGCCCCTTCGGAGGCCGCAGCCGCGGCCTTGGCCTTCGTCGGCTACGATAACGGCTACCAGCCGGTCAAAGAAGGCGGCCGCGCCTGGTTCCGTCGCGCGCACGTGCACCCTCCAGATAAGATTCGAACGCCCCCCTGAGAGAACCGTCCCGCCCCTGGGTCACCCTCGGCGCAAGAGCCGTTGTCGCCGGCTCATCAAACCCTGGGCGACCCCCCGTCGGGCCCGTCGCATCGGGCCTTGGCTTCGGCCTTGGTCTTCCCCGAGCCGGTCCTTATACTCAGATTCGATATCATGAGCGAGCACGCCACCCCCGGGAGCCCGGCAGACGAAGCCCTGCGGATCGACCGACTGGTCGATTGGATCTGTGGGCTGAAGCTGAATCGGTTGCCGGAACGCGCGATCGAAAAGGCCAAGGATCACCTCATCGACCTGCTCGGGGTTCTGATCGCCGGCGCGTCTCAAGAGGATTCGGCGAGGGTCGCGCGGGCTTACGCCAAAGCCCAAGGCGGGGGCGGGGTTTCGAGCCTTCTGGGCGGGGACGAGGCCGGCCTCGGCCCGGAGGCGGCCGCCTTCGCCCACGCCGCGGCGGCGCATAGCCTCGAGATGGACGACGTTCACAACGCTTCGAGCCTCCACCCGGGGGTGATCTCGATCCCGCCGGCCCTGGCCCTGGCCGAATCGACGGCCGCCTCAGGGGCTCAACTGATCGAGGCGATCATCGCCGCCTACGACATAGTGATTCGGATCGGCGAAACGGCCCGCCCGTCGGCCGTCTACCGCCGCGGGTTTCATCCGACGGCCGTTTGCGGACCCTTCGGCGCGGCGACGGCGGCGGGCCGACTGATGAAGCTTAAGCCGGAAGCGATGGCCGACGCCCTTGGGCTCGCCTGGGGGTTTGCAGCCGGGAACATGTCCTTCGAAAACGAGGGAAGTTGGGCCAAGCGCCTGCAAGTGGCCGGAGCGGCCGCGGCCGGCGTCCGCGCGGCGCATCTGGCGGCGCTCGGCGCCGTCGGCCCGCGGCGCGTCTTCCAACCCGAGGGGTTCTTCAAGAGTTACAGCGGGGAGCCCGATTGGGCCGCCTGGGACCGGCGCTCCGGCGAGGAGCTCAGGATCCTTGAGACGGGCATCAAGCCCTTCGCCTGCTGCCGCTATAATCAGGGCCCGATTGACGGCCTGCTGGAGCTGCGGCGGCTCCACGGATTCAACCCCGAAGACGTGGAGCGGATCGAGATCGCCATTGCCTCCACCGGCCTGCCGCTGGTCGCCCTCCCCGCCGCGTCAAAACGACGGCCTGCCAACGCCGTCGAGGCTCAATTCAGCCTCCCTTACTCGGCCGCCGTGGCCCTGGTGGCCGGGACGGCCGGCCCCGCTCAATACCGCGAACCGTGGCTCAGCGACCCGCGGGTCCGTCGGATCGCCGAGCGGGTTGAGGCCGGCTCGTCGCCGGCGATCGATCGGCTTTTCCCCCGGAAATGGCCGACGGAAATTCGCCTGCGCCTCCGTGGCGGAGACACGCTTGAGTATTTCTCCGAGGATTGCCTGGGCGACCCCGAAAAGCCGATGTCGCGCGAGGCCCTATGGGCGAAATTCGACTCCCTCACGGGTCCGTGTCTGACTCCGGAGGCCCGCTTGGAGCTTCAAGCGTTCCTTGAGGATCTTGAGCGTATCCCCAACGCCGGCCAACTCATGAAGGTTCTCCGCCACGGCCTCGGAGATCACTCCCCGCCGTCGTCGCGGGGCCCGCAGATCGCCATCAAATCGAGCTGAGCGCTCCCCAGGGACGCGGGCGGGGCGGCCGCGGCGCAATCCGGCAGATGCAGGAGCCCGTGGCGGCGGCGAAGGTCCTGCACGATCTGGCGCATGCGCCGCCGATAATCCGGGGGCGAATCGGGCGACTGGTCATAATAGCGGCGGTACACGGGGACCAGATGCGGCATTTTCTCGGCCAGGAAGGCCAGGAAACGCTTCTTCGTGGCTGAAGCCAGAAAAAGCACCTGCGCGCTCAGAAAAGCCGCCCCCGCCCGCGCCGCCGCCGCGGCCACCGCCTCGACCGCGTCCTCCGCATCGTTGATCCCCGGCATGATCGGCATGAGGAAGACCCCCGCCGTGAGGCCGGCGCGCGACAATTGGGCCACGGCATCGATCCGACGCTTTGGGGTCACGGCCCTCGGCTCGATCAACCGCGCCAGGCCCGCGTCGACCGTCGTCACCGTGACGTTGATCTTGAGATCGTGACGCCGGCGCAGGCGGCGCAACAGATCCAGGTCCCGCAGGATGAGATCGGACTTCGTGATGATCCTGACCTTGAGCCCCGAGGTCTCGGCCAGGGCGGCCAACGCCGACCGGGTCAATCCAAATCGCCGCTCGGCGGGTTGATAGGGGTCGGTGGCGGCCCCCAGGACCAGCGTCTGTTCGGGCGAGCACTTGCCGGCGGTCAATTCGGCCCTCAGGCGGACGGCCAGGTCCCGCTTGAGATAGATGATGCGTTCAAAGTCGAAGGGGTCCCGGTGCTCCATGAACTCGTGCGTGTAGCGGGCGTAGCAGTAAACACAGCCGAACTCGCAGCCGCGGTAAGGGTTGATCGACCACTCGAAATCGACGCGGCTCCCGTTGACCCGGTTGATGACCGTCCGGCAGGGGAGCCAACGATAGTCCACGGCGTTACGCCGCTCGGCCAGCGGGCTTTCGGCGGCCAGGCGGGCGATCCCCTTGAGGCCGGCGGTTCTCGTCGGCTCGGGGATGAAAGCTGGAGCGGTGAGCATGGTCGAGGGCCCTCGGCGTGCGGATACGAAGAAATTACGAAAATCCGGCCCCACGGTCAAGCCTTTCCGAATCGTTCTGGCGGAAGGGGACCCGTCCGGGGTATAGGACCCGCGAGGCCGGCCCTCTCGATCAACCCGGCTCGGAGGGCCGCCCCCCCGGAGACCCCCCTTCCCCATGGGATTGCTCCTCCCCGTGGCCCTCTTTTTTGGCCTGAGCATTCCGGCCCTGCTGATCTTCTATTTGCTCAAGGTCCGGCGTAAGCCGCGTCACGTCGCCTCGACCTGGCTCTGGCGCGACGCCATCGAAGACGCGCGCGCCAGCGTCCCCTTCCAGCGGCTCCGCCGAAACCTCCTCATGTTTCTCCAGATTGCGACGCTCACGTTGATCACGCTGGCGTTGGGCCGTCCCGTCCTCAACCTCGCCCTCAGGGAGAGCGGCTCGGCGATCCTGCTGGTGGACGTATCGGCCTCCATGGGCATGCGGGCCCGTCCGGGCGGCCCCACGCGCCTGGCCGAGGCTCAGGACAAAGCCGCCCGCTTTGTGGCGTCGCTCCCGCAAGGGTCTCAGGGGCTTCTGATCGCCTATTCGGACCGCGCCTCGGTCGCCGCCCCGTTCACGACCGATCGGGCGAAGCTCCGTTCGGCCGTGCAGTCCCTCACCGTGCAGGCCGCCTCGGACCATCTGTCGGAGGCGTTGACCCTGGCGGCCTCGCTGGTCGAGTCCGCCCCTAATCCTCGCCTCGTCATCTTCTCCGACACGGCTTCGGTGACCGCCGAGCAGCTTGAGCTCCTCGGCTCCACGCCCGTCGTCATTGAGGCCTGCGGAACGGAAGCCCCCAATTTCGGCTGGGTCTCCCTCGACCTCCGGAAAGCATCCCCAACCAGCGACCTCTACGATCTGTTCGGCCAGATCGCCGCCTTCGGCCTCGAGGAACAACAGGAAGCCCGGGTCCAGATCATGGCCGACGAGTCCATCCTCGAGGTGCGCCGGGTCCGGCTGCTGCCGGGGGCGGAGACGCCGCTTGTGCTTGAGGGGGTCGAGCTTTCGGGCCAGCCGGTCCTCCACGCGATGGCCCAGACCGAGGGACAGGGGTTTGATGGCCTCGAGATGGACAATCACGTGTGGGTCCGCGTGCGGCCCTCTGAAGACCTCCGGCTTCTCTTATGCACCGAGGGAAATTACTTCCTGTCGCGGGCCCTCGCCTCGGCGGGAAGCGTGGAAATCGTGACGGTGGCCCCCGGCCAACCGGCCCCGCCAGGCCATTTCGACCTCGCCATCTACGATCGGGCTTTGCCTCTGGCCCCCCTGCCGGTTCCCGCCCTTTATATCGCCGTCCCGCCGTGGCCCGAGGCCGTGGCGACCCCGCCGGATCAACCCGAAGGCGAGCCCGCGCTCGCCGTCGGAGAGATCACGAATTGGGACCCCGATCATCCGGTGACGCAGTTGGTCCAGTGGTCCACGGTCACCGTCTTTGCGGCCCGTCCGACGGCTCAGCCGCCGGGGACACGCGTGCTGGTGGACTCCGGGGAGTGGCCGTTGCTCCTGCTGGGCCGCGCGCAGAACCAGGTGACGCTCTATCTCGCCTTCGACCTTTTTGAGTCCAATTTTCCCTTCCGCGCGGCCTTCATGATCTTTGTCAAGAACGTCATCGACTTCCTGACCAGCGGCCGGGCCGGACGAGAGGTTTACGGCCTTCGCGGCGGCGAGACGTACTCTGCCGCCGTCCCCCTGGAGGCGCGCCGCGTCACGCTGATCTCGCCCGACAACAAGGGCTGGCAACTCCGGCCGGGCCCCGACCAGCGCGTCACGTTCGCCGAAACCTATGCCCCAGGGCTTTGGCGACTGGAGGTGGACGGGGCGCCGGCCGAAAGCTTCGGCGTCAACGTCATGGACGCTCGCGAGACCGACCCCGCCGTCGTTGCCTCCAGCGCGATCGGGGCCGGCGGGGAGATTCGCCCCGGCGGCCTCGGGTCGGAATTGCGGGCCAACCGTGAGATCTGGCCCTGGATCGCCGCCGTGGCCCTCCTGCTCCTCATGATCGAATGGTGGGCCTATCAGCGCGGCCTCGCCTCCTGAACACGGTCGCCGCCGCCGAGGTCCGCCCGGGAATGGCCCTCTACCAGCTCCGTGGTCGTGACGCCCGCGGCCGGCCCCTGCACGTCAGGTTGGAGGCAGCCTCCCGCGCGTTGATCGAGGGTTGGCTGGCCAGGCGCGGCGTCCAGATCGAGAGCCTCCGCCGATGGCCACTGACTTGGGGGCCTTACAGCCGCTTCCCGGGGCTCATCCTTGGCTGGCCGGTCCTGGTGCTCTTACTGGCGATGAGTCTGGTCTCCGTCGCGAGTCAGAGCCGTCGCGTGGCCGAAACGGTCGGCCTGTCGCGTCTGATTCGAACGCTTGAACGCGAAGGCCAACGCGCCGCCGGACGACTCACGCCCTCGCCGCCGGAGTGGGACGATCCCTCCGACTCGAGCACGCTCGGCGGTTACGTCTGCGAGATCGGTGGCGGGATCACTCTAACGGGCACGCTCGGACCGGGACGGACGGCCACCCTGCGGCATTATTTCAATGCCGAATTGCTCGGCTTCGGACCATTGGCGCCGGATGGGCCGATGGAATGCGCCTACCTCCCGCGTCGGCCCGGCGATCACGCACCGCGCCCCGTCGAGGTCGATGTCCTTGAGACACTCAAGGCTTACCGTTGGAAAGCGGTCCGACGCGCGGGGCTAGCGCTGGCCATCGCCGCCGTATCCGCCCTGCTGATCTACAACATCCTCCTGCGGACCGGAGCCATGTTCGAGCACGCGCGGGGCGGCATCCTGGAATACGCCCGCGCCACGGGAACGGACGCTTTCGCCACCCATGACGCCGACGAGAAGGGGGAGAGGGAGTAGGCGGTCAGAGGGTTATGGGGCAGGCGGCGGCGGGCCGCCGGCCGGGGTGTCGGCGCCCGGGCGGGGCCGGGCCTCCACGCCGAACTGCCGCATCTTTCGCCACAGGGTGGTTCGATGAATACCGAGCAGCCGGGCCGCTTGGCCTATGTTGCCCCCGGACTGATCCAACGCTCGGCGCAGCGTCTCGGCCTCGCCCTGCTCCGAGGGAGCCGCCAACGAGGGGCGAACGGATGACTCGATCGGCGCCGCCGACAGCGACGGGCGCGGGCGAGGCTCACGATAGAGCCAGCCGGGGAGGTCGGCGCGCGTGATGGTCGGGCCTTCGGCTACGACGAAGGCGTGTTCGAGCGCGTGGCGCAACTCGCGGACGTTGCCGGGCCAGTCGTGACCGGCCAGAACGCGCATCGCGTCGTGGGAAACCTGCCTGATGCTCTTGTGGAAGCGCCGATTGAACTCTCGGCGAATAGCCTCGACGAGCAAAGGCAGGTCCCCGATCCGGTCCCTCAGGGGCGGCACGTCCAGCCGGACGACGTTGATCCGGTAATACAGGTCGCGCCGGAAGCGGCCTTCCTCGACCGCCCGCGGCAGGTCCCGGTTCGTGGCGCAGATCAGCCGGACGTCGATCTTGACCGGTCGGTCCTGACCGACGGGCTCGAGTTCCCCCGTCTCCAGCACGCGTAGCAGCTTAGCCTGGAAGGACTCCGTCGTGTCGCCGATTTCGTCCAGGAAGAGCGTCCCCCCGTCAGCCTCGCGGAACCGCCCCTTGCGCGGCGCGACGGCCCCGGTGAAGGCGCCCCGGACGTGACCGAACAACTCGCTTTCGAGGATCTCGCCCGACAGCGCCGTGCAGTTGACCGCGACAAACGGACGCGACGCCCGTTCGGACAGCGCGTGAATGCCTCGCGCGACGACTTCCTTGCCGGAACCCGTGGGGCCGATCACGAGGACCGAGGTCGGCATCGGCGCGACCTGACGGATCAATCGGCCGAGCTCCAGGATCGCCGGGTCGCGGCCGATGAGACCGGGAACGATCATCTCTTCGGCCCCCGGCGCGCGCGACGGCGGCGTGGCGTCCCGCACGGTCAGGACCCACGGCGCCGGAGCCTCATCCTCGGCCTCGGTCTCGACGGGGCGAAGGCTCACCAGCCAGAGCCGCCCCTCGCCCGCCTCATCGGCGGATTCGACGTAGAGATTCCCGATCGGGCGACCCTCGGCCAACGCTTGATCGACGGCGGCGGCCAGCTCCGGCGAAAGCCGCCGGAGCGCCTCGCCGATGGGTCGCGCGGCGGGGTTCTCCTCGGGGGCGAGCCCCAGAAGCGAACGCCCCGCGGCGTTGATCTCCGAAAGCGTGCGGTCCGGCCCGATCGTGGCGAAGACCGCCTCCGGCAGTTGAGCCTGAATCTGCTCCAGGAAGGCGGCGCGCAGGCGCACCTCCCGCTCCAGTCGTCGGTTGGTTCGCAGGAGCTGTACCTGGCGGAGGACATTGGCCACCCGGTCGGCGAGTTGACTCTCCAGGGCCGTCGCCGGCTCCTTGAGCAGATAATCGGTCACGCCCAGACGCAACGCCTCGCGCGCGGCCGGAGCGCTCTCGGTCCCGCTCAGGATGATCACGGCCGCGTCGCACAGCAGGTTCTGGGCGCGCCCGAGCAGCTCGATCCCGTCCATCCCCGGCATCTTGAGATCGACGATCAGAAGGTCGAAATTCTCGCGCTCCAGCCGTTCAAGGGCCGCGGGGCCCCCGTCGGCTTCCTCGATCACGTAGGCCGGATCGGCCCGCTCCAGGATGCGCCGGGCGATCCGACGGTCGTGCTCGCTGTCGTCCACAAGAAGGATTCGCCAGGTTGGGGGGGCGTCCATGGTGACCTCAGCTCGCCGGGGCCGGATGATGGACGGGCAGACCGGCCAGCTCCCAGAACTGAAGGATGGCCGTCAGCATGCGGCCAAGCGCCTCGCTCCCCAGAGGCTTTGAAAAGAAGGCGTTGGCCCCGAGTTGATAAGCCTTAATCATGTCCTCGTGGCGCCGCGAGGTCGTGAAAACCACGACCGGCAGCGCTTGCAGCTCGCTTGACCCCTTGATCGTCTTCAGGACCTCAAAGCCGTTGACCCGGGGCAGGTTGATGTCGAGGAGCAGAAGATGGGGGCGGGGCGAGCGGTGCGGATCGTCGTGTGGCGGCCGCCGCCGCAGGTAACGCAGGCACTCCTCGCCGTCCTTGACCACGATCAGACGGCCGGAGAACCCGTTGCGGCTCCACACGCGTTGGATGGCCCTCAGGTCGTGCTCGCTGTCCTCGACCAGCAGGATGGTCAGGGGCTCTCGATGCAGCGCCATCTCAGGTCCTCCGGCCGAAGGTCCCGGTCATCTCTGTCCCTGCCTGCCACCCCGCCCCCTCACGGCCGGACGAACTCATGGGACGGATGCCGGACGGTCAGAACGGGGCACGGCGCTTTTCGGACCACCAGCTCGGCCGTCGAACCGAGAAACATGTGCTTGATGACGCCCCAGCCGTGCGTGGCCATGACGATCAGGTCCACCTTACGGGACCGCGCCGTCCGGACGATCTCGACGAAGGGGCTGCCGACCTCGACGATCGTGTCGGCCTGAAGCCCTTCGCCGGCCAGCTCCTCGGCGATCGCGAGGAGGCGCTTGCGGGCGCTCCGGCGCATCTCCTCATCCAGCGTTGTCGTATCGACGGCGATCTCATAGGAAACCACGTAAGTCGGGGCCGGGACGACGTGCAGGACAATGACCTGGGAGCCGAACTTCCTGGCGAGATCAACGACGTAAGGGCGAGCGTGGCCGGCATACTCCGAGAAATCCGTCGGATAGAGAATCAGCTTGAGATCGATCATCGGGCGTCTCCCCGCGGCCGCTCACGCCGCCGGCGGTCGCTTCTGACGTTGCTGGGCCTGCTTGGCTCCAGTCCACGATGCCGCACGTTCCGAGCCACTCCACCTTGCCCACCCGCCCGATCAGCCTCCATGGACCAAGGTCGATTTCGGGGCCCATCTTGCCATCAGCCCTTGTTTCCGTGCAACGCTCAGTTGCAACATCCTGGGTCCGCCCCTCGGCCGGCCCCCTGCTCGATCGCCAGCGGGGTGTATCGGGTAGATACAGTTCATCACGGGAAAGAGCTTCCGACAGGGCTCGGCCCGCGCGCGCTCGCTCCGTGGGGGTTCGGAAATTGCTCTTTTCCGATCTTGGCCTCGGCGCCGCCGAAGAAGCCGAAACGCGGAGAGCCTGTCTGACGGGGCCGGTCGGGGCGGCCCCCTTCGGCCGAAGGAGAGAATCAGAATGAGATCTTTCCCCAGGATTCGCCTGATCGCGACGGTAACGGGACTCCTGCTGGGTGGAACCCTGATCGCCGCGATGGCCCGAATGACGGCCGAGCCTCGGGCCGTCGACGATACGAAGTCCCTCATGTGGAAGAAGCTGACCCAGGCTCAAGGCCTCCTGACCGCCCTTGCCCTGGAAGACTACGATCAGATCCGGAGCGGGGCCGAGGAATTGTCGCTCATCAGCCTCGAGACGCTCTGGACCGAACGGCGCTCCCCGCGGTTCAGCCAGCTCGCCTCTGAGTTCCGCTGGTCGGCCGAGCGCGTTCGTCGGATGGCCGAGGAGAAGAACCTCGAAGGCGCCACGCTGGGCTATACCCAGATGGTGATGAGCTGCGTCGAATGCCACAAAATCGTCCGCAATACGGAGACGACCGCGTGGATTCGATAAGCCCGTCCCCGACGAGCCGCCTTGGCCTCAGGAGACCGGCTCGGCGGCCGGCCCCGGCGGGCCCGGGGGGGCGACCAGGCTGTGACGTATGGCGCACCCGGGCAGTTGACGAGCCAGTCGGCCGAGCCCGGAGAGGGAAATCTGCGTCCCCTCAAGATAGAGATGTCGCAAGGCGGGGAGGCCGATGAGGGGTTCGACGGCGGCGTCCGTCACGCGCGAAACCGAATACGGCAGCGAAAATCCTCCCGTCGGAATCACGCGCTCGGCCCCCTCCGAGGCCCCCAGGATCGCCACCCGATACGACAGATCGAGACTCTCCAGCGCCGGCAGCTCCTTGAGAAAGACCAGGCCCACGTCGCTGACCTGCGTGTATCGCAGCGACAAGCGGCGCAACGAGCTCAGACCGCGCAGGTGAACCAGCCCGGCGTCCCGCACCCGCGTCGCGCTGAGGTCCAGCCATTGCAGCCGCGCAAGCCCCGCCAGACGGGCCAGCCCCCCGTCGGAAATCGGCCGATCGCTCAGATCGAGCCCCTGGAGACCCGCCAGGGCCGCGATAAACTCGAGGTCCTCGTCACCGACGAGGCTATCGGTCAGGATCAGTTCCTGAAGGCCGTCCGGATCGAGCTGGCCGAAGGCGGCGAAGTCCGCTCCCTGGGGAGGGACGATCAGGCGGAGACGCGCATCGGCGGGGAGAACGACGGCTCCCCGAGCCGGACCCAACGGCGCCCAACGAGCCTCTGGCGCCGATTCGGCCCCGGCGGGCATGAGGAAAAGCCAGCCTAAGGACCGCTCGGCCGGGAATTGAACGACGCGTTCCTCGGACGCCCGTCGGACCTCCGTCTGACGGGGACCCGGACTGGCCGCCGCGCCGTCGGCATCGCCGGCTCCCTTCGGGCCGCAAGCGCTCGCTAGAACGCAGGCGACCCAGGAGCAGCCCGCGAATACGCGCGCGGCCAAACGCCGGCCGCCGCGAGCGCGTCCGCCCGGGGAACCGCGGGCAAAGTAAAAGGAGCCCGGGTCATGGCGACCGGGGCTCCTGTCATCTGGCTGGTCGGGGCGACTGGATTTGAACCAGCGACCACTCGCACCCCAAGCGAGTACGCTACCAGGCTGCGCCACGCCCCGACCTCAGCGCGATTCATGCTAGGGAGCGCGCCAGGGGGGCGCAAGGGAATTTCCGACGAGACGCCTGCGCGACAGGAGGGCAGCGTTGAGAGCGGTCACGCGCGGCCGGCGGCGGGGCCTCGGACGCCCTCAGGGCCGTCGCGCGCGTTCGAGCTCGCGGCGCTGTTCCAGGGTGAAGGCGGGGGAATCGAGCGACGGCGACCGGCGTTCCGCGTCCCAGGCGAGGGCCTCATCGTAAACTTCGAGCGCCCGTCGCGGTTCGAACAGGCGGGGGTCCACGGGAACGGCCTCGTAGGGCGTCAAATCGGGCTCGGGCGTAAAGCAATCGGCCAGATCGCTCGCGCCGGCGTCGTACTGGTTCAAAAACGGCAACCCCAGGATGAGGTGAATCGTCTTGAGAATCGATCCGAAACTGGCGTGGACGTGGCTCACGTGACCACGCCGGGCGTACGGGCTGATCACAAGCAGGATCGAGCGGTGGTGATCGACGTGATCCTGCCCGCCTTGGGCGTCGTCCTCCGTGACGAAGATCGCCATCTCGGGCCACCAGGGGCTGTGCGTCAGCGTCTCGATCACGCGGCCGAGCGCCAGATCGTTATCGGCCATGTAGGAGTGAACGTACGGATAGCCGCGCTCGGGGGCGGGCCGGTCTCCATGGTCGTTGGGGAGCATCATCGTGATGAGCGGGGGCAACGGCTGGCGGCCGCTCGCCCATCGCTCGGCCAGCTCGGCCTCGAAGTGATTGACCCGGAGCTGATCGGGAACGTTCGTGTTATAGGTGGGAAAACTTCTGGAAGTTCGCTCGAACAGCGGCGCGGGAAGCGGATAGTTGACCGCCAGTCGGATGCCGGTGTCGGGGTACCTCCCTTCGTCGGCGTTGGCGAACTCGAACCCCAGGCCGAAATTGAAGAACTCGACCCCATGGCGATAGCAATGTTCCCAGATCGATCCGGCCTCATTGTAGTCCTCGGGATAGACCGCGCCGGAGGAGCCCGTCATCAGACGGCGCCCGGGGGCTGAGCTGCGCATGTCGCCCCGCCGCTCGGCCACCTTGGCCGACGTTTCGACCCAGGCGTTGGGGAATGTCCCCACCAGCCAGCGGTGGCCGTCGTTGGAGTGATCGGAGTCGCAATAGAAGTTGTCCGAAAGCGTGAAAAGTCGCGCCAGACCCTGATGATTCGGCATGACGTTGACGCCTTCGAGCGTCGGTTCGCCGTCGGCGCGGACGGTGGCCGCCAGGCCAAAGTCCGCCAGCGTCGGGTCGCCGTTCGCCTTCCCATACTCGCCATAAACCTGATCGAAGGTTCGATTCTCCTTCGTGATGTACACCACGTGCTTGATCGGCGACGGATAGGCCCCGGGGTAAGGTGGGATTGGATTCCGGGTCGCCCGCGGCGGCGAGGGTTCGATGGACTCGGCGCGGACGGCGTTTTCGACCACGCGCCGCGTGAGCGCCGCCAACTCCTCATCCCCCGGCAGGTCGATAAGGCAGACCACGCCCTTCATCAGGTTGCCGATCGAGCTTCCCCCCGGCGGCGGGCGGAATCCTCGCCCGCCATTGGGTCCTGCCCCGTAGCCCTTGGCGCAGGCGACGTAAAGGCGCCGGCCATCGGGGCTGACCTGAACTTGCGTCGGGAACCAGGCCGTGGGGAGGCGGCCGATCACGCGCCGGGCCGCCCGATCGACGATCGCCACCGCGTTGAGCCCGGCCTCGCAGACGTAGAGCCGTTGCCCGTCCGGAGCGAGCGCCAGCCCGAACGGCAATTGCCCCTTGAGCGAGCCGAAGATTTCACGCAGGCCGAGATCGATCGTCTCGACCCGCTCAAAGCTCGCCGCGTCGATGACCGAGATCGTGTCGTTATTCCCGTTGCTCACGTAAACAAACCGCTCGTCGGCGGCCAGGCCGCTCGGGCTGCTGCCGCCCACCGCGCGGATGCCTTCCACGACCTCGCCCACGAGCGCCCCCGTCTTGACCTTCCCCGTCACGCGCGGTCCCTCCGGCCCGCTCAGATCCACCCTCCACACGGAAAACGATTCCGGCACGTTCGGATCCCCAAGGGCGGGAACCCGAATTTCGCCCAATCGCGCTCCCTCGCGCGCCTCGGTCGAATCGAAGGCGAAGGGGGGAAACGGCAGCCACGTGGCCGGCTCGTCCGGATCGATCCCCTCGATCATGGAATACTCGAACATGCCGATGTTGGCCACGTAGGCGACCGTCTCGTCCGGCGAGAGCGTCACGGCGAAGGGATAGCGCCCGACGGGAACCGACGCCACGACCCGGCCCGGAAGCCCGCCTTCGTTGTCCGGCGGCGCGAGCGGGTCGATGACGACCAGCCGGAAATTGGCCTGATCGACGGCGTAAAGCCGCCGCCCATCGCGTGCAAGGACGATCTGGCCGATGTAACTGTCCGTGAAGCGGCGGTGGGCGCCATCGGCCCCGGGGGGGTCGTCGCAGGCGATCTCCCCGGCGCGTTCTCCAGTCACAAGGTCGAAAACGACGATCGTACCGTCGTCTCCGCCGGAGACGTAGAGCGTGCGGCGATCCGGCGCGAACGCCACGCCCATGAACGCGGCCCGAAGTTCGGCTTCGTCGGTTTCGGCGCCCGCCGGGAACTGCCGCCCGTAGGGGGCCTCGCTATCGACTTCCGAGAAGAGCGTCACCGCCACCGGCTCGCGTCCACAACTGACGGCGGCTAGGAGCGACCCGTCCCGGCTCAGCGCCAGACCGAACGGGTGCGGCGGAACGACGATTTGCCGGCCGACGGGCGTCAGCAGCCGCCCGTTGGGGATGACGCTCAGCCCGCCGATGTGTCGGATTGTCGGACGATCGCCGGCCGGCGCCGAGAGGCGCAGGCTCTGCCCGTGGACCGCGAGGCTCGGACCGCAGGCGACGGCCAGGACGCCAACCGCGACGGGCCGGCTCAAAGATCGACCCCACGCCCGTGGGCTCCAATTCGGAAATGCAACTTTCATCCTGCGCTGCCTTCGCCCAAGCCTCCGATCGCCCGGATGGGCATCCTATCAACCGAACCCCCGGACGCAAGCCCGAGCGCCGATACCCCCAAACCCTCCACGCGGGAAGGCCGGTTTCCGTGGACGAGACCCCGAGCGGGGGCTAATCTCGTCCGCTCGAATTCCGACGGCGGCCCCTTTCCCCCCGTTGCGGTCGGAGACGCGGACGAAATGGCCCTGGGCCGCAGACGGATGCCGCGGGGGGGAAGCCGCCCGTCCCCGGGAGGCGGGCCGTCGGCGCGGGCGCCCTGCATGAGGGGTCAGCGGGAGATCATTGCTTCGCTTGACGGCGTGAGCCGTCGCTTCGGCCGGGTCGAGGCCCTCCGGGCAGTTTCGCTCACGGTCCGCCGCGGCGACGTCTACGGCCTGCTCGGCCTCAATGGGGCCGGAAAAACGACGGCGCTTCGGCTTTGGTTGGGGCTCATCGGACCGCACGCGGGGACCGTGCGGTTGTTCGACGAGGTCCTGCCCGCCGGCCGGCTCGCGGCCATCGGCCGCGTCGGCGCCATGATCGAGACCCCGGCCTTTTACCCCCACCTCAGCGGGCGGACCAATCTCCGGCTGCTCGCACGGTTGGCCGGTCTCGAGGCTGCCTCACGGGCGGTCGATGAGGCCCTCGATCTTTGCGGCCTGGGCGAGGTCGCCGGCAAACGCGTGCGGGAATACTCCCTTGGGATGGCGCAGCGGCTCCATCTGGCTCAAGCCCTCCTGGGGCGCCCCGATCTCCTGATCCTCGACGAGCCGACCGGCAATCTCGACCCTCAAGGCATCCTCGACGTGAGGCGGCTCATCGGCCGCTTCAACCGCGAGCGTGAGGTCACGATCGTGCTTTCCAGTCATCAGCTCTCCGAGGTCGAAGGGGTGTGCAACCGTGTGGCCATCCTCGACCGCGGCCAACACCGGGTCGAAACCGACGTGAAGGACCTCTTCGACCGGGAAATCGGCCGCGTCATGATCGAGACCGAGGACGGCGATCTGACCGACCGGACCCTGGCCGAGCTCCCCTGGTGCGTCCGGCTGAATCGAGAGGGGGGTCGATTCCTCGTGGAGATTCCCCGGACGCGCCGCGCCGAGCTCAACCGCTGGCTTCACGACCGTGGCGTGGCCGTCTCGGAATTCGCCGAGCGTCGGCCGACGCTCGAAGATTACTTTCACCGGACAATCGCCGGTAATGTTCCGTAGCCTCGCTCGTCTCCTGCGGTTTGAACTCGCCAAGGCGGCGCGGTCCCGCCTGATCTGGGTCGTGACCCTCGTCCCCGCCTTCTGGTGTCTGCCCGTTCTGGGATGGGAGGCCATCGCCGGCCGATTCCAACTGAGCGGGACCTCCGCGGGGGGCTCGCCCGCATCGGCGTTTCGCTTGTTCGCCCGGGCCGCGGGGGACGGCATGACGTTGGGGGGAATGCTCCTCATGCTCACGGCCTCGCTGATGGTGGCCCAGGAAGGCTCCTGGCGCACGTTTCGGACCGTTTTGACTCGCCCTCATCGCCCCGCGACGTGGCTCCTGGCGAAATTTCTTACCCTTCTGGCGCTGGCGGGCGCGATCATCGGCGGCGTCAGTCTGGTCGCCCTGGCCGGGGCCGGGGCCATGGCCGATTTCACCGGCGTCGTCGAGGAGGGGTGGGAGTTTTACTCCCGTGGCGAAATGATCCACCACGCCTGGCTGGCCGTCGGGTTGACCGCGCCTCCCCTGGTAACGCTGGCCGCCCTCGGCACGCTCTGTTCGACGCTGACGGATCATCCCGGTCTGGCCGCCGGCGGCGGTTTCGCCACGTTCATCGCCCTCGAGACCGCCAAAGCCGCCCTCGAAGCCGATCAACGGCGCTTCCTCTTCAACGCCTTCACGCCGTCGGTCCTGGACACCTCGTACTTCGCCGTCCTCGGAGGCTACGCCGAGGGCTTATCCGACGCGGGCTGGCCAAGCGAGATGATTCTCTATAACATCGTTTCTCCGTCGGCGTGGACGCTTCTCTTTCTCGGCGTCGCCTTCGTGATCTTCACCCGTCGCGAGTTCCCCGCGTGAACCTGGCTCCGTCCCCGCGCCGCATCTTCGTGAGTCTTCTCGGCGGACTCACGCTGGCCGCATTGCCTGCGCAATCCCAACGAGCGTGGGCCGAAACCCCTCGCGGCTATCTCGGCGTCTATGCCAAGAGCAACCAGAACGTCCTCGAGGCCGAGCGACGTTTGGCGGGCGTTACCGTCACGCAGGTCGTCGAGAACTCTCCGGCCGAGGCCGCCGACCTCCGGCCCGGCGACGTGATTCTGTCGGCCAACGACGTCGAACTGGCGGACCCGGCGCAGTTGCTCGACCTGGCCGAGACCTTGCCCATCGGGGCCCTCGTCCGGCTGAAGGTGGAGCGCGACGGCCGAATCCTGCACCTGGAGGCGCGGACCGTCGAGCGGGTGGCCCGTCGTCCGGCCCGGCCCGAGGAGGCCTCCTGGGTGGAGAATCGCCTTCTCGGCCTGGAGTTCGGGCCGGTTGATCCCGCCCTGGCGGAAAGGCTCGGGCTCACGCCGCGCCAGGGCGTGCGGATCATCCGGTTGGCCCCCGCGAGCCCCCTGAGCGCCGCGGGGTTGCGCCCCGGCGACGTGATCGCCGAGATCGAAGGAGAACCGGTCCACTCGCCGGAATGGTTCCAAGGGCGGATCAGCGCCATCGGAGGGGACCGGACCGTGCGGTTCAAGGCGGCCTCTCCCGACGGCGACTGGAGAGAGGCGGTTTGCCGCCTGAAGCGCCCCCCAGGGCGCATGCGCAACGTCAATATCCCGTTCGTCTTCGGCTGGGAGAGCCGTCCCGACGGTTCGAGTCTTTTCCTGCCGCTCTATATCCTTCGACGGGAACGGGTCGAATCGGCGGTAACGTACCGCGTGTTCTGGTTCTGGGAGTTTGAAATGGGTCCCCGCCATGAATTGCTTGAGCTTGAGCCGCGCTAGGCTGCTTGGGGTCGTCGCCGCCGGCCTGGCGCTCGCCGCCGGCCGCGAGGTCGCCGGCGCCGAGCCCTTGCGCGTCGTCCTCCCCGTCGAGGGGAACGTTCGGCTGCTGGAATCGTTGAAACTGGGGGATGAAGCCTTCCTCCATCTGGTCGTCGTCACCACCGCCATCGATGAACGGGACGTGCGACGCCGCATCTTGACGTTCTTTGGACCGGACCCGAACAAAACCGAGGCCGGCTTCATCGGCTACGCGGCGGCCCGTCGGGAAGTCGCCCCCGAAGACGCCGTGGCTTTCGCTCTGGGGAATTTTCTGGATCCGGCCCGCCGCGATCTGCTCTATCTGACCGGCTCCTCGGCCGTCGCGGTCCCCCCGGATTCCGAACCCGTGTGGCTCCTGCGAGGCGAGCGGCTGCTCATCACCACTCCGGGGTCATCCCTCGAATTCTGGGACGGCGTCGTCGATCTCAACCGGGATGGCCGCGACGACCTGATCCTCGCGGGGCCGAACGCTTATCGTATTTATCTCCAGACCGAGGGCGGAAGCCTGCGCCAGGTGGCCGAGTTCCGAGCCGAATCGGGCTTCGCCTCGCCGGACGGCCTTGGCGGACGAGGCTTCAGCCGCCCGGGCGCAGCCTTCGGCGGCGGAACGTCGAGGGCCCGTTCCGGGAATGGAAACTGGGGAGGGCGCTCCGGACCGGCGGCGGACGAAATCCGGTTCGAGCGCTGGCTCGCGCGGTTGTGCATCGCCGACGCCGACGGCGACGGGTTGCTTGACCTCCTGACGCTGCGCGATGGCGCCGTGCAGGTTCTGCGCCAGAGCCCGGCGGGATCATTTCGCTCGGAGCCCGATCGGGGCTTTGAGTTCTCCACGTTGGCGGAACCCTCCCCGATCGATCCGCGCGCTACACGCCTGATCCACGGCGACGCCGATGGCGACGGCCGCGTGGATTTCCTGATCGCCGAGCTGGATGTCAAAGAGCTCCATACGCGGCTCCGTTTCTTCAACGGCGAGGCGTCCGGCCAAAGCGAGACCCCCGATCAGGGCCTCAAGGTCACCGGGCTCGGAACCACGCCCCGCCTGATCGACGTCGATGGCGACGGGGCTCTGGACCTGACGCTCCTCACGTTGCGCGCCGACAAACTCCTGGCGGCGCGCAAGCCCGAGGTCGAGGACGTCGATGCAACCTTCTACGTCTTCCTGTTCCAGCGCGAACCCCGTCGATTTTCGACCCGGCCCGACCTGCAGGTGGAGTTTACGGTGGCGGTCGGCGGCGCCCTCGAAGCCGAGCAAGCCGCCGAGCTGTTCCGCATGGAAGGCGATTTCAACGGCGATGGATGGAAGGATTTCCTCTCGCACGAGAACAAGGGGGAATGGAAGGTCCAAGCCACGCGACGGACGGAACGGAGCGGGAAACTCATGCTTGAACGGGCCCCCCTGTGGCGAATGCCCGCCGAGCTCCCCCGTCACGTGAGGATCGCCGACCTCGACGGCGACGGCCGCTCCGAAGCGATCCTGGCCTTCAACGATCGGATCGAAATCCTATGGACGCCTTGACCGCCTCGCGACGGTTCCGTCGAGCCTTTCTGGCCGCCCTCGTGGGGGTCGTTTTCACCGGCTTTGCCCTTGCCGACGCCTCGCTCCGGTTCGAGGCTTCGAGCCTTGAAATCCCGGCCCGCCGGAGCGGCCTCCTCTGGCGACGGTTCGATTCCGACGCGCTTGTGGACCTCCTCATTGGCGGCGACGGCGCCTTTAGGCTCTACCTTCAGCGCCCCGGCGCCGGCTTCGCCGAGATCGTTCCGATTGTCGATCTCCCGGCCTCCGGGGGGCTCTTCGACGCCGCCGATCTGGACGGGGACGGCGCGCTCGAACTCGTCCTCATGCACGCGGGCGGGGTGGACGCCTACGCGTGGAACTCCGCCGGCCGTCAGATGGAGCGGCGGAGTCCGCCGCTGCTTCAGCGAGCCGGCGGCCTGGCCTTTCCGCATTGGCTCGCCTCGGACTTCATCTTCGATTTCGACGGCGACGGCGATGAAGACCTCCTCTACCTGGCCGACGGCAAGACCCAGCTCTACTTCCGCCAGGGCGACGCGTTCACGCCGATCCCGCCCATCCTCAGCCGGCCCGCGCGCATGCGAATAGACATCCCGGACCGGAGGCTGGATGAGCATCTCCGGGCCGAACTCGCCTTGCCGCGGCCGGAGTTCGTCGACTTGAACGCTGACGGGGCGCTCGATCTCAGGGTTCAGCAACGGGACCGGGTCGATTTCTTCGTCCAGACTCCCGGCGGCGGTATCCCCGAACGCCCTTCCTATGGCGTGGATCTGGGCCGGTTCCGGGAAGCGTCGGGCGGACCCAGGCCCGGCAGTCTCGGCGGGCCGGGATTCCAGTTCCTTCCCCGCGATATCGACGGCGACGGGCGCGAGGACTACGTGATCGCCTCCGGCAATCGCCTGTGGGTCTTCCGCGCGGGGCCGGGGGGGGTGGATTTCAGCCGCCCGAACCAGATGCTCAAGGTCTCAACGACCTCGATGAGCGTGGCCCTTCTCCCGCTTCGGGACCCGGAACGGCCGGACCTGGTCATCTTCAAGTACGAAATGCCCAGCCTTGGGCGCATCATCGCCGGCCTGGCGATCGGCCTGAGATTTGAACTGGAGGCCCTCGCCTACCGCAACGATCCGCCGGGCGCTTTTTCCCGCGTCCCGGATAAGCGCTCGCTGATGGTCTTCAAGGTTCCTCCCCTGCTCAAGCTGATGGCGGAACTGGAAGACATTCGCCGCCAGTTGCGCGACCTGGGACAACAAACCCAGCGAACGGCGCAAGGGGATTTGACCGGCGACGGCAGGGCGGACTTTGTGCGTCTGAGCGGCTCGACGTTGGAAATCTTCACCGCCCGCGAGGCCCTCGGCGCCTCGGCGTCAGCCGCCAATCTGGAGGGGGAATTCCTCCGAAAGGCCTTATTCGCCGAGAAGCGCCGCGAGGTGACCTTTCAGACTATCCTCGCCTTCGCCACCGACCTGGCCACTTCGCTTCAGGAGGCGGCGATCGCCGGGCAGGCCCCCTCCGCGCGGCTCTCCGTCGATCCCCCGCCCGGTCCCGTCGAGTCGCTTTCCTGCCGCGATCTCAACGGCGACGGACGGGAGGACGTCGTTCTGATGCTGGAGCCCGATCCCCCCGCCCCCGGCGGCGATCCCGAAGAACCGCCTCAGCTCCTCCGCTTCTGGATCTCCGTCCCTCCCGGCGTCTAGGGAAGGGCCAACAACCGAAGCGCCATGATGACGAGGACGATGACCAGCACCGCCCGGATCGCGCGCTCGCCCCGCCGGACCGCCACGATGGCCGACGTCCAGGCCCCCAGAGCGTTGCCGGCCGCCAGCACGAGGCTAGGACCCCACCGGACGTTGCCTGAGGCGATGAAAATCAGAAGCGTCGGCAGCGTGAAGACCAGCACAATGAAAACCTTGTGCATGTTCACCCGGATCAGATCCAGCCCGTGAAGATGGCGCAGGGCGGCCATCAGCAGAAAGCCCACGCCGACCTGAAGGAACCCCCCGTAAAACCCGATCCCCACGAGCGAAAGATAAAGGGCCCAGCGACGGCGCGCCGCTGGCGGTCCGGCGGCCCCGGGCCTCGATCCGCGGGGCAGAAGCAGGGTGAGCGTGATGCCGATCAGCACGAGCGCCAGGAGGCGTTGAAAGAGCGCGTCGGCGATCGTAACGGCCGCCCAGCCCCCCGCGATCGCCCCGGGCAGCGTGAACATCGCGAGCTTCAGACTCGCCCCGAACTCATGGACGTTCTGGCGTCGGAAGGAGGCCACGCCGACCAGGCTCTGCACGAAAACGCCGACCCGGTTGGTCCCGTTGGCGAGCGCGCTATCGAAGCCCAGGAAGATCAGGGCAGGAAGCGTCAACGTCGATCCGCCGCCGGCCATCACGTTGATGAAGCCCGAGGCCAAACCCAGCAGGAATAGAAGGCCGAGAGCTGGGATCGAATCCATGGGGAGCCGAGCAGGGCCGCGACGGCCGCCCCGAAGAGCCGCGCGCGAGGCGAGAGCTTCGGCGCCGGCGGCGGGATTGTCCAGCCGATTTCGGCGGCGCGGCCCGTTCAGTCCGCGGCTTCGATAACGATCTCGTCGCCGTCGGCCACGTCCTTCAGAACGGTGGCGTCGTCCGTGATCCGCCCCACCAGATTAACGGCGCTGGCCGGCCGAATCTCTCCCGGGGCGCTGATCGGCGTCGGCCCGAAGAACAAGCAGATCGCCCGGCCCGTCGGCCAATAGCCGATGTCCCCCGGCCGAACCACTTCGGCGGCCCCCGCCTCCAGCTCGGCTTCGAGGCCGATATCGAAATAAACCTCATCCCCCCAGGTCTCGGCCCGGGCGCGAATCGGCAGGATGCCGGCGATCGCTTCGGCGCAGGCCGAGGTCGTCAATTGCGCCGTGAGCGAATGCCCGGCGGCTCGGATTCGCAGCTTGGTCTTCATCCCCGGCCCCTTGGGCCGGTGGTCGCGATGGCCGGGCCGGGGGGGCGGCCCCCATGGCGATGAGAAAGGGTCACTCGGCCTCCGAACAGAGCATGAAGCCCATCATCATTTCGTCGGTCGAGGCGGGTCCGAATCCAACCGTTTGCGCGGGGTCGAAGCCGCGGGCGGCGGCCAGCTCCGCCGTATTGTCATACCACGCCGTGTATTCGACGCGCGTCCCGGCCGGCAATCGCTTGAGTTCCCGATAGTAATAGACCGTCTGCCAACTGAAGTCGTATCGCGGCACATGCAGGAGAACTTCGCTCGTCCCGTCGGGATAAAAGGCTTCAAACCGGGCCGCCGTCCCCCGCAGATGCATGTGGGGCATGAGCGAGACGATGTCCATAGGTCGGCGGAACGTTCGCGCGACGGGGCCGATCTGAAACCGGCTCGCCCCCGGCGGAATCTCGATATTCATCGTCGTGAGCAGACCCGCTCCGGCGCTCAATTGCCGGGCCGGCGGCTTATCCGTCAGCCGGAATCCGATCTCCGATCGGTCCCAGAGCCCCGTCCCCGGCCCGGGCTCTTTGTGGTAATGAATATCGAACGTGACGCGCGTCCCCTTCCTCAGAAGAAGGCCGAACCCCTCCGGATAGCGATTGGCGTCGGTGCCGGAGGCCGTCCCGCCGATGTACTGGCCGGCGCCGACGGGCGCGATCTGCCCGAGTTCGGTCTTCGGGAATCCGGGCGGCGGCGGTAGTTTGCCGTCGGTGGGGGCCAGAAGGTGAGCGTTGAAGTGGTGAATGATCGGGCTATCGGGTTTGCATTGGAAAGCCGTGATCCAGCGATCCCCCGGCAATTGGTCTTCGGTCAGCTCCACGCTGAAGGCTGCGTACAGGTCGGCCACGTCGTCGGCCACGAAATAAGGCTCCGGCATGGCGATTACCAGATCGGGCTCGCCGATCAGCCAGCCGTCCGTCGATTGAAAGGTTCGGGGGGGCGGGGCGCCGGCGGGATCGCCCCGAGGGGCGCCCATTTCCACCCAGCGTTCGATCGTCCGGATTTCCTCCTCGGTCAGCGAGCGCTCATTGGCGAAAACGCCCCGGAAACTTGGATCGGCGTCCCACGGAGGCATCTCCCTCGCTCGCACCTGCCCCACGATCGCCTTGGCCCACGGGCGGACCTCCTCATAGCTGGTCAAGGCCATCGGCGCGATCATGCCGCCAAAGTTGGCCCCGGCGGCGCGGTGACACTCCTGGCAATTGGCCTGGAGGATGGGCAGCACGTCCTGGAAGAACGTGGGAGCCGCCCCCTCGCGGCCCGGCTCCGCCGCGGCCGTTACGACCCCAGCCCAGACCAGGCCGACCCAAAAACCGTTCTTTGGAGTCATGTAAGCCTCCCGCGGAACTTCATCGGCAGGACCTCAGCGTCATCGCCTTCGAAAAAGCCGGCTGGAGGCCATCTCCAAGCTCGATCATCGCCGGATTGTCCGCAAGAGTTATTTCGGCGGTCTGCGGCCGTCCTCAGCCGGTGGGCTTGATTCGGGGGTGGACTCAGCCGGGGCGGTCGGGCCCGGGCCCATCAGACGGAATTGAGCGCTGCGCCGCAAATCGGCGAGCCACTCCTCGACGATTGTAAACTGTTTCAGTGCGAGATACTGCCGCTCGAACGACCGGCGCTCGTCTCGGAAATCTTCGACGGTCGGGGCTTCGATCTTCTCCACCTGCCAGATGGCGTGGCCGATGATCGCCTCCTCGCCGAACCCGTAGGGGGACATCCCCGTCGAACCTTCGGTGATCCGTGTCGTTTGTCGATCGAAACCGATGAAGGGCGCCCCCAGCACGTCAACCCGATCCAGGCGCGTGAAGGGTTGGGTCACGGCAGGCGTCGTCGGAGCGTCCTCGGAAACGATGTCGAAAGGCTCTCCGGTCTGAAGCCGGGCGAAGGCCCGCTCGGCGGCTTCGCTCGCTCTGGCCTCGGCGCTCTCGCGGACGACCGCCGCCCGGACCGGTTCCCGGACCTCCTCCAGCTCCGGCAGATACGAATCGGTCTCCTGAACGACCTCCAGGACGCTGACGGCGTCTTCGAGCGGGATCAGCTCGCTCATGCGCCGGGGTTTGAGACGCCGGATGTAACTCGCGTGCCGGGCAAGCTGGCCGACTTCGGGGATGAGCGTGGCGCTCGTGAGGACGAGCGTCGTCAGGCCGTCCTCCAGACCCACCGCCTGAGCCCAATCCCGCACGGCGCTGAACCGACCCGCCGCCTCGCGCAGCCGCTCGACCTCAGCCCGGTAGCGCTCTTCGACCTTCTCGTCCTTGTAAGCCTGTTCGACTTCGGCCCGAATTTCCTCCAGCGGCGGGAGCCGGGCCTCCCGATACCCCAGCCGGTGGATCAAATGCAACCCCTGAGGGCTCAAGACGGGCGTTGAAATTTGGTCGTCGACGAGGGCGAACGCGCGATCGAGGAACTCCGGCCCGTGAACCGTCCGCGCCGAATCATCCCGGTCCAGCCACCAGTCCGGCCGATGGAACAATCGCGCGCTCGCCTCCCGCTGCCGGAGCTGACTGACGACGATCCCCCAAGGCTGAGGATTGCCCATCGCCTCCGTGAAGAACAGGTCCAGCAGCCGTTCGGCGGCCGTCGTCGGTTGATCGGCGCTCACGGGAGCGAAAACGTCCTCAAGCTGGACGGCCTCCGCTTGGCGGAATCGGCTCGCGTTCTGCTCAAAGAACGCCCTGAGCTGATCGTCGTCCGGCGCGATGGCCTCCCGGACCTCCTCCCGGGTCAATTTGGCGTAGGCGTAGCGGCGCTTGGCCGGCACCCGATAGCGTTCGTGATGCGCTTCCAGATAGGCCTGGAGGCGCGCTTCATCGGGCTCGATTTCAGCCTCGAAATCCGCCACCGCGAAGGCCGTCACTCGCAGCGTGAACTTCTCCTTGACGAGCAGATACTCCAACCACAATTCATAGAGCGACGTCCGGGCGTCCTGCTGGAGCAGCCGCATCAGCCGGTCGGCGGTCAGATTGTCCTGGATCGCCGCCAGATACTGGTCCAGCGTCATGCCCCGTCGATTGAGTTCGTCCTGAAGCCGTTGGGGCGTCAGTCCCCGTTGCTCCCGCAACGATCTTTCGGCTTCCTCGCGCGAGACGACGATGCCCATCGCCGCGGCCCGCTCGCGCAGCAAATGACGGTCGACCGCCTCCTGGATCGCCTCCTGATCCGTGGCCAGCCAATCCAGCCCGCGGCCCTGTTGGGCCAGCAGGCTCGTCCACTGCGGATCCAGCATCGAAAGCTTGCGGTTGACGACGGCCTCGCGCGCGCTCAGCACCTCCGCCCGCCGCACCTGACGCCACCGCCGCCAAGGCAGAAAGCTCAGCAGGTCCTCGGATCGATAAGTGGCCAGGACCGGGTTCTCCAGGTCGGCGGCCCGGCCCGTGGGGTCCCATCCGTAGAAAAAAATGAACGAGATGATGATCAGGATGAAACCCGTGTAGCCCAGGGCCTTGATCACGGGATGAGAGCGGAGCGCGTGGAGTTGCATGACGGGAGAGGCCGCGGCCGGCGTAAACGCCGATCGTCTCAATCAGGAGCGCCGGATGTCAACCGAATCCGCTGAAAGTGTCGCTTGCCGACCTTCACCAGGTGAACCCCGGGGCCGAGTTCCGCCTCTTCGGACGCCGCCCGGGTTTGATTCACCGTCACGCCCCCCTGCCGGATCAGACGCCGCGCCTGCCCCTTGGACGCCGCCATCCCGGACCGAACCAGTACCTCCACGAGCGGCATGCTCGGACCGGAGGCGGGGATCACCGTCTCCTCGACGGCCTCGGGGACCTCGCGGCGCCGGTGGATCGTATCGAAGCGAGCTTCAGCGGCCCGGGCGGCTTCCTCCCCGTGATAACGCTCGACCAGCTCGCGGGCGATGCGCGCCTTCAGGTCCCTGGGATGAAGCTCTCCGGCGGCCACGGCGGCCAGCGACGGCTCGACCTCTCCGGGCCGGTAGCCGAGGGCCAACAGCAGATAATCCCGCATCATCGAGTCGGGGATGCTCATGGCCTTGCCGTAGATTTCAGCCGGCGGCTCCGTCAACCCGATGGCGTTGCCGAGCGACTTGCTCATCTTCTGAACGCCGTCCAGGCCGACGAGCAAGGGCGTCGTCATGATGCACTGGCCGCGCAGCCCGGCCTCGGCCATGAGATCACGCCCCACGAGAAGGTTGAACTTCTGATCCGTGCCGCCGAGCTCGACGTCGGCGCGGACCATGATGGAGTCGTAGCCCTGGACGAGCGGATAGAGAAACTCGTGAATATGGATCGGCCTTCCCGAGCGGAACCGCTGAGCGAAATCCTCCCGTTCCAACATGCGGGCGACGGTGTACTTGGAGGCGAGCGAGATGACCTCGTTCATCTTCATCGGCTCCAGCCACTCGGAGTTCCGGAGAACCTCCGTCCGCGAACGGTCCAGAATCAGAAAGATCTGGTCCAGATAGGTCTGCGCGTTGGCGCGGGTCTCTTCCAGACTGAGCGCCCGGCGCGTCTCCGATTTCCCCGTCGGATCGCCGATCCGGGCCGTGAAATCCCCGACAATGACGACGACCTGGTGGCCGAAACTCTGGAATTGGACCAGCTTGTTGATGACGACCGTGTGCCCGACGTGCAGGTCCGGAGCCGAGGGGTCGAGCCCGAGCTTGACGCGCAGGGGCCGCCCCTGCCGCCGCGCCTCGATCAGGCGCTCCAGAAACTCGGCCTCCGGTAGAAGATCGACCACCCCTGAGGTGAGCGTCTCCCATTCGGCCTGAAGAGCCTCGGGGGGACTCGCGCCGGGTCGATCGGGTTGAGAAGCCATCGGAATCTCCGTCCGCGGAGCGTTCATCCCCGAGCGCTCAGCCCAGCCACGCGCACGGGGACGCCCCCAGGGAGGATTCCGTTTCCGCAGCCCGCCGCTGGGCCCAGCCAACCTGGGACTTCATCCTGGGAAGCCCCTATTGGGGCCGGTCGCCTGATCCGGGTTCGGTTTTCTCGCCGCCGGGCGGGGCGGCTCCGGCTTCGCCCGCGGGCGCCAGGCGCAGCGTCACGATCAGCACCGGCTCGATCGGGGCCGGCTGATCCCCGATCCGTGGTTCAGGGCGCGTCGGGACTTTCTCGATCCTATCGACGACGTCGGTTCCCTCGACGACCCGGCCGAAAACGGCGTACTTGAGGCTGTCCAGCCGGGGGTTATCCACGGTGTTGATGAAGAACTGATTGGTGGCGCTGTCGAGCTCCGGTGTCCGCGCCATCGCGATGGCGTATTTGTCGTTCTTGAGTCCGTTGCCCGATTCGTTCTTGATCGGCGCGCGCGTCTCGACCAGCTTATAGCCCGGCAGATAACCTCCCCCCTGAATCATGAACCCCGGGATCACGCGGTGGAAGAGCGTGTTGTCGTATTTACCCTCCCGGACGTAACCGAGAAAGTTCTCCACCGTGATCGGCGCCCGCGTCGCGTCCAGCTCGATGACGATCTTCCCCAGGCTCGTCTCCATCACAACCCGCGGCATCGGGGCCTCCTGCGCTGATGCCCCTCCGTGAGCCGCCGCAAAACCTCCGGCCCACGCTCCGGCCAACGCAGCCCATCGTCGAAGGGCTATACTCATGGACTTCTACCTCCGGGGAGGTTGACGGAGCCGACGGCGGCCTCCGCCCTCATCACGCGCCGCGGCGTGAAGAAAGCATTATGCCCGCCCGGCAGGCTGCGTTCAATTGCGGACGAGGACGCTTTACCGGCGAGGGGGGGCAACGGCCGCCGCCCCGGCCGCGTCGGTTTGCCGCAGAAGCGTCTGGTAATACCGGGACATCCATTGGGCCGTGGAGAACCGAGGGAAAAGGGAAAGCCGGTCCACCGGCCGGATGCCGATGCCCGCCAAGCGCTCCTTGACCGCCTTGAAGGCGGCCAGGACCCCTTCATCCGCCGCGGCATCGCCCTTGAGATCAAAATCGCCGAGGTCATCGGCCCCGGCGGCGACGAATTCCACCACGTGCTCCGGAAACCGACTGGCGGGGATCTGCACCGCCACCGAGGCCGGCAGGAGCTGACGCGCCTCGGCCACCGTCGGTAGAATTTCCTCGACCGCCGCGGGCGGGCAATTGGCCATCGGGGTCCGAGGGTAGGGCTCAAAGGGATGGATCGTCACCGATTGAATGTGTCCATAGCGTTCGGCCAGCCGAGCCAATGTCTCCAGGGCCCGCAGGCGAGAGTCCGCTTGTTCGCCGATCCCGACCATGAGCCCGCTGTTGACCGGAATGCCCAGCCGGCCCGCCGAGATCAGGGCCGTCAACCGATGCTTGGCCCACTTGCCGCGGCTCAGCCCATGGGCCGTCCCGTACTGAAGTTTCTCATCCATCGAGTCCAGGTAAAGACGTAGCGTGAAAACCCGTTCCCGGAGCTGCTGCATCTGCACGAAGGAGAGGGCTCCCAGGTCAAGCTCGGGGAACAGCGGCGGCGAGGCCCCATTGCGGGTCACCTCCCCCAGAACGCTCCTCAAATACTCCGAATAGCTCCGGAACCCATAGAACCGACAGGTCTCGAAAACTTCCGGGTGGTTCTCAACCCCTTCGCCGCCGGTGATCCTGACTTGGCGCAGTCCCAGAGAACGGGCCATCCCCAGGAGCTGCTGGAGCCGGGCTCGGGAGGGCAGGGGGGGGCTGGGGCTGACGGGGTAAGGACAATAGCCGCAAGCCCAGGCGCACCGCCGCGTCAGGACCACGGGAAACGTCCAGGAGAAGGTGAGTTCCCGTCCGGGGGGATGGCCGTTGCGCGAGCCGTTCGTCTGATTCATGGGGCGACGGGAAGCAGGGCCGATCCTGCGAACCCCGGGTTCATTCGGCGCGTCCCTTGAGGCGGCCCCGCTTGAGCTGGCGGCCCGCTCGGGCCGGGGCTTGGACCCAATGGTTCGGATGGAGTATAGACGCCTTGGCCGGAACCGTCACAGAAAACTGATAAAATTTTGTGCGCCCCGAGTTAACCACGCATCGCTTCGCCATCAGATTTGCACATTTTATGTGCGTCATTATTTTGACGGACGCTTCAGACCCAATTCGGCTCACGACCCATCCGCCTTCGTCAATCGACGCAGAAATTCGTCTTCGTCGATGATCTCAATCCCTAATTCGCGGGCTTTATCGAGTTTCGACCCCGCCCCGGGCCCCGCGATCACCAGGTCCGTCTGACGGCTCACGCTTGAGGTCGCCTTTCCCCCCAGGGCCTGGATTCGTCGCTCGGCCTCGGCGCGTTCCATGGTGTCGAGCTTTCCCGTCAGCACGCACGTCAGCCCCGCGAACGGGGAGCCTGCCGCCGCCTTCGGCGGGGCTTCTTCGGGCAGACGACGCTCGTTGAGGCCCGCGCGGGCCAGCCGGTCCAGCACCCGGCGGTTGTCCTCGTTCTCGAAGAACTCGACGATGCTCTCGGCCATGACGGCCCCGATCCCCTCGATCGTCTCCAGGCGCTCGCGAGGAGACTGGGCGAGCGCTTTGAGCGTCTCGAACTCCCGAACGAGAAGCCGGGCGGCGGTTTCCCCCACGTGGCGAATCCCCAGCCCGAAGACGAGGGCCGCCAGCGGCCGCCGCCGGCTGGCCTCGATTTCCCGCAGCAGATTACCCGCCGACTTCTCCGCCATTCGTTCCAGGGAGGTCAGCCGCTCCACCGAGAGGTCATACAGATCGGCGTAATCCCGAACGAGCCCTTTATCGACCAGTTGATCGACCAGCTTGTCGCCCAGACCCTGGATGTTCATCGCGTCGCGGCGGGCGAAATGCCGAATCCGCTCCTTCACCTGCGCCGGGCAGGCCGCGTTCACGCATCGGTGGATCGCCTCTCCCTCCGGCCGGACCAACGGCGAGGAGCAGACCGGGCATCGGGTCGGGAACCTGAAAACCCGCTCCCGCCCCGTCCTGAGGCCCGTCAGCGATCGGACGACCTTCGGGATGACCTCTCCCCCTTTCTCGATCACGACGCGATCCCCGATGCGGATGTCCTTACGTTCCAACTCGTCGGCGTTGTGGAGCGTGGCGCGGCTGATGCGGCTCCCGGCCAGGAAAACCGGCGTCAATCGAGCCACCGGCGTCACCGCCCCCGTCCGGCCCACCTGAAGCTGGATGTCCTCAAGCGTGGTCTCGGCCTGTTCGGCCGAGAACTTATAAGCGATCATCCACCGAGGATGGTGCGACGTGGAGCCGAGCCGCTCGCGCAGGTCCATCCGGTCCACCTTGATGACCAACCCATCGGTGTCATACGGAAGGCGGGCGCGTTTGCTTTCCCAGGCCTCAAGATGAGCAATGACGGCCTCGATCCCGTCGAAGCGCCACCGATCCCGATTCGTCGGGAGCCCGAGTTCGTCCAGATAGCCCAGCAGTTCCATATGGGTCGGGGGCAACGGCGCGTCGCACGGCCCCGTCGCATAGAAGATCACGTCGAGCGGCCGCTCCGCCACCAGGGCCGGATCGAGCAGCTTGAGCGTCCCCGCCGTCAGGTTCCGGGGGTTGGCGAATCGCGGCTCGTCGCGGGCCTCGCGCTCGGCGTTGAGTCGCTCAAAATCCGCCCGCCGGATGAACACCTCGCCTCGGATTTCGAACCGCCCGTGCGGAGCAGCGCCGCGCTTCGGCCGCAGCCGATCGGGCAAGCGCCGGATCGTGAGGGCGTTCGCCGTCACGACGTCCCCCCGGAAACCGTCGCCTCGGGTGGCCGCGTAATCCACCTGGCCGTCGCGGTAAACGACGCTCAAGGCCACGCCGTCGATCTTCGTTTCGGCCGCGTAGTCGATCGGGGACGTATCCTTGAGCATCCGCTTGAGCCGGGCGTCGAACTCCAGCACTTCCTCCGGGGCGTAAGTGTTCTCGATCGATAGCATCGGGGCCGCGTGCTCGATCGACGGAAACCCTTCGGCCCGATCGGCCCCGACGCGCTGCGTGGGCGAGACCGGCGAGGCCAGGGCCTGAAACCGCGCTTCGAGTTGCCGCAGCTCGGCAACCAGCAGATCGTACTCGCGGTCGGAGATCTCAGGCGCCGCCAGCTCATAATAGAGCCGGTCGTGACGGGCGATCTCGCGGCGAAGCTCTTCGACCCGCGGGCGGACGTCTTCGGGCGCTTGTCCCTCGGCGCGTCGTCTTCGGCTGTCGGCTTTCCCCACGCGGCTGGGCTCCGTCTCTCAGACGATCCCTGACGCTCTACCGGCGCGGCCTTCGAGCATATCACGCCGCCCTCGAGCCGACGCCAGCCGTTTGCACGGGGCGGCCCCACCCGATCCGGCTCCTAAGGCGCTCGGCCCACTCCCAGCGATTGCAGGTAAACGATCAGCGCCAGGCCGTCGCGGTTGGGCGCGATCCGACCCCCCGAGGCGTCAAAAAGCCACGGATAGGCCGGCATGATCGACGTGGGGGAGACCACGCGCGGCGCATAGAGGTGCGCCGCATGCCAATCGTTCGACCGCCGGTGAGCTTCGTGCGCCAGATCGGGCCCCACGCGCCGCGATCCCACGACGGCGGTCCTTATCGGCGGGCCGGCTGACGGCGAGGCCGGCGAGCCCCACCGGTCGACGTCGCGCGTCCCCGGCCGAACGTATTGCGTGTGGCAGCCGTGGCAGCCCTCGGCGGCGTAGAGGGCTCGGCCGCGCTCGCGCGCGGCGACGAAGGATTCCCAACTTGGCTCCCCCCACGCCCGGCGAAAGGCTTCGGGATAATCCCGCTCGGCGAGATGGTAGAATTCGGCCGGAACCCCATGGCCCCCGTCGGCGCTCCCTGAAGCGTCGGCCACGCCCGGCCGACCGACGCCCCCCGGGGCAAGCGCCAGACCTCCCCACCCGCACGCGTAAAGCAAGGCCCCGGCCAACATGCTCGGCAGAAAGCCGACGTGGAAGCTCGTCGAGGGCCCGCGATCGGGGGGCCGCTCGACCGCGACGGGCTGGGGAGCCCCGCTCCACAGCAGGGCGACTTTACCGACGAGCAGCGCCAGGGCCAACGCCATGAGCGCGCCGGCCGCCAGACGCACCCTCCAATAAGGTTTCGAAGCCAGGAGCAGCTCTTCCCAGGGGGCGAGCGATTGATGGAGGCTCGCCTGAATCCGGCCGGCGAAGGCGAGCGAAAGGACCATCAGCCCCACGGCGAAGATCGTCAGCGTCAGGTGCCCATCGGCGAGCCATCGGACCCACGGGCGACGCGCCCCGTTAACTCCGGTCTCGAACGTTTCGGTGAGACCGAAGCCGACGGCAAGAACGCCGCCCGCCAGCACAAGGTGATGGTGCCCCACCCAGGCGTCCGTAAATTGAAGGGCTTGGTTCGAGGCCGGGGCCCAGAGCGCCAGGCGTTCGATCAGGCTCAGACCCAGAGCGGCCGCGCCGGCCCACAACCAGGGCCGCGCCCGACGCCAAGCCTCGTCTGCTACGGGCCTCGCGCCGCGGTCCCTCTCGCCGAACAAGACGCGGCAGAAGGACGCCAGCAGCCCGCCCACGAGGAGCGCGTACGCCGGAGGGGCGAACCTCAGCGCCCACTCAATTGGGGGATCGGCGGCGACGATCGACCAGCCGACACCTCCCGCCGCGGGGGAAATGAGCAGCATCCCCGCCCCGGCGAGGGCGACTCCCCAGCCCCAGCCGTTCGGCCGCCTGCCGCCGAGGCCCGCCGCCAGGAGCCCCAGACTCCAGGGCAGAAAGAAAGCGTCGATCACCTGCGATCGGTAAAGCCCGGCCAACGCCGGAGGAGGGGCAGGGCTCAACGTCAGGCGAAAAACCGAGGGAGCCGCCAGCGCGACCCATCCGCCGCCCGCGCTCAGACCGATGAGCATGGCCGGGGCTCGATCCACGCGACCCGGCATCGGCCATGCGGCCCAACCGAAGGATAAAAACGCGCCGCCGAGACTGACCGCAATCGCCTCGATCCACGGGGAAGGGATCTCACGCCACGGTTCGGCGACGCCGCGGCCATAGAGGAGAGCCAGAACGCCCGCCATCAGAGAGGCTTGAAGCGCACCGAAGGCAAGAACGGCGGCTCTTCTCCCCCGTTGGCTTCGGAGGGGAAGAAAGCCGTGGCTCGCCGCCAACAACAGATTGGGGAGAACCCCGTAAAGCATGGCGGCGACGTGGGCGCCGCGCAGGCGGCCAAAACTGTGAACCGGGCTGGGCGTGAGGAGGGACTCGCTGACCGGCCCGGCGAACTGGAGGGCCACGGTCAGGCCGGCGAAAAGGCCCACGCCGAGCCAGACGACCGCCGCGCAAAAATGGAGCCGAGACAGCAAAGCCGAAGCGGGATTCGGATCCGGGGCGCGGGCGGCCGTCCCCCGCCGCGCAGGGCTCCCCTCGCCCGTCATCATTCCTCGAAGACCTCGGCGGGGGGCTCGGCGGGGCTCAGGGCCGGCCGGTCAAGTGCCGGTCGCGGCCGATAGATCGCGGCGTCGAGGAGAAGCGGTCTGGCTCCCGCCAACGAGGCCAGGTAATGCGCGAGACCCCAGAGATGCTCAGGCGGCAGCGTCCCCGCCCAGCTCGGCATGTTGGTCGTCCCGATGCCGGCGCTGATGACACGAAAGAAATCCTCCGCTGCATCCCCCGTCTTGGTCCTGTCTCGCCGAAAATCCGGCGGCAGGACATACGTCCCGTCGGGGCTTTCCTGAAGCACGGGCAGAAAGGCATCGGGCCGGAGACGCGGGGCCAGAACCCCCTCCGCTCCGGCCAGGCGATCGATCGCTTCTTGAGAGAGATAGGACGGATGACACGTCATGCACGTGGCGTCGAGATGATAGATTCTCTCCCCCAGGGCAATCCCCGCCGGGGGGTTCTCGGCCCACGGGTCCTCGCTCGGAGCGATGGGCTCCTCCTGAGGCTCTTCCCATCGCGGAGAAAGGGTCTTCAGATAGGCGACCAGCGCGCCAACCTCCTCGGCCCTCAGGAGCGCGAAGCCGGGCATGGCGGTCCCCCGGAGGCCGCGCTCGATCACGCGCGCGAGATCTTCATCTGTCGGCAGGCCGGGAACGGCCCTCGATGAAAACTTGAATTCAGCCTCGACCAGATTGCGCGGCGGCGGCCTCAGCATCTCGCCGGCGAGGGAGTCCCCTTCGCCCGTCGCGCCGTGGCACCCGGCGCAGTGCCGGGCATAGAGATTCGCGCCGGGACGCGAGAGCGCTTCCGCCCCGTCGCCGGCGTCCGGCGGGATGGCCGAATTTGTCCCGACTACCGATCGGGACACTCTCGCCGGCGGGGCTTCGAGCGGACCTCGCCGCAGGCTCAACGCTTTGAGGGTGAGAACGCAATAAAGGGAGGCGAAGATGACCCAACCGAGGCGCATCGAACCCCAAGCCTCGCGATCGAATCCGATGCGCCGTCCGATGTCAAAAGATTCCCGAAAACCGACGGACGCGGCCCGCCGAGCGACGAGCTGCCCTGAGGAAACCCGCTCTCAGGCGGAGCCCGCCCGCGCGGGAGTCCAGATTTATCAGGGAACGCCGATCTTCACCGGTCCGCCGATGGCTCGGATCACCATCTTCTTGGTGATCCTGGGCTTGGCGCTGGTGTTAGGCTGCGTGGAGGCTCCTTTGATTTTGATCGTGCCGTTTACGGGCACGCCGGTGATGGATTCGGCGATCGTATTGAACGGAAGCTCGAAGGTTCCGAGTTCGAGCCCGGTGTAAGCGAAATCGGTCCAGATGGTCGAACTGCCGGAAAGGTCCGTCACGCGAAGAGTGTGCATTCCCGGCCCCTGACCCAGCGCCAGCGGAACCGACCGAAGCCGATGATCGACCGTCGGCAGGAAGTTCGGGGCGCATGTCTGAAGTTCGAGCGCGCCGGAGTTGAAGTTCCATGGGGTCCCATTGCTGCTCGCGTCGCGCAAGCGCGATCCTACGCCGTACTCCGGGCCGTCGAGCACGCGGACGTCCATCGGATTGGCCGTGTTGACGAACGTGAATTTGGGATGGACGTAGAATTCGGACGTAAAGGTGCCCCCGGCGCCGCTCGTGCGGTCGATCCTCATCTCGCCCGTCGAAGGCAGCTCCGTCGAAAGCTCGACGAAGACGTCAAAGAACGATTCCATCGGGAAGATCTGGATCGGGGCGACGCTCTGGAGCGACAACTCCACGAGCTCGATCGGAATCGTGTCCGTCGAGCCGTTGGAGGGAACGTTCGCCGAACGAAGGCGCTGGACGATCGTATCGGTCTGCCCGATCGGGCCGGGGCAGAAAGGCGAGCTTAAGAGGGGCTCGCCCATGAATTGAACGGTCCCCACGAAGGGCTCTGACCCCGGGGCAAAGAAATCGGCGGGAATCGGAGGAAAGCCGTCGCCGAACTGCCAGGACGTCGGCGTGATCGTCTTGAAGAGATCGGCGCCGGGGGGAATGTTCCCGGCGACGGGGAATCCTTCGGAACAGGCCACGCTGACACTCTGGTGGAATTCATCGCCGAGGAAATCCCACGATCGCCTTACTCCGGAATAACCGGGGATGAAGTTCTCCATGCAGGGGAGACACGTCAGATTGTGGGCCTCCCGCCGCCACGGCACGTTCTGGGATTGTATCCAGTCGGTGCGGAGCGTCTGAAAGACGTTCATGGGGTTGGAAACTTCGGTGAACGTCAGAACGGTCGTCACCGGGAGCGTGGAATCGAATGTCCCGCCGAGATAATGTTCCCGGCGAATCGTCATCGAGCCGGGCGCCTGGGATTGAAACGCCTCGATCTTCACGTCAAAAAGGGTGAAGTCGGGGCCGCCGTTATACGTGACCGAAATCGGCGAAACGCTGACCAGGTTGAGGGAAACGAGCTCGATCGGAATAACGTCCTGGCTTCCGACGTGGGGAAGGCCGGACGGCTCCTTCCGGCGCACGACCGTGTCGGAAAGGCTCCCCCCACAGACGTCCGGATTGAGCGGCTGGCCGGCCAACTGGATCGCGCCCGTAAACGGGTCCGAACCCGGGCCGAAAAAGTCGGCTGGGAGAGGATTGGACGGCGAGATCGTCCAAATCGACGAGAGGGTTTGCATGAGCAACTTGCCGTCGCGGATGACCATCGGGTCCGTCGGATCCGTCGGATCGGTCAAGAGGGCTTGCTCTCTCTGGTTGGAAAGGCCGTCCCCATCCGGGTCGCCGGAGGGGCCGTTGTTCCCCCCATTGTCCTCCGTGGACAGGTCGTAAATCTCTTCCCAGGCATCCCAAAGTCCGTCGCCGTCGGCGTCCGGGCTCGGGTCCGGATTCGGATGATCCCCGAACATGAGCAACGGCTGAGAGCCGCTCGCGACAACGCCCCATCGGCCGAACCCGTCCGTGTCGGCCGAGTTCGGCGGACCGGCCCCCCCCGGCAGCCCGGTGGCGCAATCGACGACTTGAGCCTCGTAGTAGAGGTAAACGTGTCCGCCGAGGTAGGCGCCTTGGGTTTGAAAAGGGTAGCACCACTTGCCCCCGGGGGGGACGACGACCGGGGGCTCGCCGAGGGGGTTTTTGATCGGGTCGACGCCGAGAGTGAGGATCGCGTCCGGCGCCTCGTAAAAGGTCATAGAGGCCAGGAGTTTAAGCACGTTCACGCGCAGGCAGAAGTTCGGGTCGTCATTCTCGATGCACACAAGATGAACGTTGGGCCCCTCTCCCCCGCCGTCGCCTTCCTGAGCCCCCCGACCCCCTCCCCCGGGGTCGGTTAGATTGCCGCCGTCGCCGCCGATGAACGGACGCCCCACGCGCCAGCCGCCGCGAGGGGGTGGCGAGTTCTGTCCGATCGGGGCGCCGTCCCGAGTCCACGTGATATCGGTAATCTTGAGCACGTTCTTCTCATTCATGCACAGGAGCACGTCCACGGTGACCGTCCCTCCGTCGGCCACGCTGCCGCCGCTCATGTCCACCTGGGCGCCGTGATACGGGGGGCCCTGGCCGGGCGGAACATCATCATTGTTGGAGGAATCCAGCGAGACGCCGACGTCCGAAAAAATGCCATTCGAAGCCGAGGCGCCGGTGACGACGACGGCCGGCCGGTCGTTCTGATACATGTAGAAGTGAAGATCGTTGGCCGACTGCCCCTGGCCGTTGTTGTTGGTGAGTCTGACGCGCGCGCGGACCGGGACGCCGACCTCACAGGTCGAGTCGCCGTCGCCGCCGGCCCCGCCGCCGGCCATGGCCGGGCGGTTCATCGAGGCTGGGAACGCCCAAGCCGCGAACAGGAGCGCCAACCCGGCGATCGGCCTTCGCGCGGTTCGCCGCTGCATCGACATGGACTATCCTCCATTCGGCGGGCAAGAAGCGATCCCCGCCGCCCCATGAAATCGTTCCGAGACTGAGGAGAGCAGGATCAGCGTTGGGATCACGGGCCACCTCCGCGCCCCCGACCCCCCCGCGGGGGGCGCGACACCGACCCGACCTGATCGCGCCAAGGCTACCTGATGGATGGTCTAACCGATAGCCTTGGAAGGAGCAAGAGAGAAGATTGTCAAAGGAAGCCCCCCGCCGGGGGGAACTCAGGCGGGAGGGTCGTCCTCCGGCGGCCGCAGGGGTAGCGTGAAATAGAAATTGGAGCCGCCCGTCGGCGGCGAATCCATCCCCACGCTCCCCCCATGCATCTGAACAAAGGTTCGGACGATCGCCAGGCCCAGCCCGGGGCCTCGGCGTTCAAATTCGTACTCGCCCGACGAGTGATGCTCAGGATTCAACCCGGCGAAGAACTCTTCGAAGAGGTGAGGTTTCTCGGCTTCGGAGACGCCGATGCCGCTGTCGGTCACGCGGAACTCGATCGCCTCGGCGTCGCGGCGGCGCACGGCGACTTCGATCCGTCCGCCGTCGGGCGTGAACTTGATGGCGTTCATCATGAGGTTCGTCAGCGCGTCCCGGATCTGGGCCCGATCCATCATGAGGTCCGGCAGATCGGGTTCGATCCCCGTCAGGACCCGCTGGCCCCGAATCTCGACGAACGGATCGACGTCCTCCCGGACCTGCCGCACCAAGTCCGCCGCGCTGACCGGGCCCAGACGCGGACGACGGCCATAACGGCCGCGGCGGGTCACCTCAAGGGCCCTCAAGAACATCCTCCGCAACCGGCGGGCCGAGCGGAGGGCGGTCCGAAGGCGGCGCAGTTGATCCTTGGGCCAATCGGCGGCTTGACGTTCCAGCACCGAGAGCATTCCGCTCATCACCGTCATCGGCGTCATCAATTCGTGGGACGTGACGTCGAGGAACGCCGTCTTCATCAGATCGAGCTTGCGCAGGGCCTGGTGAGCCCGCTCCAGCCGGTCGTAGGCCGCCGAAAGCTCGCGCGTCCGTTCCTCCACTCGCCGCTCCAGCTCGGCGTTGACGTCCTGGAGCGCCTGCTGGGCGCGTTTGCGTTCGGTGATGTCGGTCGAAATGCCGCAGACGGCGTAAATTTCTCCCTGGGCGTTTTCGAGCGGGAACTTGAGCGAAATGTAGGTGTGCAGCCCGTCGTCTTGCGGGGCGATCTCCTCGAACTCCAGGGGGGCCCCGCAGGCCAGCACCTTGCGATCGTTGGCGCGGAAGGCTTCGGCCATGGCGGCCGGAAAGTAATCCAGGTCGGTCTTGCCAACGATCTCCTCGCGCGTCACGTGGAAGAGCCTCTCGTACCATCGATTGATGAGCAGGTACCTCCCCTCGCGGTCCTTGACGTAGATGACGGCTGTCGTGTTGTCGAGGATGGACTGAAGCTGTCGGCGGCTGGCCGCGAGCTCCTCGCGCGAACTCAGAAGCTCGCGCGTGCGCTCCTCGACGCGAGTCTCCAGGTCCCGCCGCGCCTCGGCCAGACGGTGCGTCATCCGATTGAACGCCTCGGCCAGCCGGCCGATCTCGTCGTTTCGCCTCAGACGAACGGGAGGGGCCAGGCCGCCGCCGGCGACAACGGCAGCCGAGCTTGAAAGCGCTACGAGGGGAGCCGCGAAGTTTCGCGCCAGGCGATAGGCCCAGAGCCAGCCGACCAGGGCCAAAGCGCCGTAAACGCCGATGAGAATGCGACGAAGGCGATAGATCGGGGCGTAGGCCTCCGCCACGTCGATTTCCACAACCAGCCCCCAACCCGTCCGCGCCAACGGCTCGTGCGCCGCCAGGGCCCGCCCCCGTCCGTCGCCGTCCACCTCCAAAAACCCCCGCCGGCCCCGGAGGGCCAACGCCATCGCCGGGTCGGCCTCGACCGAAAACGGCGGCTCGGGGGCCGGGCTGCCCGGCCAGAGCCGAATCTGGTCGCTCTCGGGTTCAGGCACGCCCAATCGCGCCGCCCCCGTCTCGCCCAGAGCGTCTCGGTCGAGCAGGGCGACGAACAGATCAGCCGCGTTTTCTTCGGCGACCAGAACCCCCAGGAACGCTCCATTCGGGCCGTGGATCGGCCCGCTGGCGCGCATCCGAGGGCCGCCGGCGGCGGTCGGCTCCGGCGGGAGGACGTAAAAGCTCTCCCGCCCCCGTAAAAAGGTCGGCTCCCCGGAGAAGTCCGCGCCGAGGCGCTCCTCGGCCGTGGCCGCGCAAACGACGCCGTCGGGATCAAGAATCCAAAGCTCCCGGAGGTGAGGGGTCGAAGCGCGGGCATCGGCGAGGATTCGGCCGGTTGAAGCCAGAAACTCCTCGTTCTCGATTCGGCCGTCAAGACGCGCCTCCAGCAGCTCCCGCAGTCGCGTCCGGCTTCCGATGAGGGCCAGGCGCTCCTGGCGCCGCTCCAGATTCTCGCCTAGGAGACGCCCGCGGGCGATCGCCGTCCCCATCAGGCGGGCTTCGATCTGGTCGAGCATGATCCGCCGAGCCAGCTCATAGGCTGCCCAACCGCCCGCTCCGGCTGTCGCCAGCACGACGAGAGTCACCAGAAGCGTCAGCTTTAAGACGATCGAGGGGGAGAAAGGCCCACCCGTGCGGCCCGCGGGGACCTGGGAATGTGTTGGCGTCGGCTCGCTCACGAGAGGCCAGGACGGGCGATGGGACCGTCAGTCGTACAGCTCCCAGAAGGCGGCGGCGTTGCGAAGGCAGGGCTCGTAGGTCCGAACCCGCACGTCGTCAATGCCCCAGCCAACCGAGCCTATGCTGATATCGCTCGCCAACCGAAAGGCGACCCGCACGGGGCCGGGGAAGGCGCTCAAATCCACGCGAACGAACCTCATGGGGGGCCCGAGCACGCCGGTCCAGGCGGGCTGCCCCGCGATCGGGTTGCTGAAGCCCGTGCGAATCGAGGCATTATAGCCCCCTTCCCGGATCCAGGGGCCCAGATCGACCCATGTCCCCCCGCCGTCCTTGGAAATTTCGAGGACCGCCCCGTCGAGATTCGTCTCCAGATCAAAGGCGTGCCAGAAGCTCAACTCCCCCCCGCCGGTGAGCGGGGGCGTGATGAGGCGGGCGTCGTTCGTCGTCGCCGGCCCGGGGGCGAAACTGTAGACGAACTGGCCGCTGTGAGCGTCCGAGCTTGCGCGAACGGCCCACTGATTGAAAGCGCCGACGACGAAAGTCGTCCATCCCGGCCGGGCGCCGTCCTCAAAATCGTCGAAAAACTCCTCTTCACCGAACGTCAAGGTCTTCACGGCGTGACAGCGGCCTCCGTCATCGTCCACGGCGACGTTGCCGGCTCGATCCACGGCCAGCAGCCGGAACCGATAGGTCGTGCATTCGCTCAGGTCGAACACGCGCAAGGCGTGGTTACGCCCCAACGGCCCCTCGGCAACCAGCGCTCCCGCCCCGCAGCTCCGCCCGCCTTGCAGCCGCCCCACAGCGGGCTCGTTCGTGACGAACCCGAGCGTGAGCTCGTGCGGCGTCAGGCCCCGAACGTGAACCTGGGAGATGACGGGAGGAACGCAATCCAAGAGCGCCGTCGAAGCCACGGTCGCCCCCGCCCCCTCGCCCGTGTCCTGGTCCTCGTAGATCACCGTGAGTTGATCGTTCGGGAATCCCTGAAGCGTCCCGTCGCCGGGGATCGCTCCGGCCCCACCAAGGGACGCCAGAATGATGGAACCCACGTAGACGTTGATCGCTTGGGGATCGTCGAGGGCGAGAGTTTCCACGTCGCCGGCGCCCGTTCTGAGCGTGACGCCGACCTGGCCGGGCGGGCCGTTTAAATCCCGGACGACCACCGTGGCCGGATCGCCGCAGGCATAGATCGCCCGGTCGAACGTGGCCGTCCCTTGGGGGCTGACGCACGCCTTGAGAGCATCCAAACGAACGTCGTCGATGAACCAGCCCTCCTCGCTCCGACAATTGTTGCAATCCCAACCGACGCGGAACCGGACCTGCACGGCCCCGCCGACGAACGGCGTCAGGTCAAACGCGGCCGGCTGAAAGACCCCGCCGGAGCCGTGGGTGTAAGCCTCGCGCCCCGCCAGAGGATTCGGCGGCGCCCCCGGGCTGCACGCGTCGAAGATGAGGGCCGGATAGCCCTCGACCGGCTCGATCGCCCGCCACGCCGTCTCGCCGGCGATCCGCGCTTCCACGACCCCCCCGTCCCGCCCTCGGAACGGATCGCCGCAGTCGTCGAACTGATAGAAGTGATTGAAGCGCAACAGAACGCGATCCCCTCCCGACGGGAGAACGATCGCCGGAGAGACGAGCGCCGTATCGCCCGAGCCCGACGCCGCCGGGCCGCTGTGCCACGCCCGTTCGCCGCTCGCCCGCCGGTCCGAGGCGAGCGTCCAGTTGTCTCGAACGGCGGGCGTCCCGCCCAGCCGCTCATGCGCCCACCCCTGATCCGGCCCCTCGAAATCGTCGGCGAAGATCGGCGCCAGTTCGAGCGTGGCGACCCGATAACAGGCCCCCTGATTATCCTCCAGGGCGACGTTGCCCGCCGCGTCCGCCGCCCGGACTCTGAAAAAGTAGCTCTCGCAGGCCTGGAGCCCTCCGACGGCGACCAGGTGCTGAACGGCGAAATCGCTCAAGCCGACGAAGGCGCTCTCCCCACAGGCGGCGCCGACCTCGACGGTCGCCTGCGTCGGCTCGTCAGTCTTGAAGGACACCGTGAAGCCATCGAACGAAACCTGCTCCAGCACCAGATCGGAGATGACGGGGGGCAAACAGTCGAGCGTCGCCTCCACCACGACGTCGCGGGAGGCGCCGGAGCCGTCGTCCGAATCCACGTAAACGGCTGCAATTTTGTCGCCCGTCTTCCCCTGGAGCCTGCCATCATCCGTCATCACCGCCTCGCCGGAGCCCCCGATCGCCAATTCGCCCACGAAGAGGTTGTTCCCATCGGGGTCGCTGAGGAGGACCTCTTCGCTGTCGCCGGCGGCCGTCGTTACGCTGACGAACAGGCTCGGCTCCTGCGCGTTCAGATCGCGGACCTCCAGGACCATCCGGCCGGAACAGGCGTAACGTTGCCGATCCAGGCGCAGCGTTCCCGCCTCGGCCACGCACGTCTGGAAGGCCCCCACGCGCACGTCATCAATCATCCAGGCCCGCGAGAGGACGGAGTTATCGGCGGCGAAACGGAAGGCCAGGCGGACCTGGCTGGTGAACGGGCTCAAATCCACGCGAACGCGCCGCATCGGACCGAGAACCCCTCCCGTCCAGGCCGGTTGCCCGGCGATCGGGCTCTCGAAATCGCGACTGATCACGCCCGTGTAGCCCCCCTCGAGGATGAAGGGGCCGAGGTCGCTCCACGAGACGCCGTCGTCAACGCTGATCTCCAGCACGGCGCCGTCAAAATTGGTTTCGATCTCAAACGTGTGCATGAATTCGAGCCTGCCCCCACCCTGAACGAGCGGGGAGATCAAACGGGCGTCGCTCAGGCCGGGCTGACTGGGACGGAAAGCGAAGACCTGAGTCGGGCTCGCGGCGTTGGGGTCGCTCACCACGTCCCAGTCGTCGTTGCCGAGCCGCGCGGCGTGAGTCCAGCCGGCCAGCGGCTCCGGCTCAAAGTCGTCGGCGAAAATCTCTTCAAAGACCAGCGTGGTCGCCCGATGACACGCCCCGCCGTTAGCCTCGACGGTCACGTTGCCCGCCCGGTCGACAACCTCGATCGCCCACAGGTAGGACGAGCACTCCTGGAGATCGCCGGCCGTCAGCCGGTGGGTCGTCCCCGAGAGCCCCCTGACCGCGAAATCCTCATCCCCGCAGTTTCGTCCCCCGCGCAGGACCGCCGTGGCCGGCTCCTCGGTCGTGAACTCGACCGTGAAATGATCCGTCCCAAGTTCGGCCAGCGTCAACCCGGCGATCGCCGGAGGACGGCAATCGACGGTGGCCACGCTGGTGGCGATGGCCGTGCTTCCAGTGCCGTCGTCGCTGTCCTGATACGTGGCCGTGATCGTCCCGCCGTCGGCGACCTGAAGCAGGCCGTCGAGAGCCGGGCCCCCGACCGCCGTGTCGATCCGGCCGACGAAGACGCCGCTCGTGGGGGCGCTTTCCAACAGCGTCAAGAGTTCCGAATCCCCGACCGAAGTCGAGAGACTGACCGTCGTCGAGCCCGCCCCTCGGAGATCGGCGTCGCTCACGAGAACGTCAAAGGAGTCGGCGCAGTTGACGAACGATCGCTCGATTCTCACGAACCCGGCCGAGGATTGATCGGTCGCGTTCCAGGCAAAAACGGCGAAATCCTGCTCCATCGGCCCGCCGATGCCCGGCAACGCATCCCCGGCGATGTTGGCGGCCTCCACCCGGATCGTGTAAACGCCCGAGGGGTTAGGGATGAAGACCGCCTCCAGGTTGTGCAGCCGGTCGGCAGGGCCCCCAGTGACGGAAATCCCGCCGGCGAACCGATTCCCCCGATACGTCCCCGTCGGCCCGTCGACGATCAAATCGAGGTCATTGACGAGTGCGACGGTCGCGGCGGGGTTGGCCGGCGGGTCAGTCCATGCCAGCGTGATCTTCAGCGGCCGCGAGGTATCCAGGGGGATCAGGAGCTGTTCCCACGCCTGGCCGCTCGCCGTGAACGTGACTTCCTGATCCAAGGTGAACAGCGCCTCCCGCATTTCGAACAGATTCGATAAGTTCACGCTCCCCCAACCCTGCACCGCGTTCGGCGCCGAGGAGAGCGCGCCGCCTGCCCCGTCGGAGCCCCCGGCCAAGTCCGTGGCCGTGTTCGTGAGCGCGGCCCGTAGGAGGGCGGGGCTCGGACGGGCGACATGACCCAGCAGGGCAAGTCGGCGCTCGAAGAACTCGTCGATCACCATCAAGGCCCCGGTCACGACCGGCGTCGAGTGACTCGTCCCCGAGGACCGGGCGTAATCGGTCTGGTTCGCGGGCCAGAAGGCGTCGCAGACTTCGTTGCCAAGGTAATCCGGCGCCGTTGACGTCGGACCCTGGACGTGGGTTCCGACGGCCACCACCGTCACGCCGATCCGGTCGTCCGTTGTCGGGCCGCGGCTGGAGAATCGGGCCAGGTCCCGGATGTTATCGGCTTCGGCGGGGCCGATGCCGCATCGGTCCGTCCCGTCGGCGTCGCTGTTCTCGGTGGCGCCGACGGCAATGACGTTCTTACCCGTCGCCGGCGTGGCGAGCGTCCGCAGGCCCGGGCCGCGATTGCCGGCGGCGAAGACGTAGACCATGGACTGATGACCGGGCTCGGCAGCGTCGGCGTCCCGCGTCAAGGCGTCAAACTCGGCCGAGTCGGCCGTATAAGCCCCATTGACGTCAGCCCCCCACGAGTTATTGGAGAATCTCGCCCCCGCCTGAGAAGCATCCCGCGCGAGGCTGGAGAAGGTCTGATTGCCGATGTCGAACGGGCCCGAATTGCGGAAGATTTTGGTGGCGTAGATGAGCGCCTGCGGCGCCACCCCCTGGCCGAGGAGAAAACCCGCCCCGTCCGTCCGGCCGACGGTCGCGTTGCCCATGACGATGCCGGCGTTCACCTGGCCATGCCCCCCTCGGCTGTCCCCCAGTAGATCGGCCGTGGCGTTCCGGATCCCGACGATGCGGCCCAGGATGTCGGGATGCGCCGTGCCGGGGGCGTTGGAGGCGTCCCCCCGATCCAGCCCGTCATCTTGAACCTGCACGATCCTGGCGGGCGCGCCGTTCAACCCGTGCGACGCCAACCAGGCGACGTAGCCGGGTCCGGAGGGCGCCGTCCCCCCAGGGGGGTAGTTGCCCGCGGCCGTCTGAGCGGCCCGTTCGCCCAAGAGGCGGTATTCCGGCTCGATCTCGATATGGAACACGTCCCAGAAGGCGGCGACGGCTGGAATCTCGCCCGGAGGGAGCGCCAGACGCGTCTCGTGCCAGCCGGCGGCGGAGAATCGGGCTGAAGTCACGGCGCGGCCCTGCCCCCGCAACTCCCCGGCCACCTCCTCGGTCAGACTCAGCACAATCAGGCGAAGCGTCGGCTCGGACCGATTCACCCATGGGGCCGCGTACTTTCGATCGTCGGGTAGAGGGCCCATCCAACGAACACCGGGGCTTCTTCGCAGGTCCCTCAGTCTCGCCGGCTCGATCGCCACGAGGTAGGCTCCATCCGGAACATAGGGGCCCACCTGCCCCCCCAGCGCCCGCGCGCGCTCCAGCCCTTCCGGCCGGACCGGCCCCGACCACTGAACCAATGCCAGGACTCGCCCGTCCCGGGCCGAGCCCGCCCCGAAAGAGTTCGCGTCCACGTCGAGTCCAGGGGCGGGGTCGATGGGCCCATGAAGCAATCGGATGGGCTGGGCAGAAGAAGCCGCCGCCAATACGAACCAGAGCGCCACGAAAGCCGGCGATGGAAGACCGCGACGGCGGGATGAAGACGTGAACGACGGCGCGCTCATCTACGGGGAATCCTCACCCGGCCCCCCTGACTCGGCGCAGGGGCGTTCCTCCCAAAGGATATATCCTCCGCCTCCGGTCGCCCCGTCCGGACCCGCCGAAGAGCGCCGAGCCCCCTTGGGGACTCACTCATAGAGGCCCCAGTGAGGAGCCGCTGAAGGCGGGGGCGTCGGCGTGGGGGGCGGCTCGGCCAGACATTGGGTCGGCCGGACGGTCGTGGCGGCCCCGGCCAGATCGCCCCCGAGGATCGGCAGTTCCAGCAACGTCTCCGAAGGGCAACTCTCCGGCACGCAAACGAGGATGAGCTTCAGAAGCTGCGCCGGGCCCTCGACGGCCGGGCCCGGGCCGGCCGCCGCGCTGATCTCGATCCTGCCGGGGAAAACCTCCGTCGCCCCGAAGGTCTCCCAGCGTTCGAGGTCCTCCCCCCGCTCGGCGCGGATGAATTGAAGGTGGGTGAGGCTATAAAGGACGTGGAGCGTAAAGTCGTCGAGCGGCCGCTGGGCGGTCACGTCGAAGTAGACGGTGAACTCCGGCGGGTTGGTTCCCAGGCAACTCCCCAATGCCGGCAGGACCACCACGGCGTAATCCGGGGGCTTGTCCCCCGCGCGCAGAAGGAGGCTCGCGCCCAACGCCATCGTGAGAGCGGAGGCCAGCGAAACGGTCAATGGGCCGGGCAGGGGCCGGCGCGCCCCCCCCGCTCGCTCATCTCCCGACGCGGCTCCGCCGCTCACCGGTAAAGCTCCCAACGCTTCTGGCGGAGGGCGTTGGTCGGCTCCGGCGTCGGCGTCGGCGTGGCGGTCGGCGACGGTGCGGCGGAAAACCAATTGAGCATGATCGATCCGCTGGCGGCTCCCGCACCTTCGTTGAAGCCGTCAACGGCGATTTTGTAGGTGGTCCCCGCCGCCGCGGTAAAGACCACCTGACTCTGAAGACCGGTCCCGGCGTCATCGTTTTCGCCCACCAGCGTGAGGCCCGAGACGCTCGTCCCCGTGTAAATGGCCAGGAGCGTGTCAAAATTGCTGGAAAAGGTATTAAATGTGGCCGTGCCCGAGGCGGGTGCGGTCCAGGACCACCAGACCGACCGGCCCCCCACGTTGCGGGCGTGATTCGGCTCGCCGGTCTCCTTGGTCGCCCCGACGTTGCTCCCCGTCGTCGTCCCGCTCGCTCCGGAAATGACGAACGCGTCGGCAAAACGATCGTTGGCGGGCGCGCCGGCGCAGGGGAGCGCGAGCTCGTTCCCGGCGAGCGCGTTATTGGTCTCGTCGGACTCCGACACCTGGAACTGATCGTCGACGACGGCGCCGGCGACGTAGGTTCCCGGCGCGAGGTTAAAAGCTTCCAGGTTAAAGGCAAAGGCGCCGGAGGCGGTCCCCATCTGACTGGCGGGCAAGCCACTGTTGAATCGCGCGAAAGCGATGAACGTGTCCTCGGTGGTGATGATCGGGTCCGTCGAAAGGTAGACGCCGACCTGGAAAGGCCCCGCGGCCCCGGTTCCCTGATTGAGGAGCGCCACGTCGCCGAACAATTGGGAGGGTCCCTCGCAGCGGAGAGAAATGTTGGATGCCACGAGATCGGGAGGGAACGAACAGGAGCGCGAATTGGCCAGTTTCCGCTCGACGTAACCTTGGGGGATGGAGCCCCCCCCCGTGCCGCGCGAAAGGCCGGTGATCCCGCTGCGGATCGTCGTCGAAAGATGCGTGATGGTGATTCGCCCGTCGAAGAAGAGTTGAATCTGAAAATGGGCCCGCGTGCCGTCTTCCAGAAAAGGTTTCATGTTCTCGTACGTGATCGCGAGGCGATCGGTCAACTGGCGGTAGCTCACCTTGGCCGAGACGGCGCCGGCCAGCGGATCGTCGGCCTTCATATCACCGAAGAGCGGCGCCACGCGGGGAAGTTGAAAATGCCGTTCCAGGGATTGGCGGAAGTGGGCGTCCCCCTGGCCGAACGTGAGGCTCCCGTTGACGTTGACGAAAACGCTCGAATAACTGACGCCGTAAAGCTGGACGCGCGCGCCCCCCGTCAGATCGATCCGCTGCGTCCCGTCGTCGAAATCCCGTTGTCCCGTCGAAACGTTCGTGAAGCTCGTAAGCGTGACGGCGCCCGACCCCGTGGGCGACGTCGGATACGACGTAACCGGGTCGACGCAGATATCATAAAAGTCCGCGGTCCCGTTCGGCGCCAGCCGGAGTTCCCGGTTGGCCAGATCAAAATTGTCGCTCAGCGTTGAGTCAAACTGCTCGGTGAGAAAGTGAATGGAGGGGGGGCCGGAAATGCTGAGCGTGAACGAACCCGTCTGGCCATTATAACCCGAGACCCGGATGCGATAGGGCGTCCCCACGACGACCTGGAAACTTAACTGAGAGGAGAAGCTGCATCCGGGAAAATCGTCGTTGATCGCCAGTTGATTGGCGACCGTCCCGGGGCACGCCGCGTGGAGGGAGAGGACCGTGTCAAAGGAGGCGGTGTTACAGAGCGAAAACGTCGCCACGCCGGTCTGGCTCGGCACGTAGAGATACCAGACGTCGCTCGTCGAGGAGGACTCAACCAGACTGGCCGTCCCGTCATTGGTCGCGTGAACGGTCGTCCCGTTGATCTGGCCGCTCGAAACCGCCGTCGCCGCCGAACACCGGTCGTTGACCGGCGGAGGCGGGGCGCCGTCGGCCGGGCCCGTCAGCCGAAGCGTGAACTTCCCGCTCCCCGCCCGATGCCCCACGCGGATGAGGTAGCGGACCGAGGCCGTCGCCGAAAAACTGAGCGTCGGCGAACCCGAGGCGGACGTGGCGCAGCTCAGTTGCGTGTTCAGCGGCAGAAACCCGGGACAGTTGTTGTGGAGGGAGAGCACGGCGCCGGCGGCGAAGCTCGGCAGAGAAATCGTCGCCGTCCCCGAAGTCTTCGGCGTGTAGCTGAACCAGATGTCATTGTGAGACGGCTGGGTCGTGGCGTCGCACGTGGCCAGGCCGTCCGGCGTGGCCGACTGCGTATCCCCGAAGTAAAGCCCCGGCCCGATGATGGCGGCCTCCGTGCAGCTATTGTTCGGCGGAACGACGCCGTCGCGGCTCACGGCCAGCCGCACTTGGTCAAGGTCGATCTGAGCCAGCCGGGCCGCGACGGCGGTCCCCGTGGCGATCGACGCCCGGAAATTGACCCGGATCGTGCGCCCGCGGATGTCGGCGACGTTCAGAAGATCAAAACTGTGATGAACCCAGCCGGTGTCGCCCGAGGCGGGTCCCGTGGCCGGATTGAGCGTAAGCGTGAAGAGCGATTGAAGCAGCGAGGTCCCGCCGGAGGCCTCGATGCGGACCTCGTACGTCCGGCTCGGCGGGCTCGTTGACGTGAACGCCCACCGCACCCGTTCCCGCCACTCCAGAATGGCCGAAGAGGCCGTCGAGGGGATCGTCAGTTCCTGAAACAGTTGTATGGAAGTGCCGGGGTTGCCGTCGAAGACGTTGGAGGCGACGAAATCGCCTTCGGCCGCAGTGATCACGAAAACGTGCCCCCCCGGAGCCGACTGGGCCGACCACGGAAACAACCAACCCGCCCCCGTGGTCGTCGTCCAGCCGCTCAGGGATCCCGTCTCGAAGGCGCCGTTGGCCACCAACCCGGTCGTCTGGCCGGCCGACGTCGCGACCGTCCCCACGGCCAGCGCCAGGGCCAAACCCCATCGCCGCGCGGCCTTCGAGAAGACCCCCCGACGCTGTGACGCCCGCCAAAGGCCGTTCGGCCGGCGCGGCGGGCCGAGCTTCAAGGATGGACGTCGTGGCGACAACTGAGGGCTCATCGGGCGTGGACGCCGCCTCGGCTTATCCCCCGGGCAACGTATCGTCTCCTCCTCGGGCGTCCCGACGGGCCGATCTTGTTCCGGCGGCCGTCAGGGACCTTCAATCCTGCGGCGGGCGGCTAAAGGCCCGCCGGTTTCCCTTCGTCGTTCTCGCCCGGCGAGACCGCCGGCCTCGTCGGGCGCAGGCCCGGCGGCGCGAGCGGGCCTCCCTCCGGGGGAGCCTGAGCCAAGCCGACCGGATGAAACTCGGGCAAGCGACGCGGCGGCGGGCTCGCCAGCGTCTCCTCCCGAACGAACGGCTGGAGGAAGGTATATTCCAGGCCGACGATCGGGGCGTAGCGGAACCTCAGGCCGTTGTCATTGAGCGGAAAACGGACGCCGCCGAAGAGCACCAGGCCGTTGGGGAAGTTGTATTTGGCGCCCACCAACCCGTCCACGATCGATTCAAACGCCCGCGAATCGGTCCCGATCAGCTCCGCCGTCATGGCCAGGGCCGCGATTGGAGCCCACTCAACGGCGGCCTTGTATTCCACCGTGTTGAAATCGTTCCCCAAGCCCGAACGGTTGAAGCCCAGCTCCCCGCGCACGTGCAGCACCCCGTTGATGATCGCCCGCTGGGCCAGCAGCCGGGCCGCCACGTCGGTCTCCCCCGAACCCAGGAATTCATCCTCGTCGCCCGTCGGGAGCTTGAGCTCCACCTGGAGCGCCAGGTCCAGCGGATGTCGCCGCCCGCCGCCGAACAAGCCCGCCTGCGAAAGAAACTGGTACTTGGCAAACAGCACCATGTCCCCGAATCCCTCAAAGTCCTCGTCCCAATCTCCCTTGAAGCTCCGCCGCTGCTCGACGAACTCCTGCACCTCCCCGTTGACGGCGTCGACGGCCGTCGAGGTCGTCCGGACCCGCAGCTTGGCCTGCCCCTCCGACGTGAGGAAGATGTAAGGGACGAGCACCCCCACGTCGAGCCGGTCCAGCAAGCCGTACGTCAGCGCCATCGTGATCACGTCGGCGGTGAAAACGACGTGGCTCACGGTCAGCTCCGTCTCCGTAACGACCTCCCCCTCGATGAAACGGCCCTGCTGGCCCGGCGGGGCGTCCGGCGGGGGCCGCAGCGTGGGATCGAAAAAGACGGGGATCTCCGTCCGCTGGCGTTGGCGGAACTCGGCCACGTCGCCGATCTTCTGCCCGTTGAAGCGCGTAAACCGCGAGCGCTGATACGAAATGCTGAACCCCAGGTTCCCCTTGCCGATCACGTTGGCCTTGTTGGTCTGGATCGAGCCATAGGAATCGAAGAAGACGTCCTCCCCCTCGATGCCGAGCAGGCCCGAATAGGTCGAGGTGGAGACGCTGCGCCGCGTCGAGGCGCTGATGGCTTGAGAAAGGGCGGCTCCAAGTTGGCTCTGGATGCTCACCGAGACGGGACTCAGCTTCTGCTCGCTCTTGCTCAAGATCGCGCTCAAGTCCTCCAGCCGGATTTCGAGCCGAAAATCCGGGCTGATCCGGATGATATCGTCCCCCCCGATGATGTTCTGGGCCGCCGCCGGTCCCGTCACGTGCCCAAGGAGCGCGAGCCCGAAACCCCACCCTCGCAGCCGGCGATACATTCGCCCGGCGGCCGCCGTCGGCCGCGAGGGCCCGGTCCTCAGATCACGCGCGTTCAAGGGGAGTCAGAACCTCATCCTGCAACGGGGACGTCCACGAGACAGCTTCTTCATCCCACTTCGTTCCACGGGGCTCGGGCACGGGTCCCTCACAACGCTTCATCCCTGAGGATCAGGACCTTGCCGGCGGCTTTTTCCAGTGTCAGCCGGTAGGCGTTGCGGCTCGTCCCCCGTCCGCCGCGCACCTCCAGCTCCATCACGAACGTCGTCTCAGCCTCCTTTGATTGGACCGTCATCGGACCCAGCGTCACCAGGCCGCCGTCGATCGCCCGGCGCATCGCCGTCGACGAATACGTCCGAACGATCGCCGAATTGGATTCTCCCGATTCCCCCGCCTTGAAAAGCGCCAAATAGTCTTCCAGACCGGAGGAGCCTTTGCGCGGCAGGGCCGCCATGATCGCCTGCGCCAACGCCGACGCCTCGGCCAGCGTCACCCCCCGATCGGCCCGCCACTCGGCGATCCGAACCCAGGGTGAGGCGACGTGCACGCCCCCGTCATCGCGCTCGAATCGCATCGCCAGCGTCGCGGAATCCACCCCCGCCGGAGCCTGGCGAACTTCGAGACCGCCGGCCTGCTCCCGGGCGGGCCAGGCCGCCGCCTCCGACCCGGGCAGATCGCCGCCTCCCCCCCAGGCCAGGAACAGATTGTCCAGCGAACCGACGATGTCCCGAGCGAGCGTGGGGGCCTCCGAACCGGCCAGCACGGCTTCCCGGAGCAGCTTGGGCGGCTCCAACAGATTCGCGGCGCGCGTCTGTCGATAGTCCCGCAAAGCCTCCCGAGCGTACGTTCCGGCCTCGGCCGTGGCGGGTTGATCCAGCCAGCGGCGTTGCATCTCAGCCTGAAGCCCCTCGACGTGCGAGCGCGACCAGCCGAGCGTGTTCGCGGCCACTTGCTCGCCCTTGACCGTCTCAAACGCCTCATCCCCCGCTTCGTACCGCTCCAGATCCGTCTGGGCGCGCTCCAGTTGACCGAGCGCCTCCGCCCGCGCGGCGTTCTCGATCAACCAGAGAACGTCGGCCTCCCCGTCGGCCTTGAGAAACGGCCAACGCTCCCGCGCCAACCAGGCCGCCGTCCGCGCATACCTCCCCGCGGCCTCTTGCCGCGCCTTCCGGGCGAGGCCGGAGATCGCCTCCAGGCGCCGCGACGCCTGAGGGTCGATGGCCACCAGCGGCTCGATCAGATAAGCGCGGGCTTCGGACTGCAACGTCTGGTCGCTGTCGGGAACCTTGAGGTAAGTCTGAATGATCAGCGTCAGCGGCTTGATCAACTCGACCCCCTCGACCTTGACCGGACCCTCCGTCAGCAGGCGGGGGCTTTGTTCGAGAAACGAGCCCAATTCCGCCTCGCGGCTCGGCGGAGTCTCCGGCGTCAGCCGATAGCGGTATTGCGCGCGCGCGCCGAATTGAGCGGCGTAATCCCGCACGATCTCCACGTGCGAATCCAGCGGCCGCTCGGCCGGCCGGACCGGCCGAAAGGCCGTGCCGTCATTGGGCACCGGCGGCAGCAGCCGACGCTCGAAGCCCCCCAGATGCCGCAGCGGGTCCATGGCCGGGTCCGGCGTCTCCTGCCAGGCGACGACGGTGTTGTCCAGTTCGATCTTCATCGCCTCACGGCGTTCGCTGCCGAACGTTTCGATCACGCCGGCCAGGAACTGGCGACGATCCTCGAAGGCATCGTCGTAGCCCTTCAGTTGGCGGCGGGATTCGTAGCTCCGTTGGAGCCGATCCCAGAGTTCCCGATCGGCCACGCTCCCCTCCAGCCAGGCCCGGAACTCCGCCTCGCCGGCGAAGATGGCCTCGGGCGCCTCCGAGGGGATCAGGCGATTCGTGCGCCGGTAGCGCTCCGGCCGGGCCGTGATCTGGCTTTCGAGCTCCTGCCATTGGGCGAGCATCTGAGCGGTCGGGCGGGCGACGCTGAAGACCGTTAAGGGAACCAGCGCCGACCGAGCGTGCTCGCGCCGGGTCGCCGCCGGGTCCCGCGCCTGGAAAGCGCGTCGCTCCTGCCGGACCGCCTGCCCCGTGACGGGGCTTTGCCATCGGAGCGTGATCTCGGGCGACTCGATGGGCTCGAACGTGTCGGCTTCAATCTGTTCGAAGAAACGCAGGCTTCCCGGCTCGGCCAGGTTGTCGGCCGCTACCAGCCGTAGCGTGCGCGACGGATCCTCGGGGAGGAACGCGACCTGCTCGAGGGCGCGCCCGGGCGAGGCCGAGTCGACGAGCGTGAGCGTCGGCGGCGTCCGATCCACCAGCCAACTCCGTTGGGCGTCCTCGACGCTCAGGAAATCCCCGTCGGCGCGGCAGATCAGGAAGTACCGCCCTTCCGGCAGTTCCTCGATCATGGCGTCGTCGAGGATGAAGTCGGCCTGGTTTCGCGTCGGGGCCGGAGCCGGAAACTCCTGGCCGCTTTCGTGGCGGAAGAGCCATTCCCAGGCGGCGAACCCTCGTGGGCGATCGTTGGGGTCATTGATCAGTCGCCACCGTCGCCCGGCCTCCACGACGTCGATGTTGACCACCTTCTCGACGCGGTCCAGCCGGAACGGGAACTCCACGGCCGGCGTCTCGTACCGCGCGTCGCTCAGCCGACTCCGGAACTCTCCCACCACTCGGGCCACGTATTCGGCCGGCGCTGTGAGGCCCCTCAGTTCGATCCGGGTGGCCGGTCCCTGAGGTTCCAGCCTCACTTCAAACTCTGCGACGGGCACCTCGCTCGTTCCGCCGGCGCCCTGTCGCCGCTCCAGGCGCACCCGATACTGGAACTCCTGACGCACGGCTTCGCGCGGGTGATTGTTTTCGACCCAGAGGGCGGCTTCGCCCGTCTCCCGGCTCGTTTGATAGACCGTCCGGGATCGCTCGGTGAACCTTATTTCCGGGCGGCCCAGCCCGCGGGTCAATTCCTGGAGCTTGTTGCGATGAGCGGTCGCCTCCCCGATCTTATCCACCAGGGACTTGGCGGCGTCGGTCTCCAGCCCCCTGCGGAGCCGATCGACCCGCTCGTACTCGGCCAAATCCGACTCGGCCAGAAACTCCGGCGGCAGCGCCGGCCTCCACGCCAGCAGTCCCGCCAGCCGTTGTTCCTGTTCGCGCCTGTCTTGTTCCGTCCGTTCGGCCGTGTCGACAATTTGCTCCTGAAGCGTCGTGGCCTTCTGGCGCAGCGTCACGAAGGTGACGGCGGCGCTGACCAGCAGGACGGCGGCCACCGACGTTAGGACGAGGAGGCGTCGTTGGCGGCGGGCCTTGTCGGCCGCTTCCTTCGCGCGGCGTTCTTGTTCCCGTTGCCGCCGTCGAGGCTCCAGCGTCTTCAGAAGCTCGACGAACTCCGAGGCCTTGGGATAGCGCCGGCTCGGCTCCACGTCCACGCAGCGCGCGATGTCCTCCCGCAGCAGCTCGTCAAAAATGTCGCGCTCCCACCCCTGCCCCATCGGCCGATCCAAATCCCCCAGGACCATCTGGTAAGCCATCACGCCGAGCGCGTAGATGTCGCTCTGCGCGCTCGGCTGACGGCCCGTGGTCAGCTCCGGGGCCATGTAAAGCCGCGTCCCCGTCCGAGAGCCCAGGTCCGTCAGGACGGTCGATCCCTTGGTCTGAAAGGCCGAGGCGGTGATGCCCACCTCTTCCAGTTGCTGGCGGCTCATGATCTGCCCGATCCCGAAATCGGTCAGCCGAGCCTGAACGTCCCCCTCTTTGGTTTCGTGGATCAGCACGTTGCCGGGCTTCACGTCCTTGTGCAGGACGCCGATCGAGTGAGCGGCGTCCAACGCCTCGGCCACCTGGATCACCAGCTTCAGCCGCGTCGGCAGCGGAATCTGATTGACCCCTCCCCGCTCCCGCGCCCACTCGCTCAGGCTCCCCCCCGCCGTGTACTCCATCTCCAGATAGTACGGCGCCGCGTCCAGCCGCACGTCGAACAGCCGCGCGATGTCCGGCCGCTCCCCCAGCATCTCCTTGATCAACCGGAAAAGCGTCAGCTCCCGCTTGAGCGTCCGGAGCCGATCGGCCTTGAAGCAGAACTTGAACGTCCGAACGTCCCGCGTCCGCATGTGCCGCGCGATCCAAACCTCCCCGAACCCCCCCTCGCCCAGTTTCCGCTCCAGTTTCCACCCCTCGCGGCCCGGAATCGTCAGCCCCACGGCCGGCCGCCACCCCAGCGTCTCGTCGTCCCCTGGAGCGATCCCCCGCTTGGCCTTGGCCGAGTCCGGTGGCGGCTGGAGCACCGATAGCCCCTCGACGCCGACCTCATAAATCTCAACCGGCTCGTCCAGTCCCTTGACCAGATAAGGCCCGTGAGCCAGCCAGCGCACCGGCGAGCCGTCCGGGGCGGCCAGCACTTGTTGGCGCGCCGAATCGAAAGCCCCCCGCGTCATCAGAATCTGGCCCCCTGTCCCCAGGCTCATCGTCCGGGCCGCCGTGTCCACCGCCAGCCCGATCAGCTTGTCCTGAGCCATCCCCGTCCCCCCCTCGGCCACGCGGACGAACTCCCCCATGTGGATCCCAATCCGGACCTTGAGTGGCTCCGGATCGGTAATCCCGGCCAGCGCCTTCTGAAAAGCGAGGGCGCACCGGACGGCGTTCGAGGGGAGATCAAACGTCGCCAGAAAGCTGTCGCCGGATTCCTTCTCCTCGTGCCCCTCGTAGCGGACGAGCAGTTCGCGGAAGGCCTTGTCATGACGGGCGATAAGCTGAGCGCTGGCCACGTCCCCCAGCCGCCGCTTGAGGTCGGTCGACCCCTCAATGTCGGTGAACAGGAAAACCTTGAAGACCGAGGTGGTCTGCGATTCGCTGAAAAGCTCCTCGCTCATCGGTCCATCAGTCCTCGGCTCTTGGGGGCAACGCTCGCCCCCTGAAAAATCTCTGACGCGCGGCTGGCGGGTGACTGTCCGGCCGGCAACCCGGCGAGCGATGAGGCGCCAACGTCGCCCCTCGGCCTGAGTCGCCCGACGGCAACTGAAATCAGCTCAAGGCCGCAGCCCACCATCGCACACCCTCCAGGATAGGGCAAGCGGCAAAAGCCACCAATGCGACGCCTCCGCACGCCTTGAGACCACTCGGGGCCGCGCCTACGATGTCCCCAGGGGAACAAGCCAAAAAGGGAGACCTACCATGCCTTGGGATTTGCGTGGGCGCCTGGGCCGAACCCTGGCGCTGGCCGCCGCCGCCGGCAGCTGGATCGTCTGGCTGCTGGCGGCGGCCGACCCCTCGGACCTTCGGGTCGCCGTCGTCAACACTCAGAAAGTCACGGCCCGATCAACCTCCATCCAGGCCGAAATCGCCGCCGCCTCGGCCGGCGCGCGCGCCCTCGGCGAAGAGCTGGGCCGCCGACAGGAGGAATCCCGCCGCGCCGTCGAGCAATTCGAGTCCCAGAAGACGGTCGCCACCGAGGAGGAGAACCAGGCCCGCCTGGCGCGACTTCAGGCGCTAGAATCCGCCATCGAGACGCTTTCGGCCGACCTGGCCCGCGAGATTGCCCGCGCCCAGCAAGAGGCCGTCGAGCCGTTGCGCCTGAAAATCGAGGCCGCCATCGCCGAGGAAGCCCGCCGGCGCGGCCTCTGGCTGGTCCTCGCCGCCGAACACGTCGTCTATTTTCATCCCTCCCTCGACCTCACGGCGGCCGTCACCGAGCGGCTCGACGCTCCCCGATAGACCCCTCGCTTTCTCTCGGAAACAACTGACGCACTCTGCGAGCGAACGCCCGGCGCCCCATCGATGCCAGGCCGAGTTCGACGAGCCGCCGATGGGCCGCGCTGAGGTTCCATCGACCGGTCGAACAGCGGTTCTGGTCCAGATGCGCCCGAAGCCCCTCGGGATCAAGAAAGATCGAATTGGGGGTCGGGGTGGGGGTGGGGATCGGGGTCGGGCCCGAGGGGGAGGATGCTTCACCCGGCCCCTTCCCGCTCCCGACCGAGAGCTTGAGCAGCGCTCGCGCCAGCGCGGCCAGCACCCGCCCCTCGTCCCCCTCGCGGGCCCCCTCCGCCGCCTCTTCGGCCCGGGCCTGCGCCTCGGGTCCAAGCGCTGCTTCAAGAGCGGATGCATCCGAGGCGCGACGTGTAATCTGCGCCCGGGCCGCATGATACCTGCGCCCGAAATGCTCCGGCCGCAGCCTCTCGCTCTTGCTGCGGCGCCAAGCCTCGAAGGCTTCATCCACGGCGGAGATCAGCTCCCGCCCGTTGCCCCGCCACGAAATCGACGTGAGGAAATCTCGTAGCTCTTGCTCGACCCAGGGGGCTTCGATCCCCTGGTTCTGAGCCAGCCGGTGAAGCCTGAGCGCCGCGATCCCCAGAATGTCGGCCGGGCGCTCGCGCAGGGGGGAGATGTGGAAGTGCATGGCCGCCAGTCGAAAATAAAGGTCGCCGCGAAAGCCGCATTGGTCGACGTCGCCTTCCAGGTCGCGGTTCGTGGCCGAGATCACGCGCACGCGAACCTGCCGGGGGCGCGTCTCCCCGACCCGATTGAATTCGCCGGAATCCAGAAACGTCAACAGTTTGGCCTGAGCCTCCCGCGCCATGTCCCCGATTTCATTCAGGAACAGCGTCCCCCCATGGGCCATCTCGACCAACCCGGGCTTATCCCGCTCGGCCCCCGTGTAGGCGCCCCGAGCGTGGCCGAACAGCTCCGATTCGAACAGCGGCGCCGGGACTCGCGGGCAATCCACCTGGACGAAGGGGCCATCCCGCAGCGAGCTGACCCGATGCGCCCAACGGGCCATGAGGTCCTTGCCGACCCCGGTCTCGCCGGTAAACAGGATGTTCTTGCCTCCGCTGTCCCGCAGCTTGGCGGCGAAGTCTTGCATCTCGGCGCTCATGAAGACCGGATCCTCCGGGTCACCCGCCAGCAGGTAGGGGCGCCCGCCGCCGCGATAGGCTTGGGCATCGGCCCCTTTGAGCGACAGCGCCGGAGGCGACCACAGCCCGTTGTCGACGATGAAATCGGTAAGCACGCCGACGCACGCCTGCGCCAGCAAGACGTCTTCATCGTCGAACTTCCCCTGACCCTCCGACGCCGTCCGATTCAGAAAGCTGACCGCCCCGATCACCTTGCCCGAACGCCACAGCGGGCACGTCAACATCTCCGTCGTCCGCTGGCCGAGCAGACGATCGACCCGCGGAGAATGCCGCGGCTCCCCCCCGACGTCGTTGACGACCATGGGCTGGCCCGTCTGAGCGACCAGGCCCGCGATCCCCTCCCCTGGCCGCAATCGGAAATCCCGCAGGGCCGTATGAAGGCCGTCCAACCCGTAGAAGCACCTCAAGCCCTCACCCTGGCGATCGATCAGCCAGATCGAGGCCGCCGAACAATCCAGGAGCCGAGCCGCCTCGGCTAAGATCTCGCCGATGACTTCCATCGCCTCCCCTGATGTCCCCAGCGGCGATCGCCGCCGAAGGTTCTCCGCCACCCTGATCGCGTTTTGAAACCGTTCTGGATTCACGTTGAGGTGCTTGGAAGTCCAAAAATTCTGGACCTATTTCGGAATCAGCGGCCGCATTCTGGAAAACCGTTTCCGATTTAGCCTTAGAACGAGTTCAAAATCAAGGCACAAATCTCGCATCAAGATCGGGGGGAAGCCGGACATCGGCTTCACGGACTGGCCGCCAAGCTCTGTGGGGCGGGGGGACGGCAGCGAGCCCGGGGGGGACCGGGGGCAGGGGGGAAGGGGGGACGCGGGGGACCCGGGGGGAAAAGCTGGGGGGACTCACCCGCCCCCAAGCCGGGGAGCCTCGCCATCGAGGCTTTACGCCCGCCACCCGCGAGGCTCCCCGACTTCCCTATCCCGCAAGGCAAGGACCGGCGGAGGCGCCGGCAGACATAGATTTTTCCTTACAGACTGCAGGCTTCTGAACGATACTTAACAGATGGGCCACGAGGGCTGGGCATCCAAGGGCCCGCCGCACGTCGCCGGGAGGCACCGGCGAAGCAACCCAGGGGGATGACTTGAGGCAACTTCAATAATTCGAACGGTCTATGATAATCCCCTCGCTATTCCAGCCCCCGGAAGGGGGCTTGGGCGGAGGGCGCCATGAGCCGGATCGTCGGGATCGACCTGGGGACGACGAACTCGGTGGTGGCCGTGCTGGACCGCAACG